>Ga0255338_1000251_pt1 | contig 213390 bp, 165 predicted proteins | sample MeOH1_35cm_T4_19_FD_203715 | JGI IMG/M metagenome (GOLD analysis project Ga0255338, IMG submission 203715) | Sandy soil microbial communities from University of British Columbia, Vancouver, Canada - MeOH1_35cm_T4_195 | ecosystem: Engineered > Artificial ecosystem > Sand microcosm >...
CCGGTTGGATAAACTGGCCCAATTGACCCAGATAGCTGTTTTGCAGTTGCATGCTTTTGTTATCCGTTAGGTTATTTTGGCTTGTTTCTGCTTTTGCATAAGCAATACTCTGATTTCCGAATTCAGGTTTAGTTTCCCTGGGGAAGTAGCCCAAAGCCCATATTATTATGACACCAATTAATATAACTCCTCCAATTTTTCGCAGATATTGGCTGGCTTTATCCCACATGTGAATAATAATATTTTTCATTGTAGGAAGCCTGTACGGAGGTAATTCCAAAACAAATGGAGTCTCCTTATTTTTGAAAATAGTTCGGCTAAGTAACTGTGCAGTCAAAAAAGCAATAATTATTCCCGAGAAGTATATGCCGGAAAGTACCAATGCCGGATTTTTTGGAAAGAATGCCGTGATGAACAAAACATAAACGGGCAATCTGGCACTACACGACATGAAAGGAATAATAAGCATGGTCAATAATCTGTCGCTTGAACTTCGCAATGTACGTGTGGCCATTATTGCAGGCACATTGCATCCAAAACCCATAACCATTGGTATAAACGATCGCCCATGCAGGCCAAACCGGTGCATTATTTTGTCCATGATGAAGGCTGCCCTTGCCATGTATCCCGAATCTTCCATAAACGAAATGAAAAAGAATAAAATCAGGATATTTGGAAGGAATACCAGAACACTTCCGGTGCCATCTATTATACCATTGATCAATAAATCTTTAAACATTCCTTCAGGTAAAAGGGCAGAAACTTCTCGACTCACAAATGCTACCAGCGCTTCAATCCAATGCATTGGAACAGCTCCGATCTTAAATGTGGCAAAAAAGGCCAATGAAATTGAAAGAATAAATATTGGAAAGCCTAAGATGTTATTTGTTAGTATGTTATCGATCTTCTCCGAAGTTTTCGAGGTGTTTTTTTTTCGCTTTTTGTAAGTTTCTTCAAGCGCTCCTGAAATAAAACCATACTTGGCATCGGTTATTACAGTTTCGCTATCGTCGTTATAAATACTCTCGATTCTCTTTATTTCAGAAGAAGCGGTTTTCTCAATCTCGGCATAATTGGCATACGATTTTAGCGATTCAATGGTCTGTTTGTCGCGTTCAAGTAACTTGATGGCCAAAAACCTTGACGAGATATTATCAGTGATTGGTTTTTCGAGTTTAATTTTTTGTCGCAATACCCGAATAGATTCTTCGAGTTCTGCACCATAATTGATGTGAATATGGCGAACTATTGGATCCTGATCTTCATATACTTCTATGGTTTTGTCAATCAGTTCCTGAATGCCAATCCCTTTTGAACTCACCATCGGGATGATAGGTATCCCTATAAGTTTTCCCAGACTTTTGTAATCGAACTTTACCTCGTTTTTCAACAACTCGTCGTACATATTTAAGGCGATGACAACCTTAATATCCATATCGATAAGCTGGGTTGTCAGGAACAGGTTTCGTTCCAGATTCGACGAATCGATCACATTAATTACAATGTCGGGAGTTTCATCCATTATGAAATTCCGAACATAGATTTCTTCAGGAGAATATGCTGTTAACGAGTAGGTTCCGGGAAGGTCGAAGATGTTAAAATTATAATCTGAATTTGTAAAAGTGGCTTTCTTTGCGTCGATAGTTACCCCGCTGTAATTTCCTACATGTTCTTTTGATCCCGACAGAAAATTGAACAGCGTTGTTTTGCCACAGTTGGGATTGCCGATTAATGCAATATTAATTGTGCGTTCTTTTTCTTTAGCCGATATTTTCAGGTTTTCATAATCGATAACTCCTTCAAAGTTTTGGGTGACGAAATCAGGTGCTTCAGCCTGACTAACCACTTCAATTAAATTGGCTTCTGTACGGCGAAGGGTTATATTGTAATCGAGAATTTTATATTCAATGGGGCCGTTAAATGGAGCGTTTTTAATTACGGTAACCTCTTTCCCTTTTACAAATCCCATCTCGGTGATTCTTTTGCGGAAAGAGCCATGGCCTAAAACCTTGGTAATTATTACAGTTTCTTTATTTTTTACTTCAGAGAGTCGCACGCTAATCTATCCGGGCCAATACTAATTTAAACTAAATAAGAATAACTTCGCAAAGATATTTAAGTTTTGACAAAACTCTCAAAAAATATTGCTTTCTTGAAAAATCATAATTGATTCAGTTACTTTTGCAAAATATGAACAAAGGGATGGAAGAAGACAATATATACAAGAAAATTCAGGAGGCAATTTCTTCGTTGCCCGAAAATTTCAGCATCCTTGAGGAACAGATTGATGTTGAACTTCAAATGGAATATTTTAACTATAGCCGCGATATAAAGGCGAAATTTCCGATTGAGATGATTATGCAACATCAGGTTGATTTGTTTAATCCGGAAGTTTCTGTTGAAGAGAAAAAGAATTTACTTGTGTTACTTGCTTCGCAGGAAAAGGTTGAAGCTTTCAGAACAATTGAAAAATACGCTCGGAATCCTGATCCTGAATTAAGAGAGTGGAGCATCCTGGCTTTGCAGGAAAGCCGCATGGTTATTCAAAGTTCACTTATGGACGAGCAGCAGGTTTATATCTCAACAGGGCTCGGCGGAAAGGGACAAAATCTGCGTTACTTTGTGGTTTTTATTTCAAAGGAAAATTCCGGGGAATTTTCTTCGGTTCAGTGCAAACTGATTCAGGATGAGTTGGATTATGCATTGAAGCATAGTGATGGTATTTTGGAAGAAATACGTTTTGAAAAAGATCTCGCCATTGCAGTTCTCCTTTTACCCGTTAAATCAGATATTCAAGGTGTATTCAGCAGCGTGATAAACGAATGCAATCAATATGGCGATTTTATTCGTCAGGATATAATCATTACGAATGTTAAACGAATGAATGTTGATGAAATCAGGAATTTCATTAACCGTGAAAAGTAATAGAAATGAAGAATCAGATTAATTTAGCTATCCAGGTATTGCCTCGATCTAAGGACAAAGGAACTTATGAATTGGTTGATGTTGCTATTGAGTTGATCCAAAAATCGGGACTTAATTATCGTGTTTGTCCGTTCGAAACGGTAATTGAAGGCGGTTACGATGAGGTTATGAAGCTTGTGAAAGACATTCACGAGGCGGTTTATGCCAGTGGTGCCGAAGAAATGATTACAAATATAAAAATACAAACACGTCATAATCAGGATGTTTTTATTGACGATAAAATGAATAAATACGATTAGCCAAAAAAACTGTTTTGGAGGGTTGTTTTTATTTATTTAAGTACTATATTTGCATCGCTTTTGCAATGGCTCCGTAGCTTAATGGATAGAGCATCTGACTACGGATCAGAAGGTTGCAGGTTCGAGTCTTGCCGGAGTCACAAAGCTAAAATGCCGTAATTGATAATTAATCAGTTACGGCATTTCGTTTTGTATTCAATCAGCTTCCTGCAATTACTTATAAGGCGATTTTTGAGCTGCGTAGCTAATCTTAGTTTATTTTCGGTCGGATATAAAAGGCTCTTGGCGTTTTAAATATGTTCGCCCATATAACGATTTTCATTCATCCAGCGGTAAATTGAATATTGAACAAACAACAGTTCGTCCGAGTCGGGTGAAGTATGTACTTTATTGGTAAAGTAGGTCCATGCTGCACGGGCTGTAATATTTTGGTTAGCAAAGACCAGTGAATTCGGATGTGGAAAATTCCCGGATGATTTAAACTCAGTAATGTCGGAAGGGCTGAAGAATAAATAGCCATCAAATGCACCTGCTATTAGCTTTTCAATTCGTTGTAAGGGCTGCTCGATATACTCAATCTGCTGCCTGTGAAGCCATTGCCTGGTTTTGTCCGACAATTCTTTGCCTATAAAAAAAGTTGGTTTTTCCATCTGATGATTATTTACGGTGTATTTACAAAGATGAAGTTTGAAATACAATCCGGAAATACCTTGAATGGTGTATTCTGCATACCACAAATTAGGTATGCAGAATACACCTATTTAATTGGCATGTATGGCTTTTCCCAGTTCTTCAAACTGATAAAGGATGGTTGAAAGATAACGTTCGCCTGTATCAGGGAGAATAACTACAATTTTCTTTCCTGCATTTTCAGGCCGTTTAGCTACCTGTAAGGCAGCATAAGCTGCCGCTCCTGAAGAAATTCCGACCAACAAACCCTCACTGCGCGCCAGTTGGCGGCTGATAGCAAATGCGTCGTCGTTTTGAACTGTTATAATTTCATCGATTACCGAACGGTTTAATACATCGGGAACAAAGCCCGGCCCGATACCCTGGATTTTGTGAGGTCCGGGATTTCCACCAGAAATAACCGGCGAATCAGCGGGCTCAACCACAATAATCTGAACCGATGGTTTGCGCTGTTTCAACACTTCGCCAACGCCAGTGATCGTACCGCCGGTACCTGCCCCTGCAATAAAAATATCAACCTCTCCATCCGTATCATTCCATACTTCTTTGGCCGTAGTTGAGCGATGAATTGCCGGATTTGCCGGGTTTTTGAATTGCTGTGGAATAAATGAGTTGGGTGTTACCTCAGCCAGTTCGACTGCTTTGGCGATTGCTCCTTTCATTCCGAGAGCTCCAGGTGTCAAAACCAATTCTGCACCAAGCGCTTTCAATAAATTACGACGTTCAATACTAAACGTTTCGGGTAAGGTGATGATTAGGCGATAACCCTTTGCCGCAGCTACTAAAGCAAGCGCAATACCGGTATTTCCGCTGGTAGGTTCAATAATGACTGAATTGGGATTTAGAATTCCACGTTGCTCGGCATCTTCAATCATGGCTTTTCCAATTCGGTCTTTCACGCTTCCTCCAGGGTTAAAATATTCGAGTTTGGCAATAATCTGAGCGTTCAAATGATGAAGGCTATTGAAATTGGAAAGTTCGAGTAAGGGTGTTCCCCCAATTAAATCGGTTAGTTTTTTTGCAATTTTTGTCATGATATTTTGGTTTTTTCTTTTTGCAAAAATGGGTGGGTGTAATTTCGGTATCAATACCTAAATGGTAGTATTTTATATACCATGTTTATGGTATGTTGTATTTATATATGCTTAGAAACAAGCTTTCAATACTTGAAAAATTGGAACCAGTTCGGGATTTTTTGTCCTTGCATTTTTCCAATGAGGGCAAAGGTGCAGTTAGTAACAGTTAGCCCAATATTAGAGGATGAAAAGTAATACTAAATGAAGTACTCGATGTTATCAATCCAACCGGCTTTAATAGCCTGAATAATTAATTCGGAAGCGTTGGTAACGCCCATTTTCCTGAAAATATTCTTTCGGTGAGTGTTTACGGTATGAAAACTGATATTCTTTTGACGGGCAATTTCTTTAGTTGTTAATCCGCCAGAGATTAGGCGGACTATTTCTATCTCAGAATTCGTTAAATTGGTTGGCTCTTCAGAAACTGATTTGTTTTCACTTAATTCAAGAATTAAGTCCAGAATTTCTTCAGCAAAATATTTTTTCCCCTTTAGTGCTGATTCAATGGCAGTTAATATCTCTTCCCGGTCAGCGGTTTTATAGATAATATTTTTAATCCCAATTTTCGACATTGCAGAGAATTCTGCTTTCGCGACATAATTTGTCAGAACTAAAACAGTCAATTCCGGGAATTTGCGTTTTACCTCCAGCAAATCATCAATACTTTCATAATCAATCAGATTAAAATCAGTAATCAGGAGGTTGCAGGTTTCCTTTTCGAGCGTCTTGTATAATTCATATTTTGAATTTACAATTGCTGCAATAGAATATTTCCCTTCTGTTGTCAGCAGGTTTTTTAATGTTTCGACAACCAGGAACTGCGAATCGGCAATTACTATTTTATGGGGAAGGTTATTCATGTTTCAAAATTGCTAAAATATCAATAATGTCGACTGTTGAGGTGTATTATTATATGAATAATTTTATATCCTGACATTAAAAATTTAATGCTTAGTGGCTTGAAAGGACTGATAGCTTTCTGCAGTCCTTCTCAATTTTATTATGAGAAAAATCTAAATTTGTCCGAACCTAAAAATGTCCAAAATGAAAAAAAAGCCTGTAATCTTTATTCTCCTGATTGTTATTTGTCTGAATTTATATGCCCAAACACCTTTTTCAGCTGTAAAAGATTCGAATGAAAAAGTAACCTATCATAACCCGGTTATTCCCGGATTTTTCTCCGATCCCAGCGTTTGCCGGGTGGGCGACGATTATTATCTCGTAAACAGCACGTTCGAATATTTTCCAGGTGTTCCCGTTTTCCATAGCAAAGATCTGGTAAATTGGGAAATGATTGGTTATTGTATTGACCGCGCAACGCAATTACCTAAGGGATTGAACATTTTTGCTACTACCATACGGTATCATGAAGGGACTTTTTACATGATAACCACTAATATAGGTGGTGAAGGCAACTTTTATGTTACGGCAACTAATCCTGCAGGTCCGTGGTCCGATCCAATTTTCACACAGGTACAGGGCATAGATCCTGATTTGTTTTTTGATGAAGATGGTAAAGTATATTGCATTTCATCCACTTTTGAGTTGCACGAAATCGAACTAAAAACCGGTAAATTTCTTTCTGAAGGAAGAACTGTTTGGAATGGAGTAGGAGGTCGTTATGCAGAGGGACCACACATTTACAAAAAAGATGGCTTTTATTACCTGATGGCAGCTGAAGGTGGTACGGAAGAAGCTCACTCGGAGACAATTGCGAGAAGCAAAAATATTTGGGGCCCTTATAACTCGAATCCATCGAATCCAATTCTGACCCATGTGAATGCGGCTGGCCAGGGCAACCCGATTCAGGGAGTTGGTCATGCTGATATCATAAATGCTCACGATGGTTCATGGTGGATTGTTTTTCATGGATATCGTTCAAACGGAGATGGAACCCACCATATTCTTGGACGTGAAACCTGCCTTGCTCCGGTGTCGTGGCCAAAAAACGGATGGCCTGTGGTAAATGGGAATGGAACTGTAACTGTTGACATGACTTGCCCGACACTTCCGTTAAAACCTGTTGCTGAAAAGCCTGCCAGAACGGAATTTGATACAGGCAAGTCAGGTTTGGAATGGAATTACCTGCGCTACCCGGTAACTGAAAATTACTCGCTGACTTCGCGTAAAGGATTTCTTAGACTGACAGGCTCGGAACAAACGATTGAAGACCGAAAGTCGCCAACATTTATCGGTCGCCGGATTCAGGATATGAATTTTGCCGCCACAACACAAATGGAATTCAGCCCGAACAAAAGCAACGAGGAAGCCGGAATAACTTTGCTTAACAATGGCGCGCATTTCGATTTGCTTGTGAAACAATCCAGCGGGAAAAAGGTGCTGGTTTGCCGTCTGCGCTTCGGCAACGTCATTCACGATTCTGAAGAAATAGCTTTGAAACCCGGTCCGGTAAAGCTGATGATAAAAGGCGAAAAGGCGAATTTTAGTTTCTGGTATGCTCAAGGAAACGAAGCGATGAAAGAAATTCAGAAAGTAGCCTCAAAATTCCTGAGTTCGGAAACTGTTGGTGGGTTTACCGGAGTGTATGTTGGACTTTATGCAACCGGAAACGGAAAGAAATGCTCGGCCAGCGCCGACTATGACTGGTTTGAATACGTGAAGCAATAAAGTAGTTATGTGTGTTTTCTAAAGGTTAGAGTATTAAATAAACTCGATCGTTCTTTATCCCCTTACCCGAATTTCAGGCAAGGGGATAATTTTTTGGAAGATGTTAATAACTACTTGACTAGTAAGTTAATTAGTTAATGACTAAGGTATTGATTGAGTTTGCCGCTAGTTTTGGCGAATAAACTTTTCCGTTCACTTTAATATTTACCGATCTGTCGGTCTGGTCCTGGTTGAAAATCATTACGACAACACTTTTGTCTGGATTAACGAATGCCACTAAATCGTGGTAAGTTCCATCATTTTCAAGCTTTTTAGCTCCTGGTTTTACAAAATGACTCAGATGTTTCAATAGATAATATTCGTTTGAATAGGTGTAAGTTTTGGCGTCTGGGTCAACAACAACGAGCGAGTTTTGAGCCCAACCCCAGCGGCTGATACCACCTTTGAGCAGAGAGGTATTCCAGTATTCGTATACAGAAACACCATTGTTCAGGTAGTGTTTCATCAAATCCCACGAATGCAGAACACCTTTCCAGTCGTTTTTTCCGTCGCCACATTCCTGTTCCGATTGATAGAATTTCAGGTTTGAATAGCGTTTATTGATTCCGGGTAAAGCATCTTTCCCGGCCCATTGAAAGCCAACACCTTTTATATATTTGCTGCTTTTGGGATCGGTAAGAATAGTGTCAACCAATGCTTCCTTTGGGCGTTCCATGGTGCCAAACAGTATTTCTACTCCTTGCTTCTCCATGGCTGGCCCCAGATATGAACCGATAAAATTGGCCAACCCTTTGGCAGTCCAGCAACAGCTCGGGAATATTTGGGCCGAGTTAAACTCGTTTTGCGGCATGATTGAAGCTATTTTTATTCCTTCGTTTTTATAGCTATCTATAAATTTTGAAAAATACAATGCGTATGCTTTCAGGTATTTTTCGTCCTGAATAAACATATCGGTGCCTTCTTTGCCTTCTTTGTTGGCTGCCAGATCATTGGAGTATTTCGCATCAATCTTCATTTTCATCATGCTGCGCATTTTGATTGATGAGCGACTTGCGTAATGCTTGTTGTATTTCATCCACGAAGGCGGGCACCAGGGCGAAGCCCACAATTCTAAGGATGGATTATGTTTCTTTGCGTTTTTGATGAAAGGAATCAAGGTATTTTTATCGTGATCGATCGAGAATTTGGTCATTTCGAAATCGCCGTCGTTTTCGTTGTATGAGTACCAGTCGAGCGAGAAATCGTTGGCGCCAACCGGCATACGGCAAATGGTGAAGTTTGCTCCAACTTCAGGGGCGAAAAATTCTTTCATTACAGCTTCGCGATCATCTGCCTTAAGCATATTAAGCGAAGTCCAGCCTAGTTCGTTAAAACAGGTGCCAAATCCCCGGATTGTTTGTTGTGTTTTACTCAGGTCGAGTATTACATCGACGTTTTCGGCTTGGCCGGAAATTTTAACTTCTGATTCAGTCCATGCTTTGTTTTCGGTAGTTGTAACGAGTTTGGCCGGTTTGGTTTGAGCACAGGCAAAACCGATAATTCCGGAAAAAATAATGGCTAGTAAGTTTTTCATCTTTGCGTTAGTTTATTTTATCAGGCTATCCTGAACGGTTTCTTATCAGGCTATCAATTCGCCTTTTTTTGTCGCAGAAATGCCGAATGTTATTTTCTTTTCATTTTAATGAAATGAGCGAAACCAATAGCTTATCCGTCAGGTTTGTTTTCACACACAAAATTATAATTCTATTTCAGCTTTTCTTTCGGCTAATTAGTCACTTTGACATAAATGCCCCACTGATGTCGTATTTTCTATTGTGATAATCAAACTTTACATCAGTTTAACCTATTTTGAATTTACCAGGCAAATGCGGAAATTAAAAAATACCCGATCCGATTGAGAAAATGTTGGTGCCTGAAAACATTACTGACAAACATGTGTTGTACAGATATTTGTATTTAATCGGTTGTAACTAAAAGCTCTCAAAATAGAAGTTTACAGCGAACTGATTAACGGCTAAATCTCGAAACTGGAAATTAAAATTTTTCATATTATGGCAGTTTTTAATTTAAAAATCAACAAAAAAACTTATCGCGTAAATGTAGATCCCGACACGCCAATGCTGTGGGTTCTCCGAGATCATCTCAATCTGGTAGGTACCAAATTTGGGTGCGGAGTGGCACAATGTGGAGCCTGCACTATTCATCTGGATGGGGAGGCTGTGCGCTCTTGTATCACTTTTGTCTCGGAAGTTGGCAACAAAGAAATTACCACCATTGAAGGGCTCTCCGAAAATGGAGATCACCCGGTACAAAAAGCCTGGCTGGAAGTCGATGTTGCCCAATGCGGTTATTGTCAGACCGGACAAATAATGACTGCGACTGCTTTGTTAAAGAAGAATCCTCATCCTTCTGATCAGGAAATTGAAGAGGCTATGAGCGGAAACTTATGCCGGTGCGGTACTTATACACGCATTAAAAAAGCCATTAAAACTGCAGCCATCTCCAAATGATTGATTAAAACCTAAAATGATTGAAAAATGACAACAGCAAAAATAAATTTCGGAAGGAGATCCTTCATAAAAAGTTCAGCTCTGGCTGGTGGCGGACTGATGTTAGGTTTTAACTGGTTTGCATCATTACAAGCTCAAGGTACCGAAGTGGCAGATATGCCTAAAGAATGGTTTAAAATCAACGGCTATTTAAAGATTGGTGAAAATGGCACGGTAACCATCATGTCGCCTAACCCGGAAATAGGACAGAATGTAAAAACCTCCATGCCGATGATTGTGGCAGAAGAGCTGGATGTTGACTGGAAGAATGTACTGGTTGAACAAGCACCTTTAAATACAGATATTTTTAAAAGACAATTGGCGGGAGGGAGTGATTCAATAAAGCAAAGCTGGGGAGGACTTCGCATGGCAGGCGCTTCAGCACGAAAGATGCTGATGGAAGCTGCGGCCAGAAAATGGAACGTTCCGGTTGGCGAAATAACTACAGAACTTGGCTTTTTGTATCATAAAAACAGTGGTCAAAAAGCTCCTTACGGCGAATTAGCTTCGGTAGCAGCTCAAATCCCCGTTCCAAAAGAAGTAGAACTGAAAGAACTGAAAGATTTTAAGATTATTGGAACCTCAAAAAGAAATGTGGATGGACAAAAAATTGTGACTGGCCAACCCTTGTTTGGCCTCGACTACAAAACAGACGGAATGCTTATTGCAATGGTCGTCCATCCGCCGGCTTTTGGCATGAAGCTAAAATCGTTCGATGCAACTGAAGCCAAGACCAAGCCCGGAATCAGGGATGTTTTTAAGATTAAAACTTATAATGACGACTATAAACCCCAATGGTGCGATACCAATTCGTTCACTGAGCTGGTGGCTGTTGTTGGCAACTCCACCTGGGAAGTAATGAGCGCCAGAAACTTTCTAAAAGTAGAATGGGAGCCCTTTACCGATTATAAAATTGCTATGGCGGGTTGGGGAGGCGATCAACTTGTTACTGTTCCGGCCGGATTGGAAAGTACGTCCGATCACAATGCCAAAATGGTTGCTGCTGCAGCAAAACCTGGTAAGATTGTACGAAAAGATGGTAATCCGGAAGAAGCGTTCAAAAATGCAGCAAAAATAATTGAACGATCGTATACGGCACCATTCCTGGCACACACACCAATGGAACCCATGAACTTTTTTGCCGATGTTACAGCCGATAACGCAGTATTAGTTGGACCAATTCAATCTCCGGAATACATGGAAAAGACCTTGGCTGCACGGCTTGGTTTGCCATTGGAAAAGATTGATATTCAGATGACCCGCATGGGCGGTGGCTTTGGCCGGCGGTTGTATGGACACTTTATGGTTGAAGCCGCATTGATCTCGCAAAAAATGAAAGCGCCAGTCAAGCTCATCTATTCACGCGAAGACGAAATTACTTTTGGTATTTATCGGCCAGCCTATCATGCTTTGTATCGTGCTGCGCTCGACGCCAATAATAATCTCATAGGCTTTCATGTCAAAATGGGTGGTGTTCCTGAAAATGCACTTCATGCCAACCGGTTTCCCGCCGGAGCTATTGATAATTATATGGCTGAAAGCTGGGAAATAGAATCGAATATTAGTGTCGGGGCAATGCGTGCTCCCGGTTCCAATTTTAATGCCGTGGTCGAGCAGTCGTTTCTTGATGAAGTAGCCGAAGCGATGGGCAAAGACCCAATTCAATTCCGGCTCGATCTGTTGAAGCGGGCCAAGGAAAAACCGGTTGGAGAGAAGAATGATTACGATGCCGCCCGTTACGCCGGAGTTCTGGAACTGGTGCGCGAAAAATCAGGCTGGAATAGAAATTCAGCCGGAAAAAATCGAGGTGTTGCAGCATATTTCTGTCACAGTTCGTATGTGGCAAATGTGCTGGATCTCACCGTTGAAAATGATACCCCGGTCATTCAAAAAGTGTATGCTGCTGTTGATTGCGGAATTGTTGTGAATCCTGATGCCGCAATTAATATGACTGAAGGTAGCATTGTTGATGGAATTGGTCAGGCTATGTACGGACAGCTAACATTTAGTAAAGGAAAACCTGATCAGGATAATTTCGATTCATATCGGCTAATCAGGCATAATGAGGCTCCTAAAGAAATTGAGGTTCATTTTGTTGAAAATGAAATTAATCCAACCGGTCTTGGAGAACCGCCATATCCACCCGTGATGGGTGCGTTGGCAAATGCCTTATATAAAGCAACCGGAACCCGGTATTATCATCAGCCCTTTACTAAAAACAGGTTCGAATAGCATTTAATTACCCGATAACTGAAACCCTTTTTTAATTATGACTCACGAAATAAGATTGTTGTTTCAGACCTTAAAAAGCTGGCAGGAAATTGGCAAAAAAGCTGTTTTTATTTCGGTCGTTGCTCTGGATGGTTCGTCGTATCGTCGGCCTGGTGTTTGCATGATTATGAGTCAGGATGGCGAGATGGTTGGGGCTGTGAGCGGTGGTTGTGTCGAAACCGAAATTGAACGGCAGGCACAGCGGGTATTTCAAACCGGCAAAGCCAAAATAATTGTTTATGACGGTCGTTTCCGTATTGGCTGCGAGGGCATCATTCATATTTTGATAGAACCGGTTTTTATCTCCGATGAATTATTCGGGGCATTTGAAAAACAGGTTGAAAAAAGACAGTCTTTCCGGATGGAAGCCTGGTTTTATCGTGAAGTTGGCGAGTATGGTGATGTGGGCACAATGGTGCTTTTAAATGGGAAAAAGTATTCTCTGGATCCTTCGTTTACTATTGACCAGATAAAGAATCAGGAATGTTTCGCTCAAACGTTAAAGCCACTATTTCAGCTCTTTATATTTGGCGCTGAACACGATGCCGTTCAACTGTGTCAGGCAGCCAAATTGCTCGGGTGGGAGGTTACCGTTGTTGCCTCGCCCGACGAATCGAAGTCATGCGAATATTTTCCGGGAGCCAATTCGCTGATCGCACCAACTTTTGATGATATCGACACCTCTGAAATTGATGAGCAAACCGCAGTGGTTTTAATGACACACAGCTTCAATAAAGATGTTCAGTACCTCATGGCGCTGAAAAATACCAGTCCGGCCTATCTCGGATTATTGGGCTCGAACAACCGGAGAGAACGCGTTCTTTCGATGCTGCTCGATTATATGCCCGATATTTCAACCGATTTCCTGGATCAGATTCACGGACCGGCCGGAATCAGCATTGGTGCCGAAAGCGCTCCGGAAATTGCGGTTTCCATTCTGGCGGAAATACTGAGTGTGATTCGTCGGCAGAAACCTGTTGCTTTAAGCGAAAAGGTAGGTTCAATTCATGGCTGATATTCCAATCATATTGCTGGCTGCCGGAGGATCGTCAAGGCTGGGACAGCCCAAACAGTTGTTGCCCTGGGGTGAGCAAACACTCATCGAACATCAGATACAGACGCTTATGCAAACCGGCGAATCTGTAATTGTTGTTCTGGGTGCGTATGCTGACCAGATTTTACTAGTTGTCGAAAAATACCCGGTGACTGTTGCTGTAAATAATGAATGGAAAACCGGAATGGCTGGCTCTATCGGCTGTGGAATAAAAGCAATGGAGCGACTGGAATCAACGGTTGAGGCTGTATTGATTACGTTGGTTGATCAGCCGTTGATTCCTTTCAGTCATTTCAAAGAAATGTTGAATGCTTTTGAAGAAGGAAAGCAACAAATCATTGCATCAACATCGGCCGAAGGTTGGCTCGGGGTTCCGGCGCTTTTCGACAAGTATTATTTCAGCGAACTTCAAAACCTTCAGGGCGAAAAAGGTGCCAAAACTTTAATTCAGCAATACCCGAATAAAATTAAAACGTTGGTATGCAATGAAATAATAAATGATATTGATACGTTGGAATCATATCAGGAACTATATCAGAAATACTTGATTTAATGTCTGTCTGTAGGAGAAATGTATCGGCTAAAGTTTGAAAAGATTGAATCTGTTTTCCTGAATGTTGAAGACTAAGAGTTTCCCACTGATTACTTCGCCGTATCCGGTAATGATTTTAATGATTTCGTTAGCCTGAAGTGTTCCTGCAATTCCCGGTAAAACGCCTAACAAGCCAATTTCATTTTCTTTGTAAATTCCATCTTTCGGAATGTTGGGATACAAATCGTTAAAGGTTGGTCCGTCCTGATAATTAAATACACTTATTTGCCCTTCATAATTTAAAACCGAAGCAAATGCCAGCGGTTTACCTAATCGGGCCGAGATTTTTCCGATAAGCGCCCTTGTTTTGTAATTATCTGTACAGTCAGCAATTACATCGTAATTTTTGAAGATTTCTTCAGCATTTTCCTCATTAAGTCTTAAATCGAAAAGTTGGATTTCAATTTCAGGATATAAAGCCGATAGTTTTCGTAAAGCTAACGTCACCTTTTTTAAACCTACTTCAGCGGTGGTATATAGAATTTGCCGCTGAAGATTTGATAGGCTTACCACGTCGTCATCGACGATGCCAATAGTTCCAATTCCGGCTGCTGCAAGGTATATGAGCAGCGGACTTCCCAGGCCACCGGCTCCGATAACCAAAACCCGGGCATTTTTTAATTTCTCCTGGCCCTCCTGTCCAATTTCTGCCAGTGAGAAATGTCGGGCGAATCTTGATGGATCTTCGTTACTGAGCTTTCTCATGTTGGTGATTGTGCTTGTGTTCGTCTTCGTGAGTTACGCAATCGCAATTTTGCCCCCATTCGCTGGTTCCATCCGCAAAGAATTCGTGTTTCCATATGGGCACTTCATTTTTCACCTTGTCGATAATGTATCGGTTGGCATCGAAAGCTTCCTTTCGATGCCCTGCCCCTGTAATGACAACAACTGCACATTCACTGATTTCAACCCGCCCCAAACGGTGAACGCAAATGGCCTGGTTTAGCTTGAATCGCGAAATGGCTTCTCCAATAATCTCATCAATCATTTTGTTGGCCATGGGTTCGTAGGCCTCATATTCAAGGTGAGTAACTTCCCTGCCTTTGTTATTGTCTCTGACTTCGCCGCTGAAGAGCACCACAGCTCCGCTGTTTGGATTTCGAAATCCATCGAAAAGTTCGCTGTAATTTAGTTCGGTATGTTGTAAGTGGTTCATAATACTTAACGTTTAACCTCCGCTGGATGGAGGAATCAGAAATAATGTATTTTCGGTTTTTAGCGGCTCGTCCAACGAAATAAATTCTTCATTTACTGCAATTCTGCAACTCGATAAAATTTCGGTTGCCTCCGGGTTGATCCTTTTCAACTCGTCAACAACATTTGAATAGCTGGCGTTGGGTTCAACAAGAACAGTTGTTTCGCTGCCAAAATATTTTCGGAGCCCTGCAAAGCAGATTATTTTGATCGACCTTTTATCCATATTATCCTCCTATATTTCTCATTGATAATTCACTTCCATGAAATTTAACCGGTTGCTTCAATCGTAGTAACCTTCTTAGTTTCTCAGTCAGCATAAGCTCGTCATCGATATATGCTGAAAGTTTTTCGCCATGTGCATTGCTGAGGCAACCGTAGAAAAAGCCGTTGCTATCCATTCGCAAGCGATTGCAATCGTGGCAGAACGGCGTTGATTCATTGGCAATAATCCCGAAGGTTCCACCATTGGAAGCACGCCAGTAATGTGCTGTTTCAGCATGTTCACGCTGAATACTTTCAATTGAATATTTTGCCTGAATGATGGCTAAAATTTCCTTTTCAGGAAAGAAGAGACTATTCTCTGAATGATACAAATGGCCCATTTTCATTAATTCCAGAAAACGTATTTTAACCCCTAATCCGGCAGCATAATCGAGTAATGGAATGATTTGAGAATCGTTCTTGCCACGCATAATAACGGCATTTAATTTTACATTCATTCCTGCTTTTACGGCTGCTTCAATTCCCCCAAAAACCCTGTCGGTATTTGGATGACGCGAAATACTGTTGAAAATATCCCGATCAACCGCATCGACAGAAATGTTGACTGATTTCACACCGGCGTCAAAAAGTTTTGAGGCTTTTTCTTTCAGGTAATATGCATTTGTTGTAAGCCGGATATCGGAAATTCCAATTTTCTGGATATGATCGATCAATGGGAAAAGATTGCTGTACAGAAGCGGTTCTCCTCCGGTTAGTCGTATGCTCTTCAACCCTGTTAGGCGATGCACAGCTTCAATTAGTTTTGTAAACTCATCCGGAGTAAGAGGCTGGTCGGCAGCTGAAATCCGTAATGTTTCAGCAGAAATGTCCTGAAAATTTTCGGCAACACAATACACACACGAAAAGTTACATGAATTCAATAAACTAATCCTCAGTTTCTCGAATCGCCTTCCCAGATTGTCTTCAATCTTTACCATACGTAAATTAACCAACATTGCAATGATTTGTTCAGTTATTTCCCTGCTGGCAGAATGGCTTCTGTTTATAACAAATCGACTAACATAAGACTTTAAAAGGAGTTTTCGACTGCTTTGAAAATGAATGGTACTTTTATTTCTATTATCTTTAAAAACCTAATTAACTAAAATGAAAAAGATTCTACTTCTGCTGATTTCTCTTGCAATAAACGTCTCATTGGTTGAGGCAGGAATTAATCCAACCCGCTTACGGTGTGAATATTTGGAAAATCCTCAGGTTATTGATGTTGTCAATCCACGCCTTTCCTGGGTGAATATTGCTGATGCCGGTGAACGAGGTCAGATTCAAACCGCAATGGAAATCAGGGTTGCATCAACAAAGGAAAAACTGTTGAATGGCAAGGCCGATTTATGGAACAGTGGAAAGATTATTTCTGATAAATCGAATAATATCCGGTATGCCGGTAATGCATTGACGTCGAGGCAGGATTGCTGGTGGCAGGTGAGGACTTGGGATAAAACGGGTAAAGTGTCGGAATGGAGCGAACCTGCTTTTTGGAGTATGGGCTTACTCAATCCAACCGAGTGGAAGGCGCAATGGATAGGTGCCCCATGGCAGGGTGAAGATGCTTTACCAAAGCCAGTTCGTCGGAGTTCAGGAGCAGAAAATACTTCGAAACAACTTCCTCCACCAGCACCGCTTTTACGTAAATCGTTTAACATTACAAAAGAAGTTTCATCTGCCCAGGCCTATGTTTCCGGCCTGGGTTATTTTGAGTTGTACTTAAATGGGGAAAAAGTTGGTGAGGATGTTTTAGTACCGAATTTAACGGCTTTCGGGAAACGTCCCGGACTTGAAAATAATTACATCTCTTTGCCCGATAATTTCAAGGAATACCGGGTGATGTATTTGTCCTATGATATCAAAAGTCAGATTAAAAAAGGAGAGAATGCAATTGGAGCAATTCTCGGAAATGGTTTTTACAATGCTCCCATAAACTGGACACAATCGTATGGTTCTCCAAGGTTTATTGGCCAGATTTATATAACTTATGTCGATGGAAAAGAGGATGTTATTGTGAGTGATCAGACATGGAAAGCCTCTAAAAGTCCGATTGTGATGGACTTGGTGTATGATGGAGAACATTACGATGCCAGACAGGAGCAACCAGGTTGGTGCACCGCTGAGTTCGATGATTCAAAATGGGAACAGGTTGCCATCAGGAAAACTCCTGAAGGTAAAATGAAGGCTCATATGTCGCCAACCGACAGGGTTATGGAAAGTTTAGCACCCACGAAAATTGAGCTGTTAGGAAATGGCAAATACAAAGTCGATTTTGGTCAGGAAATCTCAGGATGGTTGCATTTATTAAATGTTTCAGGAGAAGCAGGACGAAAAATTGACATTAAATATATTTGCGAATCTCCTGTAGGTAGCAACTCCTACACGCTAAAAGGTGGTGGACCGGAATCATATGCTGCCCGATTTACCTGGTTTGTTTTCCGGGAAGTCGAAATCTCCAACTGGCCGGGCGACTTAAAACCTGAGCAACTAAGAGCTGAGGCGGTTTATTCCAATGTTGAAACTACCGGTAAGTTCGAGTCTTCAAATGCACTGTTTAATAAAATCAATCAGATTTGGTGGCGTAGCCAAACCGACAATATGCATGGCGGTGTTGCCAGTGACTGCCCTCACCGCGAAAGGTCCCCCTACACCGGCGACGGACAGGTTGCCTGCGTAACAGTGATGCATAATTTTGACGCCAGAGCATTTTATACTAAATGGATTCAGGATATTCTGGGTGCGCAAAATCCTGAATCCGGCTATGTTCCCAATGGAGCTCCCTGGCAACCCGGATGTGGTGGCGGTGTAGCATGGGGCGCAGCAATCAATATTATGCCTTGGGAGTTTTACCAACATTACGGCGATATTGATATGCTGAAAGCTAATTATGAAGGCATGAAAGGGTATGTCAGGTACATGCTTACCTGGACAAATAAAGAGGGTATTATGTATTCGCAGGCTCCCGACTCAGCCAAACCAAACCGCTGGCTAAATCTGGGCGACTGGTGTGCTCCGGTGAAATTGCCAGCTGACGATATGGTACATACTTTTTACCTTTGGCGATGTGCTAACTTTACTGCTCAAGCTGCAAAAGTATTAGGAAAAACAGAGGAGGCGAAAGAATATAAAATATTGGCCGATAGAACGAAGAAAGCTTTTCAGAAGAAATACTACGACGAGGAAAAAGGAACTTACGGCCCTTATGGTGGCAACATATTTGCTCTGAAAATGGGGGTTCCAGCTGATCAATATCCCAGAGTAATTGCTGCATTAAAATCTGATATTTTAGCCAACGGCGGGAATCTGGATACCGGAATTTTCGGTACGCAATTCTTTTTTGAAGTACTGTCGGAAAACGGACTTCATGATTTGGCATTCGAAGCCATGAACAAACGAACACAGCCAAGTTATGGTTGGTGGATTGATCAGGGAGCAACCACAACATGGGAAGAATGGGACGGTAAGGGATCGCGTAACCACCCGATGTTTGGTGGTGGTATCGTATGGCTTTATCGGGTGTTGGCCGGAATGAATGTTGATCCTGAAAAGTTTGGCTACCAGAATATCATATTCAAACCACAGCCGGCAGGCGATGTAACATTTGCATCTTATTCAAATGAAACACCTTATGGAAATGCTTCTGTCAAATGGGAAAAAGGTATTGGTTCTTTCAAAATGGATATAAAAGTGCCTGTTGGTAGCACTGCCACTGTTTATGTGCCGGCATTTAGCGAAAAAGTGGTTACCGAAAGAGGAAAGAAGATTAATGACAAGAGTTCGGTACACTTTGAACAGATGCAAAACGGATATGCCATTTTTACAATTGGCTCCGGAAGCTATTACTTTAGCTCTCCGCTTTAATTTGGGCTGGGCGGTTTGCATGCCGTAAGCAAATAAGTTATAAGTTGAATCAGAACTAACAAATGCATTTGATAATTATTCAGGAAATGAAACACCGGTGATCTCTTCACAAATACCAAGAAACTTTTCCTGAAGTGCAATATTGTCAGCACTAAGGTTGTATGATTTTATAGCCTGATGGTAAAAATATTGTCCACTAACTTTGGCTTTTTTATCATTACTTACGGCCAGCCATGCCTGAGTTTCGTAGCCCTTCTGAAGATCGTCAGGAGCGCCTGGTCCGCCCATTTTGGTTGGAACCCAGCCAGGATCAACCGCATTTGAATACACATCAGGCCATTTGCGGGCAACTGCTTTACAAAGTATTAATATATATAGTTTCGAGTCGGAATAACTTACCCGATGAGTTTTTGACAAGCTTTCCAAATTTACTTGTCCACCCTGGTGCATTCCTGAACTCAAATAGATCAGACGCCTGGGCTTTTCAATCAGGCAAGTCAGGAGGTAAGTTGCGAGAACGTTTACAACAAAAATCTCTTCGTTTGAAGCCTGATAAACTCCGGCGTTATGGATTACGGCATCAAAAGGGCCAAGCTTATTTGCTTCATCAGCAACTTTTTTAATTTCGTCGATTACCGATAAGTCGCCGGAAACAACGCCTATCGCATTCGGCGTTTTTTCTTTTGCCCGGCGAGCCCTATCTGCATTGCGGGCATGCAATACCACCTCATAATCCTGATTGGCCAATGACTTTGCTGCCATTTGACCTAGTCCGTCGGCTGATCCGGTAATAAATATTCTTGCCATCTTAACTATTATATTGCTTTAAATATACAAGATTTATAAAAACTGAATTAGAAATATTATTCAATGGTTTTAATCACTTTCGCCGAAACTCCGCCAATAACGGTATTTGGCGGAACATCTTTACTGACAACGGCTCCGGCTGCCACAACCGAATTTTCGCCAATGGTAACTCCGGGCAGAATAATTGCACCAGCCCCGATCCAGGCATTTCGTTTTATAACCACCGGTTTTACCTGCAATTGTTTCCGTTCCTGCGGATTTATCGGGTGTCCTTCGGTAGTTATACAAACTTTTGGGTCAATCATTACATCGTCCTCAATCGTAATGCTTCCCATGTCCAGAAATGTACAATCATGATTGATAAATACATTTTTACCAATCCGTGTAAATTTACCCAGATTGATTTGGAATGGCAGAAATAAGGTCGTGCTTGCATCAATGGTTTGGCCGGTAATTTTACCCAGAATTTTCCGTACCTCGGAGCTATCGGCAGAAGCGTTGAGCTCTGCCAGTAGCTTCATGGTACGCGACACAATTTCGAAGATTTCTGAATATTGCGGATCGTCAAATGGCACTGATTCTCCTGCTTGCAATCGTTCGAATATGTCCATATTTTGGGGTTTAAGTTCTATTTTGAATTCTCAAGTACAGTCCTGATCATTTCTTTGGTGTAAAGCGATTCTGCTCCCCACATTTTTGCAACTCCTGAAAGCTTTTCAACCAACATTGGGATATCTTCCTCTGGAATATTGCCTTCTTTTAAAGTAACCGGAGTTCCAATTTTCTGGTACCATTGTTTCAATGCTTCAATTCCGGCATCGGCCCCTTCAACATTAAACATGTTTTTGGCAAATTGTACGAAGCGTTCGGGCAGATTGTTCTTTTGCCATTTCATCCAGGCAGGCATCACAATCGACAAGCCTGCTCCGTGGGCAATGTTGTACTCGGCCGATAAGGTGTGTTCAATAAAATGCGTGTCGTAGCGGTTGTTTTCGACGCCACAGAACGTGGTGAAATTCAAGGCCTGAGTTGCGGCCCATGCAAATTCGGCGCGTGCTTCATACTTGGCAGGATCGACCAACAAAATCTCGGTAGTGCGGATAACTGTTTTCAGGATATTCTCTACATATCCGGCCATATATTCAGGCAAATAGGTCGCCGATAAATACATGTCGAGGCTGTGTGCAAAAATATCGGCAGCCGAATAAACCAAATACTCTTTGGTAACCGTAGCCTGAAGTTCAGGATTGATGACCGAAACCGTTGGATAAGTTGCTGGTCCCGCCAGACTGAATTTTTCCTTGGTTTCTTCCTTTGTTACAACGGCAAAGTTGTTCATCTCGCTACCGGTGGCGGCCAGTGTCATGATGTCGAAAATCTTCAGTGCTTTGTTCGGAACGGCTTTGTAAGTAAAGAAATCCCAGACATCGCCCTCGTAAACAGCTCCTGCAGCAATCGCTTTCGACGAATCGAGCACCGAGCCTCCGCCAACGGCCAAAACGGCTTCCGCTCCGATTGATTTAGCCAATGCAACACCTTCATACACCTTGCTCATTACCGGGTTGCTTTGTACGCCGCCCAAAGCTCCGTAAGTGACTCTGTGGTCAGTAAGCGATTGGGTTACTGTATCAAACAATCCACTTTGTTTGATGCGTTCGGAACCATATACAATCAGAACTTTTTTAACGCCGTATTCCGACAGGTATTGTCCGATATTTTTTTCTTTTCCTTTGCCGAATTCAATGCGGGTAGGATTGCAATACGTGAAATTTTTCATGTAAGTCTCAATTTTTCTGTTTAAAATTTATAATAATCTTCAATGCAAATTTCTATGGAATAATCCGGATCAAATTACCCGTATTACGGTAATGCTTACCAAAATTACTGATTCGTATTTATCCATTACTTTATTAAAAATGAGTTCATTACTTTTGTTCCTGAATAAAATAGCAAATGAAGTGTATGAATGAGATTATCAGGATAAATACAGTTGCCGATTACAATAAGCAGGTGGGACAAGAAACACTGCATCCGTTGGTCAGTATTGTTGATTTTGAGAAAACTGAACCATTTTATTACTTCAGGATGCAAATGGGTTTATACGCCATTTTTCTGAAAGATTTGAAATGTGGTGACATGATATATGGTTGCAGCACTTACGATTACGAGGAAGGAACACTGATTTTTGTTGCGCCTAACCAGGTTTATGGTTTTGAAGATAAAAGCGAAAGACGTAAGGGGAAAGGGAAGGCACTGCTGTTTCACCCTGATTTAATTCATGGAACAGCATTGGGGAGAAATATCAAAGATTATTCTTTTTTCTCGTACGAGGTAAACGAAGCATTGCATCTTTCAACACGTGAAAGGGCGATAATTGAAGACTGCCTTGAAAAAATTGGATATGAACTTGATCATGCGATTGATTCGCATAGTAAGACGCTGATTGTTTCGTATATCGAGTTGTTTTTGAATTACAGCAAACGCTTTTATGAGCGTCAGTTTATCACTCGAAGTAATGTAAATAAAGATGTTCTTTCTCGCTTCGAAAAGGTTCTGAATGATTATTTTTCTTCGGATAAATCTTCAGAAGTCGGGCTTCCATCGGTAAGTTATTGTGCCGAAAAATTATTTTTATCGCCCAACTATTTAGGCGATTTATTGAAGAAGGAAACCGGGAAATCGGCACAGGAACATATACAGCTTAAGATGATTGAAGTTGCAAAAGAGAAAATATACGATCCCGGAAAATCAATCAGCGAAATTGCTTACGAATTGGGATTCAAGCATCCGCAGCATTTTACGCGCATGTTCAAGAAGAATACAGGATTATCGCCTAACGAATTTAGGATGTTGAATTAGTCTTGACGTTAAAATATAGGAGCATTTTATAATTAAGAGACTTATATGCAAAAAAGATCCTGTATTATGATTATAATATTTCATAAGTTTATATTAATAAGATTTGTTAAAACCTTGATATCTATCTGACTTTACGAAAATTCTGAAAAGTTGAAACCATCATAGCACAGTTTAATTTTGTTTATCCCATTATTTAATCATTACAATCTTAGGGATATTGTCGACCGGATGAACTGACAATGTAATCTTATGAAAGACCATTCACTAGAGAAACCTAATGAATAGATTAATCAGAAATATCCATAATCATGTTTGTTGACATAATAATTGCCGTTTGCTTCCGGTTGAAATATTACATCAGTGATCATGATGTGGTTCTCATTTTTCCAGGTATGATAAACGACTTCGGTGCCGACTTTTTCGGAGATGATAGCAACTCCTAATGCAGAAAGAATAGAAATCCTATTTTCCTTTATATTCTCATATTCAGGAAAAACCAGTTTTATTGTAAATGAGGTTTCAGCATTGTTTCGCTGTAGCTCAACAAAAGAATTCATTGTAACTATATCTCGTGGCACATCCTGAGGCTTAACCTTTTGTGCCAACGAAATTTTTCTTTTTAATACTTGGACCTCATCAAATTTTGTCGTGTGCCGACATTCAAGAGCACGAATGCATCCCATCAGCAATTCGAAATCTAAAGTTGAAATAATCATGTTATCTGATATTTGATTGTTTAGTAGTTGCAGTGAACTAAACCGCTGGCATGACATTAGATTTTTGTCAGCCAGCGGTTGGAAATGTTCAGGCATGTGTCGCGCTTAGGATCAGTTCACCTGTAATTTTTTACGTTTCAACATTTTTAGTTCTTCTTTCTTTGTTCTTTTCTCAAGTCTCTTCTCTTTAAGATTCTTACTTGGTTCTTTTAAGCCATTTCCTTTTTTTGCCATGATTTCTGTTTTAATGTTTGACATGAATATGACGTAAACAAATGATTCTTAAACTAAATATCAAAAACTCCGTTGGCTTCGGGTTGATAAATGATGCTTTTAATCCTAACCTTTTTTTCGCCTAATGGAGCATCAAACTTTATTATGCTTCCAACTCTGTATCCCAATAGGGCACTACCTAAGAGTGACAGAATGGAGATATTTCCCTTTCTGAAATCCGCATCTTTCGGATATACAAGTTTTATTGTCATTACTTTTCCGTTATCTAAATCAACAACCTCAATTAATGAGTTCATGGTCACAAAGTCAGGTTCAATCTCTTTAGGATTTACCCTTTCGGCACGGGCAATTTCCTCGCATAAAATGGTTAGGTTATTGAGTTCTTCATTTTTTGCTTTCTTAATCGAACCAATCAGGTTAGCCAACCTAACGTAGTCATAGTCAGTAATAATAATGTTTCTTCTCATAGCTATTTGTTTAAATTGTTTCTTTCTAAATTGATGAATTCTTCAAATATTGATAGTTTTAACATATCTTCTGTTTTTTGAAGAATAGTTAGTTTAATTTATATATTTGTTAAAATAAAATCGGATACGATATTAATATATATCGTATCCGATACAAACTTAATAAATCTTTTTACATTTTTACACAAACAGTATACTGATGGAAAATAAGTATGATGTTCTAAAACAGTTAATTGACCTTTTTGAGAATTTTGAAATGGAAAATGGACAATTAGATGTTCTGAATTTTGCTCAATGGATTGTAAATAAATATCACGAAGAACCAGAACTTCAAGAGAAAATAACTAATAAAACAATATCAACTCACTATCAGGAATCTTCAGTTCCTTTTAAAAATCACTTTGATGATAAAATCCGATTTTTAGAGGCTGTTTCGGGAATTGCCCGGTATCATGAATTTTATACCCGGAAAGCGCTGAAAGATATGGTAATCAATACCCGTTTGGAATTTCTATTTCTTCAATCTGTTGACATGCTCGATAGAGCAAAGAAGACCGATCTGATCAATATCCATCATTTGGAATATACTACTGGCATGGATACAATAAGGAGATTGATTAATAATGGCTTACTATTCGAGGTTCAGGATGAAACTGACAAAAGAATCAAGCTGCTTATTATGTCTGATTTGGGGAAATCTGTTTATTGGCAAGCCCAAAAGCGAATAAACGACGAAAGCACCATGTTTTTTACGGCTATAAGTGATAATAAATGGAAAAAGATTTTACCCATTTTGGAGGAGATTGACGATTTTCATAGTGGTGTTTTCCAGAAGCACAGCGATAAACCATTTGCAGAATTATCTAATTTGATGGATTCTCTCAAGCATTTATTTAAATAATATGATTCTTCTCCTGCAAGAGATTCCTTACTATGTTTAGACATTATTGAGGTTAAATTATATAAAATGATTGAAGCGACTACAGATATCTAATTTCAATGTCATTAAATGAGGCATATTAATTCCTGTATCTGAATAAATTGGTATTATTCCCATGTCTTATAATTAAGTTTTATAATAAATCTTCTCCATTAGCTTCAGGCTAGACAAAACTTTTTCTTCCCAGATAGCTTGTGGTCTTCCTGCTTATTCAAATGTAATTTCGGTTTCATTAAGTTAAACTACCAAACAATTGTTGGCTGCATTGATGGTTATAGCAACGGATAACGTTTCACATTCACCTCGTGCATCATCTGGTAGATTTCTTCAAAAATCAATTCTACATTTGGTTTTGAGAAATATTCTCCGTCAATTCCGTAAGCCGGACGATGTTCCATGGCAGACAACGTTCGTGGGGCGGTATCCAGATAATTAAAAACCTGCTGCTCCTGCAATACTTTGTGCATCATATAGGCAGTACCACCGCCAGGGACATCTTCATCAATAAAAATCACTTTGTTGGTCTTTTTTACCGATTCAAGAATCTGGTGATTCACATCGAAAGGCATTAATGTTTGGACATCAATAACTTCAACCGAAATGTTTTTGATTTCCTTCAGGAGATGAGCTGCCTTCAGTACATGATGAACATTCCAACCATATGTTACTGCGGTTATGTCGGTTCCTTCCTGAACAATTTCAGGAACACCCAGTGGAACTCTGAACTCTCCCATGTTTAATGGCAGTGGTTCTTTCATGTTATATCCTTTCAATGGTTCAATCACCAATGCGGGATCATTTGCTTCGAGCAAGGTATTATAGAATCCGGCGGCCTGAGTCATGTTTCTCGGAACGCAAAGGTAAATTCCCCTCATGGAGCCCAATATAAGTTGTATGGGCGAGCCTGCATGCCAGATTCCCTGCAATTGATGTCCCCTGGTTCGGATGATTAGCGGAGCCGCTTGTTTACCCAAAGTGCGGTATTGCATACTGGCCAAATCGTCACTCAGAGTCGATTGCGCATAGATTAAATAGTCGAGGTACTGAATTTCTGCAATCGGGCGGAACCCTCTTAATGCTAACCCGATTCCTTGTCCGATTATAGTAGTTTCCCGAATTCCGGTATCAAAAACCCTCGTCTCACCGTATTTCGCTTGCATGCCTTTCATTCCCTGGTTTACGTCGCCAAGCTTTCCGGTGTCTTCTCCAAAGGTGACTAAGTTTGGATGTTTTTCAAACAGGGTATCAAAGTTTTGATTAAGAATTTGGGAACCATTTACCAATGCCGTATCGTTCGAATATTTGACAGCAACACCTTTAACCTGAAGCGCCGAATCATTGCCTTCCCTGTAGAGGTTGGTATTATAGAACTTGCTGTTTTGCTCTCCGAATTTTTGGGTCCATTCCATAAGTTCGTTTCGTTCAAGAGCAAGGTTATTCACGTTGTGAATTTCAAAAAGTATTCGTTTGGCAAAACTGTATAACGCACGTCTGGTTGGAAAAGTCTTTGATGTAATTGATTCTAATTCATAGGTATAATTTGATTTTCCTGATGATTTAAGATTTATTTGCTCAACAATGTAGGTGAGGGATTTTGTTTCTGCCGTGTAACTATTTGTATAATGTTTCCAGGCTTTATTTCGCGCATTTAGGGCAGTTTTAACAGCCCTGGTCTCAATCTCAAAAAGGGTATCCTGGTCAGCTTTACCTGTTTCGAGCAACCATTTTCGAAACTGCTTGAGGCAGTCAAACTCACTTTCCCATGCAAGTCGCTCTTTCGATTTATAATGCTCATGTGAACCCGAAGTGGAGTGGCCAAGAGGTTGGGCTAATTCCTGAATGTGAAACAATACCGGATTTTGGGCTTGACGGCAGTGATCAATACCTTCTGAAAAGGTTTGTACTAATTTGGGATAATCCCAACCGTTGCAAGTATAAATTGCAATTCCGTTGTTCCCGTTATCGTTTTCAAAACCTTTTAGTGCTTTGGAAATGCTTGATTTTGTCGTTTGCAGTTCAATGGGTACACTAATTCCAAAACCGTCATCATACACAGCCACAGCCAACGGAACCTGCATAACAGCCGCTGCATTAATGGTTTCAAAAAACATTCCTTCAGTAGTACTTGCATCGCCAATTGAGCCAAATGCCACTTCATTCCCAGTGACATTATTCTGAAGATGTTTTTTCAATTCAGGATTTTTTCTTATCAACTTCGAGGCTTGGGCAAGTCCCAATAACCTTGGCATTTGTCCAGCAGTTGGCGAAATGTCTGAAGCCGAATTGAATTGTTCCATCAGATTTTGAATCTGACCATCTGAATTTATATTCGCAGTAGTAAAATGATTGTTGAAATTTCGTCCCCCGGTTGAAGGATTAAAATCTACATCTGTATCGCCGTAAATCATAGCAAAAAATTCTTCCGGCTTCAGTAAATCCAGCGCCAGCATAAATGTTTGATCTCTGTAATATCCTGATCGCCAGTCGCCCTTCTGAAATGTTTTTGCAAAGGCAACCTGAGCCAGTTCTTTTCCGTCTCCAAAGATTCCAAAATGAGCACGCCCATTATGTACCTCCTTTCGTCCTAAAAGGCTTAACTGTCGGCTCAAACAAACCAGGTAATAATCATGTAAAATGACTGTTATCGCTTCTTCTTTTTTTATTTCCACCAGAGATATTTTTTCCAGATACATAAGTTTCAACAGTTATTATATTTTCATTGTTCTATGCTCGGATTCCTAAACAGGAAAGTTGATCTTATCTTTGGAAAACTCACTTATCGCTTTTTTACTCGACAAATGCCATCGACTACGATAAACCCTCTTTTTAAAATTCTTAGTATATTAAAGGTCAAACATTGCCTATTTGTTCTCTTCGCTTTGTAAAAATATAATTATTTAAAGATCCATATATCTTTAAAACAAATATTTGATTTTGTGTCTGAGTTCTAAACTGCTGATATAAAAAGCTTTAATATCTATCAAATCAGTTTAATACAATTTGTGATTTGTTTTAAAGATTATTTATTTTATGTTTATTGAAAAGAGACTTGCAAAAGGTTGTATAATTTGCGCCGTTATTCAGCAACTATTGGTAAGGTAAATTTGAATTGGCTTCCTTTTCCCACTTCACTTCCAACCATGATTCTACCGCCATGTTTTTCAACGAACTCCTGACATAGCAACAACCCCAAACCTGTCCCTTTTTCATTCATAGTTCCTGAAGTCGATTGATTCTCATCTATATGAAATAAACGTTCAATTCTACTTTTGGTCAGACCAACACCATTATCACTTACCGAAACAATTAGCTCAATGGAATTAATCTCTATCGAGATAATGATTTCTCCATTCAGATGTGTAAATTTTATCGCATTAGAAATCAGATTTCTCAATACTGTTCCAATCATTTCCCGGTCAGCAAAAACAATTGAACTTTGAGGTAGTTTCTTTGAAATATGGATTGATTTTTGAGTCGCAGCATCGTTACTTAACATCGACACTTCTTCAATAAGTTCTACCAGATCAAAGTAATTAGGAGCATAAACGATCCTTCCGGTTTGCGAACGTACCCACTCCATCAGATTTGTAAGTAAATCCATTGTTCGGGAAGCTGATTGATTAATAAGTAGTGCGAATTCCTGTAAGCTCTTAAATTTATCGTCGCTGACTTTCTCAATAAGGATTTCACTAAAACCAAGAATGGTATTAAAGGGTGTTTTCAGGTCATGAGCAATAATAGAGAAAAATTTGTTCTTATCGTTATTGAGTTTACTAAGTTCTATATTTTGTTGTTGAATCATTAATTCAGATTTTTTCTGAATAGTGATATCCCTGATACTGGCACGCAATCCAATAAATTCGTTAGCCCTTGTATGAACTGGATTTATTATCGCTTCAACAAAAATTATTTTCTGATTAGGTTTTATAATTCGAAAAATAAAAGCTGGAGTTTGTTCACCGAAATAGGACCGTTCATATGCGGCTTTCACCATAGGATAATCATCTGGATGAGCCATGTCTTTTATTTCAATTATTCCATTTATATAATCTTCCTTACTATAACCTGTAATGCTTTCGAAAGCGGGGCTGCAATAGACAACTTTCCCATTTTTATCCCTGAAGGATTCCCAATTTATAGCAGAATCAGCAATCAATTGCAACTGGGCTTCACTTTCTCTTATTTGTTTTTCGAATTGTTTCTTTTCTTCAATATTGGTTGATACCGAAAGAAGTTCTATCGGGTTGTTTTTATCATCGGTGAGTATATTCACTTCAAGGTCAAGCCATTTAAGATGTCCTGACTTCGTTGGTTGTTGCAACTCATATTTTCGGGTTTGGGCTGTACCCTGACCGTTCATGAAATCAAAAATCTGTTGCTTAATTCCACATTGAGCTTCAAAATAACTTGGAGGATTTAACGGATTATTATCAAAATCGAATTCCATGGCTTCTTCAACAGTCATCTCCAATAACCTATTTACCGAAGGAGAAACATAAGTGAATTTACCTGTGGCCAAATTAATGGTCCATAATACATGGTTAATATTCTCAACATATTTTCGGTAAATAGACGCAGTATGGTGGATCCTTGTTTTCGAATTTTGAAGTTTTTCGATTTTTTGATCCTTCCTTTCAATTTCAGTATTTAGAAAATTGATTTTTGTTTCAAGCTTCTTAAGTTTTAATTCTAACTCCTGCACCCTGTCACTCATCCCACAAAGTTTAAGTAAGTTGAAATACGAAGTTCTAATTTATTAATAAATATTAAATTATACTTCAATCTGAAGGATATTAATGCCATATAACATTTATTCCATCAAACTAACCTCCTCTGTGACGATTTAAATTGACCACAAATTCTTCATATGCTCATGCTGTGATTTTAGGTCTTTGGGAAGTTAACACCATGATAGAACTTACTATGTTGAAGGCATCGGTTTCACTAAAATTCAACTATTTCTGTAAAAACGAAAGCACTGCTTGATTAAAATCGTCAGGTCGTTCTAATGGTAAAACATGTGATGACCCCTCACCCATAATTAATTCGTATTTTGCATTTGGAATTGCATTAGCAACTTCTTTGCATATCCAAGGTGGGGTAAGGCGATCCTGTTCACCCGCAATTACAATTGTTGATGCGGTCACTTGATTTAGTCGATCCAGTGTATCGTGTTTCACATATGCCTCAGCTTGCCGTTGGTATGCTTCTGCCGAAACAGGATTTGGATTACTGGCAAGCATTTGAAGTGTTTGATTTACAGCTTCACTATTTCTGTTGAAACTTTCTGAAAAAAGCCAAATAAACTGTTGAGCTGCAAACATGAGTCCATTTGTATCTTGAGCTTTGACGTAGTTCCATATAGAAATAGGATCAAACTTTGAACGTGCATTTGCAGCTCCAGTTCCCGTTAATACGAGTTTATTTAATTTTTCTGGATAGCGTAATGCAAATTCTTGTGCTATCATTCCTCCCATTGATAAGCCAAGTAAATGAGTTCTTTCAATATCCAGACCAATCATTAAGCCAGCTAAATCATCAGCCATATCCGCTATCGAATATGGCTTAGTTGCTTTTGAACTACGCCCAACATCCCTGTTGTCAAAAACAATTGTCTTGAAATGTTCAGAAAAAAACGGTACCTGATGGAGTCCCCATAAGGTTGAATCATAACCAATCCCCATTATAAGGATAAATGGTTCCCCTTCTCCATAAGATTCCCAATAGAGAGTTTGCCCATTACTCTTGACTTCCCCCTTATTTACAATGGTTTTATCTGTATTTGCTTTCATATTAATTCCTTTTATGTAATTAAGATGACTGAATAATTAGTAACATTTTAAATAATTAGATGTTCATCATTTTTAACAACGAATTAATTAATAATACTTTGAGTTTATGATCGATCTATTATCCAGCTGCAAAAATGATAATAACTACTACCGATTTTTGATTCAAGAAACATTATCAGGAACTTAACTCATGGAGTTTATGCCTGTGATTTCAGATTTTAGTCCAATCGTAGGATTTAAATTTGAACAGCACCAAAAAGCCAGAGGGGACTGGGATGAGATAATTTATCATAGAGTAGTAGATTTAATTCTTTTAACACTATTGTAATATATTTTTCAGAGTGCTCCAAAAAAGGTACTATTACATTGGATACATTAGTTACATTTAAATTGGCAAGTGATAAGAATGGAACAAATTTAAAATCAGAACATTCTTAGCGGACGGTAATTAAATAAAAACTAGCACTTTACGAGGTGCAGCGTTATTTCCATAATCTTTTGATTTAATTTGAGCTTTAAGTGTCTCACTAAACCCCATTACTTCAACGTTGTTTAATTAGTGTTATAGGGGAAATTGAATGTTCTCAATAACGAAGAAGGAGCAACAGTTATAGTAAAACTCCCTTGTTTGACAGTTTAAACGAGTAGAAAAAGGACAGATGTTTTCTTTGTTTGTAAGGATTTTTTATCAAAGAGTATGTAAGTAATGGTTCCTATCATAAGTAAAATTTTATTGGCGATAGTACCAATGATTAAACATTTTCCCAATATTGGGTATTCGATGCGCAGAATTATCTACCGTGATGTTCGTTACTATTACAGCTAGTATTTAAATAATTCATAGAATTTAAAAAACAACCGTATCTGCATGAGATACGGTTGACCAAATCAGAACAATTTTACAATCTATTTTCAAAAAGCATAGCTCAAAGAAAGTTTAAAAAAGCGATTAATGAATTAATGAGCAATGGACAATCTGTAGACAATCATTCAGATGTCTACAGATTTAATCCATAAAGTACAAATTACGGTCAAACTGACTACCTGATTCCATATTAGAGTGGTTCTTCATCACATTTGGGATAATTAATCAGTTTGAAAAAGAATCACCTTCCTCCGCATTAGTTAAAAACCTGCCCTTCAATACATTTGGTGCTTAATACTCTTATCCGGTTCTCATAACCTTCAACTGCTCCATTGCTCCAAGGCAAACGTATGCCATTTTCAACGGCCTTATTATCGAATAGTAAGCCGTTGCAAATGTTTTCAGGCCATATAACTTTCGTTTTGATCGTTTTAAAAAACCAATCCATCTTTTAATGTTATGACTTCTTCATTTAAGCATAGTAAAAAAAATAACACCTAATACAATGGCAATTTGATGTTTATGAGTGTTGTGAATTTGGGTTTTCAGATAGATTCTTTCGTCAGTATCTTCAATATCCGATAGCGAGTTGCCATATATTTGGCCAATTTTCTAGAGCTTAGTGGTTATGTAAAAAGGATAATTATTGGTTGAGTCGCGGCGTTATACAATGTGGTATGGTCATACTCCAACTTTATTTTGTTGATGTAAGAATACGCTTGTGTGCTGCCACTCGGAAAGTTGGCCCGGTAACTTAGAGCAACAATCAGGCGGGGCAATTGGTTCCGGATGTCGATGTTCTCCTGAAACAAGATGGAAAGATTGTAGCCAACACGATAACGAATATGGAAGGTAAATATTAGTTTAACCTATTGCCTGATGGTAATTGATTTGATTACAACTTTGGATATTAATATATACCCGAATTCGACTTCAGGTCAATTTAATATTATTTCAAGTAAGGATGGTTATAGAACAATCACTGTTTTCAATGCTTCCGGAAAAGAAGTCTTACGTCAATATTACCTTTCAGAAGAGGCAATCAATATCGAACATTCACGCCATGTTTCTGGATTTTATTTTGTGAAATTGGAGCGTGATGGTGAGTCGGTGACCAGAAAGATTATCCTTAACAGATAGTTTGTCAGAAGATAAACATTTGTTAACTATTATTTCTATTTGATGACAAAGGGGAAATTAATAATTTTCCCTTTGCCTTTTCTAAAAGTACATCATACTACTTTAATTGAGCCTGTATCCCAAATTATTAAGAACGTGAGTTTCTGTCTTTAATAAATTCGTCAATAATTTTTAGAAAATATAAAACGTCAATTGGCTTAGTTAAATAATTCTGTGCTCCCAGGTTCATTAATTCTTCAATCTGTGGAGGTCTGGCATCAGCGCTGATAACTACTATCGGAATTGACGCCGTTTTTTCGTTATCATGAAGGATATCAATAACTTCACTGCCATGAATATCAGGTAGATTCAAATCCAGCAAAATTAAATCGGGCTTGTGTTGCAGCGCTAAATTTAATGCCGAAGTTCCATGAATTTCAGTAATTAGCTGAATTGCAGGCCGAAAATCAAGAATAATTTGTTCGATTAAGTCAATATTATCTTTATTATCCTCGATATACAGCATTGTAGCTTTATGTGAATGAATTGCCGCGTCCGGTTCTTTTTCACTGGTCAACTCATCGGCTGTTTCCATCGGATTATCATCGTAAGGAAGTTCGATCCAAAATGTACTGCCCTCGTTAATTTTGCTTTCAACACCAACAGTACCTCCCATAGTACTGATCAGTTTTTGTACGAGCGTCAGGCCCAGACCTAAACCTTCAACTGTTGTCATATTGGCCCCACCTCTTTCAAATGGTTCAAAAAGTTTTTGGATATATTCAGGAGCAATACCTATCCCGGTATCTGTAATAGCAATTTTCAGGAGGGGCGTATTGTTATTTTCAAGAGGAATTAATTTTGTTTCAACTGTAACCGACCCACCTTCTTTATTGTATTTTATTGCATTAATAATCAGATTATTTAATGCCTGTTTCAGCTTTTTGCGATCAGCATTAATAAATAAATCGCCAGTGTCTGATTTTTCAAGGTTCAAGGAAATATTACGGTCGGCTAAATGAACCTCCATATTATCCATGACTTCTTTTATAAGCATACTCAATTGGAAGTGTTCAACGGACAGCTCCATTTGTCCATCATCAATTCGGGTAATGTCGAGCACTTCATCGATAAGTGCCAGCAGATGTTTTCCTCCGGATAATATGCGATCGATTCCTTTTCTCTGCATTGGTGCAAGAGGTCCAAGTTCTAACAATTGTGCAAAGCCAAGTATGGCATTCATTGGCGTACGAAGTTCGTGGCTCATGCGCGAGAGGAATTCGCTTTTTGCTCTACTGGCATTATCTGCTTCAATTCTGGCCCTCAGCAGTTCGGCTTCAGTTTTTTCGTGTTCCAGAATTTCCTTTGATAATGATTCATTTGCCTCGGCCAATTCGGTAGTTCTTTGTACTATTCGCAGTTCGAGATTTGTATTTAACTCTATAATCTGGTTCTCCATTAGTCTGCGGTCGGTAATATCTTCTCCCGAACACAGTACCCCATCAATATGTCCGTCTTTATCCTTAAAATAGCTTACATTCCAGCTTATTAGCCTTTTCTCGCCGCTTTTGGTAATTATTGCATATTCTAAAAAATTTGCCGGCGCTATTTCTCCGGATATTACATTTTTAATGTAATTTTCTATTCTTTCCATATCCTCTGAAGGAATACAGGTTTTAATCCAACTTGCGCCTTCCAGTTCACCAGTTTTGTAACCCAGTATTTCGTAGCCTTTCCGGTTCAGTAACACGATCTCCGATTTTCTGTTAAAAGCAACAATAATAACTTCCACCGTATCAAGGTACATTTCAGCTTTTTCTTTGGCTATTATAAGCTCATTTTCAATAATATTGCATTTTTTGATTTCTGAGGAGAGTGCCTTGTTTAATCTCTGGAGTTCTTCGGTTTGTTTTTTCACTTCTGATTCCAGGGTCAAATGCCATTCTTTTAAGCGGCTGGCCATCGAATTAAAACTTTCGCCCAATGTTTGAAGTTCATTGCCTGTTCGAATAGTATTAGTGAACGAATAATCGCCTGTTGAAATGGAACTTACCTGCTGATATAACTCAGCAATCGGCTTCAGAATAACTCTTCTTAAATAAACACTTGACCAAAAGATTGCGAATAACCCCAATAAGCCCCAAAAGATTGAAATGCTTAGCCAAATATTCTGCAAGCGTACATTTCTTCGATTCTCTTCGAGGGTACGTTGGTCGACAATTTTCTGTAACTTAATAATCGGCGCCATAATATTGGCCTTGGCCTTTTGATAGGCAGCGCTGTGCATAAGGGAGCGGGCATATTCAAAATCCGGCTTTTTCTTCACGGTGTAATTTCCTGCACTATCGGCAAAATAACCTTCCACGGCCGCAAAAGCTTCCAATTCCATCTTGACCAGTGTATCCGACCGAGCCTGAGATAGGGTCATTAATTCCAGTTCTTTTTTTTGAATTCCTGCATTCAACATCATGTCATGCAAGGAGATGCGATCACCCTCCCGTGGAATAAGCAACTCTTTTGTCGGTACTCCGGAATCAATATACCAATATCCAGTGGAATAATTTTTAGGGCGTGGAATCAGGCCATTCCGGATATCAAGAATGGCGAAATAAAATTTCTTATAAATGCTGTCTCCGGTAGTAATGTATGATGTTGCCATTCGTGTCAGATCATCCGAACTTTGCAGCAATTCTTCTGACAGGTAATGCGATTGGAATCGATTTTCTTCTATGGCACTGTGTTTCTTTTTAAGGTCGAGTAAGATAAAAGAAGTAATAACCAAGATTGCTTCAATTATGAAGATACCGACGGTGACAAAAAAGCTTAATGTCCTGATTTTCATAAATTCCTGTTTTTCTTAATTACACTGCCATATTACATTTGATAAATGCATATAAATGTATTTATCTGTCAATGTGTTACAAACAATTGTTGTTGTTTTGAATTTACCTTTTAATATCGGAGCATATCAGTTTTCAAAAATAAAGACAAACGCTATTTAAAGAAATAGAAGTCAATCAAAGTTTTCAAGCAGAATATGTTTTTAATATATTTTGCGTTTATCGCATGAGTAAATTTACTTACAAATGGTCTAATTCCCAATTCAGACCTAAATTTATTTTTCTGATTTCCGGCCAATTTAAATATTATTAATCAGCGAAATTTGACTGTATCGCTAGTTCTATGAAACTATTTAAATTTCGTTCATTTTGATTTTTCGGTTCACGCCCCCCCAGAAGGGGAATTCTATATACTTAATCTTTAGGCAAAATGTTAGTGACGACAGGTGTAGTCCGTCGCTGTGGAACTGCCGCTTATATTGAACCCGTAATCAGGGGCTCAATGTTCTTTTGTTTTTACACCGCCGGTGATTAACAGTAAATCCCTTTCGGGATTTTAAAGTCCATCAAGTTTGCTAACTACATGACATTGCCCAGAATGGGAATGAAAAGTTCCCTATTGAATATGAGATAAATGAAATGATACCCCTGAAAGGATTCAATAACTTTGAGAAGAAATCAAGTAGAATTTTAACATTTTATAATTGTAATTACTATTTTTATCTAATTAGTGATATTCGATAAAACTTAATTTTTTAGACGGGTTACAGTGAAATACATGTATGCATATTAATCAGCTCTAATAGCAGGAACTATTTATTTTCGCACTTTTCAAAGTACTCATTCCGACATCCGCCTGCGGATTTTTAGCATGAGGGGCAAAACATAGCTGATGTAAATGGTGATCGGGATAAAAGAATAAATAAAAATGCAACATTATTTCATACTATATAATTTGCTTTTTAATGGCAGTAAGGAACTTGCATGTTACTGATAATTATCATCATCCTCTTGGGTGTTCGCAAGTAACATGTTCGATTCATTCTAATTACTTATATTGATTTTTAAGAATACTGAATTAATCTTTAAACCTGCAGGATATGGAAATGAACGATCGGACCAAAGAAGAAATTCTGTTTAATTATCAGCAATTGCAGCAAGAATTTGAATCTCTAAAATCGATACATGATGAATCTCTGATGCGGCAAAATGAAATTGAGAATAAATTTCAGGTACGTTTAAGGACGATGCAGTGCCACAACCAAATTTCCGAATTACAGTATGCTTCTGATTTGGCAAATGACGAATTTTTTGAAAAGATCGTCCAAATCCTCCCATCGTTCTGGCAATATCCGGAGTTTGCCGAAGCATCGGTTCAGATAGGCGACAAGGTGTATTCGACCAATAATTTTACGGCGGTGGAACACAGCCAGAAACAGCCCATTCGCATAAAAAATCGGCCGGTTGGTAAGATTGAAATTGGCTATCGTGCGGAGCACAGTTTGCCTGAGGACGAGTTGTTTCTGAAAGAAGAAGAAAAACTGTTGTTTGCTGTAGCCGAACGAATTGGCGACTTTATTGAAAAAAACAAGGCCCGGGAGCAAGCGCAGAAGCTGGAACGTAAACTCAACAAACAAGAAGCCTTAAATCAAACGATTCTGGCAGCATCGCCCGATGCCATTGCCGTAGTTAACCTGGAAGGAAAAGTATTGTACGCTTCGGCCAAAGCATTCGACTTGTTTCGGGCAAACGATGAAACCGACATACTGAATCACTCCATTTTTGAATTTATTCATCCAGATGACCGGGGAGCTGCCCAGGAACGTGTTAAAAATATGGTTAACCGCGATTTACGAGAACCAATGGAACATCGTGCTATTGGGGTTGACGGATCAGTTTTTTTTATCGAAGCCAATGGTGATATACTCTACGATAAAGACCGAAACCCGAACGGGATTGTTCTGGTTGTGCGCAACATCACTGAACGGAAACTTACGGAACAAAACCTGAGACAAAGTGAACAAACTTACCGGAATCTGGTCGAATCCATTTCCGAAGTCGTGTTTGAAATTGGTATTGACGGAATTGTCACCTATATTAGCCCAGCAATAAAAAGGTATACCAATAGAACTTCGGAAGAATTTATTGGCCAGAACTTTTTTAATCTTGTACATCCCGATGACCTGCCATATTTAATAGATATATTTAAAAACAACCGCTTTAGTGAATTTGAATATATCGAATATCGCATTCTTATCCCCGAAACCGGAATCAGATGGGTACAGGTGTCGGCGCAAACCAAGCTCGACAGTGAAAATAAGCCGATTAAACGGGTTGGAATAATTCGGGATATAACCGATTTAAAAATAGCCGAAGAAAAGCTGAGAAACAGTGAGGAAAAATATCGGAGACTTGTTGAATCAATTAATGATGTGATTTATGAAGTAACCTTTGACGGAATCATTCATTACATTAGTCCTGCGGTTGAAAAACTAATCGGGTATTCTGCCGAAGAATTAACAGGAAAAAATTTTCTTCCGCTGGTCCATCCGGATGATTTATCGTACATGACGAGGAGAATGGGCGACCGGGCAGCTTTAAAAATTGATCCGGTTGACTTTCGCTTCATTGCCAAGGATGGCAATCTGGTTTGGGTTCGTTCGTTACCTTCGCCATTGCTTGAGAAAGGAAAAATTGTTGGTCGTAGCGGCATTTTATCTGATGTAACGGCGCGGAAAAAGGCCGAAGCAGAACTGTAAAAAAACAGTGAAAAATTCAGAAGCCTTGTTGAAACCATAAGCGACGTCATTTATGAAGTCGATCTTACCGGAAAACTTCTGTATTGCAGCCCATCGGTCGAAGGAGTTTTGGGTTACACTGAAGTAGATGTTTTGGGTAAGAATATTTTTGAATTCATCTATCCGGAAGATTTGGATTTTGTACAAAAATCGCTTGCTTCAATTGAAAACCGTAAAGATAAATACATTGAATATCGTTATGTTGCAAAAGATGGTAGCGTTCGGTGGGTACGATCTGCCACTTCACCCAAATACGAAGATGGAATATTGATAGGAGGTACGGGTTCACTTACCGACATTACTGATAAAAAACTTGCCGAAATAGAACTGCGTAAACTTTCGGAAGCCGTGAAGCAAAGCCCGGTAAGCATTGTACTAACCAATCTGGACGGAAACATCGAGTATGCCAACCCCAAAGCCTGCGAAACAACCGGTTATTCGTTCGAGGAACTTTACAATCAGAATCCCAGGGTACTTAAATCGGGCGAGACACCCATTTCTGAATACGAATATATGTGGGATTCAATTTCGCACGGAAATGTATGGCGGGGCATCTTTCATAACAAGCGCAAAAATGGAGAACTGTATTGGGAATCATCGCAAATTACCCCTGTTTTAGATAAGGAAGGGAAAATAATCAACTATCTGGCAATCAAGGAAGATATCACGGAGCGAAAAAAAACTCAGGAAGACCTGATGCGCAGCGAAGGCCGTTTCAGTGAAATTACTGAGCAAAGTCAAAACGTGATCTGGGAAACCAACTCGGAGGCAGTGTACACCTTTGTTAGTCCGGCAGCAAAAACAGCCTGGGGTTTAAATCCCGAAGATCTGGTGGGGAAAAAGCGTTTTTTCGACATTCATCCTGAAGAAGGAAGAAAGGAATTTATTGAGTTATGTTTCCAACAAATCCAGGCCGGCCGACAATTCATCGGAATGGAAAGCAGGGTGAAGGGGAACGATGGCAAAATTAACTGGGCACTGACCAATGGCATGCCCATTTTTGATTCCGGGGGAAATGTAATGGGTTATAGGGGGTCATCTATCAACATTAACGAGCAAAAAAGGGCGTTCCAGGAATTGAGGGAAAGCGAAGAACGCTATAAATCCATTTTCAGAGATAGTAAATCGGTAATGCTGATTGTCGATCCTGAAAACGGCTTTATTGTCGATGCCAACGAAAAAGCCGCCTCATTCTATGGCTGGTCGCTCGAAGAACTCCGTCAGAAAAGGCTGGCAGATATCGATACGATAACTGATTCGGAAGCCCGTGCAAAAATGAAGGAAACGCTCACCGGAAATCAGAAGGAATTTATTCTTAAACATCGGCTGGCCAACGGGTCAACGCGCGATGTTGAAGTTTTTGCCGGCCCTATTTCAATCGGAGAAAAGAAACTTTTGTTTGGGATTATACACGACGTTACCGAACGCAGGTTTGCCGAAGAAGCTTTGATTCAGCGCGAACGCGACCTCAATTTTTCGCAGGAAATTGCAGGCATGGGAAGCTGGCAGTTAAACCTGGCCACTAACACGTCGAAGTGGTCAGATAATATGTATCGCATTTTTGGCTTAGACCCCGAAAAAGATAAGGCTTCACAGGACCTCTTTTTTAAATTGATTCACCCGGATGACCGCCACCTGATTGATGACTACATCGAGAAAATTCTTAGTGACCAGAAGCAGGTAACTTTTGAAATGCGGATGAACCTAATATCAGGAAAAACAATTTGGATTCAAAATTCAATGATTCCGGGCTTTGAAGGCGACCAACTGGTTACACTTAACGGTACAAATGTTGACATTACCGAAAAGAAAGAATCGGAAAACGAGCTTCGCGAACGGGAAGAGGAACTGAATAGGGCTCAGGGAATGGCTGGATTGGGAAGCTGGTCATTGGATTTGCTGACCGCCGAAATGAAATGGTCTGAAAATTATTACCACATGATGGGCATACCTTTGGGAACGGAGGTAACAGCAGCAACCTTCGAGGAACGGGTACATCCGGAAGATTTGCATCTGGTTGAAGAATACCATGAGGAAATGCGCCGGACAAAAAAAACCGTAAGCTACGATATCCGGCTTCTTTTTGAAAATAATCAATACAGGTGGATACAAAACAACATTTTCCCATTCTTCGAAAACGGGGAAATAGTTTTACTGAAAGGTGTTTTTATTGATATTACTGATAAAAAACTGACTGAAGACCAGATCAAAAGTCAGAACAGAACATTAAATGCCATTATTACTGCCATTCCCGATTTGATCTTTGTAATTGATAAGGACGGCCAATACCTCGAAGTGTTTGTAAACGAAGATGAGAAGCTGTTAGTGTCACCAGAAAAAATCGTTGGGAGTAACATCAACGAGGCTTTTAGCAAGGAGATGGCTGATATGTTCCTTGAAAAGATACGGGAATCTATCAATAAAAAAATAGTTGTAACAATAGACTATGTTATCTCATTAGCCAATTCGCCGAGCACCGATTTTGAAGCCCGGATTGTTCCGATCGATCAGGAAAAAGTCTTGATCCTTTCGCGTGATGTGACAGAAAAAGCTATTAGGGAAAAAGAGCTAAAACGATTGTCAACGGCAGTTCAGCAGAGCCCGGTAATTACTGTGGTTACCGATTTAAATGCCAATATAGAATATGCCAATCCTGCCTTTGAACAAATTACGGGATATAAGCTGGAAGAAGTGATAGGCAAAAACCCCAGAATTTTAAAATCGGGTTTGACGGAGCGGAAAGTTTACGAAGAATTGTGGACTACCATTCTGTCTGGTAAAACCTGGCACGGCGAATGGATGAACCGGAAAAAATCGGGCGAGCGATATTGGGAAGACGTAACCATTTCGCCCATCACTGACGAGTTGGGAAAAATAATAAACTATCTGGCAGTAAAACAGGACATCAGTGAACGGAAGCGTGCGGAACAGGAAATCCTGGAGCTGAACACCAACCTCGAACAGAAGATTCAGGAACGGACAAAAGAACTGGCGGCTGCCAACTTCAACCTGCTGAACGAAATAGAAGTTCGTAAACTGGCAGAAAAAGCATTGACAGACAGCGAAGAAAAATACCGTTCAGTGGTAGAAAATGTGAAAGAAGTGATTTTCATTACTGATGCCGATGGGAATTGGGTTTTTCTAAATCATGCCTGGGAAGAAATTACAGGGTTTAGTGTAGAAGAATCTGTTGGTAAACTATTTGTGGATTACGTTCATCCTGACGACCGTACCCGAAACTGGGAATTGTTTGAACCACTTATTAAACGAGAAAAAGAATATTGCAGGCACGAAATCAGGTACCTGACCAAAGATGGGGGATTCCGTTGGATTGAAGTTTATGCCAGACTGAGCTTAGATGAAGCCAATCAAATAATTGGAACTCTGGGAACCCTGATGGATGTAACAGATCGCAAACGCGCCGAAGAAATGGTACTTCTTCAAAAAAGCAGACTGGAGTCGATAATTGAAGGTTCGAGTATTGGTACCTGGGAATGGAATATACAAACCGGAGAAACTATTTTTAACGACAAATGGGCTGAGATCATTGGTTATACGCTCGAAGAATTAGCTCCAGTCTCCATTGATACCTGGGCGAAATATTTCCATCCGGATGACCTGCAGTTGAGCCGTGAACTCCTTGAAAAGCATTTTAAAGGCGAATCGGATATTTATGTTTTTGAAACCCGTATGAAGCACAAGGACGGCAGTTGGGTTTGGGTGCTCGACTCCGGGAAAGTGATTTCGTGGTCGGAAAGCGGAACCCCGTTGTGGATGTATGGTTCGCACCTCGATATTACGGAACGGAAAAGAACGGAAATGTTTGAAAACGAGTTATTGCAGTTATCGCCTAAACTAACAGGAATTTCACTACCTGAAATTGACCCCGCAGTTAATCTGGCGCTTTCCAGAATCGGTACATTCCTGAATGCCGACCGTTCCTATATTTTCGAATTTGATTCTGACCTTAAATATATGAACAACACCTACGAGTGGTGTCAGGATGAGATAGAACCTCAGATTGAATACCTTCAGCATATTCCAACCGATATATTTCCTCATTGGCTGAATATGCTTCAACAGAACGAGAATATTATTATTCCTTCAGTTAAAGATCTTCCTGACAGCTGGCAGGCCGAACGTGAAATTCTGGAACCACAGGGAATTCAATCACTCGTTGCCATTCCATTGTATATAGAGCAAAAACTGATTGGTTTTGTTGGCCTCGATCTGGTGAAAACAAATAAAGTTTATAACAAGCTCGAATTAAATACACTGACCATTTGGAGCAGCATGTTGTCGAGCCTGATTAATACGAAACGGACCGAAACCCTGATTGAACAAACCCGTCAGAACTTCCAGACCTTCTTCAATACCATCGACGATTTTCTGATTATTCTGGATCATAACGGCAAGATTATTCACGCCAACGATGCTTTCCACCGAAGATTGGGCTATACAAACGAAGAGATGCTCAGCAAAACTGTTTTCGATGTCAGGGCTTTGGATCGGAGAGATGAAACCATCATGACTTTGGGCCGGATAATGAGGGGCGAAACTGATTTTTGTTCTATCCCGTTCGTAACCAAATCGGGCGAGCAGATACCGGTCGAAACCCGGATCAAACTAGGTTTGTGGAACGGTGAATCGCGCTTTTTTGCCGTGAGCAAAGACATTTCGCAGATTAAGCTTTCAGAAGAAAAATTTTCGGCGGCATTTCAGTCGAATTCGGCCATGATGGCAATTTCTGATTTCTATAATGGGGAACTTTTGGATGTAAATCAAGCTTTTATTAATATAGTTGGTTACACAAAGGAGGAAATAATAGGCAGAACAATATTTGGGTTAGGCGTAATTTCCAAAACGGAACGGCAGAATATAACTGCACATATTGAACTAGAATCTGCTGTCTTTGAATCCGAAATAGTATTCATGACAAAAAATAAAGAACAAAGAACTGGGCTGTATTCTGCAAGGTCGATATTTATCGGAGACAAGCGCAGTTTGTTATCCATAATTATTGATATTACCGAACGAAAACGAAACGAAGAAAACCTGAAGCTTGCCCGGCTCGAAGCCGAGAAAGCCAACAAGGCGAAAAGCGAATTTCTCTCGCGCATGAGCCACGAACTCCGTACGCCAATGAATTCGATTCTCGGTTTTGCACAGCTTCTGGAAATGGGTGAATTGAACGTAGGTCAAAAGAAAGGAGTGACACATATTCTGAAAAGCGGACGTCATTTACTCGACCTGATTAACGAAGTGCTCGATATCTCAAGGATTGAAGCCGGACGGATCTCCCTTTCGATTGAACCTATTAAGCTCAGCATTATTATTCCTGAAATGCTTAGCATTCTTGAGCCATTGGCCGTTAAAAACCAGGTAACGATTAATTTTGTCGGTGGGCTTGATGACAATATTTATGTGAAAGCTGACCGTCAACGCTTGAAACAGGTTTTGCTAAATCTGGTTAATAACGCTGTTAAGTACAATAAAAAGAACGGATTTGTTTCCGTTTCGGTTGAGCACACCGATCTTTCAATGGTCGAATCTTCAGTCAGAATTCTGATCAGAGATACAGGAATTGGGATCAAAAGTGAAGACATCTCCCGGTTATTCAATCCATTTGAACGAATTGGAGCCGACAAAACCGAAACTGAAGGAACCGGCCTGGGCCTCGCTGTTGCAAAAAAATTGGTGGAAGCCATGGGAGGAACGCTCGGTGTTGAGAGCGAGCCTGGTTTGGGAAGTTTGTTTTGGATAGAACTACCCCAAAGTGACGGTCAGCTGGAACATTCGAAAAATTTGGGTCAGCTGATTGCCAACGGCCAAAATGTGGAAACTGTTGGTGAAATTTTGTATGTGGAAGATAATCCTTCAAACGTAGAATTGGTCGAACAGATTTTATTTTCACAGCGGCCGGGCATTCAAATGGTGACTACAATCAATGGCATGGATGCCGTTAAACTTGCAGTAGAACATGCACCGGATTTAATACTTCTTGATTTAAATTTACCGGATATACATGGCAGTAAAGTTTTGGAACAGTTGTTGCAAAATGAACAAACAAAAACAATTCCAGTGGTCATTGTTAGCGCGGATGCTATGCCCCATCAACTGAAACGTCTAATTGCTGACGGTGCCAAAGAATATATTACCAAGCCATTGGATGTTGGAGATCTTTTGAGAGTTGTAGATATGTACGTTAAACGTGTTCAGGAATAATTCTTATCAGAGGTAAAATAATACAAACGTCATTTAAGCCTGTATAAATAAGGAGAGAATCGGTATATAGAGATTAAATATCATGTTAAATATAATGCAGTAACCAATATAATATATTTCGGGATCATATTGATTATTTTAGTGGTGTTGGCACTATATAACTGGAGGCACGAAAAAAAGAATTGAAACATTGATAGCTTTCTTAATACTACGCTATAGGTTATCAACATGCCAACAAACCATCAAAATCAACATTAGACACGGTGTTCAGAATAGAACTGGTTTAATCTTCTGCGATCACTGTAAGACATGAGTCCTCTATTCTGTTTTTGAGACGATCCTCCTTGAATGACAGCATATCACCCAAAAACGTTATGCTGGTCATTGTTATATTCAAATAGAGAAAGTGAAGGGAATGGGGCTGTTCCTCCCTGATTAAGATCGAGGTTTTTGATAAGTTAATTGTGATTTTCTTTGAGGACAATAAACGATTTCAATCATATATTGGTTTCTATCTCATAAAAACTGAGAAAAATAATTTTGATTTTATGAAAGAACCCTAGATTCAATCCATATTGGGAATGGATTTTTGCGATAGGCTCTGACGCCGATCCGGCAAAGGTACTATATCAGAAATATTTGGTCCTGTGAATCTATTTTATCGCCGTCAGTCCAGATCAATATTGATTGTCACTTCCGGGCTTATCCATTTCCATGTGGAAATCCATTGATAAAACGTACACGCTGTTTGCGTATGTATCGGTTACTGCTGTACCATTACGTTGCAACGAGCAGATTAATATTGAGCTCATCTTTTTACCTGTTCCGGAAAGGTCGCCAATTGAAGCTATAGTATTATAATCGGCTGATCCGGAAGCAGGAGTCTGCATATTTATAGTTGCTTCAGGGGGGAACACGCCGTGCACGTTTGCCCACGAGTAGGTAAATGTCCAGTCAACATTTCCCGTATTTCCATCGGCATAAACTACATGTAAATGAAAATGAAGGTCTGTTCCTTCTTTATACTGATGGCGGAGCTGAACAGTAAAAAAAACCTGTTCTGTTTTGGCATCTTCAAATCCTAAAACCTGCGCTCCTTTGTATGAAAACCAAGTGGGGGCATTGTTTGCGCTCAATTTGGCGCTGTACGGACTAACTTGCAAATCGTCGAAATACGTATTCGTATAGTTTAACGCATTTACATCAATAGTACCGGCGGTTAATTTACTTACAGTTAACGTACTTGTACCACCCGACAGATCAACGGCCAGTTCTTTGTAATCAGTAGTAGCCGAGAGAGTCGAAAGGGATTGACTTCCAGCAACCCCTTTTAATAGTAGATATGTTTTATCAGTATCTAAATCTACAACGATATTCCCTTCCGAAAGCGGGTCGGAAAACGTTGTCGTTGAATTTGCTATCCGAACCACTTTAGTAGAGGAAACCTGTGCATAAGCTGAGAAAGATGTAATCAGAATTGTAATAACTACCAAGATTTTTTTCATTCCCTGAGTTTTCTTTTTTGATTCAAAAAATCTCCTTTTAAAAACATCACTTTAAGGCAAATCACATTGCAGTTTTGTAAGTAACAACAATTTTATCGTATTGATATAAGGGGACCTTAGTACTGTTTATTTCAATACTTCCCGATGCCAGCGTGTACTTATCAGGCTCAATTACAGAGCCATTAATCGAGACAACACATCCCTGGGAAGCATCTAGTCCGGCTAATGCGTGAGTATACACAGGCGTCGCTTCTATTTCGTAACTTGTGGTTATTGTTTTTGCAATGGCTTTTAATGTTGCAATATCTGAGGTATTTGTTGTAATTGAACTAGTATTTGCAGTAATAGCAGCGGTATTGGTGGCGATATTACTTGTGTTAGTTGATATATTCGTTGTATTTATGCTAATGGCATCGGTGTTTGCCGTAATCGAAGTAGTATTTGCAGCAATAGCAGCGGTATTGGTCGTGATGGAACTTGTCGTTGCGTCGATGTCTCCCTGTAGTTCCTGCAATGCGTTTTGTACATTGTCTGAAGAAAGGTTTCCGCTTGCTGTCACGCTCACTTCTGCGGCTGTTTGATCATCTGTGCTATTCAATAATGCTACAGATCCTGCAGTAATAGCACCAGCTAACTTTTGTGTAGACGCAAGTCCTGTTTTTACAACATAATACTTACCATCGGCAATGTTATAGACTTTTGTTCCAATTGGCAAATTTGCTCCAAATTGAGTATCATCATTCGCAATCCTAAAATCCCCCACGTTTGTTACCTGCGAGTATCCCAATATAACCATCAGGAGAAAACTCAGTGTTAAAATTACTTTTTTCATTTTTCTATAACTTTTAGTTTATCAAATAATTCAATTTTAATATTCAGTTTTAAGATTTTCGAATCAATTCCTGACCATTGGGGCGACGGAAGAACATTGCCATTCAGGTAAACTACCGACCTACCCGTCAACATAAAACTAAGGTCTACTTTGGTTTCATCCTTTGCAAGTTCTTTTTCGAATGCGCCTGACGCGAAATCAGAAATCTGGCTAGTGGTAATAGATATGCCGCTACTTCTGTTCCATGCAGTAAATGTTGGATCTGTTTCGGCCAATTGTTTTTTTGAGGTGTTCCATCTGGCAGTATCGGCAGCAGTTATCCCCAAATAAGGGTAATTGTCAAGTAATGTATTAATTACCGGATTTATATCACTTAGTTTTTCAGCAGTTTTGGAATAAAGCGCATAGGGAACACTCATGATTTGATTAATGCTGGTTGTGCTATAGTTATATCCTCCCGACGGGTCTATTTCCGTTTTAATGAAATAAGGGCCATTTCCCCATTCGATAGCATCAATCGAACCGGAAAGAATTTGTCCGGTTCCGATTTCCAGCGTAATGAGACCATTAGCATTTGAATTTGTAATCTGGGTTTCTTCAAAAACGTGACCTCCTTTGACCGTTTTTTGGATGATACTAAATTTCAACCCAACAGTTGAGTTGGCAACCAATTTACCATTGTTGTCCCTGACGACTGCCTGATAACTCATTTTTTGAGGCATTTGCGCGAGGATGCCTGGATTGATGCCCAGAATGAATAACGCGAAGATTATATAGTTGAAAGCCTGCTTCATGCAACTGTCAATGCTTAATTATTTTAAATATGTTTAAAGTTTTATCGTTTTTAATTAATTGCAAAAAGTATACAGCCGGTCTGTAAGTTTGCATCGGGATTTTGCCCGATACATCATCCAGCATTCCTTGTATAATAAATTTTCCAAGCTCATCAAAAAGCATGAATGATAGACCCTTAGTTTGATTATTTTTTATATTGATTGTGAGAAAGTCTATTGTCGGATTGGGGTATACCGAAATATCAAATTCCTGAATCAAGGGTTCATTTAAAGCTGTTACAATCGTAATCTCATACGGTTGTTGAACTCCTTCCGTAATGGCCGCATACCCTTCCATCACGTTTCGGAATGCAACCTGACCCATGGAACTGCTAATATTCACGGAGTTTCCTGAAAGTTCTTGTCCGTTGATTACAAAAGAAGACTGTCCATATATATTCACGATACAAGAAGTCGAAAGAAAAAGTACAATACCTAGCGAAAAGATGTTCTTCATCTGGATTTTTAAACAATTTTAAAGTGGCAATTATGAAGTTTCGAATCAACTCACAATGCAATATGAAATCTAATTTTGATAAAAATTTGATTGACTTTCTTTAAGTACATTGTACTGCTTAATCTACCCAATGTGCCTGTATCTTGATAATTTTGGCTCAAAAATACCTAATAACCATTAACAAGGAAGGTTCTGCCGGTAGACAAAATATGGACATCCAACTGTATTTTCTAAAAAAGTATAGCTTTAAAAGGGATTGCTGTAAGTAACAATAAAAATTCGGATGTTTGGGAAAAAGCTTTTAATCCATTGTTTTAAATGCATTTTCCATATTCCAACTAACATTGCATGCCGTCTGGTTCTGTTTGTTGGCAATAACCATACTGTTGATAACAAACAGTAAATTCGAAAATCCACCCAAATCTCAACCTGCCATAGTTTTCAGAAACCTGTTATTAAAGTGCTTACAGGCTTATATTGTTATATTATATTGATTTTAATCAACTAATAATCTGTATGTTTTAGATAAAAATGAGTATCATACAAATTAAAAAGTTTATTTGTTTAGGCTTTCTTGAATTTAAGTATCTGGCAAATTTTTGATCTGACGTTTGGGTGTGAAATTTAAACCAGTCAACTAAAAAAATGATTAATTTTTCACGATTGACAAATTTGGGATCAAAGGATATTAAAAGAGATCCAAGTCTTTGCATCAGCGAATTGTGTTCTGCCTGATGTTTACCCAAGTCTTCGTAGTTGTATTTAAACATTATATTTTCTTCAGAAGAAAAATGGAATTGTGCATACTTATGGAGCTCATTTAAAAGGCGACTAATGTACACATCGCTTTCTTCGTTCAAATATGCTTCATCAATTTTCTGAATAATTTTCAGAAACAATTTGTGTTCTTCGTCAATTTCATAATAACCAACATTAAATTCTTCCTTCCAGACCAAATCACTCTTCATACATCTTCAATTTTAAATGTTAGTTTCCAATACTCAGAATTTTAATTTCAGTGCGTCGGTTTTTCTGGTGTTCGACCTCCGAACAGGGAATACCGTCAGCACACTTGTTCACCAACTGGGTTTCGCCATATCCTTTTGCTACCAGACGTGATGCTGAAATTCCATTCTTTTCGAGATAGGCCACAACCGAATTTGATCTGTTTTGTGACAAGCGCATGTTATAACTGCTGCTACTACGACAATCAGTGTGCGATCCCAATTCAATCTTTAATCCCGGATTTTCGGTCATTACCTTGGCTAATCGATCCAATACCAAGGCTGCATCCGGCCGAATATTATATTTATCCAAATCAAAGTATAAATCTTCAATAACTAATTTTTTGCCTGTTGTCAGTTTTTCGAGCGGTATGATTAGCGAATCATTTTCCGAAGATTTTCCTTCACCCGAATAATTCATTTTGGCAGGGTAGTAGCCTTCTTTCGAAGCATAAAACATGTAGTTTGATAACGAATTCAATTTTACCTGAAAATGTTGACCTACTTTCTGCAATGCCAACGAATTAATGTCTCCCTCCAATACCTCTAATGTGCAGTTTGAAAGCTCTTTACCTGAATCTTTGTCGATAATTTTAACCGTTAGCACCGGAATCTGTTTTTTAGGCTTCATTTCCACAAAATTTGAGCCGGTTACAACTTTACTCTCATTTTCATATCCGGTTTTTGCGGCCTCCAATGTGGCGCAACTATTTTTGGGAACCTCAAACTTGAAGTCGCCGTGTTCGTCGGATGTGGTTGCAGCAATCGTTTTTCCATCGCAGTCCACCAATTTTAGCTGTGTTCCTGCGATGAACTGACCAGTAGTGGTGTCAGTTACTTTTCCTTTGAGTGTTTCGTATAAGCTAATGATCTGAAGTAAATAGATGTCGTCACTGCCTTTTCCGGGACGGTTCGAAGAGAAGTAACCTGTTTTACGATTTGGGCTGATAATCAACCCAAAATCATCGTCATCCGAGTTGATTTTATTTCCGGCGTTGATTACTGATTCCGAATTTGGGAACCGGGTATACCAAATATCCAATCGACCATACAAACCTAGGTGGCCATCAGATGCAAAGGCCAGAAGTCCGCCTGGTAAAAATGACGGAAACATTTCATTTCCACTGGTATTTATTACGCTGCCCAAATTATGTGGTGCCGACCATTTCCCATTCGTCCTTACCGACATATATAAATCTGATTTTCCCAAATTTTCATTATTCATATCGCTGCTAAAGACGAGCGTATCACCGGTTTGGCTTATCGCCGGATGAGCAAAATTAAACTTGGAGTCATTGAATGGAAGCTCTTCAGTTATTTCCCATTTGCCGTCCTTTTTCTTCATAATGACTAGTCGTAGCCTGATGTCTTCAATCGAAATCATCCGATGAATCGTATCCGGATTAATAAGGTTGCTCAAAGTCGTAAATAATTCTCCGGTAGCCTGGCAAAAATCTACCGGCCCTTCGTGGTAGTTTTCACCAAAACCTGGCACCAGTTTTCTACCGGAAGTGGTCATTCCGTTTTCGTCCATTGCTGCTGAATAGGTATCATAAAAAGCTTTATTTTTTCGTTCCAGAGAACTTTTATTGAAATACTTTTCGGGCACTGCAGAGAAATAAAGTTCGCCAGCAATCACCGCCGGAGAAATATCGCTGCCAATCGTGTTAATTGAATTCAGCGGTTCAATTACAAAGTCAGCATCTTCAAAGACAGTCCGGACTTTATTTTGGGCCTTGCCAACAAAGATTGTTGTCAACATCAGGATTAAAATACCTATTTTCTTCATGAGTAATATTTTATCGGCGGCTGGTAATACCCAACTGATAAAAGTAAAGGTGTACCAACCTGTTTTGATTCATTTTTGTTAATTCATTCAGTTGCGATTAGAACATACGTGGCGAAGTCCACTTCCGTTTTAACCCTAATTCATAAGAAACCATCAGCTCATGAGAGCCGTTATGAAAGCTCTGTAATGGGGTAGTTGTAAAGTCGATGGCGTAGCCAATCCTGAGCTTTTTGTCAAAAATCCATTGAGCGATAAACCCATACGAATCACCTGTTCGATACATGGCGCCTAGCAAAAACTTGTTGCGAAGCAGAAAATTAGCAGTAAAATCAAATTCTACCGGAGCACCATAAATTGTTTTGGCTAGAAAAGTGGGTTTAAACTTGATATCTTCAGAAAGATTGGCAACATATCCTGCCGTCAGGAAAAAGTTACGCATTTCGGCTGTCGTTGAAAGATTGCTTGTACTATTCTCGAATTTGTTATTAATAATTTTCGGAACAGAAAACCCCACATAATATCGCTCGGAATACAGGAATGCCCCTACGCCGTAATTAAATGCATACCGGGCATCTGTTTCACCTTCGGCTGCCGGGTCACGACCATCCTCATCGTTCTGCGCATATAACGATAAATTGTTGTTGTAATTGGTCACACCCATTTTAAGTCCCAACCGCAAGAAGGATTCGTCTCCGATTCGGAGCCTGTACGAGTAGTCGCCAAATAAACCCAACCTCTGTTCGCGTCCAACCTTGTCGTTGACTACATTCAGTCCAAGTGCAACATTTTTATTTCTTGTCGGCGTTTGAAGTGAAAACGTGTAAGTAGTTGGCGCACCTTCCATGCCGACCCATTGATAACGCCCCAGAACCAGAAAGCCCATGCTTTCCCAGGTTCCGGCATAGGCCGGATTGATGGTTTGGGTATTAAAATTGTATTGCGTAAACATTGGATCTTGCTGGGCACGCGATACCTGAGCAATCAGCAACAGAGTCAGAATCAATAATCTCTGTAAACTGTTTGATGTCAAATTCATTGTTATTATCTTTTTCATTTTAATTAGCTGTTATCTGTTCAGGTATAAATATCCGTTACGTTTTTCCGATCCGTTGTTTAAATACAGAATCCAGAAGTAGGTAGCCGCAGGAAGTTTTTCAGTGCCCAGTTTCCATTTTTGGTTGGAACTGCCATCCCACCATGCATCAGTTGTACCCCAGAAATCTGTGTCTCCGTAATGGTCTTTAAGGTAAACCAAATTTCCCCACCGGTTGTAGACTTCAATTTTTGCATCCAGGTACCGGTCGATGCACCTGATCTTAAAGAAGTCCTGAATTCCGTCCCCGTTTGGCGAGAAAATTTCAGGCACAAACAATTCACAAATTTCGTCAAGAGAGACTTCGGAACGATTATTTGCCGCGTTCGGGTCATTCTGGTCCCCCGAGATCACAGCAACGTTTTTGTAATCACCCGTTGAGTAGATTTTTGCGGTTACAGTAAGTGTTTCCTTACCGTTTAAAGCAAGGTTCCCGATACTCCACAAACCTGTTTGATTTTTATAGGTGCCACTTGAAGCTGTCGAACTTACATATATACATCCGGATGGTAACAGATCTGTCAGCTTAACTCCAGTGGCATTTTCCGGACCATAGTTGTTTACCGAGATCGTAAAAGTTACGGTTTCTCCAACGCGGGGCGATATGTTGTTAACGGTTTGAGCAACTGATAAATCGGCCTTCGCAGAAACATCGTTGATGTAAACTGTCGCTTCCGAACAATTTCCGTTTACATTGCATACCTCATAATCAAAACTGTCTTCTCCGTCATAACGAATATCGGCGGTGTAAGTATAACTGCCATCCTTGCTGAAAACCAGTTTTCCATGAAGTGGCGCCCGCTTCAATGTCCAGATATTTCCTCCATTTAGATTGGGAATATTGTCGTTGACCGATACGTTTCCGTTAACTGGCAATCCGTTTCCTGAAGTAATTCTATCATCCACAGCCACTGGAGCGCAGGAGCCCATGTTGGCTGTCGGCGTTATTGTCTGGCTGGTCGTGACTAATGAACACGGATCATTCGGATTGGTACCATCAGCCTTTTCTTTCGAGTCAGTTACGCCGTCGCCATCGCTGTCCTGGTCCTCGAAATCAGTACCGTCGAGCTTTTCTTGTTTATTCGAAACTCCATCACCGTCGCAATCTGCATTTTCCCATGCGGTAGTTGGTATCAGGGTCTGGCTGGCTAAAACGAATGAACAATTATCCAGTGGATCGGTACCATCCAATTTTTCTTGCTCGTTACTGACTCCGTCACCATCGCAATCCACATTTTTCCATGCGGTATTTGGTGTCAGGCTCTGGTTGGCAACAATTAGCGAACAGTTATCCAGTGGATCGGTTCTATCAGTTTTTTCCTTACCATCTGTCACACCGTCACCATCGGTATCGGGGTTGTTCGGATTTGTGCTATCGGTCTTTTCGGTACCGTTGTTCACACCGTCGTTATCACAGTCTACATTGTTCCATGCAGCAGTTGGTGTCAGGGTCTGGCTGGCCAAAATAAATGAACAGTTGTCCAGCGGATCGGTACCATCAGTCTTTTCCTTGCCGTCTGTCACGCCGTCTCCATCGGTGTCAGGGTTGTTCGGATTGGTGCCATCGGTCATTTCAGTACCGTTGTTCACACCGTCGTTATCGCAATCGGCATTGTACCATGCAGTAGTTGGTGTCAGGGTCTGGCTGGCCAACACAAATGAGCAGTTGTCCAGCGGATCGGTACCATCCAGTTTTTCCTGTTTGTTGGTTACTCCGTCACCGTCGCAGTCTGCATTGTTCCATGCAGTTGTTGGTGTAAGCGTCTGACTGGCCAGAATAAACGAACAGTTATTTAGTGGATTAGTGCCATCGGTTTTTTCTTTGCCATCGGTTACACCGTCGCCGTCGCTGTCGGGGTTGTTCGGATTAGTGCCATCGGTTTTTTCAATTCCGTTGTTCACACCGTCGTTATCACAATCGGCATTGTTCCATGATGTGCTGGGTGACAGTGTTTGATGGGTCAAAACAAATGAACATGGATTGTTGGGGTCAGTGCCATCTAAAATTTCCTGATTATCTGGAACTCCATCACCGTCACTGTCGGGGTTGCTGTTCGGATTGAGCGGGTCGGTGCCATCGTTTTTTTCAGTTCCGTTATTCAAGCCATCGTTGTCGCAATCTGCATTGTTCCAAGATGTGCTGGGTGCCAGTGTTTGGTGGGTCAGAACAAATGAACATGAATTCTTTGGATCGGTACCATCGGTCTTTTCTGTGGCATTGGTTACACCATCACCATCGCAATCTCCATTGTCCCACGCAGTGCTAGGGGTAAGGGTTTGGCCGGCCAGAACAAACGAGCATAAGTTCTTAGGATCGGTTCCATTAGTCTTTTCTGTGGCATTGGTTACACCGTCACCGTCGCAATCGGCATTATTCCATGCTGTTGTTGGGGTTAAAGTTTGGCTGGTCAAAATAAATGAGCAGTTGTCCAGCGGATCGGTACCATCAAGTATTTCCTGTTTGTTGGTTACACCATCACCATCGCAATCTGCATTTTCCCATGCTGTGTTTGGTGTCAGGCTCTGGCTGTCCAAAACAAATAAGCAGTTGTCCTGAGGGTCGGTGCCATCAAGTATTTCCTGTTTGTTGGTTACTCCGTCACCGTCGCAGTCTGCATTTTCCCAGGCTGTGGATGGGCTTAGTGTTTGACTGGCCAGAACAAATGAGCAGTTATTCAGTGGATTAGTTCCATCGGTCTTTTCCGTGCCATTGATTACACCGTCACCGTCGCAATCGGCATTGTTCCATGCGGTAGTTGGTGTCAGGCTCTGGCTAGCCAAAATAAATGAGCAGTTGTCCAGCGGATCGGTACCATCTATAATTTCTTGGGCATCGGTTACTCCGTCACCGTCATTGTCACAATCGGAAACTATTATGGGTGTGACAGAACTGTTTGATGAGGAACAAACACCACTGGTTACCACAGCGCGGTAATAGGTCGTAGCGGTTAAAGTGCCGGTAGAAAGTGAAGCCGAAGTTTCTCCAGATATATTATTCCAATCAGTATTGTTCTCAGAAATCTGCCATTGAATGATCCCGGTGTATTCGGTGAGCGTAATGGTAGTCGAACTGCCGGAACAAACAGTCGCATCGGTTGCTGTTGAGGTTCCGCCCACGCTGGTTGGATTAACAGTAACTGTTGTCATCGAACTGTTTGATGATGAACAAACACCGCTGGTTACCACAGCGCGGTAATAGGTCGTAGCGGTTAAAATTCCAGTATTAAGATCCGTTGAAGTTTCTCCAGACACGTTACTCCAGTTGGAATTGTCGGCAGAACTTTGCCATTGAATGGTTCCGGTGTATTCGGTGAGCGTAATGGTAGTCGAACTGCCGGAACACACAGTCGCATCGTTTGCTGTTGCGGTTCCGCCCACGCTGGTTGGATTAAGAGTAACTGTTGCCATCGAACTGTTTGATGATGAACAAAAACCACTGGTTACCACAGCGCGGTAATAGGTCGTAGCGGTTAAAATTCCAGTATTAAGATCCGCTGAAGTTTCTCCAGACACGTTACTCCAGTTGGAATTGTCGGCAGAACTTTGCCATTGAATTGTTCCGGTGTATTCAGTGAGCGTAATGGTAGTCGAACTTCCGGAACAAATAGTCGCATCGGTCGCTGTTACTGTTCCACCTAAACTGACCGGATCAACTGTAACCGAAGCAACATAGCTTGTTACATTACACCCTGTTACACTGTGGCTTACAATCACCCTGTAAAATTTTATTCCTGGTTGATCAATTGGTGCCTGGTAGGTTGAGCTGTTGGCTCCGGAAATATCAGCAAAAGGGCCAAGTTGGGAGTCGCTACTCTGCCATGTATAGCTTAAAGTGCCTCCGGTCGCCGTCACACTCAGGGTAGTATATGTTCCTTTACATTCTTCAATACTTTGCGGTTGTGTTGTTATTTGTGGATCTACCACCTGAATGCTTACTTCAGTGCTGGTTACGGTTCCGCAATTCAAGCCGCCATTAGTTATGACAACTTGATAATAAATGGTACCGACAGTAGTAATTGGTGCATCGTAGACATCACTTGTTGCCCCGCTAATATCAGCAAAAGGCCCTCCTGATGCTGTACTGCTTTGCCATTGATAATTCAAGTCACCGACACCGCCTGTAGCTGTAACACTCAAGGGAGTAGTTGTCCCTACACACGTAATTGTGCTGGATGATTGACTTTCTATGGTCGGATCGGCGTTCACCGTAACACTAACCTCATTACTTGTTATCGATGTCGTTCCGTTATCGGTTGCGATAACCCGGTAATAGGTGATCCCGGGTGTTGAAGTCGATGCATTATAAGTTGAAGATGTTGCACCACTGATATCTGTAAATGTCCCTCCGGAGGTTGTGCTGTTTTGCCATTGATAAGTGACGGTTCCTGAAGCATTACTTGTTGAACAAGACAATGTTGTGCTGGCGCTCTGGCATTCTGTTGTGCTTTGTGGTTGCGCTGAAAACGAAAATGAACTACTAAGTGTAACATACGCTTCGCTACTGGTTAATTGTGTACAGCCGGTAGCAGTATCATTGATCAAAACCCGATAGTACGTGGTACCAGCGGTTCCGGTAGGTACAGAATAGCTTGCCGTTGTTCCGCCTGAGGATACGTTCGTGAAAGCTCCGCCTGGACTTGACGACTGTTGCCATTGATAAGTATAACTTCCTGAGCCTCCTGAAACTGACACGGATAAAGTTACCGAACTTCCAACGGCACTAATTTGGCTTATAGGTTGAGTGGCGATTGATGGATTTGGAAAAATCGTTAGTTCATCCATGGAACCATCAATCAGTGTGTATCCATTTGAATTTGTAATAGTTGCCTGAACATCATAAATTCCGGTAGAGAATCCTGTATTTGGAACTGTCAGTGTCCATGAGGTTCCCGTAAGTGATAAATTTGTACCAAGTGTGTAGGCTTTATTGTTTAATGATACAGACAACGACTCGCCGGACTGTAACGTTGCTGTTCCTGAAACTATAATATTAGTTGCTGATAGACAAGTTGATGTTGTTGAAACAGTTACTGGTCCCTGGGGCTTGCTGGCGTTAACTGTGGCCAAGTAGGCATTTAATTCGGCAAGCATTGAACTCACTTGCGCCGCATTTCCGGAAATTGAACTTCCATCGGTATAACTAAGCGTGACTCCAACTTTTTTCAGAACAATATTGCTTCCGTTGTCTGTACCATTCTTGCCATAAATCGAGTAATTTGTGCTGTTATACGTGTAACTCACCGAACTTCCTGCTGTCGGAATAATTCCAAAAGCCAGAATATTATTCCCACTGGTAACCCTCCAAGTTAACGTACCTGGAAGCTCGAGAATAGTTCCGCTGAGCAATTCAATTTTTAGAACGATTGTTACATCATTTCCCTGTATTTCAAAGGAACCAGAATTGCTCATCTGGGTCAGGAATACTCGACGGATTCCCATGGTGGAAAATGACTTAACGTTTTGAGCTTGTTGGGCGTTACTCCCAACCGTTCCAATCCATCCGTCCGGAAAGGGAACGCTGATCTCTGTTTGCGCAAAAACACTCCCTACGTTACCCATGAATAGTAACCAAAGAGCATAGATTAAAATCAACCGTTTGTAAATTCTTTTCATAGATAAGTGGCAATTATTAATATATTTTGATGTTACGGCAAAGCCTGATGTGGATAATCATGCAAAATAACACAAGGTTAAAGCAGGTGGTTTTTTGTGAGTGTAGTCAATATGTGGACAATTGGCAGATTTTTATACCGAACAGCATCGGGTTGATTAAAAAATGAACCCCGATTATGAAAAAAATCTAACAAAAAAGAATGAATTGCCGGTTGGTTGGTTGTTTACGTTATTATTTGAAGTTTAAAAAGTGGAGCTGTCTATATTGCGTCTATAAAATTTGTTATTTTTTTCAGTATATATATTCATCTTTGTTTGGATGGTTCTTTTTTAATATCGGTCGGTCAGAAGACCTGTCGCTCAAACTACAAGATGGTACCTTGAAGGTTAATCCGGATGATTTCATTTTTGTGATTCGCGAAATCATTGGCAATGCTTTCCGTTTCTCAAATCCGGGAACAAAAGTTGAAATTATTGCTGAAAACAATGATAAAAATTTCGAGATTCAGATTACGGATTATGGACTTGGGCTTCAATCCGATAATTTGAGCGAAATTGACTTATATAGCCAATTCGACCGGAGAAAAGGAGAAGAAGGAACCGGAATAGGATTAATTACAGCTATGCTGGTTATTCAAAGGCATAGAGGAACTATTGATGTTGTAAATGAAAAAATGCACACCAGGGTGGTTGTGAAATGGCCTTGTTGTCTTGGAAAATAGAGTTTATCAAAATGGTAAACGTAATGGTTGGAATAACAAATTTTCAATGGTATTAACCAAGAATTAAAAGCCTGCCTGTGCATCAATGAATTTCAGAAAATGTAATTTCGTAAAAATATTTGGAAGTTTTATTGAATTTCTGGAATGAAAAAAACATCGGCTAAAAGTAAAATACGACCTGTGGCTAAAATTAATGATCAACAACACGATTCATTTAATATCAATTCCATTCAAACCATCGATGAGTACAAGCAGGTTGTTTCCCTGCTATTGAAGGAAAGGGATGAACTGAAATCGAAATACGAGCAATTCATCTCCGATGAAAAAAAAAGTATTGATTACAGTGAAAAATTAAAGCAAAAATCTGAACATGAAAGACGGCAATCTTTTGAGATATTCCTAGCCGAAATTTTAGTTGATTTTATTAAGTTAAAGAAAGAAGACTCCGATCTATTTATTAACCGTGTTTTATCGGATGTTGGGACCTTTGCCAAAGCTGACCGGAGCTGGGTGCTGTTAATTTCTGATGATGGCAAGTTTTGCAGCAATACGCATGAATGGTGCCGTGAAGGTATTTTGCTGCAAATTCATAACCTACAAAATGTTCCACTCGACAAGTTCCCGTGGTGGATGGATCGGTTGAAAAGGTTTGAAACTATCCAGATACCTCTTGTTAGTGAATTGCTAGCATCGTCCGGCTCCGAAAAAGAAATTTTTCAGTCATTTGGTGTTCAATCTTTACTTGTTGTTCCGTTGGTTTCGAAAAACAAACTGATCGGATTTATGGGTTTCGACTCAGTGAGAAAAAAGAAAGTTTGGACCAAGGAAGATATTGCATTGATAAATACACTTGGTCTCATACTGGGAAACGGCTTCGAACGTATAAAACTTGAAGAAGAAATAGTGCGGTCGAATATTCAGCTTGAAAATGAAATAAAATTAAGTATTAGCAACCAAAAGAAATTATTTGAATTAAACCGGATTATCATCGATAATGCCAACCTTGCTATATTTTCTACCGATAAGGACGATTTGATTACCTCTTTCAACCCTTTTGCTGAAAAGATACTGGGTTACAGCGCGGCAGAAGTCATCGGCAAACATACACCTGAAATTTTTCATTTGGCAGATCAGGTTCGCGCCCGATTTCAGCTAAATAACCAGCTTACTGACTACACTGGCTTTAACTTTCGGCTGATGTTATATCACGCTTTAAGTAACTTTCCTGAAACGAATGAATGGATTTATGTTGAAAAAAATGGCAGAAGACTAAAAGTATTGCTGTCAGTGAACCAGCTGGCAGATGAAAACGGCGTTACTGTTGGCTATGTTACAATTGCACTGGATATTACCCAACGAAAAACTGACGAGGAAAAGCTCAAAAAGAGTGAGCAAGAAAACAAGGCGATTATCAGTGCTGTGCCCGATTTACTTTTCAGTATAGATCGGGAAGGGACTTTTCTGAATGTTCACGATCCTGCGGATTCTTCTCTATTCTATGGCAATATCGGTCAACTTCCAGGAAAATCTTTAGAGCAGGTACTCCCGCCAGACGTCGCACAAGAATCACTCATTTTGTTGGAAAAGGCTTTTCTAACGGGCAAAGTTGTTGAGTTTGCTTACAAGCTATCGATTAACGGAGAAGACCGGTTCTTTGAAAATCGTATAGTGTCCATATCCGACAAAAGTGCGATTTCAATTGTCCGCGACTTTACAGCAAGTAAGCGTGCTGAGGAAGCATTGAAGGAAACCACCATCCGCCTAAAGACGTTGATCGAAAATTTGAGATCAGGCATTCTCTTTGAGGACGAGAACCGAAAGATTACGTTGGCTAACCGCTCGTTTTGTGAGATTTTTCAATTGGAATTTAATTTGAAGAATTTATACGGCGCCGATTATCAAAAAGCTTTAACAGGCTTGTCCGGCCTGGTGAACGATCCAAATTTATTTAAGTCTCAGATCAAAAAAATAATAAGAAAAAAGAGCGTTATAATCGGGGAAGAAATTGAATTTTTGAACGGTTCGACCTATGAAAGGGATTACATTCCCATTGACGAACAAAATCAGTCAATCGGTCACTTATGGGTCTATCGCGACATTACAGCCCGGAAAGAGCTAGAAAGTAGATTGATCGAAAGTCTTGAAAAAGAAAAAGAACTGAATGAGCTGAAATCGAGGTTTATATCGACCACTTCACATGAATTCAGGACCCCCCTGGCTTCTATACTTTTGTTAAGCGATACCCTGATTGCCTACCAGTCGCAAATGGATTTACCTCAGATAAACAGTAAGCTGGAGCGAATAAAAGATCACGTGTTTCATCTGACTGATATTGTTAACGATGTGCTACAGCTTTCGAAATTACAGGAAAGTAAAATAGGATTTAATTTCGTTGAAACAGAGCTGGTAGAATGGCTGAGCAGGTTAATTGATAACTTTTTGTTGAAAGTTAATCCAAATCGGATTCGTTTTTTTACTGATTTTAAAAAAGTCGCTATTAAACTTGATCTTCGAATCGTTACACAGGCGATGAACAACCTGATTTCGAATGCCATTAAATATTCATCGGAGCAGGATGAGGTTGTTGTGGAAATAAAAGACACGGAGTTTGAATTGGTTATCAGCGTATCCGATTCAGGGATAGGAATTCCTGAAGAAGATCAAAAACACTTATTTACTCCATTTTTCAGAGCTGGTAATGTTTCTGCAATATCGGGCAATGGTTTAGGCCTGAGCATTGTTCGTGAGTCGATGCAAAATCATGGTGGACGGGTAACATTTGTCAGTAATCCTTCTGGTGGTTCAACATTTTTACTGCATTTCCCAAAGTCGTTAGTTGTTGACAATGAAAAATAATTCGACTTTGACTGCTTAAAATAAAAATCAAATTTGCTGTTCTTGTTTATTTATTGACTAACAGTAGTCTAAAAGTCGTTTTAATTTTCCATGCAGATCGAATGGAGATATTCCAATAGATTGCTTTCACTTCCAAGTCCAATTTTTTTCTTCAGCCTGAACTTGCTTTTTCTGACGCTATCAACTGTAATATTTAGTAGATTAGCTATCTGGTTGTTATTCAGACCCATTATCAATGCCGAAACGAAAGTCACTTCATGTTGTGTCATATTAGGGAGTTGCTGCATGAATCTGGGAATGAATTGCGGATTTGCTTGATTAAACTGAATCTGAAATATTGTCAGGTTATTTACAAAGATTGATTTCCTCGACAGCCTTCTTTTTAGATCCAGAAACATATTTTTCTGCTCATCCATTATATTTTCTTTCTGAAGTTCAGCAGTGATCACTTTTTTGAAATCCGAAAGTTTATTGTTTATCTCGATTATATCGCCAGCACTTTTTAACAACTCAATTTTCTTTTCTTCTAATTCTTTATTTAACTTTTGGTTAAGATCTGAAATTAACAGAAGAGTCTTCTTCTGTAAAGACAACTCGGTAGTAAGCAGGTTTAGCTTTTCATTTAGTTCCTGTTCAATTTGGTCAACCGACCGGCTAATGCTCAAAGCCAGTTGGAAGCGCTTTTCAAGCCTCGAATTTATTGTGTTTAAAAACTCATCCCTAGTAAACGGTTTTGTCAGGTAATCGTCGGCCCCGAGGTCCATCCCGTGTCTGACGTCCTGTCTTTCAGCCAAAGCCGTTATGTATATAAAAGGAATGGAAAAGGAATTTATGTAATTTTTCAATTCTTCCAAAACTTCAAACCCATCGATGCCAGGCATCAGGATATCACATAAAATAATTTCAGGATTTTTTTCACGAGCCATCAGCAATCCTTCCGACCCGTTTGACGCTGCATAAACGGTGTGTTTTTCAAACTTCAAAATTTCGGTCATGCTCCCCCGTAGTTCAGCATCGTCTTCGATGACTAGAATTTTACTCATTGACAAGGTTTTTCATATGAAATCAGAATCTAAAATAGCAAATTGTGAGAATAAAATAAAGAAAAGCAACTAGCTAAAACTAATTTATATTTGTCTTTTGTCCATTTTATGTCGAAGTTGTAAATTGGTTGTATTTGTTTTTAACGAGATGGTCAGTCCATAATCGAAATAAAAGATTATACAAATCTGTTGCAGCAGCTTTTCGTTGTCCACAAATTGTCTATTTGTACTCAGGGTTCCTATAAATAATTTTAGCCACTAAGCAAAATAGGGAAGCATACAATTATCCAAAAGTTTATTTCTGTGAATTAATTCAGAATTCTTTTCTTTTTAAAATATTGATTATAAGTAATTAAATGAGTAAAATGGCATAAATATATGTGAGTTATTTTTCGCAATTTCAGGTGTATTTGTCTAATTTCGTACCACTACTTTCGTCAAAACAACACTTTTGGGGTTGAATGCACCAACTGCTTAATTGGACTGACCACCATCTTTTTGTATTTGAAATACACCGCAACCAAATTATGCACGAATTAATTTGTTTCAAACTAATATATGATTAACAAGATAGTTAAGTGCTTGTGTTCTCAATTGATACTTGATTTCTATTACAATTTTGGGAGGAGTATTAAGGGGAAAGTCAATAGTATAGCAACTAAAAATCATCTTACATGAACGTAAATGAGATTAGCAGAGAAGATATACTGCATGATTATCGACTATTGCAACAAGAATTCGAATTGTTAAAATCGGATTCTGAACAGGTGGTTATGGATCAGGGTAAAATTGAATTTAATCTCACCGAGTTGATTAAAGGGTTGAACTGCACAAACAAATTTAAGAACTTATCAATCCTGATTTATCCAAAAATGAGGTTTTATAGAAAGGTAGTTCAATGATTTTTCTGGCATGTCGATTTCCTGATTTTGCCAGTGACTTGATACAAACTTTTGACCAATCTTCTTCTCATTAAATTTTGTTCCTTCAAAGCCAGTTTATTGAAAAATAGACATAGCTCAGGATGTTGCTGGACTTAAACTTGCCGGATACTCACGGAAGCGATGTTTTAAAATTACTGTTTGAAAATGAGCATACCATTACTATACTGTTTATTGGGATCAATGTCGATGCTTTTTCTCAACAATTATAAAGACCTTTTCAGTCCTAAGCGCATGAATATATGGCTAAACCTTTGGAGATAAAAGAATTTCTAACGATTATTAATAAATAATTCCCTAATTGATTTTTAAATTACAATTTATGATCGATTTAACTTTAAAAGAAGCGAATATACTGGTTGTTGACGACCAAAAAGCCAATCTCGATGTACTGGAGGGATTCCTTGAAATGCAAGGATATACAAATATTAAAACCACACAAGATCCGCGTGTAGTTTTGCCCCTTTTTGAAAGCTTTCAACCGGATTTGATTTTGCTCGATTTGTCAATGCCCTATTTGTCCGGCTTCGAGATTATGGAACAGATCAATGCGCTAATGTTGCCACAATCCTATCTGCCTGTACTTGTTCTTACTGCTGATGTCACATCTGAATCCAAACAGAGGGCACTCTCAGGGGGGGCGAGCGATTTTCTAACCAAACCCTTTGATTTGGTTGAGGTAGGTTTACGTATCCGTAATCTGCTGTTCACGAGTTATCTGCAACAACAACTTCGGAATCAAAAACAAGTCCTCGAAGATAAAGTGAGAGAAAGGACTGCGGAACTTCAGATTGCTAAAGAAAAGGCAGAAGCAGGTGAAAAACTAAAAACCTCGTTTATCAACAATATTTCCCATGAGATACGAACCCCTTTAAATGGAATCTTGGGGTTTGGTAATATTTTGATGGATTCGTCACTTTCTGACAGTGAAAAAGAAGATTACTATATCATGTTTAACGAAAGTTGCTTCAGGCTCATTAGCACAGTAACCAATTTTCTTGATATCGCAAAAATAAATTCTCGGAATCAAGATATAAATTATCAGGATGTTGACTTACTTAAATTAATAAATGAAACGATTGCCCAATTTGAGCCAGTATGCAATTTAAAATCAATTAGAATACGGGTTTCCTTTCAAGTGCCAGATAATGATATAATTTTAAGAACCGACGGCGAATTATTAAGAAAAATTATCGGCCAATTGTTGGATAACGCAGTTAAATTTACCAAAAGTGGTACTGTAACAATACTGGTCAGCAAAACTCAGGAATTTATGAAATTTATTATAAATGATACCGGTATTGGGATTTCAAAAGAAAATCAAACCCGTATTTTCGAGAGTTTTATTCAAGAAAATGCATCGTCAACAAGGGGTTACGAGGGGAGTGGTCTAGGCTTATCTATTGTTAAAGGATTCCTAAATATTTTGGGTGGCGAGATATGGTTAGATTCGGTAAAAGGCGTTGGTACTACTGTTAATTTTACCTTGCCTGTCTCATTTGAACAAACAAACAGATATATCGAAACGATAACCAATTCTGAAGAGACAAAAAGGGAAAGGCTGACTATACTGGTTGCTGAAGATGACGATATAAATTTTGAATTCATGAAAGCATTGCTGAAGAATGAGCTTATTGACATTATACATGCACCAAATGGAGAGGAGGCTGTTGCTGTTTGTAAGGAAAATGTCGGCATCGATCTTATCCTCATGGATATTAAAATGCCGGTCATGGATGGAATCGAGGCAACTCGGAAAATCAAAGCGTTTAGGGGAAGTTTACCCATAATAGCTATAACATCTTATTCGGAAAGTGAAGTTAGGCTGGAAGCAGAGCTTGCTGGTTGTGACGATTTTATTTCTAAACCTTTTACCAAAGATATTTTATACAGTAAAATAAAAGAACTAGGTATGTTCCCAGGATAATATGGAAGAAGGCGCGGGTTCAAACAGTATTTATTTCTCTAGTATTGTTATTTAAAGTGTTGGTAATTAATGATAATTAAAAATGTTAAATATAGATTTGGTAATATAATTATGTACAGATAATGTCCTTTATAATTGGTATTTTGGATAATATATTGAGTGGGCTAATAGCTTTCTTTGCTGCTCTCAGATTCCAACACTGCTCTGTTCTAGCAATTGTTGTATGTAGCGTATACCGGTTCCACTTTCAAGCAAATGTGTCGCAAAGCTATTCTGAGTGAGCGTACCTTGCTTTTTCTTCAATCCGGCCGTGGTTGCCGCATTCTTTATAACTATAATAATGGCGGGAATTTAAAGAAACTTTATAAACGTCACCCATAGTAAGGTGCAAGGTTTAAATATATCTATATAGATATGCTTGCACCTTGAGCCTATGGTAAAAAACTGATATTCAATATGTTTGTTTGTCCAAAAATAAATTGTAATCTTGAACCTGAGATTGATGCAGACACGCGTTTGTCAAAGGCAGACAGAATTAAAATAGCACAGTGTCCTGTTCATATCCCATTTCGGGAATTAAAAAGGTAAATTATTGATATTGAAATAAGTACCCTTGTTGGTTAAATCCCCAGTTGGGTCATAAACTCCCGACCTAAAAAGTATCAAAATACTTCAAATCAATTTAAATATACTTTCTACTTAACATCTGGAACAACCAAATCATTCATGTATTATTAAATTGAAACAGACTATTTCGAGACCCACATGTTTGGTAACCAAAATTCTAACTATAAAACTTGAATAATCAATTGCAGTTGGTTTATGCACTGCATAGTTTGGCTTCTAGTACTTCGATATCTTCTGAAATCTTTTGGCCCAATACTTTGGCATAAATCTGAGTTGTTTTCAAAGATGAATGGCCGAGTAATTTTGATACAGTTTCAATCGGTACACCATTGCTAAGAGTTACCGTTGTTGCAAATGTATGTCTGGCAATGTGCATGGTAATATTCTTCTTAATGCCACATATGTCTCCTAACTCTTTCAAATAACTATTCATTTTTTGGTTGGTCAATACTGGAAGTAAAAGGTTCTTCCCGTTGGTTTTGGGATAGTTCTTATACCGATTCAATATCTCTTTTGCTTTGGGTAGGATGGGAATGCGGCATCTGTTATTTGTTTTTGACCGGTCTATAATAATCCATAGTTTGCCTTCTGATTTTTGTTGAAGGTGAATATCGTTAAGTTTTGATATGTCAGCAAAGGAAAGTCCGGTATAGCAAGCAAACACAAAAATATCCTGAACAACATTCAATCGTTCAATTTCAATTTGTTTTTCTTCAATCCGTTTCAACTCTTCCATAGAAAGAATTTCACGATGTGTTTCATCCAGCCCGACTTTAAATTTTGAATATGGATTTTTATCAAGGTAATCTAATGAAATGGCCAGATTTAAAAACCGTCTGAGATGTTTATGGTAGTTCCATGCTGTATTCTGGACGTTGTTGAAATCCTTTTTAATAAAAACATCGAATGCATCCAGAAATTTGTAGTCGATACTCTGCACCAAGATGTCGGGTCTTCTTAGATTGGAGTTTATAAATTCAGCCAATCGTTTTCTTGAAGATTTATAATGTTTGTAGGTTTCCATTGAATATCCTTTGTTTAGCTTGGCAAGAATGTTATCCAGGTAATAGTCAAATACAGCTAGGATACCTTTTGATTCCTGGATATTCAATAGTTTCCGTTTAATTGTATTTACATCGAAATTTTCATTAGTTGAACGAAGTTGATTAAACGTATTCTGTATTTCGGTTTTGATCCGATCAAGACGTTCGTTATCCACCCTTGCTCCAATAGCTTTGTCTTTTATTCGCTGTCGGGAGCTGTCCCAATGATTGTTTGACGAATAAATTCCAGTGGCGAGTTCAATCCGATCACCCTAGTAGGTAATTCTGACACAAATGGATGTTTTACCATCATCGGATTTTCTACTTATTCTCAATAAGAAATTAATTACAATTTTCATGGTACGACAATTAACAAAATCAAAAATCTGGTCTCGCAGACGATCTAAAATACCTCATTGCACTAAATAAAAAGTGCAAAAATGAGTCAAAAAGAGTCAAATAAAATGTTTTGAATCAATTCGTTGCGTGATTTGCCGCGACCAGAAAAAGTAATTTTGAGTTTGGTCTCGATTTTGTCGCTTTTCCTTTGCTATTTAAGGGTATTTGATGAAAATTTCCCTAAAATAAAAAGCGCTTAAATCATTGAATTTAAGCGCTTTTGATACATTTTCAGTGCCCAGAACAAGACTCGAACTTGCACACCGGAACCGGCACCAGCCCCTCAAGCTGGCGTGTCTACCAATTTCACCATCTGGGCATTTCAATTTTGTGAGTGCAAAACTAAAAAAAATCTTAAAACCCAATCATATTATTCAAGAATAATTTCAAACTTATTCTAACTTTGGTTTTATGATTTGTTGATGTAGTTCAAATTCAATTTCCAGTAAAAGTGATATTCGTATGAAATGTAATTTTTTCCTGTTGATTATGAGTCTTTTGATCTTTAATAGTTATGGTCAGGAACAGGGACGAAATATAACTCATTATTTATTTCCGGAATTTACAAAGGGGGTTGTTTTGATGAAAAACGGGGTAAAAGAAGATGCTTTATTGAATTATAATGCACTTACCGAAGAAATGATTTTTGAAAAGAAAGGTGTAAAACTTGCAATAGCTCAGCCTCAAGCGATAGATACTGTGTATATTGGTGGCCGAAAATTCTGTTTAGTAAACGGTAAGTTTTTTGAAATGCTTTTACATTCGAAATGCGATTTGTACGTTGAGCACAAATGCAAATTAAAAGATCCAGGAAAACCAGCTGGGTATGGCGGATCGTCTCAAACTGCTGCAACAAATACATATTCATCTTTCTTTACCGGAAATCAGGTTTATGAAATGAAATTACCCGAGAGCTTTGAAACTATTCCATATACTTTTTACTGGTTGAAAAAAGATGGAAAATTGGTGAAATTTGTCAGTTTGCGACAGTTGATGAAAATATTCCCTGAAAAATCTGAAGTGGTGAAGAAATATATCAAATCGGATGATGTTTCATTGGACGATCAGTTAAGTGTCGCCCGGCTCATCAGGCTTCTGCAATAAAGCCTATTGAAGATACATATCTGAAATATCTTCGAAAGCATTTCTGTTAGGCCATTGCTGGTCCCAGGTGTCGTTGGCAATTTTTTCTATTCTTCCGCGAAATTCTGTTAGGATTCCTTTCTCTGAAGCAAAACGCAGAGCTTCGTCGAACGACTTGTACATACTTGTAAAAAATGATTCCTGCCGAATAATATGCTCTCCTGAAAAGGTCAAGGCAATCTCGATATTGTAAAACATTACATCGGCTAATAGTGAGGCATCGGCATCGAGTAATATGAGTTTTTTAATCCATTTTTGAGCCACAGATCTTCTCATTTTGGCTTTTCGGCTTCCAACAGGATAATACTCTTTACTGATTTGGAAACGACATTGTTCAATCAGTTCATTCTCGTTTGGATTAAACGCAAAATCATAATATTCCTTAACCGGCTTGAATCTTTCATATAAATCAACAATCTGATCTTCAAGTTGATCTTTTGTCAGGTCCTTCAAATATTTCCTGAGTTCGCGTTTACTCATGATGATTGATTAAAAAGTAGTTAGAGTATGGTCGACAGTGTGCGTTTATAAAAATAATAAAGTTCGCCGGGAAATTTTGTATTCCTACAAAATAAACCCGGCGAACTTTATGGTTGGAGCCTGATTATAAAAAGCTCTTTATGCGATGTTAGTGAAAACCGACTGAATATCGTCGTCTTCTTCAAGCTTATCAATTAACTTTTCGATGTCAACCAATTGTTCTTCAGTAAATTCAACTGGTGTAGTTGGAATTCGTTGAAGGTTTGCTTTGGTAACTTCAATTTTCAGGTTTTCCAAGGCATGTGAAAGAGTTCCAAAATTGGTATAATCTCCTGATATGTATATAGTTCCTTCGTTTTCTTCAATTTCTTCCAGACCAGCATCAATGAGTTCTAATTCAAGATCTTCAATATTCATTCCGTCCTTTTTCTGGAATTCAAAAGCTGCTTTGCGCGAAAACATAAACTCCAACGAACCTGTTGGAACCATCAATCCACCAGATTTATTGAAATATGACTTTACATTGGCAACTGTTCTGGTCGGGTTGTCAGTGGCCGATTCAACAAAAATTAATACTCCGTGAGGGCCCTTGCCTTCGTAATTTATTTCAACAAAAGTTTCGGCATCTTTGCCTGACGCACGTTTAATTGCCGCATCAATATTGTCTTTCGGCATGTTTTGTGCTTTCGCATTTTGAATGGCTGTCCGAAGCTTTCCATTCATTTCAGGATCCGGAACTCCCTCTTTGGCTGCAACAGTGATCGCTTTGGCCAGTTTTGGAAATACCCGTGACATTTTATCCCACCGTTTTTCTTTGGCTGCTCTTCGATATTCGAACGCTCTTCCCATAAGTAAAATCTTTTAAGTTACTGCTGAAATCAGCTTTTTTAATAATGGCACAAAAGTACAAATTGGAATTCTTTTTCCCGAATGAAAATGCATGTTTTTACAAAATCTCAAATGATACAGCGCTTTATCGTTGTTATAATATGCTAATTAATGATTTTGCAACCCGAAAATGCTGGCAATATTTATTTTGTGGTTGAAAATCAGGACATATTTGCTGGCCGGGTTTATTGTTGATAAAGTTTAGTACTTTTGCATAGCAATTCCTTGAATCAATTATATCTGGGGTCAACTACAGTGTTAAAATTCAATGCAAATAAGTGAACAAAGTTGAATCTGATATTATTTTAATGGAATGTACAGTTTATGTTATTAAAATACATTTTTGAATATGAGTTTTGAAGAATTTGGGTTGAATGAGAAAATACTAGATGCGATTTCGTATATGGGTTATGAAAAAGCGTCAGAAATTCAGGAGCTTGCAATTCCTGCTATTATGGAAGGCAAAGATTTATTGGCCTGTGCACAAACCGGAACAGGAAAAACAGCAGCATTTATGCTCCCGATTCTCAACCATCTTTCTGTCGAAGATAATCACGATTTAAGTACTTTGATAATTGTTCCAACCCGTGAGTTAGCCATTCAAATCAACCAGCAAATACAGGGCTTTTCCTATTTCCTGAATATTAATTCAGTTACTGTTTACGGAGGGCGGGATGGCTCCGATTGGGAGTCCGAAAGTAAGGCACTGACAACTGGAACCAATATAATTGTAGCTACTCCCGGAAAGCTGATTTCGCATTTGAATCTGGGTTACGTTAAATTCGATAAACTGAAACATTTGGTGCTGGACGAGGCCGACCGCATGCTTGATATTGGCTTCTATGACGATATCCTTCGCATTTTAAGTTATGTTCCTGCTGAAAGACAAACATTGATGTTTTCGGCTACAATGCCTCAGAAAATCAGGGATTTGGCCTCGAAGATATTAAAGGACCCGATTGAACTTAGTACTGCAATCTCGAAACCTGCCGAAGGCGTTTTGCAGGCGGCCTATGTGGTGCACGAAAATCAGAAGATTCCGATTATTAGTGGTTTAATTTCGAACAAGCCTGATTTGGACAGTATTTTGGTTTTTAGTTCGACTAAGAAAAAGGTTTTCGATATTGTAAAAAGCCTGAAAAAAGCCGGAAATGCAACTGAGGGAATATCGTCGGATCTGGAACAAAAAGAGAGAGAAGAAGTATTGATGCGTTTTCGTTCAAGGCGAACGCGTATTTTGGTTGCAACTGACGTTTTAAGCCGGGGAATTGATATAAAAGATATTAACCTGATTATTAATTTCGATGTTCCGTCCTCAGCTGAAGATTATGTGCATAGAGTTGGGCGGACAGCGCGTGCTGACAAAACAGGTATTGCAATAAGCCTTATCAGTGAGCATGATATGGATAAGTTTGATCGGATTGAAAAGCTTATTGGTGACGAAATTCTTAAGATTCCGGTACCCGCTGAATTGGGTGAAGGGCCTGTATACAAAGTAAGAGCTCCGCGCAAAGGTGGCAGAAACTATGGTAAAAGAACGTATTCATCCGGACGAAAAGGTGGAAAAGGAAACACGCCTTCAAATTAAAACCGTTCGGATTTAGCTATTTAAATCCATCAATGAGAAGTGTTTGTTGGTTATTAATGTGTGTGGGTTGTAAGGTATTTAATGGATAATACTGTAAAACTTAGCTAAGTTTTACATGTTTTCTTTGCCATATTTAGGTTAGGTATATAATTATCAGGGAATGCTCTCCATTTTTAAGAATATCGATAATAAAAATCATAAGCCAACTTTTGGGGTACTAAAGGTTTTAAAATACATTGGGCCAGGATTGTTGGTTACTGTTGGTTTTATTGATCCGGGGAACTGGGCATCGAACATAGCTGCGGGGTCTGATTTTGGATTCGAATTGCTGTGGATGGTCACCATGTCAACCATTATGCTTATTATACTTCAGCACAATGTCGCACACCTCGGTATCGCTACTGGTTTGTGCTTGTCGGAGGCCGCCACCAAATATGTTTCACCAGTATATTCCAGAGTTATTTTAGGCTCGGCCATGGTGGCTTCGGTTTCTACTTCGCTTGCCGAGATTCTGGGTGGAGCCATTGCCTTACAAATGTTATTTGGTATTCCTGTTCCGGCCGGAGCTGTACTTGTTGTTGCTTTCGTAGGTATCATGTTGTATACCAACTCGTATGCGCTCATCGAGAAAATAATCATCGCTTTCGTTTCCATTATCGGGCTTTCATTTTTGTACGAATTAAGTTTAGTTGAAATCGATTGGGCACAGGCTGGCGTAGCATGGGTCGTTCCATCAATTCCTGAAGGTTCAATTATGATAGTAATGAGTGTTTTAGGGGCGGTAGTTATGCCCCACAATCTGTTTTTACATTCAGAAGTGATACAAAGCCGGCAGTGGAACCTGGAAAATGATGAAGTTATAAAAAAACAGCTTGATTATGAATTTGTTGACACCTTAGTCTCGATGCTTATTGGTTGGGCTATTAACAGTGCAATGATTATTCTGGCAGCATCAACTTTTTATACGCATGGCGCAAAGGTTAGTGAATTGCAACAGGCTCAGTCAATGCTGGGGCCATTACTTGGAAATAATGCCGGTGTGGTATTCGCAATTGCCTTATTATTTGCCGGAATAGCCAGTTCAATCACTTCAGGAATGGCTGGTGGAAGTATTTTTGCCGGTCTATTTAGCGAGCCTTTCGATGTTAAAGACAATCACAGCCGTATTGGTATTGCCATATCGTTGTTGTTGGCTTTGGTCTTAATTTTTGTTATAGGAAATCCTTTTAAAGCCTTGATTATATCGCAAATGGTGTTGAGCATCCAGTTGCCTTTTACAATCTTTTTGCAGATATACCTGACATCCTCACCCAAGGTTATGGGGAAATATGCCAACACCCGATCGACTACAATCCTGATGTTGCTGATCGGGTTTGTGGTAGCATTTCTGAATATTTTACTATTCATTAGTTTCTTCTGATGAAAAAGTGATTTACTTCTCATTCGAATTTTGTACCCAATTGAGCTTTTGAGCGGTTTATTTAAAACTCAATTTTTGTTGATAACCCTGAAAATGATATGTTTATAAGGTTTCTTTGCCTGTATTTGTTGGCATGTTAAAGGAGAAACGGATATTAACAATTGTTGATAAGAGTGAGTGATAGCCCGTTTGTTTAAAACACAGAAAATGCTTGATTTATATTGGTTTATTGAGCTACCTTTATTTCATCAGACGAGCCATAAAAGACTACTCTGAGGGAATGGAAAGGAGACTGAGTTCTTAACCGAGTTTAATCTCTGATCATTCAGGTCGTAAGATCTGCGTTCCGGATGAGTTGAAGCTGAATCAGAAAGTTTACTTTCAAAATTCATCAGCCGTCAATTAACCGTCAAAAGTTCATTGTATGTTGAGTCAGGAAGGAGAAAGATTGGAAGGAACTCCGGTTCCGGAAAATTGGCCGAGGTTGACGATTGTCTTTTGACAATCTGATATCTTTCATCGCAAAGTTTGTCGAAAGACAAAGTACAGATGGCTGACCTGATGGCTTCGTTCGTGAAGATCAATTCGAGAGAGGCGATCGAGCGAACAACCGGAAGATTCTGCTGTAACAGGCCGGATCTGAAAGTTAAAGGCTGGGAGAGAATGCTGAAAATGCCCGATCGAACAGCCAGTTGTAATAACCGTAGTCTGGCACTAAGGAAAACCGCAAGGTCGACCAAAAGTGAATGGGAACATTCCGACGAGGATTGTTCCCATTCGTGTTTTATATGGGTTCGTTTAATTTACTCTTAATTCGTCGGGCAAGGCAAAATAAAATGTCGACCCAACATTGGGTTGAGATTCAAGCCAGATTCTTCCGCCAAGCAGCTCTGCCAGATGTTTGGTAATGGCGAGTCCAAGTCCGTTACCTCCATATTTCCGGGTTTGTGCAGTTTCAACTTGCCTGAAACGGTCAAAGATTTTATCGTGATAATCTTCAGGAATACCTATTCCGGTATCCTTTACAAAGAATCGTAATTCGCTGTCAATGAGTTTTATACCTATTTCAATGTACCCCGAACTTGTAAATTTCAAAGCATTACCAACAAAATTAACCAGAACCTGCCGAATGCGTGATTCATCGCTCATAATTAGCAATTCTTGATTTGTATTGCCTGGATTAAGTTTAAGTTCTATGCCTTTTGAATTGGCTCTGAAAGAATATTCCTTCTGAATATTTGAAATGAGGCTCAGTACTGAAAATTCATTTAAAATCAGGTTAATCTGTCCAGCTTCAATTTTCGAGATATCCAGAATGTCGTTGATAATAGCCAGTAGATTATTACCACTGGTATTCATTAATGTAGCAAACTCTTTTCTTACTTCTGGGTCGAGATCGGGAGTTGCGAGCAGGTCGGAGAACCCAAGTATGCTGTTTAGTGGTGTACGAATTTCGTGCGACATGTTTGCCAGAAACGCCGATTTCAGGCGATCGCTTTCTTCAGCTTTTTCTTTGGCTGCAATCAGGTCCTTTTCCATTTTTTTGCGGTCGTTGATGTTTTCGCTCAATACAACAAAATTGGTTATTACACCTTCCTGATTTTTAATTGGCGATATCTGAACCGATTCCCAATAGGTTTCGTGATTTTTCGTTCGGTTGAGGTGTTCGCCTTTCCAAACTTCGCCCGCAAAAAGATTATTTCTAATTTGGCTGTATACTTCGTTCGAGGTATGGCCTGGCTTGAAAATACGGAGAACTCTTCCGATCAGTTCTTTTTTTGAATATCCCGAATCGGTAGTGAACTTTTTGTTTACATATTCAATTTCGCCATAGATATTCGTAATGACCACGCTGGCCGGATTTTGCTCAATAGCTACCGACAGTTTGAGGATTTCAAGATCGGCCCTTTTCCGGTCGCTGATATCCTCTTTTATTGCCATATAGTTTACAATCGTACCTTCTTCGTTGCGAATGGGAGAGATATGAATAGATTCCCAATATAGTTCGCCATTTTTCTTCCTGTTCTGAATCTCCGTCTGGTATTCATTTCCTCCTCTAATGGTTTCCCAAAGTCGTTCATATTCTTCTGCCGAAGTTGTTCCCGATTGCAAAATTCTCGGATTCTTCCCTTTAACTTCGTCAAAACGATATCCTGAAATTTCGGTGAACTTCGAATTTGCATACTCAATATATCCTTCAATATCAGTTATAATTATGCTTGCCGGACTCTGTTCAATTCCTTTCAATAACTGAATGATTTTCTGTTCATTTTCTTTTTGAAGCGTGATATCGTGTCCAACTCCAACCAATCCGGTTATTTCTCCTGAATCGTTGATCAGCGGTATTTTCGTGGTTAAAAAATACCGCTTTTTACCTTGTTTGTCGGTAAAGGATTCAAGTTTATTACGGATGGGTTGGCCGGTTTGAATTACCGAAATGTCGTCGTTATACGTTTGTGCCGAATCGCCCGGGTACGATAATTCCGAATCGGTTTTTCCCAAAACACTTGATTCGTTTGTGCATCCTAATATTTCCAGATCTGCCTTGTTCGATAGTAATTTCCTTCCCCCGGTATCTTTTACATAGATCGGATCGGGAACATTATCAATTAATGTTTTCAGCAAGATGCGCTCATCAGCAATTAACTTTTCCGCTTTTCGTCGTTCTGTAATATCCGAAAGGATGAACTGTATTTGTTTCGAAATTCCGTTGGCGGCAAGTCCAATCTGGCCTTCAAGGTGAATCGTTATAACCGTGCCGTCTTTTTTCTTTAATTCGAACTCGGCCACCACTTTCCCAGATGTTTGCGATACCGGAAGCTCTTTTTTCAGCACTTCGGCATATTCAGGTGTCAAAAAGTCGCCAAACCAGCATCCTATGACCTCATTTTTTGCGTACCCCATTAATTCGAGCCAGGTATCATTAACCTCAACGAGATAGCCATTCTCATCCATTGTTTGGTACCCAACCGGAGCCTTTTGGTACAACAATTTAAATCGTTCTTCGCTTTTTCTGAGTTCTTCCGATGTTGCGTTACCCGATAAATGGTTGGTCGTTTTAAGTAGAGTTCGTAAAGTGAGACAGAAATTTAAATCATCAATTGGTTCGGCGAAAAAGGCATCAGCATTTGAATCAAGAATTGCTCCGAAAGAGGCTTGCTGGCTTGAATGTGGAGTATAAAGAAGTACAGGAAAATGAGAATATTGAGATGTGTTTTTTAGTTTTTTGCAAATTTCGATACCTGAATTATCAGCAAATTCAAGGTTAACGAAAATGGCTCCTGGATTTTCTGTGCCGATCAAATTCAATAGTTCTTCTTCTGAAGAAGCATAAACAATACCGGAATTTGGATCAAGGAGTTGGATCAACGATTTTATCCGCGATGCGCTTTGGGTTATGTTATCGGCAATAATGTATTTATTCATAATTCTTGATTCTCACTAATACCTGAATATAATGGCAAGATGAATGACACTTTTGTTCCTTTATTTAGCGTGCTTTCAATCCATATTTTCCCATTGTGCCGGGTAACAAAATCTCTGCACAAAATGAGCCCAAGTCCGCTCCCCAGTTCATTCTCAGTACCGCTCGTGTTAGTATGTTTGTCAATTTCAAAAATAGCTGCAAGCCTGTCGGGAGATATTCCTATTCCTTTGTCAGTAACCGAAATGCAAACTTCATTTTCGGAGCTAACAGCCGATATCTTTATTTTTTTTCCTTTAAATGAGAATTTGATGGCATTGGTTACCAGGTTTCTAATGATGGAATCGAGCATGTTCCGATCAGCAAAAACCTGCAGACTCTTATTCAGTGATGTCGAAAAGCTAATATTTTTATGAACAGCAGTACTTTCAATCATCTTCAAAGCCTCGTTCACCTGCTGGCTAAGGTTTAACATTTCCGGATTAAACTGGCTTTTCCCGGTTTGATTCCGGGCCCAAATCAGCAGGTTTTCGAGCAACTTATAGGCATGGCTCGAAGCACTTTCAATAATCTTCAGCCCTTTCAGAAAAGTTTCCTCATCGAGATGATGAAAATTTTTGACCATTAAATCGGAGAATCCGATTATTGCATTAAACGGGCTTCTTAGGTCGTGGGCAATGATCGACATAAATTTATCTTTGGTCGCATTCAACTCCTGAAGCTCTTTCGCCTGCTTTTCCAGCAGCATTTCAGCTTTTTTCCGTTCACTAATCTCGGTTATGTGAACAATGTAGCCCGTAATTTCCTTGTTCGAATCAACTGTAGGATTGATAAAACATTCGAGATAACATTTGCCTTGTCGTGTGGTTTCGTATAAATTCCTTTCCCTGATGAGATCAAAATTGTACTCCAGTTCATATTTAATTGGCTTTCCGGCTTTAATATCAAGTATTCCCTGTGGTGTGAGGTGGGGATTTGAGAACAGGTTGAATCCTCTTATTTCTAAAGAGTTGTTGAGTCCGAATAAATCAACACAGGCCTGATTTACTTCAAGTAATATTCCATTTTTGTCGTACAGTTCAATTGAAATAGGTGATTGTTTAAAGATCTCAATTAGCCTGACATCTTCCAGATTCGCAATTTTTCGCTCATTCTTCATTACTTCAATGTTCTGTAACTATTTTCTATTTTTTATCCGGATAAACGTTTCCCAAGATATATAATAAAGCGAACTTTTGAAAATTCGGTCATATGATTTGCTCAGTTTTGTTTGAGTTGGCAATTTTGGTTCAAATTATGCCTGATTACACATTTGATTAAATGAACTTCAAACTAAAAAACTCCAGGTTTTTTGTATTGAATACTTGGAAATATGATGAAGCGAAAAAAATACTTGAATTTACCGTGGCTAAAAAGCTGCCATGAGTAAGTGTCGTAATTACCAGATAAGGCAGGATGCAAGCAAATTTTGCTCCTTATATATTTGAAAGCTTAAAGCTAACTGGAGCCAGATGCAACGTTTATTTATCATTTTCTTATTAATAGCAAACCAGGCCTATACTCAGCCATTTGGGAAGCTTCCGTTTGTTGCAACTGGTTCTGTAATTTCAATGCTAAGTCAATGGATTGAAATAGACTCCGGACATAAAATAAGAAATCAGACTTCACGTATCGATGAAAATTGCAGCTTCTATTTTGTCAACAATCCTTTGCCTGAAGGAAAATGGATTATCTTCCGTGCCAATTTTGAAGGTCATTCCGACATTTATGGCGTATCTTTAGACAAAGAAATCAACTAAAATAAAATATACAGAATATGAATAAATCAAGTAAATACTCATTTCTGCTCGCGGTTGCCATAGCTGCGCAACTGTGTTTTCCCGATTCGGCATTGGCACAGAAAACTTCCCCCGCAAAAGCCGCCTGGCCGCAGATTACGCAGGAAGCAAAACCCTGGAGCCGCTGGTGGTGGATGGGTAGCAGTGTCGATCCGGCAAACTTGAAAGCCGCTATGGAAGCTTATGCGAAAGCAGGCTTGGGCGGACTGGAAATTACTCCGATTTACAGCGTGCATGGCTACGAAAACAGGGCCATCAAATTTCTTTCGCCCGACTGGATTAAGAACTTCGAATATACCCTTCAAGAAGGAAAACAATTGGGTATGGGAATCGATCTGGCGATGGCTTCAGGATGGCCTTTTGGCGGTTTGTGGGTAACTCCGGAAGATGCCTGCAAATTTATGTCTGTGCAATCGTATGCATTGCTGAATGAAGGCGAAAAACTCCAGGAAAAAGTGGTGATGAATCAGGAACAGATGTTACGCACCATAAGCCGCAAAAACCTTGAAATTTCACAGGTAAAATACCCGATCAGTGCTAATGAAGATAGCCTGCAGAACTGGGCGGTCGAACAAATTAGGTACCCGATGGCTATGCCGCTTCAGGCTTTAATGGCCTATTCCAATAATGGTCAAATACTCAATTTGACTTCGAAAGTAGGAACCGACGGCACACTTGATTGGACAGCGCCCGCCGGACTGTGGAAACTGTTTGCTGTTTTCCAGGGATGGCACGGTAAAATGGTCGAACGTGCCGGCCCGGGTGGCGAAGGCGATGTCATTGACCATTTTTCGGATAAAGCCATCGACAATTATCTCGGTCATTTCACCAACTCGTTTAATGGTCACGATATTAGCGGATTGCGGGCTTATTTCAACGATTCGTACGAGGTGGACGATGCCCGTGGTGAAGCTGATTACACACCATTGATGTTCGACGAGTTTAAAAAACGTCGCGGCTACGACTTGCGTGAATACCTGCCGGCTTTGGTTGGTCAGGACTCTGAAGAATATAACCAACGTGTTTTGTGCGACTACCGCGAAACAATCTCGGATTTGATTCTGGAAAAATATACTCAACGCTGGCACGATTGGGCTTTTAAAGACGGTAAAATTATCCGCAATCAGGCCCACGGAGCACCGGCAAATATTCTCGATCTGTATGCAGCAGCCGATATTCCTGAAACCGAAGGCGAGGACATTGTAAAAGTGAAAACTGCATCATCGGTGGCAAATGTGATGGGTAAGAAACTGGCTTCATCCGAGTCGGCAACCTGGTTGAAAGACCATTTCGAAGCCTCGCTTTCGGATGTAAAACATGCCATTGACTTGTTCTTTTTAGCCGGAATCAACCATGTTTTTTATCACGGAACCACCTTCTCGCCACAGGATGCGCCGTGGCCGGGCTGGATGTTTTATGCAGCCGTACATTTTGGCCCGACCAATACCATTTGGCCCGACTTTGGAACCTTAAATACCTACATTGCCCGTTCACAATCGTTCCTTCAGGCCGGAAAACCCGATAACGATATTTTGCTGTATTACCCGATAGCCGACGAATATGCCGTTCGTGGAAAGGCGTTGTTGCTGCATTTCGATGGAGCCGCCAAAGGTTCGTCGGTACGCCAGACTGCCGAATACCTTTTTAATAAAGGCTATGCCTTCGATTATATTTCCGACCGGCAGATTGCCAAACTTCAGACTACTTCAGGGAAAATTGAAACCGGCGGCGTGAGTTATCAAACTATTTTGTTGCCAAGGACCAAACTTATCCCGATCGAAACTTTTGTTAAAGTGGTTGAAATGGCCCGCAGTGGTGCCACCGTGATCATGGAAGAACTTCCACAGGATGTTCCGGGATTGGGTCATTTGGCTGAACGGCAGATGATGCTGAAATCGACCATCAACTCGTTGAACTTGCAGAAAATCACGGGAACTATGCAATTGGCCAAAGTGGGCAAGGGAACGGTACTGGTGGGTAATCTTTCAGAAATACTGACACGCGCCAGGATTCGTCACGAGATCATGGTCGATCATGGTTTGCAGTGCATTCGCCGTATTGATGGTGCAAACACAACCTATTTCATCGCTAACCGTGGTGCCGAAACCATTGACGGTATGGTCGCGCTCGAAACTAAAATTGGTTCGGCCGTATTGTTCAATCCGATGACCGGCAGCATGGGCAAGGCAAAAACAATTTCATCTGATAAATTTGGCGAGGTTTACCTCCAGTTGAAACCGGGTGAGAGTTGTCTCGTGCAGGTTTTTCCCGGAAAGGTTGATGCACCGGAATATGTCTATCAAAAGGCGGCTGGCGATGGTATTAACCTGAATTCAGGCTGGGAATTATCTTTTGTTTCAGGCGGACCTGTTTTACCGGCAGTAGTAAAATTAAACACGCTGGGTTCATGGACCGACTTGGGCGATTCGTACAAAGCATTCTCCGGAACAGCCATGTACAAAACTACGTTTGCCAAACCTGCCGGAACAGCAACTTCTTATCGTCTCGATTTGGGAAAGGTTGCTCATAGCGCACGTGTTATCCTGAACGGAAAAGAACTGGCCACCCTGATTTGCGCGCCTTTTACCGTGGATATCCCTGTCGCGGAAATGAAAACTGAAAACACGCTGGAGATTGCGGTGACTAACCTGATGGGCAATCGGATTGCCGATATGGAACGCAAAGGCCAGCCGTATAAGATATTTTATAATGTGAATTTTCCTTCGAAGGAAGCCAAAAACCGTGGTGCCGATGGCTTATTCACAACGCTGAACTGGAAACCACAAATCTCCGGATTATTAAGTACAGTAACCCTAACGCCATTACAACCTATAAAATAAAGCACCTTTAAACCTCCCCCAAAGGGGAGGTTTAAAAACTCATAACCCGAAACCCGCAACAACTTTAAACTATATCTATGAATCACCTTGGTTCTAAAATGATACTCCTTTTGATTGCCCTGGCTTTTATGGCTTGTCAGCCTACAAAAAAAGCGGAGAAAATTGATCGGCTAGCTCTTGTTACCCGTAACAATGTGGTGATTGAGCAGCCCGATACATTGGCCAGTCTTTCGGTAGGAAACGGCGAATTTGCCTTCACTGCCGATGTCACCGGACTTCAGACTTTTTACAAAGAGTACGAAAATGGTGTGACACTCGGAACCCAGTCGAACTGGGGCTGGCATACTTTTCCGAATACGGAGAATTACAATGTTATGCAAAGTGCTTCTTATTCGGATTATCGTGGACGAAAAGTTCCCTATTTGAGTCAGAATGCGAAAGCCGGAAAAGATGCAGAGGCCACTAATTATTTTCGTGAAAATCCGCAACGTTTGCAGTTGGGAGTTATTCGGTTACTCCTGAAAAAGGCTGATGGTACTGAAGTGAAACTGGCCGATATTCAAAGCCCAAAACAGTTGCTGAATTTATGGGAAGGCCGCATCAGCAGTGAGTTTTCTGTTGAAGGCCAGCCTGTAAAAGTGGAAGTTTTTTGTCATCAGCAAAAAGATATGGTTTCGGCAAAAATCAGTTCGCCACTGATTGAAAAAGGGCAACTGAAAGTGGAGTGGATTTTCCCGTATGCGGTTGCCGAGAACACACATTCGGGTTACGATTTCAACTCACCCGACAAACATCAATCGAAACTTGAAAAAGTAGGGGAGAACAGCGCGAAAGTTCTTCGGACTTTGGATAACGATCATTACCAGGTTAAAATCGATTGGGCAGGCCAGGCCGAGCTTCAGGAAACCGAAAAGCACCATTTTATGCTTGCAGCAAAGTCGGGTAATTCGCTCGAATTTAGCTGTTTGTTTGCTCCTGAATTAAAAGAAGAAGCGCTGCCAACTTTTGCTGAAACCGAAAAAGAGAATGTTGGTGCATGGAAGAATTTCTGGGAAACCAGCGGTGTGGTGGATTTTTCGGCATGTACCGATCCGCGGGCCAAAGAGCTGGAGCGCCGCTTTGTGTTGTCGCAATACCTCACCAAAATTCAGAATGCCGGAGACTTTCCGCCGCAGGAAACTGGGCTCGTTTACAACAGTTGGTATGGCAAGCCGCACCTCGAAATGCACTGGTGGCATTCGGCCCATTTTGCCAATTGGGGTCATCCTGAAATTGTTGAAAGGCAGTTAGAATGGTATCACCGTGTTTTTCCGAAAGCGCTGGAGACTGCTAAAATGCAAGGTTTTAAAGGCGTCCGCTGGCAGAAAATGGTCAGTCTCGAAGGAGATAATAGTCCTTCGGGAGTTGGAAATTACCTGATTTGGCAACAGTCTCACGTGATATACATGGCAGAGCAATTGTATCGCAGCCATCCTTCACCCGAAATTCTGGAGAAATACAAAGATTTAGTTTTTGCTTCGGCTGATTTTATGGCCGATTTTGCAGTGGCCGATTCAACCGGAAATGTATATAATTTGCTACCTCCGCTTATTCCGGCGCAGGAACACTGGAACCGAAACACCACGCTGAACCCGCCATTCGAGCTGGCATACTGGCATTGGGGTTTGGCAATTGCACAGGAATGGCGAAAAAGGTTAAACCTACAGCCTGATCAGAAATGGGAAGATGTGAGCAACAGGATAGCTGCTCCTGTTCAAGAGAATGGTTTGTATCTCGGCATTGCCAATGCTCCCGATTCGTATACCAAACCACGGAATATCACCGATCACCCGATGGTTACCGGGACAGTTGGAATGCTTCCGATGTGGGATAAAGTCGATCCTGAAGTGATGCGCGCTACGCTGAAAAAGGTGATGAGCAACTGGGACTGGCCAACCACCTGGGGCTGGGATTACCCGATGGTAGCCATGTGCGCTCCCCGCCTGAACGAACCTGAAATTGCATTGGATGCACTGTTAAAAGACGTTCAGAAAAATACATATCTGAAAACAGGCCACAACTACCAGAACGCCCGGCTTCGGATTTATTTACCCGGAAACGGCGGAGTTTTGAAAGCAATATCGCTGATGTGTGCCGGTTGGGAAGGTTGCACCGTTGAAAATCCGGGCTTCCCGAAAGATGGCAAGTGGAATGTGAAATGGGAAGGCTTGATGAAAGATTTTTAACCTAAATCGGCCCGTCAGCTAAAGCAGGCGGCAAAGGATATCGCCCTGATGAAAATTGGTTTGTATCCTTTGCCGTTTGCCTTTAGACAACGGATAATGTCCAAAAGAAAACAAGGCGCATGTGTTGCTGCTGATTGAAACACATGCGCTGTATGCGCCGCATGTAAAACTAACCCTTTTATTAGCATCAAAACTTAGGGTTTAACGATCTAAAATCGTCATTAACTGAAAGAACTAATAACAAAAGCAATCAAAATTGAATGATCTTCGGACAGACAATCCGGCGGTATAAAACCTGAGTTATGAAATTCATTTCTAGCATATTTCTGCTTGTTTTTTCCTGTTTTCTATCTTTTGCTGGTCCAACCCAAAAGCAAACCTTCTTTCTCTCCGGAACCGATAATACCCACACCAAAACCTGGGAATTTTTCTGTACTTCGGGACGAAACAGCGGAGTTTGGTCGAAAATAGAAGTGCCGTCGCATTGGGAACAGCAGGGATTTGGCGAATACGATTATGGGCGCGATTACCGCACCTATGGCAAGAAATTCAAGTTTGCCGACGAAAAAGGAATGTACAAATACGCGTTTCAGGTTCCGGCGGATTGGATAAATAGAAAGGTTTTTATTGTTTTCGAGGGATCGATGACTGATACCGAAGTGAAGATTAACGGGCAATTGGCCGGACCGGTTCATCAGGGAGCTTTTTATCAGTTCCGGTACGACATTACCGACAAACTGAAGTTTGGTCAGCCTAATTTGCTCGAAGTCACTGTAAGCAAAATGTCGGCAGAGCCTTCGGTGAACCGTGCAGAGCGATTTGCCGATTACTGGGTATTTGGCGGAATTTTCCGTCCGGTTTACCTCGAAGCTTTTCCGCAGGAATTCATTTCCCATGTTTCCATCGATGCCAAAGCCGACGGCTCGTTTGCAATGGATGTTTTCACCCAAAATTTGAAAGGAGACAGAACTGTTTCCGCAGAAATCATTGATGCAAAAGATAAAGTCATCGCTACCTGCAATGCCAACGGCAAGGATTCGCTGGTAACCTTAAGTTGCAAAGTTTCCAATCCAGAATTGTGGACAGCCGAAACGCCCAACCGATACACGGTTCGGGTTTCGCTGAAGAATGGAAAGGCTGAATTGTATTCGGCTACTGAAAAATTCGGGTTTCGCACCATAGAAATTCGTCAGGGCGACGGCATTTACCTTAATGGCTTTAAAATCAAGATAAAAGGCATTAACCGCCATGCATTTTGGCCAGAAACAGGTCGTTGCCTGAACGATCAGATCAATCTCGACGATGTAAAGCTGATCAAGTCGATGAACATGAACGCCATACGTTGCTCGCATTATCCGCCTGATCAGAGTTTCCTGAATTACTGTGATTCGCTGGGCTTATATGTACTCGACGAGCTTGCCGGCTGGCAAAATGCGTATGCCACGGCACCTGGTGCAAAACTGGTGAAGGAAATGGTTATCCACGACTGCAATCATCCATCGATTATTTTCTGGAGTAATGGAAACGAAGGCGGTACCAATAAGGAATTGGACGACGATTTTGCGATGTACGACAAGTCCGCTCGTCCAGTCATTCACGCACATCACCGCCCGGGCAATGATTTCAATGGCATCGACTGCAACCATTACGAAAATTACTACAGCTCGAAAAAGATATTTACTGAGGGGAAAATTTACATGCCCACTGAGTTTTTGCATGCACAGGACGACGGCGGCGGCGCTGCCGCTTTGGAAGATTTCTGGGAATTATTCTGGAATACCCCGAATTCCGGCGGTGGCTTTACCTGGGTGTTAGCTGATGAAGGAATTGTCCGCACTGATTTAAACGGATTCATCGATGTGAACCGGGTAAATGCGCCCGACGGAGTGGTTGGCCCGCATCGTGAAAAAGAAGGCAGCTATTATGCTTTCCGCCAGATTTATTGCCCGGTGAAAATCAGTCTGAAAAAGCTTCCGGAGCAGTTTGATGGTAAAATTCCGGTTGAAAACCGCTACCATTTTACTAACCTGAAAAGTTGCAGATTCGAATGGCAACTGGTGAATTTCAGTACAGCAACCGACCGGCAGACCGCACACCACGTGCAAAAAAGCGGAATTGTCCAAAGTCCCGATATCCGTCCGCTGGAATTTGGAACTTTGAATCTGGAACTGCCTTCCGATTACAAAAAATACGATGCCCTTTACCTGAAAGTATTCGATCCATCGGGCGACGAAATTTTCTGCTATTCGTGGAAAATTGGCGGCAATCTTCGTCAGGTTTCACAACTGGTGAAAATGGATATGAGCGAGCAGGAAAAGCAGCAGCGTGAAAAGCTAAAAGCGGCCGGAATCGAGGCCGACAACATTCTGCCTATCGAGCAGCAATCGGGCGATTTGGCGAAAGAATCCGGAGTTACCGAACTCATGGAAAACGACAGTCTGTTTACTTTGAAAGCTTCAGGAATTGCCGTTTCGTTCAGTAAAAAAGATGGGAAAATCAGGAAAGTGACCAACGATTTGGGATTGCCTTTGCCATTTTCAAACGGACCAATTTTGGTAAGCGGGAATGCCCGATTGGAAAGCATTCAGGCTAAAAAAGGAGAGAAAAGTTGCTCACTGGAAATGAGCTATTCCGGCGATATGAAAAAAGTGGTTTGGACCATGTTCAGCAGCGGCTGGCTGGCAATGAATTATGAATATCAGGTTTCCGGCGAGCAGAAATTTTGCGGAATCAGTTTCGATTTTCCTGAATCGGATGTAATTGGCGCTAAATGGTTGGGCAAAGGTCCGGCGCACGTTTGGAAAAACCGTATGGCCGGTGGAGTGCTCGACGTTTATCAGCGCATGTACAATAACAAACTTCCGGCCGATAACAGTTGGGGTTTGCCGCAATTCAAGGGTTATTTTCCCGAAGTTTCGTGGATGGAATTCAATACCGTTGACGGCAAATTCACCGTAGTGGCGCAGGACGACGACCTGTTTGTACGCCTGTTCAATTTTTACGGAATCTCAGGACCAAAGAATTATCCGGAATTACCCGTTGGCGACATCTCGTTTCTGGATGCTATTCCACCCATCGGAACAAAGCTGGCCATGGGCATCAGCAACGATACCTGGAACCTCGGCCCCATGGGCGAACTGAATAAAATGGACAAACCGGTAAAACGAACGCTGTGCTTTTATTTCGGATTGCTGAATTAAACGAAAGAACCTGTTAGGTCTGGAAATACCGATATGACAACAAGACGAACATTTATACAACAAACGTTTTTAGCCGGTGGCGCTTTATTTGCTTCTGGGATGGCTGGTTTTGCTGCTGCTCCTGAAAAGAGCTACAGCAAAAAGGACATTTCATCCTTTGCCAAACGGCTAAAGCCACTTGGTCGCATTCTGGAACTGGAAGGCTATTACGTTTGGGGAACCAGTCCGATTGTGGCGCCAGATGGCAAAATTCACGTGTTCTTTTCGCGCTGGGATGCCAAAAAGGGAATGGGCGGCTGGATCAAAGGTTCGGAGATTGCCCACGCAGTGGCCGATCGCCCGGAAGGACCGTATTACGACATCGAAACCATTCTGGCCCCGCGCGGTGAGGGCTTTTTCGACGGAACCACCTGCCACAATCCGCACATCCAGTTGGTTGATGGCAAATACTGCCTGTTTTACATGGGCAATTCTAATGGGAAGACCAACACCAAACGCATTGCACTGGCCACGGCCGACTCGTTGTATGGCCCGTGGAATCGACCCGACAAACCCCTACTGGAAGCAGGGCCAGAAGGAGCCTGGGACGACCATTGCACTTCGAACCCAGCATTTCTGAAGCATCCGAACGGGCAGTACTGGCTCTATTACAAATCTTGGAATACCGAAGAATATGAGCATCCGGCCGATCCTGCCATTCGCGGAAATCGCAAGTATGGTCTGGCAATTGCCGAAAAACTCGAAGGTCCGTATGTAAAATACGCCGGAAACCCGATTCTTGACTATTCTAAACTGGGCAACAACCGCCAGTTGGAAGATGGCAATGTGTTTATGGAAGACGGCCACTTTTACATGCTGGCGCGCGATATGGGCCGCTTCGATCATGAAGTGGGCATTATTCTCGAATCGAAGGATGGCATTCACTGGTCGGAGCCGAAGATCAGTTATTTCGGGTACAGTCATTACTTACAGCAACCGCCTGCACCGTCGCATCTGAAAAAATACGAACGCTTCGAACGCCCGCAAATCCTGATGCAGAACGGTCATCCAACGCATTTGTTTGTGGCTACGCAGGGGGGCAAGTACATGACGTCGACCAATTTTGTTTTTGAAGTAAAAGGGAAATGAGAACCACATAGAACACGTAGTTTTAAATCAAATTGATTTTAAAAATTGGATCAAATATTGTTAAGCTGACAGATAAAAAAGAAAAGAAAGATGAATCAATACTTCATGAAGAAAATGACAGGGTTCCTTCGTTGTCTGTTCGTTTTCGCATTTGTCAGTGCGGTTTTCAGTACTATTGGTATCGCACAGGAGGAGCCAAAAGATGAGTTTGCAAAGTTTGTTCAGCTAAAAGGCAAAGTTGTCGATGAAAAAGGAAATGGGATTTCCGATGTAGCAATCACGATTTGGGGAACAACACGAGGAACAGTGTCTAAAAAGGATGGAAATTTTGATATTCCCGTTCCGGAGGAGCAACCATTCGGTTTATATTGTTGGCATCCAAAGTTTATCTTCAAAAATTATCCTGTAGATTATACCAACCTTGATAAAGAAATAACTCTCGTTTTGAAAAAATCTATTTGTGAAATTGACTTTGAGCGCGGAATTTTAGCCTGTTCTCCTCAAGAAATTGACAAAAATCTCCCTGTTCCAAAATTCAAGTTGGTGGAAGAAGATTTGGTGGATTTTTTTGATGACGGCATGCCTTTATATCCCGGTGGAATACTGAATTTATGTAAGCGCTATAAACGAGAGGTTCAAAATCAGTTCAAATTAAAAACTAAAGGAAAACCATTGAGTGGAGTCTATCATGGAACGTTTATTATAGATAAAAATGGTTGGATGGATTTGGTAAAAATAGAAGAAAGAACAACGAAAAATCAGATGCAACAAATTCGTGATTTCTTTAAACGGTTTGGACAATGGAAACCTGCGAAATGGAGAGGAGTAACTTTTGATAGTGAGTTTCGGTTTACAGTAAAATTTAAGTTGGATTTGTCTGAATAGAAGTGAAAAAGGAAATAAGCTACTGATTTGATGACTCAAAATCTTCGGATCGGTAAAAATAAACTAATATGAAGCTAACAACATTACTTGTCATAATTGGATTGGCGCTTAGTCTGAACCTTCAGGCCAAAGACCGGCCAACGATTTTTACCATTGGCGACTCTACCGTGAAAAACGGCAAGGGTGATGGCGCGAATGGGCAATGGGGCTGGGGCGACCCGTTTCAGCAATATTTTGATACCACCAAAGTGTTGCTGAAAAATCGTGCGTTGGGTGGAACAAGCAGTCGTACCTTTCAAACCAAAGGCTTGTGGAACGAGGTGTTGAAGGAACTCAAAAAAGGCGATTTCGTGCTGATGCAGTTTGGACATAACGACGGCGGACCTGTTAACGATACCTTGCGCGCCCGCGGAACCATTAAAGGCGTTGGCGAGGAAACCGAGGATATCGACAATCTCATCACCAAACAGCACGAGGTGGTACACAGCTACGGCTGGTACCTTCGAAAAATGGTGCAGGAGGCCAAGGCGAAAGGAGCCACGCCAATCATTGTGACCCCTATTCCGCGTAACGATTGGGAAAACGGGGCTATCAAACGAACTCCGGGCAGTTATCCTGATTGGGCCATGCAGGTAGCTGGTCAGGAAAGAATTCAGTACATCGATTTAAATAAAAAAATGTCTGTAAAGCTGGACGAGCTGGGAGAGGCGCAGGTTACCGGAGCGTATTTTTTTGCCACCGACCACACGCATACCTCGGCCAAAGGCGCCATGATGGCCGCCTCGTTGGTGGTAGAAGGCATTCGTGCCAACAAGAGAATAGGATTGAAACCGTACCTGCTGAAAAATACTCAGCTAGCTCCTGAAAAATTCCAGGCTCCGGCGGTTTTTCGCTTCGATTTTGGATCAGAGCAATCTAATTCGGGTTGGACTGCCGTTACAAAAAAATCAGTTTATTCGGCTGAAAAAGGCTTCGGTTTGATTCCTTCAGGAGAAATGGAAACAGGCAATAACGCCGGCCAGGATAAGCCCAAAGGCGATTTTCTGAGCAGCAAAAAGCCATTTTATTTCACGATTGATTTACCCGAAGGCCACTATCGCGTGCTAATCAAGTTAGGCGGATCGGCTGAAGGTTCTTCCACAACATTAAAAGCGGAGTCGCGCCGATTGCTGTTCGAAAATGTGAAAACGGCTTCCGGCGAAACGGTGCAGAAGACAATTGTGGTGGATGTGCGCTATCCGCAGATTAAAAATCAGGAGGGCATAAAACTGAAGGAACGCGAGCTGAATTACCTGAACTGGGACCACAAACTGACACTCGAATTTAATGGCGAACATCCTAGTGTGGCGGCCATTGAAATACAAAAGGCCGACGAACTGCCGACCATCTTTTTGGCCGGAAATTCAACGGTTACCGATCAGGAAAACGAGCCCTGGGCATCGTGGGGACAGATGTTCCCGAATTTTCTGAAGCCGGAAGTGGTGGTGGCCAATTATGCAGAGTCGGGCGAAACGTTGTTGGCTTTTAAACGCGAAAACCGACTTCAGAAGATTTTAAGCCAGATGAAAACTGGCGATTACCTGCTGATGGAATTCGCGCACAACGATCAGAAACCCGGTGGCAATCACCTCGACGCGATGACCACTTACAAAGATGAACTTCGCTACTACATAGCCGAGGCCCGCAAAAAAGGTGGAAAACCAGTGCTGGTGACTTCAACCAATCGTCGCCGTTTTGATGAGAACGGAAAGATTATCAATACGCTGGAAGAATTTCCGGAGGCCATGCGCCAACTGGCCAAAGAGCAAGACATTCCGCTGATCGACCTGAACGCGATGAGTAAAACGCTGTACGAAACGCTTGGCGTGGAGAACTCCAAAAAAGCGTTTGTGCATTACCCGGCTAACAGCTATCCGGGTCAGGACAAGCCGCTGGCTGATGATACGCATTTCAACCCATATGGAGCCTACGAACTGGCCAAATGCGTGACGCAGGCCGTTCTGCAAAATATTCCCGAACTGGCCAAATTTGTGCGCGACGATTGGAAAACCTTCGATCCGGCTACGCCCGATCCGGTTGCCCAATTCCGCTGGTACGAAAGCCCGGCCGTGAATTTGCTGAAACCGGATGGGAATTAATTCCTCGCGTCTCGTCACCCCGAATTTATTTCGGGGTCTCTAAGCAGAGCAGATCCTGAAACCCCGTCTGACCATCCGGGCAGGAAGTTCAGGATGACGACAAGAATAACATGTGATATAAAATAACGCACTCAATAATGAAAAAACTTAAAACCTTACTGATCGCTCTGTTGCTTACCGGCAGCCTTTTTGCGCAAACTGGCGTGTTTTACAATGTGAAAGACTTCGGTGCCAAAGGCGACGGACAAACCATCGACACCAAAGCCATTGAGGCGGCCATCGACGCTGCCGCGGCAAAAGATGGCGGAACCGTGTTTTTCCCTGCCGGAAGCTACCAGAGTTTCACCATTCACCTGAAAAGCTTCATCACGCTGCACTTCGATAATGGCGCTACGCTGGAAGCTGCCGATGTGAAAAAGTTCGGCTTGGGTTACGATCCGGCGGAGCCGAATCCGTGGGACATGTACCAGGATTTTGGTCACAGCCACTGGCGCAACAGCCTTATTTATGGTGAGAATCTGCAGAATATCGCCATAACCGGCCTCGGAACTATTTACGGCAACGGCCTTACCCGCGAAGGTTTCAAGACTCCCGGCATGGCCAACAAGGCGATTGCCCTGAAACTGTGCCGCAATGTGGTGATTAAAGACATTTCAATCCTGATGGGCGGGCATTTCGCGATTCTGGCTACCGGGGTGGATAACATGACGCTCGATAACCTGAAGGTGGACACCAACCGCGACGCGTTCGACGTGGATTGCTGTCGCCATGTGCGCATCTCGAACTGTTCGGTGAATTCGCCGTTCGACGATGCCATTTGCCTGAAGAGCTCATTCGGACTGGGTTTTGCCCGCGCTACCGAGAACGTAACTATTACCAACTGCTCGGTGAGTGGTTTCGATCGCCAGTCGTTTCTGAACGGCACCTACAAAAAAGAGGAAGCCGACCGCGTGCCCGATCGTGGCGTGGTTACCGGCCGCATCAAGTTTGGAACCGAGTCGAACGGCGGATTTAAAAACATTACCATCAGCAATTGCACCTTCGAATTTTGCCGCGGGCTGGCGCTCGAAACCGTCGATGGCGGCATTCTCGAAGATATTACGGTGAACAACATTACCATGAAAGACATTCAGGGAGCTCCGTTCTTCCTACGCCTGGGAGCCCGTATGCGCGGTCCCGAGGGCGTTCCGGTGGGTGTGCTGCGCCGCATCAACATCAGCAATGTGGTAGTGTATGCCGAAAATCCGTTCTACGCTTCCATGATTGCCGGTTTGCCCGGTCATCCGGTGGAGGACGTGAAAATGAGCAATATTTACATCCGCATCAAAGGGGGCGCACCAAAGGAACAGGCCATGAATGTGGTGGGTGAACATGAAAAGAATTACCCCGATCCGCAGGAATTTGGAGCCATGCCGGTGTACGGTTTCTTTATCCGCCATGCCAAAAATGTGGAGCTCGATCATGTGGAGCTGAAGCTCGAAAACGATGATTTCCGTCCGGCATTTTTGCTGGAAGATGTTTCAGGAGCCACACTGACCAACGTGAAAGCCACTAAAGTGGGCGATGTTCCTTCGTTAATCCTGAAAAACGTGGAAGACGTTCGTATCAAGGATTGCCGTCCGGTGGGAGATGTGCAATTGGCAAAAGAAGTGGAGAAACGGTTGTAATCTTTGAGACTCTTTGCGTCTTTGGGACTTTGTGGCTATTAAAACAGGCCACGAAGGCACAAACGCACGAAGGTTCACAAAGGGAAAGAATAAATTCAATCACATATAAAATCAAAATCAATGAAAAAAGTAACACTACTCATGGCCCTGCTGATAGTCGCCACAGGGTTGGCCGGAGCGCAGAACCTTCCGGCGAAAAATGAAATTATGGACAAAATGGTGCTTGCCAATGCCTATTTCATGAAGAAATGGCCCGACACCGGTAAAACCATCATCACCAACAAGGAGCGTCCGAGCAACATCTGGACACGCGCCGTGTATTACGAAGGACTGATGGCTTTGTACTCGGTCAATCCGGATAAGGCGTATTATGATTACGCGATGTCGTGGGGCGAGGCGCACAAATGGGGCCTCAATGGCGGCGTGAAAACCCGCAATGCCGACAACCATTGCTGCGGCCAGACTTACCTCGATTTGTACGAAAAGGAGAAAAAGCCGGAAATGATTAAAGACCTGAAAGAGTCGATTGACGCGATGATTGCCTCGGATAAAATTGACGACTGGACCTGGATCGACGCGCTGCAAATGGCGATGCCGGTGTATGCCAAACTGGGTGCGATTACCGGCGACAAAAAATACTCCGAACGGATGTACCAAATGTACATGGACTCGAAGGTTCGCCAGGGATTTTACAATCCGGCCGACGGTTTGTGGTGGCGCGATAAGGATTTCCGTCCACCATACAAAGAGCCGAATGGCGAAGATTGCTACTGGTCGCGCGGAAACGGTTGGGTGGTGGCAGCCTTGGTTCGCGTGATGGAAATTGCGCCGAAAGACCCGCACTACAAGGAATACAAAAAGACTTACCTTGCCATGATGAAAGCCTTGTTGCCTATTCAGCGGGCCGATGGTTTCTGGAATGCCAGCTTGCACGATGCCACCAACTTTGGCGGCAAGGAAACCTCCGGAACCGGCTTGTTTGTGTACGGCATGGCCTGGGGTGTGAACCACGGCCTGTTGAGCGCCAAGAAATACATGCCTGCCATTGTAAAAGGCTGGAATGCCATGGCCAACGAATCGGTGCATGCCGACGGCTATTTAGGCTTTGTGCAGGGAACCGGCAAACAGCCTTCGGATGGCCAACCCGTAACTTATGACAGCAAACCTGACTTTGAAGATTACGGCCTCGGCTGTTTCTTGCTGGCCGGCAGCGAAGTCTGGAAAATGGCTAAGTAAAAATAATACTGCTGAAAACAACAAAACCCGGTCGTGTGATCGGGTTTTGTCATTTGTTATTGCATATTGTGTAAAGAAAATTCAATTTCTTTTGCATTCTATTCCTGATCTGTAAAGATTTTTGACTTTTCTTTACCTAAGACAACAAACCAGACTTTGAATACTACCGTTGCTGGATATCTATTTTTTTTATTTTGAATTATCTATGATTTGCGTTACATAAGAATTTCTAATTTCACGTTCTTTTTTGTTATTCACTCCTTCTGTTGAAGCAAGCTTAAAGTCAGGTGGAATACTAGATTCAAAATTGTCTAGGTTCACCTTGAATCGTTCTAAATTTATGCTGTCCATGTCTTCACCAAGTTTTGCTATTGCAACAATTAAAGAGAAGGTGTTTGATTTATTGAACCAAATCGATTTCTGTTTCAATTTTAATTTTAGAATAAGCTCAGCTGTTTTCTCTAAAGTATTAATAATTGATTCTTTATCGTAAAAGTCAATTCCATAGTCATTTAGTAGTGAAATTGTCTTCTCGTTCCTATTAAAGAAATCGGTCAATATAGTTGCCATGATATTTAATATGTGCATTAAATGTACCTTTCTGGCAATATCTCTTGTAGTGAAAATTCCTCTTTCCGTTATTAAGGTTTGAAACTTATTAACTTTTTGTTTCCTAGCCCACAAAAAGAATTCTTTTGGGATATTCGGATCTTCTCTTAAGTCATCCTGATTCGAATCAAAATCTAGTTCTATTTCATTCGCTAGAAGTTTAGCAACGAGCATAAATTCAGCTGTTGAATACTCGGATGCCATTTTCTCAATTATAGACAGCGCATTTGAAGTTCTATTAATCCGTTGAAATATTTCTTGAATTCTTGAATCATCATTTTCTAGGTCTAATTCGATAACAGCAATTTCATATTTTAAAAAAGTTGATTTTTCATCCTCAGACAAATCCATATAAAATCTGCCGTCAACATCAAACTGATTTTCAATGAATTTAACTATTGCATTTGTTCTTTGCTGTCCGTCAACAATGCAGGATATTGTTGACATTAATGCAACATCAATCTTCCCTTTTGAGATGAATATTTGAGGGAAAGGATATCCTAATAAAATGGTTTTTATAAAATCTTTGTTATGAATATCTCGCCAAACAAGATTTCTTTGAAAATATGCATCGGGAATTAATCTTCCTTTTTTTACGTCGTTTACTAGGTTTAGTAAAGAAACCGAACGAACTCTATAATCAATCATTATATTGGTTTTTTTAATATATAATCGTTAATATTAGATACTTGTTTAAATTCAAAAAATGTTTGGGAAAGATATATTCCTGCATTTATTGATTTAAACAAGTCTTTATTTTTACTAGATAATTGGCCGAAGAATTTCAACCAATTCAATCTTTTTTTTCCAGTTGGCATTAAATCAGGTCTAAATATTCCTTTCGAAACACACCAAATATATTGTTGATAGGTTGACTTTCCATCTATTATTGGGAAATCTGATCTATTGGCAAAACCCTTTGTTAATTTGAATACTGATTCAGTGTAGGCTATAAATAAATTAGGATCAATGATTGCAACATCCAAATCAGAAGTTTTTGAATTAAAATAAGTCCCTTGATGAAAACTATAACCCGTTTTTGCAGAACCAACAACTTGGACACTCATAATTGGGATATTAAAATACTCACTTATTTCATTGACTATTCTGAATTGCCTTTCTTCATTGCCTACCAACGCATTCGTTGGATAGGTTAAATATATTTTTCTGACGATCTCGTGGTGAGGTTTATTTTCTTTAAGTCCTTCGTCTATTGCCTGTAAATGCGTCATTCTATATTTAGTTTTGTCTCTTAATCAATTTTACGCTAACTAAAAGAATATCCAAATATATAGCAGTTTTCTGAAATATTATTGATAATCAAAAATTTTATTAACTTGATTTTGTACAAAAGCCTTTCTCTCAAATCTTTCTTAATTCTTCGAGTAACTTGATGAAACCTTGGTGTTCTTCGTGCTTACAAACCTTATCTTTACCGGCACAAATCAATTCGCACATTCCATGATTCAGGATATTCACCCGCACCGTTTCAGTAACCTGTATTTGGCCAACCATATGCCTCAGGACGATGATTACATTTTTCATTACCAGGGGAACACTATTTTGCTCAAAAACAATGGAGAGGAGCTTGCACTTCCGCAGAAGAAAGATTTTCAGGAGTTGGGTGAGTCAACTGAAAGCGTTTTCCTGTTTACGCTCGATGAGGTGCCGTGCTTCCTGATTTGGAGCGAGCTGAAATACGACAATCCGCAACTGGTCTTTACCGAAATTGGTTTCTTCCGTACTACCGCGCAGCGCGAAATTGGTTGGGTGAGTCTGGTGGGGCTTCACCTGCGCAACTGGTACCAGCAAAACCGTTTCTGCGGCGTTTGCGGCACCCGCACCCAGCACAAAACCGACGAGCGAGCAGTGGTTTGTCCGGCCTGCAACACGGTGGGTTACCCCAAAATTTCGCCGGCCATTATTGTAGCCATCCTCAGTAACGACAAGATTTTGCTGGCCAACAACGCCAACTTTGCCGCCAACTGGTACTCGCTGGTGGCCGGTTACACCGATGTGGGCGAAACGCTGGAGGAAACCGTGCGCCGCGAAGTGAAGGAAGAAGTGGGGCTCGATGTGTGGAATATCCGCTATTACAAGAGTCAGCCCTGGGAGCTTTCGGGCTCGATGATGATTGGCTTTATTGCCAACGCCGACGAAAACCAACCCATACAAACCGACGACAAAGAGATTACCCACGCCGCCTGGTTCACCCGCGATAATTTGCCGAACCATCCGAAAAACATCAGCATTGCCGGGGAGATGATTGAGAAGTTTGAAAGGGGAGAGTTGTAAGGCCTCATCCCCAGCCCTTCTCCGAGGGAGAAGGGAGCAGAGCGGTGATTTGCGAAGGTCTTCAACTAGAAAGAAGTTGTTGTGAATATTTGCTACATAAAAGTCCCTCGCTTGGGGGATTTAGGGGGCAAAAACGTTGGATTAATATCTTTGTGAATATTTGCTCTCTTGCAGATAGCGATAAAGGTTCCTATAAGAAAGTAATTAGAGAATCTTGTTGTCAGATTAGCCTCATCCCCAACCCTTCTCTCCCGTAGAAGGGAGCAGAACGGTGATATTCGAAAGCGTTAGATTCTGTTGTAAATTTATGCGGCCCTAAATCCCCCGTTTGAGGGATTTAGAGGGCAAAGCAGAATGGAGGTAAAACATGGTCAGACTAAATGATTCATTTGAATATGACTTTTATTATGGAGCAACTGCTGAGACTAAGACTCGGGCTGCCGAATTAAGGAAAAGTATGACCTATGCTGAGAAAGTACTCTGGCAACAGCTTCGTAACAGGAAGGTGGAAGGTTTAAAATTCAGGAGGCAACATCCTGTTAGCATTTTTATCCTTGATTTTTACTGCCATGAGAAAAAATTGGCAATTGAAGTTGATGGTGGAATTCATCAATCCGAAGATCAAAGAGAGTGGGACAAAAACAGAACTTTCGAGTTAAATGAACTTGGAATAACTGTCTTGCGATTTGCTAATAAGGAAGTAATAGATTCGACACAAAAAGTGATTGACTCGATAATGGAGTATTTGAGCTTTATAAAGTAAAAATCAAGCCTTCAGCATTAAGTGGTTGACACTTCTTTTAGATGCCGCCTCATCCCCAGCCCTTCTCCCTCGGAGAAGGGAGCCGGAAGGTGATTCGTGAAAATCTTCATTTAAAAGAAGTTGTCATAAATATTTGTGACCTAAAGTCCCCCGTTTGGGGGATTGGGGGCGAATTGTTAATATCATTCCTCAAAAACCTTTACTTTTAAACCAAACTAAATGAATAAACCATGATGCTTAAAAACCTAAAATTATTTGTGGTGCTTGGCTTTGTGCTGAGTACTTTTCTTTTATCGGCTCAGCCGATTGAAAAGCTTGTCAAAATTGTTGTTACTCCAGATCATGCCAACTGGGTGTATAAACCGGGCGAGAAGGCCAGTTTCCAGGTTGCTGTGATGAAAAACAGCGAGCTACTTCAGGATGTCAAAATCAGGTACGAATTTGGTTTGGAGATGCTTACCCCAACCAAACGCGATTCGGTTGTTTCAAAAGATGGTCAGTTTAAAATTGATGCCGGAACAATGAAAGATCCGGGTTTCCTGCGTTGCAAAGTGTCGGTTGTAGTTGATGGTGTTCGCTACGAAAACCTGGCAACTGCAGCATATTCTCCTGAACTGATTAAGCCAACCACCGAAGTTCCGGCTGATTTCGTGCAGTTCTGGGACAAAGCCAAAGCCGAGGCCGCTACGGTACCAATGGACGCCAAAATGACTCTGTTGCCCGATCGTTGTACCGAAAAGGTGAATGTCTACCACGTCAATATTCAGAATTACAGGGTTGGAACAAGGTTGTACGGAATTTTGTGCGTACCTAAAAAAGCTGGAAAATATCCGGCAGTGCTGAAAGTTCCCGGAGCAGGTGTGCGTGCTTATGCCGGCGATGTGGCCATGGCCGAAAAAGGAGTGATCTCTCTGGAAATTGGCATTCACGGCATTCCGGTTACGATGGATCCTTCGGTGTATGTGGATATGAGCCGCTCTGTTCTTGATGGTTACTGGAATTATAACCTCGACGACCGCGATCGTTATTACTACAAGCGCGTTTACCTGGGCTGCGTTCGCGCAATTGATTTTCTGTATTCATTGCCTGAATTCGATGGGACAAACCTGGGCGTAACCGGCGGAAGTCAGGGTGGCGCTTTGTCGATTGTAACGGCAGGACTGGATTCGCGCGTGAAATACCTGGCTGCTTTCTATCCGGCGCTTTGCGATGTTACGGGTTACCTGTATGGAAGGGCTGGAGGCTGGCCGCATATGTTTAACGATGCCAACAAGGCTTTCAATGTAAAAAAGGATAAGATTGAAACTTCGAAATATTACGATGTGGTGAACTTTGCCCGCCTGGTGAAAGCGCCCGGTCAGTATTCGTGGGGTTACAACGATGTAACCTGCCCGCCAACGTCGATGTATTCGGCTTACAATGTTATTCAGGCACCTAAAAGCTTGTTTATTTATGAAGAAACAGGGCACTGGACTTATCCGGAGCAGAACGAAAAGCTTAGGAACTGGCTGCTTGAAAAACTCACTGAACGAAGATAGGAGAAAAGAAGTTTTTTAAAATAATCGGCCCGACCATTTTCTGATCGGGCCATTTTGTTTTCAGGTACAATTGATTGAAAAGCTATCCAATTTTATTTCCCGTCAACAATAATTGGGCTGCCTTTTTTGCTGTCCATGATGATGAGTTTGGCGTTAGGTGATGTGGCGATGGCTTTAATCATTTCGTACTGCAACTGCTTGTCGCTAAGTCCGGTGCTCAATATTTTCTGATAGTCGGCGATCCCTTGAGCTTCAACACGTTTACGCTCAGCTTCCTGCTTTTCTTTCTGAAGTACGAACGTCATTTTCTGAGCTTCCTGCTCGGCATTGATTTTCGATTCGATGGTGGCTTTCACCGATTCGGGCAAAGTAATATTACGAACCAGCAGTTGTTCAAGTATTAAACCTCTGCTCTTAAAATCGTCTTCAATTGTTTTAAATATTCGGGCCTGAAACTCATCGCGTCTGGTTGAGTAAAGCGAAACAGCATCGTAATAAACGGCATTGTCTCTTATTTTTGTTCGGCAAATAGGTCGGACAATCGTGTTCCTGAAGTCGGTGCCAATTTCCTTCAGGATACGGGGAGCCTCGTTCGGTACTACTTTGTAAAGTACGGTCAGGTCGATGATAACTTCCAATCCATCAGCAGTTAATACGCGAATGGCGTCGTCTCCTGCTTTGTCGCCTTCGTCGTGTACCCCCGACATGGTATAATTTTGAGTGCGAACATCAAAAGTAACCACTTCAACAAGCGGATTGATGAAGTTTAAGCCGCTTTCAAGAATGGTGTTGTTCACTTTTCCGAAGAGCTTTTGAACACCTACATTTCCGGGTTCAATCTGTTTAACCGAGGCATAGAGTGCACCGGCCAGAAAAACAAGAATTCCGATAAGCCTCACGATATTTCCATACGGTTTTACAGGAGATTCGTTTTTTGAGACCATAACTCCAATTACAAAAACAATAATACCGATAATGAGGATAAACATGTTGGTTTGAATTAAGGTTGAAAATAATTATGTCAGGTAAATTTACTGATAATTAAATTCTCCTCATTATGTTACCGTTGAAATATGAATAAAAAACGGTGAACCTAACTGTTTTAACGGTGAGTTTCAGTAAAATTTATTCGGCCTGGAATTTAAGTTCAGCAGGTATTCTAGAGTAAAACGCATACGATTCAACGGCTTTTTCAACCAGCTTTTTCTCTTTTTTTGAATGTGGCCTGAAATGATCAATTTCAATAATCATCGAATCCTTTTTTACAACCTTTTTCCACATGCCGCTTATTTTCCCGTTTATCACCAGAATTGGCCAGAAGATGCCGTTTTTTGATACTGCTTTGGCGTGATGGTCGGCACTGATGGCCGCCTCTCGGTTTTTATAGCTGACCAGATACTCGTCGAAAGCCGGCAGCAGAAAAGCCGAATCGGGCAGGTGTGTGATGGTATGATTTTCAGCAAACCAGTAAATTTCGTTGTTTATTGTTTCTGAAAGCAGGTGATTGTTGTTTAGTGCAACAGCTTTTCTAGCCTGACTTACCGGCAAACCTGACCACCAGGTAAAATCAGCTATCGTTGCCGGTCCGTGGCTGGTAAAGTATTTTCGGGCTAAAAGTGCCAGTGCTTCGTCGGTGGTCAATTCAATCTTATTCGGAACCCTTTCTTCAAGCAGCGCATAAGTCTGTTTTTTACCTTTCATCGGGCCACTGCAAATAATCCTATCAATTTCGGCTTCCATCAGAATGTGCGGTAAGCGCTGTTCTTTGGTTGATATTCCGGCAGCATTCAAAAACTCGCTCAATTCGTCGCGAGTCAGGTAGCGGTTTCCTTCCAGCGCTTTAATCATCACTTCCTGACTTGTCTTGAAATCCTCTTCGGTCAGTTCCAGTTGCCCGTTGCGGGCTTTCATGGCGCTTTTAATTTGTTTAGCCGACAAACCCACCAGCCAGTAAATATCCTCGGGAGAAACAAAATGCCAGGTAGGGCGCATCAGGTGAGTGCGCAAAATTTCACCGCGATTGAAAGCATCTTCAACCTGCTTCTCGGTAAAGTTGGTTAAACGTAGCCCAACCGCCCATTTGGCATGATTGAATTCCTGAGCCTGCATGGCACCCATCCAGCTGATCAGTTCCCTTGCTGTTTGAAAATCAGAAGATGTAATTTGCTGTTGACGAAGACGTAGTGTGGATATTTCGTTGCAATTCATTTATGCATTGTTTAATTGTTGGCCTGGGTAAAAATAGTGAATGTTGTTGAGTAAAGCATATTTCATATGGTCATTTAAATTTAAAGTGTATATTTAACACCTATTTTGAGAAATGCCAATTAAACTACACTAAAGACTATACTATGAGACTGCTTCAAACAACACTTTCACTACTTGTTGTAGCCGGATCGTTCATTATTCCGGTGCAAAGTCAAACCGCTAACGATTATCCTATTCGCCCGGTTCCCTTCACTTCAGTAAAAGTTACCGACGATTTTTGGGCACCGCGCATCAAGCTGAATCACGATGTGACTATCCCGATTGCCCTTAAACAATGTTACATTACCGGCCGGGTCGATAATTTTAAGGTAGCCGGAAAACTAAAGGATGGAAAATTTTGTACGGAATATCCGTTTGACGATACCGATATCTACAAAATTATAGAGGGTGCCAGCTATTCGCTGCAAACAACGCCTGATCCAATTCTTGATGCCCGGATGGACACGCTGATTGAATATGTGGGCAAGGCTCAGGAACCAGATGGTTACCTGTACACCACGCGCACGATTGATCCGTTGCATCCGCATGAGTGGTCGGGAAAAGAGCGCTGGGAGATGGAGTCGGATCTGAGTCACGAGTTGTACAACAGTGGGCACTTGTTTGAAGCTGCCGTAGCGCATTACCAGGCTACCGGAAAACGCACTTTTCTTGATATTGCTATCAAAAATGCCGATTTGCTGGTGAAAACTTTTGGTCCTGGAAAACTGATGCGTTCGCCTGGCCACCAGATTGTGGAAATGGGCCTGGTTAAAATGTACCGCGCAACAGGAAAAAAAGAATACCTTGATCTGGCTAAATTTTTCCTCGACAGCCGCGGCCATAATTCGCCTCACTCAACCGGTGAATATTCGCAGGATCACATTCCGGTGATCGAACAAACTGAAGCTGTAGGTCACTCCGTAAGGGCTACCTATATGTATTCGGGCATGGCAGATGTTGCTGCTATTACCTGTGATAAGAATTACCTGAAGGCTATCGATAAAATCTGGGAAGATATTGTCAATTACAAATTGTATATCACCGGCGGAATTGGAGCTGCTGCCGGTCACGAAGGTTTTGGTCCCAAATACGAACTTCCGAATATGTCGGCCTACAACGAAACCTGTGCGTCGATTGGCAATATTTACTGGAACTACCGCCTGTTTTTGCTTCATGGCGATTCGAAATACTACGATGTGCTTGAGCAGATTTTGTACAACGGAATGATCTCGGGCGTTTCACAGAGCGGCGATCATTTCTTCTATCCAAATCCGCTCGAATCGATGGGACAACATTTGCGCAGCGAATGGTTTGGCTGTGCTTGTTGCCCAAGCAATGTTTGTCGTTTTATCCCTTCGGTTCCGGGCTATATGTACGGACAGACTGATTCGCGCCTCTATGTCAACCTTTTTATTCAGAGCAAAGCCAATGTGCAAATGGGTAATGATAAACTGGTGATTGAACAATCGACCAAATATCCATGGGACGGCGAAGTAAAATTCACATTGAATCCTGAGAAAGAGAAAGATTTTGAACTGGCGCTGCGCATTCCGGGTTGGTTGTCAGAGAAACCTTTGCCTGGAGATTTATATGCATATGCAACTGCTCAGAACAAGAAATTTGTGCTGAAAGTGAACGGAAAACTTGCAGACTATAAAACCGAGAATGGATATGCCATCATTAATAAACCATGGAAAAAGGGCGATATAGTTACGCTTTCGTTGCCGATGGAAGTGCGCAGGGTCACAGCCAATGATAAACTATTGGCTGATAACCATAAAGTAGCCCTGATGCGTGGCCCGATGGTGTATTGTGCCGAGTGGCCCGATTTTCAGGATAAACATGTACTGAACCTGGTTTTGGCAAACAGTGCTTCGTTGAAAGCTGAATTTAATCCCGCCTTGTTGGGAGGCGTTGTGGTTTTAAAGGGAGAAGCTCAAAGTTCTTCACGCGTCAGCGATTCGGCTACAAAAGAATCGAAAGTTCCGTTTACAGCTATTCCTTATTATTCGTGGGCAAACCGTGGTTCAGGCGAAATGGAAGTTTGGTTTGCAACCAGCGCGGGTGTAGCGAAGCCTCTGCCAGCGCCAACTATTGCATCGAAAAGCAAAATAACAGCCGAGGAAAAATTAAAACCACTGTCTGCGCTGAATGATCAGATTTTACCTAAAAATTCGAACGACCGTGAAGCCATTTATTGCCATTGGTGGCCACTGAAAAATACCAGTCGCTGGATTCAGTATACATTCGAAAAACCTGAAAAGGTTTCGGTTGCCAAAGTGTACTGGTTCGACGACAGCCCATGGGGAGGCTGCCGCGTGCCGGCATCGTGGAAGATCCTGTACCAGACAGCCTCTGGCGAATGGAAAGCGGTTGAAAATAATACTTCATATGAAAACGCGAAGGATAAACTGAATGAAGTTCAGTTCACCCCGGTGGTCACATCAGCTTTAAGGCTTGAAGTGCAGCTTCCTGCGGAGAATTCTTCAGGAGTTTATGAATGGGTTGTTCAGTAAAACGCCGGTTTCAGAAAATAAAAGCACAAATAACTATTGTATTCGCTAACATGATTGGGCGAATGAGATAAAAGTTTATTTTTGCTTCAAATTGTCAATAGTACAATATAAGGACAATTGTTCTTTTAAACTGAATCAACTAAAATCCTATATATGAAGCGAATAGTTTATTTTTTCTCGGCAGTTGTGTTTCTTGCGTCCTGTTCTCAGCAGGTTTGGGAGAAAACTGCCAAAGGTGTACTTATTCATCCCCGGTTGAAAACTGAAAATGGGGCCAAAACAATTAGCCTCGAAGTGGTGAACGACCAGATTATTCACGTTCAGGCCTCACCGGTCAATCAGTTAACGCAAACCAAAAGCCTTTGTGTGGTCGATCAGCAGACACCAGTGGCTCCTTTCGAAGTTTTGGAGCAAAACGACAGCCTGATTTTGTCGGTTGCCAAATTGAAAGCAGCAGTTTCACTCGAGTCGGGAGCAGTGGTTTTTTACGACGAAAACGGTAAAAAACTGCTTCAGGAAAGAGCTTCGGAAAGCAAAACCTTTGCTCCGGTCTCGGTTGAAGGAACTCAAGGCTACAGCTTTTCACAGATTTTTGACTCGCCCGATAACGAAGCGTTCTACGGATTGGGACAGCATCAGTCGGACGAGTTTAACTACAAAGGCCGGAACGAAATTCTATATCAGTACAACACCAAAGTATCGGTTCCTTTCATTGTTTCGAACAAGAATTACGGTCTGTTGTGGGACAACTATTCGGTGACCAAATTTGGCGATCCGCGCGATTATGCCGAAATGGATCAGTTTAAACTTTACAATGCGAAAGGCGCGGAGGGTGGTTTGTCGGCTTTTTACTACGCTAAATCAGACACCAATCAGGTTTTTGCCAATCGTACCGAAGCAGCCATTGATTACGAAAATCTGGAAACCATCAAAAAATTTCCGGAAGGTTTCCCCTTTTATAACTCAATGATTGTTTGGAAAGGCCAGATAGAACCAAAGGAATCGGGCGAATTTCATTTCAAATTATATTACGCCGGATATACCAAAGTGTATATCAACAATGAACTGGTGGTGGCCGAACGTTGGCGCACAGCCTGGAATCCGAATACTTATAAATTCACTAAACAACTTGAAAGAGGCAAAAAATATTCAGTTCGTCTGGAATGGAAACCTGATGGCGGTGTGTCGTACGTTAGCCTGAAAGCTTTAAGTCCGCGCCCAAAAGCAGAACAGCAGGCGCTGGCATTGTCGTCGGAAATGGGCGACCAGATTGATTATTATTTTGTCAGGGGAAATAACATGGACGAGGTGATTAGTGGTTACCGCACCATTACCGGAAAAGCGCCGATTATGCCGAAATGGGCCATGGGTTTCTGGCAAAGCCGCGAGCGGTATAAAACAGCAGACGAACTGGTAACTGCCGTTCAGGAGTACCGCAAACGTCAGATTCCGATTGACAACATTGTACTCGACTGGAGCTACTGGCCGGTTAACGCCTGGGGATCGCACGAATTTGATGCTGCCCGTTTCCCTGATCCGGCCGGAATGGTTCAGAAAGTACACGATATGAATGCGCACATCATGATTTCAGTATGGCCGAAGTTTTACCATACTACCGATCACTACAAGGAATTCGACAGTAAAGGCTGGATGTATCAGCGTGCTGTGAAAGACAGCATCCGCGACTGGATTGGCAAAGGCTACATCGGTTCATTCTACGATGCCTACAATGCCGACGCCCGCAAATTGTTCTGGAACCAGATGCAAGAGCACATTTACAGTAAGGGATTTGACGCCTGGTGGATGGACGCTTCGGAACCTGATATCTTGTCGAATGCGAGTGTCGAATACCGCAAACAACTGATGACGCCAACTGCACTTGGTCCGTCAACCAAATATTTCAACGCTTACGCGTTAATGAATGCCGAAGCGATTTACGATGGTCAGCGCGGTGTTGATCCGAATAAACGGGTTTTCCTGTTGACACGCTCGGGTTTTGCAGGTTTGCAACGGTATTCTACCGCAACCTGGAGTGGAGATATTGGTACTCGTTGGGAAGATATGAAAGCCCAGATTTCAGCCGGATTAAACTTTTCAATCTCCGGAGTTCCATACTGGACCATGGACATTGGTGGTTTCTGCGTGGAGAAACGTTACGAACAGGCGAAAGAAGGATCGGCCGATTTGGATGAATGGCGCGAACTCAATTCCCGTTGGTACCAGTTTGGAGCATTTTGTCCGTTGTTCCGCAGCCATGGCCAATTCCCGTACCGCGAAATTTACAACATGGCTCCTGAAACGCATCCGGCTTACAAAAGCATGGTTTATGTGAATAAACTTCGCTATCGTTTAATGCCATATATTTATTCGCTGGCCGGAAAGACTCATTTCGAAGATTATACTATTATGCGCCCGCTGGTGATGGATTTTGAAAGCGATACGCAAGTGAATAATATTGGCGACCAGTATATGTTCGGGCCATCGCTTTTGGTTGCACCGGTTTATCAGTATAAGGCACGCAGTCGCGAGGTTTATTTCCCTTCATCTACAGGCTGGTACGATCTTTATTCCGGAAAATATACCGAAGGTGGGCAAAAGCTCAACGTTGATGCGCCATACGAACGGATGCCACTGTTTGTAAAAGAAGGTTCGATAGTTCCTTTTGGTCCTGAAATTCAGTACACAGGCGAAAAGCAGGCTGATGTAATTACCTTGTATATTTACACCGGTAAAAATGCTGAATTTATGCTGTACGAAGATGAAGGTGTGAACTACAATTATGAAAAGGGAGCTTTCAGCACTATTCCGCTGAAATACGATGAGCAATCGGGAAAACTGACAATTGGCGAAACAACCGGTACGTTCGACGGCATGTTGAAATCGCGCACCATTAATATTGTTTGGGTAAGCAAACAGAAACCGGCAGCATTCGACCTGACCCGTAAAGCTGATGCAACAGTGACTTACGAAGGCAAAACAATTGAGGTTGTAAGAAAGTGATCAGTTGCGACTTGCAGTCTTCAAAAAAAATATTGAGAAAGAGACCCTGAACTTGTTTCAGGGTCTCTTTTTAATAAAGATACCGAAACAAGTTCGGCATGACCACTCAGAAAAAACAAAAAGGCAGCTCCAAATGGGCTGCCTTTTCTGTATCGGTATTTATTTACTATCCGAGGATTTCTTTTACCTGGTTGTAAACGTTTTGTGCAGTGAAGCCCAGTTTCTCGTCGAGAACGGTGTATGGGGCTGAGAATCCGAATGAATCCAGACCGAATACTTTACCATCGGCACCAACCAAACCTTCAAGATTTACAGGTAAGCCGGCGGTCAAACCGAATTTTTTTACTCCTGCTGGCAAAACTGCTTGCTGGTATTCTTTAGGCTGGCTGCGGAATAAACCTTCAGAAGGAACCGAAACGATACGGCATTTGATGCCTTCTTTTTCCAATAAAGCTTGTCCTTCAACCAAAGTAGCTACTTCAGAGCCACTGGCCAAAAGGATAACATCAGGAGTACCTTCAGAATCGGTAACAATGTAAGCCCCTTTGGCAGCCTGCTGAGCTTCAGCATAACGATCGGCTTTTGCAGGAAGATTTTTAATGTTTTGGCGTGAAAGGATGAGCGCAGTTGGCGTATCAGTATTTTCAAGAGCTAATTTCCATGCAACGGTAGCTTCTTCGGCATCTGCTGGACGAAGCACCAATGCTGAATTTCTGCCGTGGTGGTTTTTTAGTTTTTCCATCAGGCGGATCTGAGCTTCCTGTTCAACCGGCTGGTGGGTTGGTCCGTCTTCTCCAACGCGGAATGCATCGTGGGTCCAAACATATTTCACAGGTAACTGCATCAGGGCAGCCATACGAACTGCTGGTTTCATGTAATCGCTGAATACGAAGAAAGTACCGCAAACCGGGATAATACCGCCATGCAGAGCCATACCGTTCATCACGCAGGCCATGGTCAGCTCGCAAACGCCAGCCTGAAGGAATGCTCCGGAGAAATCTCCTTTTCTGAACGAATGAGTCTTTTTGAGGAATCCGTCGGTTTTGTCGGAGTTTGAAAGGTCGGCTGAAGAAACAACCATGTTTTCAACTTCGCTGGCAAATGCAGCCAAAACAGTACTCGAAGCAGCGCGGGTTGCTGTTCCTGCTTTCTGTGCAATTTTACTGAAATCGAATGCCGGAGCTTCTTTGCTAAAGAATTTAGCCAGTTTGGCGGCAAGTTCCGGATTTGCTTTTGCCCATGCATTCTGTTCTGCTTTTTTCTGAGCTGCAGCAGCAACCAGTTCTTTTTTGCGTGCATCAAACAAGGCCTGAACGTCTTCGAAAATAACGAATGGGTTTTTGGGATCACCACCCAGGTTCAGGATTGTTTTTTCGAAAGAAGCGCCAGCTTCGCCCAATGGCATACCGTGTGTTTCGCAGCGGCGTTCGTAGCTCGAACCATCTTCTTTCAAAGCGCCTTTACCCATGATGGTTTTACCAATAATCAGGGTTGGTTTTTCGGTTTCAGTCTGGGCATCTTTCAAAGCTTTGCGAATCTGGTCGGCATTGTTTCCTTCAATAGTCACCACTTTCCAGCCCCATGCTTCGTATTTTTTTGCAGTATCTTCGTTGGTAACATCTTTGGTTTCAGTCGAAAGCTGAATGTCGTTCGAATCGTAGAACATGATCAGGTTGCTCAACCCGAGGAAACCTGCCAAACGACCGGCACCTTGCGAGATTTCTTCCTGAACGCCACCATCTGAAATAAACGTATAGGTTTTGTGGGTCATCCATGAGCCAAAACGCTGAACCATGAATCGTTCGGCAATAGCAGCACCAACAGCCATTACATGACCTTGTCCGAGAGGACCAGATGTATTCTCAACACCTCTGGCAGGTTCTACTTCAGGGTGACCGGGGGTTGGGCTTCCCCACTGGCGGAAATTGGCAAGCTCTTCCATGGTGTAGTTTCCGGTCATAGCCAGAATTGAGTACAACATGGGCGACATGTGTCCGGGATCGAGGAAGAAACGGTCGCGGTTGATCCAGGTCATATCGCTTGGATCGTAATTCAGAAATTCGGAGTACAGTACGGTAATAAAATCGGCACCGCCCATTGCACCGCCCGGGTGACCAGATTTGGCTTTTTCAACCATTGAAGCCGAAAGTATTCTAACATTGTCGGCTGCTTTCGTTACAAGATTTTTTTCCATTTTTATTATTTAGACGAATAAATACTATTTAGTTAGTCATTATCAAGTGCTTGATTCAGAAATGACAATAAACAACTTGTATATACAAGATAATACCCGGCAAATATAGTAATTACACTAACTTTACCGGGTATTTCAGAAAGAAATGGTCAAAAATTTAATATTATTTTGGAGCCAGTATCCTCACCATAACAACTCCGTCGATTTCAGCAATCATATTTTTAACGGCAGGAGGTACTGTTCCGTCAATATCAATGATGTTGTAAGCAATTTCATCTTTATTCCGGTTCAGCATATTGGCAATATTAAGTCCTTCGTGGGCTAGTAGCGATGAAATCTGGCTAACCATTTTTGGAACATTTTTATTGGCAACAACAATACGGGTTCCACCATTGCGTTCCATTTCGGCAGCAGGGAAATTTACCGAATTTACAATATTGCCGTTTTCGAGGTAGTCGATGGTTTGGTTAACGGCCATGATAGCGCAGTTGGTTTCCGATTCTTCGGTTGAAGCGCCAAGGTGTGGGATGGCAATGATATTTTTTACGCCAATCAATTCATCTTCAGGAAAGTCGGTTACATATTTTCCTACTTTACCCGATTCAATGGCTTCAATCATGTCGGCATTGTTTACCAATCCACCGCGGGCAAAATTCAAAATCTTCACTCCGTTTTTCATGAGTTTCAGCTTATCTTTATTGATGAAGCCTTTGGTTTCGGGCAATTGCGGAATATGCAACGTTACAAAATCGGCACTTGCGAGCAACGATTCCATTCCTTCGGCTTTCTTAACGTTGCGGCTGAGTTTCCATGCGTAATTCACCGAAATATAAGGATCGTAACCCAAAACATTCATGCCAAGTGCCTGTGCAGCATTGGCAACCAATACGCCGATGGCACCAAGTCCGATTACGGCCAGCGTTTTTCCGCGGATTTCAGTTCCTCCGAAATTCGATTTTCCTTTTTCAACCAATCCGGGAACTTCAGCGCCTTTTCCCTTGAGTGTTTTTGCCCATTCGATTGATCCGGCAATATCGCGCGAGGCAAGTAACATTCCGGCAATCACAATTTCTTTTACAGCATGGGCATTTGCTCCCGGGGTATTGAAAACTACAATTCCTTTGTCGGTACATTTTTCAATCGGAATGTTGTTAACTCCGGCACCGGCACGCGCAATTGATAATAAGCTGGAAGGTAATTCCATGTCGTGCATAGCCTGACTGCGAACAATAACAGCGTCGGGGGACGAGAATTCGCTGGCAATTTCATACTGATCAAGTGGGAATATCTTCAATCCTTCAGGATCGATCTTGTTCAACGTCTGAATTTTATACATATGATTGAGATTTAAGGGTATTTGGCTTTTTGAGTTATAAAAGTATGACAAAGATCACAATTTTATTTAAGATTTGATGGCGTTTTAGTGGAAAAGATATTAAAATGAAATGAACAGCATGGCTAAAAGTGTCAATTAAAAAAGTCCGTTTTGTATAGTACGAATTGAGAAGTATCAAATCAGTAGGTTCAGGAATGTTGGCTTTGTGCCGATCTTTTTGCTTCAAAAATTGTTTCCTTTGGGAATCAATTTTCAAGATAAATGCAGTTGACTAATTTTCTTCCCCGCGTTTCGAAACGCTATTTATTACTTGTTGCAGCACTGGTATGGACTTTTGCAGGCGGAATGCTGCTTTTCAGAGGGTACACACTTAATAACCCATTGCCCGTATGGTGGTGGTTAAAACTTGCGGCCTGCATAGCTGCCGGTTTACTTTTCTTTAAGTTGTTGTTTAACCGCATCTCGGCAAAACATGTACTGCGCATACAAAACCTTCCAACCGAACGACCAGTAGTATTTTCGTTTTTTAACCTGAAAAGCTACCTGATGATGTTTTCCATGATTACACTTGGAGTTACACTTCGCAAATCAGGAGCTGTTCAGCCCGAATATCTATCATTTATGTATATCACAATGGGTATTCCATTGCTGATGTCATCATTCCGGTTCTATAATTCGTTTCTAAACTTCTGAATCATTAAGGTTTCTGGCATGCCATAACCAATGGAAGGCTTTTATCTGTCAATGGTTCACTGTTAAAACCACCGAAAAATTCGATAGCCACGAACCCGGCTTCCTCCAGAAATCCCTGAAGTTTCTTTTGAGTGATCGGGTAAAGCTGTGTTGAGTTTTTAATCTCCTGTCCAATTGATTTTACAGTCAGATTGGTGTTGAAATCGATCAATTCTGAACCATCATGGAATTCATAATTTCGTTCGAACCGGATATGTTCATTGTCGATCAGTGGAAGCGATTTTACCTGGTTTTCAATAATATTCCGGTAGTTTAATATCTGAATCGTCAGTTTTCCTTCCGAAGTAAGCACTTTAAAAGTAGCATTGATAAATTGCTGAATGTCAGCATCACTAAGCAAATGTACCAAGGTGTTCCCGAAGCAGATGACGGTATCGAAATACGACTCAGGAAAACGTTCGGCAATGGTGAGCATATCCAGTTGCTCAAAAACCGGGAACATGGCTTCTTCCGATTTATTTTTCTGGGCGAGTTGTATCATTTGTGAGTCGAAATCGAAAGCCCAGGTTGGAAAACCAAAGTGGGTGAGGGCAAATGCCAGTTCGCCTGTGGCGCAACCCACATCTAAAACGCGGGCGCCGTTGTATGGCAATACGTGTTTCAGAAATTCGATCTGAGCCGGATTAAACGGAAAAATATGCTGGTAGTGTGGAGCAATGCTGGTATAAAACTGTGATGACATGATAAAATGGTTAATGTTTAATTGTTAATGATCAATATTTGAATCGTTTTTCCATTGATAATTAATCATTTATAATTGATGATTATTTCGGGTATTCAATCCGCACGTGATAAATGCTGATTAATCTTTCGAGCAAAGTGCTTTTCAGTATTGTAATATCGCGTAAAGTCAGTTCGGCATCTATCAGTTGGTTCGATTTGATTTTCTGATCAATCAGGTAGTCAATCATCTCACTAAATGCAACAGCCGATTTCTCTTTCAAACTGTGCGCAGTGGCTTCAATTCCGTCGGTGAGCATAACTACTGCTGTTTCTTTGCTGTGAGGGATTGGGCCAGGGTAGGAAAACCGGTTGGTGTCGACATCTACGCCAGGGTTGTCAATCAGGTATTTTTTGTAAAAATAGTTTGATTGCGTAGTTCCATGGTGCGTAGTGATGAACGAAATAAGAACCTCGGGCAATTTGTATTTTCTGGCAAGCTGCACACCGTGAGTAACATGATCAATAATAATTTCAGCACTTTTCAAGTAATCCAGGTTATCGTGCGGATTCATTCCAACGGCTTGGTTCTCGATGAAATACTCCGATTTATGGGTTTTGCCGATGTCGTGATACAAAGCTCCGGCGTAAACCAAAAATGGATTTCCGCCAATTCTCTGAATCACCGCTTCGGCCATATTGGCAACCTGTAGCGAATGCTGGAATGTTCCGGGAGCTTCCTCAGCAAGTTTGCGTAACAGCGGTTGATTCGTATTCGAAAGTTCAATTAAGGTAACATCTGAAACGAAACCAAATGCTTTTTCAAAAATGTAAATGAGCGGGTAGGTGATAAAGATAAAGAAACTGCTGAAGCCAAACCATTTGATGTTCATCCAGTTGATGGTTTTTAGGCTGCCTTCCTGAACGAGTGCCATTGCTACATAAACAATGGAATATGCCAGAAATACCCAGAGTGCAGAAAAGATGATGTGCGCCCGTTTATGCAGTTTGTTCAGACTGAAGACTGCGATAATGCCGGCAATCATTTGCAGAATGATAAATTCGTAACTGTTTGGTGCAAAGTACCCTATGAGCAGGGTTGTTATCATCAGCGAGAAAATGGCTGTTCGCGAATCGAAGAATATTCTGACCAAAATGGGTAGGATGGCCATGGGGACCATGTAAATGTTGATTGTGTTTATCTTCGTGGCAATGGCTGCCAAAAAAATCATGATCACAATCATCATAATGATGAAGGTTAACTTACGCTTGTGCTCAAATAATTCTCTTCGGTAAAAAATTAAATACAGAAACATTAATGCGATAAGGGTCGCAATTACAACTAAGCGACCTGCAATAACCAGCAAATACTCGATGTTGTCGCCCCGTTTTGTTTCGTAGGCATTTTTAAGCGACTCAAGAATTATATATTTCTCGGAACCCACCAAATCTCCTTGAAAAATGATTCGCTCGCCTGCCTGAATCATGCCTTTTGTTGAAGAAAGTCCGTCAAGAATCTGTTTGCGCTCGTTCCGGTTCATCGCCTCGTCGAAGCTGAGGTTTTCGGTGATAAAATCGCTCAGGTTAATTCTCTTGATGAAGTCGTCGTAGTTTCGGCCGAGCAGTTTTCGAATGGTATCGTTTAGTTCGAGATAGGCCGATTTAATGGAATACAGCTTGCTGGTTGGAACTTTTATGGCTTTATTGCCCCTGATTTGCCTTATTTCAGTTTTTCCGTCGAGCTCTTTGTAGGCATTAGCCGATTTGGGAAGTATTCCGGATGCATAAATACTTTGTAGAATCAACGGCAGTCCGGAAATTGATTTTATGGATTTTAATGTCGGATTGGTTTCTGTCAGCTTCGATAAACTTGCTGAAAATTCGCGGGTTTTAGCAGCTTCGACTAAAGTGTCAAGTGTGAAATATGGAGTATAGTTGGCCAGTAACGAATCGCTTTCGAGTTTAATTTCGGCATCGGTTTTTAATATCGCAAAATTGAAGGGTGCAATTAAAGTTTCATGTCTCCAAGGGCTGCCTTTCTGAAATTCGTATTTAAAACGACTTTCCCCCGGAAATACCAGAAAGATTAAGCTAATGCCTGCAACAAACACCATCAGTAGGTAAAAAAGATGGTACGAATGGTTGAGTTGGGTTAATAACTTTTTCATAAGTTCTGGATTTTGAAAACCGTTGCAATTTAGAAAGTAACAGCTAAGTTTTATCTTTGATAAACTAAAATTAATAAAATCTTCGAAGTTTCGATCAACTGACCCAATTTGCAAACAATGCTTTTCGGTTTTGCTGGTCGCTCCGTTAATCTTTCAGGCTATGAATTACGGTATTTCAGGATTAAGCATCATTCCGGTTCGGCGCGAACCCAGCGAGTTAAGTGAGATGATCACCCAAATTCTCTATGGTGAGCACTTTGAAGTCAACGAAATTATGCTGGGCTGGGCACATGTTAAGCTGGCTTTCGACGGTTGCGATGGCTGGGTTGACATGAAAATGATTACTCCGCTGGCTGAAAAAACCTACCAGAAGATTGATCATGCTCCGTATGCCGTAACAACCGATATTTTTAATATCGTTCCGGTAAATTCGGAACAAACCGTAATGATTGTTGCCGGAAGTACTTTGCCTTGCTGGCGTCCCACCCTGAAAGAATTTACTTTGCAGTACGATTCGTATGCGCATGCCGGAAATGTGACTTACCGCAAACCTTCAAATGTTCGAAAACTAATAATTGATCAGGCTCTAAAATATTACAATGCTCCTTATTTGTGGGGTGGACGTTCACCTTTGGGCATCGATTGTTCAGGTCTGGCACAGATAATTTATAAAATGGCCGGATATGTCATTCCCCGCGAAGCCAGTCAGCAGGTTCACTGCGGAAGAGCGCTCAGCTTTGTTGAAGAGACAAAACCCGGCGACCTGGCTTTTTTCGATGATGAAGAAGGAAAAATTATCCATGTGGGAATTATCTGGGAGAAGAATAAAATTATTCATGCCTCGGGGCAGGTTCGCATCGATAATGTTGATCAGTTCGGAATTTTCAATGTCGATACCAAGCGCTATACTCACCAAATGCGGGTGATGAAAAGGATTATTAAAGATTAGAATGAAAGGAAGACGGGAGCCCGGAGTCCGGAGACTGAAGAACTGCAAGGTAAGTATAGTATCGAAGGGAATCTGAAACTCATAATTCAAAACACATAAATGTTTACCTACAATTATCCCCGGCCGGCAGTAACAGTTGATGCAATTTTGGTTAGCTCTGGCAAAAGTGTGCTATTGATTGAGCGTGGCAGGGAACCTTACAAAGGGAAATGGGCGCTTCCTGGTGGATTTATTGATATGGACGAGTCGCTTGAAACTGCCTGCCTTCGCGAACTTCAGGAAGAAACCGGAATTACGATTAATGAGGTGAAACAGTTCAAAGCTTTTGGAGCTGTTGGTCGCGACCCGCGTCACCGCACTATTTCAGTGGTTTTTTATGCTTTCATTGGAGAAGAACAGCCTGCACTCGCCGGCGACGACGCCGCCAAAGCCAAATGGTTTCCGCTCGATGAACTTCCGGAGTTGGCTTTTGATCATGGCCAGATTTTGGAAGAATTTATAGCTGAAGTCATAAAATAAAAACTGCCGGCTTTGGGGCCAGCAGTTTCCTATCTTTTAAGTCCTTCTTCTTTCGATTATTCGAAGCTCTGCACACCAGCAACTTCAGTAGTTTTCTCAACTTTTTTGATCAATCCCTGAAGTACTTTACCCGGACCAATTTCGGTGAATAAAGTAGCTCCGTCGACAATCATATTTTTGGCAGTCTGTGTCCATTTTACAGGAGCAGTCAGCTGAGCAATCAGGTTTTGTTTGATCACTGCAGGGTCAGAGGTTGGAGAGGCATTTACATTCTGGTAGATCGGGCAAACCGGAGTTGAGAAAGGTGTTGCTTCGATAGCAGCAGCCAGTTCTTCGCGTGCAGGTTCCATCAGTGGTGAGTGGAATGCACCGCCAACAACCAGTTTCAATGCACGTTTGGCACCGCGAGCTGTTAGTTCAGCACAAGCTTTGTCGATTCCGGCGATTGATCCGGAAATAACCAATTGTCCGGGACAGTTGTAGTTTGCCGGAACAACAACCTCGTCAATCGAAGCACAAACTTCTTCAACGATTTCGTCGTCACAACCAACGATAGCAGCCATTGTTGATGGTTCAATTTCGCAGGCTTTTTGCATGGCCTGAGCACGTTTTGAAACCAGACGAAGGCCATCTTCAAAACTCAAGGCGCCGTTTGCAACCAATGCTGAAAATTCGCCCAGTGAATGACCGGCAACCATTTCAGGTTGAAAATTTTCCAATGTTTTTGCCAGTAAAACTGAATGCAAAAAGATAGCAGGTTGGGTTACTTTGGTTTGTTTCAAATCTTCTTCGGTTCCATCGAACATGATGTCGGTGATTCGGAAACCTAGGATGTCGTTGGCTTTTTCGAAAAGTTCTTTAGCCAAAGGCGATTTTTCGTACAGGTCTTTGCCCATTCCCGGGAATTGCGCTCCCTGTCCAGGAAATACATATGCTTTCATCGGTAGTGTTTTTAATTTACAGGCGCCAAAGATAATACTTTTTTCGGCTATGGAAATTTGATTATTAATGTCGAATAAAGAGGTTTTAATCTCACTTAAGCACTGATGCTTTTCCGCCTGCAAAATGACGCCCGCTTCGAATATCAATATTCTTCTTGGTTAATACATTTCTACAAGTATTTCACACCTCCTGAGTTAACAGAAACAACCGCAATATAGCAGGAAACAACCGCCACAATGGCAACTTTTTACCCAATAACCCCTTCTTCTCGGCAAATCTGTAAAATTGATTTTAAGCTGTCTTCAATGTTATTATCAAGTCCAACTGAGAAACGAACCAATCCGGGTGAAAGGCCCATTTGTTTTTGAACGGAATCAGGAATTTCGGAAGAGGTACTTTTGCCTGAGCAGCTGAACAGAGTTTTGAAATACCCTAAACTAACGGCCAGATATCCAACATCGGCCACCTGCATTTTTTGCATGATCTGGTGTGCCATTTCAAGCGAACCAAAATCGATGGCCAGCATGCCGCCAAAACCATATCCATCGTTCATCAAAGTTTTGTGTAACTCGTGTTGCGGATGATTTTCGAGTCCAGGGTACGAAATTTTCAGGCCGGCTTTTGATAATTCCCGGGCCAGAAAAAGTGCATTAGAACTATGCTGGCGAATACGTATGTGCAGTGTGTGCAGGTTTTTATGAATGGAAGCCGAGCGCATGGGGTCGAGAACCGGTCCTAAAAGCATGGCTGTTCCGTTGTTTACGTTCGACAAATCGTCGATAAACTTTTTTGATCCGCAAATGGCTCCGGCAACGCAATCGTTTTTCCCGTTGATAAATTTGGTCATGCTATATACCACAATATCGGCGCCCAAACGGGCCGGAGACATAATCATTGGCGTGAATGTGTTATCAACCATCAAAAGCGCATTGTTTCGGTGGGCAATTTTCGATAATTCAGGAATGTCGGAAACCTGCAGCAAGGGGTTTGTAACACTTTCGGTATAAATAACCCGCGTGTTTGGTCGGATTGCAGCTTCAACCAAATCGAGCCGGGTAATGTCAACAAAACTGACTTCGATGTTGAATTTGGGCAGATAGTTTTTCAGGAAAGCATATGTTCCGCCATATGTAGTTACCGAAGTGATAATGTGGTCGCCGGCATTGCAAACTTGCAGCAGGGCGCAGGTAATGGCTGCCATTCCCGAAGCGGTAATCCAGGCCGACTCGGTGTCTTCCATGGCCGACAATGCTTCGGCCAGGTATTTATTGGTAGGGTTCCAATGCCGCGAATAAAGAAAACAGCCTTCTATGTGTCCGAGGAAAGTTTCTTCCATGTCGTCGGCATGGAGAAAGGTGAATGTCGATGAATCGGTAATCGAAGGATTAACTCCGCCAAATTCGCCAAATTGTTTCAGGTGCTGAATGTTTGAAGCCGGATCAAATGTCATAATTCTAAACTTTAGTTTTGTCTAAAGTTAGGCTTCAGGACACAGGTGTGGTATGATTTAATTCAAGTATACAACCTATTGTATAACATCAAGGCAGGTAAATAGCTCCACCGGTGTGATCATAATTGGCTCCGGTAACCGATTTCAGACAATTCGGTTCTTCTCTCAGCCGGAGAACTCCCAGAAATGCAAAAATGATGGCTTCCTTGAAATCGATAATTTGCGCCGAAGGGACTATTGTTTTATGTTTTGTTTTTTCGCTGAAAAGTTCGATTAGATAAACATTGTGAGCTCCGCCACCTGTAATGAGCATGCGGCCTTTGGGATATTGATCAACGGCAAGGCTCAGCTGGTCGGAAACATGTTCGTAAAGTGTTCGGAGAGTATCGGTTGGCGATAACTGAAACGAATGGATCAATGGTAGAAATTCTTCTTCAAACCACTCGCGACCAAGCGATTTAGGCCCTTTTTGCTGGTAAAAATCAAGTTGATTTAATAAATGAAGCAACTCTTCCTGAACTTTTCCTGTTCGTCCGTAATTTCCGTCAAGGTCGTACTGAAAGCCTAATTCTTTAATAAACAGGTTGAATGCCATGTTTGCCGGGCAAATATCAAATGCTTTCCGTTCGCCATTTTCTCGAAACGAAATATTGGCAATTCCGCCGAGGTTAAGGCAGTATTCGTAGTCGCCAAACAACAGTTCATCGCCAATAGGCACCAGTGGCGCACCTTGTCCGTCGAGGGCAACATCCTGCGATCTGAAATCACAAACTGTTGGTAGTCCGGAATAAACAGCAATCGAAGCCCCGTTTCCTATTTGTACTGTAAGTTTATTTTGCGGTTGATGAAAAACTGTATGGCCATGCGATGAGACCAAATCTGGTTTTTGAGGAAGATCGGCTGAGAATTCGGCAACCTGTTTCCCGATGAATTTTCCAAAATCTTTATTCAGAAAAGCGAAATCGAGAGCATTCAAATCGGCAGCTGACGAGAGTCTGTTTACCCATTTATGCGAATATGGAACAGTTACAGCTTTTATTGTTTCGAAATTCCAGGTACGATCGAAAGTAAATCTGCAGGCTGCCAAATCAAGTCCGTCGAGCGAGGTGCCCGACATTACTCCGATGCTCACATAACTTTTCATTATTTATAGAAATTAGTCTTGTAAGTACTTGTGTTTCCTTTGTAATCGGTAACCTCCAGGATTAATTCGTGCTTCTGTTTGAATGTAATCCGTTTTTTATCAAACGTATAAGAAAGCAAATTGTTTTTCAGATCGTACTCGAACAACACCCATTTCCCGTCAATGGTTCCCCTGAAATTTTCAATACCTGAAAGGTTATCGGTTACTTTAAATTTCAGGGCATTCGGGTCAGTTTGTCCTTTCTTGTCGGCGGTATTCAGTGATACGATTTTGGGAGCTTCAGTATCAACAGCCAAAGCGTAACTGCCCAGCGTGCGGATGTTTCCTTCCACCCAGCCATCGTTGTATTTTCCTGTAGCCGAATAAATTCGTCCTGAAACAGGATCGATTTGTGCCAGCATAACTTTGCTTTGCAGGTTTTCGGGCAGATTGACGGCTTTTATTCGCAGCGGACAGGCAAAATGTAAAGCCACCGATCCATTGTGAAGCTGGAAAACTGGCGAATAAAACTTAGGAAGGGCCGGTTTCCGGAAATACTGAAAATTGACATCGCTGTATAAAGCACCTACAGGAATCGAAAATCTGATTCCATCGTCTTTGATTTCATTGTGATGGTTGTATTTGAACAATTCGCCTTTGGCTGGTAGCGGATTTACTTTTACTTCTTTGGATTGAACTTTAAACGAAAGTGTTGTTGAATTTCCGTAAACATCTGCAATATCGTATTTTACCCGATGTGTTTGGCCGTCAGTGGCATCAAAAATGCCCCTTTTTTCAACCACATCGTATATTTGCAATTTATTTCCTGGTTCAAGCCATGTGCGGTAAAGCCGCTGTTTAGAACGCATGGCCAAAGCGTAATCCATATGAGAGTTTACGTATTTCGAATCGTTTATCACCAGGTCGTCCATCGTGAACGAATAAATCAACTGGTCGTCGACCGTTAGTTTGATGGAAAATATGCCGCATTTGTTTGCGGTTCCGTCGAGCAAATCGACCGACTGCACACCAAATCCGATTTTTCCGAAAACCGGAATAGGTTGATTCTCTTTTAACTGATAACCGTTTGCCGATTTAATAATCTCGAATTTTTGCGGAGTTTGCTTACCAGAAACGCTTGCTTCGTCTGAAAGTGGATAAACCATCAGTGCCTGAATGATTGGCTTCAGCTTATCTTTAACCGGCATATTAAACATTAGCGGGTTGAGCATCATTTCTTCTTTCGTCCTTCTGATTTCAAAATGAAGGTGCGGACCTGCAGAGCTGCCTGCATTTCCACTTTTAGCAATCTGCTCACCTTTTCTCACAGGTAAAATTCCCGGAGGAACAGTCTGATCAATGGAAAATGTTTCTTTTTCGTACTGAATATTGCGAATGTATTCGTCTATTTGAGGAGCAAAACTTTCCAGGTGTCCGTAAACGGTTGTTGTTCCGTTTGGGTGCTCGATGTAGAGTGCCCGCCCGTAGCCGGTAGGTGAGATGGTGATGCGCGAAACATAACCGTCGGCAGCTGCATCAACCTCAAGACCGGTTCTTCCCTGCGTTTTGATGTCGATTCCGCCATGAAAATGATTGGGGCGGAGTTCAGCAAAATTCCCGGCTAAAAAAACCGGAATTTTCACCGGAACAGCATAATAATGCGGGTCAATTTCCTCGAGCGGTTGCGATAAGAGATTTAATCCAATGGTTATAAGGAGGAATGTATTCAGAATTCGTTTCATTGCTTCATGTTTGAACTGCGAAAATATAAAACTTATCAAAGCCAATGCGCGTTTTGAGTAGCTTGGAGTAAAACGAAATATTACGTTACAGATTTCGTGTATTGGGCAAAAATGTTAATTTTGTCGATTAATGAAGTTTCGGAAGAATAAAATGAACGTTCAGAAGCATGTTTTTAGTCTTTCTTTGAGCTTGTTTTTGAAAATTGATCATTTGTTTTGAGGATATTTTTGGATGAAAGTGTATTGAGATGACCGATCAGGAGAAAAATTTACTGATAAATGTTGAGTTCAAGGTAAAGCAAATTGTTGCCAGGAACGAGGCACTTAAAGAGGAAAAACGCCAACTTTTGGAAAAGACCAAAGACCTGGAGGAAACGTTAAATCAGCTTCGAAAGGAAAATCAGTTGCTTGAACAGAAATACGAAAATCTGAAGCTTGCAAAAATGTTGATTGCATCGGAAGATGAAACCAAAGATGCAAAAAGCAGAATACAAAAAATAGTGCGGGAAATTGATAAATGTATTGCTCTATTAAACAAGTAATACAAGAATAAAATGGCAGAGAAGCTTTCTATAAATATCAGGATTGACGGGCGGAATTACCCGTTGAAGGTCGAAAAGGAGAATGAAGAGAAATACAGGAAAGCGGCTAAAATAATAAACGACATCGTTCTTCAGTACCGTCAAAAGTACGTTAATAGTGATTCGCAGGATTTTATAGCGATGGCTGCTTTTCAGTTCGTAGTGAAAAATATTGAGCTGGAAGAAAAAGCTGATCAGTCGCCTTTATTTGACGGGCTGAAAAAACTTGACGAAGAATTGAGCGATTATTTGTCATTGAAGGAATAAATTTTATCATATATACGAAAACCCGCATTTTTTATTTAAATTCCGGAATTCAGAGAAATCCGTAGTTTTTAAATAAAAGATGTGGGTTTTTTTAGTGTTAACAAGTTTAATTAATTACAAATGGAGATAATATTCGCCATATCTGGCTTTCTGGGTGGTGGAGTCCTATCATATTTTATGTGGGACAAGGCCCTGAAAAGTAAAAAAAGAAAGATCGTTAATGAGGCTATTGCTGAAGGAGAGGTCATCAAGAAGGATAAAATCCTCCAGGCCAAAGAAAAGTTTCTTCAGCTGAAATCAGAACATGAAGAATACATCAACGAGAAAAGTGCTAAGGTTAATAATTTTGAAACCAAGCTAAAACAGCGTGAAACTTCGATTAACCAGCGCCGGGATGAACTTAACCGTGAAATCAAGGATTTTGAATCATCCAAACATGAAGTTGAAGTTATCCGCGAAAACCTGAACAACCAGCTCGAGCTTCTTGAAAAGAAAGAGCACGAAGTGGAAAGCCTGCACCGCCAGCACCTCGAAAAGCTGGAATTACTTTCAGGCTTGTCTGCTGAAGAAGCGAAGGCTCAATTGGTTGATTCGCTGAAAAATGAGGCAAAAACCGAAGCTATGTCGTACATCAACGAGATAATGGAAGAAGCCAAACTTTCGGCAAATAAGGAAGCTAAAAAGATCGTTGTAAAAACGATACAACGTGTTGCTACTGAAGCTGCTATTGAGAACTCGGTTACTATATTCCATATTGAAAGCGACGAAATTAAGGGACGCATCATTGGCCGCGAAGGTCGTAACATCCGGGCACTGGAAGCTGCTACCGGTATCGAAATCATTGTTGATGATACTCCGGAAGCCATCGTGCTTTCTGGCTTCGATCCTGTCCGTCGCGAAATTGCCCGTTTAGCATTGCACCAGTTGGTTACCGATGGTCGTATCCATCCGGCCCGTATCGAAGAAGTGGTTGAAAAAGTTCGTAAACAGGTTGAAGAAGAAATTATTGAAACCGGAAAAAGGACTACCATTGATTTGGGAATTCATGGATTACATCCTGAACTGATCCGTTTGATTGGTAAAATGAAATATCGTTCGTCGTACGGACAAAACCTTTTACAGCACTCACGCGAAGTTGCAAACCTGTGCGCGATAATGGCTACCGAACTTGGACTGAATGCCAAAGCTGCCAAACGCGCTGGATTGTTACACGATATTGGTAAAGTGCCGGATGATGAACCGGAATTACCACACGCAGTATTGGGTATGAAGCTGGCCGAACGTTTCAAGGAAAAACCTGACATTTGCAATGCCATTGGTGCTCACCACGACGAAGTGGAAATGACTACACTTCTTGCTCCAATCGTTCAGGTTTGCGACGCCATCTCTGGTGCTCGCCCGGGTGCTCGCCGCGAAGTGGTTGAATCGTACATTAAACGTTTGAAAACATTGGAAGAACTGGCACTCTCTTATCCGGGAGTACTTAAAACTTATGCTATTCAGGCTGGCCGCGAGTTACGTGTAATTGTTGGCAGCGATAAGATTGGTGATAAGGAATCGGAACAACTGTCATTCGATATTGCAAAACGTATTCAGGATGAAATGACCTATCCGGGTCAGATTAAAATCACCGTTATCCGCGAAATGCGGGCAATTAGTTACGCCAAGTAAATTTTACTTCATAGAATTTCAAAAAGTCCCGGACCTAAAGTCCGGGACTTTTTTTTGTTATTTCAGTTCAAGATGATACGCACCCTGAGTCTTTGTGCTGAAATCAATTGCAGGTGAGTTCCTGCTTTTCAGACTTATGTTTCCGGTGGTTAGGTTGATTGTTTCGGTTTTGTTGTTCACTGAAATGTTGTTCTGTATTTGTAGCGAGATTTGGTCGGTATTAATGTAAGCGGGTTTCTTTCTGAACTCAAGAGTACAATTCAGGAATTGGATGGTACTTTCCTGCAGTATGAAATCTTGGTTTTTGAATTTATTTGGATTAAAACGATTTACGACTATGGGTTTATCGAGCCTTAAATGATCAACCACTTTTTGAATTGTACGCGTATCATTTTCATGAATCGAATCGTGGCTTACCACCACGTAATTGTTCCGGCCGTTTATTAAGTGAATTATTGTATTTCGGGAATTGTATACGTAAATATGTTTCTGATTTAGTAGCTTAAACTTTGTGCCCAATTCGGTGATTTGCAATGCCAAAATCAGGAATAACCCATAAAACAGCCATTGTTTTTGTTTGGAAAATGCATAAATCAGAATAGCGATGATAATTCCATAGATGATAAAAACCTGTGCATTGTTTAAAACAATTCCTTTTGAAACGGCCAGCGGATGTGCATCCATTATTTTTAATGCAGCGAGCATAAACCAGGTTAGCTTTTGAATGATAATTCCAATGAATGCAGCCAAAGCATGAAAAGGTTCAAAAACAAAATAGGCCAGGGTAAACCACATGATAAAAGTAGTGACTGGGACTACTACAAAATTGCTTAGCCAGAAAAAGTTCGGGAACTGGTTGAAGTAGAAAAGCCCGAGAGGAAAGGTTATCAATTGGGCGGCAACCGAAACCGTAAACAAAGCCCACAACCACTTCAACGCAGGATTAGTGAGGTTCAGCATATTGTAAAGGACGGGTTGAATAAGTACTATACCAAAAATTGCAAGGTACGAGAGCTGGAATCCCACATCGAATAAAACATTTGGATTTAGGAGAATCAGAAACAGGGCAGAGGCTGTTAGCGAATTATAAATGTTTACTGGTCTGCGAAGGTTTTCTCCAATAATCACAAAAGTAAACATCACTGTTGCCCGTTGTACCGGCGGCGAAAATCCGGATAAAAAAGCATATACCCAAAGAGATGAAATCATGATTACAGCAAATATTACTGGTCCGGCTTTCCCTCTTCTCAAAAATGCCAGCAGAAATCCCAAGATCATGTATATAAGCGCCACATGAAGGCCTGAAACCGACAACACATGCATTGCACCGGTTGAAGCAAAATAGTCGAGCGTATCCTGAGCAATTTCAGTCCTGTAGCCAAGTGTTAAGGCAGAAACAACCGATCTTTCTTCCCGATCGGGTAAAATTGCCGGGAATTTGGCAATAAGCTGATCTCGGGTTTTCTCGGCCAGGTTATTAATCGATCGGATCTGACGCCCTGTTTTTAGATAAGTTCCTGATGGCAGATAAACGGAGAACCTTATGTCGCGCCTTTCCATCATCTTTCGATAATCGAACTCGAAGGGATTCCCCGAATTTTTTATTCGCTGTGGCCTTGCAAGTACAATCAGTTGATCGCCAGTTGTTATGGTAGAATCAAACCCTTCCTTGCTGAAATAGGCTACAACTTTTTTAGTATCCGGAAACTTTTCATTCTGAATTAATAGTATGGTTTGGAAAGTCTTCGCTTTTTCTGCCGGATTTTGACATACTTCTGCCAGATAATAATCCTTTTCAGTGAATTCAGGTTCCTTACTTTCATTCGGACGGCTAGGATAGAAGACTCCTGAAAGTACAATGGTTATTGAAAGAACTGTATTTTGAATCTTACCTGAAGCATAGTTGCTGTTGTGCCAGAAAAGGATTAATGCTGAAATTAAAGAAACAAGAACAACAGCGACTATACGGTCGTCAGGGTGAAAATAATAATCCAGCAGAATGCCTGTCAAAAACAGGCTGGTAATCCGGATAAATGGTATTTTTTGGAAAATATTTCGCGCAACTGACATAATAGTTTTCTGTCAATTACGCTGCCCACTTATGTTTTGTTTAATTTTAACAGACTAATTATATGAACGATACGATATTCGTGACGAATGGTAGCTTTTGATATATGAAACATCGGGGTTCTTATTTTCCCGGAACTTTTATGCGATATTTTGGAATAACTTTTCCTTTGGATATGGCCGTGAGTTTACTTTTCAGTATTCTTTTTTTCAACGGATTCAGGTAATCAACAAACATTACTCCTTCCAGGTGATCGTATTCATGCTGTATAACCCTTGAGGTAAATCCACTGAATTCCTCAATATATTCGTTAAAATCTGCATCGTTGTATTTTATTCTTACAGTTTCCGGACGCGAAACATCTTCGCGGATTTCAGGTAAACTCAGGCATCCTTCATTCATAACCCATTCATCACCTCTTTTCTCCAGAATTTCAGGATTGATAAAAGCTCTTTTTATTCCGGGAACTTCGTCTTCATCTTCTTCGTCGGTTGTTGAATCAATTACAAAAATACGGATTGCTTGTCCCACCTGAGGTGCAGCTAGTCCAACGCCATCCGAATTGTACATGGTGTCGAACATGTTCTGAACAAATTCTTTTAAATACGGGAAATCTTTAGTAATTGGTTCGGCTTTTTTACGAAGTACAGGATCGCCAAATACAGTAACCGGATAAATCATTTATAAATATTTTTTGTGTTCTAAATAACTTTGTAAAATTATGGTGGCACTCACCCCATCAATAGTTTCCTTGTTTTGCCTGTCTTTTTTCTTCAAGCCTGCATCAATCATGGTCTGAAAAGCCATTCTCGAAGTAAATCTTTCATCTACCTGTTCCAATGGCATTTCCGGATAATTCTTTTGAAATTTTTGCAGGAACGGATTGATGTATTTAACGGCTTCGGAGGGCTGATTGTTCATTTGTAACGGATACCCTACAATTACTTTTTCGACATTCTCTTTGGCAAAATAGTCTTTCAAGAAAGTCCATATTTCGTTACTTGGAACTGTTGTAAGCCGGGTCGCAATCATCTGTAATGGATCAGTTACTGCCAGTCCAACCCTTTTTTTTCCGTAATCAACAGCCAATATTCGTCCCACAAGCTTGAAATTTGAGGGCAAAAATAGTATAATTTTGATAATAAACTTTCAGCTTTGAGAATATAAGGCGAAAATATGGTTGTATTTCGTTGTGTTATGTATTTGTAAATTAACTGATTGTAAAAATATGTTGTTTTTCATGTTCTTTTGGCACAAGCTTTGTTTTAACCTAGTCAAATTACCGGTAAAAAGTTCAAACAATTAATTATTCACCTTAAAACTGAAGGCCATGAAAACAATAGATAACTTAAGGCAATATTTTCCGGTTCTGATTTGTTCGTTTATACTCACTGCTTCGGCAGTTGATGCAAGTGCTCAGAATAATAGGGGCCAGGGCTGGAAAAAGAATGAAAATAAACACGGGAAAAAAGAATATCGGGAATCAAGACGCGATGACGACAGAAGAGTGTATGTTGACCGAAATAATGACCGTGACAGAGATTACGAATACCGTGAATACCGCCCAAAGTATAACAATCGATACAAACACTATGATTCAGACTACTTTGAGCATCCCCGTTACGGACGTGTTTATCACCGGTTCGATCATAACCCGGTTGTATTTCACCACGACCGCGATGACTATTACTACTACGGAAATCGCTTTTACACTTATCGTCGTGGAATCGGGTATTGTGTAGCTGAACCTCCGCGCAACGTGTATTTCAGAACACTGCCTGTTGAATGCGAACGGGTTTATGTTGGTGGTCACCTCATGTTCAGAAATGGCGATCTGTTCTTCCAGCTTTCACCCAGAGGTTATGTAATGACTCCTGCACCAGTTGGAATTCACATCTCAGCAAGTTTCTAGATCTGAAGAATCAATCATTCGGTTAACTATAGAATTAAAATGGCTGCCTTGATTCTCAGGGCAGCCATTTCTTTTTAAAGGCTTTTCAGGAAGTTGGTGACGTTTGTCTCAATTCGCCCCATTAAATCCGATAAATCTGATTTTACAAACTTATCGCCGGTGATATTTTCGAAAAGCTCGATGTACCGGTCAGAAACCGACTCAACAAAAGCTTCATCCATTTCCGGAATAACTTGTCCTTCTTTCCCCTGGAAGTTGTTCTCGATCAGCCACTGACGCACAAATTCTTTCGAAAGTTGTTTTTGGTTTTCACCTTTTGCCAGACGTTCTTCGTAACCCTGAGCATAGAAATAACGCGATGAATCTGGCGTATGAATTTCATCGATCAGGTAAATTTTGCCATCTTTTTTACCGAATTCATATTTGGTATCAACCAGGATCAATCCCATTTCCGCCGCGATTTCAGTTCCGCGCTGGAAAACTTTGCAGGTGTAATCTTCAAGCATTTCATAATCTGCTTTGCTTACAATACCCTGAGCAATAATTTCTTCCCGTGAAATGTCTTCATCGTGACCTTCCGAAGCTTTGGTGGTTGGTGTAATGATTGGCTCGGCGAATTTCTGATTTTCAACCATTCCGTCGGGCAGGGCTACTCCGCAAAGGGTGCGTTTTCCGCTTTTATACTCGCGCCAGGCATGGCCGGTAAGGTATCCGCGAATGACCATTTCAACCTTGAATGGTTCGCAGTGGTGGCCAACAGTTACATTCGGATCGGGAGTTGCCACTTTCCAGTTTGGAACGATGTCGCTGGTAGCATCCAGAAATTTGGCTGCAATTTGGTTCAATACTTGTCCCTTGTACGGAATTCCTTTTGGCAGTACTACGTCGAAGGCCGAAATACGGTCGCTGACGATCATGACCAAATACTCGTCGTTGATGTTGTAAACGTCTCTTACTTTTCCGTGATATACACTTTTTTGTCCCGGAAAATTAAAGTCTGTTTTTGTTAATGCTTTGCTCATTTTTCTTCGGTTTTATCTGTTTTTTCCTTTTCTTTCTCTTTTTCTTTTCTCTGCAATTCGTGGGCATGATGCTTTTCATAGGCCAGAACAATCTCGCGAACCAAACGGTGCCGCACAATATCTTTTACGTCGAACTGAACAAAGGAAATATCCTTAATGTTTCGAAGGATTTTTTTTGCCAGTATTAGACCTGACGGAGTTTGGAATGGCAGGTCGATCTGTGTTTCGTCGCCTGTAATTATAAATTTGGTATTGAGCCCCATGCGTGTCAGGAACATTTTTAGCTGAAGGACGGTTGCATTTTGCGCCTCATCGAGAATGACAAAAGCGTTGCTCAGCGTTCGTCCACGCATAAAAGCCAGCGGCGCAATCTGAATGGTGCCATCCTTCATAAATTCGTCAAGTTTTTTGGCCGGAATCATGTCGAGAAGAGCATCATATAAAGGTTGCAGATACGGATCGATTTTTTCCTTGAGGTCACCTGGAAGAAAACCAAGTCTTTCACCTGCTTCCACTGCGGGACGGCTCAGAATGATTCGCTTTATTTCGCGATTCTTCAGTGCCCGAACGGCCAGTGCAATGGCAGTGTAGGTTTTTCCGGTACCGGCAGGTCCCATGGCAAAAATCATATCCGAATTTTTGCTTGCTTCAACCAACAACCGTTGATTGGGGGTTCTGGCCCGAATTGCTTTGCCATTTATCCCGAACAGCAGAACGTCTTTATCTTCATCCGAGGCTTCAGGTATTCCTTCCATCTCATTCAGAAAAACCTGGTTGATTACATCGTCGGGAAGCACGTTGAACTGGTTATAATGATCAATGATCAGGTGAAATTTCGATTCGAAGCGGAGTATTTCCTCGTCATCGCCTTTAATAATGACGTCGTTACCACGGTAAACAATGATTAATTTGGGAAAGAAAGATTTGATCAGGTTCATCTTGGCGTTATTTACGCCGAAAAATTCCAGTGGATCAATTCCTTCGAGATGAATTAGCTTTTCAAACATAAATTGATTGCAGCTTTGGATATGATGCAAAAATAAGCACTTTTATACGATTTCAAGTGAAAAGTGGGGGATTAGGCCAAAGATTTGTTAACAATTAATTTGTAGTCATTATGTATATTTATTCGTCTCATTTTTTGTTGTTTGGGTGTGCAGACTTGTTGGTGAATTGCATTTTATGAACTTCGAAAGCAAACCTTTTAATTTTAAAATATTTCTTTCATTCTTTTATATAACTTTGTGGCCTAACAGGTTTCTCTACGGAGAATTAAAAGGGAAACAGGTGAGCCAATGGCAATTCCTGTACAGTTCCCGCTGCTGTAAGTCCTGAATAACTTTTCGACGTTGAGCCACTGTCTCTAAAGGGATGGGAAGGTGTTAAAAAGGGGATGAGTCAGAAGACCTGCCTGTACATATCCGGATTTTGAAGCTTTCGGCGAAAAAGCTAGAACCATGTACCTTCTTTTTGTTTCTGTAAGGCTGCAAAATCCGCGTTTAACAATGATTTTACAGCGAATGTCACAGTTAAAAACCGGTTGTAGTTTTTTGATTATCAGTTTCTTGATTTTTTGGTTTAATCAAACCAATGCTCAATTTGTGTCCAGGGTCATCGAGTATACACCAGCTCCGGGGCAGTTCACCAATGCCGATTATATTGGCACACCATCGGCCGCTAACTCTATTGTTGGAACGAACAAGGGATTGGTTAGTTTGGGTGCTTTTGGCGGATCGGTTACGGTCTATTTTGCCGATGGAATCAAGAACGATCTGGCCAATCCTTATGGCGTCGATTTTACGGTTTATGGCAATTCAACTATGACCTGGTCTGAACCAGGCATTATTCAGGTGATGAAAGATGCAAATCATAACGGACTGCCCGATGATACCTGGTACGAAATTGCCGGAAGCGAACACTTCTGGAATTCAACATTTTCGGGATACCAGGTTAGTTACCTGAATAACGGGTTGAATGTAGCCGGAGATATTCATTGGACCGACAATCAATCGGCATCAGGAATTATTCCGGTCAACAGTTTTCACCAACAGCCGTATTATCCGAGAACTGATTTGTTTCCAACGATTAATGCTGATAAATACAATCTCAACGGAACCCGCCTGACTTGTCCAATCGATTTGTCAATTCTCGGTTCTGTCATTTCAAACCATAAAACATTTGGATATGCCGATAATACGCCGGTTTTGTCGTACACCGAAAAGCTTCCGGATAACCCATACACGGCAGTTACTGAGGGAAGTGGTGGAGATGCCATCGACATTGGCTGGGCGGTAGATCAGAATAAGAAACCAGTCAATCTGGACGAAATTCATTTTATCCGGATTTATACCGGAATGAATGCGCTGGCTGGTTGGCTTGGTGAGGTATCGACCGAAATAACCGGAATCCGTGATGTTGAACCCGCCAATGTTTCGGGAGTTCAATCAGTGGTAGTCATAAAAGAGTTACCCCGAAAAATGAGTCTGGGGCAAAGTCTCGATCTGGAAGCGATGGTGTTTGAAAACGGTATCAGGCAACAAAATGTAGGAATAAACTGGAGCGTGAGTGATGCACAATTGGCCGCTATTCAGAACGGAAAACTTGTTGCCAAAAGCCCGGGAATCATTCAGCTTCGGGCTGCTTCGCCATCAAATCCTACCATTTATACTGAAGTTTCGCTTGAAATCTTCTCTGCAGCCAAAGCCGAAATAACTCTATCGTCAAAGAGCCTGAAAGTGAATGATAAACTTGAACTTTCAGGGAGGCTAAAAGACCAGTCGGGAAATGTTTTGACCGGAATTAATACCACCTGGAGGATTAACGATGAAACGATTGCTGAAATTATTCTGGTTGATGGGACCTATTATCTGAAAGGGAAGAAAATTGGAAAAAGCTGGTTGCATTACGAGGTTGCCGACAATCCTTTGGTCTGCGATTCGGTTCAGATTGAAGTATTTCCTGAATCGGCTTTGAAAAAAGTGTTTGCAGCGGTAAAAACCAGCGATCGAACCATCATTCCCCGCCAGTCGGTGTGGGTTGAGCAGATTGATCTGACGGCAAAAGTCGATCATGCACAAAAGCAGTATGGGTTGAGTGAGATAAACTATGTTTCACTGGCTCATGCAGTCGCAGCAATCCTGAAAACTGCCGGACAAAGTTCAGATTGGGCATTTCGTGATGATGCGCAAAGCGGATCGGCCTTGTATTTGTGGAAAGTTCCGTCGGTAGAAGAAGGCTCAACAGTTTATACTTTTGGTTATGGTGGCTCCAGAACTGCTGATGCTTACCGGAAAACATGGGTGGTCATGCTGAACCAGCAACCGGTTGTAACAGGACTCGACAAAATCAAGGTAAATAACAACGATGAAATACTGATCTATCATATTGCCGATAATAATTTGCCTTGGTTGGTTACACAAATGACCATTGGTGCCGATTCAGTGAAAGTTGGACAAAATGTTGAAGTTCAGCTGAAAAAATATTCGTGCACGATGGATGCAGAACGAAATGTAGCTATAAACTCCTCAGAGGCAGTCGCCAGCCAATCGGTTGTAGCTGAACCAAACCAGGTCGCTGCCAACCGTGTTGTTATTACAACCGACGAGTTTGGAAAAGCTTCATTTACTGCCAGTCAATCGGGACAATATTTGGTTAGTTCCGGAATTGACGTTTCGCGCGTGATTTCAGGATTGGTTACCGATGTTCCGAATTTGCCTGAAGCTTCTGTAAAGTGTACCATTTTTCCTAATCCGTTTACAGGTTCGATCAACGTGAATTGTGCATCGCCAATCAGTTCTGTTGAAATATTCAATGTTGAAGGCTCTCTGGTTTTTATTGAAAAAGAACCATTACAAAAGCTTAATCTGGAGCATTTACCTTCCGGACTTTATATTATCCGGATTAAATCGGGGCAACAGGTTTTTCAGCAAAAAATCGTAAAGAAGTAAGATGGTGAACGCGTTTGCCCGATATCTCCGAAAAGAAGTCAAAACGCTGTTTTGTGTAATTGGCTTGTTTGCACTTTCAGGAGAAATTTTAGCTCAGAAACTAACTGATACCATTCATATTCAGGAAGTAAAGGTTTATGGTAAACGCAAGATTGAGGAGGCTGGTACAATGGTTACTCACATCGATACACTGGCGATTCAGATGATGAAAACCCAGACTATTTCGGAACTGCTGTCGTCGTATTCGCCTGTGTTTATGAAATCATACGGCCGTGGATCGGCTGCAACGGCTTCGTTTCGAGGAACGGCGCCTTCGCATACGCAGGTTTACTGGAACGGTATGAAAATGAACTCACCAATGCGCGGGGATGTCGATTTCTCGCTTTTCCCCGTTTATTTCGTTGACGATGTAAGCCTTTTGCATGGCGGAAGTTCGCTGCAGTCGGGCTCCGGGGCATTGGGCGGAAGTGTTTTGATCAACAATAGGCCCGATTGGACAGATCGTTTTAGTATCCGTTACGTTCAAACCGTCGAGAGCTTCTCAACTGCCAAGGAATACCTGAATGTGGGTTTGGGAAATGGCCATTTCCAATCGAAAACCCGCTTGTTTTCAGATCAAAGCCGGAATGATTTTTCGTATTTTAATTACGGGGTTTTGCCAATGCACGAGGCTGTTCAGAAAAATGCCGGTTACGAAAAACTGGGCTTGCTTCAGGAATTGTATTATCGGTTAACCCACCAGACCTTTTCTGCCAAACTTTGGGTTTATCGAAGCGATCGCGATTTGCCTCAGCTAATGTCGTTTGAAGGAGATGCGCGCAAGGAAACCCAGATGGACCGAAATATCAGGGCAGTCGGTTCATGGAAATATCTTTCTGAAAAAAGCATTTTAGAACTAGTGCTTGGCATGAATCGTACACGGCTGAATTATTTCAGGTCGAGTACTGAAGCTAGTTTTGTGAATTTCGACAGTCGCAGCAAAGAAATGAGTTATACCGGGAATCTGAACTTTGACTGGAAGCCTCGGGAAACCCTAAGTTTAAACTGGTCTTTGAATTCGGCTTTCCACCAGGTTTCAGTTTTCGACAGTGCTCAGAAAATTGGATATGATCATGATCGGATGGAACTTTCGTTGATGAATGCTGCTCATTTTCAGCCAAATTCCCGCCTTTTGTTTTCGTTTTTGTTTCGGAGTGAAATCTACGATAATAAAGTTATTGGGTTTATTCCATCGCTTGGTGCCGAATATTTGCTTGGGACAAAATGGAATTACGCTTTAAAAATGAATGTTTCGCGCAATTACCATCAACCTGGGTTGAATGATTTGTATTGGTTTCCGGGGGGAAATCCGGATTTGAAACCTGAAGATGGATATGCCGGAGACTTGGCTTTTTCTTTTGAGAAACGAACAGAAAAGTCATTTCTTTCAGGTCAGATTACAGGTTACGCTTCGTTAATCGACGACTGGATTGTGTGGCAGCCATCGGCCAGCGGAGCTTCGTATTGGGAAGCCAGTAATTTGCGTAGGGTTTTTGCTCGTGGCGCTGAGGTTCAGGTTGCTTTTCACCGGGAAATGAGTAGCAAATTCAGCTTTGATTTGAAGGGAAACTATTCGCATTCGGCAACTTCAAATGTTGATGCAGTTCCTTCGGTTGATAAATCGAGGGGAAAGCAGCTGATATATATTCCGAAAGATAAAGCGAATTTGTTTGCCGAAGTGGACTATAAAAAATACTACCTGAAAGTGAATGCGCCATTTGTTGGCAAACGCTATACCTCGAGTAACAATGAGGAATCGGATTATGAAAAGGTGTTGAATGCTTATTGGCTGATCGACCTGAGTGCCGGTCGGCAATTCAATTTCAAGCCCGTTCATGTTGATGTGGTTGCCAGTGTTGAAAACTTAGCCAATACTGATTATATGGCTATTTTATGGCGCCCAATGCCAGGTCGTTATTATTCATTAACCATCCAGATCAGCTATAAAAAATAATGCAGAAATACCTTGTCATACTGGCTGTTTTGCTTGCACTTTTCTCCTGCAATGATGATCCGGTGGAAACGATCTATTTTGATTTTACCGGAAATCGCGGCGTGTACGTTTTAAGTGAAGGAAATTTCATGTATGGAAATTCGTCACTTTCGTTTTACGATCCGGCTGACAAACGGGTGTATAATCAGGTTTTTCAGGCACGGAACGGAGCACCTCTGGGCGATGTAGCCCAATCGATGACCATTTGGAATAACCTGGGATTTGTGGTGGTAAATAACTCTGGAAAGATTTATGTGATCGACAGCAAAACTGCTGAGTTTAAAGGCAGTATTTCAGGACTGAGTTCGCCTCGATATGTGCACGTTGTCAACGAGCAAAAGGCTTATGTGACCGATTTGTACGCCCGAAAAATCACCATTTTCAATCCTGAAACTTTTGAAATAACAGGTAAAATAGCTGTGAATAACCCGAATTCGCAATTTGCGCAACATCCAACCGAACAGATGGTGGCCTGGGAAAATCTGTTGTTTGTCAATTGCTGGTCGTACGACAACAAAATTTTGGTTGTTGATACCAATACCGATCAACTGGTTGACTCGATCGAAGTTTTTAAACAGCCCAATAGTATGGTTCTCGACAAATACAATAAGCTTTGGGTGCTGACTGATGGCGGTTTTCAGGGAAATGCCTATGGCTACGAGCAGCCGGGCCTTTTAAAAATTGATGCCGAAACCCGTGAGATTGAACGTTCGTTCCGTTTTGCTCTGGGCGAACGGCCGCTGAAACTGACCATAAACCCATCAGGCGATTCTATTCTTTACCTGAACCGTCATGTGTGGCGAATGAGTGTAAATGACAAACGTCTTCCGGAACAACCGTTTATTATATCTGAAAACGCCAGTTTATACGGCGGTTTTTACAGCCTGGGAATCGATCCGCTGACTTCAGAAGTCTATGTTGGCGATGCTATCGATCATCGCCAAAACGGAATTGTTCGTCGGTATTCTTCTGACGGAAAATTCATCCACGAATTTAAAGTCGGAATTTCTCCGGGATACTTTGCGTTTAAACCAGAATAAATCTTGCTTAAAAAATAGGCACTTCGCGCTTAAATGTTTCGTCGAGCGAAATGAATGTTTCGGTACTGGCAACACCACCAATTTTCTGAATTTTATCGCTCAGAATGTCACGCAGATGCTCGTTGTCCTTGGCGTAAACCTTCACGAAAACGGCATATTGGCCGGTTGTGTAGTGGCATTCCACGATTTCGGGAATTAGTCGGAGTTGTTCGGCTACAGTTGAGTACAGGCTTCCTTTTTCAAGAAAAACGCCAATATAGGTGCAGGTTTTGAAATCAATTTTCTTCGGATCAATGTGATATCCTGAGCCCACGATAACGTTCAAGTCAATCATCCGGTTAACACGCTGGTGAACAGCAGCTCTGGAAACGCCAACTTCAGAGGCAACATCTTTGAAAGGGATACGGGCATTTCTGGAGATGATATCCAGAATTTTAAGGTCGATGTCGTCTAATTGATTTCGTAATGTCATGGCAGTAATTTCATTGGTTATAGTGGTTCAAAACTAGGTAAAATCTGTGATTTTGATAATAAATCAAACGAATTATTTCAAAATGTCAAAAAATGAAGGTGAAACTGATACTGTAGAAATGAAAAGGGGCATCATCGCTGAATGATACCCCTTCTCTAAATATTCGTATCGTTTTATTTGATTGGAACCTGGCGTTTAAATTCCATTTCGAGCGAGATAAATGTTTCGGTACGTGCAATCCCTTCAATTTCCTGAAGGTCTTCATCAATCAGTTTTTTCAAATGTTTGTTGGTTTTTGTCTGAACTTTGATGAAAATAGCATACGATCCCGTAGTGTAGTGACATTCCACAATTTCAGGAATTTTAATGAGGGCCTCGACAACCTGTTTGTGAAATTTCGCTTTTTCGAGGTGAATTCCCATATAAGCGCAGGTAAAATAACCCAGTTTTTGTGGATTAACGATAAATTCGCTACCCGAAACTACACCCAGATTTAACAGACGCTGTACACGCTGATGGATGGCAGCTCCGGAAACGCCACATTCGCGGGCCACTTCCAAAAATGGGATGCGGGCGTTCTTCGTGATCAATTTCAGAATTTTCTCATCTAACTCGTCTATATTCGGTAGCGGTTCAATATGCAGATCGTTCATAAATGTATTGTTCTAACTGTCGTTTTAAAAATTGAAACCCAAAAGTACAAAAAAATGACAAATTTCAATTATTCTTGTTGAAAAACATCATGATTGTAATGAACTGAAAGTGCGTTTGTCTTTTTCTTCAATTGGGCTTGTTGTAATTTATCGGCAAATGTAGGTGATTTTTCTCTTCAAAAACCTGATATTCAGTATTCTTTGAGCTTAATTTATTCGTGAGGCCAGCTTTTCACTCAAATCGTTGATGTCGCTGCCCGAAGGCGCCTGAAATACACGTAGTTCAAACTTTGGAATAATAGCCAGAATATGATCAAAGATATCGGCCTGAATGCTTTCATATTCATTGAGTTGCTTTTCTTTACTGAATACATAAATCTCAATTGGAAGACCTGATTCTGTTGGTTGCAGATACCTCACAAGGAATGTCATGTCGTTGTTAATGTAGGGGTTGTTTTTCAGGTATAATTCCAGATATTTTCTGAAAATGCCCAGGTTAGTCTGTCGGCGGCCATTGGGAATGTGATCGTCAACAACTCCAAGTTTTCTGTTGTGTTCGTTAATTTCGTTTTGCTTCTCAGTTACATAATTTCTGATGAGCCTGAAGTTTTGAAATTTCTCAAGCATTTGGTCGTCGCAAAAACGAACACTTTTCATGTCGATATTGATGAAGCGTTTGATGCGGCGTCCGTCCGATTCTTCCATGCCCGACCAGTTCAAAAACGAGTCGGTAACCAGCGAATAGGTTGGAATGGTAGAAATGGTCTTATCGCCGTTCTGCACTTTCACGGTGGTCAGCGAAATATCGACAACGGTACCGTTTGCGTTATGTTTGGGTACTTCAATCCAGTCGCCGGGTTTAAGCATGTTGTTGGCCGAAAGCTGGATAGAGGCAACCAGCCCCAGAATCGGATCTTTAAAAACCAGCAAAAGTACAGCAGCAAATGCTGTCAGACCAGTCATTAACCCTAGGGGCGACTTTTTAAAGATGAACGCAATGATGAAAATCGTGGCTACAAAGTAAACCAGGATCATAACAAGCTGAATGTATCCTTTGATAGAACGACTTGAAGCATAGGGCGTTGTGAGATAAATATCGTTCGCAGCTTTTAATGTTCCGGAAATCACTTTTACAAAAATTACGACAAAGTAAATGTTGGTAAATGTGGTCAGTAAGCTGGTAACTTCAGGTATTTCAGAAAAATTGCACGAATAATAGAAAACCATTGCAGAAGCCAAATGCGATAAAGATTGAAAAACCTTATGCTTCAGCAGGTAATCGTCCCAATCTGTCTTTGATTTTTCAACAAGACGGTGTATGACTTTAATGACTATCCATTTGGTAATCCAGTGAACGATAGTGGCTACCACGAAAATAGCCAGAATGGTTACCATTAATGCAGACAGTTTGGCGTACATTTCCAGAAAATTTAAATCCCGGAAAACCTGGTTTAATAGGGTGTAAAGTGATTTCATTGATTATTAGTGAAATGCAGATTGTATCGATAAAATATGGTGCAAAAATAAAAAATCTTTACTCTTTCAAAACGGTGTTGTCTGGTTATGGCACGGAATGTCAAAATCAATCGGTTTTTTTTTGGTTTTGTTATTCGCTGAATTTCTGGCGGTTCTGCTTTGTTTCTGCTTTCAGTCGCTTTTGAGTTAATCGTTTCTCAATCGAACCCTGAGTTGGTCTGGTTTTCTTTCGGGGCTTTACCGGAGTTAATGCTTTTACAAGAAGCTGATACAATTTTTGTATGGCGTCTTCCTTGTTCGAAAGTTGCGAACGATCGCGTTGCGAAACTACACTCAATATACCTTCGTCGTTAATTTTTGAGGCAAGTTTTATGCTGATTAAATCCTTTTGCTCCTGAGTTAGTAGTGATGAATTCCGGACATCGAACCGGAGCTCAACTTTTGAGTTGACTTTGTTTACATTCTGGCCCCCGGGTCCGCTGCTTCTGGAAGTGAAAAACTGGAATTCGGCTGACAAATCCGGAATACTGATCGCAAAATCATCCATTGTCAGTCGGTTTTAGTTTCAGGATCTAATTTTTTCCTTGGTTTGCGCATTGGTTTATTGGCATAATAATACGCAACCCGCTCTATTGCTTTCCTGATACTTATGTTGATCGGATTATAGTCGTTTGCCATCACCGGATCGATCGAATAAATCTGATAATAGAAATCGGTCACCACTGGAATAAACATTCCTTTCGTGTTAATGAGTTCCGATGCTCTTTTAAATTCTTCAGGATACTCTTTTTTGATGTGCGAGCAGGTGTAAACCGCTAATCTTGAATTCTTGTCGTGAACGGCCGAGAAGCCAAAGAGACGGCAGATCAGTCCGCGGTATTCATATGCCGAGCATCCGGCGGTTTCTCCCGGAGCCTGACTTTTTGCAAGGTTTATACAGTGTTCCGGTTCGGTTTCCAGCAAATCGAGTGCTGCTTCGTGCAGGTTGTTTGAAACCAAGTAATATGCCAGGGGCAGAAATTCCAGAACATTGGCTTCCAATCCCTTTTTTAGGCAACATAAGTTGCAGTTTGTGAGGCATTTCAGATTTGATTGCTGGCCAAATTTTCCGGTATCTTTATCCAGTTGTTTAAAAACCCGTTCAACTTTTCTGATTTTTTCAAGCATAAATCATGTTGTGTAAAAAGCGCACCAAATTTAGTCGAATTGTTGTTTGATTATCCTGTTGTTTCAAAAGAATATAAGGCCAGTTTTTTGTGTCGCAAAACAGAAAAGAACCTGTTGGAAGAGTTGTTATTACGGACCCCAGGGCGATTGATGGTTCGTAACGCTTACCCGTGTTTCTATTTTGAAATTCTTCGAAACTTTATATTGCATGAACATGGAGGCACCTTTGGTACTCATATTTTGTATGGCCGGATTCATTTGTGGCTGATCGAAAATGGTTTGTGCACCAAAACTATTGCCACCAAACGAAAATCTGTTATTCAGTTTGTATTCGGCCTGGTTAAACACAACTCCGTTGGAATAAAAAGGCGAAATTCCAAACCGGTAGGAGTAGGCTGACGTTGAAATATTAGTAGTGTTGAAATACTTTTTAAAATCTAAATTTTTACTGAAGTCGGGGAGGTGCGGTTGGCTGAACAATGAAGGACCCAATAAATTGAATGTCACTTCTGAAAAGGAACTTTTCAGGAGCAGCGGCATTCCTGGCATTAATTCTTTGACTTCTGTAACATTAATAGATTCAGGAATACTATCAGAAATAATTTTCTCTTGTGCCGAGGCAAAAACCACCACACAAGAGAAAATTAGTAATGAGAATAGCCGCTTCATTCAAATGCAGGATATTAAAATAATTTGATACCTAAACTGAGAACAAAGGTGCCATTTTTTGAATTAAGTCCTTCGTAAAAATTTCTGCTGTACGACTCCATTCGCGCATCGAAAGTCAGGAACAGAAAATCGACCCCGGCGCCATATTGCCAGCCCAGCAAACTGTTTTTCAGGTTGTCTTCTGTGAGCTGTCCTTTCACACTTTTATCGGTTAGGAACGAGACAACCGGGCCAGCCATAATTCTAAGGTTCAGTGCTTTCTGGTCGATAAGTTTAACCCCCACTAATGCCGGAACATCAACTGTTTTCAGGTCGAATGAGTTTACTGTTGAAAGGTTCACTTTATCGATGTATTCTCCTCCTTTGGAATTATAATAGGCTTCGGGTTGAATGTACAATCGTCCCAGATTAAGGCGTGCAAAAGCCCCAAACGAGTAGTTATTAATGGTCTGCGGATTATAATCTGCGACATCAGTCGAGATTTTCGAGTTGTTGAGTCCAGCTTTTAAACCGGCATCAAAAAATCCCTGAGCCTTGCCTGTCAGTGCCAGCAAGACTATCATCACAAAAACTGTAATTTTTTTCATGGCTGTCAAATTTTTTAATTAAACGATTATTCGGGTCTGTTTATTACTGACAATTTTTGTGCCTAAGGGTTGCATGATGCAGCTGTCTTAAAGCGATCCCCGAACAATCAGTTGGGTTGGAATAACCTTGTTTACCCTTTCTTTATTGACAATGAAGTTGGCACAGTCTTTTCCCATGCGGACAAAATCGGTTGAAATAACCGTAATTCCGGCGCCAACAATCTCCTTCATCGGTGAATCATTATAAGAAATTATGCCTACTTCTTTACCAATTTGATAAGCATTTTTCTTGCAATCTTTCACAATCTTGACCAGATCGGAGTCTTTAATAACCAAATAAACCTGTCCCGGCTGAACTTCGCGGTCATTAATATTCTCCAGAACATTGTGTTTTAGTTTATGATTGGTGCAAAACCGGTTAAATGCATCAATCGTTTCGATGGGATGTGGGGTATCTTTCGGAAAAATGAGGATGAATTCCTGGTATTGCTGAATGCGTTCCAGTCCTGAATTCAGGCATTCATAAACTGTTTCGTTGAAATTCTGTGTCAGGCTCGAAACTTCATTTCTGGGGTCAAAACCCATATCCAGAATCAGTAGTTTTTTCGGATCGATTTTCCGGACAACATCTTCCATGTTTTTATTGTCGATATTCATCACAATATACATGCTGTATCGCCCCAGGCTGTTTAATATTAGTTGATTAAATACCTCCGGATTGTAGTGGTGAAACAAGAGGTCAACCGAATAATTATCAGGCAGATTAGTCCTGATTGATTTATAAAGCTGTTCTTTAAAAGCGCTGAAGTCGTCGAGCAAAATAAATACCCGGTATGCTTCCGAAGCCACAAAATAACCTTTGGTTGGTGTCGACGAAATGATGCTCCGTTGTTTCAGTAGTGAATAGGCTTTGAAAATAGTATCGCGCGAAATGCCGCTTTCCTTGTTTAGCTGGTTCACCGAGGGAAGGAAATCGCCTTCTTTTAAGATTCCGAGGTTAATTGCCTCAGTAACGGCATGAATAAGTTGCTGTAACTTGGTTTGGGAAGAGCTTTCGTCGGGCTTAAATGAAAATTTTTTCATCCGGATTTTCTTTGAAAAAGCCTGAATTGCAGGTACAATTCAGGCTTTTAATATAACTGTTGCGAAGATAGTATTTTTAAACTTTAGGCACTTCGCACTTTAGTGCAGTTTCGACACTTTTATTTGTAAAGCGGCCCATAGGTGGCACAGGCACGGTAATCGGCTCCCTCTTTATCAGTTCCGAAAGCCGACCATGCACTTGGGCGGAAAATTTTGTCTTCGCTTACATTGTGCATATTTACCGGAATGCGCAGGATCGATGCCAGCGTAATCAGGTCGGCACCAATGTGGCCGTACGAAATTGCTCCGTGGTTGGCGCCCCAGTTGGCCATTACGCTGTACACATCTTTAAAGGCATCATTGTTGGCCAAACGAGGAACGAACCAGGTGGTGGGCCAGGTTGGATTGGTGCGAACGTCCAAAATATCATGCACATCATCTGGCAATTCAACCGTCCATCCTTCGGCAATTTGCAATACCGGGCCAATTCCTTTTACCAGGTTTACACGAGCCATGGTAACCGGCATTTCTCCGGCAGTTTTGAATAACGACGAATAACCACCACCGCGGAAATATCCCAGGTCAGCCGGACACCAGCTGGTGTTTTCGAGACAGGCAGCCGCTTCGGCTTCAGAGATTTCCCAGTATGGTTTCATGGCTGGGTTTCCGTTGGCATCTTTTTGACGAGCAGTAGCGTCTAGAGTAGTCGATCCGGAGTTGATCAGGTGGATGATACCGCCGCTTGCTTTGCCAGTCAAGGCTTTGCCTGTTACGCGTTTTACCGCTTCAGGGCTCCAGAAAGTACGAACATCGGAGAAAATTTGGGCAGTGTTGGTGAGCAGATGGCCAAACAACATGGCTACACCGTTCAAACTGTCGTTTTCAGTAGCAAACACATAAGCTTCGCGGATTCCGTTCCAGTCGAACGACGAATTCAGAATAGCTTCAGTGAAATCGGCATTTGGGTAATAGTCGGTCCATTGGCGTTGTCCCTGGAAACCGCCCAAAATGGCGTTCCGTCCTTTCGATTCTTCGCCGTGTCCTATTTCTTTCAGTTTTGGGTTGCCAGTCATCAGGTCGCGGGCAATCAAAGTCATTTTTACAACAGTTTCCCATTCCCAGTCTTTCCGCTCGCGCGACGATTGTTTTTCGGCACGGTTCAGATCTTTTCCTTCTTTGCAGTTAGCTTTGGTCCACTCCATCGCTTTGGTAAATTCTTCCTGATCGAAAATGCCTTGTTCCATTCGGCGAATCAGTTCAACCGACTCAACAAATTCGGTGCGAATACCGAGGTATTCCTGGAAGAAGTTCGAATCGACCATCGATCCGGCAATACCCATTGAAGTATAGCCAATCGATAAATATGACTTTCCTTTCATTTGAGCGGCAGCCAGAGCGGCTTTCACAAAGCGAAGAATTTTTTCCTGAACATCCTCCGGAATGGTGGTGTCTTTGGCATCCTGCACGTCGCGGCCATAAATACCGAAAGCCGGAAGTCCTTTTTGTGAATAACCGGCCAGTGCAGCAGCCAGGTAAACAGCGCCCGGACGTTCGGTACCGTTGAACCCCCAAACAGCTTTTGGCATGGTTGGATGTGTGTCCATCACTTCTGTTCCGTAACACCAGCATGGCGTAACGGTAAGCGAAATAGCTACGCCTTCGCGTTCGAACTTATCGGCACAATGAGCGGCATCAGCTACACCGCCAATAGTGGTATCAGCAATTACGCATTCTACTTTTTCTCCACTTGGGAAACGAAGATTATCTTCAATTAGTTTGGCTGCAGCTTTGGCCATATTCATGGTTTGTACTTCGAGCGATTCGCGCACCCCGCGTTCTCTTCCATCGATTACCGGACGGATGCCAACTTTGGGCAAACGACCAATCAGTCTGCTGTTTTGAGTCATTTTAATGTAGTTTTTTTAGTATTATTTGTTCCGTTTCGTGTTGTCCTGTACTGTGCTGCTAAGTAAGTAGTTTTTTCATAAATTCCAGCTGTTGGGAAACACATTTTGTAAATTTTGATTGATGAATATCTGAATCAAGTTTTTTTGTTTTCAACCTAAATTTATCATCGTTATGTTTGGCTATTGCACTAAATTTGTGCCGATTTAAACCCGGACAATTCATGCGATATCAGAAAATAGCATTTGTTTCTTTTCTTTCTCTTTTGTGCACTGTCGCTGCTTTTGCACAAAACGATCCATCAACGTTTGTCGATTCGCGCGGCCAGCTTAACTATTCGTCGCTCGATTCGTGGTATGCCCGCAAAGTAAAAGAATCGTTTATGCTGAGCGGTAAAACCATTGATTTATTTGGCGTTGGAGCTGTCAATTCCCAGTCTGACTTTTATGATACAAAGCTGAAAGACCCGAAATCGCCCTGGGGAACTACCAATATTTATTCGAAAATGGTGCTCGACGTAGCCAATACCCGCGTTTTCCCGGAAAAGCGGGGGTCTGGCTATTGCAGCCGTCTGGAAACTGCAATTCGGAAAGACAACATAGCCGGACTAAAGGTGGAAGTGCTGATTGCCGGAACCTTGTTTGTTGGCGATTTGATTGAACCGGTGCGGGGTTTGAAAGATCCACTGAAAAATGTGAGCCAGGGTATCCCATTTAACCGGAAACCCAAAGCTGTGAAATTCGATTATAAATACAGGGTTGGGAACAAACGGGTAAAGGCAACCTACAGTGTTGATGCGGCTGAAGGCCCTGATAAAGCTGAGTTTTGCGTGATTTTGCAAAAGCGCTGGGAAGATAAAAACGGCAATGTATTTGCTACTCGTGTTGGCGGAGCCCGCCAGTTTTTTACCGGTTCGGTCGATCAATGGATTAACGGCGCTACTTTCCCTGTATTTTATGGCGATATCACCCACTTACCCGAGTACGATGCCAAAACAATGGGACTGATTCCATCAGTGGGCGAGGTGTACGTAAAAAACTCGCAGGGCAAAATGGTTCCGTTGTTTGAAACCGGCTGGGGAAAACCGGAGGACACGCCCACACACCTTATTTTTTACTTCACCTCGAGCTACCAGGGCATACAATACCAAGGCTCACCCGAATCAATTTTCTGGGTCGATAACATCGAGTTTGTGTATTAGGAAAGCTTCTGTATAAGCCGCCATGTTCAACATGACGGGTTCCTGGGCAACATGACGTAGAAGAAAACCAACATGGGGACAAAATCATTAACATGGCGGGTATTTTCATTAACATGGCAGCTTCCTAAGTAACATGGCGATGATATTTTATAACATGGCGGGTCCAGGAACAACATGGTGGTAATAATTCTAACATGACGACCTTTGATCAAAATTTGTAAATTGCAACTAACTAACGAGAAATAATAACTACAACGATGAACAACATCCGCATATTTAAAATGCCATTCGCCAGTGTGTATCCGCTGTATGTGCAGAAAGCTGAGAAAAAAGGACGAACCAAAGACGAAGTTGATACTGTTATTTGTTGGCTTACCGGTTACGACGATGAATTGCTTCGGCAGCAAATAGAGCAAAACGTCGATTTCGAGACCTTTTTTGCGCAGGCGCCGCAGATAAATCCCAATGCTTCGAAAATTACAGGTGTAATCTGCGGTTATCGGGTCGAAGAAATTGAAGATAAGCTGATTCAGCAGATTCGCTACCTCGATAAGCTAGTCGACGAATTGGCCAAAGGAAAGGCGATGGATAAGATTTTAAGGAAGTAACCTCGTCAGACCTAACAGTTTTCCAAAACCAGTTAGGTCTATAAGAATTTATATAAAATAGAAAAAGCCGGAGATTCCGGCTTTTTCTATTTTATATATGATTGATTCGGCTCAATAAGAAATGATCGGCCAGCACAATGGCAGCCATCGATTCTACGATGGGCACGGCGCGGGGCAGCACGCACGGATCGTGGCGCCCCTTGGGGTTAATCACCACTTCGTTTTCGGCTTTATCCACTGTATTTTGTTCTTTTAGCAAAGTAGCAATTGGTTTGAATGCCACATTGAAGTAAATGTCTTCTCCATTCGAAATTCCGCCCTGTATTCCGCCCGAATGGTTGGTTTTGGTACGAACACCACTTTCGGTTTTAATAAAAATATCGTTGTGCTCTGAACCCGACAAACGCGTGCCATCGAATCCCGAGCCATACTCGAATCCTTTCACGGCGTTGATGCCCAGCATGGCATGCCCCAGATCGGCATGCAGTTTATTGAAAACAGGTTCGCCCCAACCGGCAGGAACACCGGTAACGACGCCCGAAACAACACCGCCCACGGTGTCGTGATTTCGCCCGGCATATTCGATACGGGCAATCATGCGTTCGGCAGTTTCTGCATCGGGACAACGAACAATGTTCGATTCGGTCTGGCTTAAATCCAGTTCGGTGTACGATTTGCCGAGCTGAATTTCGCCAACTCGTGAAACGTAGGCCTGTATAGAAATATCTGCTTTTTTCAGGAGCAATTTGGCAACAGCCCCGGCCACCACGCGGGCTATAGTTTCGCGGGCCGACGAGCGGCCTCCACCACGATGGTCGCGGGTTCCGTATTTCTGGATGTAAGTGAAATCGGCATGCGATGGACGGAAAACGTCTTTCAGGTCGTTGTAATCCGACGAATGCTGGTCCTTATTCCGCACCAGAAAACCAATAGGAGTACCCTGGGTTATCCCTTCAAAAATTCCGGAAAGGAATTCAACCTGATCGCTTTCGTCGCGCTGCGTTGTGATTTTTGATTGTCCGGGTTTCCGGCGGTTCAACTCGTTCTGGATAAAATCCATATCGATTTCCAAACCGGCAGGGCAGCCATCAATGATTCCGCCGATACCTTTTCCGTGCGATTCGCCAAACGAGGTTAACCTGAAGATTTGTCCAAAGCTGTTCATGAAGTCAAGTTAAAAGTTTAAAATAAAAAGGCAAAAGTGAAATTAGGCAAAAGGTTGTTACTCAATTGCCAAATACAAAAAATAAAAAATGTTGTTCCAAAATACAGGATTCTGAAACAACATTTTAATATATTCGGTTTTAACTGATTAGCAACCGCAACCGCAACCACCTTCGCTGCTGCATGCTCCTTCTTCACAACCTTCTTCGTCGCCGCAACCGCAACCACCGCTTCCGCAGCCACAACCACCGCTAACCAAAGCAGCAAGTTCGTCGTCGGTAGCTTCACGCACTTCCAGAATCTGACCTTTAAAGAAAAGGTTTTCGCCTGCCAGTGGATGGTTAAAGTCCATTTTTACTACATCGTCAGTAATTTCCAGAACCAGACCGTTCAGACGCTGGCCGCTGGTGCTCATCATCGGTACAGTGTTTCCAACAGATACAATTTCGTCGTCGAATTCACCGTCGATAAAGAAAATATGTTTTGGAAGATCAACAATTGCATTTTCGTCTAATTCGCCATAAGCGTCAACGTCAGCCAAACTAATTTCAAATGGACTTCCTGCTTCAAGACTTTCGAGTGATGATTCAAATTTTGGAAGCATCAAACCTGCGCCAAATACAAAACTCAATGGTTTCTCACTTGTAGCCTGCTCAATCAATTCTCCCTCAGCATCATCATAGTGTAAATCGTATGTCAGGGAAACCATTTTGTTTTTTCCTATTTTCATAGCCTTTTGTTTAAATGTTTAAATTTTAATAATGGTACAAAGAAATAAAAATCGCAGATAATACAAAAAGTATCAGCCATTTCATTTCACTTAGTTAAAGATAACATCAGAAATGGGCTTTGGTTTAGGCCCGAAATTCAAAAATCAGGAATTTGCCCATTTTTTTGCCGTTCTTTAGCAGTCTATTTTTTAATCAGCTTTTGGGTAAAGATACTCTGACCTTCTTCCAGTTTCAGCATGTAAACTCCTGAAGGTAATCTTTCCAGACCGGTAATCATCTGATTATTCGAAACGTTCAGGTATTCAGCAATTTTTCTTCCCGAAAGATCGGTAATTGTTGCTTTTGCCGATTTGGTAATTCCTGAAATGACAATGCGATCGGTAAACGGGTTCGGATAAACGCTGGCCTGCATTTGCTGCAGTTCGGGCACCGAGGTTATCATTTGCCGGTTCAGGTTGTCGATACAGAAATATCCGGGAGTGTTCATTCCCCATGCTCCGTTATCGGTTGAACGCAACGAAAATTCGAGCTTCGAAATGCGGCCGAGTTTTTTCAGGTCAACCCATTTCCAGGTGTCCAGAATATAATCGTTGGTGTTGATGCTGTAAGCAAAATCGGCCAAGTTAAAATATACTTTTCCGGTCGATTGGTTGTTCGAATCAAATCCTTCGATGGTCAGCAGTAGCCAGTCGGGATCGTTACCCGTTTCGCCGCCAAATTTTTTCGAAAAGGCATCGCCGTTTTTCATCGAAAGGTAGGCATAGGTGCTGTTAGTAACATACAAGCCTGAAATAATGGTGTCTTTAAAGGCGATGGTCGAAACCGGGTTAGGGTAGGCCACCACATAATTGGCCGAGCCGTAAACTCCTTTTCCTGTAATTGCGCTGTACTGGTTGGCGTATCCCGGAGTTGTAAAATCGGTTTTGTTCGAAACCGCAAAGCCCGACCAGCTGTCCCAACTGGCGGTGTAGTCGTTGAAAAACCGGAAGTTTCCGCTGGTAAATTCGCCTTTTCCGTCGCTGCCATTGTAATAACCCTGGGTGCCAAGAGTTATGTTTTCGAAACCTGCATAAGTAACCGGTTGATAATTATATGGTTTTTCGCCATTAAAATCGTCCATGCAAAAATATCCCGGCGTATTCATTCCCCACAGGCCATTATCGCTTGAGCTCAGGCTGAACCACAGTTTTTTAGCATCTTTCAGTTCGCTCAAATCAACCCATGTCCATTTGTTCAGGATGTAGTCTTTCGAGTTATCGGCCGAGCGAAAATCAGCCAGGTAAAAATACACGGTATCAACAGGTTTGCTATTGGCATCAAGCGCTTCAATCATAAGCTTGAAATAGTCGGGATCGTTACCCGTTGCTCCGCCAAATTTCTTCGAAAAATCGTCACCATTTTTCATCGACAGGTAGGCATAAGTCGAATTGGTAACATAAAAACCGGTGGCTTTGGTTGAGGTTGCAAATTCGAGTTCGGAGGTTGGAGCCGGGTAGCAAACGGAATAGTTGGCGCTTCCGGCATAACCTTTTCCGGCAATGGCGCTGTACTGGTTGGCATAGCCGGCTGTAGTTACATCGGTAATGTTCGAGTAGGCAAATCCGGTCCAGCTTTGCCAATCTTTGTTGTACGAATTGTAAAACGTGATGCCGCCGCTTTTAAAATTTCCTGATAAATCAGATCCGTTCCAGAATTTTTCAGAAGATAAAGTCAGGTCATCGAATTTAGCAACCGATTGGGCTTTTGATTGAATAACTGAGAAAATAGCGAAAATTGCCAGTAAATAAAAATGTTTCATTATGTAACGATTTTGAATGTTTTCAAAATAATTACAATACGCAAAACCGCTGAAATAACCTTGTAATTAATGAATTTGGTTACTCCAAGCTTTTTCTCCCGAAAGCTTTGAATATTGTAGCTCAAAACGGCAGGTCTTCTGGCTTACTCCATTTTTGCGGCCTTCCCATCCTGAATGTTATTGCGGACAGTGGCGCGGATTGCAAAAAATGTGCGGAGTTTACAGCTGCGGGTACAGCTCCGGATTTTAACCGGATTCCCTCTTGATACTCAACTAAAAGTATCACCATTTCGCCGGCTAAGATAAAGTAAAAATAAATGCACCTGCGGGTTTCAGGGTTAAATAATCCTGAAGGTTGATCCGGAATTTGTTATGTAGTGGCTAACCGGGCTGTTTTGAATGTGAAGAATTTCTGGGCGAAATAGCTGTAAATTACCACAATGCCGGTTGTGATAATTTTTGAAAGGGTAGGCCAGAGCCCCACAAATTCGACAAATATTTTGAGAAAAACGTAATTCAGGAAAATGGATCCCGAAACCGAAATCATATACCGGATGAGCTGAATGCGGCCCCGAACAATGGAAGTGGTGAACGTGATAAATTTGGCAAACAGGAAACCCGTAAAGAACGTAATCGGGAAAACAATTAAAAAGGCCGCAATGTGCGGGCTGATTGAAACGATTCCAAGATCGACAACGTGCTTGTCGATGATAAAATTGTAACAAAAGAAATAAAGAAAAATATCGAGAACTGTGTTGAACCCGCCGGTTGCCGCATACCTGAATGTTTCGACGGGAATAAACCGCCGGAACGGAGTATGAAAGTAATCGATGGTGTGAATAATCAGTAATCGTATGTTCTTCGCCAGATTTCCCATATATGGAATAATTTCTCAGTCGTGTTTTTACTTAATCGGGCAACAAAACCTGCCAGATTGTAAAAAATGTCAAATAATCTTCTGCAAATTAAAAAGAAAAGATTGAAATAATTAAAGGGCCGCAAAAAATACAGTTGAACCGAATAAAATAACCCTTGGCTGATTAAACTAATGTTACCTCAGGACTTGTGCGCGATGCCTCGTTCCGGTATTTTACTTTGGGATAACCAACAAGTAATGCGGCATATACCTGATGATCGACCGGGACCTTGAATTTTGGATTCAATTTACTCTTTTTGCCCATCGCTTTTACAATAAATCCGTTAAAGCAGGTTCCCAGTCCAAGCGTATTGGCATAAATCGAAGTATAAGTAGCCCATATGTTGGCGTCGGCTTCGGCCATGCCGGTTTTCGAAACTGCACCATGAAACAGGACAACCGCCGGTGCATGATGACATATCTGCGAGTCGTTGGTTTCGCTCCGGCAGATAAATGAATCACGGTATCGTTTGATCTTATTCACATTGATTGATGGCGCGAAAATCCGGATAAACGGGCTAACCCATGGCTTACAAAGGAAACTGAACATGCGTATCAATGCTTCTTCGGTCAGGTCATTCAGGAGTTTTACCTTTTCTTTCGAACGTACAATGGTAACCTGAAGCGGGCGCGCATTACTGGCCGATGGGTAGTGTTTCATATTGTCGATCAGCTGAAGCAAAACAGCATCAGGAACATCTTTGGGCAAGTAGCTCCGGCACGAACGTATTCCCGAGCTCAGGTTCCGGAAATCTTTGGGCGTAACTTCATGGGGTTGAAGCAGAAATACATCGCCAAAATCGGGTCGCACTGCCATTTCTGGACAAATAGCCACACAATGTCCGCAATGAATACAGGTGTCGGCAATTTCTCCGGTTTCGATGGTAATGGCCTGTGCCGGACAATCCTTCACACACTTCAGACAGCGGGTACATTTCTCGAGCTTAATAAACGGCATAACGATCAGATTTAAAATGCAAAGGTATGAATGATGGCGGCTAAAACAATGGGTGCAAAATAAGAAGAACCTCCCGGAACATTATATTGTTACGCGAAAAACGTATGTCCGGATGGATTATTGCAAAAAGAAAAGGTTGCGATGAAATTTCTACAACTTCCTGCCAGCCTCTTTCCATAAGCCGATGCTCAGAATTGCGGTGACAATAAATCCGATGATGCTTGCCCATACCGGAACACTGCAACCATCAACAACAATCTCAATCGGGAAAAATGCCATCCGCAAAAGGTGAAGCAATGCAATAATCCCAAAAATAACCGATGCAACTTTCGTAAAAGGGTTCATTGTGTATTGACTTTGTACCTGTATTTATACGTTTGAACCATTCATTAAGATGTTAATTTTTAGTGGTTTTCAATCCATTTCTTCATTCCTTTGATTTCTTCAGTCAGCTCCTTTAATTGTTGTTCAATCAGGTTGTCGGTGAGCGGTGGTTCGGCTACATCGCGACTGATATAATGCACAAATTTCCATATTTCGCGAATTTCGGTGGCTGCCAGTTCGTAGGGTTCGTAGGCTTTATTCAGCGAAATCATCCGGAAACAGCCACGTTCGGCCAGCTCATTCTTCAGTTGTTTGAAAACCAATCCTTCATTCAGCGTGAGCACCACATAAAATTCTCCGTCTTTAATCGTATTCCAGTCCTGAACAAATTCGCCGGTAATCCACGCACCGTCGGGAATAGGCAACATCGAATCGCCGCTGATCTGAAACGTGCGGTATTTTCGCTCAGGCGACAAAAACGGAAGCTGGAAAACGGGTAGTTCCGAAATATATTCCGGATCGGCAAATCCGTTGGTGTAGCCCGCCTTGGCTTTTTCTGAAACCAGCTCGATGTTGTCGCGGTTTTGCCGGTCGATGGTGGTAGCCAAAACCCGGATGTTGCTGCCTTTCAGGAAAACATCCTGCCCGTGTTCCAGTTCGTAAAGCTGGCTTTCACGAAGTTTTGCCAGATCGACCCGCAGCAACGTATCAATAGCTACATGAAAATAATCGGACAACAAAATGAGCGATTGAATGCTCGGTCCTGAAATTCCATTTTCGTAATTATTCAGGGTCGAGCGTTTTATTTCCAAAGCTACAGAAAGTTGATCCTGAGTGAGTTTCTTCCTGTTTCTCAAAAATTTAATATTCGAATCGAAATACATATTTGGAGATTTAAAACTAAATGATTAAATTAAAATCATGTAAATTGATTAAAATTCAATCAAATATACAACTTAAGTTTTGAATGACAAAAGTTTGACGATTTTTTTGATACTGGTTAGTTCAGTGTGATCTCGGTCGTCGATTTTGGCCATTGAGAACACGAGAAGAATACACCGGGTGAGAAAATGAAGGGAGGAATGAGAACAATGAACTGTCAAAACAATACCATCGTACACCTCGACCTCGACACCTTTTTTGTGTCGGTTGAGCGGCTGAGAGATATAAAATTAAATGGGAAACCGGTTATTATCGGCGGTCTTTCCGATCGCGGCGTGGTTGCCAGTTGCAGCTACGAAGCCCGGCAATTCGGCGTTCATTCGGCCATGCCCATGCGCATGGCTCTCAACCTGTGTCGTGATGCTATTGTGATTCGCGGCGACATGGACGAGTACAGCAAACGCTCGCATGAGGTAACCGAAGTGATTGCTTCATGCGCACCCGTTTACGAAAAAGCTTCGATTGACGAGCATTATCTCGACATATCCGGAATGGATCGTTTTATCGGTTCGTATAAATGGACACACGAGTTACGAAGCCGCATCATCCGCGAAACGGGGCTACCTATTTCGTTCGGATTATCAGTCAACAAAACCGTATCGAAAATTGCTACCGGCGAAGCCAAACCGAATGGTGAAAAACAAGTCCCGCGCGATTTGGTGCAGCCATTCCTTGATCCGCTTCCGATTAAAAAAATACCCGGAGTGGGCGATAAAACCCGACAGCTATTGCATTCGATGGGCGTTTTTACCATTCACACGCTCAGCATTATTCCTCCTGAAATGATGCAAAGTGTATTCGGGAAATCGGGAATTGACATCTGGCAAAAAGCCAATGGAATCGATTTTTCGCCGGTGGTGCGCTATTCCGAAGAAAAGTCGATCAGCACCGAACGAACTTTTGAAACCGATACGATTGACGTACAAATGCTCGAACGACTGCTGATTGCCATGGTCGAGAAAATCGCTTTTAAAATGCGGAAGAAGCAAAAACTGGCCTCGGTGGTTACGGTGAAAATCCGCTACTCAAATTTTGATACGCACACCTTACAAAAGCAAATTGCTTACACTTCGTTTGATCATGTGCTGATGGACACCGCGCTCGACCTGTTCCGGCGATTGTATGAACGGCGTATGCTCATTCGCCTGATTGGCGTAAAACTGGGTGGGTTGATTGGCGGAGTGCAGCAACTCGACCTGTTCGACAACAATGAAAAAATGATCAAACTTTACCTGTCGATGGACAAAATCCGCCTGCGTTACGGCTCCAACTCCATTCATCGTGCCTCCGGAGTTGAAAAGAAAGAAAAAGTTATCAGTCACAGGGCTCAGCCGCAAACTACGTAATTTGAAGATGGATGGGTTAAATGGTTTCACAGCTGAATGGTTAAAATGAGTGACCAACAATTTAGCAATTAAACACTGTAACCATTAACAAACCCGCATCTCGCAACTCGAAACAATTCGAAAATGTATCTCAACTGTCATTCCTATTACAGCCTTCACTACGGAACGCTCAGCATAGACGAGCTGCTCGATCTGGCTATTCAAAACGGAGTTGAGGCGATTGCCCTCACCGATATCAATACCTCCATGGGCATTCCTGAGTTTGTGATGGAAGCTCAGAAAAAAGGCATACGACCCATTGCCGGCTGCGAGTTCCGGAATGACGACGAGCTGCTTTATATCACCATTGCCAGAAATCGCGAAGGGCTGAAAGAACTGAACGACTGGCAAACTGAGCACAACCTTCAGCAAAAGAAATACCCGGCTGATGCTCCGGATTTTAAACAGGTATATGTCGTTTATCCTTTTGGCCGCAAGCCGGTAACCAAACTAAAGGACAATGAATTTACCGGTATAAATGGCAAACAGCTCAATAAATTATTTACTTCCGAATACCGCAATTTCCCCGAAAAACTGGTCGTTTGGCAGCCGGTGACATTTCAGAATCCAACGGGCCGGTTTTTACACAAAGCACTGCGAGCCATCGCTCACAACACGCTGATCAGCAAACTCAAACCTACCCAGTTTGCAGATGAGGCCGAATATATGGATTGTCAAAATTTGCAGAACCAGTTTCAAAATCATCCGGAAATCGTTGCCAACACACAAAAGCTGCTCGACAATTGCAGCATTAGCTTCGATTTTAAGAAGAATAAGAACAAGGAAGTATTTTCCGGATCGGTTTGTGAAGATAAACAGCTGCTTGAAAAACTGGCGCTTGAAGGCATGGTTTACCGCTACGGAAACAACAATGCCGAAGCCAGACGACGAGTGATGCACGAGCTGGAGATTATTCACAATATGGAGTTTGCGTCGTATTTTCTGATTGCCTGGGACATTGTACAATACGGCATGTCGTGCGGTTTTTACCATGTGGGGCGCGGCAGTGGCGCCAACAGCATTGTGGCTTATTGCCTGAAAATAACCGACGTTGATCCGATTAAACTCGATCTTTATTTCGAGCGTTTTCTGAACCCGCAACGTACCTCGCCACCCGATTTCGATATCGATTACTCGTGGCGCGACCGTGAACACATTCAGCAATATATTTTTCAACGATACGGACACGATCATGTGGCTTTACTAGGTGCCACCACCACGTTTAAAGACCGGTCGATTATTCGCGAACTGGGTAAGGTTTTTGGTCTTCCGAAGGAGGAGATTGACCTGATGATTGATTATCCCGACGATGTTCGCAACCAAAATAAAATTGTTGAACTAATTAGATCATTGGGTGCTAAAATGTTCGAATTCCCCAACAACCGCAGCATTCATGCCGGAGGAATCCTCATTTCAGAAGAACCAATTACCTATTACACGGCACTCGACCTACCTCCGAAAGGCTTACCTACAACGCAATGGGACATGTATGTGGCCGAAGATTTAAAATTCGAAAAACTGGATATTCTCAGTCAGCGCGGCATCGGGCATATCAGGGAAGCTGTTGAAATTATTCAGGAAAATCGTGGCGAGGAAGTAGATATTCATCAGGTTGAGCGTTTTTTTCAGGACGAGCAGGTAAAATTTCAGCTTCGCACGGCCGAAACCAATGGCTGTTTTTACATTGAGAGTCCGGCCATGCGCGGACTGCTCACCAAACTGCATTGCGACAATTACCTGTCACTGGTGGCTGCCAGTTCCATCATTCGCCCCGGAGTGGCCCAATCGGGCATGATGAAGCAATACATTCAGCGCTTTCATCATCCTGAAAAGATTAATTATTTGCACCCGAAGATGCAGGAGCAGCTCGAAGAAACGTTTGGGGTGATGGTTTACCAGGAAGATGTGATTAAAGTGGCGCATCATTTTGCCGGGCTCGATCTGGACGAAGCCGATGTGCTGCGCCGCGGAATGAGCGGAAAATCACGATCTCGGGATGAGTTTCAGCGAATTGAGAATAAATATTTTAGTAATTGCCGGAGTTTAGGCTACCCCGATTCGATCAGTCAGGAAGTTTGGCGACAGATTAAATCGTTTGCAGGCTACTCGTTTTCGAAAGCACATTCGGCTTCTTATGCTGTTGAAAGTTTCCAGAGTCTTTTCCTGAAAGCCCATTATCCGCTCGAATTTCAAACGGCTGTAATCAATAATTTTGGCGGATTTTACCGCACCTGGGTGTATTTCAACGAAGCCAAACGGCAGGGCGCCACCATCGAGTTGCCTTGCGTAAACCACAGCCGCAGCGAAACCCGTATCATTGGGAAAGCTATTTATACGGGCTTTATCCACGTGCAAAATCTGGAACAAAATACAATCGCACAGTTGCTCGAAGAACGGGCGCAAAATGGTGAATTTCTGTCGCTGACCGATTTTGTCAGCCGGGTAAACAGTTCGAAAGAACAGCTGGTTATTCTGATTCGGCTGGGAGCTTTCCGCTTCACCAGAAAAACGAAAGCTGAGTTGCTTTGGGAGGTTCATATGTTAATAGGTCGGCCAGTTGCTGTGGCGAAGACCCGTCCGATGTTTCAGCCTCAGGAACGAAAATTCCAGTTGCCCCGGTTTGAGCAGTTGCCGCTGGCCGATGCCTACGATGAAATCGAATTGTTGGGTTTTCCGGTTACGCTCAGTCCGTTTGAAATGCTCGAAACCAGTTTCAGGGGCGAGGTATTTGCTAAAGGTATGATGAAAAGCGTAGGCCGAACGGTGCGGATGCTGGGGCGCTTGGTGACCATTAAATACGTCAGAACTACACGAAACGAAATCATGCACTTTGGTACATTCACCGATGTTCATGGCGAATTTTTCGATACTGTGCATTTTCCTCCATCGTTAAAACAATATCCGTTCCGGGGCGATGGAGTTTATCTTTTGCTTGGAAAGATTGTTGAAGAATTTGGTTTTCCGAGCCTGGAGATAGAAAAGATGGCGAAGATGCCCATCAAACCGAACCCTCATGGCTTGTAGCGGTCGTGGCCTGCTTCTGCCAAATGATACGATTCAATTCCTAAATTTTTCAATGAGTTAGTCTGATCAGTATACAATTGATGTAGCCACTGAACAAAGAACCAATAATTGAGGATATTAATAACGTTGGCAGCTGCTTTTATCGGCTGATTATTTTACTGATAGAATATAATTTACAATTGCATCCAGTTCGTTAGCTGGTAATGCCTTGGTAATAGCAATTTGTGGATGCATGACAGATGCCTGGGCAGGATCAACGATAGGTTTTCCTGAATCTTTTAAGAAAGCGACTAAACCCTTCTTGTTATTGGCATACGCCGCTGCAATCGTTTTCAACGGAGGACCTACCAATTTTGTATTCACCTGGTGGCAAACGGTACAGCCTTTATCTTTAAAAAGTTTTTCCCCGGGACTAACGACTTTAGCCGGCGACTGAAAATTTTTCTCCGAATTACTTATTGCTTTTGTATTACTTGTGGATACTTGTTCGGTGTTACTGCTGGTTTCTTTTTTCGATATACCAAAGATCACACTCATCGATAAAACCAGGCTTATGGTAAGAAATATTTCTTTTTTCATGGTCGTTATTTTTCATTGTTTAAATGATATTGAAATTATTTAGAACCGGCGCTTGGTGCGGTTAGCAATTCAAAAGTTCCTTGAGGACAATTGCCTCGTTGTGTAATTCATCTCTGGCACCAAAAATTAATGTTACGTTTCCTTTGGTTAGCTGTTCCTTTAAAATTGCAATTGTTTCTTTGTTTTCTTTGAGTTCGGCAAGATAAAGTTTCTTGAATTCCTCCCATTTTCCGGAGTCATGGCTGAACCACTTTCGAAGTTCTGTACTTGGGGCAACCTCTTTCATCCATAGATCGATGTTTGCCTTTTCTTTGGTCAGTCCGCGCGGCCAGAGCCGGTCAACCAGAATCCGAATGCCATCTCCATCTTCAGTTTCCATATATGCTCTTTTAATTTTAATCATATTGGCTGTGGTTTAGCGTGCTAATTTTCCGGAACATTGCAATCGAGGCAGACAAGTGAAAAGGCATCATACTCGTCGTAAGCCGGGCCTGGTATACCGTTTATTGAAATAATCCGGTCGATACGGGCTTCGTCTCCGGAATCAAAAACGAGATATTCCTCCCTGTTTTCTTTGGTTACCAAACCGGTTATTTTTCCCTTTGCTTCCTCTATTTCTGTCCCCTTTCCAAAATAGAATACTTTGCTGAGTGCTTTTTCCTGCTCAGCTGCAAATATTTCATAGAAAAGCGGGTAGACAGGATTAAAATCTGTTTTCATTGTAGTAGTTTGCTATTGCTTTTACATGAATTTGTGTGGTGTTTAACATCGGAATCCCGGCATAAGTATCCTCGGTCAGGATGAGCGGAAATTCGGTACATCCCAGAATCAGCGAGTCTATTTGTTGTTCTCTGATCATTTTTTGTACAATGCTGATCAGTGTTTCCCGTGTTTCTTCTTTGAAAATGCCCAGCTCAATCTCGCTGAAAAGCTTGAGGTTGATAAGTTCCCGGTCTTCTGCTCCCGGGACAACAACTTCAATGTTCTGTTTCCTGAAAACATCCGGAAAAAATGAGGCTTTCATCGTCAAGTCAGTTCCGAAGAGTCCAGCCTTTTTTAACCCTTTTCGTTTAGCTTCTTCGCAGGTCGCTTCGACAATACTGATCAACGGAATTGCTGAGCGTTCGCGTAACTGGTCGAATAACTGATGTGGCGTATTGGCGCTGAGAGCAGCAAAACCGGCTCCGGCCAGTCTCAGACATTCTATTTTTTCAGAAATATATGCGGTTGCTTGCTCATATTTTTGTTCCCGCATCAACCCGATAAAATGCGCCATGTTCACACTGTAAATAATGATTTCAGGGTAATCTAAATCACCCTTCTCATTTTTAAAGGCATTGATTATCTCCTTGTAATAATCTATTGTTGCCTCTGGTCCCAGACCTCCTATAATTCCAATTCTCTTCATTGTTTCTGATGCTTAATGTTATACGGTCGAAATACTTGCAATACACAAGTAGTAAGACAGACAAATTAAAAAACTGACTTTAAGAATCTCTGCTGTAATAAAATAAAGGTGAAGTTTGGATTTTATTACTTTTTCTCCTGTCTGTATCAAATCAATTCGTTTTTCGAGCCGGGGAAGAAGGTAGAATGTTTGTAAAGCCAATATTACAAATAGCAGAATAGATAAAGTTGCAATTAACCGGTTGAGTGTGTTGAAACCGTAAATCTGTAAAATAGTGTAACTGATCAGGAATACCCATTCCATCCGGTTTAGCGCTCTGAAAATTCTTTTGCCAATGCGAAGTCCGATATTCAGGGTCACACCTTCAACCCTGAACTTGAGCCACGCTTCCATAAAGCTGATGGAGCTTACAAAACCAGCCCAAAAAAGAATAACTGTTATAGACAGAAAGCTATTGGTACTCATACAAAAGGGATACGGTTTAATACAGCCTTGTGCTGATTGACCTTTTCAGCCAAAGATTGTATGGTTTGTTTATTTGTCAGCTGAAAGAAAGCCTGTCGTATGCCTGAATAATCATCGTGCATAGGGCAGGGGTTAGATGAGTCGCATTGTTTTAATCCAAAACCGCATTTCGAAAAATATTGATCTCCTTCAATGGCTGTTATAATTTCATACAATGTCAGTGGTTTTGATGGCCTGGAGAAAAAGAATCCTCCTCCTTTCCCTTTTATCGAAGACACCAGGTTTGACCTTGCCAGGTTTTGCAAAACTTTGCCCGTAAATTGTTCAGGCGAATCAATATTTTTTGCGATTTCCTTAAAGCTTGGTCTTCCTCCTTCCTGGTTCCGGATATAGATAAAAACCATCGCCCTGATTGCATATTCGGTTGTTCTTCCCAGCATCGGTTATTAGTTTTTAATTCGTCATTGGCTCGATGAGTTCAATTTCTGAATTTGAATAATGTGCCATGTCTTAAATCTGGCTTTGATAGGAAAAGAAAGATTTTGTAATTCCAGAATATTAATGGCATTGGTTTCCAGAGATAAAGATTGTTTTATAATTTCTTTGGCAGATGTATTTTGGGAGATTTTCATGGCAATATTCTTTTGATTCTATGGTAAAGGTAGAAAATTTTTATATAAAAAGACCTGAATGTCTTTTTATATTTTTCTGAAAAGGATACTTTAACCCCAAAAATGATGCTACTTATTTTAAATTATCTGGGCATAGTTTAAACTCGTTGTTGGTAGGATGCGGTTTAAATTACATTTGTTAAGAGTAATGTAAACTAACTCTTTATATTTTAGACGGGAAATGGAATAATGAAAGAGTTTTAAACTTCACTCTTCTGATAATAAGTTACAAATTGACTTAATACTTATTTGTTTCTAGGGAGGATCCAGGTATCTATAAAATTTTTAAATAAAAAATCACTCTAAATCAGGTGTTTAGAGTGATTTTGTTTATGTCGGGGTGAGAAGATTATACCTTTTAGACCTAAAATATCAGATTTTCAAGTAGTTGTGGAATTAAATTTTTCCAGGTCACCTCTTGGTTCACGAATAAAGAACGACGAGCTTAACACTCACATTTTGATACAATTATAGTCATTTTTTACGATGCAAGGTTATAATCGTAAAAGATGCTAGGGTTCGAATCGTGCATCTATTTTAACCCCAAAATTTCTATTCTTTTTTGAAGCAACGCTTCATATTTTTCCTTCATTTTGACTGATAAAAAGCTAATCTCAAGCAAGTCAAACCACAAAGGTAACGCTTTCTGATAAGCTTCAATCGTTCTTTCAATAATCTTATCAGGCAAGCCGCATTTTTCCCGTCCAAAATAGTTAATTAGGACCTCTTGGTTTAAGTTGCTTTTTTTTCCTTTTAGCGATAAAGCGATTTCTTCTACGTCTCCTGTTAAAACAATCGTTGAATTTAGCAGATCGTATGTCGGGGAAAGTTCAATTTTGCCATTTCTAACGATAATTGAATAGTTTTTCAAATGCATATCTTCGTTCCCAACAAGGAAGTTGAATACGACGATTTTGAAGAGTTTTACCTTTTCAATTGCCGGAAATGTACAATACTCATCAATCAGTTTTACCAACTTCTCCATCGAATAGTTGTATTTTGTTTCGCGGCTCATTCCGGCCAATTGCGCAAAATCTTCCACTGCAATTTTGTTTTTATGTCCTTTTCGGTCAAACCGCCTTATGAAATAGGTGAGCGAATTGTCTTTCGAATAGATTAGTCCGTGAAAAGGAACCTCAATTCCTATAGTTTCAGCCAAACGCATGGTGAGATCTTCATTTTGAGGAAGCTCCGGAAAAATGTGATGTTGTGGTTTCAGGATATATTTTCCGCCTTTATCAACAATTTCGAATCGATTGCCTGAAGCGTTCAGAACCGCACTGAGCTTAGGTTGTATCCCTTGTATCGACATTTTTGATGCTCTAAGCATGGCTTCTGTCCTTAATTCTTCCGCAGAGAAATCGAGTTTAGCCAGGTCCTTTAATGTTGGAGACAAAAGTTTTAAGCCTTGAGCACTGTAAAGTCTGTCATCACAAAAATCATATGTAATCGGACAACGATTCATAAAGTCGCCTCCTTAACAGTTACATTACCAACCAAATCATCACCTACAGCCATAAGTTGAGAGAAAAAATCATTACGATCGATCTTCCTGAACTTTAGCAAACCATCCAGTTGATAACCTTCGGGAAGTAAACCATCAAAAAAAGGAGGAAAGCCGTCATACTCATAACTCCTTTGGCGGGTAGTCATTGTAACAGAAACAGGGTCGCCTGAATATCCTTCCAGGTAATCGAAACGGTATTTTTTGCCAAACTCAAGTTCTGAAAGGATTCCGGCTTCTATACTATTGATGTACACTTTAGCTGATCTCATCTAAATGGATTTGGTTCAAGATTGGACTTGTAAGCTCAACTTTAATATTCAACGCATTCAGGATTTTTCGTAAAGTATCCAGTTGAATTGTTTCTTTACCTTTTTCAAGATCAAAAACCACTGTTTTCCCCACGCCAGCCAACTCGGCTAGCTGAAGCTGGCTTAATCCGGCGATCTTTCGGTGCTGTCGTATTACAAGCGATAGAATTTGAGTGTCGAGCATGATTGTGCTGTTTTAGCAGTAAATATATCTAATTTATTTTTAATATCAAGTTTTTTTTATAAAAAAATACTGTCTTGGCGGTATTTTAAGTCACATATAATGTAATATTATATGATCTGTTTTAGTATATACCGCTTTAGAGGTATAAAAGAGGTGAGATGAATCAAGAAAATCAAATTAAACTGCCTTTCAAAAACGGAGATTTTATTTTTATCTTTGGTCTGCGCATGAGAATTACACGTAAACACATACTCGAAATTTTGTTGGTATTTCTTACCGGAGTACTAAATCCGGGGTATGGGGTCATAAAGAATTCTAATCTGCAGTTTCAGTACCTTACCACCGACGAGGGGCTTGCTCAAAATACGGTTGATTGTATCTTCAAAGATAGCTATGGGTTCATGTGGTTTGGTACCTGGAATGGATTATGCCGTTACGACGGATACAGTTTCCGGACTTTCCAGAAAAGTGATAACCCAAATAGTGTTCCAAACAATTTTGTCAGGGCAATTTGTGAAGACACTGAAGCTAATCTTTGGGTGGGTACGGCTCACGGAATTACTTTATACGATTTAAAAACCGAAGCATTTGGTCTGTCCGAAAAATTGAGGTCATATTTATCCGAAATTGCCGTAACAAGCATTTTCTGTGACTTGCAAGGCAAAATATGGATTGCTGCAGAAAAGGGGAATTTATTTTGCGTTGAGAAGAGTTTAGAAAAAAAAGCAAATTATCATTGCTTGAAAATTAGTACAGATTTACTTCGCGAAGCTGACATCAATTACGTTTATATTCTTAAAAACAATCGGATTCTTGTTGGAACCACTGTTGGTTTATTTGAGGTTTCAGGAGAAGGACTAAAACGAGCAAATTTTCCAGGAAATAACCTGGAACAACTTCAGTCGGTTAACATCCGCTGTATCTATGAATCGAAGGATGGCATTTGGTTGGGTACTGATGCCGGACTTTTCTGGTATAACCCACTTTCCGGTCGATTAAATTCCTATACTACAGAGCCTAATAACCTCAACAGCCTCGGCCATGCAACGGTGATGTCGATTGCTGAAGACTCTGATGGTAGAATTCTTATAGGAACCTTGGGCGGTCTGAATTTTTTAGACCCTGCCACATCTCAAATATCGCGGATAAAAGGCAGGTTGGATGAACGGCAAACGTTGAATAACGAATTTGTAAACTCGTTATATACCGATCGCGATGGCAATGTGTGGGTTGGTACTGAAAAAGGGGGCGTTAACAAATACAGTATGTATCAAAAACCGTTTTATTCAGTGCGCAATCATCCTGATGATCCGAGCAGTTTAAGTCACAATACCGTAAACTCAATACTGAACGATGGTAATATTTTGTGGGTGGGAACCGCCGGAGGGGGTCTCAACCGGGTTGATAAGCTTACCGGTAAAGTGGAACGTTTTATTCAGTCGCCTAAAAATCCAAGTGGGATATGCAGTAACTTTATTTCATCCCTTTCTCTTTCAGACGATAAAAAACTCTATGTCAGTTCATGGGGCGATGGGATGGGACAACTGATCTCCGAAAACGGTAAAACTTTTAAAAACTATCGGAACGAACCGGGGAACCCGAAAAGTTTGATCAGCAATTTCGTTTCAGGGGTATATCCTGATTCTCGTGGTTTTTTTGTTGTAGGAACTGTTCTGGGAATCGATTTGTTTGATCCTCAAAAGGAAACATTTTACCATTTTCAGCAAAAACTTGATAAAAATATACAAACACTTGCTGTTGGCTGCATTCTGAAAGATCGCAATAATTTTTTCTGGATTGGTTCCCGGACCGGACTTTTGCATATTCCCGCAACCCGGGTGACCCCAACATCAGATAAAATTCAGTCAAGTGAGTACCAGTTTTATACAAATAGTCCCAGTGATTCTAATTCATTGCCTGGAAATTATGTCATTTCGCTGCTCGAGGACCATCATGGAACGGTTTGGGTTGGAACATATGGGAATGGCATTGCCGAAGTAGTAAGGTCATCGGGAGGCCAAATAAAATTCAAGACTTACACCACTTCCGATGGCCTTTGCAATAATGTGATTTATGCGATGGAAGAAGATCGCAATGGGAACATCTGGATCAGTACAGACAATGGATTGTCGAAATTCAATACCGAGAAGAAAACATTCCAGAATTTCTATACCAAAGATGGCTTGTTAAACGACCAGTTTTACTGGACTTCGTCGGATACCGACAGTAAAGGGAATTTGTATTTTGGCGGAACAAACGGACTTAATTATTTCAACCCTGATAAAATTGAATTTTATCCCCGGTTACCGAAAGTGGTGTTTACCGATTTTCAGGTGTTCAACCAATCGGTAAAAATCGGACAAAAATTGCACGGTAATCAGGTTTTGCAGAAATCAATAGCTGAAACCAATACGGTTGAGCTTTCCTATAAAGACAATGTTTTTTCCATCGAATTTTCTGCACTCGATTATTTTCTGCCTGATAAAGTTATCTATGCTTATAAAATGGATGGCGTTGATCAGAATTGGGTGACTGTAACCGAGGCCCGCCGCTATGCTACTTATACGAATTTGTCGGGAGGCGAATATAAATTCCAGGTAAAAGCGGCCAATAGCGATGGCTTATGGTCGTCAGAACCTACTGTTCTGAAAGTAATAATCGAGCCTCCTTTCTGGCAAACCAATTGGTTCAGGCTATTGGTGATTCTTGGAATTATCTTTTCGGTGACCATGTACATCAGGTATCGCACGCGTTACTTGCATGAACAGAAACGGAAACTGGAAATTCAGGTGCGCGAACGAACACTGAAAATTGAAGAACAAAAGGAGAAACTTCAGGAACAGGCTGAAACCTTGCGCCAGTCGAATAATGTTTTAGCCGAACGTCAAATGCTGATCGAAGGCCAGAAGGTTGAACTGGAGAAACAAAACCAGTTGATTGCTGAACAGCGCGATGAAGTGATCGAGTTGAATAAAAAAGTAAACCTGATTAACCAGCTCCGCCTGCGGTTCTTTACGAATATTTCGCATGAGTTCCGCACTCCGCTAACGTTGATACTCGATCCGTTGGAATCGTTATTGAAAAAAACGGAAGGCGATACCGAAACCGGGCAGACTCTTAAACTGATCAACCGGAATGCGCAGCGGTTGCTACATTTGATCAACCAGTTGATGAATTTCCGTAGGATTGAAACCGGCAAAATAGAATTGCGCGTAGTAAATGGCGATCTCATCGGTTTCTTAAATGAGATTTTTGCGTCGTTCAACGATCTGGCCAGTCATCAAGGCATAAAATATACTTTTGAGGCTGCTCAAAGTCCGCAGAAACAGTGGTTCGATCCTGAAAAACTGGAGAATATCTTCTATAACTTGTTGTCGAATGCCTTCAAATTTACTCCGGAAGGCGGGCGAATAGGACTGAAAATTAGTTTTTATCCTGAAGGGCGATCTACAAAGGAATTAACGTGTCCGTATGTTCGTGTCGATGTAAGCGATTCAGGAAAAGGTATTGCTCCTGAGCATTTGCCCTATTTATTCAACCGCTTTTACCAGGCCGACAGCACTGCCGACAACCGGCGAAAAGGTTCAGGCATTGGGCTGGCACTTACGCAGGAACTTGTGCAGGCCATACACGGGATGATTTTCGTTGAAAGTGAAATCAAAAAGGGCAGTACCTTCAGCGTATTACTACCTTATCTTCAGGAAGATTTTGCTGAAATTGAACTTGATTTGACTTCAGAAGTGCAGGCCGTCAACCTGCAATCGAAAATTGATGTTATCAGTGAAGAAATTCTGAAGGCTGAACCCTACGAAAACGTCGAAGTGCAAAATACCGACAAGTCGAAACCATTAATCCTAATCGTAGAGGATAACTATGATTTGCGGAATTTCCTGCTGCATACCTTGAAAACTGATTTCAGGGTGATGGGAGCCGAAAACGGGAAAGAGGGCTTTGACCTGGCCCGAAAATATACGCCAGAATTGGTCATTAGTGATATTATGATGCCTGTAATGGATGGGCTTGAGCTTTGCAGCAGGCTGAAGAAAGAGATTCATACCAGCCACATCCCGGTAATTTTGTTGACCGCCAAAGCGATGATTGAACATTGGATCGAGGGTTTGGAGACGGGCGCCGACGACTATATTCCAAAACCATTCAATATACAGGTTTTGCAGCTTAAGATCAATAACCTGATTGAATCGCGAAAGAAGTTACGGCAATTGTTTAGTAGGGGAGAGAACCCCAGCCTGGAAGAAGCGACTAGCAACTTACTTGACCAGCAATTTATTTCGCGCGCCTACGAGGTTATCGAAAAGCATTTATCCGAAACAGAACTCTCCGTTGATCAGTTTGCCCGCGAGATGATGGTGAGCAAGAGTTTGCTTTTCAAAAAGATTAAAGCCATCACCGGAAATTCGATTGTCGATTTTGTCAATTTGTATAAGCTTCGGAAGGCCGCTGAGCAGCTTGCATCCGGGGGGCAACAAAATATATCCGAAATAGCATTCGATGTAGGATTTAATGATCCGAAATATTTCAGTCGTATTTTCAGGAAAGTATATGGTGTGACACCAAGCGAATTTGTGAAAGACTTGAATCGCCGGAATAATTCCTGAACAACAATTTCTTCAAACTTCATGTCATTTATTTAACGCAATTCAACGAAAGAACTTTGCGAACTGTCAAAGGCGATTTTTCAATGATCTGACAGATTTGATGTTAATAAAAGAGTATATTTTACTTTTTTACTGAATTGTCCACTTTCATTCTCGTTTAATCCACCAGTTTAAGGACTGCTGCTAAGTAACTTTGGTGTGATTTTAAACTAAACTTCAAAACTATATGGAAAAAATCCTCTATCAAACGTGGATCTTTGTCTCACAGTTTTCTTCAGGAACTGTGTTTATAGAAAGATCTGCAGGGTGCGGAACAATTGCATCCGCAAATCTGCTTCAATTCTCCCAATGGCCCCCCCGGAATTAAAGATTGCTGATCTGGTACATTGGAATGCCTTTTATGGACAACAACAATATCTCATCCATAAAAAAAGCGTATAAGCGAAATGCCAGATGAGTTTAAGCCAGGGGAACTGCTCCTGTCCTGAAACTAAATCAGAGTTTTGGTTATGGAACCAACATCGCTGATGTAATTATAAATAGAATTAACTCAATCAATTTTAAATTTATGAAAATAACTAAACTAATGAGCTACGCTTTGTGCGTAACAGTTTTGGCAGCATTGGGCTTAGTTGGGTGCTCGAAGTTGGATATTTATTCGATTGATTCGCCCTCCGATCTCCAGCACAGGATCGACTCAATTGCAGCCGCGAAACCCAATACCGGTGACACAACTTACGTCATCATCACCACCCCGATAGTTGGTGCTGAAAATAACAGCTCTGGATGGTGGACCGCATTCTCTGACAATTTCACTATTCCTTCCAATAAGTTATTGCATCTGGAATTTATTAATCATGGTACCGGTACTAACAACTGGAACAACTGGAATCTTGCCGTTACCAATGGAGTAGCAGATCGCACTGCTGCCACCTATAAAGAATACTTTGTGCTCCGTGCTGATGCTTGGGGCTGGGGTGGTGGAATGGCTGCCGAAGGTTATCCGTTCGATATCAAAATGGTCACTCAGGATTATCCCGATACCAATGGTGATGGAGATATCTGGAACGATTTCCGCACAACCATGCAGGGTGCAAAAGTTTCACTCGATATCGACCACTCACCCACAGGTAATGTATATGTAAAAGCCACTGCGGTTGGTACAAATGGCACAAAACTGGTTGAAACCTATACACAGGGAGTGTCGGCTACCGCTGATATCGGTGCTTTTTTAATTTGTGATGGAAGCCATTTCGAGATGAAAAAGGCCTATTTAATTCCATCAAAAGTTACCGTTGTTGAAGACGTTAATCCGGTGTCAATTGCCATTGATGGAGCTCCAAAGTTTGTTGAATTAGGGAATAAAAACTTCTGGGGTGATGCCAAGGCTACCGTTACTTATGCTGACGGATCTTCAGCTCTGGTAGATTCTACTGATATTTCATTCAACGTTATTCCTGATATGACTACACTCGGGAAGAAGACTGTAATTGTAGCTTACAGTAAAACCAAGCAGGGAGCCTACGGCAAAGCAGTTTCGACCTACTACACGCTTGAAGTAACTAATCCTGTTGTAAAGCTGGATATTACCACTTTGCCAAACATTACCAAATACTATTACTTCAGTAACGATCCTATCAAATTCAATACTGCTGGCATTGTTGTTACAGCAACTTATTCTGATGGATCAAAAGGCGTTATGCCAAACGAAACCCTTCAGTTCGGGAAGATTCCGGCAACCGAAGGTTCTCAATCTGCCCTCATTTCGTATGTTGGACCAACAAAAACAGTGACTACCACTTGCCCGGTAACGTTGGTAAAAGGAATTAGTCAGGTAGGAAAAACAGATTTATCTTCTGCCTGGTGGACTGCATTCTCTGATGATTACAAAGTAGAATCAGGTTCGAGCAAAACAATTACGATGTACTGTTACTCCGATAATTCAGCAAACTGGCACAGCCCCTGTACCATTCTTCGTAAAGCTGATAAGTCAGAATATGGAGTAGTTCGTATGGACAACTTCGGATGGGGCTCTGGCTATGCCACTGCAGTAGGTACATCCGACTGGAATTGGGATAAATTTACCTCAAATATCAATGGCTCGAAGGTGGTCATCAAAGTTACAAACAACGGTAACAATACTGCTGATGTACTTTATAATGTCACCTATGCCACCGGCGAAACACATTTCCAAAAGTATACCGGAGTTACAGTTGACAGTAATGATTTGAATTGCGCACTCGTAACTGAGGTGTCTTATCTCGTAATTGTTGAATAATCACTAAGATAAAAAATAATAGTATGAAATATACATATTTAATCCTGTTAGGATTGCTGGCGTTAACATTGTCAACCTACGCTGATGGCAATGCTAAAGTTGAGCAGATGTCGATGACTCAACCAGGTACCAAAATAGTAAAAGGTAAAATCGTTGACGAAAGCGGAGAACCACTTGTTGGCGCAACTGTACAGCAAAAGGGTACAACCAAAGGTATCATTACTGATATTGATGGTAATTTCTCACTTTCAGTTTCTTCTGATGCAACGCTGGTAGTATCTTTTATCGGATACAAAAGTATTGAAGTAAACGTTGGTGCAAAAACCGAGCTTGGTAAAATCACCTTGGTGTCGGATTTAAAAGAACTCGAACAGGTGGTAGTAATCGGTTACGGTACACAACGCAAGGTTGATCTCACAGGTTCAGTTGCCATTGTCAATGCTGAAGAGATGAAGAAAGCATCAAACTCTAACATCTCCACCATGCTCGAAGGAAAAGTTGCCGGTGTTCAAATTACATCAGATGGACAACCGGGTGCCGACCCTACCGTTCGTATTCGTGGTATCGGTTCGTTTGGTAGCACTGCTCCTCTTTACGTTGTCGATGGTGTACCAATGGGAACCACCATCCGCGACTTCTCTCCAAACGATATCGAATCGCTTCAGGTACTTAAAGATGCTTCTGCTGCGGCGATCTACGGATCACGTGCTGCTAACGGTGTGGTTATCATTACCACCAAGCAGGGAAAGAAAAACCAGGCCATGAAGATAGATTACAGCGGTTACCTAGGTGTCGACAAAGTACAGAAAGGTGTGTATGATGTGATGGATTCTAATCAATACGGTCAGTACGTCACCATGGCATACAAAAACAGTGGGATGGATGTTCCTGCCGGGTACGATCCTACAAATACTAAATATATTGATCCAAGCCAGGTTAACACAAATTGGTTTGATGAAGCCTTCAAAACAGGTATTCGTCAGAATCACAACATCAACATGTCAGGAGGTGGAGCAAACAATACTTACAACATCGCTCTTGACTACTTCGGACAGAAAGGAACCATGGTAGGTGCCGGTCCTAACTTCGACCGCTACACGGCTCGTATCAACAATACGATGGATGTTAAATTCATCAAATTCAAAACGAACATCGTGTACAGCCACAGCAATCAGGATAATATGGCACTTAGTAATGCCAACGAATACGTACAGGGCTTATATGGTGCTCAATATCCGGTAATGGCTTCGGTTCTGCTATTACCTCCAACCATCAAGGCTTATGATCCCTCAACATGGGTACTCGACGATAAGATTTCGGCAGCATCAGAATACCACTACGATTCATACGGTTTTGGTACATACTATGATGACGTTCATGGTGACTTGCGTGTAACGAACGTTCTGCTCGAAAATAGTTTGATCAAGCGAAACTCAGTTGTCGACCGTATTGTTGCTTCAGGTTCTGCAAATGTTGATTTGATCAGCATGCTTGGCTTCAAGAGCGCCAATCACAAGTTAGAGTATAACCTCAACTTGTCGCACAGTAAAATTAATGCTAAGGATTTTACCTTCGTGCCTGCATTTATTCAGAGTACAACAAACTACTTGTCAAAAAGCAATGAGAACCTTTCTGAAGGCTATCGTAGCTATACCACCGATTTGATTGAAAATACCGTTAGCTACGATGGTAAATTTGGACTTAGCCATGTTAATGCGGTAGTCGGTCAGACCTTTGAGCATGAAACTTATCATACACTGACAGGCAGGGGTGTTAACATGCCTGAACCATACTACCTGCAGGTAAACAACTCCGAAGAGACATCTTCAACGAGCTACGAAAACGAACACGTACTGGCATCTTATATTGGTCGTGTTAACTACGACTTCAATGAGAAATACATGATTTCGGTTACGGCACGTCGCGATGGATCAAGCCGTCTTTCTTCAGATCATCGTTGGGATTGGTTCCCATCTGTTTCAGGAGGCTGGCGTATTGAACGGGAAAATTTCTTTCCGGTTTCCAAATCAACAATCAACCTGCTTAAAGTTCGCGGAAGCTACGGTGTGCTTGGTAATGAAAACATTGGTGAATACCAATACATGGATGTAATGTCGAGAGGTAACTATACTTATAGCTTCGGAAATACGAAAGTTACCGGATCAGCAGTATCAAACTATGTGAACACCGCCATCAAATGGGAAAAGAAGAAAACAATCGATTTTGGTCTCGATCTGGGCATGTTCAACAATCAGTTAGAGTTTAATTTCGACTGGTATAAATCAACTTCTGAAGACCTTCTTTACAGTGTGGCAGTTCCAACCAACGCTGGTGCTACCAATGGAACCGTAACGATGAACGCAGCAACAATGGAAAACTCGGGTCTCGAATTCCTGCTTGCTTATCACAATCGCAAACATGCAGTTAAGTTCGACATTACTTCAAACTTATCTACCCTCAGCAACAAGGTCACAAAGTTGGGTGTTTCGGGTGAGCCACGTACCGATGGCTACAGCCGCACGGAGGTAGGTCGTGAAGTGGGTGAATTCTATGGTTACGTTTCCGAAGGAATCTTTCAGTCGCAGTCAGAAATCGATAACCGTGTCAACGCAGAAGGCCAGCACATCAATCAGAACGGAGCAAAACCTGGTGATGTTATTTATACCGACCTCAATAACGACGGTGAAATTACCAATGCCGACCAGAAATTCCTGGGAAGCGGTATCGCCAAAATTCATTATGGTTTTAATGTACGTGCCGAATGGAAAGGATTTGACCTGAGTGTATCGACATTTGGAGCTACAGGGTTCAAAGCAGTAGATTTTGTTGACGTCACTTTGCACAGCTCATACGGTGCACTCAACAAGAGTGTTGATTTGCTGAATGCATGGACTTCGGATAACACAAACACCGATGTACCACGCATAGCCTACAAATCGACAGGTTCAATCACCAACGATATGTTTAGCCAGCGTTTCATCCAAAATGCATCATACCTGAAAATTGCCAATGTTGAATTGGGTTATAACATGCCAGACAAATGGTTTGCTGGCCGTGTTAGTGGCGTTCGTATATATGCGTCGGCTCAGAATCTGGCCACCCTGTCGAAATACAAAGGTTACAACGTTGACTTTGCCGGAGGTACATTCACTCCCGGATACAACTACGCTTCGTATCCAACGCCACGAACTGTGATGTTCGGAGTCCACTTCTCATTCTAAAACAAAATCTAAAAATAGAATATCAATATGAAACGTATAAATAGATTTCTAACAATGTTGGCGCTAATTGGGAGCATGACTGCTTGCAACGACCAACTCGATGTTACGAACCCAAACAATCAGACCACCTACGATTTTGGAAACACCGAGTCTGATCTGCAGGAGGCTGTTATTTCGTGCTATAACCGCATACGACTCGAAGGTACTTTTGCCCGTGTTGGCTACACGCTGGATGCTGTACGTGGCGACGAAGTTTGGAACTCATCTCAGCAATGGTATTTGGAGTACGACAACCTGAATTCTCCAGGTACTATTGGTATTGGTGATGAGTGGCCGTGGCGCGACAACTACCATGTTGTAAACCGCACAAACTTTGTACTATCGAAAGTCGATAAAGTTAAAATGCCGGAAGCTTCTTATAATCAGATTGCCGGACAGGCACTTTTCCTCAGATCATTGGCATACTATAATTTGACAACCTATTACCAAACTGTTCCATTGATTACCGATTATACTTCTTATTCTGACATCAATACCATGTATGCAGCCAACAATACGCAAGATGAGGTGTTCGACCAGATTGAAAAAGACCTCACCAAAGCGATGCAAATGTTGCCATCGCGCGATAAAGGTGGCGAATGGGCTAAAGGTCGTGCCACAAGCGGAGCTGCTGCCGGATATTTGGCCCGTGCATATATGTTCCGTCATAAATATACTGAAGCTAACACCGTACTGAAAGACATCATTTCCGGTAAATACGGAACTTATAAACTTACAGCCGACTATGGTGATAATTTCAGGGAAGGTGCTGCATATGAAAATAACTCAGAGAGTCTTTTCGAAGTTCAATATCTGGACTATGGCACCGGTGGTACTGACGAAGAGTGGACTCCGGTAAATATTAGTTCGCAGGCAACACAGGGGCACGCTGTAGAAAGCAACTACGGTTCTCAGCAGTTAGGTAGTTGGGGTGACCTGGCTGGAGCTCCATGGTTATACAACCTTTTCAGAAAAGAAAACAGTACCGATGGTCGTCTTGATCCTCGTTTGTACTGGACCTTAGTTACCTTCGAACCTGAATATAGCGGCTACAACGGGCTGAAAACTGCAGCCTATCCGAATGGAGATCCTCGCAGCAACACCGTTTATCAGAAAGAAATTAAAGCAACTCCACTGTCGAATAATGCCCAGGGAGGTATATCAATTGCTAAGTTCACCAATGCCCGAAACAACATCTACAGTTCTATTACCACCGGATTGCACTGTGGTGTCAACCTGCGCCTGATGCGTTACAGCGATGTTTTGCTGCGTGCTGCTGAATGTGAAAACGAAATCAATGGTCCAACGCAAACTGCTATCGATTACATTAACCTTGTACGTCGGCGTGTCGCACTTAAAGATCTTAAACTTGCAGACTTCACGTCGAAAGATGCTCTTTTCGAACAAATTGCAAACGTTGAACGTCCAAAAGAATTCGGTTGCGAAAACGGACGAGGCATCGACTTGTTACGTTGGGGATTCTTCTACGATTCTAATCGTCTGAATCAGATTAAAGAACACGCGTATTATAAGCTCGATGGAAAAGCTTCAACTGATGAGCTTACCGCTGCAACAGCAACTGCTTCATCGTTCCAGTACTATTACAAGGGTCATGAGTATTTCCCAATATTCCAGTCTACATTGAATGCCAATCCACATCTGGTTGGTAACTCGGCAAACAAGAATGAAGACAATGGACCTGCGTTCTTGGCTAAATGGAATGTGCACCCTATCGTAAAATAGGAGTTAACTTGTTGGAATAGTGACTTCCTTATCGGCATATTTTTCGTATGTTGATAAGGAAGTTAAAAAACAAATTCGATATGAGACTAAAGTATCTACTGATTTTATCTGTCAGCATTGCTACTCTGATATTTGCAGGGTGCAAAAAAGATGATGTTGAACCCAAGGAGGATAAGCCTGACACTGGTACAAATTTCACCATTCCAACATACGCCGACGACTATTCATCAATAGCATCGTGGTCAAGCCGAAATAAGTGGAATCTGGCCAACGTTCACGACCCATCGGTTGCTTACTACAAAGGCTATTACTATATGTTTGGCACTGATGCCTCGTATGGTAATGAAGCTGCCGGGCATGGGCATTTTCAGGGTAAACGGTCAACCGATTTGGTTAATTGGGATTGGGTTGGCGGACCATTTTATGACGCCCCCACATGGGTTGCTGATTCACTTAATGCCATTCGTTCAAGGATGGGTTTGGTTGCTATTGCCAAAGAAAGCATTTCATACGGATACTGGGCTCCGGTAGTTCGAAAGGTCAATGTTGGAGGGCAAGACATTTTGCGCATGTACTATTGCATCGTTATCGATAACTATATAAAATCAGGCAAGGTCAATACTGCGGCCAACTTTGATGGAAGCTGGACCGAACGCGCTTTCATTGGCATGTGCGAATCGACTGACCCCGCAGGTGCTGTTTGGACCGATAAGGGTTACGTTACCTGTTCATCATCTGATCGTGGTAAAAACTACAGTCGCACCAGTTTGTCGGATTGGAGCGCTTATTTCTACTACAACGCCATCGACCCAACCTATATCGTAACACCGGCAGGTAAACATTACCTGATACATGGTTCATGGCATAGCGGCTTCGCGCTTTTGCAACTAGATCCAACAACCGGTAAGCCTGTCAACAAACTTGGAAATCCGTATGCAGATAGCGCTAGTGAGCTAACCGCCCGATATGGTGTACGAGTAGGTACACGTACAGCCGGGTCGAGGTGGCAGGGAAGCGAAGCTCCGGAAATCATATACAAAGATGGTTACTACTACATGTTCATGGCTTATGATGGCCTCGATGTACCTTACAACACGCGCGTTGTCAGAAGTGCAAATATTGAAGGTCCATACCTCGATATTACTGGCCGAAACTTTACTACCGGAAGCGGTGATACTTACCCGATAGTGACTCATCCCTACAAATTCAACCTCAGTTATGGTTGGGTCGGATTGTCGCATTGCTGTATCTTCCAAAAGGAAAATACCAACGAATGGTTCTATATGTCACAGGGACGATTGCCCGCAAACGTTGGCGGAAACGCTTATTCCAATGCCATTATGATGGGTCACGTGCGCCGTATTGTTTGGTGTCCGGCTTCCAAAAGCGAACCCGATAATCTGTGGCCAATCGCATTGCCCGAACGTTATGCGGCAGTACCCGATTACGGCACTATAACCAAAGACTCGCTTGTTGGAACGTGGGAGCATATAAATCTTAAATATAGCTATGCACAACAAGATGGCGCAACTTCGCTGACACTAAATTCCAACGGCACGATGTCGGGTGCGTTGACTGGCAACTGGACTTACGATGCAACAAAAAAGCAACTGACCTTGGGCGATGTTGTTGTTTGCGTTGAACGTGAAGTCGATTGGGAAGCCACTCCGCGCCGTGTAACATTTGTATATGCCGGGACTGAAAAAAGTCTGAACGCAACTTATTGGGGCAAGAAATCAAAGTAAAACGACGAGGCATGAAACCACATTTGAAATCATTTAGAAGTTTTGTATTTATCCTTTTGGCGCTTGCATTTGGAGTGCACGTTGAGGCACAATCCATTGTTGTGCACGATCCTGTGATGATCAGGCAAAACGACAGCTACTATATTTTTTGCACGGGTATGGGGATTTCGGTGTTTTCGTCTCCCGATATGAAAAACTGGAAAAGCGAAAAACCGGTATTTGCTTCTGCACCAAAATGGGCGGTTGAGGCAATCCCAACATTTAAAGGACACATTTGGGCTCCCGATATCTCTTATTTCAATGGAGAATACTACCTGTATTATTCTGTTTCAGCTTTTGGCAAAAACACTTCATGTATAGGACTGGCAACCAACAAAACGCTCGATCCCAACGATCCTCAATTCAAGTGGGTCGATCATGGGAAAGTGATACAATCCATTCCTGGAAAAACAAACTGGAATGCCATCGATCCGAATTTGATTACTGACGAGAAAGGCACGCCTTACCTGGTATTTGGTTCGTTCTGGGACGGATTAAAAATGGTAAAACTTTCGCTTGATGCAAAAAGTGTCGCCGAAGACATTAATAAAATACCAACCATTGCTTCGAGAAAAGCCGATCCAAATGCACCAAATCCTCCTTCAGTTGATAATAATCCAGTCGATGCCGGGGGCAATGCCATTGAAGCACCGTTCATTTTCAGGAAAGGAAAGTATTACTATTTGTTTGCCTCCATCGACTATTGTTGCAAGGGAGTGAACAGTACCTATAAAATGATTGTCGGTCGTTCAGCAAAAGTGACCGGACCTTATCTCGATGAATCAGGTAGGCCAATGGCTACAGGTGGCGGAACGGTGCTGTTGGCAGGAAACGAAGATTGGCATGGAGTGGGGCACAATGCTGTGGTTAGTTTCGATGGAACCGACTACTTGGTTTTCCATGGATACGATGCGCACGATGGAGGAAAACCCAAACTGAACATCCGAAAACTGGAATGGAACAACAAAGGCTGGCCGGAAGCAGGAACAGATATTTTAAAGAATTAATCTCAACAAGAAATGAAACTGAAATTTGAAAATATAAAATTAGGAACCAGAACACTCTTGGGAGTTGGGCTGGTGTGTGCAACTTTTGCTGCCAGCGCGCAGAATGCCCGGATAAAGATTGATATCGACCGCAAAATTGGTGAAGTTGATAAACACCTCTACGGAAATTTTGTAGAACACCTGGGGCGTTGCGTTTATGGTGGAATTTATGAAGAAGGCTCGCCATTGGCCGATGATAAAGGCATTCGTTTAGATGTGCTTGATGCAGCCAAAGATTTGAATGTGTCGATTACCCGTTATCCGGGAGGTAACTTTGTTTCGAATTACCATTGGAAAGATGGAATTGGGCCCAAAGATCAGCGTCCTCCGCGCATGGAACTGGCATGGGCACGCCTTGAATCGAATCGCTTTGGAACCGACGAATTTGTCGATTACGCCAAACGCATCGGAACAGAACCTTATTTTTCAGTAAATATGGGTACCGGAACCATTGAAGAGGCTCAGCAATGGGTAGAATACTGCAATGTGAAGAGCGGTCCTTACTATGCCGAACTCCGGAAAAAGAATGGCTACCCTGAACCGCACAACATTAAGTACTGGAGCTTGGGTAACGAAATGGACGGTTTCTGGCAGATGGGTCACTTGAATGCTGAAGACTATAGCAAAAAAGCCCGTGAAGCTGCCAAACTGATGAAACTGACTTCGCCCGACATAAAACTGATTGCCGCGGGGTCGTCAAACTACCGCCCGAATGCTGATCCAAATGAATGGAATGCTACCGTATTGCACGAATTGCGCGATGTGGTTGACTATCTAGCATTGCACATGTATGTGGGCAATACCGAAAATAATTACTACGATTTCATTTCAACACCGCTGGTTTTGGAAGAACGTACCCGCGTGGTAAAAGGCATGATTGAACGCGAAATGCAAAACGCTGATCGGGGCAATCGTCCGCCTATTTACATTGCTTGGGACGAATACAACATTTGGTACCGCGCCCGCAACGAAGATACCATGGCCGGAACCCGTGCTCTGGAAGAACATTATAATCTGGAAGATGCGCTGGTAATTACTGGTTTTCTGAACGCGTTTATTCGCAATGCTGACATCGTGAAAATGGCTAATATGGCGCAATTGGTAAATGTAATTGCACCTATTTTTACAAATGAAAAAGGAATGTTCAAGCAAACCATCTATTATCCGTTGCAACTGTTTGCTAAAAATGTGCACGGCACCGCGCTCGATGTGCATGTGGATTGCGAAACTTACAATACCGACCGTTTCCCGATTGGTTTGGGAGAATCGACAACCCAGCAGAAAAATGTCCCTTTCCTTGATGTTTCTGCGACCTATAACAATGGAGAGGTGATTATTTGTGTAGTGAATCGCAACAAAGACAAGGCCATTTCAACTGATCTGATTTCGCAGGAAGGCCAGTTCTTAGGTGATTTCGAGGTATATGAAGTAAACGGGCCGGACATCAAATCGGAAAACGACTTTGGAAAAACAACAGTTGAAACCAAACAAAAGCCAGCCCTTAAAGTGAAAAGTGGTGACAAGATGACTTATTCATTCCCACCTCATTCATTCACCATGTTGAAGGGTAAATTACTGAAATAAATACGGTTATTATAAAGGAAAAGCTTAAGACTGAGACTTTAAAACTGATAATGGTCATTTAATTTGTATTTACCGCCATGTAATGAGAGAGGAAAGGCAATAATACACCGTTTCTGGTTGGCTCTGTAAGATTTTTCTTTAAATAAAAAGCGCTTAATTCAATGATATTAAGCGCTTTTTTATTCGCTTTAATATTTCTGTCAATTTACCAGCAAAGAAGTATCAAACTTTCTGCTAAAGATTTTGTGGCTGTGACGAAGTATAGGAATACCGAAGTTTAAAAGGGAAATTCAAATTGCAAAATTGTTGTGGGGATTCTAATTCAAATGAGGTCATTTTTTAATCGGCAATTATTGTCTTAATGCCAAGTTCAGTAAAATAATTCAAATAAATCTCAGGTATATTTTTATCAGTTACCAGAGTATGAATTTTAGAAAGTGGTGCAAAGTTTATTATGCCGTTTCGATCAAATTTGCTGGAATCAATCAATATAATATTTTCTTTAGCGTTAGACATAATAATTTTTGCAATCTGTCCTTCCTCAAGATTTGAAGTAAAAAGCCCATCTTTGTTTATTCCATCAGCACTTACGAAATATTTATCGGCTCTGAAAATCTGAAAGTTCTCGACTGCAGTAACCCCAACCAGAGAGAATGATTTTTTTCTGAATATACCGCCAGGAACAATAATTTTCAAATTATTAAACTCGGAAAGTTTTAATGCGATATCAAGCGCATTGGTAATCACAGTCAATTTTCTGATCTTTTCTAAATGATTTGTCAGCTGCATCAAAGTAGTACCTGAATCAAGAATAATTGTATCTCCTTCTTTTATAAGTGAGCTTGCTGCTTCAGCAATAGATTTTTTCTGGTCAAGATTTAAAACCATTCGTTTCTTTACAGACAAGTCTTCACCTACTTTGACAGAAATCATTGCACCACCTCTTGAGCGAATAAGAAGATTTTTATTTTCCAAATAGCGTAAATCTTTTCGTAAGGTAACTTCACTGACATTGAATTGAGTCTTCAATTGAAAAATGTCTACCTGCTTGTTTTGCTGAATCTCTTCCATTATGATTCTGCGTCTTTCAACAGTTGAAATATCTTGGTTCTTCTTCATGTATTGGGATTAAGATTTTTATACTACCCTAATGCTAAATTATCAGTTTCACTCTTCTTGTCCAAAACAAATTTTAAAGCCTCTACAATTAGTAGATACAGTGATATCGGCATTTCATCTGGCAATTTAAACTAAGTGAAACATCGATAACTGTACGTTTGCAGTATAAGTATTTGTATATAAATTAATTAGATCCATTATTATTTTTAAGAAAGCTGATCTGTAAATTTCTTTTTAATGAATTATAAAACTAAACGAAAGTATTAAAATAATTTTAACGAAACGTTATGAAACTTTATAAATTGTAATACATTTGCACAATCCTTGTTTTTTTTCGGAATAAGGTAGCTTGGAAAAACATACACATTGAATAAAATTAATTCTCTTGGAGAGGAAATGTGAAATTCAATATCTATTGGATAAAACCCTGATTATAAATGACTAACTATTAAATAATCTATTATTAAGATAAACTCTACACGAGCGACTTTCTTACCAATAAACTATAAATCAAAAATTATGAAGAAAAAACTGAACTATTGGCAAACTTTAATGCGAACGATTGGGTTCGTTTCGTTTCGTTTTTATAAAGTTTCTTTTGTAATTGCGGGGTTGTTAACACTTACATTTTTAGGTTATGCTTCAGAAAAGCCTGGTAATGCCAGTTCTGATAATGCTGAATTCAATAATCTTTTTAGTGTAAGTAATCAGGTGGCTAGGACCATTCACGGTACCATTAAAGATATAAATGGCAATGTACTTCCTGGTGTTACTGTTCTGGTAAAAGGAACTGCTATTGGAACAATCTCTGACGTTGATGGTAATTTCTCCATCACTAATATGCCCGAAAAATCGATATTAGTGTTCTCCTTTATAGGCATGAGTACTCAGGAAATTATTGTGGGCAATCAGTCAGTTATAAACCTTGTTCTTAAAGAGGAAAATATTGGTTTGGACGAGGTTGTGGCTATTGGCTACGGTACTCAATCAAAAAAACAGATATCTGTATCCATAGCAAATATCAATAAAGAAGAATTTAATAAGGGGGTTATGAATGATGCTGCCGACCTTTTGAAAGGCAAGGTTGCAGGTTTGGAAATCACGCTCCCTGGAGGTGACGTTACGCAAGGAAGTACGCTCCGATTAAGAGGAACAACTTCGTTGTCAGCCAGTAACGACCCGCTTATTGTTATTGATGGCGTACCTGGACTTTCTCTGAATGCCATTGCCCCTGAAGATATTGAGAGTATCTCTGTCTTGAAAGATGCCTCTGCCTCTGCTATTTATGGTTCACGCGGAGCAAATGGTGTTATCATGATTACCTCTCGAAAGGGTATGACTTCAAAAACCCAGATCGAATACAACGCATACGCTTCCGTTGAAATGCCAGCTCATCTTCCTCAAATGCTCAATGCCTCAGAGTATCGCGACTATGTGGCAAAGGCAGGGATTACCAACTTCCAGGATAATGGAGGAAATACCAATTGGTATGAAGCCATTTCGCGAACAGGCATCTCTCACGAGCATAATGTAACACTTTCAGGAGGTGGTGAAAAACACAACTATATTGCAACCATAAATTATCAAAATAGGGAAGGTGTTATCTTGGGAAATCAATCGGAAAGGTTTAATGCCCGCTTTTCTTTCTCGCAACGTGCAATTAATGATCGGTTGAAGGTAACCGTCACTGGAGTCTCAACGATGAAGAATTGGTCTCCAGTTGATAATTATGCGTTTGTCCTCGCAAAGAATGTAAAACCAACAGAACCGATTTACAACGCAGATGGGAGTTTTTGGGAACCATATGAATATGATTATGGCAATCCCGTTTCGATGTTGACCTTAAATAAAAACGATCACTCTTCAAATTACAACTTGGGAAATATCATTATGGATTTCGACATTTTTGAAGGGTTAAAATATTCTTTAAACGTATCTCGGATTGTCGAGAAAGAAACTTCGGGTCAGTATATTAACAGTACTACACGTTCGGGAATTGCAGAACATGGACGAGCAACCAGAGAGGCTCCTTCATTCCAAAATAACATTTTAGAAACAAACCTTACCTATACTAAAGCTTGGAACATACAGAATCTGAAGCTAATGGCAGGTTATTCATATGAGGATAAAGTATGGGATAAGTTTGGTGCCCAAAACAGAGACTTCCTACTGGATGATTTCCAGTATAACAATTTGCAGGCTGGAAATAATTTGAAACCAACAGATGTATGGTCGGAAAAAAGTATGTCAAAGCTTATTTCTTTTTATGCTCGTACTCAGTATGATCTATATAAGAAATATTTTTTAACAGCTACGCTTCGACGCGATGGTTCATCAAAATTTGGAGCAAACCATAAGTGGGGCTATTTCCCATCTGCTTCATTGGCATGGCTAATCAATGAGGAAAGTTTTATGAAGAATATAAAGTGGATCAATGAATTGAAAATTAGGGCAGGCTATGGCTCTTCTGGAAATCAGGGAATAGATCCGTATAAATCTTTGGCAACTTACGGAGCAACTGGAAAATTCATTGACAATGGGGCCATTATTTCAGGATATCAGCCAAATCAAAACCCAAATCCAAATTTGCGTTGGGAAACTACAACACAGTTTAATGTTGGTATCGATTATTCATTTTTAAACGATCGCTTTAATGGTTCACTTGAATATTACGATAAACGTACTAAAGATCTGTTATATACATATCCTGTTCCTGTTCCTCCCTATCTGTACAATCAGATTACTGCCAATGTTGGTTCAATGCTCAATAAAGGGGTCGAAGCACTATTGAATATTGACGTTATTAAAAATCATGAATTTACATGGACTTCTTCCTTGAATTTTGCAGCTAACAAAAATGAAATTTTATCTCTTTCAAACGACCAGTTCAAACGCGACTATGTTACTCTCGATAGTGAATTTGTAAGAGGTCTGACCGGAACAAGGCATATCCTGGAGCCGGGGCACCAAGTTGGAACTTTCTTCGGATTCAAAAATAGTGGAATCGCTTCAGACGGGAAATGGATTTTTGAAGATCTAAACAAGGATGGACAAATAACTGAAGGATATGGAAATGATTATACCTATATAGGAAATGCCTTCCCAAAGTTTACTTGGGGAATATCGAATTCATTTACTTACAAAAATTTTGATGGATCTCTATTCTTCAGGGGTGTTTCAGGTAACAAAATCCTGAACCTTGCCCGTATTGCTTACGAGAATATTCAGAATGTTCCTCAAGGCAATATTTATTCTCATGCTTTGGAAATTCCATTGGACGATGCCCCAAAAGTATCTGATTACTATGTCGAAAATGGTTCGTATGTAAGGCTTGAGAATCTGACATTAGGGTATACTTTTAAAACGAAGAATGTAAGTTGGTTAAATAAATTCAGATGCTATTTTACAGGCCAAAATTTATTCATATTAACTAAATATTCCGGAACCGATCCTGAAGTTTCGTTAGATGGCCAGACGCCTGGAATAGAGACAAGAGGTTTTTATCCTAAAGCCAGAACTTTCACATTTGGGCTGAATGTTACTTTTTAATAAAAAATCAAAACTTGAAAGTTATGAAATCAAATAAAAAAATATACAGTTGCTTTATCCTTTTTACATCTCTTTTGCTTAGTCAATCTTGCACTAATTTAAACGAAGAGACCTATAACATCATCCTTCAAGAAAAATTTGGAAAGACCCCACAGCAGGTCGTAACCATAATAGGTCCAGCATATTCTTCATTGCAGAATATTACCTGGGGGTATTATGATCTCAATATTTCTGTTGCCACAGATTGTGCCGTTGCTCCAACCCGTGGTACCGATTGGTACGATGGTGGTCAATGGCAGGAATTAGCCAAACATTCGTGGACTTCGGTAAATGCCGATATTTGGGGAGCCTGGGACTTTTGTTTCCAAGGGATTAGTACGGTCAACCAGATCCTTTTTCAGCTTGACCAATCAGCAAATATCACGAACAAAGAAACCACCATTGCCCAGCTAAAAGGTATTCGGGCTTTTTATTACTATTGTCTTATCGACATGTACGGAAGTGTTCCAATTGTAACCGATTTTACCAAAGTTGACCCACCCAAGCAGTCTTCACGAACTGAAGTCTTTGATTTTGTAGTAAATGAACTGCAAGCTATTGAGCCTTTGGTTCCGAAAGAAAATAATGCGGACACTTATGGTAAAGTAACGCAAGGAATGGTTCAGACCTTACTGGCAAAAATGTACTTGAATGCTGTTGTTTGGAAGGGTACTCCAATGTGGCAGGATGCGATTACATATTGTGACAAGGTATTGGCTTCCAATCAATACATTCTAGAGCCTGAATGGAAATCAAATTTCTCAGCACACAATGAAGGATCGAAAGAGAATATTTTTGTTGTTCCGTTTGACCAAAATTGTGGGAGCTTTATGTTGGCCGACGAAACATTGCATTACAAAAGCGTGCTGACCTTCGGGCTAAACTCGGGACCATGGAACGGTTTCTGCGGACTCACTGAATACATTAATGCCTTTGCAAGCAATGACCCACGAAAAGCCGGATCATTTTTGTGGGGGCCTCAATATAATGCTCAAACGGGAGAATTGTTGACAACTGGATCTGGTGATCCATTGGACTTTACAATTGAAGTCCCTTCACTGGAAAGTGCTTCGCAGTCTGATGGCGCCCGTTGTTTTAAATACGAATTTGAAAAGGGAGCAACCGACAACATGAATAACGATTACGTCGTATTCAGGCTTGCCGATATTTACCTGATGAAAGCCGAAGCCATTCTGCGGGCCGGAGGGACTCAGTCTAACGCGTTAAGTCTTGTCAATATTATACGGGAGCGTGCTTTTAAAAACTCCGACAATAACCTTCGCTCGGTAACTTTAGACGATGTGCTTGCAGAAAGAGCTTTCGAATTCGCATGGGAGGGACCTCGTCGCCAGGATTTAATAAGGTATGAAATAGCTGGTGGCAAAAAATACTGGACCATGCCATGGCGATTTAAACCCGAAACTTCAGCAAAAACATTTCTTTTCCCGATCCCTCTTGCAGCAATTGATGTAAACCCAAATCTAAAACAAAATCCGGGATATTAGTCGTATTTTAGAATGTAAAATCAACCGCCTTAATTTCAGGTCAGGTTGCTACTTTATTAAACTGATCATTAAAAAATTAAATTAAACCAGTTCAAGATGAAACGAACAATTTTAAAACAGTTATTATTTGGTTTTCTTTTTTTCATGTTGGTGCAACTCGGGTATGCCGGCACTAAAAATCAAAAATCAAACGAGAAAAAGGATGGCAAAACCGAATGGCGTCAATTATTTAACGGTAAAGACCTTACTGGATGGAAACATGTTGGCCCAGGCTCAATGTCGGTCGAAGATGGAATGATACGAGGACATGGCGGAATGGGATTACTCTATTGGACAAAGGAAAAATTTGGCAATTGTGTCCTCCGCGTGGAATGGAAAATGCGTGATGAAAACAGCAATTCCGGAATCTTTATCCGCATTCCTATTGAACCTTACGAAGAGTGGATGCCCGTTTTTTATGGATACGAGGTGCAAATAGACAACAAACCTGAACTTTCTAATGAAGATGATTACCATTACACCGGAATGCTCTATTCGCTGACCAAGCCTTTGGCTAAACCTGGGAAACCAGGACCGGAATGGAATACTACCGAAATCCATCTGAATGGACTTCGTACGACAGTTTTTATAAACGGAATAAAAGTCATTGATTTTAAAGAAGGAGACCCTGTGCCAGAACGTAAATTCGATTTTGAACCTTTCCGTGGACTTCGTCCTGAATATGGATTTATGGGACTGCAAAATCATGGAGAAAATGATGTGGTTTACTTTCGCAAAGTAGAAGTACGACCATTGAATAAAATGGACAAATCTTCAGAATAAATAAAAATAGAATCAAAACTGAATGACTATGACAACAAACAATCCCTCAAACGCCAATCGGATGTCACGCCGGAAATTTGTCGGCTTGACAGCATCGGGAATGGCAGCTGTAACTATTTTGCCAAGTTTCACTGTCAGTGGCTTAGGCCATGTCCCCCCAAGCGACAAACTTTATCTTGCAGCTATTGGTTGCGGAGGTGAAGGTGCGGCAGATATTCAGACTCACATAAAAACTCCTAAAAAGAATGTGGTAATCTCTCACTTGTGCGATGTTGACGACAGAATGGCTGCTCCAATGCGAAAACAATTTCCCAACGCATCTTTCTTTCATGACTGGAGAGAAATGTTTGATAAGGAAAGTAAGAATTTTGATGCAGTGACTGTGGCTATTCCTGATCACAACCATGCCATCGTAGGTTTGAGCGCTATGCAGCTGAAGAAACACTTGTATTTACAGAAACCCCTTTCCCATGATATTTACGAAGCCCGGATTCTGACAGAGGCAGCAAAAAAATACAAAGTCGTGACCCAAATGGGAGATCAGGGAGCGTCATGTGAAGGTATGCAGATTTTGCGTGAATGGATTGATGCCGGAATCCTGGGAGAAATTGAAAAAGTTTATTGTTGGACAGACCGTCCTGTATGGCCACAGGGAATTCCTTGGCCTAAAGTTTCAGCAAAGATTCCGAAAGAACTGAATTGGGACTTGTGGCTGGGAACAGCTGCACAAACCAATTACATCGAGAATCTGGTTCCGTTTAACTGGAGAGGCTGGTGGCAGTTTGGAACTGGTGCGTTAGGAGACATGGGGTGTCATATTATTGGGCCTCCTTTCAAATTACTCGAATTGGGCTATCCAACAGAAGTTTCTGGAAGTGCAAGCACAGTTTACAACGGTATATTTTCAGAGGCTCAGTACCCGGAAAGCGGTCCTGTTTCCAGTTCAATCAAATTTAAATACACCTTGAAAAATGGTAAAAACCTGGACTTGTATTGGATGGACGGAGGCATTACACCTGAACGTCCTGTTGAATTGGAAGGTGTAGGCAATATGAATGATATTCTTGGAGATTTTACTGGTCTAAACGATTACGAAGGAAGTACATTGTTTGTTGGCACAAAAGGAAAGGCTGCTTGCGGATGGGGTGGACGAAATCCTGTATTACTGCCATTGTCGTTGAATAAAGTAGTGAATGTACCTAAAAAATATCCACGAGTTGTTGGCGATATGGACGGCCATTATTGGCAATGGATTGACGCATGCATCGCTGGATATGGAAATGCCGAACTCAGTTCACCATTCGAAGGTTATGCCGGACCGTTAACAGAGACAGTTTTGATGGGAAATTTGATTCTTAGAAGTTTCAATATCCGAGAGAAGATTAAGCGCGTTGATCCGGTTTATGGCGAGATGGAAGCTTTTACGTTCCCGGGCAGATACATCAACTACAAATGGGATGGCGAAAATATGCGAATTACCAATTTTGAACAGGCCAACCAATTTGTGAAAAGGGAGTACAGACAAGGCTGGGGAGAACTTAAAATCTAGTTTTCGGAATAGCTATTCATAAAAAGAATTGATGCAATCATACTAACCTGATTGCATCAATTCCTCAAAAAACAAGGTATAAAACGAGTATGTTGTTGTTATTGCGAAAATTTAGGCGACTATTTCAACAATATACAAGTTTCGTTTGACAATTAAAATCAAATTATTTACTGATGAAAATTGATATTTGTGATACTTACGACGAATTAAGTCTGAAAGCAAAAGATATAATTGTTCAAGAGATTAAGCAAAATGGAAAACTTTTACTTTGCGCAGCAACTGGTGGAAGTCCCACTGGAACATACAATTTACTGGCAAATGAACATCAGAATAATCAAGATATTTTTTCTCAGTTACGAGTTCTGAAGCTTGATGAGTGGGGCGGAATACCAATGAATTCTTCTGGAACCTGTGAATCCTATTTGCAGAAATACCTTATCCAGCCACTAAAGATTTCTAAGGACCGTTATATTGGGTTTAATAGTAATCCTGAAAATCCTGATGTGGAATGTGAGCGTATACAGGCAATTCTAAGCCAGCAAGGTCCAATCGATATATGTATTTTGGGTCTTGGTATGAATGGACATTTGGCCCTTAATGAACCAGATAATTCTTTGCATCCCTATTGTCATGTAGCTAAACTTTCAGAGTCTTCTCTCCAACACCCTATGGCTGTTGAGATGTTGGTAAAACCGACTTACGGGTTGACGTTAGGAATGGCTGATATTTTAAGTTCGAAAAAAATTATTATTTTGATTAACGGAACACAAAAAAGAGTTGTTGCCAGTAAATTTTTATCTCAGAAAATTAGTAATTCTGTACCCGCATCTTTTTTATGGTTACACTCGAATGTTATTTGCCTGATTGAAAAGAATTCGATAGAATAAAAATAGGACGTTTGGCATAATTAATCAAAACCTGATGAGAAGAAATAAATTCGTTGTTTTCCTAATCCTTTGTATTTGGTTTATTATATCATTTATAACCAACATACTGGGACCAATAATGCCTGTTCTTATTGATAATTACCATTTGAGCCTTACGCTGGCAGCATTTCTCCCATTTTCATTTTTTCTGGCATATGGAATCATGTCGATTCCGGCAGGAATAATGATTGAATATTTTGGGGAAAAAGAATCCATGCTAATAGCTTTTGGACTGACCTTTATTGGGGCATTCCTTTTTGCATTATTCCCCAGTTACAGTATCGCTTTAACCTCGCTATTTATTATTGGAATAGGAATGGCAATGCTTCAGGTTATCATTAATCCATTAATGCGGGAAGCTGGTGGTGAAGAACATTTTGCATTTAATTCAGCATTAGCGCAACTTATTTTTGGAGCAGCCTCATTCATTAGTCCGTTTGCTTTTACCTATTTAATGCATGAACTCAATGGATACACTGGGGGTGGTAATATAATGATTAAACTACTTGGACTAGTTACACCTCCCAATCTCCCCTGGAACTCTTTATATTGGATCTTCTCCGTTATTATTATTCTAATGATCTTAGTTCTTACTTTCCTCAGGCTTCCAAAGGTTGAATTAAAAGAAGATGAGAAGGTTGGCGCTGTTGATACGTATATTGGACTTTTTAAAAACAAACAGGTTATCCTGTACTTTCTGGGGATTATGTCTTACGTTGGAACTGAACAGGGACTTGCAAATTGGATGAGTAAATTTCTGAACACTTATCATGGATTTAGTCCGGAAATGGAAGGAGCTTCAGCAATTGCCTGGTTCTGGGGCTTAATGTCGATAGGCTGCCTTTTAGGTTTAGCTATTTTAAAACTGGTTGACTCAAAATTGGTTTTGAGAATTTTTGCATTACTTGCCATAGTAACAGTCGCTTTTGCTCTGTTTGGTCCGTCAGGATTGTCTCTCTGGGCCTTCCCTGTTGCAGGTTTTTTCCTTTCGGTTATGTTTTCCGTCATCTTTTCTTTAGCACTTAATTCGGTTGATAAACATCATGGCTCGTTTTCAGGAATACTTTGTACAGGAATATTTGGTGGAGCTCTAGCTCCCCTGATAATTGGATGGATTGGGGATCAAATTGGGCTTCGGTCTGCCATGCTTTTCCTTTTCATTACTCTTGGCTATATTCTTTCAATTTCTTTCTGGGCAAAGCCATTGATTAATAACAAAACAGTCAAAATTATAGACTTATTTAAGAAATAGATCTGAATCTATTTATACAAGATAAAGAATATGAAACTAATTGGTGTAGATTTAGGAGGAACAAAAATTACTTCGGTCCTGATTGAAAATGAAAGAATTATACGTCAATATACCTGTGCAACACCATTTGACCAGGAAAAGCTGATCGTAGTTAATTCAATTTCATCAGCAATTTCTGAAGTGTTTGATCCTGAGGTCTCAGGGATCGGCATAGGTGTTCCGGGACTTGTCGATTTAAAAAATAATACTGTTATTGATGTTATTAATATTCCATCTTGGGATGAAGTGCCCTTGAAACATTTGATCGAGAATGGCTTTGGAAAAACTGTTTTTGTGAATAATGATGCCAACTGTTTTGCCCTTGGAGAAAAGTATTTTGGTAAAGGCAAAACCTATCAGGATTTTGTGGGAATGACAATCGGAACAGGACTTGGTGCAGGAATAATTATTAATAATCACCTCTATTCCGGGAAATATTGTGGTGCCGGAGAATTTGGTACAATGTCTTATAAAGGAAAAATCGCTGAAGCTTATGCCAGTGGACAATTCTTCAAAGAGCATAGTATTTCCGGGTCTGACTTGTATAAAAAGGCAATTGATGGAGATACAAAAGCACTTGAACTTTTTACTGAACTTGGAGAACATATTGGCAGAGCGATTGCGAATGTTTTATTTGCCCTTGCTCCTGAAGCTATAATCCTGGGCGGATCTGTTAGTCAGTCCTATCATTTATTTGAGGCTGGAATGAGATCTGTTTTGGCAAAAGAATTTCCATACCAGCGTCTTTACCAGTCGCTGAAAATTGAAGTCTCTGAGTTGAGTAACAGTTCCGGTTTAGGGGCTGCTTCATTGGTTCTTGACGCCTTATAAATTTTGTTTTATAATTAGAAGAAGGATAAATTGTGTAATTTTCAATGAAGGTCATTGGAAAAACTTGTTTCTGTTTTGACAATAGAATTGATAAGAACCAACTGTTCATTATAAAGAAGATGAGCGAGAGAGATATAAATCAACACTTCTTAAAAGCTTATCTTTCCCATTGATATCGAAGTCTTTATTATTAAAAAGTTGCGTGATAAATGCAATACAATGTTTAATTGAGAAATAGGTTTGACAGAGTCAGCTTATCAGATTGAACCAGATAGTTCTATTATAGATACTGAAGATTTCAAAGAGATTTTGGAGGATGCTGTCAGTCAGTTTGCCACCAAATGCCGAGAAGTATTTAGCCTGAATAAATGGGAGGATCTCAGCAATAATGGGATTACCTGACATCTGGGAATCTCTTGTAAAAATCGTTGAACCCCAGATAACCATTACAAAAAACTTAGAGGAAGATGGCAGATACATTTTGATGTCTGACTCTGTTTTTAGAATCTCGAGAAAGATTGTTGTTTGTATTAATGAGGTGGCAAAGTGTACGATATTATTATTTTAGTCATTATTTAAATTGCATGCAAAATGTACTAATTTTGATTTTTATCTTATAATTAAGTGGTTTTGAAGGTTACAAAGTCAAATAAAGAACTTCTATTGCTTATTCAAAAGGATAACAAGATTGCATTTTATAACCTTTATGAAAGATATTGCAGAAGACTTCATGGATTTGTTTTAAGGTATATAAAGCAGGAAGAAGATGCAGAGGAGATCGTTCAAGAGGTTTTTGTAAAAATCTGGGAATCCCGGAACAAAATTGACGCTTATTCCTCGTTTGAAGCATTTTTGTTTACCATTGCTTACAACACTACAATTAGTTTGCTTCGTAAACGGACCAATGAGAAAAAATATCTGGAACACATAAAATCATTGCAACAATTTAGCAACTCCCCTAATTTAATTGATGAAGTTTACTTTAATGAATTAAACGATAGGGTACAATCCTTACTAAACGAATTAACAGTACGCCAGAAAGAAATATTTCAGTTGAGTCGTGAAGAAGGATTGACTCATGATGAAATCGCAAAAAAACTGGACATCTCTGTGAATACTGTAAAAAAGCACATGGCCAATACGCTTGCGTTTTTAAAACAACAAATTGATAGTAGTATGACAATCAATTTGTTGTTTGCTTGTCTGTTTCTTTATTAAAAAAAATCACTTTTTGCATACTCCCTTCTGTCAGGTTGAGCGTATTACCTTTCGAGACTTTTACTTAATGCCTCCAAAATTTTGGGGACATATCCCAGTGACAAAATGAAAAAAGAATTGCTAATAAAGTTTTTAAACAACAGCTGTTCAGAAACTGAACTAATTGAAGTGATTAGGTGGGTAAATACTGATGCTCTAGGCGAGGATGGCAGGAAATTGAGTTTTGATGACTGGAACTCATATCAGGAAATGAGTCAATCGGATGATGATGAAAAATTCAATGCTATTTTTGATAAGATTCAAGAAAAGATAGACCATGATAATCAGAAAAATTACACAAAAAACAGCAATTCCTCAGGTCTTTCAGTCATTGCAGGCTGGATGGTAAAGGCAGCTGCAGTTCTCCTAATACCTGTTTTTACTTTTTTATTATATACACTTTCTGAAAAGAAGATTGTTTCAGAGAAATATTCTAGTCTTGTCACAGATTCTCTTGAAGTTATAGCTCCAATTGGCTCAAGAACTGTGGTGCAGCTTTCCGATGGTTCTGAGGTTCATTTAAATTGCGGTAGCAAAATTAAATACCCGCAGGTCTTCTCAGGTGACACCCGGGAGGTAGCTCTTATCGGTGAAGGTTTCTTCAAAGTTGCCCATAATCCTGAAAAACCATTCATTGTAAAAGCGGGAAATCTAAATGTAAAAGCAGTGGGCACTACATTTAATGTTTTAGCATATCCTGACGACGATGTAATTGAAACCACTCTGGTTAACGGGAAGGTAATTCTGCAACAAGTTAATCTGCAGGGTAAAAATAAAACCATTGGAACAATGACTCCTGGACAACATGTTGATTTCAGTGTAAAAAGTGGTGCTATCTCAAGTTCCGAAGGGAAAATAGAAAAGTATATTTCCTGGACAGATGGGAAAATAATTTTTGAAGATACTCCTATACTTCAGGTTACAGATCGGTTAAGCCGGATGTTTAATGTTGATTTTGATGTTAAGGATGAAGTAAAAACCTATATATACACGGCCACTCTTGCGGATGAATCTCTTCCACAGATACTCGACCTCATAACTATTGCAACTCCTGTTGTTTACAAAATGCTTCCTCGAAAAAGATTACAGGATGGAACATTTTCGAAACAAAAAATAATAATTGAGAAACGAAAATAAGACAGATTGAATATAACTTATGAAAATGACTTGCCTATGATATGAACCAATAAAAAACAACAGGGAAATGCGTCAACACTTCCCTGCAGAGATTAAATATCAGCCTTGTACTGACCATACAAGGTAATTATAAACTAATCAATACAAAAGTATGAAAAAAATTATGGAATTCGCCGGGGATAAAAAATTTCCCTGGTTGGAAAAACTATTGAGGATTATGAAACTCACGACCTTTTTGATTTTGATTTCTGTGGTTTGTGTTTTCGCAAGTAAAACCTATTCACAGTCAAAAATGCTTAACCTAAGCATGAAAAATGCTTCAGTAAAAGAAGTCCTTTCAAAAATAGAGGAACAAAGCGAATTCAAATTTATGTACAGCGGAAAAGTAGTTGATGTAAACAGGGAAGTTTCATTAAATACTGAAAAGGCAAAAATTGAAGATGTCTTAAAATCATTATTTGCTGGTACAGATGTAGATTATACCATAAAGGATAGAATTATCGTATTAACTGCGTCTGGATTAATTAATAATGAATTATTTTCTGTTCAGCAGCCAAAATCTTTTTCCGGAAAAGTTACCGATTCTACAGGAGGACCACTCCCAGGGGTTTCAGTGGTGGTAAAAGGTACAACATCTGGCGTAATAACTGATGTGGATGGGAAATTCACGCTTCTCAAAGTACCTGAGAATGCTACTTTGCAGTTTTCTTTTGTCGGAATGAAAACTCAGGAAATTGCTGTTTTAGGGAAAAGTAATATAAGCGTTGTGATGCAAGAGGAAGCCGTTGGTATTGAGGAGGTCGTGGCGATTGGATATGGAGAAAGAAAGAAGGTTAGTATGACCGGATCTGTTGCTTCGGTAGATTCAAAAGTACTTGAATCACGTCCTGTCACCTCTACAACTGTTGCACTTCAAGGTGCCGCTCCTGGGCTAATCGTTCAAAGATATTCAGGCCAGCCGGGAAATGCCGGATGGAATATCGATGTGCGCGGTGCGTCTTCAATAACCAGCACTCCTCCGCTTGTATTAATCGATGGCATTCAAGGGAACATGGATTTACTGAATCCCAATGATATCGAATCGATGAGTATCTTGAAAGATGCCTCTGCTTCTATTTACGGTGCAAGAGCCGCCGGCGGAGTTATACTTATTACCACAAAAAAAGGTAAAACCGGAGCAGCCCAAATTACTTACAGTGTAAACATAGCTACCACAAAAGTTACCGGAATGATGGAACAGCCCAATACCTACCAGTTTGCTGTTATGGATAATGAAGCATATATGCATACTCCAGGTGTTAATGCAGCTTATTATACTCCTGATATGCTTCAACGGATTTTAAAGAATGATCCGAATCCAATTCTGGACCCCAACCCAGATAAAGGCGGAGCCGGAATGCAGTTTTTCTTTACTACAACGGATTGGTATAAAGAAATATTTAGAAATGGACTTCAACAAAAGCATGCAGTTACAGTTTCAGGAAGTACCGATAAGTCTGATTACTTTATTTCAGGAAATTTTAGCAATCAGAAAGGAATAATGAAAAATACCGATGATGGAAATAAGCTATACAATTTCCGTATTGGTTATGATGTTCAACTAAAGCAATGGCTGAAACTGGAAACTAAATTTTCTTACGACAACCAGATACGCTCAGATATTGGCGGCGGTTCATGGGGAGTCATAGGTGAAGGAATTTTTGGTATGCCTAATCATCCAGTTTATACTCCGGATGGTAAATATTTTGCACAAGCAGGATGGGGTAACGCTGTTGCATATGCGAGAGAAGAACCTACTGCTACTTTCAGAACAAGCAATGTTAATACGAATATCCGTCTTGTTGCGGATATTACCAAAGGGTTGAAAGTAAACCTGCAATTTGGTGCTAATAATACCTTCAATACCGGAACAGATATGCAAAAAGCATATCCGTTATCTCACTGGAATGGAACATTTAATTATTGGGGTGGTGCATGGTCGCCCGATTGGAGTTATATTGAAGAAACTAATGGACACGCTGATTACTATAACTATACCGGGTATTTTCAGTACACTAAAAAATTGGGAAGCAAACACAATTTTGATTTGATGGGCGGTGGCTCTTATGAAAAAAATTCAGCTAAGAATGTAGATTTTTACAGGTGGAATATCGTTGGTGCTAACTCAAATGTGTGGGATGTAAATTTAGGCACTGGTGATTTGGCGACCAAAACTGGAAACAACATCAATGAACAGTGGGCAATTGGTTCAGCTTTCTCAAGATTGAATTATGCCTATGACGATAAATACTTACTTGAAGCCAATATTAGATTTGACGGTAGTTCCAAATTTGCAGGTGCTGACAAACGCTGGGGGCTGTTCCCGGGCGTATCTGCCGGATGGATTATTTCAAAAGAATCATTCTTTCATGTAAATTTTATAAATAGCCTTAAACTCCGTGCTTCTTATGGTACAGCAGGTAACCAGGCTGGTGTTGGGTTATATGATTTTATTCAAAAAATCAGCTTAGGTGCAAATGGAATTTATCCTTTCGGAAACGGCAGAAGAGATCCGTCCGCTTCATTAGATGGTATGGTTGCGCATGAAAGAACATGGGAAACCTTAATCAATCAAAACATCGGATTGGATGCACAAATACTTTCGAGCAAATTGAGTTTTTCATTTGATGCATTTCAAAAAAGGAATAAGAACATGTTGATAAGTATAAATTATCCGAGTATGTTGGGCGCTACTGCTCCGACAACAAATGCAGGCGAATTAAAAACATGGGGCTTTGAGACGAGTATCGGATGGAAAGATAAAATAGGCAAAGACTTTCATTATTCTGCAAAATTGATGTTGAGCGATGCGCAAAACAAAGTGGTGAGGTATGAAGGTGCAAATTCTTATGTACTTGGGCTAAATTCACCAGGTAGCGGAAATATCCGTGAAGGAGATCCATTAAATACATACTATGGATATGTGTTTAATGGAGTAATAAGAAATCAAGCAGAATTAGACACGTATAAAAAATTAACAGGTGTACATTCGGAAATTGGCATAGGAGATGCTATGTTTAAAGACGTAAACGGTGATGGCCAAATTAGTTTATACGGCAATAATGGCAACGGTGATGTGGTGAAATTGGGAACAATTGACCCAAGGTACATTTATGGGATTAATTTAAATGCTGACTATAAGGGATTTGATTTAGGCTTGTTTTTTCAGGGTGTTGGAAAACGCACATTGTTTAGAACAGGAGAATATAGCATGCCATGGTCAGATTGGTGGAGACAACCGGCTGCATTTTATTATGAAAAGACATGGAACGAAGATCGTCCTGATGCGCAGCTCCCTAGACTTTCGCATGGAGACATTCGTTTCTGGAACTATCAGGCATCAACACTTCAAAAGATCAATGCCGCTTATATAAGGCTTAAGAATCTTCAAATAGGGTATTCTCTGCCCAAAAGTCTTATTAGCAAGGTTTCCATATCTAAGGCGAGAGTCTACTTCAGCGGACAGGATTTGTGGGAAAAACATCATATAAAAGGCGGATGGGATCCCGAATCTGCTGATTGGGGTGGTAACTATCCTTTTCAACGTTATTATTCATTTGGTCTTGACGTAACCTTCTAAAACAACAATCATGAAACGTAATAGAAATAATATATATTTATCCGCTTTATTGGTCTTTATTGGCTTAGGGTGTAATAAAAGTTTAGACCTTAATCCTCTAAACAAAATTTCAGATACCTCTTACTGGAAAACATCGAATGACTTCCAGCTGGCTGCTAATGATTTTTATTTTAGCTTACGAAACGCACCCAATTATGCAGATAACAATTCGGATATCGTTATCGGAAATGGTGATGATATTGCCGCTAAATATCCTAATAGTGGAGTTAGCAACGGGTCATTCCTCCCTCAGTCAGAAACAGATTTATGGAATAATTCCTATAAATACATCCGCTCTACAACTTATCTTTTACAAAAGGCCAAAGAATCCGGCTTAACTCAAAACGTTGTTGGCCGTTGGGAAGGAGAAGCTTTTTTCTTCCGTGCTTATAATTATTGGAATATGGTAAAAGCATACGGTGGCGTACCTAAAATTGAGATGGTACTGGATGTTAATTCTCCCGAATTATATTCACAAAGAGTATCTCAATCTGAGATTATTGATTTTATACTATCCGACCTTGATAGCGCTGTCATAAAGCTTCCCTTACAGAGCACTCTTACCAGTGATGAACAGGGACGAATAACAAGAGGCGCCGCATTGGCTTTAAAAGCAAGAGCCGGATTGTATGAAGGTATATGGGAAAAATACAACAATGGATCAAATGCTGCAAAATACCTGGATATCGCGGCGAACGCTGCAAATCAGTTAGTTGCTTCTAATGAGTATGTCTTGTATACTGATAGAGGTGCAGATAGCTACAAGTACCTGTTCATTACAGAAGGCAACGACTGCAAAGAAATTATTCTTGACCGGAGGTATAGCGTGGCTCAACAGGTAACTCATAACTGGACAAGGGAGCTTTTGGTTGATGCTTCTATGGTGCCAACTAAAGCCATGGCCGATATGTATCTGGCAATCGACGGTTTGCCTATTACAAAATCGCCTCTGTTTGAAGGTTATAATTCTCTGGCAAGTGAATTTAATAACCGTGATCCCAGAATGGCTTTGTCGTTTGTATCGCCTGGAGCGCAATGGTTTACACAAAACGGATGGGATACGTATGTAGGAGGCAATCCGGCATCGGAAGGCAATTCCGGATCTTTAAGTTCCCGCACTGGTTACCGAATCAGAAAATTTTCAGGTGAAAACCCTAACGATATTAGCTTCTTGTGTGAGTATGGACCTAGAGAATTCAGGTATGCTGAAACTTTACTTATACTGGCCGAAGCTTTGTACGAAAAAAATGGCTTAATATCAGATGCAGACCTTAATCGCACCATTAATGTTGTCAGACAAAGGAGCGGTATGCCTGCTTTAACCAATGTATTTGTTACCAGTAACAATTTAAACATGCTTGAAGAAATTAGAAGAGAACGTAGTGTTGAACTGGCTTTTGAAGGGTTCCGACGAGACGATCTCAGAAGATGGAATCTGGCCGCGACAATAATGCCCAAGTCTATAAAAGGCATTAAATATACAGGAACCGATTTTGAAAGAAAGTTTGGTCCAATTGATAATTTAACGATAGATCCAGCAGATGGGTGCGTGGTCGCTATTCCTTCCTCATCACGCCAGTTTTTAACCAAACATATGCTCTATCCGCTTCCTTTACATCAGGTACAACTCTCAAAAGGAACTCTGACACAAAATCCGGGTTGGGAATAGTGCTGATAATGTATTAAATAAAAAAACAAGGGGATGAGGATAGAGATATCCTTATTCCTTTGTACGTATGAAACGAGCATGTAAATTATTTACATTCAAGTTGATGAAGATAAATACTATGCGAGTTTCCTGCCAGATGAAGCAGGGCATACGACCATGAAAAAATAAATTATTGACATATGAAATGTATGAAGAAGACTATTTTGATTGTTTATTTATTGATTTTGATTTCAGATTTAAGCTATGCTCAGGTATATGAAGGACAAGTGCCGCTTTCAAAGATTCCTTCTCCCTCACAGCACTACATTAAAGAATATACATTTGACAAACCATCCGATGAAGCAAGCTGGACAAAACAGGGGCCTGGGCTTCAGGTAGCCTTTGGATCAACAGATGAGTTATACTTAAGATGCGAAGTTCCATCCGATAATCTAAACTCGTTAAGCTGGAACGGCACCGGCTGGCGAGGAGAACGACTGAATGCCCAGGTATTGATTTGGGCTCCGGACTCAATTCAACAAGTAAGAGTACAAGTTAGCAATCTGACAAGTTCCAGCGGAAAAACAATTAGCAAAGAGAATGTCAAAATAAACATGGTCAGGTATGTGGTTTCAAATCTGCCGTATAATGCACAAAAGTTCGATTGCGGAGCTCCTACAGATGCTGCCTGGCTGATGCCCGACCGGTTTGAAACCTTTGATCGGTTCGATCTTCCGGGAAAAACAGTTCGGCCTGTTTGGATTTCAATTGAAATTCCGAGAAACGCTGAACCCGATGATTACAAGGGTACAATTGAAGTCGCCTCACTGAAAGAAAGAGCTAGCTTAAAAGTTAATCTTACCGTACAGAAGCAAATCCTTCCTGAACCACACGATTGGAAATACCGGCTAGACCTTTGGCAGAATCCCTGGATTATTGCGTCTTACTTCCGTGTCGAACCGTGGTCGGATGAACACAAGGAGTTGCTGAAAAAACATTTGAAGTTATATGCTGATGCAGGAGGTAAATATATTACCACCTATGCCGTTCATTCTCCTTGGGGAGATAATTCCTATACAATTGAAGGATCAATGATTGATTACACAAAAAAAACGGATGGCTCGTGGAAATTTAATTACTCCATCTTTGATCAATACGTAAGACTGGCTATGGAAGTGGGTATTGACGAAGCTATCACGATTTATACTCCAGTTCCCTGGGGCGATCGTTTCAGATACATGGATGAAAAAACGGGCAATTACATCTATGCGAATTGGGCACCAACTTCGGATGATTATAAATCATTTTGGAACAATTTCCTGAAGGACTTAAAAATTCATCTAACCCAGACTGGCTGGTTGAAAAAGACCTATTTGGGGATTAATGAAAATCCGCTCGATATTACACTGGCGTCTATTAAAGTAATTAAGGACAATTCTAAAGATTGGAGAATTACCTATGCAGGTGACTGGCATCCGGAACTTACTTCCTTACTTGATGATTATTCTCCAATTATTACCAGTGAACCAAGCCCATCTGAATTGAAAGAACGCTCTGCTAAAGGTTTTACAACAACATATTACGTTTGTTGCAATCCAACAAAACCAAATAATTTTGTTTTTTCACCGCCGGTGGAAGGTCGTTATATCAGTTGGTACGCAGTCGCATATGGATACGACGGATTTTTGCGTTGGGCTTATGATGCCTGGCCTGCCGATCCAATGAGAGATGCCCGTCACACCTTGTGGCCCGCTGGCGATTGTTTTATGGTTTATCCTGGAGGCACAAGTTGCATCCGGTTTGAGAAGTTGAGAGAAGGGATTGTTGATTATGAGAAAATTCTTACCTTAAGAGAACTGGCAGCAAAATCAAACAATAAAAATGTAAAAAACTTAATGGCAACGCTTGAAGCACACCTTGCCACTTTTACAGTTGAACATAGTTATGATAAACGTGACTTCAATACTAAAATGCTCGTAGGAGTCATACAAAAAGGGAATAATTTAATCAATCTACTAAGTGATGAACTTGCGCATTAATCTTAATTACAGTGCGTTGAAGATTCTGGCTGTTTTTTCAGGTATCATTTTTTCAACTAGGATTACAGGTCAAAATGATATTCTGAAAGTAAGTTGTAACGAAAATGAGAATTACGTACTGACACATCGATTAGTTCCGGGAGGTCCGGTTCCAACAGCTTTTGATCCCAATGGGGTGTATCCGTATGTTAGCTATTCGGAAACAGCAAATCGCCCGGAACCCCAAGTATACAAATTTATCATTCTTGAGAATAATCTAATCAAAGTCACCATTTGCCCCAACTTAGGGGGCAAGGTGATTTCGATGGTTCATAAGTCTTCAGGAAAAGAAGTGCTGTATGTTCCCGAAGTCATTCGTCCCACACGTATCCTACCGAGATTTTATTTTGTTGCAGGAGGCATTGAAGTCAGTTTCCCGATTTCTCACTCACCAACTCAAAACGAAAAAGTATTTTACAAAATAGATAGAACTGATGAACGTATATATGTCACCTGTGGTGAACGTGAATTACGTTTTGGAATGCAATGGTCTGTGGAATACTCATTGGGGCCTACTGACACTTTTCTCACTCAGCGTGTGGTCTATTATAATCCCGGGAAAATGGCACATCCTTGGATGTCATGGTCAAATGCGGCTCTACCATCTGCACCAGACACTGAATTCAATTTTCCGTCAGGAAAGGTTCTGTCTCATGCGTCTGTTATTGATACCATTGATTGGAAAAAAGAAGGTCCGTCTCACGAGGCAGACATCCATGAAATGACTGGCTATTTTTGGAAAACCCGTGATGCAAATGCCTTTGGCGTTTTCACACCTTCGCTTGGTTCAGGATTGTATCATGTGGCAGATGAGACTATTTCCCCTGGAATGAAACTGTGGAGCTACGGTATCGGACCAGATAGTACCTGGGCAACTCTGAGTACAGCTAGCCATACTCCTTATATTGAAATGCAGGGTGGCCCGATTGGCGATCAGTCAATCAAACTGGAGCTGAAACCCAATGAGACCCGCTGGCATACAGAATACTGGATACCAACCGATAGGCCTATAAATATTTATACATTGGAGGTTCCTTCGGAAATGTTGCGTCCAATAAAAGATATTCCGCTGTTTGATTGGGCCAGAGAAAGAGAAGTTGCGATTTGGAATAATTTGCAGATTGCCTTTAAGAATAATGGAAAAGTACCTGTTGCTCCAGATGTAACGAAAAATTGCTGGCCTCCATCAGGAATGGAAAGCATGGAGCCAGCTTTCGAGTGGGCAATTAAAGAATCAGATTTTAATCAATCCATTATCTGGAAATATTATTATGGAACATGGGCTGCCGGACAAGGTGATTCTGCAAAAGCAATCCTAATGCTTTCACAAAGTGATTTAGGTTTAGCAAAGGCGCTTCTTGCCCGAATACTCAGACTCACCGGAAATAACAAGGCCGCTTTAAATGTGTATCAATCCATTCAAGAGCGTTGGGTTCAACTGCTCCCCCAAGTGATGATTGAGCGGGACAAGACCTTAAGAAACCTGGGAAAAGAAACGCTTAAAGAGCGTGAAAGCTGGCTTAGGCAGGTAGAGGCCTTGCCAGATGAATGGCTTATTGAAAGGAAGGTGCAACTATTAATAGATCAAGGAAATGTCGCGGAAGCCAAAAGACTTTTACTGTCCACACATTTCCAGAAAATACATCAAACTTATACAAGAACAAACCTTTGGTTTCAGATCTGCGACTTATTGAAAGATCCCCGATTTCCTATTCCTGATCAATTGGGAGAAGACCACCTTGCCAACTTTGGAGCGTACCGGGAATTTGAGTAATATAAAATTCAATGGATTCAGAAACCAATGCCAAGACTCTGACTCTGTCATAATTCAAGATAGGTCTGACACCGCAACACAATCAAACGCCAGCAAAATGAAAAAAGCAGTACTGTTTATATTATGCCTTTCAGTTTTAAGTACAATAGTCACCCAAAACATTTCGGCTCAAACCAGAACAATCCCAGAAAAGGTTGATTCTGTATTAAGTTTGATGACTCTTGAAGAGAAAATTGGTCAGCTCAACCAATATAACGATGATTGGATAGCGACCGGGCCTTTAACCGTTGATACAACTAAAAGCGAGCAGATAAAAAATGGAGAAGTGGGCTCATTGCTTAACTGTATGGGAACTGAACGAATTCGTAAATGGCAGGATGTTGCCATGCAATCTCGCTTAAAAATCCCTTTGCTCTTTGGACAAGATGTTATCCATGGCTATAAAACAACATTTCCTATTCCGCTGGCGGAATCATGCTGTTGGGATTTAAAGTTGATCGAATTGTCGGCAAGAATTGCAGCGACAGAAGCAAGCGCAGGAGGAATACAATGGACTTTTGCCCCAATGGTTGATATTGTGCGCGACCCACGATGGGGAAGGGTTATGGAAGGTTCAGGCGAAGATACTTATCTGGGATCGAAAATAGCTTTTGCCAGAGTCAAAGGTTTTCAAGGGAATAATCTTGGGGATATTAATTCGGTAATGGCCTGTGCAAAGCATTTCGCAGCCTATGGCGCTGTAATTGGTGGTAGAGATTATAACTCTGTCGATATGAGTCCTAGACAGTTGCTTGAAGCTTATCTGCCACCGTTTAAAGCCGCCGTTGATGCCAATGTGGCCACATTTATGAGTGCATTCAACGATATTAATGGAATACCATCTACCGGAAATACCTATCTCCTGAAGGAGATATTAAAGAATCAGTGGAATTTCAAAGGTTTCGTTGTGAGTGACTGGGGATCTGTTGGCGGGTTAATCACACATGGCTATGTTGAAGATGGATATGAAGCCGCATATCGCGCTATTACAGCAGGCTGTGATATGGATATGGAAAGTAGGATTTATAAAAACAACTTGGCAAATCTGGTAACCGCTGGCAAGTTACCCGTTGAAGTTATCGACGAGGCTGTCAGACGAATTCTGACCAAAAAGTTCGAAATGGGTTTATTCGCCGATCCATACAAGTTTTGCAATGCCGAACGGGAAAAAAAGGAACTTAACAATCCGACTCATCCAATAGAAGCCAGAGAAATTGCCGCAAAAAGCATTGTGTTACTCAAGAACGAAAATCATCTTTTACCTTTATCTAAAAACACAAAAACGATTGCTTTTATTGGCCCTCTGGTGAAACCGGTGAGTCAAAACAAAGGTTTCTGGGACATTGAAGTGCCAGGTCAGGATTCCAGTTTTGTCGTTTCTCAATGGGAAGGACTCAAAAACAAAGTTGGAAAAAACATTAATCTACTTTATGCAAAAGGGTGCAACATTGACGATGAAAATAAAGAAGGATTTGCCGAAGCCGTCAACGTAGCCAAACAAGCAGATGTAGTAATTCTGAGTATTGGAGAACGCCGTGATATGTCGGGTGAAGCGAAGAGCCGAAGTAACATTTGTATTCCAGGAGTTCAAGAGGACTTATTAAACGTACTTTTGCTCACTGGAAAACCAGTAGTTGTTTTAATTAATGCTGGAAGGCCATTGGTTTTTAACTATACTGCAGAGAAGGCGCCAGCAATTTTATATACTTGGTGGCTGGGTAGCGAAGCTGGAAATGCCATTGCTGATGTTTTATTTGGTGACGTAAACCCTTCGGCAAAACTTACCATGACTTTTCCGCGAAGCGTTGGACAAATTCCAATTTATTATAACCACTTCAACACAAGCCATCCGGCGCAAAATGATAATGATCGCTTTTATCGAAGCGCATATATCGATTTATCGATTTATCCACGATACGAATTTGGCTATGGATTGAGCTATACTTCGTTTACCTATTCAAATCTACGGCTCGATAAAACGAAAATGAATAGTAACGAAAAAATAAAAGTTTCATTGACGGTAACCAATACTGGCAAATACGATGGCGAAGAAATCATACAGCTCTATTTACGAGATAAAGTTGCCTCGGTGATCCGTCCAGTTGCAGAATTAAAAGACTTTAACAAACTAAAATTAAAGTCTGGAGAGTCTAAGACAATTCAGTTTGTAATCGATAAGGAAAAACTTTCGTTTTACAACCAACAGCTACAATGGGTCGCCGAACCCGGCGAATTTGATTTAATGATAGGAGCATCATCTAGAGACATAAGGTTAAAAGACAGTTTTGAATTGATTAAATAAATTGCTTCATTTTTTGTTCTGAACAACAAAAAATTCACTCATATAAGAAAGAGTCCTTTAGGTATATAATCAAAAAGTGTATAGTAGAGGAAAAGCCGAAGTTTATGCTTAAGTGAGCAATGAAATCAAAGAAGTTGAGAATCAAGTTCAAAAAATGGGGCTATCCATTTAGGACAGCCCCATTTTTTGAACTTCAGGAATTACCAGTGCCGGGACATTCTCCGAGCTTAAATTTTATATTCGATTAAAGAATCCCTTAGATTTAAGAAAGAACTACATTTCAGTCTTTGCGTTTTTTTGATTTAATCCTTCTTTTGGAACAACTCCCGCCTTTTGGCGCCATTGTTCATATTCCTGAATCATCTGCTTTTTTAGACTCAAATTTTGTTGATTTAAATCGTTCAACTCTGATCGGTTGGTTTTGATATTATGCAATTCCCAAGAACCAATTTTTTAGTTTGAACATTGTATTGCGTAACCAGTTTCCAGTCTCCCTTTCGCATTACCCGGTTACCTTCGTGTTCCCAAAACAAAGGATTATATTTCCCCCGCATTAATTTTTTCAGGATAAACGGCAATAAACGGAGTTGAAATACCGCCTTCATCACCCAATGGTGGTGCATTCGAAACGGAGTATTGCTCACATTTGCCCAAGGAATTTCATAAGAATCAAACGAATCTGGAGCACCGGATTCTCTGGTCGTTGAAATGTAATTGCCTTTATTTTTAATGGCTTCATGACACCCACCATTATCTGATAAAAACAAGATGAGAGTATTGTTAAGTTCACCCATTTCTTTAAGTTTTGTTACTATTCGCCCAATATTTTGATCCATTCGGTCGATCATGGCAGCATAGACAGCCATACGTAAATCCCACATTTTTTTTCTTCTTCGGAAAGAGTTTCCCAGGCTGGAACGCTGACATCGCGGGGCGACAATTTTACAGAAGCATCAATCAGGCCCAGTTTTACATTCTTTCAAATCGCTCTTCTCGTAAAACATCCCAGCCTTTCATGTATCTCCCCAGATACTTTGCAATGTCTTCAGGAAGCGCATGAAGAGACCAATGTGGTGCAGTATAAGCCAGATACAAAAAGAAAGGCTTTGTTTTAGGTTTTTCTTCTTCCAGAAAATCCAAGGCACAATCGGAAATCGCGTTGGTCATATAAAATCTTTGCTTGGGAGGGTCGAAATCAACATTATCCAACATCCCTAGAGATGCCTTTTGATTTGTCCGGTATGGATCCCGTTCAAAGTAGCTACCAGCACCGTCAATTAAGCCAAAATAGCGATCAAATCCGCGTTTTCTTGGCAAAGTTACAGGTCGATTGCCTACTTGCCATTTCCTCCACATATAGGTGTTGTATCAACTATTAGGAATAATTCTGTCAGTGAATTACACCTAATAAATATTGAAGATTTGCATATTCAAGGAGAATATCTTTCTTAATATTCAGTAATTGGATGTTTATTTTGGTGATATTTAATTGTACATCATTTAATTCAATTGTAGTTATTACACTATTCTTATACCCAACAGTTGCAATTTCATAAGCCTTATTTGCAACAGTCCAGTTGTTTAGCACTGATTCATATTGAACTTCGAGAGAATGGATATGTTGAATAGATGTCAAATACTTATTCTTGAATTGAATTTTAAAGCTTTCTTCATAGCCATTAATTTTTTCAATTCCGGCCCTTGTTTCCAGTGCTTTGCTTTTTGATAAATTTCCATCAAATAAATTGATTTTTAAGCCGACACCAATTGCATAGCCTTGTCGCCATGCCTGATCAAAAGGTGGGGTATCCTGGCCATGATAAACGTGATAGTTGCCAAACGCAAATAAAGTTGGTAAATTTTCAGCTTTATCAACTTTCTCTTTGAACCCGAGGACACTTTTCATCGCTTTCAGGGATTGTATTTTATTGTTGACGGAAGCAATACTATCTGATAATTGTTCAAATATTGACCGATGATTATCAATTGAATTGGGAATAGAACCGATACAGGAGATGGCACTGGTGTCAGGAAGATTAAGTAGAACTTTTAATGCATTCAGAGTAATCTCTTTTTTGCTTTTGAGTTCAATGAGTTGACTCTCGAAATCTTTCAATTTAGCTTTGAATATAAGGACATCAAATTCAGAACGAATACCTTCTTTATAAGATTTTTCAGCCATAAGGAGATGTTCCTGAATTTGACTGAGGGTTTGCTCATTAACTTTCAGAACTTCATCAAGAAAGAGCACATTATAAAATATAATTTTAACATTCAAGCTTAGATTCGCTTCTGTTTCCAGAAGCTCTTTCTGATAGGCTTCTCTTAAAGAGTTAGTGCTTTCCAAGGCATTTTTACGTTTACCCCCTGCGTATATAGTGTATGTCATATTCATATCCATGGTTAAAATATCCCTGTCGAGTATAGGGAATGGGGCCTTTGAATGCATAACGATGTCTTCACCAGTTGGTATTCCATTGTTCATCACTGGAACACTGGATCCCTCAAGCGGAAATAATCCTGCCGTATTATTGGAGTAAAAATACTTTGAAATTATTTCTGCCTGAGGAAGGAAGTTTGAATAAACCTGATCGTATTTAGCCTCAGCTTCTTTAATTTGACTTTTATTTATTTTTATGTTTGAATTCTGCTCTAAAGCTATCCGGATGGCATCATCAAGGGTAAGTCCCCTTTGTGCAAACGATGATGTATTCCAAAAGGCAAGTGATAGTAGAAAATAAATAATTATTCCTTTTTTCATGATTGAATCTCCTCTACATTGAATTTTACATTACTGTGGTTTTTTTCGTGATGTTTTCTTTCAAAATGGCCAACGATCATGGACACAATTGATAATGAGAAGAATAGTCCCGTGAATTGCCAGAGTTTATTCATAAATGGTTGAGCCACAGATAATGGTTGATGATGGTTAAATACCAGATAAAGTGCTTTTAAATAATATCTTAAGGGGAACCATCCTCCGATTCTGGTTGGTAAATCGGCCATTTGTTCGATAGGTACCATAAATCCTGAGTACATAAAGGCTGGGAGTACAATAAGTGTAATAATAGCCGCTAATATTCCAGTATGATTAATATTTAAAACAAGGAAATAGGAAATGCTTTCCATTGAAATTGTGAAAAGAAATATGACTGAAACCACATTCCAAATTTCAGATTGATTAAATGGGACACCAAACAACAGCATTGTCGAATAGAATGCAACAGAAATCGACGTCCCTGCAACAAGTCCGGAAACTATTGCGGCCCGAATAAGTTCGAATGGTGGAATTTGCCTTGCATTGCTTATAAATGGAAACTTTTGTTTCCAAGTCTTCAGGCTTCCCATTAAGGCAAAAAGTATTGTAATCATAGATATTGTTTGCATGGCTAATCCCATAAATGCAGGAAGTACAGAAGCTTCCATACTAAGGGTTGAGGAATAATAAACTCTTTCGGCAACACTGATTAAGGGTTCTTTTGCGTGCCGGTGATTTGGAATGCTGCCTAAATCTTCTACCCGGACGTTTAAAGCAATTTGCCCATTGAGTGTCGAAATGATCTGGTTTAATTTTGAAAGGGCTGTTCCCGGAATTGATGGATTTGCAGTACCATTTAATGCTGCCATTATTCTGATTCTTTGATTATTCCGGATATCATGATAGGCATTATGAGGAATTACTATGCCCATATCGATTTCATTTCGGTCAATCATTTGTTGTAATGAAAGGTAATCGATGGGCTGATCTACAATGTGATAATAGTCTGAAGCTCGAATGTTGTATAAAATCGAACGACTCAATGCCGAATGATCTTCATCAACAACTGCTATACGAATATTACGCGGAGCAGTCTTGTAATACATTCCTGCCATCATGCTGAAAAACAATATCAGAACTAATGAAATCATTGTTATCCGCATGAAAATCATTAATATAAGTTTAATTCCTTTCATGTTTATTGGATATTACTGGGATTATTAACTTTAACGGTTGGCTCTTTTAAAGAAAGATATACATACATTCCTGGTTTGCTGGCCATTATTGACGCGTGTTGAAAGCTATCTATTAATTTCATTTTCACATCGAATGATCTCACGTCTCTTTCTTCTCTAAGTGTTGTCGGAACGCGAGTTGCAAACTCAGCTAAAGGCAGAATCTGACTCACTTTGGCAGAGTAAATTACACCAGGTATGTTTGTTGTCAGATCAAAGGTCTCTCCTAGATTTATTTGATTTATGTATTTTTCAGGAATACTAAATCGCGCCCAGGTTCCATCAGGATCAGTAACTATTACAACAGCCATACCTGGTATCAGCATTTGTCCGCTTTCTAATACCTTAACATTAACAATACCATCAACTGGTGATTTTATTTCCATATCTTCAATCTTGGTTTTTAGTGCTGAAATGTTACTCTTAAGGACTTCATAGGTTGTTTCAATCTCATCGACTTTTTGCTGAGGTAAAGCGCCTGCTTCAAATAAATTTTCGATCCGATTTTTATTTAATATGATATTTTTAAGTTGAAAATTGAGGGCTGACATGTTTGCATCTAGTTCTCTTTGGTCAAGCTGTGCAATTTTCTCCCCTAATTTTACTGTATCGCCTTCATCAACATAGATGGCTGTAATTTTTCCTGGCATGCGGCCAGTAATATTTATCTGGGTATTTTCAATGTATCCCATAAATTGATGTTGAACGGTTTCTTTTTTTTCGGAATTCAAACACGAAGAAAGTAGGATGCCTATTAATGATAATGAAGCCATTACTTTTGTTCTCATGATATTGGATGTTATTTGTTTTTAATTAGATCGAAATGATAATCAAGCTGTATTATAACTTCGTATTTGGTTAACCAGCTTTTATTTTGATAGAGTGTATAGGGGATACCGAACCGGAGAGTGAAGTCTTTTAAATATGTGTACCAGGCCCCAAAATAGAGATTAACTGCGTAATCATTTGTATGTGTGATGAATGTATCATCCTTTTTATCTTTAAAATTATAGTGTCCATAAGCTCCGCCCTCAATTCCAAAATTTCCATATTTTGTTTGGATTTGTTTTTGAAAGGTTAAATACACACCTGTCTCATCGCCTACATTTAGTTCTTCAGATGTATTCGCGCGAATTTCATAGTAGACCGAATAGATCATATTCAGATTACTAAACCGATGTTGTCCGGTTATGTCACCTTTAAATTCAAAGGCCCCTCGTCCTATTGGGTAATCATTTGAACTGATATTTTTGTATCTACCTGTAGGAAAGGTTATTGTTGTACCAGAAGTCAGGCTATTTGCAAAATTATTCTGATTAAATAGATCATGTCTGGCCCCAATTTTAAAATCACCGAATCCTTTTCCAATTATGGTTGCGGAAGGAGAATAATGATGTATTGAAGTAATCGGTAAAGTGACAAACAGATTAATGTGATCTGTAAGTCCATAACTAATATGCCCAAAATAAAAAGCTTCATTTAAAGCGATATTATCAGACAGTCGTTCTGTCTTTCCGTTTTCTTGATTAAGGTATTTGTAGTACTCTGGATAATCAGCCTGTAAACTGAAAAGTACTTTTCGTTTATTTAGATTAACTGGATGAAGATTTAATACCGAGATAACTACCGGTTTTGCAACTAATGATGTATCATGGATGGCTTCAGTATTTTGTCCGGATGATGTCCCTATAATGATTAGGAATAAACCAGACAGCAGTGGAAGTACTTTCTTTTTCATATGTGAAAATTTAAGATATTCGTTAATTGTTGAAAATAAATAAGAGTTGACTATTTACTTTTGGGTAAATTAATTTTCACAATTGTAAATAATCACTTACTTACATTATTTTATAAATTTTTTTATGTCTGTATTATTTATTTTTTTTTAGCATTTTCAATAATAGCTGCATCATATCACTACAGAATATGTCAATTTGAAAACTTTTTTCACCAATTAACATTTCCATATTAATTGAAACAGGAATACCCATGTACACCAAGGCAATACTTTCTAATTGAGCATTTGCATCCCAAATGCCACTATTAATGCCATCTTGAATTATTTTCATGATGAATTGTTTCTGGTCATAAAATATTTTCTGCAATAGTTGCTTAAATTCTGGATCGTTGTTATATGAAGCTTCAGAAAAGAGCAACATGTTTATTCCTTTATTATCGATGTGATATTGTATTGTAGCGCGGAGATATTTAAATAACCGGATTGAAGGCTCTTCTTCTGATCTTGCTATTTTTCTTAGTTCACTTATAAAATTATCTTGAATATCGCTGAAGATAGACAGTATAATATCCTTTTTAGTCTTAAAATGTCTAAAAATACTTCCTTCACTTAAGCCAATCTTTAAAGCAAGATTACGTGTTGACAGATTTTTCAATCCATCAGTTGAGATGATATCAATTACAGCCTGTTTGATTTGTTCTTGCCTAATATCTGTACTCTGACGTTTCATAATTTAATAAGTGAGTGATTGCTTACAAAGGTAAAACTCTTGTAATTAATTACAAACGATTTGTTAGTTATTTTAGAAAAATATTCTACTGAATCTAAATGATTTGCTCGGAACTTATGTGTGGTAAATCGAAATCCTCAGGTTAAAGAAGCCATCCCTGATTTATTTTTGCGAAAATTTAGCACCTTCCACTGATTTGCTTTTTCTTTTATAATCTTTGTTCCATTCGTGGAGATTATGGACCAACTGGTTTCCTAGTCACTCCGATTGGAATTAAAAGGTGAATCCATGAGGAAATAAAGAGGGCAACAATCGCTGTTTGATGATTTGTGTCTTACTAAACAATACTGGAGAAATATTTATCTTTGAATTAACCAAAATAGTCTGATCAGTTCTTTGTTTTTGATGAATATACTACTGCTCAATTTAAACCAGAATTGACTGCTCACTTTCAATCGGAATAGGGTGCTCACATTCACTGGAATTTACTGTAAACTCCCACCTACCTTGAAATCACATGCTGAACCGATTCATTGAGGCCAAGCAAACAGAGTTTAAAATCAAATTTCAAATTTTTATCTAGTTTGATTTTAAATAATTATCTTTGATTTTAAACAATACCTCAAGGTATCATTTATGAACTTTACAAAAACGACCGAATACGCTTTCCGGATTTTAATTTATATGGCTATAGATGAAAGCCATCTGTACAGCGTTGACGAAATTTTCAATAAGCTTCAGATTCCATACCGCTATTTGCGCAAACTGATGACCAACCTGACGAAAAGTGACTTTATCGTAAGCATTCAAGGCAAAAATGGTGGCTACAAGATTTCGAAAAGGCTTGAAAATGTCAGCTTGCTTGATATAATTACGATTGTCGATCCGGAGTATTTGTCAGGCAAGTGCTTCTTCGGGTTCGAAAACTGCACACTCCAGCCTGTCTGCGCCATGCACGATCAGTGGGAGGCTGTCAGGACAAATATCACGGCCATCCTCGGAAATACCAGTCTCGCCGACCTCAAACAAGGCAACAATCAAAACCAAATATTAACTAATGCTATTCATTCACTCAAAACTTAAAATTATGGTTGATTCGCAAGTAGTACTTAATGGGCAAACCATTGCATATTCCTGCTATGCAATTGCAATTATCCTCCTGATGTTATGGTTTGGATTGAACATTACAAAAACGGGGAAAGGGAGCAAAGTAAGTTCAGCTCTTTTCTACTCTTTCGTTGCCTTCCTGATTGTATTGGGTGTGTCACTTCACATTGTGACATACAATACAATTCCATGGGCATCAATGGATTTAAACAGAAAGGAGATCAAAGCCGACAAGGTTTTTGAAATTTCTGTCGAAAATCACAAGTTCATTTTACCATCGGAAAAGCTGGTTATTAATGTGAACGACAAGGCGATGTTTAAAGTCTATTCCAAAGACCTTACCTACGGATTTGGGCTATTTCGAACCGACAACTCAATGGTTTTTCAAATGCAAGTTGTTCCGGGTCACTTAAACGACATTCTCTGGAAATTCGATAAACCGGGCGTTTATACCATTCGGTCAACTGAATATTCAGGACCCAAAGGAGCTCAAATGATCCTGAAAGATGTTATTGAAGTGGTTGCCAATTAGTTCGTTAAACATTAAAACTGAAGATATGAATTTCAAAGATACATTTATGAATGGTGAGCAAGGTTTGTTTAAGCCTGCAACTTTAACACCAATGCAAAAATTAGTTTTACGTTTTGTCGTTATCGGACTTATTTATTACGGGTTTGCTGTAATCGAAGGGATGATCATGCGGATTTATCAGATCCAACCCATTGAAGCCATTCCTGATTTTCAATACTTTGCCATCCTGACGGCCCATCCTTTGGTCGGAATTTTCGGATCGACCTATTCCATTGTTTTCGGGGCGTTCCTGTTTCTTGTCCCATTCCTGATGAAAAAACCGCTCTGGAGTTACAAACTGGGCAACTGGACCTGCATCCTGATCGGTACCGGAACGTTAACCTTTTGGCTGGCTGGATTTTTTACCCATTATGCACCGCTTTACACCCTGTACTGGCCACTCCCGGCTGATTTCAGCCAATTTAACCCGCTCGGCGGAACTTTTTTCGTACTCGGAATTGCTATCGTAATGCTGGGAACTGTATTTTTCGTGATCAACATATTCAAAACCATCGTTTATACTCCTGAAGGCTGGGAAAAACAACCCTCGAAAAAACTGTTTTTATCGGCCATGGGTTTGAGCGGGATGACCAATCTTTTCAGGAAAAAAGAAAATCAGAAAGAACACCTGGTTTCGTTGCCGGTGGCTGCCATCGCCCGCGGAACGGTTGACACCATGCTGAATGCCGGAATCATCCTGTTCACCGGAGTGCTGATTTTAGTTTATCTGATTGCGCACCAAGTTGGTTTCGACCTAAAAAACAGTGCCGTTGATGCCTTGCTCTATAAAAACTGGTTCTGGTGGGGACTCGATTTGATTGCCGATGGTTTGGTACTGATCTTTGTAGCTGGAACCTGGTATTTGCTGGCCATGCTGATTACCGGGAAAGACCTTTTCATGCAGAACATTGCCCGTGCAGCCCTTTTACTCGAATTAGTGGTTTCGTGGACTGTTTGGTCACATCACCTGATGTCAGATCAGGCACAACCTGGAATCCTGAAAGTTGTTTCAGGCGAAATGGTGACTGCTTTCGAATTAATTACCCAGGGACTGGCCTTCTTCATCACGCTGGCTACGCTTTGGAGTGCCCGACCTTTGAAAATGACCAATCCATTGAAGTTTTTATTGGGTGGACTTTTAGGCTTCGCACTGGCAGTTCCGGCAGGAATTATGCAGGCTGATTTAGGGTTAAACCGAATTTTACACAATACCCAATGGATCATTGGGCCTCATGTACATGTTGCTATCCTTGTCGGACTCACAATGACACTTTATTCAGCCATTTATATCCTCTTCCCGATTGTGACCAACGGCGCCAAATTGTACAGTCAGAAACTGGCCAATTTCCACTTCTGGGCACACCTGATTGGTGGTATCGGAATGGGTGCATTCATGGGAATGGCAGGATTAAAAGGGATGTTGAGAAGAACCATTTACCTGAATGGTGAATTTAACCTGTACATGATTTTGGCTGGAATCTGCGGAAGTTTATTGCTCCTGGCCTTTCTGGCCTTCTTCTACAACATTGTGATGAGCGTTGGACTGAAAGGCGTAATCGGAATATTTACTCCTTCAAAACTGAACGAAAAAGAATTATTGCCTGCTGAGGAGAAATAGGTTAATTTAAAAATATTCTATTAGAAAGTGGCCGTCTAAAACTAAATTGGGACGGCCTTTTCTTTTAAACGAAATACCAAATTGAGTAAATCCTCAATTGGTCAATTTAACCAAGTGAGAATCAAAAAAGATTCCATTGTACAAAAGCAAAAACATAATTGGTCAACGTTATAACGATTACTATTTTTGTATTTATGCAATTCATTTTTATCATAGCAGCATTTAATGCTCTCTTTTTTATGGCTTTACTTCTTCAGAAGAAACCCAGGGCACTTCATGATAATATTTTAATTGGCTGGTTGGTTTATCTGGGTCTTTATATTGGCATTTACGCCTTTTATTCACACGATCTGTTCGTTCATTTCAAGCTGTTATCAATCAGTCTGCTTTCGTTGCTGATGTTGTTTGGCCCTTTTC
>Ga0255338_1000252_pt1 | contig 213196 bp, 187 predicted proteins | sample MeOH1_35cm_T4_19_FD_203715 | JGI IMG/M metagenome (GOLD analysis project Ga0255338, IMG submission 203715) | Sandy soil microbial communities from University of British Columbia, Vancouver, Canada - MeOH1_35cm_T4_195 | ecosystem: Engineered > Artificial ecosystem > Sand microcosm >...
GGTCGCGACCCCCGAGCCCGACGGGCCGCCGAGCAGGAAGGAGGCCATCACCACGGTGCGGCCCGCGCCGGTAGGCTTGCCGCCCATCGCCGAGAACGAGAAGTCCAGGTAGAACTTGCCGGCGCCGGAATACTGCAGGAACGCGCCGAAGATCGTGAACAGGATGATCAGTGACGACGACACGTCGACGGCCACGCCGAAGACGCCCTCCAGCGTCATGTACAGGTGGCCGACCAGGCGGCCCAGCTCGTAGCCCTTGTGGGTCCAGGGCGCCGGCAGGTAGGCCCCGAACAGTGCATAGAGGATGAAGGCGCCGGTGACGGCGGGCATGATCCAGCCGGAGGTGCGGCGCATCGCCTCCAGGATGAGGGCCAGCAGCGCCACCCCGAAGAAGATGTCCCAGGCCTCCGGCGTGGTGTTGCGGTCCATGAAGTCGTCGCCGCCGGCGATCATGTAGGCGATCGACGCCAGCGCGAGGGCGGTCGCGGCCAGGTCCCACCACATGATGCGGTCGCGGTAGCGCCGGAACATCGGGAACAGCAGGAAGGTGAGCGCCAGGATCAGCGCCACGTGCATCGGCCGCAGCACCTGTGCCGGCACGATCCCGTAGGCCGCGTACAGGTGGTAGAGCGAGACGCCCACCGCCAGCAGCGTGATCAACCCCGCGCGCCAGCCGGCCAGGTGGTTGGCCGCGCCTTCCTCTTCCTCGATGAATTCCTGCGCCTTGTCCAGGGCTTCCTGCGTGATGACCGGCTCGGTGCCGGCGGCGGGTGCCTGGCTGTCGTGGTCGCTGTGGGTGGTGCTCATGTCGTGGCTGTCCGCGCAAACAAAAACCCCGCCGGGGGGGGCGGGGGCTGGCGACGTCTCGTGGGTCAGTTGACCTTGACGCCCTTTTCGGCGAAGTACTTGACCGCGCCCGGGTGGTAGGGAATCGGCGTGGCGCTCGCCTTCTGGGTCTCGAGCCTGAAGTTCTCGGCTTCCTTGTGCACCGCCACCATGTCCGCCTTGCGGTCGAAGATCGTCTTGACGATGTTGTAGGCGGTCTGGTCGTCCATCTTCTGGTGCGTCACCAGCAGGTTCATCACCGTGGCCTGCTTGTTGTCGGCGTCCATGCCCTTGTACATGGCCTTCGGGATCGTGTCCTCGACGTAGAGCTGGCCGTACTTCTGGTTCATCTTGCCCACCACTTCGGCGTGGTCGATCATCCTGATCTTGGTGCCGGGGGTGTTGGCCAGGTCGGTCACGGCCGCCGTGGGCAGGCCGCCGACCCAGAAGAAGGCGTCGATCTTGTTGTCCTTGATCGCGTTGACCGACTCGGCCACGCCCAGGCGCTCGCGCTTGACGTCCTTGTCCTTGTCGATGCCGGCGGCCTCCAGGATGCGGAAGGCCATCACCTCGGTGGCGCTGCCGGGCGAGCCGGTGGAAATGCGCTTGCCCTTGAGGTCGGCCAGCTTGGCCACGCCCTTGCCCTCGACCGACACCACGTGCATGCGGTTGGGGTACAGCACCATCAGCGTGCGCAGCGGCACCTGGTGGCCCTTGAACTTGTCCTGCCCCTTGAGCGCGTCCAGGCCGGCGTCCGCCATCGTGAAGCCGATGTAGGGCTTTTCGGTGCCGATCAGCTTGAGGTTGTCGACCGAGCCGCCGGTGACCTCGGCGGTGGCCTGCATGCCGGGCACGTACTTGGACAGGACGGCCGCCAGGCCGCCGCCCATCGGGTAGTACACGCCGCCGGTGCCGCCGGTGCCGATCGAGATGTTCTGGGCGAGGGCGCCCGCGGCGAACGCCAGGGTCGCGAGTGCCGCGCCAAGGCGCGTCAGAAGTCCGAGCATGGTCCTTGTCTCTCCGTTGCCTGAAAGTGGCGGGCCAATGCTAGGTGGCGCGCGAATGCAGTGTCAACCTGAGAAACGCTCGCTTTGCGCGGCGCCGGCGCGGTTTCTCGGTGATAACGCGATCAGTGATACCACGTACGCGCGGCGCGGCCGCGGCGCCCACGGCCGCGGTTCAGCCCGCGGCCTCCAGCCCATTGCGGAAATGCAGCTGCATCTTCTGCGCGCTGGCCAGTGCGTCGCGGCGGGCCAGGGCGCGCATGATGGCGCGGTGCTCGCGGATCGATTCCTGCACGCGCCCGGACTTCAGCAGCGAGTTGTGCCGGTTGAGCTTCATCACCTTGCGCAGGTCGGCCACCATCTGGTTGCGCCAACGGTTGCCGGCAATTTCCAGCAGCCGCATGTGGAAGCGCTCGTTGAGCGCGAGGAAGCGCTCGGTGTCGGCCGCCGCGCCCTCCATCTCCTCGTGCAGGTGCTGCAGTTCGCGCACCTGGTCGTCCGTGATGCGGCCGGCGGCCACGCCGGCGGCGTCGCTTTCCAGCAGCGACAGCAGGTGGTAGACGTCGCGCAGGTCGTGCTCGGAGACCTCGGTGACGTAGGCGCCGCGGCGGACCTTCATGGTCACCAGCCCCTCGGCCGCCAGTACCTTCAGCGCCTCGCGCAAGGGCGTGCGGCTGATGCCGTACTGCTCGGCGAGCTTCACCTCGTCGATCCAGCTGCCGGGCTCCAGTTCGCGCCGGAAGATGCGCTGGCGCAACTGCTCGGCCACCTCCTCGTAGAGGGCGCGGGGCGAGAGCGAGATGGTGTCGGGCATCGAACCGGATTCTAGACGGGACTGAATAAGTTATCAATAATTATGAATGATGATGGGGTATGATCGATGGCTGCGCGCGTGGCCACGGCCGACGCACAATCGCCGCAGCCGCCCCTCTCGACCGGAACACCCATGAGCCAGAGCGAACCTTCCCTTCCTCCCGTCACCCTCGACAGCTGGGCCAAGGCGGCCGCGAAATCCGCCCCCGGCGGCGACCTGGGCGCGCTCGACTGGGTGACGCCCGACGGGATCACCGTGAAGCCGCTGTACACGGCGCGCGACCTGGCCGGCCTGCGCCATGCCGACACGCTGCCGGGCTTCGCGCCGTACCTGCGCGGGCCGCAGGCCACCATGTACGCGGCGCGGCCGTGGACGATCCGGCAGTACGCCGGCTTTTCGACCGCCGAGGAGTCCAACGCGTTCTACCGGCAGGGCCTGGCCGCGGGCGGGCAGGGCGTCTCGGTCGCCTTTGACCTGGCGACGCACCGCGGCTACGACAGCGACCATCCGCGCGTGACGGGCGACGTCGGCAAGGCCGGCGTGGCGATCGATTCGGTGGAGGACATGAAGATCCTGTTCAACGGGATCCCGCTCGACAAGGTCAGCGTGTCCATGACCATGAACGGCGCGGTGCTGCCGGTGCTGGCCGGCTACATCGTGGCGGCCGAGGAGCAGGGGGTGCGGCAGGACCAGCTCTCGGGGACCATCCAGAACGACATCCTCAAGGAGTTCATGGTCCGCAACACCTACATCTATCCGCCGCAGCCGAGCATGCGGATCGTGGGCGACATCATCGAGTACACGGCGCAGCACATGCCGAAGTTCAACTCGATCTCGATCTCCGGCTACCACATGCAGGAAGCCGGCGCCAACCAGGCGCTGGAACTGGCGTTCACGCTGGCCGACGGCAAGGAGTACGTGAAGACGGCGACCGCCAAGGGCCTGGACGTGGATGCGTTCGCCGGGCGCCTCTCGTTCTTCTGGGCGATCGGGATGAACTTCTACCTGGAAGTGGCCAAGATGCGGGCGGCGCGGCTGCTGTGGTGGCGCATCATGAGCGGCTTCGGCGCGAAGAACCCCAAGAGCCTGATGCTGCGCACCCACTGCCAGACCTCGGGCTGGTCGCTGACGGAGCAGGATCCCTACAACAACATCGTGCGCACGGCGATCGAGGCGATGGCCGCGGTGTTCGGCGGCACGCAGTCGCTGCACACCAACTCGTTCGACGAGGCGATCGCCCTGCCGACGGAATTCAGCGCCCGGATCGCGCGCAACACCCAGCTGATCATCCAGGAAGAGACGCACATCACCGACGTGATCGACCCCTGGGCCGGCAGCTACATGATGGAGAAGCTGACCCAGGACATGGCCGACGCCGCCTGGAAGATCATCGAGGAAGTCGAGGCGATGGGCGGCATGACCCGGGCCGTGGACTCGGGCTGGGCGAAGCTGAAGATCGAGGCGGCCGCCGCCGAGAAGCAGGCGCGCATCGATTCGGGCAAGGACGTGATCGTCGGCGTCAACAAGTACCGGCTGGAGCGCGAGCAGCCGGTGGAGATCCGGGAGGTCGACAATGTCATGGTGCGCGAGCAGCAGATCGCGCGACTGAACGAGATCCGCGGCCGGCGCGACGCGGCCAAGGTGCAGGCGGCGCTGGCGGCGCTCACCGCCGCCGCCCGCGACGGGCAGGGCAACCTGCTGGACCTTTCGGTCAAGGCGGTGCGCCTGCGCGCCACCGTGGGCGAGGTCTCGGATGCCCTGGAGCAGGTGTTCGGGCGCCACCGCGCCGATACGCAGAAGGTGACCGGCGTGTATGCAGCAGCGTATGACTCGGCCGAAGGCTGGGAAAAACTCAAGTCCGAAATCGATGCCTTCGGCCAGGAGCAGGGCCGGCGCCCGCGCGTGATGATCGCCAAGCTCGGCCAGGACGGGCACGACCGCGGGGCCAAGGTCGTGGCGACCGCGTTCGCCGATCTCGGGTTCGACGTCGACATCGGGCCGCTGTTCCAGACCCCCGAGGAATGCGCGCGCCAGGCGATCGAGAACGACGTGCACGCCGTGGGCATCAGCACGCTGGCGGCCGGCCACAAGACCCTGGTGCCGGCGATCGTCAAGGCCCTGCGCGAGCAGGGCGGCGACGACATCGTCGTGTTCGTCGGCGGCGTGATCCCGCAGCAGGACTACGAGTTTCTCTACCAGGCCGGCGTGAAGGGCATCTACGGCCCGGGAACCCCGATCCCCGCCAGCGCCAAGGACGTGCTGGAGCAGATCAGGAAATCGCTGGCCGCGTGATGCTGCTCGCTGACCGCGTCGACCTTGGACCGCCGCTGCAGCAGCAGGCCGGCGCCCCGAAGAAAGGGTGCCGGTGAAGCCGTTCTTCGTCTACCTGCTGCGCTGTGCCGACGGCTCCTTGTATTGCGGGCAGACAGACGATATCGAGGCGCGCCTGCGGCAGCACGAGGGCGGCTCCTTCGGCTATACCTCCACTCGGCGTCCGGTCGAACTAGTGTGGCAGGGCGGGTTCGAGACGCGCGAGGGCGCGATCGCCTTTGAACAACAGATCAAGGGGTGGTCGAGGAGCAAGAAGCAAGCGCTGATCGAAGGTGATTGGGAGCGCATCCAGGAATTGGCCCGGTCGTCACCGATGCGTAAGGGGGTGGACAGCCCTTCGATCCGTCGACAAGCTCAAAACCCCGTTCGGGCTGAGCCTGTCGAAGCCCAGGTGAGCGAAGGCCCTTCGACAATCTCAGGGCGAACGGCTGTGGGGTCAAGGCGAACGGAAAAGGAAACCCACGTTCGGCCTGAGCCTTTCGGCGAGCTCAGGACAGGCCCTGTCGAAGCCCGCTTGGAATCTGTGCTCGCCCAGCAGGTGCTCGGCACCACCGGACCGGCGCAGCGGCGCGCCATCGCCAAGGCGATCACCCTGCTGGAATCCACCCGCGCCGACCATCGCGCGCAGGGCGACGAGCTGCTGACGGCGCTGCTGCCGCACGCCGGCCGGTCGTTCCGCATCGCCATCAGCGGCGTGCCGGGCGTGGGCAAGAGCACCTTCATCGAGGTGCTGGGGCTGCACCTGATCGAGCGCGGCCACCGGGTGGCGGTGCTGACGATCGATCCGTCCAGCAGCGTCTCGGGCGGCTCGATCCTGGGCGACAAGACCAGGATGGAGAAGCTCTCGGTGCACGAGCAGGCCTACATCCGGCCCAGTCCCTCCGGCGGCACGCTGGGCGGGGTGGCCGAGAAGACGCGCGAGGCAATGCTGGTGTGCGAGGCCGCCGGCTACGACATCATGATCGTCGAGACGGTGGGCGTCGGCCAGAGCGAGACGGCCGCGGCGGGCATGACCGACATGTTCGTGCTGCTGCAACTGCCCAACGCCGGCGATGACCTGCAGGCGATCAAGAAGGGCGTGATGGAACTGGCGGACCTGGTGGTCATCAACAAGGCGGACCTGGACGCGGACGCCGCGACGCGGGCCCGTGCCCAGATCACCAGCGCGCTGCGCATCTTCGGCCAGCACGGGCATCCCGGGCATGCGCCGCACGACGAGGGCGCGTGGCACCCGCAGGCGCTGCAGCTCAGTGCCCTGCGCGGCGACGGCATCGCGCCCTTCTGGGACGCGGTTTCGCGCTTTCGCCAACTGCAGCAGGCCAACGGCGGGTGGGCGGCGCGCCGCCGCCAGCAGGCGCTGGGCTGGATGTGGGAACGCATCGACGCCGGGCTGAAGCGCGACTTCCGCGAGCACCCCACGGTCAGGCGGCTGCTGCCGGCGACGCTGGCGGAGGTCGAGGGCGGCCGGCTGCCGGCTTCGGCCGCGGCGCGCCGCCTGCTGCAGGCCTGGTCGCAGGGGGGCGCAAGCCAGCCGTCAGGCACATCGGAGAGCATCGCCGCGCAGGCGCGGGACAACGGAGAACAAGGGCATGCATGACATCCTCGAACAACTGGAACAAAAGCGCGCCGCGGCGCGCCTGGGCGGCGGCGAGCGGCGCATCGCCGCACAGCACGCCAAGGGCAAGCTGACGGCGCGCGAGCGGCTGGAACTGCTGCTGGACGAAGGCACGTTCGAGGAATGGGACATGTTCGTCGAGCACCGCTGCACCGACTTCGGCATGGAGGGCAGCAAGATCCCGGGCGACGGCGTGGTGACCGGCTACGGCATGATCAGCGGGCGCCTGGTGTTCGTCTTCAGCCAGGACTTCACCGTGTTCGGCGGCGCGCTGTCCGAAGCGCACGCCGAGAAGATCTGCAAGGTCATGGACCAGGCGATGAAGGTCGGCGCGCCGGTGATCGGCCTGAACGACTCGGGCGGCGCGCGCATCCAGGAGGGGGTGGCCTCGCTGGGCGGCTATGCCGAGGTGTTCCAGCGCAACGTGATGGCCTCTGGCGTGATCCCGCAGATCAGCATGATCATGGGGCCGTGCGCCGGCGGCGCGGTGTACTCGCCGGCCATGACCGACTTCATCTTCATGGTCAAGGACAGCTCCTACATGTTCGTGACCGGCCCCGAGGTGGTGAAGACGGTGACGCACGAGGAGGTGACTGCCGAGGAGCTGGGCGGCGCCGTGACGCACACCGTGCGCAGCGGAGTGGCGGACCTGGCGTTCGAGAACGACGTCGAGGCGCTGCTGATGCTGCGGCGCCTCTACAACTACCTGCCGCTGAACAACCGCGAGAAGGCGCCGGTGCGCCCCAGCAACGATCCGGCCGAGCGCATGGACCTGTCGCTGGACACGCTGGTGCCGGACAATGCCAACAAGCCCTACGACATGAAGGAGCTGATCGTCAAGACGGTGGACGACGGCGACTTCTTCGAACTGCAGCCCGAGTACGCGAAGAACATCATCATCGGCTTCGGCAGGATGGAAGGGCAGACCGTGGGCATCGTCGCCAACCAGCCGCTGGTGCTGGCCGGCTGCCTGGACATCCGCAGCTCGATCAAGGCGGCCCGCTTCGTGCGTTTCTGCGATGCGTTCAACATCCCGGTGATCACTTTCGTCGACGTGCCCGGCTTCATGCCCGGCACCAGCCAGGAGTACGGCGGCATCATCAAGCACGGCGCCAAGCTCCTGTACGCGTATGCCGAATGCACGGTGCCCAAGATCACTGTGATCACGCGCAAGGCCTACGGCGGGGCTTACGACGTGATGAGCTCCAAGCACCTGCGCGGCGACGTCAATTTCTCCTGGCCCAACGCCGAGATCGCGGTGATGGGCGCCAAGGGCGCGGTGGAGATCATCTTCCGCGAGGACAAGAACGATCCGGTCAAACTGGCCGCCCGCGAGGCCGAATACAAGGCGCGGTTCGCCAACCCGTTCGTGGCCGGCGCGCGCGGCTTCATCGACGACGTGATCCTGCCGCACGAGACGCGCCGGCGCATCTGCCGCTCGCTGGTGATGCTGCGCGACAAGAAGCTGGAGAACCCGTGGCGCAAGCACGGCAACATCCCGCTCTGAATAGCAGCCAAACCCAACAGCCGAACGCAGAGGACGCAGAAGTGACGCAGAAAGCGCAGAAGAGAATCTCGAAGGATTTCTTTCCTGTCTTCCTTGCGTCTTCTGCGAATCCTTCGCCCTCTGCGTTCGGTATTCGGTTTTAAGGACTTCCAATGTTCACCAAGATACTGATCGCCAACCGCGGTGAAATCGCCTGCCGGGTCATCAAGACGGCGCGGCGCATGGGCATCAAGACGGTGGCCGTGTATTCGGACGCCGACCGCGACGCGCGCCACGTCGAGCTGGCCGACGAGGCCGTCCACATCGGCGCGGCGCCCAGCCGCGACAGCTACCTGCAGGCCGACCGCATCATCGCGGCGTGCAAGGCCACCGGCGCGCAGGCGGTGCATCCGGGCTACGGCTTCCTGTCCGAGAACGAGAGCTTCGCCCGCCGCGTCGAGCAGGAGGGCATCGTCTTCATCGGCCCCAAGCACGGCTCGATCGCGGCCATGGGCGACAAGATCGCGTCCAAGCGGCTGGCCAAGGAAGCGAAGGTCAGCACCATTCCCGGCTACAACGACGCGATCGAAGCCGCCGAGCAGGCGGTCGAGATTGCGCGCAGCATCGGCTATCCGGTGATGATCAAGGCTTCCGCCGGCGGCGGCGGCAAGGGCCTGCGGGTGGCCTGGAACGACAAGGAGGCGCTCGACGGCTTCACGTCCTGCCGCAACGAGGCGCGCGCGAGCTTCGGCGACGACCGTGTGTTCGTCGAGAAGTACGTCGAGGAGCCGCGCCACATCGAGATCCAGGTGCTCGGCGACGCGCACGGCAACGTCGTGTACCTCAACGAGCGCGAATGCTCGATCCAGCGCCGGCACCAGAAGGTGATCGAGGAAGCGCCGTCGCCCTTCATCAGCGACGCCACCCGCAAGGCCATGGGCGAGCAGGCGGTGGCGCTGGCCCGCGCGGTGAAATACCAGAGCGCCGGCACGGTGGAGTTCGTGGTCGGCAAGGACCAGAGCTTCTACTTCCTGGAGATGAACACCCGGCTGCAGGTGGAGCACCCGGTGACCGAGTGCATCACCGGCCTGGACCTGGTGGAGCTGATGATCCGGGTGGCGGCGGGCGAGCCGCTGCCGTTCACGCAGGCCGACGTGAAGCGCGACGGCTGGGCGATCGAATGCCGGATCAACGCCGAGGACCCGTTCCGCAACTTCCTGCCCAGCACCGGCCGGCTGGTGCGCTTCCAGCCGCCGACCGAGACCATGTGGGCCGGCGACACCGGCCACCTGAAGGGCGTTCGCGTGGACACCGGCGTGCAGGACGGCGGCGAGATCCCGATGTACTACGACTCGATGATCGCCAAGCTGATCGTGCACGCGGCCACGCGCAACGAGGCGATCGCGAAGATGCGCGAGGCGCTCAACGGTTTCGTGATCCGCGGCATCTCCAGCAACGTCCCGTTCCAGGCCGCGCTGCTGGCGCATCCGCGCTTCGTCGCCGGCGACTTCAACACCGGCTTCATCGGCGAGCACTATGCCCACGGCTTCCGCGCCGAGGACGTGCCGCACGACGATGCGGACTTCCTCACGGCGCTGGCGGCTTACGTCAACCGCAAGATCCTGCAGCGCGCGGTCGGGATCAGCGGCCAGATGCCGGGCCATGAGTTCGAGGTCGGCGAGGAATTCGTGGTCGTCGTGGTCGATGCCGGCGGGCAGCACCGCCGGCAGCCGGCGCGGGTGCACGACTTCCACGCCAACTCCGGCTCCAGCGCGGTGACCATCGCCGGTCGCCGCTACGACATCAGCAGCCACTGGCACCTGGGCGGCAACCGCATCCGCGGCATGGCCAACGGCCAGCCGTTCACGGCCCAGGTCGAACGCGGGGTCGGCGGCAACCCGCTGGCGATCCGCATCGTGCACAACGGCACCCGGCTGGACGCGCTGGTGCTCACCCCCCGCGCCGCCGAGCTGCACGCGCTGATGCCGTACAAGGCGCCGCCCGACATGAGCCGCTTCCTGCTGTCACCGATGCCGGGGCTGCTGGTGGACGTGGCGGTGCAGCCCGGACAGAAGGTGCAGGCCGGGGAGCGCCTGGCCGTGATCGAGGCGATGAAGATGGAGAACGTGCTGTTCGCGGTAGCCGACGGCGTGGTCGGCAAGGTGCTGGCGGGCAAGGGCGAGAGCCTGACGGTGGACCAGCCCATCATCGAGTTCGCATGACCGTATCGTGGCAGCGCCGGCGCTGGCTGGCGGCGACCGCCGCGTTCGGATTGACGGGGTGCGGCGGGCTGATGGTGGGTGTGGGCGCAGCGCCGCTGCGCCGCATCGCGATCGCGTCCTGCACTGACCAGACCAGGCCCCAGCCGCTGTGGGACACGGTGCTGGCCGACCGGCCGGACCTGATGATCTTCGGCGGCGACAACGTCTATGCCAGCGGGCAGCCCTGGTCGGCGGCGGCGCTGGAGCGCGCGTACGCGCAGCAGGCGGCAGTGCCGCAGTTTGCGCGGCTGCGCGCGGCGGTGCCGCACCTGGCGATCTGGGACGACCACGACTACGGGCTGAGCGATGGCGGCGCGGAGTTCGCGCACCGCAGCGAGTCGAAGGCGGCGTTCCTGCGGTTCTGGCAGGTGCCGGCCGACGATCCGCGGCGCGGCCGCGAGGGGATCCAGCACGCGCAGGTGTTCGGGCCGCCCGGACAGCGGGTGCAGGTGATCCTGCTGGACACGCGCTGGTTCCGCTCGCGCTGGAAGGCCACCGACGTGCGGGGGGCGCCGGGCCGCGAGCGCTACCTGCCCGACGACGATCCCGGCAAGACCATGCTGGGCGATGCGCAATGGCACTGGCTGGCTCGGCAGTTGCGCGAACCCGCCGAGCTGCGGCTGCTGGTGTCGGGCGTGCAGGTGCTGGCCGACGGCCACGGCTGGGAGCGCTGGGGCAACTTCCCGCGCGAGCGACAGCGGCTGTACCGCCTGATCGCCGACACGCGCGCCGGCGGCGTGGTCTTCCTGTCCGGCGACCGCCATTTCGGCGCGCTGTACCGCGAGACCGGTGGCACCCCATACCCGCTGTACGAGCTGACCTCCAGCGGCGTCACCCATACCTGGCGCGGCGCGTCGGAGGCCGGACCCAACCGCCTGGGCGAGCCGTACGACGATCTCCATTACGGGATCGTGGACATCGACTGGCGCGAACGCGCGCTGCAACTGGCCGTCAAGGACCCGGCAGGGCGGGTGCAGCGCGCCGTGCGGGTGCCGCTGGCCGCACTGCAAGGCACGCCTGACGGCGATCCGAGGAGCAATTCATGACGCAACGACCATTCAAGGTGCTGGGCCTCCAGCAGATCGCCGTCGGCGGCCCCGACAAGCATGCCCTGCGCGCGCTGTGGGTCGACCTGCTCGGGCTGGAGGTGGCCGGCACCTTCAAGAGCGAGCGTGAGAACGTCGACGAGGACATCTGCCAGATCGGGGAAGGCCCGCTCAAGGTGGAAGTCGACCTGATGCAGCCGCTCGATCCGGACGCACGGCCGGCGGTGCATGAGCCGCCGCTGAACCATGTGGGCCTGTGGATCGACGATCTGCCGCGCGCCGTCGAATGGCTCGGCGCGCAGGGGGTGCGCTTCGCCCCCGGCGGCATCCGGCGCGGCGGCTCCGGCTTCGACATCTGCTTCATCCATCCCAAGGGCAACGAGCAGGCTCCCGTCGGCGGCGCCGGCGTGCTGATCGAACTGGTGCAGGCCCCGCCGGAGGTGATCGCGGCGTTCGCGGCGCTGGCGGGCGGCCCGGCGCGCCTCTGACCGCCAGCGCTCCCGGGCAGTTGATGGTTGTCAATGCACCGGTCGGCACGGCCGGGTCAAATGGCAATCCATGGGAGCTCGGCATTGCAGTACCACCGCCGAGTTCCCGCCTTCACGCTTGGGGTTCACCCCGAGCGTACTTTTTTGCACGTGTCGCGTAGACTGTCCGCGCGCACCCGGCCTGCGGCGGGCCGGGCCGCGCGGCCATGGCTAGGAGGTCAGTTTGCATCGAACAGATATCGCCAACCCCGCGTATTTCCACAAGGTCGTCGACTGCCAATGGGCTTGCCCCGCGCACACGCCGGTGCCGGAGTACATCCGCCTGATCGCGCAGGGCCGTTTCGGCGACGCCTACATGGTCAACTGGGTGTCCAACGTGTTCCCCGGCGTGCTGGGGCGCACCTGTGACCGGCCGTGCGAGCCGGCCTGCCGGCGGGGGCGGGTGGAAGAGAACAACGGGGAGCATCCCGAACCGGTCGCGATCTGCCGCCTGAAGCGCGTGGCCGCCGACATGAAGGAAGACGTGACCACCCGCATGCCCAAGGTGGCGCCCAAGAACGGCAAGCGCATCGCCTGCGTCGGTGCCGGACCGGCGTCGCTCACGGTGGCGCGCGACCTGGCGCCCCTGGGGTACGACGTCACCGTGTTCGACGGCGAGCCCAAGGCCGGCGGCTTCATGCGCACGCAGATCCCGCGCTTCCGGCTGCCCGAGGCGGTGCTCGACGAGGAGACCGGCTACGTCCTCAACATGGGCGTGCACTTCCGCAACAACAAGCGCATCGACTCGATGAAGGCGCTGATGGCCGAAGGCTACGACGCGATCTTCGTCGGCTGCGGGGCGCCGCGCGGGCGCGACCTGCAGATTCCCGGCCGCACCGAAGCGGCGCGGCACGTCCACATCGGCATCGACTGGCTGGCGTCGGTCTCGTTCGGCCACGTCAAGACCATCGGCAAGCGCGTGATCGTGCTGGGCGGCGGCAACACGGCGATGGACTGCTGCCGCTCGGCGCGGCGCCTGGGCGGCACCGACGTCAAGGTCATCGTGCGCAGCGGCTTCGAGGAGATGAAGGCGTCGCCCTGGGAGAAGGAAGACGCGATGCACGAGGGCATCCCGATCATCAACTACCACGTGCCCAAGGCCTTCGTGCACGAGAACGGCAAGTTGAAGGGCATGACCTTCGAGATCGTCAAGGCCGTCTACGACGAGAAGGGACGGCGCAGCCTGATCCCGACCGGCCAGCCCGACGCGCTGTTCGAGTGCGACGAGGTGCTGGTGGCCGTGGGCCAGGAGAACGCCTTCCCCTGGATCGAGCGCGACTGCGGCATCACGTTCGACGAGTGGGGGTTGCCGGTGCTGGACAAGAACACGCTGCAGTCCGCGGTGCCCAACGTGTTCTTCGGCGGCGACGCGGCGTTCGGCCCGAAGAACATCATCACGGCCGTGGCCCACGGCCACGAGGCGGCGGTGTCGATCGACCGGCTGCTGCACGGCGAGGACGTGGCGGTGCGCCCGCCGCCGGCCGTGAACCTGGTGTCGCAGAAGATGGGCATCCACGAGTGGAGCTACGACAACGACACCTCCAATGACAACCGGTTCAAGGTGCCGTGGGCCAAGGCGGAGCAGGCGCTGGCCAGCATCAAGATCGAGGTCGAGCTCGGTTTCGACGTGGCGACGGCAGTCAAGGAGGCCGCGCGCTGCCTCAACTGCGACGTGCAGACGGTGTTCACCGAGACGGCGTGCATCGAGTGCGACGCCTGCGTCGACATCTGCCCGATGGACTGCCTCACCTTCACCGTGAACGGCGAGGAGGCCGACCTGCGCCAGCGGCTGAAGGCGCCGGCGCTGAACGAGGCGCAGCCGCTGTACGTGTCGGGCGGCCTGAAGACCGGCCGCGTGATGGTGAAGGACGAGGACGTGTGCCTGCACTGCGGGCTCTGCGCCGAGCGCTGCCCCACTGGCGCGTGGGACATGCAGAAGTTCCTGTTGAACACATCGAAGGCGGGTCCGAACAGCCGCGACCAACGCCAGGCCCAACGGGAGGTTGCATGAAGCGCATCGAAGCAGTCAACGATTTCGTCATCAAGTTCGCCAACGTCAACGGCTCGGGCTCGGCGTCGGCCAACGAGCTGTTCGTCAAGGCCGTGATGCGCATGGGCGTGCCGGTCAGCCCGCGCAACATCTTCCCGAGCAACATCCAGGGCATGCCGACCTGGTACGAGGCGCGCGTGTGCGAGAAGGGCTACCACGGCCGGCGCGGCGGCGTCGACATGATGGTGGCGATGAACCCGCAGACCTGGGACGCCGACGTGGCCGAGGTCGAGCCGGGCGGGTACCTGTTCTACGACAGCACGCGGCCGTTGCCGCCGTCGAAGTTTCGCGAGGACCTGCACGTCATCGGCATGCCGCTGACCGAGATCACCAACGCGGTGTACTCCGACCCGCGCCAGCGCCAGCTGTTCAAGAACATCATCTACGTCGGCGCGCTGTCGGTGCTGCTGGAGATGGAGGGCGGCGTCTTCGAGAAGCTGTTCGCCGAGCAGTACAAGGGCAAGGAGCGGCTGCTCGACTCCAACGTCCGCGCCCTGCAGCTGGGCCGCGAGTTCGCGCAGGAACACCTGCAGCCGCTGGGCATCAAGGTGCGGCGCTGCGACAACGTGGGCGACCAGATCTTCGTCGACGGCAACAGCGCCGCGGCGCTGGGCTGCGTCTACGGCGGCGCCACCGTCGCCGCCTGGTACCCGATCACGCCGTCGTCGTCGGTGCCCGAGGCCTTCCAGAAGTACTGCGACAAGTTCCGGGTCGATCCGGTGACCGGCCGCCACAACTACGCGATCGTGCAGGCCGAGGACGAGCTGGCCTCCATCGGCATGGTGGTGGGCGCCGGCTGGAACGGCGCGCGCGCCTTCACCGCCACCTCGGGCCCCGGCATTTCGCTGATGACCGAGTTCATCGGCCTGGCCTATTTCGCCGAGATTCCGGTGACCATCATCAACGTGCAGCGCGGCGGCCCGTCCACCGGCATGCCCACGCGCACCCAGCAGTCCGACCTGCTGGCCTGCGCCTACGCCTCGCACGGCGACACCAAGCACGTGCTGCTGTTCCCGCAGGACCCGCACGAGTGCTTCACGCACTCGGCGGCGGCACTGGACCTGGCCGACCGCCTGCAGACGCCCGTGTTCGTGATGACCGACCTGGACATCGGCATGAACCAGCGCCTGTGCAAGCCGTTCGCCTGGGACGAAGGGCGCGACTACGACCGCGGCAAGGTGATGACCGCCGAGGAGCTGGAGGCCGGCAAGGACTTCGGCCGCTACAAGGACGTGGACGGCGACGGCATCCCGTGGCGCACCTATCCGGGCACCCACCCGAGCAAGGGCAGTTACTTCACCCGCGGCACCACGCGCGACCCGTACGCGCGCTACTCGGAGCGCGGGCCGGACTACATGTACAACATGGAGCGGCTGCTGCGCAAGTTCCGCACCGCGGCCGACCTGGTGCCGCAGCCGGTGCTGCGCGCCGCGCCGAAGAAGGCCTCGCTGGGGGTCATCTACTACGGCTCGACCAGCCCGGCGATGGACGAGGCGCTGGACGTGCTGGAGGAGGAGGGCGTCAACATCGACGCCATGCGCCTGCAGGCGTTCCCGTTCCCGGAATCGGTCGACCGCTTCATCGCCGAGCACGACAAGGTGTTCGTGGTGGAACAGAACCGCGACGCCCAACTGCGCTCGATGCTGATCAACGAGCTGGAGATCGACCCGGCCCGGCTGGTGAAGGTGCTGCATTACGACGGCACGCCGATCACGGCGCGCTTCATCACGCACGCCATCCGCCAGCACGTCGAACAAGCCAACGCCCCCGCCGCGGGCCAGCCGCGCCGCAAGGAACTCGTGTGACCTATCTCGCCAAACCCCGCCTGCACCATCCGACGCTGACCCAGAACAAGGTCGGCTACACCCGGCGCGACTACGAGGGTCGCGTCTCCACGCTGTGCGCCGGCTGCGGCCACGACTCGATTTCCGCGGCGATCGTCGAGGCCTGCTGGGAGCTCGACATCGAGCCGCACCGCGTCGCCAAGCTGTCGGGCATCGGCTGCAGTTCCAAGACGCCGGACTACTTCCTGGGCGCCTCGCACGGGTTCAACACCGTGCACGGCCGCATGCCGTCGGTGCTGACCGGCGCCAACCTGGCCAACCGCGACCTGCTGTACCTGGGCGTCTCCGGCGACGGCGACTCCGCCTCGATCGGCCTGGGCCAGTTCGCCAACGCCATGCGCCGCGGCGTGTGCATGGCCTACATCGTCGAGAACAACGGCGTGTACGGCCTGACCAAGGGCCAGTTCTCGGCCACGGCGGACCGCGGCTCCAAGAGCAAGAAGGGCGTCGTCAACAGCGACAGCCCGGTCGACCTGGTGGCGCTGGCGCTGCAGCTGGGCGCGACCTACGTCGCCCGCAGCTTCTCGGGCGACAAGGCGCAGCTGGTGCCGCTGATCAAGGGCGCGATGTCGCATGGCGGCGCGGCCTTCGTCGACGTGATCAGTCCCTGCGTGACGTTCAACAACCACGCCGGCAGCACCAAGAGCTACGACTACGTGCGCCAGCACAACGACGCGGTGAGCCGCATCGACTTCATCACGCCGCAGAAGGAAATCACCGCCAACTACGGTGCAGGCGAGCTGGTGGAGGTGCGCCAGCACGACGGTTCGCTGCTGCGCCTGCGCAAGCTCCATTCGGACTACAACCCGACGGACCGCAACGCCGCGATGAACTACATGCAGACGCACCAGGCGCGCGGCGAGGTCGTCACCGGCCTGCTGTACGTGGACCCGCTGGCGACCGACCTGCACAACGCGCTCAACACCAGCGAGACGCCCCTCAACATGCTGGAGGCCGTCCAGCTGTGCCCCGGCACTGCGGCGCTGGCGCAGATCAACGCCGCGCTGCGCTAGGCGGCAGGTCCAGGAACGGAGGTCAACCATGGCCGAACGCACGGTGTTCCAGTCGATGTCGCAAAAGCACGTCGTGAGCCTGGGTCCGCAGGCGAGCGTCTACGAGGCCGCCTGCATCATGACCGGCGGCAATTGCAGCAGCGTGCTGGTGACGGAGCCGCCGGCCACGCTGGTCGGGATCGTCACCGAACGCGACCTCATGACGCGCGTGCTGGCCAAGGCGCGCGATCCGCAGGCCACGCGGCTGGCCGACATCATGACGCCCAACCCCTTGTGCGTGCCGCCGGAGAAACCGGTCGCCGAGGCGGTGCTGATCATGCTGGAGCGGGGCTTTCGCCACCTGCCGGTGGTCGGCCCGGCCGACAAGCTGCTGGGCGTGTTCAGCGCCCGCGACGCGCTGCCGCGCGAGATCGACAGCGCGATGGGCCTGGCCGAGTTCCGCGAGCAGGTGAACGACGCGCTGGGCTGATGGGCGCGCCTGACCGCGGGCATTGCGTTCGCGGCCCATGACGCGCTACCGCAGCGCGGCCGGCAACCTGTAGGAAAAAGGCTTAACCAGAGTACGGCGCGGCACGCCACTGTTGAGTTGATCGCAGAGCGAAACATTCGCTGCGGGCAATCTCGTCACAGTGGTGCAGTCAGGCCGCAGAGCGCCGGCGTCGACGCCAGGCGGGCCGCGTCCGGACGCAGCACTGCTTCAAAGGAAGAAGCCGTGTTCAAGAACCTGAAGATCGGACCGAAGCTTTCTCTGGGCTTCGGCTGCGTGCTGGCGCTGGTGCTCGTTCTCGCCGGCGTCACGCTGGAGCGGATCGGCGCCGCCGTCGAGGAGTGGAATGTGCTGTCGGAGGTCGCGCTGAAGAAGCAGGATGCGGCGGGCGACGCGGCCTCGGCGCTGGGAGCGGGCATCCACTACTTCAAGAACTACGTGATCCGCGGCGGCGACTACGACCGGAAGTTCGAGTCGTCGATGCAGCGCATCGAGCGCGCGCTGGCCGGCTACGTGGCGCTGGGCGCGCCTTCGGCCGCCGAAGCCGAGGAAATCAGGAAGGCTGGCGAGGCGGTCAAGAACTATCGCGTCCAGATGAACAAGTTGACCGGCATGCGCGCCCAGGGCGCCACCGTCGCCGAACTCGACCAGGCGGTGGCGGGCGGCGACAAGCCGCTGGCGGCAGCGCTGGATCGGCTGCACGACACGGCACGCACGCAGGTGGCCAAGGATGGAGCCGACGTGATCGCCGCCCTGGCCAGCGCGCGGGTGGTGGTGCTGGGCACCAGCGCCGCGATCCTGCTGGCCGGCGTGCTGTTCACGCTGATGATCACGCGCGCCATCACCCGGCCGCTGCGCGAGGCGGTGCGGGTCGCCAGGACGGTGGCGGCAGGTGACCTGACGGTGCGCGTGCAGGCTCGCGGCAAGGATGAAACGGCCGAACTGCTGGCTGCGTTGCGCGACATGGGTGAAAGCCTCGCGCGGGTGGTCGGCCAGGTCCGGCTGAGCACCGACTCGATTGCGACGGCGGCCGGGCAGATCGCCTCGGGCAACCAGGACCTGTCGCAACGCACCGAGGAGCAGGCCAGTTCGCTGGAGGAAACGGCCGCTTCGATGGAGGAATTCACCGGTACCGTGCAGCAAAGCGCCGCCAGCGCGCGCCAGGCCAACGAACTGGCGAAGGCCGCGTCCGAGACCGCGGCCGGCGGCGGCGCCCTGGTCCAGGAGGTGGTGCAGACCATGCGTGCGATCAGCGAGTCCTCGCGCAAGATCGCCGAGATCACGGCGCTGATCGACGGGATCGCCTTCCAGACCAACATCCTCGCCCTCAACGCGGCGGTGGAAGCCGCGCGCGCCGGCGAGCAGGGCCGGGGCTTTGCCGTCGTGGCATCGGAGGTGCGAAGCCTCGCGCAGCGGTCGGCGGCCGCTGCCAGGGAGATCAAGGGCCTGATCGACGAGTCGGTCGCCAAGGTGGATGCCGGCGGCGCGCTGGTCGCCCGGGCCGGGGTCACCATGGGCGAGATCGTCGGTGGCACCCAGCGGGTGACGGCCATCATGGGCGAGATCGCCGCGGCCACCCAGGAGCAGAGCGCCGGCATCGAGCAGGTCAGCGAGGCGGTGGCCCAGATGGACCGGGTGACCCAGCAGAACGCGGCGCTGGTGGAGGAGGCATCGGGGGCGGCACAGGCCATGCGCGAGCAGGCCGACGAACTGGTGGCAGCGGTGAGCCTCTTCAAGCTCGACACGGACGCGCGGGCGGCACAGGTGATTTCGAAAGTGCAGCGGCGCGGACGGGCCGGGTCGCCCATGGCGTTGCCGGAGCCGGCCCAGGCCGGCTGAGGCCGCCGCCGGCGTCAGCCGCTGGCCGGCTTCCGCGCCCTGGCCTTGGCCAAGGCGGCCTCGATCAGGGCGCGCTTGCGATCGGTCTCGCCGGCCGCGGTGGTAGGTGCATCGCTGGCCGGGTCGGCGACCTTCGGCCGGTCCTCGCTTCCCAGCCGCTGCTCGCGCCCGCCGGAGGCGCGGGCCAGCCTCGCCCGACGGGCTTCGTAGCGTTGCAGCGCCTCGTCGGCCTGCGCTTGCGACCAGGCGGCCCAGCCGGTGCGCTCGCCGGTCACGTTGTCCATGGAGATGCAGTCCACCGGGCACACCGGCCCGCACAGTTCGCAACCGGTGCAATAGCGTTCGATCACCGTGTGCATGCGCTTGTGGCTGCCCAGGATCGCGTCGGTCGGGCAGGCCTCGATGCACAGCGTGCAACCGATGCACCAGTGCTCGTCAATGACGGCCACCATCCGCGGGCCTTCCTGCCCGTGCACGGGATTCAGTGGCAGGAGCGGCTGCCCCGTGAGCGCCGCCAGCCGGCCCACGCCTTCGGCACCGCCCGGCGGGCATTGGTTGATGGCGGCAGCGCCCGCCGCGACGGCCTCGGCGTAGCCGGCGCAGTCGGCATAGCCGCAGCGCGTGCACTGCGTCTGCGGCAGCGCGGCGTGCGCACGCCTGGCCTGCGGGCTCACTTCAGGCTGCGGCGGCGCGACGGGCCTTGGGCGCCGGCGCGCGCGGCCCCGCGACGGCGTCCCGGCCGCGCCGCGGCACTGCCGGGCCGTTGTCGAACTGCTTGATGAAATCGCGCACCTGCGGGTAGACCACCTCGCGCCAGCGCCGGCCGCTGAAGATGCCGTAGTGGCCGGCGCCCTTCACCTCCAGGTGCTTCTGGCGCGCCTTGGGCACGTTGTGGCAGAGCGCGTGGGCGGCCTCGGTCTGGCCCGAACCCGAAATGTCGTCCAGCTCGCCCTCGACGGTGAAATGGGCCGTGGTCGTGATGTCCTGCGGCCGCACGCGCTCGAGCTCGCCGTCCTCGCTGATCACGTCCCAGGTCCCTTCCACCAGCGCGAACTCCTGGAACACGATGCGGATCGTGTCCAGGTAGTAGTCGGCGTCCATGTCTAGCACGGCGTTGTACTCGTCGTAGAACTTGCGGTGTGCCTCGGTGCTGGCGTCATCGCCCTGGATCAGGTTGCGGAAGTAGTCGTAGTGGCTCGACATGTGCCGGTCCGGGTTCATCGCCACGAAGCCGGTGTGCTGCAGGAAGCCCGGATAGACGCGCCGTCCCGCCCCCGGGAAGCTGGTGGGCACGCGGTAGATGACGTTGTTCTCGAACCACTCGTAGCTCTTGTTCATCGCCAGGTTGTTGACGGCGGTGGGCGACTTGCGCGCGTCGATCGGCCCGCCCATCATGGTCATCGTCAGCGGCGTCACTTCGCCACGCGAGGCCATCAGCGAAACCGCCGCCAGCACCGGCACCGTCGGCTGGCACACGCTGATCACGTGGCAGTTGCCGTAGATGCCCTGCAGGTGGCGGATGAACTCCTGCACGTACGCCACGTAGTCGTCCAGGTGGAACTCGCCGGCCTCCAGCGGCACCAGGCGGGCGTTCTTCCAGTCCGTGATGTAGACCTTGTGGTCCTGCAGCATGGTGCGCACCGTGTCGCGCAGCAGCGTCGCGTAGTGGCCGGACAGCGGCGCCACGATCAGCACCGCCGGCTGTGCCTTCAGCTTGGCCAGCGTGGCCGCGTCGTCGGAAAAGCGCTTGAAGCGGCGCAGCTCGCAGAACGGCTTGTCGATCTCGACCCGTTCATGGATCGCCACCGGCACCCCCTCCACCTCCACCGTGGTGATGCCGAACTCGGGCTTTTCATAGTCCTTCCAGAGCCGGTACATCAGGTCGTAGCCGGCCGACACCCGCTGCGCGAGGGGGTTCTGGCCGAATGGCGTGAGCGGATTGCTGTACAGCTTGGAGGCCGCCTGCGCGAAATCCGCGAACGGCTCCATGATGTTGCGCTGGGCTTCGTAGAGGTGGTACAGCATGCCGGGACCTTTCTTTGCTGCGGTGCAATATAGCATCCCGGCCGCGCCATGCCATCAGCATTCGCCCGACAGCGCGCGCCGCCGCGGGGCGCCCGCGCCGGCGTGACGGATTCCCCCGTTTCAGGGCCCGGCCTCGGCGGCCGGCAGCCCCCGGCTCAGCCGATCACCTTGGCGATGCTGGCGCAGACGTGGTCGACGTTCCTGCTGTTGAGCGCTGCCACGCACATGCGGCCGGTGTCGGTGCCGTAGACGGCGAACTCGCCCCGCAGCCGCACCATCTGCTCTTTGGTCAGGCCCGAGTAGCTGAACATGCCGACCTGCTGCTCGATGAACCCCATGTCCTGCTTCACGCCGGCCGCCTTGAGCTTTTGCACCATCAGGCTGCGCATCTGCTTGATCCGCACCCGCATGCCGGCCAGTTCCTGCTCCCACTGGGCCCGCAGCGCCGGCGTGTTGAGCACCGTGGCCACTACCTGGCCGCCATGGGTGGGCGGGTTGCTGTAGTTGGTGCGGATCACGACCTTCAGCTGCGACAGCACGCGGCCGGCCTCCTCCTTGCTCGCGCACAGCACCGACAGGGCGCCGACGCGCTCGCCGTACAGGCTGAAGCTCTTGGAGAACGAGGTGGACACGAAGAAGTCCTGGCCCGATGCGACGAACTTGCCGATGACGGCGCCGTCCTCGGCGATGCCGGCCCCGAAGCCCTGGTAGGCCATGTCCAGGAACGGCACCAGCTGCTTCGCCTTGGTCACGGCGATCACCTGGTCCCACTGGGCCGGGCTGAGGTCGTAGCCGGTGGGGTTGTGGCAGCAGGCGTGCAGCAGCACGATGGTGCCCTGCGGCGCCGCGTTCAGCGCCGTGAGCATGCCGTCGAAGTCGATCCCGCGCCGCGCGGCGTCGTAGTATGGGTAGGCCTCGACCACGAAGCCGGCCTGGGTGAACAGGGCGCGGTGGTTTTCCCAGCTCGGATCGCTGATCAGCACCTTGGCGGCGGGGTTGAGCTTCTTGAGGAAATCGGCGCCGACCTTCAGGCCGCCGGTGCCGCCCAGCGCCTGCACCGTGGCCACGCGGGCGCTCTTGACGGGCTCGCTGTCGGCCCCAAATACGAGGTTCTTCACCGCGCCGTCGTAGGCGGCGATGCCGTCGATCGGCAGGTAGCCGCGCGCCTTGGGCGCCTCCATCATCTGGTGCTCGGCCGCCTTGACGCATTCGAGCAGGGGCAGCTTGCCGGCGTCGTCGTAGTACACGCCGACGCCCAGGTTGACCTTGTCGGGATTGGCATCGGCGGCGAACTGTTCGTTGAGGCCCAGGATGGGATCGCGCGGGGCCATTTCAACGGCGGTGAACAGAGACATGGGGATCCTTGGAGGTATGTGGTCTGGCGCACGGCGGGCGCGCTTGCGGTACCCTGTCCGGCAGCCCCCGATTTTAACGGCCGCCCCCGCCGGCACCTGGCGGGTCGGGGCGGCCTTGATGCAGATCATTCGAAGATGTCGGCCATTTCTGAAGTCGTTTCCGAACGCCAGCCCGGTGAATTCGTCACTTTCCCCGGCTCCCCGTTCGAGCTGTTCCTGCCGTACCCGCCGGCGGGCGACCAGCCCAAGGCCATCGAGCAGCTGGTCGAGGGCGTGCGCGACGGCGAGGTGTTCCAGACCCTGCTGGGCGTGACCGGCTCGGGCAAGACGTTCACCATGGCCAACGTCATCGCGCGGCTGGGCCGGCCGGCGATCGTGTTCGCGCCCAACAAGACGCTCGCGGCGCAGCTGTACAGCGAATTCCGCGAATTCTTCCCGCGCAACGCCGTCGAATACTTCGTCAGCTACTACGACTACTACCAGCCCGAGGCCTACGTGCCGCAGCGCGACCTGTTCATCGAGAAGGACAGCTCGATCAACGAGCACATCGAGCAGATGCGGCTGTCGGCCACCAAGAGCGTGCTGGAGCGGCGCGACACCGTGATCGTGGCCACGGTGAGCGCGATCTACGGCATCGGCACCCCCGAGGACTACACCCAGATGCGGTTCATCACCCGGGTGGGCGACAGGATCGGCCAGCGCGACGTCATCGCGCAGCTGATCCGCATGCAGTACAACCGCAACGAGCACGACTTCGCGCGCGGCACGTTCCGGGTGCGCGGCGACACCATCGACATCTTCCCGGCCGAGCACAGCGAGCTGGCGATCCGCATCGAGCTGTTCGACGACGAGATCGAGTCGCTGCAGCTGTTCGACCCGCTGACCGGCCGGATCCGCCAGAAGGTGCCGCGCTTCACGGTGTATCCGTCCAGCCACTACGTGACGCCGCGCGAGAAGGTGCTGTCGGCGGTGGAGAGCATCAAGGTCGAACTGGAGCAGCGCCTGAAGGAGCTGGTGGCCGACGGCAAGCTGGTGGAGGCCCAGCGGCTGGAGCAGCGTACCCGCTTCGACCTGGAAATGCTCAGCGAGGTGGGCCACTGCAAGGGCATCGAGAATTACACCCGCCACCTTTCGGGCGCGCCGCCGGGCGCGCCGCCGTCGACGCTGACCGACTACCTGCCCAAGGACGCGATGATGTTCCTGGACGAGAGCCACCAGATGATCGGCCAGCTCGGCGCCATGTACAACGGCGACCGCGCGCGCAAGCTGACGCTGGTGGAGTACGGGTTCCGGTTGCCCTCGGCACTGGACAACCGGCCGCTGAAGTTCGAGGAATTCGAGACCCGGATGCGCCAGGTGGTCTTCGTTTCGGCGACCCCGGCTGCCTACGAGCAGCAGCATGCGGGCCAGGTGGTGGAGCAGCTGGTGCGGCCCACCGGACTGGTCGACCCGGCGGTCGAGGTGCGGCCGGCCGCGCACCAGGTCGACGACGTGCTGCAGGAGATCCGCCTGCGCACCGAGAAGAACGAGCGGGTGCTGATCACGACGCTGACCAAGCGCATGGCCGAGCAGCTCACCGACTACCTGGCCGACAACGGCGTCAAGGTGCGCTACCTGCACAGCGACATCGACACCGTGGAACGGGTCGAGATCCTGCGCGATCTGCGGCTGGGCGCGTTCGACGTGCTGGTGGGCATCAACCTGCTGCGCGAGGGCCTGGACATTCCCGAGGTCTCGCTGGTGGCGATCCTGGACGCCGACAAGGAGGGATTCCTGCGCGCCGAGCGCTCGCTGATCCAGACCATCGGGCGGGCCGCGCGGCATCTGCACGGCAAGGCAATCCTGTATGCCGACCAGATGACCGAGTCGATGAAGAAGGCGATCGGCGAGACCGAACGCCGCCGCGCCAGGCAGATCGCGTACAACGAGGAGCACGGCATCACGCCGCGCAGCATCGTCAAGCAGGTGCGCGACCTCATCGACGGCGTCTACAGCGAGAAGGCCAGCCGCGAGCAGGAGAAGCAGGAACTGCAGCGCGCGATGGTCGAGGACATGTCCGAGAAGGACATCGCCCGCGAGATCAAGCGGCTGGAAAAGCAGATGCTCGAGCATGCCCGCAACCTCGAGTTCGAAAAGGCGGCGGCCACCCGCGACCGGCTGGCCGTGCTCAAGGAGCAGGCCTTCGGCGCGGCGGTGCACGACAACGTCGTGCCCATCCAGGCCGGCAAGCGTTGATGAGGTCGTCCGGAAGCGGACGATCTATTTCCGGATTACCTGAGCTCCTCGTCGGGTTTTCTGGTATACTTGATCGAAACACTCAAGAACAGTCCATCTCCGGCGCGGGACAGGCCGGGGTCTCCGGAGGGAAAGCCGGACGAAGGGCGGAGACGATCCCGGCATGCGGGCCGCGTGCCGGGCAATGAAGGAACAGCCAAGCAGAAGGAGCTTGCGATGCGTCTCACAACCAAAGGCCGCTTTGCGGTCACCGCGATGATCGATCTGGCGCTGCGCCAGAACAATGGGCCGGTGACGCTGGCCGCGATCAGCCAGCGGCAGCAGATTTCGCTGTCCTACCTGGAACAGCTGTTCGGCAAGCTGCGCCGCCACGAACTGGTCGAATCCACCCGCGGGCCAGGCGGCGGCTACAGCCTGGGCCGCAAGGCGGCCGACATCACCGTGGCCGACATCATCGTGTCGGTGGACGAGCCGTTGGACGCGACCCAATGCGCCGGCAAGGAAAACTGCCAGGGCGAGGGCGGGCGCTGCATGACGCACGAGCTGTGGGCCGCGCTGAACCAGCGGATGGTGGAATTCCTCGACTCTGTGACCCTGCAGAAGCTGGTGGACGAACAGCTCGCCAAGGGCGTGCAGGTGGAGGACAAGCCGGCCGTCAAGCGGGCGATCTCCAGCCAGCCGGTGGTCAAGCCGATCCGGGTGAACGCGCCGAACTCGGTGTTCGCCCTGGGCAACACCTTCGCCAAGTCCTGACCCGCCGCGCGCCATTGCGGCAGCGCGAGGACGGGCCGTCCTGTCGAAGACATCATCCACGCCAAGCAACATGGACACGACCCCGCATTTCCCGATCTACATGGATTACGGCGCGACCACGCCGGTGGACCAGCGCGTCGTCGACGCCATGATCCCCTGGCTGCGCGAGCACTTCGGCAATCCGGCCTCGCGCAGCCACGCCTGGGGCTGGGAGGCCGAGGAGGCGGTCGAGCGGGCGCGCGGCCAGGTGGCCGAGCTGATCGGCGCCGACCCGCGCGAGATCGTGTGGACTTCCGGCGCGACCGAGTCGAACAACCTCGCCATCAAGGGCGCCGCCCACTTCTACAGGGGCCGCGGCAAGCACCTGATCACCGTGAAGACCGAGCACAAGGCGGTGCTGGACCCGATGCGCGAGCTGGAACGCCAGGGCTTCGAGGTCACCTACCTGGACGTGCGGGAGGACGGGCTGGTCGACTTCGAGGCCTTCAGGGCCGCGCTGCGGCCCGACACCATCCTGGCCAGCGTCATGTTCGTGAACAACGAGATCGGCGTGATCCAGGACATCCCGGCGCTCGGGGCGCTGTGCCGCGAGCGCGGCGTCATCTTCCACGTCGACGCCGCGCAGGCGACCGGCAAGGTGGACATCGACGTGCGCCAGCTGCCGGTCGACCTGATGAGCCTGGCATCGCACAAGACCTACGGCCCGAAGGGCATCGGCGCGCTGTACGTGTGCCGCAAGCCGCGGGTGCGGCTGGAGGCGCAGATGCACGGCGGCGGGCACGAGCGCGGCATGCGCTCGGGCACCCTGCCGACGCACCAGATCGTGGGCATGGGCGAGGCTTTCCGCATCGCTCGGGCCGAGATGGCGGCGGACAGCGAGAAGGCGCGCGCCCTGCAGCAGCGCCTGCTGGACGGGCTGAAGGACGTCGACCAGGTCTTCGTCAACGGCAGCCTGGAGCCGGGGCGGCGCGTGGCGCAGAACCTCAACATGAGCTTCAACTTCGTCGAGGGCGAGTCGCTGATCATGGGCATCAAGGGGCTGGCCGTGTCATCCGGTTCGGCCTGCACCTCGGCGTCGCTGGAGCCGAGCTACGTGCTGCGCGCGCTGGGCCGCAGCGACGAGCTGGCGCACAGCAGCCTGCGCATGACGATCGGCCGCTTCACGACCGAGGAAGACATCGACTACGCGGTGCGGACCATCCGCGAGAATGTCGCCCGCCTGCGCGAGCTGAGCCCGCTCTGGGAGATGTACCAGGACGGCGTCGATCTCTCCACCATCCAGTGGAGCGCACATTGATTCGTGAGCGTTCGGCGTCGTCCACGCTCGACGCCTGACGCGCAACCAGGAGTTGGAAATGGCATATTCGGACAAGGTGGTGGATCACTACGAGAACCCGCGCAACGTCGGCTCCTTCGACAAGGGCGACGAGAGCGTGGGCACCGGCATGGTCGGCGCGCCCGCCTGCGGCGACGTCATGAAGCTGCAGATCAAGGTGAACCCGGCCACCGGCGTGATCGAGGACGCGCGCTTCAAGACCTACGGCTGCGGCTCGGCCATCGCGTCCAGCTCGCTCGTCACCGAGTGGGTGAAGGGCAAGACGCTGGACCAGGCCGAGGCGCTGAAGAACAGCCAGATCGCCGAGGAACTGGCGCTGCCGCCGGTGAAGATCCATTGCTCGATCCTGGCCGAGGACGCCATCAAGGCGGCCGTGCAGGACTACAAGAAGAAGCACACCCACTGAGAGCCGCAGCAGCATGGCGATCACCCTGACCGAAGCGGCCGCGCGCCACGTCACCCGCTATCTGGCCAAGCGGGGCAAGGGCGTGGGCGTGCGGCTGGGCGTGAAGACCACCGGCTGCTCGGGCCTGTCGTACAAGCTGGAGTACGTCGACGAGGTCGCGCCGGAGGACATCGTGTTCGAGCAGCACGGGGTCAAGGTGCTGATCGACCCGAAGAGCCTGGCGTACATCGACGGCACGCAGCTGGACTTCGTGCGCGAGGGCCTCAACGAGGGCTTCAAGTTCAGCAATCCCAACGAACGCGACCGGTGCGGCTGCGGCGAGAGCTTCCGCGTCTGACGCCGGCGCGCCACGCCGGGAAGGCCGCCGCCGCATCGACCATGCCGGCGGTCTTTTTCATCCCACGACCATGAAGCTGCACCTGCAATCCAGCGACTTCGAGCTGTTCGGCCTGCCCGAGCGGTTCGCGCAGGACGCCGCCGCGATCGACGCGCGCTGGAAGGAACTGCAGCGCGAGGCCCATCCCGACCGCTTCGCCGCCGACGGTGCCGCCGCTCAGCGGGTCGCGATGCAGTGGTCGGTGCGGATCAACGAGGCCTACCGCCGCCTGAAGGACCCGCTGCAGCGCGCCTCCTACCTGTGCGAGCTGCGCGGCGCGCCGATCAATGCCCAGGACAACACGGCGATGCCCACGCGGTTCCTGATCGAGCAGATGGAATGGCGCGAGGCGCTGGAGGAGGCCGACGGCGAGGCGGCCCTCGACCGCCTCGACCTGCAACTGCGTTCGGAGCGCCAGCAGGTGCTGCAGGAGATCGAGCGACTGCTCGACCGCGACCAGGACGCCGCGGGCGCGGCGCAGCAGGTGCGGGCCCTGATGTTCATCGAGCGCTTCGGCCGGGACGTGCAGGACCGGTACGAGCAACTGGGACGGTAAAGTCAGGCCCATGGCATTGCTGCAGATCTCCGAACCCGGACAGACCCCCGACCCCCACCAGCGGCGCATCGCCGTCGGCATCGACCTGGGCACCACGCATTCGCTGGTGGCCGCGGTGCGGCACGGCGTGGCCGAGTGCCTGCCCGACGGCCAGGGCCGGGTGCTGCTGCCGTCGGTGGTGCGCTACCTGGACGGCGGCGGCCGGCAGATCGGCTACGAGGCGCACGCCGCGCAGGCGCAGGACCCGGAGAACACCGTGGCCTCGGTCAAGCGCTTCATGGGGCGCGGGCTGGCCGACATCGCCAACCGCGAGAAGCTGCCGCATCGTTTCACGGAAGGTGGCGCGCAGGGCGGCATGGTGTCGCTGGAAACGCGCGCCGGCACCAAGTCGCCGGTGGAGATCAGCGGCGAGATCCTGGCGACGCTGCGCTACCGCGCGGAAGACACGTTCAACGACGACCTGTACGGGGCGGTGATCACGGTGCCGGCGTATTTCGACGACGCGCAGCGCCAGGCGACCAAGGACGCGGCCCGGCTGGCCGGCATCAACGTGCTGCGGCTGATCAACGAGCCGACGGCGGCGGCCATCGCCTACGGCCTGGACAACGCCAGCGAAGGCATCTACGCGGTATACGACCTGGGCGGCGGCACCTTCGACATCTCGATCCTGCGGCTGGCGCGCGGCGTGTTCGAGGTGATTGCCACCGGCGGCGACTCGGCACTGGGCGGCGACGACTACGACCGGGCGCTGGCCGACTGGATCCTCGGCAAGGCCGCCTGCATGGCGGCCAGCCCGGCGGCCAAGGCGGCCGTGAAGATGACGGCCCGTGCCGCCAAGGAGGAGCTGTCGGCTGCGGACAGCGTGCTGGCCCGGGTGGAGCTGGACGGCCGCATCATGGAAGTGCCGGTCACCCGGCACGACTTCGACGCCGTGACGGCGGACCTGACCACCCGCACCATGGCCGCCGTGCGCAAGGCGCTGCGCGATGCGCGGCTGGCGCGCGACGAGGTCAAGGGCGTGGTGCTGGTCGGCGGCTCGACCCGCATGCCGCAGATCCGGCGCGCGGTCGCCGACTTCTTCGGCCGCGAACCGCTCACCAACCTCAATCCCGACGAAGTGGTCGCGCTGGGCGCCGCCGTGCAGGCCAACGCGCTGGCCGGCAACGACGGCGCCGGCGACCTGCTGCTGCTGGACGTGATCCCGCTGTCGCTGGGCATCGAGACCATGGGCGGCCTGGTCGAGCGCATCGTGCCGCGCAACGAGACCATCCCGACCGCCAAGGCGCAGGACTTCACCACCTACAAGGACGGCCAGACCGCGATGGCGCTGCACGTGGTGCAGGGCGAGCGCGACCTGGTGGCCGACTGCCGCAGCCTGGCGCGCTTCGAGCTGCGCGGCATCCCGCCGATGGCGGCCGGCGCCGCCCGCATCCGGGTGACATTCACCGTGGACGCGGACGGCCTGCTGAACGTCAGCGCGCGCGAGCAGGGCAGCGGCGTGGAGGCGCGCATCGACGTGAAGCCTTCCTACGGCCTGTCGGACGAGCAGATCGCCCGGATGCTGCAGGAGAGCTTCACCACGGCCGAACAGGACATGAAGGCGCGGGCGCTGGCCGAGGCGAGGGTGGAGGCCGACCGCATGCTGCTGGCGACCCAGAGCGCGCTGGACGCCGACGGCGCGCTGCTGAGCGCCCAGGAGCGGGCCCACGTCGACGGCCTGATGGAGCAGTTGCGCCGGATCGCGCAGGCCAGTGCGGACGCCGGCGCCATCGAGGCCGCCACCGAAGGACTGGCCAAGGGCACCGAGGCGTTCGCCGCGGCGCGCATGAACCACAGCATCCAGCAGGCGCTGGCCGGCAAGAACGTGGAAACGCTATGACCAGGATCAAGGTGCTGCCGCACGCGGAAATCTGCCCCGAGGGCGCCGAACTGCAGGTGACGCCGGGCACGTCGATCTGCGAGGCGCTGCTGGACAACGGCATCGAGATCGAGCATGCCTGCGACATGAGCTGCGCCTGCACCACCTGCCACGTGGTGGTGCGCGAAGGCTTCGGCTCGCTCAACGAGATGGACGAAAACGAGGAAGACCTGCTCGACCGCGCCTGGGGGCTGGAGCCCAACTCGCGCCTGTCGTGCCAGGCGATCGTGGCGCAGCAGGACCTGACGGTGGAGATCCCGCGCTACACGATCAACCTGGCCAAGGAAAAGCATTGAGGGGCGCGGCAGGTCATCGATGAGGTGAGCCGCGCTTGGGGACGTGCGCGGTGCTACTCGTAGTTCTTCCCCGCCGCCAGCAGCTCGGGCGTTCCGATGAGGGCATTCAGCCCGTCGAAGTCGAGCATGTCCTCCCGCATTGACGCCGTCGTCCCGTCCCGCTGCAGCGCAGCGTAGTGGCGCTGCAGCGTGTGCGCCACTGCCCGCGCCGCGCCGCCGGGGAAGATGACGATGCGAAACCCGATCTCCCCCAGCTGCGCCGCGCTCAGCACCGGCGTCTTGCCGCCTTCCACCATGTTCGCCAGCAGCGGCACGCGCGCCGCGAAGCGACCGCAGGCCGCCCTCATCTGTTCCGGGCTGCGCAACGCCTCGACGAAGAGGGCGTCGACGCCGCATTCCAGATAGCGCTCCGCACGCTCCAGCGCCGCGTCCAGGCCTTCGACGGCCAGCGCATCGGTGCGCGCCAGGACCAGCGTGTCCGCGCTGCGCCTGGCATCGAGCGCCGCGCGCAGCTTGCCGCACATCTGCGCTGCCGGCACCACGGTCTTCCCATCGAGGTGGCCGCAGCGCTTGGGGAAGCCCTGGTCCTCCAGCTGGATCATCGCCGCGCCGGCGCGCTCGAACTCGCGCACCGTGCGCTGCACGTTGAGGGCGTTGCCGAAGCCCGTGTCGGCGTCGACGATGACGGGCAGTCGTACCCGCTCGGTGATCTGCGCCAGCGTCTGGGCCACCTCGGTCGCCGTGGTGAGGCCGACGTCGGAGCGGCCCAGCCGCGTGTAGGCGATGGAGGCGCCGGAGAGGTACAGCGCCTCGCAGCCGGACTGTTCGGCGATCAAGGCGCTGAGCGCGTCGTACACGCCGGGCGCCAGCAGCGGCTGTCCTTGCGCGAGCCTCGTCTTCAGCAGTGGAGCCATGACTACCTTCCTCGTGAAAGCTGCGTGGCGGCCGTGTGCGCCGCGATCCAGCCGCCGGCCACGGCGCTCAGCAGGCCGTTGCCGGAGAGATAACCCCACACCGCGTTGCCACTGACGCCGCGCGCGGCGCCGCCGGCGGCGAGCAGGTTGGGAAACAGCGAGCCGTCGGGCCGGCGCACGCGGCAGCGCGCATCGACGTCGAGCCCGCCCTGCGTGTGGAACAGGGCGCCGGTCACGCGCACGGCGTGCAACGGCGTGCCGAAGCGCTCGATCACCGGTGGCAGCGTCCCGGACGCACAGCCGATAATGGCGGCGAGCTGCGCTTCATCCTGCGCGGTGCGCAGGGCGCCCGCCGCTTCCGCGTCGCGGAAGTCGGGAAACTCGCGCGCCAGCGCCAGCTGCCTGTCGCCGAACACGTTCCAGGCGATGCCGCCCGGCTGTGCCAGCACGTCCACCGCGGCTTCCGAGTAGCCTTGGCCCTCGTCGTGAAAGCGCTGACCGAGCGCATTGAGCTGTACGCCGCCCTCGGCCATCACGGCCCAGGTCATGAGCGCACCCTGCGGCACCACCCACGAGCCGTGACCCTGGTAGCCGCCCAGGTCGGCCAGCGCGGCGCCCAGCGCGCGGCCCCACAGGATGGCACTGCCGTCGTTGCCGGTGTGTCCCGCGAAGACCGCGTCGCGCATCTGCGGCAGCAGCTCGCCCACCAGCGCCGTGTTGCCGCCGAAGCCGTTGCAGGCGAGCAGGAGCAGGTCGCAGGCGATCGTCTCGGTGCTGCCGTCGGGGCGCTCGGTCGCGACGCCCAGCACGCGGTCCTGCGTATCGATCACGAGGTCGCGCACGCGTGCCGGGCCCAGCACGTCGGCGCCGGCAGCCAGCGCGGCCGCGTGCAGCGCGCCGAGCAGCGCGCCGCCGGTGCGTTGCGGCAGCGTGTGCATGCGGTGCACCCGGTGGCCGGGATAGAGGAAGTTGTCCAGCACCTCGAAGCGCAGGCCGTGCTCGGCGAGGCGGTCCAGCGCCGGGGCCGAGGCCGCGGCGTAGGCCTGCACCAGGTGCGCCGCGGCCGTTCCCTTGCTCTTGCGCGTGATGTCATCGGCGAACACTTCGACGCTGTCGGTGATGCCCTGCGCGGCCTGCGCGCGCGTGCCGGCCGCGGGGATGAAGCCGGAGGAAAGTGCGGTCGACCCGCTGGGCGTGGCGTCGCGCTCCAGCACGACGCACCCGATGCCGGCGTCGCGCAACGCGATCGCCGCCGTCAGGCCGCAGGCGCCGCCGCCGACGATCGCCACGGGCACGTGCACGTCCGCGTCCAGGCGTTCCGCCCGGACGATGCGCGGTGCGCTGGCGGCCTGCACGGGCTCAGGCCGTGGGCCGGAACAGGTACTGGCCGCGCGGCCTGCCCAGGACGCCCTTGTCCTGCGCATAGACCTGCTCGCCGCGCAGATACGTCGCCTCGATTCGCGCCGACAGCTCCAGCCCCTCGAACGGGGTGTAGCCCTGGGTGGAAGGCGAGTCCTTGGCATGGATGGTCCAGGTCTTGGCCGGGTCGACGAGCGCCAGGTCGGCGTCGTAGCCTTCCGCGATGTCGCCCTTGCGGTTGAGCCCGAAGCGCTGGGCCGGCGCCCAGCTGGTCACCCGCGCCATGTGGTTGTAACCCATGCCGCGGCGCGTGCCTTCGCTCACCAGTGCGGGCAGCAGGTACTCGGTGCCGCCGAAGCCGCTCTTGGCCATCCAGACGTTGCCGAAGTAGTGCCTGGGCACCTTGGTCTCATGGCGGCAGCAGGCATGGTCGGAGACGACCCAGTCGAGTTCGCCGGCCAGCAGTGCCTGCCACAGGAACTCGACATCCTCGCGCGGGCGGATCGGCGGGTTGACCTTGGCCAGTTCCGCGGCGGGCGAGTTGATGTCCAGCATCAGGTGGCCGATGGTCACCTCGCGCCGGAAGTCGATGTGCGGGAAGGCGTCGGCCATCATCATCGCGGCCTGCACGGCCTTGCGCGAGCTCAGGTGCAGCAGGTTGATGGTGGGCAGCGCGGTCTCGTTGGCCAGGTAGCTGGCGATGAACACGGCCAGCCCTTCGGAATGCTGCGGCCGCGCGGCACTGTAGGCCGCCAGGCCAGAGAGCGACTTGTCCTTCTCCACGATCTTCGTGTAGGCGGTCATGATCTCTGCCGTCTCGCAGTGCAGCGACAGCGAGATCTGGTGCGCCTTGTCCGGGAAGCGCTCGCGCGCCGCCTGGACGCCGCGCATGATGAACTCGAAATGCGCGAAGTCGTAGCGCTGGTCCTCGCCGATCATGAGGAACTGGCGCTGCGCATCGCTCGCGCCGTGCAGGCCGTGCGAGCCGTAGAACATGAAGATCTTGAAGCTGGAGACACCGTGCCTGTCGATCAGCGCAGGGATCTCGTCGATGTGCGTGCCGTCCATCGGCGCCAGGTGGAAGCCGTAGTCCACGTGGAATCGCCCCTTGGAAATCTCCAGCACCTCGGGATAGAAGTCCGCGTAGGGGCCGCCCTTGTTCAGGTAGTACTGGCCGGTGCGGAAATAGTTGAGGCTGGAGGTCACGCCGCCCATTGCGGCGGCCTTCGACTCGGTGACTGCGTCTTCGATGAGCGGCGAGTAGATGCCGCTGTGCATGTGCGCGTCGACCACGCCGGGAAAGGCCAGCAGGCCGCGGCCATCGTGCACCTGTTTGGCTTGCGCCGGTGCGATGCCGGGGGCGATGCGCGCGAACTTGCCGTCGACGATCGCGATGTCGCCGTCGTGCACCACGTTGCCGTGGGGGCGAACCACGCGAACGTTCTTGATCAGGAGGTCGTAGCTGGGAGCGGTCACGGGGATGTCCTTTGTTCGAAGCGGCGTTTCAGTTGGGGCAGCAGCCCGCCTGCCTCGATCATCTCGAGCAGGAAGGGCGGAATGGGTTCGGCCGGCAGTACGTCGCCGTCGGCTCGGGTGACGCGGCCCGCGCGAGCATCGAAGGCGATGATCTCGCCCTCGCCGATGCGCTCGCAGCCCGGACAGGTGAGCAGCAGCAGGCCCAGGTTGAAGGCGTTGCGGAAGAACAGGCCGGCAAAGGAAGGCGCGATCACCGCGGCCACGCCCAGCTGGCGCAGCGCCGCGGCGGCCTGCTCGCGCGAGGACCCGATGCCGAAGTCCGGGCCGGCGACGATCACGTCGCCGGGTCGCACGCCGGGCGCGAAGTCGGGCCGCAACGCCTCCAGGCAATGTCGTGCGATCACCTCGATGCCGTGCTGCATCCAGGCACCGGGCGCCAGCGCGTCGGTGTCCACCTCCGCGCCCAGGCGCCATACGCGGTGCGCGGCTTTCATGCGAGCACCTCCCGCGGGTCGGCGATGCGTCCGGCCAGGGCGGACGCGGCGACGGTGTACGCCGAAGCCAGGTACACGCGCGTGCTGGGTGGCCCCATGCGTCCCTTGAAGTTGCGGGCCGTGCTGGAGATCACGGTTTCGTCGGCCGCCAGGCTGTCGCCATAGCCGGCGCAGACGCCGCAGGCACTGGGCAGCAGCTGCGCCCCGGCATCCTGCAGCACCTGCAGCGTGCCTTCAACGATGGCGGCGTCGCGGTCGGCATGGCTGGCCGGCGCGACCAGCAGGCGCACGCCGGGCGCGACATGGCGGCCACGCAGCACTTGCGCCGCGAAGCGAAGGTCTTCCAGCTTGGCGCCGGTGCAGGCGCCTATGTAGGCGGCCTGTATCACGGTGCCGACATGCTGGTTCACCGGTGCGGCATTGGCCGGGCTGAAGGGAGCGGCGACCTGCGGCATGAGCGTCGCGGCGTCGAAGCCATGTTCCTCGTCGGCGCTGTCGGGGTCGGAATGCCAGGGTGCGATTTCCACGCCCGGCGCGCCGTGCGCCGCGAGCCAGTCGCGCGTGACTTCGTCGGGTTCGATCAGTCCCACCTGCGCGCCGAGCTCCGCACTCATGTTCGACAGCGTCATGCGCTCGTGCATGGGCAGGGCGCGCACCGCCTCGCCCGTGAACTCCACGGCCTGCCAGGCGCCGCCGTTCATGCCGAAGCGGCCGATCATCGCGAGCATCATGTCCTTGGCGGTGACGCCACGCGAAAGACGGCCGCGCCAGCGCATGCGGATGGTGCGCGGCACCTGCACCCAGATTTCGCCGGTGGTGACCACTCCCAGCATCTCGGTGCTGCCCACGCCGAACATGTAGGAGCCGAAGGCGCCGCCGGTGGGCGAATGCGAATCGCCGCCGACGCAGAACATGCCGGGCCGGATGTGCCCGTGCTGCGGCACCACCACGTGGCAGATGCCGATCGAGTCGTAGACGTGCGGCAACTGCTGCTCGCGCGCCCAGTCGCGGGCGATGCGCACGATGCGCCTGGCGTCCTCGCTGCGCTCGGGCACGTAGTGGTCCATCACCAGGACCACCTTGTTCCTGTCCCAGATGCGCGCGCCCAGTTGCTCCAGCATCGGCTGCAGCCGGCGCGGGCCGGAGGAGTCGTGGAACATCGCGAGGTCGACGCGGCAGGTCACGATCTCGCCCGGCGTCACGCGCTCGCGCCCGCAGGCGCGGGCGATCAGCTTGGCGGCCAGCGACATCGCCATGGACGCGCTCTCAGTCCAGCCTGGCGCCGGACGTCTTCACGGCGCGGCCCCAGCGTTGGATCTCCGCTTCAAGGAAGCGGTGGAAGGCCTGCGGCGAGCTTGCCACCACGGTGGAACCCCCGTCGGCCATGCGCTGCCGCACGTCCGGCTGGGTCAACGCCCAGGCGAGATCGGTGGAGAGCTTCGCCAGCAACGCCGGCGGCGTGCCATGCGGCGCGAAGAAGCCGGCCCAGGGCGCTGCCACGTAGCCTGGAAACCCCTGCTCGGCGACGGTGAGGATCTCCGGCGCCGCGCTGACGCGTTCTGCCGTCGTGACCGCCAGGATCCGGATGCGTCCCGCCTTGGCCAGGGGCAGGGCGGCAGGCAGGCCGGTGATGCCCGCGTCGATCTGGCGGCCCGCCAGGTCGTTCAGCATCGACGCGCCGCCGCGGTAGGGAATGTGCGTCATGTAGATGCCGGCGTCCGCCTTGATCAGCTCCATGCCCAGGTGCGAGGCCGTGCCGTTGCCGTCCGAGCCGTAGCTGAGCTTGCCCGGCCGGCTGCGCGCCAGCGCGACGAGTTCCTTCAGGCTGTGCACCGGCACGCCGGGATGCACGGCGATGGCGTTGGGGAACAGCGTGGCCTGCGTGAGCGCCTCGAAGTCCCGCAGCGGGTGGTAGGGCATGCTGGGCATCAGCGAGATGTTGATACCGTGCGAGCCCGTGACCCCGAGCACCAGCGTGTATCCGTCGGCCGGAGCCTTGGCGACCAGGGCCGACCCGACGTTGCCGCCGGCGCCCGGCTTGTTGTCCACCACCACCGGCTGGCCCCAGCGCGTGGACAGCTTGTCGGCCACCAGCCGCGCCGTGAGGTCGGTCGGCCCGCCGGGACCGAATGGCACCACGATGGTCACGGCGCGGTTCGGAAAGCTTCCCTGCGCATACGCGGGCACGGGCGCGAACGCGGCTGCGGGCAGGGCGGCGAGGGCCGCAAGCAGTTGCCGCCGATCGGAATTCATGTCGCTGTTCCTTTCGTGGGAGGGGTGGCACGGGCGCCCGGCGCCTGCACCTGTTGCGCCCAATGGGCGAGTGCCTGGTCGCTCCCGGTGAACTGGTCGAATTTCGCGCGTACCTGCTCCGGGGTGGGTTCACAGCCGGCATCGCCGGCGACTGGCCCTTGTGCGATGCGCAGCGTCTCCAGCCCACAGCGCACTTCCAGGCGCGCACCGCGCGCACCGGCCGCAAACGCGTCGGCATCGGCGACCACTTCGATCAGCTGCTCGAGCCGGCGCACGCGCTCGTCGCCGAAGCGCGGTGCGCGGAATTCGGCCGGCGACAGGTCGCCGTGGACCAGGGCCGCGGCCACGCCGAAGCTCAGGCTGAACTGCGCCGCGAGCACCGTCGCCGGCGCGCGGTTACCGCAGTACTGCAGCGCCTCCGGGTACACGGTGAGCCGGATGGCGTCGATCGACGCCGGATCCGGCACCTGGGAACGCAGCCGCCGCGCGGCCTGCGCGCCGTAATGCACGTGACGCACGGCGGCGAACGGCTTCCAGTAGCTGCGCAGCAGGAGCCATTCGCCCGGTCCGATCCACTCGCCGGCCTGGGCCGGATCGAGCGCGAGGCTGGCGAAGTCGTCGAGCGCCCCCTGCGGCGTGTCCAGGCCGGCTTGCACCGCTTGCGCGGCCTGCCGCCCCAGCCAGGCGCTGTGGCCGAGATAGAGGTTGCGCACGTTCGCGCCTTCGCGTACCGGACGATAGAGACTGAAGGGCAACTGGGTGGCGCAGGCTTCCAGGGCGCGCTGCGCTTCCGGCCAGTCGCCGCCGCGCAGATGCACCAGCGCAGCGGCGGCGCCGAACGCGCCCCAAGTGCCGTCCACGTGCATGCCCGGGCGGATGCGCAGGTGCGCCCCCAGGCGCGCCGCGACCTCGTAGCCGGCTGCCGTGGCGCGCAGCATGGCCTGCCAATCGTGCGCGCCGCCCGCGAGCAGAGGCCAGAGGGCCGCGACCACCGGCACGCCCGGCCGCCCGTGGGCGAGGGCCAGGCCTTCGCAGGCCTCGTCCCAGCAGGCGGCGAGCGCGAATGCTGTGGTGGCAGTCCCTGCGGCCAGCTGCAGGCCTGTGCCGGGAAGCAGCGTGCGCCCGGCATCGCCGTGCGCCTGCAGCGCCAGCCAGCGCTCGAGTTCCGGCGACCGCAGACCGGCGTACGCGCAAGCGACCGTGTCGAGCCACAGGCGCTGCGCGCGCGCGAGCACCTTGGGCGGCAAGGCGCCGCTCGCAGGCCACAGCCAGGCGCCGAGCTCCTCGAGTCGCGTGGCGAGCGGCGGCGGCGTTGGCATGCGGTCCATCTCAGACACCGAGGTAGGCCTGGCGCAGCCTGTCGGTCGCGAGCAGTTCCGCGCTGCTGCCGGAGAACTGGATCGCGCCGTTCTCCAGCACGTAGGCGCGCTGCGCGATCTCCAGCGACTGCGCCACGTTCTGTTCCACGAGCAGGATGGCGAGCCCCTGCGCGTGCAGGCGGCCGACGAGGCCGAAGAGTTCCTCCACCAGCAGCGGCGAGAGCCCCAGCGATGGCTCGTCCAGGATCAGCAGACGCGGCTCGCCCATGAGCCCGCGGGCGATCGCCAGCATCTGCTGTTCGCCGCCGCTCATGGTGCCGGCCAGCTGTGTGCTGCGTTCCTTCAGGCGCGGGAAGATCTCGAACACGCGTTCCAGGTTGGCCGCGCGATTGCCGCGGGCGCGGGCAAAGGAGCCCAGTTCGAGGTTCTCCAGGACCGAGAGGTTGGGGAAGGTGCGGCGGCCCTCGGGCACGTGGATCAGGCCCAGGCTCACGACGCCGCGGTAGTGCGCACCGGTGATGTCTTCGCCGCCGAAGCGCACGCTGCCTGCACGCGCGCGTACCAGCGCGCTCACCGTGTGGTTGAAGGTGGTCTTGCCCGCGCCGTTGCTTCCCAGCAGGGCGACAATTTCGCCCGGCGCCACCTCCAGGTCGATGCCGCGCAGCACCTCCACGGCGCCATAGCCGCTGCGCAGTCCGCGCACCGAGAGCAGCGGCGTGTCGCTCATGATGCCTGCGCCATGCGCGCGAGGCGCTGCGCCGTGCCATGGCCCAGGTAGGCCTCGACCACGTGCGGGTCGCGCGTCACTTCGGCCGGTGCGCCTTCGGCGATCAGCTGGCCCTGGGCCAGCACCCACACGTGCGCGGCGAGGTTCATCACCGCCTGCATCACGTGCTCGATCATCAGCACCGTCACGCCGCCCGCCGCGATTTCGCGCACCACCGGCACCATCTCGGCGACCTCCAGCGGGTTGAGGCCGGCCAGCACCTCGTCCAGCAGCAGCAGGCGTGGCCGCGTGGCGAGCGCGCGCGCGAGCTCCAGGCGCTTGCGTCCGGCCACCGTCAGCTCGCCGGCCGGCTTGTCCAGTTGCGGCCCGAGGCCCACGCGCTGCGCCACCAGTTCCGCTTCCGCCAGCGCCTGCGCGCGCTGCACGCAATGCAGGTGGGCGCCGACGGCGATGTTCTCGCGCACGGACTGCGTGGCGAAGGGCTGCACGATCTGGAAGGTGCGAGTCATGCCGCGGCGCGCGTTGAGGTGCGGCGGTACGCCGGTGATGTCGGCGCCCGCGAATTCGACGCGGCCCGCGTCGGGCACGAGGAAGCCGGACATCAGCGCGAACAGCGTCGTCTTGCCGGCGCCGTTGGGGCCGATCAGCGCGCCCAGGCGGCCTTCGGGCAGGTCCAGCGAGACGTCGCGCACGGCGGCCAGGCCGCCGAAGGACCTGGAGACGCCTTGCAGGCGCAGCAGCGGGCTAGCCATGCGGCTCCTCCCGCGTCTGCGGTGCGGCGCCGGGGCGCGACCACAGGCTGCGCACCGACTGGCCCAGGCCCATCAGGCCGCGCGGCGCGAACATCACGATTGCGACCAGCACGCCGCCGTAGATGATCATGTTGATGCCGGGCAGGCCGCCGAACAGGCTGCGCGTGGCATCGGCCAGCAGGTGCAGCGCCAGCGCGCCCAGCACCGGTCCCCACAGGGTGCCCAGGCCGCCGACGATGGCGGCGACCAGCGCCTCCACCGAGGTGTGCGGCCCATAGGCGATGCCCGGATCGATGTACTGGAACACCTGCACGTACAGCGCGCCGGCCGCGCCCATGAAGGCCGCCGACAGGCCGATCGCACCCAGCTTCACGCGGAAGGGATCGACGCCCACGGCGCGGGCGGCATCCTCGTTGTCGCGCACGGCCTGCAGGCGGGCGCCGAAGCGCGAGTGTCGCAGCCACGCCGTCGCGAGCAGGCCCAGCGTGACCAGCGCCAGCGCGATCCAGACGAACCCGCGCCGGTCGGCGAACTGCATCTGCGCCAATCCTTCCTTCAGCGGCACCATGAGCCCGACGCCGGCGCCGGTGAAGGGCACCGACAGCGCAAGGATGCGGAAGACTTCAGCGAAGGCCAGCGTCACCAGAGCGAAATAGGAGCCCTTCAGGCCGTAGCGGAACGACAGCGCGCCGAAGAACAGCCCCACGGCCGCCGCCGCCGCGATGGCCAGCGGCAGCGCGACCCAGGGGTTGATCCCGCCTTGCAGTTGCGCCATGGCCTGCGCGTAGGCGCCGGTGCCGAAGAAGAGGGCATGGCCGAAGGAGAACTGCCCGCCGTAGCCGCCCAGGAGGTTCCAGGACTGTGCCATGAGGCAGGCGTACAGGGCCATCATGGCGAGATTCAGTACCACGCCGGAACGCGCGGTCGCGGCCACGACAGCCACCGCCGCGGCGAACAAGGCGATCTGCAACAGGTCGCGCCGCATCGTCATGCCTTCGCCCCGAACAGGCCTTGCGGACGGAACAGCAGCACCGCGATGAACAGCAGGAAGATGCCGATCTGCCCCAGCGACTCGCCGAACCACAGCCCGCCCAGGGACTCGACGACGCCGATCAACAGGCCGCCCAGCAGCGCGCCCGCGAAGCTACCCATGCCTCCCAGCACCACGATCGTGAAGGCCACCAGCACGAAGCCATTGCCCACCTGCGGGTTCACGTAGTACGCGGGCAGCAGGAAGCAGGCGGCCGCACCCAGGCACCCCAGGCCGATGCCGAAGCTCATGGCATAGACGTGGTCGACGTCGATGCCCACCAGCCGCGCGCCCTGCTTCTCGCGCGCCACGGCGCGGATGGCGCGGCCCAGGTCGGTGCGGCGCACGATCCACAGCAGCACGGCGGAGGCGACCAGCGCGCCGGCAAAGGCGACCAGCTTGGTCACTGCGATCATCGCCGGGCCGATGGCCACCGTCGCCAGCGTGTAAGGCGTGTCGATGGTGCGCGTGTCCGACTTGAACGCGAGCAGCGCCACGTTCTCCAGCACGATCGACAGGCCCAGCGTCACCAGCAGGATGTTCTCGTCCTTGCCGTGGCTCGCGCGGTTGACGATGCCCCGCTGCAGCAGGTAGCCCGCCGCGAACATCACGAGCACCATGGGCACCAGGGCCAGGTAGGGATCGAGCCCCAGCGACTGCTTGAGGAAGTACACGCCGTACAGCGCCATCATCAACGCCGCGCCGTGGGCGAAGTTGATGATGTGCAGCACCCCGTAGATCAACGTCAGGCCCAGGGCCACCAGCGCGTATACGGCGCCCGTGGTGAGCCCGTTGAGCACCGCCGGGAACAGGATGCCGAACTCGAACATGACCGCCTCGTTCCCCCGCTCAGGCCGCCTTCAGCGGGAACACCGGCTCGGCCTGGCGGTACTCGCGCGGCACGATCACCTTGATGTCCTTGTCCAGCACCTGCGTCATGAGCGGCTGTGCGCCCTGGTTCTGGCCGTTGACGAACTTCGTCGGGCCGTAGGGCAGGAAGTGGTCGGAGAAGGTGCTGGTTTCCAGCGCGTTGACGATCGCCGCGCGGTCTGTCGACTTCGCGCGCTCCAGCGCGTCGGCCAGCAGCCGCATCGCCGTGTAGGTGAGGAAGACCTCGTAGCTGTAGAACAGGCCCTTGGCCTCCACCCGCTTCTTCAGGTCGAAGGCGCGCTTGTCCCTGGGGTTGATCCAGTGGTTGCAGTCGATGATGCCGTTGGCCGCGTCCGGGAATTCCTTGACGAACTTGTAGCTGGAGGCGGCGCCGCCGAGCACCGAGTAGATCGCCTTGGGCCGCACCTTCTGCTGCTGCATGGTGCGCACCAGCAGCGCGTACTCGTTGTAATAGTTGGCAGGGATGACGATGTCGGGGTTGAGCGCCTTCATCCGCAGCACGATGTTGTTGAAGTCGCGCGTGGGGTTGGCGTGCTTGACCACCTCCTTCACCTCGTAGCCGTAGCCGGGCAGCTCGCGCGCGAGCAGGTTGGCCGTTCCGGTGCCGAAGAGGGATTCCTCGTGGATGATCATCACCGTCTTGGCCGGCTTGCCGGCGGCGGTGTTCAATACATGCAGGTTCGCCAGCGCGACGTCGGCGCACTTCTTGTAGCCGGGCGCGAAGCGGAAGGTGTTCTTCAGGCCGCGCTCGACGATCTGGTCGGCCACGCCGACGTCGACGATGTGCGGCAGGTTGTACTTGGCCGCGGCCTGCGTGGTGGCCAGGCAGATCGCCGAGGCATAGGCGCCGACGATGCAGCTCACGCCGGCCTCGTTCATCTTCTCCACTTCGGCCGTGCCGGCCGCGGGCGTCGACTGCGCGTCGCCCAGCAGGGACTCGATCTTCGCGCCGCCCAGCGAGCGGATGCCGCCCGCCTTGTTGATGTCCTCGATGGCCATCAGCGCGCCCTCGCGGCACTGCTGTCCGGAATAGGCCAGGGCGCCGGTCACCGGGTGCAGCACGCCCACCCGCACGGACTTGGGCTGCGCTCCGCCCACCAGGGGGAAGGCGAGGGCGGAGGCAGCGGCGCCGGCCTGCGCGACGAAGCGGCGGCGGTTGAGGGAGGCAGCGGTCATCGTTCGTTCTCCTTGTGGCTCATCTCAGTGGAACTGCGCGGACAACTCGCGGCTGACCCACACGCGCGCATCGATGGCGCCGACGCGGGACAGCTGCATCTGGTATTCGTAGCGGTCGGGCCGGTAGAGGCCGTGCAGCCATTGCACGGGTCGACCCTGCTCGTCGTGGATCAGGCGGCGCACGGCCAGCAGCGCGGAGCCGACGGCGACGCCCAGGTGCGCCGCCACCTGCGCATCCGCGAGGCGCGCGGAGATGGTCTGGCGGGCACCGCCCACCTGCACGCCCGCTTCCTCCAGCAGCACCAGGATCGGCTTCTTCGCCAGCTCGCGCTTGCCGAAGCCATGGGCCAGCTCGCCCGGCACCCAGGTGGTGATGTGCGACAGCGGTCCCTCGCGGGTGGAGCGCACGCGCACGGCCTTCTGCACCGGCGCGCCGGTCGTGAGGCCCAGCGCGCGCGCAACCTCCTCGCTGGCACCGACGGTGTCCACCTCCAGCACGCGCACCGTGGTGTTCTGCGTCATGCTGATGATGTTCTCCAGCAGGCCGGTGAGGTGCGTGGTCTTGGTGCGTGCCGCGGCATGGCGCTGCTCGGGTCGCGGATCCGCGGCGCCGATCGGACGCGTGCCGCGCCCGGGCTCGCGCGCGATCAGCCCTTCGCCGACCAGTTCCTGCAGCGCGCGGCGCACGGTGACGCGTGCCACGCCGAACTGCCGCATCAGCGCCAGTTCGCCTGGCAGGCCTTGCGCGAAGCGGCCCTCGTGCAATTGCTCGCGCAGCACTAGGTAGATCTGGTGGTACTTTGGAAGGGGCAGGGCGTCCGCCATGGAGCCCGATGGTCCGGTGCTTCCATTGTCCTGTCAATGGGACATTTGATGGGACATGGCGCCGCTCAGGGAAAACAAGAACTTCAGGCGACGGAGTAGCCGCCGTCCACCGGAATCGCGGTGCCGGTGACGAAGTCCGACGCGCCGCTGGCAAGGAACACGGCGATGCCGGCCAGGTCGGCCGGCGCGCCCCAGCGGCCGGCCGGCGTGCGCGCCAGCACCCGCTCGTTGAGCCCCGGCACCTGCTCGCGGGCGCCGCGCGTGAGCTCGGTGTCGATCCATCCCGGCAGCACCGCGTTGGCCTGGATGTTGTCCGGCGCCCACGCGGTCGCGATCGACCGGGTGAACTGCACGATGCCGCCCTTGCTGGCGCCGTAGGCCGCCGCATAGGGCGCGCCGAAGATCGACAGCATCGAACCGATGTTGACGATCTTGCCTCCGCCGCCGGCCTTCATCGGCGCATGCGCCGCGCGGCAGCACAGGAACGCGCTGGTGAGGTTGGTGTCCAGCACCCGGGTCCACTCCTCCAGGCTCAGCTCGTGCGGCGGCTTGCGAACGGTGGTGCCGGCGTTGTTGACCAGGATGTCGAGCCGGCCGTGCCGCGTCATCAGCTCCTGGACCAGGGCGGCAACCTCGGCCTCGCCCGTCACGTCGCAGGCGATCGCGTCGGCCTGCCGGCCGCGCGCGCGCAACCCGGCGACGGCGGCCGCCGACTTGCCGGCGTTGCGGCCGGCCAGCACCACGGTGGCGCCCGCGTCGGCCAGGCCGGTGGCCATGCCCAGGCCGATGCCGCCGTTGCCCCCGGTGACCAGCGCCACCTTCCCCGTCAGATCGAACATGTCGTGCTCCTGCGTCCGTGAGGCCTCAAGCATAATCGGCAGCCATGCGCCAGATCGTCCTCGACACCGAAACCACCGGCCTGTCGGCCGACAACGGCGACCGCATCATCGAGATCGGCTGCGTCGAACTGCTGTCGCGCAAGCTGACCGGCAACAACCGCCATTTCTACCTGAACCCCGAGCGCGACAGCCACGAGGACGCGCTCAAGGTGCACGGCATCAGCAACGAATTCCTGCGCGACAAGCCGAAGTTCGCGGCCGTCGCCGACGAACTGATGGACTACCTGGCCGGCGCCGAGATCATCATCCACAACGCCGCCTTCGACGTCGGCTTCCTGGACAAGGAACTCGAGCTGCTGGGCCGGCCGGCGTTCACGAGCTTCGTGGGCGTCGTCACCGACACGCTGGCGATGGCCAAGGAGGTCTATCCCGGCAAGCGCAACAGCCTGGACGCGCTGTGCGATCGCCTGGGCGTGGACAACTCCAGCCGCACGCTGCACGGCGCGCTGCTGGACGCCGAGCTGCTGGCCGACGTCTACATCAACCTCACGCGCGGCCAGGAGGCGCTGCTGATCGACGTCGACGCCGGCGGCGCCGTCGGCGCCATCGCCACGCGGGTCGACCTGCGCCGCTTCACGCTGCCGGTGCTGCTGGCGAGCGAACAGGAGGTCGCCGCCCACGAGGAAGTCCTCAAGCAGCTGGACAAGGCGAGCGGCGGCAAGACGCTGTGGCGGCTGGGAGCTGCTCAAGCTGTGGCATAATCCAAGGCTTTCCGGAAACGGAAACGGGGTGATTAGCTCAGCGGTAGAGCACTGCCTTCACACGGCAGGGGTCACATGTTCGATCCATGTATCACCCACCAGATTTTTGCAAAACGGCACCTTCGGGTGCCTTTTCCTTGGTGCTGCCGACGGCACCCGCTATCCGTCAGGCGCGGTAGCGCGCCACCGCCTCGTCCAGCCACTCCAGCCCGATCCCGGGGGCATCCGAGGGATGCACGTTGCCGCCGCGCAGGTCGATGCGGCCGCGCCGCAGCGCCGCGGTCGCATCGAGCACTTCGAGCCAGTGGGCGGTCGGCGTGGCGCACAGCAGCTGGCTGCTGGCCTCCACGAAGATGTGCGACGACATCGGCAGGGCCGCGGCATGGGCCAGCGCCGCCGCTTCCAGCCAGCCCGTGACGCCGTGCACGAACTGCGCGTCGGGCATGACGAGATCCATGGCGCCGGCGGCGATGGCCGCGCGCATCTCGCCGGGGCCGTGGAAGTTCTCGCCGATCTGGATCGGCGTGCGCACGGCCGTGGCGATGCCCGCGCAGGCCTGCAGGTCGTCGGCCGGCACCGGCTCCTCGATCCAGGCCAGGCCCTCGTCGTCCAGCGCGCGGCAGCGGCGCATCGCCTCGGGCGCGCTGAGCGACTGGTTGTAGTCCACCATCAGGGCCGGCCCGTCGCCCAGCGCGCGCCGCGCGGCCCGGACCGCGGCCAGGTCCTCGGCCAGGGTGGCGAAGCCCAGCTTGATCTTCAGGCCCGCAAAGCCGGCGGCCACCGTCTCCTGGGCCACCGCCACGACCGACGCGGCGTCGTACAGGCCGACGCTGTTGTAGGCCGGCAGCGGCCGCAGTTCGGCGCCCAGCGCCCGTGCCAGCGGCTGGCCGCGGGCGCGGGCCCAGGCATCCCACCAGGCCATGTCGAGTGCGCCCAGGGCCATGCCGACCAGTCCCTTGACGCCGATCAGCCGGCAGCGGCGTTGCACCAGCGCGTGCAGGTCGCGCGGAGCCAGGGACTCGCCGACGACCATCTGCCCGAGGCCGGCCACCGTCCGTTCCAGCGCCGGCAGCAGCTCGGGGAAATACGACTGTGCATAGGCGCGCCCCGGCACACCGGCGTCGGTCGCCAGCTCGATCAGGACCAGCGGAAAGCGCTCGATGCTGCCGGAGGCGGTGCGCAGCGGCGTCGGCAGCGGCGCCAGGACGCCGGTGGTGGCGACGCCGGTGATCTTCATGCGCCCTGGCCGCGCCGCGCGTCCAGGCTGAAGCCGCCGGCACCGAACGCGGCGAAGGCCAGCAGCCCGCCGGCGATCGCGATGTTCTTGCCGAACATCAGCTGCTGCATCATCTGCTGGGCCTGGGGCAGGGCCCAGTAGTTGTGGAAGAAGATGGCGGCCACCACCGTGAACAGCGCCAGCGCCAGCGCGGCCCAGCGGGTGCCCAGGCCGATCAGCAGGGCGATCCCGCCCACCAGTTCGATCACCAGGCCCACCGCCACGCCCGCCTGCGGCAGCGGCAGGCCGGCCGAGGCCGCATAGCCGACGGCGCCGGAGAAACCGGCGATCTTGCCCCAGCCGGCGGGGATGAACATCCAGGCGATCAGGATGCGGCCGATCAGGGCGAGGGGGTCTTGCAGGCTTTTCAGCATGGGGGTCTCCTTCTTCGTGTTGGTGGGACGTCCGCGGATGCGGACGCACCATTCTGGCGCAACGGCGGGCCGGCCGCTACGCCGGGGCGCAGAACTTGAGCCGCGGGCCGGCCGGCACGATGCGCGTCGGGTTGATATGCGGGTGGCTCATGTAGTAGTGGCGCTTGATGTGGTCGATGTCCAGCGTCGCGGCGATGCCGGGCACCAGGTACAGCTCGCGCAGGTAGCGCGACAGGTTCGGGAAGTCCTCCAGCCGGTTGCGGTTGCACTTGAAGTGGCCGAAGTAGACGGCATCGAAGCGCGCCAGCGTGGTGAACAGCCGCCAGTCGGCCTCGGTCGGCTGCTCCCCGACCAGCCAGCGCTGCCGGCCCAGCCGCGCCTCGGCCCAGTCCAGCGCCGCGAAGAGCCGCTCGAAGGCGCGCTCGTAGGCGCCCTGGCCGGTGGCGAAGCCGCAGCGGTACACGCCGTTGTTGATGTTGTCGTACACGAAGGCATTGACCCGGTCGATCTCGCCGCGCAGCGCCTGCGGGTACAGGTCCACCGCGGCCGACGCCAGTTCGCCGAAGCCGTCGTTGAACATGCGGATGATCTCGGCCGACTCGTTGCTCACGATCGTGCGGGTCTGTCTGTCCCAGAGCACCGGCACCAGCACGCGCCCGCTGTACTGCGCATCGGCGGCGGTGTAGATCTGGTGCAGGTACTGGAAGCCGTGCAGGTGGTCGGGCAGCGCTTGGCTGAAGCACCAGCCCTGCGTCATCACCGGCTCCAGCACCGACACCGAGACGGCCTCCTGCAGGCCCTTGAGCACGCGGGCGATCAGCGTCCGGTGGGCCCAGGGGCAGGCCAGCGACACGTAGAGGTGGTAGCGCCCGGCCTGCGCCGCGAAGCCGCCGGCGCCGTCGGCGGTGATGCGGTGGCGGAAGGCCGAGGTGGAGCGCACGAACTCGCCCTGGCTGGCACGGGTGTCGTACCAGCCGTCGTGCCACTGTCCTTGATCGAGATAGCCGCTCACCAGAATCTCCCTTCAGATGCCTGCCCGCTGCAGCCAGTGCAAGTGTGACCCAGCACCGCGCGGAAAATTGTTGCTGTGCACGCAATGCCGCATGTCGGAACCTGCATAGGCGGCGTGCGGCGGCCCCCCGGCGCTGGCCAGTTTCGCGCAGAATCGCCCGCATGACCCCTGCTGCCACCATGCCGGCGGCGTTCGTCGGCCACGGCAGCCCGATGAACACGCTGGAGCACAACCGTTTCACGGCGTCCTGGGCCCAGCTGGGGCGTTCGCTCCCGCGCCCGCGTGCGATCCTGGCCATCTCGGCGCACTGGTTCATCCCGGCCACCGCCGTCACCGCCATGCGCCGGCCCCGGACGATCCACGACTTCTACGGCTTCCCGCCGGCCTTGTCGGCCTTCGACTATCCGGCCCCCGGTGCGCCCGAGGTCGCCCGCGAGGTGGCGGACCTGATCGGACCGGCGCAGGCCGGGCTGGACCACGACAGCTGGGGCCTGGACCACGGCACCTGGTCGATCCTGGCCCACATGTTCCCGCGCGCCGACGTGCCGGTGCTGCAGCTGTCGATCCACAGCGGGCAGGCGCTGGACGATCACCTGGCACTGGGCGCGCGGCTGGCGCCGCTGCGCGAGCGCGGCGTGTTCATCCTGGCCAGCGGCAACGTCGTGCACAACCTGCGGCGCATCGATTTCGCCCGGGCCGAAGCCGGCGAGGACTGGGCCCTGCGCTTCGACGAGGCCGTCAACAAGGTGATGACCACCGACCCCGCAGCGCTGGGCGAAGTGCTGCGCCATCCGCACTTTGCGCTGGCGGTGCCGACGCCGGAGCATTTCCTGCCGCTCGCCTACCTCGCGGGCCTGTGCCGGGCCGCCGGCGCGCCGGCCACGGCATTCGCCGAAGGGCCGACCATGGGATCGCTGACCATGACCAGCTACCTGCTGGGCGGCGCCGTGCCGCGGGTCGCGGGCGGGCCGGCCGGCGCGGCCGCGCTGCCGGATCCGGAGCAGGTGGCACCTGAGCAGACCAACACCTGAGACGGTTCAGCCGACCAGCTCGGTCAGCACCTCGAAGCTGCCGGCCAGCGCCTGGTGCACGGGGCAGGCGTCGGCCACGCGCAGCAGGTCGGCGCGCTGGGCCGCGGCCAGCGGGCCCGCCAGCTCCAGCCGCCGGCGCAGCCGGTACACCGTGCCGGCCGGTTCGCGCGACACCTGTGCCTGCACGCCTTCCAGCGGGTAGTGGCGGCGCCTGGCGTACCGCTGCACGGTCAGCACCGTGCAGGCCGCCAGCGCCGCATCCAGCAGTTCGTGCGGCGTCGGGTGCAGCCCGCTGCCGCCATCGGCCGCGGGCAGGTCGGCCCACCAGCGGGCGGGGCCGGAGGACATCTCGACCAGGGAGGAGGCGGTGCAGGTGCGTGCGGCGACGGTCATGGCGATGGCGCTGTGAAAGATCGGGCGGATCCGTCGGGAGCCGCCATGCAGCCACTGTAGGGCGCCCCGCCCGCCGGCGAAAGCGCAGCGGCCGCACTCCCGCATTGCCGATTCCGCAATGATCGGCCGGCGCCTACGGCTGCGGCACGTCGATGCCCAGGCCGGCGACGGTCTTCCTGGAATGCTCGATCAGGAAGTCCATGAAGGCGCGGGTGCGCGAGGGCATGAACTTGCGGCTCGGGATGGCGGCCACCAGGGCCAGCCGCGCGGTGATCCAGGGCGCCAGCACGCGCTGCAGCTGCCCGGTGCGCAGCAGCGGCGCCAGCAGGTCCAGTGCCTGGCTGCTGATGCCCGCGCCCTCCAGCGTGGCCCGCAGCAGCGTGTCGGTGTGGTTGGCGGTCAGCACCGACGGCACGTCCAGCTCCAGCATGCGGTCCTGCGCGGTCGGGTCGAGCAGGCGCAGCGGGCCCAGCCGCACGTTGGGCGTGCGCAGCCGCAGGCAGCGGTGCCGCAGCAGGTCTTCGGGCGCACGCGGTTGCCCGTGGCGCTTGAGGTAGTCCGGCGCCGCGCACAGCACGGCCTGACTGAGCACGATGGGTCGGGCGATCACGTTCGGGTCGACGTGCACGGTGCTGGTCAAGACGGCGAGGTCGAACTCGTGCACCGCCGGGTCGGGCGAGTCCTCCACGTGCACGTCCACCGTCACCGCCGGGTGCAGCCGCTGGAACCCGGCCACCGCCGGTGCCAGGGTGTGCGCGGCGGCCACCGGCGGCGCCAGGACGCGGACGGTGCCGCTCATTTCCCTGGTCTGCGCCTGCACCATGGCGTCGGCGTCGTCGATCTCGGCCAGGATGGTGCGCAGCCGGTCCAGGTAGGCCTCGCCGGCCTGGGTGAGCGACAGCCGGCGCGTCGTGCGCTGCAGCAGCCGCACGCCCAGGTGTCCCTCCAGGTCGCTGACCAGGCGCGTGACCACCGCCGGCGCCAGGTCCAGCTTGCGCGCGGCGGCGGCGAAGCCGCCTTCCTCGACGACCTGCTGGAAGACACGCATGGATTGAAGGCGGTCCATCTGCACCTCGGCTGTTGACTGGGCGATTATTGCCCGAGCCGCAACGCGGCGCTGACGGGCCTGCCGTTGGTCCGCCCGCCCGCCGCCGCTACATTGGACCGATGCCAACGCATCCAAGGAGGTTCACATGATCAGACTGCGCAAATCCGCGGACCGCGGCCGCGCCGACCACGGCTGGCTCCAGTCGCTGCACAGCTTCTCGTTTGCCGACTACCACGACCGCGATCACATGGGCTGGGGCAACCTGCGCGTCATCAACGAGGACCGCGTGGCGCCCGGCCAGGGCTTCGGCACGCACGGCCACCGCGACATGGAGATCATCAGCTACGTGCTGGAGGGCGAACTGGCGCACCGCGACAGCATGGGCAACGCCGCCACCATCCCGCCGGGCGAAGTGCAGCGCATGAGCGCCGGCACCGGCGTGATGCACAGCGAGTTCAACCATGCGGCGGATCGCACGACGCACTTCCTGCAGATCTGGATCCTGCCGCGCATCCGGGGCATCCGCCCCGGCTACGAGCAGAAGAGCTTTCCGGCGCAGGACAAGCGCGGCCGGCTGCGGCTGGTGGCGTCGCGCGACGGCAGCGACGGTTCGGTGACCATCAACGCCGACGCGCGGCTGTACGCCGGCCTGTTCGACGGAGCGGAGCAGGCGACGCTGGAGCTCGATCCGGCGCGCAAGTACTACGTGCACCTGGTGCGCGGCGAACTGCAGGTCAACGGCCAGCCGCTGCTCGGTGGCGACGCCGCCATGCTGGAAGGAGAGGCGGCGATCGCCCTGGCGCACGGCCGCCAGGCCGAGGTGCTGGTATTCGACCTGGCGCCCTGAGCGCGCCGGCGACGGCCGTGCGCCTACGTCAGGTAGTCGCCGGCCGCTTCCGGCTGGAACGGCACCGCCATGACGGCGGCGGCATGTTCCTCGCCGTCCGGCGTCTGCCAGCGGGCTACCGCCCCGGCCTGCAGCCCGAGCAGGGCCAGGCCCACCGGCGACAGCACCGAGACCAGGCCTGCGCCGGGCTGCGCGTCGCGCGGATAGCAGACCACCAGCGACTGGCGCCGCCGCGTATGCAGGTCCTCGACCTCCACCCGCGCGTTCATCGTCACCACGTCGGCCGCCACGTCGCGCGGGTCGACCACCCGCGCTTCGTCGAGCAGCTCGGCCAGCTGCGATGCGGCGCCGGCGGCGGCCATCCTCCTGAGGCGGGCGACGTCCAGCCCGGTGAGCTGGCGTTCGTCGTGAATCGTCATCGACATGAATGCACTCCATCTGGGCGCGCCGCGGATGGCGGCGCGCGAGTGCGCCCGGGCTGCGGGGCCCGGCGGTCGAAGGGGGCGCTGAAAGGAAGGGAAGTGGGAGCGGACCGCCGGGCTCAGGAATGTGCGGGCGTTCGCTGCAGGCCCGCCCTGGCCAGGGCGGTGGCGCACGCACGCACCGCCTCTGCCGCGAAGGACAGGGCGGCCGGTGCCAACGGGCGGGCGAGGGCCGGCGTGCTCATGATGCGCCAGTATAGGCCGCGTCCGCTGCGGGAGCCGTCGCGCGGACCCAATCCGGCCGACAGCGCGGGGCCATTGTCCGCGTACCATCGCGCACTGACCACGCCCGCCCTTGCATGATGACCGGCCGCAGCCTGATCGAGATGGTCCACCTCGGAGTGGAAGCGGCCGCCGTGCTGGCGTTTGCCATGTCCGGCCTGCTCGAGGCGGCGCGCAAGCGGCTGGACGCGGTGGGCGTGTTCGTGGTGGCGGGGCTGACGGCCTTCGGCGGCGGCACCTTGCGCGACATCCTGCTGGACCGGCGGCCGTTCTTCTGGGTCGAGCATCACGTCTGGCTGTGGGTCCTGCTGGCGCTGTGCGCCGCCGCGATGCTGTTCCTGCGGGCCCGGCACATCGCGCCGACCGAACGGGCGATGCTGTGGCCCGACGCGATCGGCCTGGGGCTGTTCGCCGGCGCCGGCACGCAGCTCGGGCTGGCGGCCGGCATGCCGGCCCTGGTGGCCGTGCTGCTGGGCGTGGTGACGGCCACCTTCGGCGGCGTGCTGCGCGACGTGGTCTGCAACGAGATCCCGGGCCTGTTCCGGGATCGCCGGCCCTACGCCGTGTGCGCGTTCGCGGGCGGCTGGATCATGGTCGGCGCGCAGGCGCTGGGCGCGGCCGGCTGGTTGAGCATGCTGCTGGGCGCCGGCACGGCCACCGCGCTGCGCATGCTCTCGCTCTGGCTGGACCTGTCGCTGCCGAGCTGGCAGGACGCTGGCGAGTCCTGAAGCAGGCCCCTCGCCGCGCGACGTGACATGAGGGCCGCCCGGGCCCGAGTCGCGCCGCAGCCCGCCCCGACACGACGAGGAGACCCGCGCGATGATGCACGCGCAACTCGAGCACCTGCCGCTGGTGCGGGCCCTGTTCGTCATCGGGCCGGACGGCTTCATCCAGCACGACACCGACTATCCGGGCACGCCGAACGGCCCGAGGCGATCGCAGGCGAGGAGGCGATCGACCTGGTGCCGCTACAGTGGCGGGCATGACCGAACAGTTTTCCGCAACGGCGGCCGGACGCAGCGCATGAAGGACACCTGGCTGGTGCTGGGGGTCACCCTGGCGATCCAGGCGCTGGTCGCCATGGCGCTGCTCACCTTGCCGGCGATGGCGCCCGCCGTGGCGCAGGCGCTGGGCATTTCGGCCGCCTACATCGGCCTGTACGTGGCCGTGGTCTACGCCGGCGCCATGCTGGCCAGCCTGGCCTCGGGGCCGGCGGTGGCGCGCTTCGGTGCGATCCGGGTCAGCCAGGCCGGGTTGGTCCTGTGTGCCGTCGGACTGCTGCTGTGCGCGGTTCCGAGCGTGCCGGCCATGGCCGCGGGCGCCGTGCTGGTCGGACTGGGCTACGGGCCGGTGACGCCGGCCAGCTCGCACCTGCTGGCGCGCTCGACGCCGGCCGAGCGCATGTCGCTGGTGTTTTCCGTGAAGCAGACCGGCGTGCCGCTGGGCGGCGCGCTGGCCGGCGCGATCGTGCCGGGCCTGCAGCTGCTGGCCGGCTGGCAGGGTGCGCTCATCGGCGTGGCGCTGGCCAACCTGGCGTGCGCCGCGCTTGCCCAGCCGCTGCGGCAGGAGCTCGACGCCGACCGGGACGAGAACACGCCGATGGTGATGGGCCGGCTCGGGCAACCGATCGCGCTGGTGCTCTCCCATCCGAGCCTGCGGCTGCTGGCGGGATGCTCGTTCGTCTTCTCGATCTCGCAGCTGTCGCTCACCACCTACCTGGTCACCTACCTCACGGACACGCTGGCGTATGGCCTGGTCGCCGCGGGCCTGCTGTTGTCGGTCGCGCAGTTCGGCGGCATCGTCGGGCGCGTGCTGTGGGGCTGGGTCAGCGACCGCACGCTCGGTGCGCGGCGCACCCTGACGCTGCTGGCCGTGATGATGGCGGCAATGGCGCTGGCGACCGCCGCGCTGCAGGCCTCGATGCCCCCACCGCTGGTGGCCGGCATCCTGGTGGCGTTCGGCGCCTCGGCGATCGGCTGGAACGGCGTCTACCTGGCCGAGGTGGCGCGGCAGGCGCCGCCCGGGCAGGCCGGGCTGGCCACCGGAGGCACCCTGACCTTCACCTTCCTCGGCGTGGTGCTGGGGCCGCCGCTGTTCGGCGCCGTGTCGGGCCTGGTGGGCAGCTACCGGGCCGGCTTCGCCATGCTGGCGGTGCCCACGATCCTGTGCGTCTTCGCACTGATGAAGTATCGGGCGCTGCCCGCCGCCGCTCGCCCGTGATGCGGCCGCCGGCCGGTCAGCGCACCACCGTCACCGTTCCCGCGCCGTGCGACACGATGCGCAGCGACACCGAGCCCAGCGCGCTGCGCTCGAAGGAGTTCTTGCCGCGCTGGCCGACCACGACATGGTCCGCGTGCAGCGCCTCGGCCCGCTTGAGGATCTCCTGGGCGGGGTAGCCGACGGCCACCGAGGTCGCCAGCTCCAGGCCGTCCTCGGCCGCCCTGGCGCGCAGCCGCTCGAGGCCGGCGCTGAACTGCCCCAGGGCGCTCTCCTGCAGCGTTTCGGCCTTGACGCCGCGCGAGGCGTCGGCCGGCTCGAACACTGCCAGCACGTGCAGCTCGCCGTCGAAGCGCCGGGCCAGCCGCAAGGCGAAGTCGAACGCCTTCTCGGCGCCCGCAGACTGGTCGTAGCCGCACAAAATCCGGTAAGTCACTCGCTCGTCCTGCCTTCCAGCCCCGGGCCCGCGCATCGCGCCGGCCGCCTGATCGCCCAATGTAGTGCAGCTGCCGCGCCCGCCGACTGAGTTTCGTCAACCTGCCGTGACGTACCTCACGCGCTGCGCCGGCGGAGTGTCGCGAATCGGCACGCGGGCAGCCTATTCGTCGCAGGCGCGACAGGGCAGCGGAATCGACAGGCGCACGCAGGTGCCGCCCTCGGGCATCGGCTCGATGGTCAGCTTGCCGTCCAGCAGCAGCGCGCGCCGCTGCATGCCGGCCAGCCCGCGGCCGCCGGCCTTCGATTCGCGCTGGCCGATCCCGCAGCCGTCGTCGACGATGCGCAGCACCAGCATCCGGCCGGGCGGCGGGCAGCCCAGCTGCACGATCAGGCGGGTGGCGCGCGCGTGCTGCAGCACGTTGCTCAACGCCTCCTGCACGATCTTGATGAAGTGGTAGGCGGGGGCACCCTGCAGCACGTCGTCCGGGATGTCGCGGCGGACCTGCCACACCAGGTCCAGCCCCGCGTGCTCGACGACCTTCTGCAGCCGGTAGCGCAGGTTGCCCAGCGACTGCACCACGGACTCGCCGCCCGAATGGGCGAAATGGATCACCGAGTGCAGTTCCACCACCGCCAGCTCCACGATCAGCCAGGCCTCGGAATGGGCCTTGCGCGCGTCGCCGGCCAGCGCCAGCGCGGTGGTCAGGTGAAAGCCCAGGCCGTCGTGCAGGTCGCTCGCGATGCGTTCGCGCTCGGCCTGCATCACGCGCTGCTCGCCCGCGAGCTGCGCCGCATAACCCGCCACCAGCAGGAACAGCAGCGTGTATTCGATCAGGGTCTCGACGGCGCTGTCGTTGGGAAACGACGGATTGAGCCTCGGCAGCAGTTCGACCAGCCCGCGAGCGATCAGCAGGCTGATGCCGACGCCGAAGAGCCATCTGGGCCAGATCCATCGCATGCTGGAGGCATTCCGGTTCGCGCAGGCCTGCGATCGCCCTCAGAGGAACCCGAACATGGAGGCGCAGCGGACCGCCTGGGCGCGGTTCCTGACGTGCAGCTTGCCGTAGATGTTCCTGACGTGAGTGTTGACGGTCAGGTGACTGATGCCCAGCGTGGTCCCGATCTCGGTGCTGGTCATGCCGCTGGAGATCATGCGCAGGATCTCGCGTTCGCGCTCGCTCAGCCTGCTGCGCGCGTCGGACGGCGCCAGCCTGGGCAGTGCGCCGTGCCGGTCGAGCCGCAGCAGCATCCGGCGCGCCAGGCTCGGCGTGATCGACGCGCCGCCGTTGGCCACCTGCAGGACCGCCTGGGCGAAACCGCCGAACCACGAGTTCTTCACCAGGAAGCCGGACGCGCCCAGCTCGAAAGCGCGCATGACGTCGTCGTCGGCCTCGAGCACCGAGACCACCACCGCCTCCGCGCCGGGCCGGGTCTCCTTGACGTAGGCGATCAGGTCGTAGCCTCGGCCATCACCCAGGTTCAGGTCCACCAGGATCACGTCGAAGTCGTGCTCGCGCACCACCCGCCGGCCTTCGCGCAGTGACGCTGCCTCGGCGACCAGGATGGTGCGGCGGTCCGACATGAGTTCCTGCGAGATGACGCGCCGGATGTGCGCGTCGTCGTCCACCACCACGACGCGCACCGGCCTGTCGACCTGGCCGGCCATGAAGCGCGGCCACATGGGTGCGTCCCCGCGGACGTCGGCGGGAGTCGCCGCCGGCACGCCCTCGACGCTGCGGTGCGGCGGGTCCTGGCTCGCTGGGGCCGGCCGCCGGTGCGAAGGTCCCGGTTCATGGCCACGGCTGGCGGTGGTCCCGCTCGCCTGCTCGAGCGGGAGCCACGATGCGCACGCACGTTTCATGTCTTCTCCCTGTTGTCCTTGCCACGGTATGCGGCGGCGGCAGGCGGAACAAGGGGCAAGCCTCGGAAATGGCGGGTGACAAATGTCCCGGCCCGTCCCGGTGCAGGGGGCTGCCGGAACCAGCTGCGGCCCTCATGTGGGGCCGCCCGCCGCGCGCTGGCCATCCACGGTCGCGGCCAGCGCCTCGAGCCGCCGGATCGCTTCCAGCCAGCGCGCGTAGGCCGTGACCCGCTCGGTGGCGGGGGCGCGCTGGTCGGAGATGATCTGCCACAGCTGCCGCTCTTCCGCGACGGCCGCTTCGTACGCCGCCGCCGGCGGCTCGCAGGGAATAGGACTGGTATGCATGGTGGGGCTCCTCGATGCAAACACTGTTGCGCCGGCCGGGTGGCGGTGCGCCGCCGGCACCGGCCGTGCTCAGACCATGGCGACCAGCTGCGGCAGGAGCCGGCCCGCGCCCTTCCAGCCCTCCAGCAGCTGGACCCCCTGGGCCAGGCCGACCGCCAGGCCCCGCACCCGCAGCCGGTTGGGGTGCTCCTTGTCGAGTTCGACGCGCAGCTCGCGGATCACTTCCAGCGCCTCGCGCCTGGCCGGCTCCTGGCCGGAGATCAGTCGCAGGGCCTGCTCGACCTGGTCGAGTTCGGCCTGCACGCGGCTGGCCACCAGGGCATCGAGCGAGGCGGCAGGCAGCGCTGGATCCTGCGCTGCCGGGGCCATCGAGGCCGGGGCAAGCGTGAGCGCCGGGCTGCCCGCCGCTGCGGCGCCGGCTGCCGGCGGAGGCGGCGCGGCTGCCACGGCGGCGCGGCGTTCGCCGTCGTCGCCGCCGCCGCAGGCAGCCAGTGCGGCCAGTGCGGCCGGCACGACTACGCGCCACGGGAGTGTTGGAGTCGATCGCATGTGAACCTCCTGCGGGCGCCGCCGCGGGCGGCGGCGCCGTGCCGACTCAGTCCAGCGCCAGCGTCGTGCCGTCGTTGCCCTTGACCATGCGGACCGATTCGACCGCGACCGATCCCATGCCGATGAAGGCATTGGCCGCGCCCAGCGATCCGTTGACGCCGGTGGCCGACGTGGCCGCCGACGACCGCGCCTGCACCTCGATCGTGTGCACGCCCGACTGCAGGTTGGCGGCGACGAAGTTGAACGCTGCCGCGTTGAGCGTCTTCAGGATCAGCTGCAGCTCCTCCGGCGTGCTGCAGGTGACGGCGCCGGTGCTCAGGTTGGCCGTGCACTGCAGCCCCGAGAACTTGGCCTTGAGCTGCTGGATCCGGTCGCAGAACACCACGCCTTCGCCTGCGCCCGGACCGGGCGCCAGTTCCGCGCCGGTGTTCGGCTGCGCATACACGACGCCGGTGGGTGTCGTGATCTTCACGCGCACCCGGATCGTGCCGCGCGCCTCGGCCGTGTCGTAGGAACTGGTGGAGCTGGAGTTCATGCTCTTGACGGTCGTGTCGGTGACGATTCCGCACTGCAGCGAGGCGCCCAGGAACAGGTCCTTCTGGTTGGCCAGCTTGATCTGCTGCTTCAGGATCGGCGTCCAGCCGGTGTCGCCGGTGTCGCCGGTGCCGCCGCAGCCGGCGGCATCGGTGGTCGCGCACGACGGTAGCGTGTTGAGCATGCCGTAGGCGAAAGTCGCCTTCGCCGAAGGCGTGCTCTGCGCTGCCGCAGGACCGGCGAGGCCCGCCAGGCCGAAGCCGACGAGCAGGGTGACGAACGTCTTGCGAAGGAAGTGACGGACATACATGAAAGCTCCTTGAGGAACGAAGAGAGGACATCGCACTGGCGGCGCCCGGTCCCGGCGGATGCGTCGGGGCGGGGCCGTCGAGGGCAGTCTCGAGTCGCCGCGTTGATGCGACAATCGCGCGCGCTGACTACCGACTGCGCGAGAGCGCCGCCGCAGCCCATGCGCCGCCGCGCCGCGCCGCGATGCGGCTTCGGGCCGACCAGCCGGCCGGCGGCCGTGCAAGAAGTAATGAGTAAGCAGCCGCCACGGATGTAACGAAAGCCCGCGGGCGGCGTGGCGCGCGGGGCGGGGACGCCGCGCCGTGCGGGTAGCATTCGGTCCGAAAACCGGATCCGGGAAGGAACTTTCATGGCATCGAAGGAAGCGGCGACGCGTGTCGCCATCGTCACCGGCGGCAACGCGGGCATCGGCAAGGCCGCGGCGCTGGCGCTGCTGGGCGACGGCTGGCGGGTGGCGATCGCCGGTCGGCGGCGCGAGGCGCTGGAACAGGTGGTGGCGGAGTCGGGCGCGCGCGACCGGGTGCTGGCCGTGCCGACCGACGTGACCGATCCCGACTCGGTGGCGGCGCTGTTCGCCACGACGCTGCAGGCCTGGGGCCGGGTCGACCTGCTGTTCAACAACGCGGGCATCGGCGCGCCGGCCGTGCCGATCGAGGACCTGCCGCTGGACAAGTGGAAGCAGGTGGTCGACACCAACCTGAACGGGATGTTCTATTGCATCCAGCAGGCGTTCAAGGCGATGAAGGCGCAGTCGCCGATGGGCGGTCGCATCATCAACAACGGCTCGATTTCCGCGCACGCGCCGCGGCCGTTCTCGATCGCCTACACGTCGACCAAGCACGCGGTCACGGGGCTGACCAAGTCGGCGGCGCTGGACGGGCGCCGCTACGACATCGCGGTGGGCCAGATCGACATCGGCAATGCCGGGACCGACATGGCCAACCGCATGGCCAGCGGCGTGCCGCAGGCCAACGGCGAGATCGCCGCCGAGCCGCTGATGGACGTGGCCGTGGTCGGCCAGTCGGTGCTGTACATGGCCAACCTGCCGCCGCAGGCGAACGTGCTGTTCCACACGGTGATGGCCACCAAGATGCCCTTCGTCGGGCGCGGCTGACGCTCAGGGCGCCAGTGCCTGCGCCAGCGCCGAGGCCGTGAGGGCCTGGCCGGCCGGCCAGGCGTCGGCCGCCAGGCCGTGCTCGTAGGCCGCCGCCGCAGCCGCGTCGAAGGCGCTTGGCGCCGTCGCCAGCCGCGTGGCCACCAGCCCCGCCAGCACGTCGCCGGTGCCGGCGGTGGCCAGACGGGCGCTACCCGTCGCATTGAGCAGCGGCGCGCGCTGCGGCCCGGCGATCACGCTGCCCGAGCCCTTGAGCAGCACCACGCAGCCGAAGCGCTGCACCAACTCGCGGGCGGCGCCCAGCCGGTCCTGCTGCACCTGCGCGGCGGTGCAGCCGAGCAGGCGGCCGGCCTCCAGCGGATGCGGCGTCAGCACCGTCGGCCGCTGGCGGCGCCCGCGCGCCTGCAGCAGCGCCTGCAGCTGCGCGTCGGCGGCAATCGCGTTCAGCGCGTCGGCGTCCAGCACCAGCGCGCGCGCCGTGCCCAGCACGGCGGGCAGCGCCTGGCGCACCGCGTCGCCGCCGCCGCAGCCGCATGCCACGCTCATGCCCGACAGGTCGAGCGAAGGCCAGGGCCGCAGCATCAGCGATGGTTCGGACGCAGCCAGCGCGGGCGCGCCCGGATCGAGCAGGCAGGCAAACACCCGGCCGGCGCCGCCGCGCAGGGCCGCGGTCGCCGCCAGCAGCGCCGCCCCGGCCATGCCGGGCGCGCCGCCGATGACGGCCACGTCACCGTAACTGCCCTTGTGCGAGGCATGCGGCCGGGACGCCACGGCCGGCGGTCCGGCCAGCCAGGCGGTCGGCGCGGCGTCGGGACGGGCGATGCCGAGGTCATCGAACCACACCTGGCCCGCGGCGTCCCGGCCGCCGCCGGTGAACAGGCCGGCTTTCAGGGTCAGCAGGCACAGGGTGTGGGTTGCCGCCAGCGCAGCGCCGCCGCCGGTGTCGCCGTCCAGGCCGGACGGCAGGTCCACGGCCAGGACCGGCCGCGCGCCGGTGCGCATCGACGCCGCCCATTCGGCCAGCCGGCCGTCCAGGGGTCGGGCGCTCCCCAGCCCCAGCATGGCGTCGACCGCCAGGTCCCATTCGGCGGGCGGCTGCTTGGCGAACCGCACGTCGGCCGAGCGGGCCCGCTGCAGGCTGGCCAGGGCATCGGCCGGCGCGCGCGCCGCCTCGCCCGACCAGGTCACGACCGCGTTCTTGCCCCAGGACCGCAAGTGCATGGCCGCCTCGAAACCGTCGCCGCCGTTGTTGCCCGGCCCGCAGGCGAGCCAGACGGTCCTGGCATGCGGTGCGACCGCCAGCGCCAGCCGCGCGACGGCCAGGCCGGCGCGCTGCATCAGGGTGTGGGGTGGCAGGCTGGCGGCGCAGGTGCGTTCGACGGCGCGGCTGGCCGCGATGTCGAACAGCGGCCAAGCGCGGGACGGTTGGATGCGGTCCATGCGCCGATTCTGGCACCCGGCCCGCGCGGCCTACAACCGCAGGCGGTCGATGCCCAGCCCCTCGACGTCGACCGGGGGTGTCCGCCCGGCCATCAGGTCGGCCACCACGCGGGCGCTGCCCGCCGCGAGCGCCCAGCCGCTGGAGCCGTGTCCCATGTTGAGCCACACGCCGGGGATGCCGCTGGCACCGAGCACCGGCGGGCCGTCGGGCAGCATGGGACGGGCGCCTTTCCATTCCTGCACGCCGGCGCCGGTGTTGGCCAGCTGGGCGGCGCCCGGAAACCAGTCGTGCAGCACCTTGTAGAGGGTCTCGATCGACGCCTTGCGCTTGCGGTCGGGGTCGCCCCCGATCTCGGCGCTGCCGGCCACCCGCACGCGGTTGCCCAGGCGCGCGATCGCCACCTTGTAGCGCTCGTCCATCAGCGCGCTGCGCGGGGCATTGAACGGTTCGCGCAGCGGCGCGCTCACCGAATAGCCGTAGACCGGCAGCAGCGGAACGCGCAGGCCCAGCGGCCGCAGCAGGCTGGCCGAGTCCACCCCGCCGCAGACCACCACGGCGTCGAATGCACGCTGCTCGGGGGCGGCCGCGCCCAGCGCCCAGACCCGCAGCGCCGCCGGGCGCGCCGGATCGAGCGCGTCCACGGCATGGTTGAACTCGAACTTCACGCCCTCGCGCTGCGCCTCGTTCTTGAGCAGCAGCGCGAACTGGCGGCAGTTGCCGACCTCGCCGGCCGGCAGGTGCACCGCCCCGACGAACGGGGTGTCGGTGCTGAGCGCCGGCTCGACCTGCCGGGCCTGCTCGGGGCTGAGCTCCTTGAAGGCCACCCCGGCGTCGCGCAGCACCTGCAGGCTCGGCTGCACCAGCCGGTGGTCCTTCTCGCCGCGCAGCAGCACCATGTAGCCGTCGCTGTGGTCGTACTCGAACTGGAAGTGCTCGCGAATCTCGGCCAGCCGCGAGCGGCTGTAGAAGGCCAGCCGCTGCATGCGCGCCCGGTTGGCCGCGTAGGTCGCCGCGTTGCACGAGCGGAACCAGCGCCACATCCAGGCGACCTGCCCGGCCGCGAGCGGCAGCGTCACGCGCACCGGCGCGTGCTGCCGCAGCAGGTAGCCGGCGATCTTGGCCGGCATGCCGGGCGAGGCCCAGGGCGTGACGTAGCCGGGCGCGACGACGCCGGCGTTGGCAAAACTCGACTCCTCGGCCACGGCGGCGCGGCGCTCGAAGACGGTCACCTGGTGGCCGTCGACCGCCAGCTCGAAGGCCGTGGTGACGCCGACGATGCCGGCGCCGATGACGGCGACCCTCATGAGCGGCGCTCCAGGCGCCGGCCGGCGAGCCCGGCCGTGGGGCGCCGCCGGGCCGGAGGCCGCGGGGCGGCGGTGAGATGGGGGCGCATGGGGATTCCCTCGGAATGCTATAATTTTGCGGTTTTGCCACAGGCGAGACGCGCATTTCGCGCCGATCCGCCGGCAAGACCAATCGCGAATCCAGCCCCACAAGGTGTTGTCGCTGCCGGCAAGGGCAGCAGCAATTTCGGGCTGGATTTTAGACCCAACCTTAGGAAAGCCCCATGCCAGTCACCATGCGTGAAATGCTGGAAGCCGGTGTCCATTTCGGACACCAGACGCGCTTCTGGAACCCCAAGATGGCCCAGTACATCTTCGGCCATCGCAACAAGATCCACATCATCAACCTGGAAAAGACGCTGCCGCTGTTCCAGGACGCGACCAAGTTCGTGCGCCAGCTGTCCGCCAACCGCGGCACCATCCTGATGGTGGGCACCAAGCGCCAGGCCCGCGACACCATCGCCGCCGAGGCCCGCCGCGCCGGCGTGCCGTTCGTCGACCAGCGCTGGCTGGGCGGCATGCTGACCAACTTCAAGACCGTCAAGACGTCGATCAAGCGCCTCAAGGACATGAAGGCCCAGCAGGAAGCCGGCCTGGAAGCGATGTCCAAGAAGGAACAGCTGATGTTCGCGCGCGAGATGGAAAAGCTCGAGAAGGACATCGGCGGCATCCAGGACATGAACAGCCTGCCCGATGCCATCTTCGTGATCGACGTGGGCTTCCACAAGATCGCCGTGTCCGAAGCCAAGAAGCTGGGCATTCCGCTGGTCGGCGTGGTGGACTCCAACCACTCGCCGCTGGGCATCGACTACGTGATCCCCGGCAACGATGACTCGGCCAAGGCCGTGGCGCTGTACGCCCGCGGCATCGCCGACGCCATCCTCGAGGGCCGCCAGAACGCCGCCAGCGACGTGGTCAAGGCGGTGTCCGAAGGCAGCGACGAATTCGTTGAAGTGCCCGAGGGCGCCGGCGCCTGAAGTCGCGACGCACGAGTCCGCTGCAAGGGGCTCTCGAGCCCCTTTTTGCTACCGAAACCTGAACTGAACGATACGAGGTAAGAAATGGCTGCAATCACCGCAAGCATGGTTGGCGAACTGCGCGCCAAGACCGACGCGCCGATGATGGAATGCAAGAAGGCCCTGATCGAGGCCGACGGCAACATGGAGAAGGCCGAGGAACTGCTGCGCGTCAAGCTGGGCAACAAGGCGGGCAAGGCTGCCGCCCGCATCACCGCCGAAGGCGTGGTGACGGCGTTCATCGACGGCGCGACCGGGGCCATGCTCGAGACCAACTGCGAAACCGACTTCGTCACCAAGAATGACGGCTTCCTGGCCATGGCGAAGGCCGCGGCCGAGCTCGTCGCGCGGCATGACCCGGCCGACGTTGCCGCGCTGGGCGCGCTGGCGTACTCGCAGGACGGCTTCGGCCCGACGCTGGAAGACGTGCGCAAGGGCCTGATCGGCAAGATCGGCGAGAACATGAGCTTCCGCCGCTTCAAGCGCTTCGCCGGCACCGGCAAGCTGGCCTCCTACCTGCACGGCACGCGCATCGGCGTGGTGGTCGAGTACGAGGGCGACGAAGTCGCCGCCAAGGACGTCGCCATGCACGTGGCCGCGATGAAGCCGGTCGCGCTGACGTCGGCCGACGTGCCGGCCGACCTGATCGAGAAGGAGCGGGCCGTGGCCGTGGGCAAGGCCGAGGAGGACCGCAAGGCCGCCGAGGCTGCCGGCAAGCCGGCCCAGTCCGCCGAGATCGTCGCCAAGCGCGTCGAGGGCGGCGTGCAGAAGTACCTGAAGGAAGTCTCGCTGTTCAACCAGGCTTTCGTGAAGAACGACAAGCAGACGGTCGAGCAGATGCTCAAGGCCGCCGGCACCACGGTGAAGGCGTTCACGCTGTACGTCGTGGGCGAGGGCATCCAGAAGAAGGTGGACGACTTCGCGGCCGAAGTGGCCGCGCAGGTCGCCGCGGCCAAGGCCGGCGCCTGACCGCCAGGGCCACCCGCACAGGACGGTCCGCGCGGCCGGCCTGTGCGCAAGGCGCCAGCCGCGGCGGCAACGCCGCTACACTCACCCCGTCTTTCCAAGGAGCCCGTTCATGCCGATTGCCCAGCCAGCCCACAAGCGGATCCTGCTGAAGCTGTCTGGCGAGGCCCTGATGGGCGACGATGCCTTCGGCATCAACCGTGGCACGATCGTGCGCATGGTCGAGGAGGTGGCCGAGGTCGTGAAGATGGGCGTGCAGGTGGCGATCGTCATCGGCGGAGGCAACATCTTCCGCGGCGTGGCGGGCGGCTCGGTCGGCATGGACCGGGCCACAGCGGACTACATGGGCATGCTGGCCACCGTCATGAACGCGCTGGCGCTGGCCGACGCGATGAACAAGCAGGGGCTGGTCCCGCGCGTGATGTCGGCGATCGCGATCGAGCAGGTGGTCGAGCCTTACGTGCGTCCCAAGGCGCTGCAGTACCTGGAAGAGGGCAAGGTCGTCGTGTTCGCCGCCGGCACCGGCAATCCCTTCTTCACCACCGACACCGCCGCGGCGCTGCGCGGCGCCGAGATCGGCGCCGAGCTGGTGCTCAAGGCGACCAAGGTCGACGGCGTGTATTCGGCCGATCCGCAGAAGGACCCGTCGGCGACGCGCTACGCCAAGATCTCGTTCGACGAGGCAATGGCCCAGAATCTGGGCATCATGGACGCCACCGCCTTCGCGCTGTGCCGCGACCAGAAGCTGCCGATCAAGGTGTTCTCGATCGTCAAGCACGGCGCGCTGCGGCGGGTGGTGATGGGCGAGGACGAAGGCACGCTGGTCTACGCGTGAGGCCATCAGAGGAGAACGACATGTCGCAGCCGACAACCATTTCCGAAATCACCAAGCAGATGCAGGGCAAGATGGACCAGACCATCGCCGCCTTCAAGCAAAGCATGGTGAAGATCCGCACCGGCCGGCCCAACCCCGGGCTGCTGGACACCGTGCACGTCGACTACTACGGATCGAGCGTGCCGATCAGCCAGGTGGCCAACGTCTCGGTCCTGGACAACCGCACGCTGTCGGTGCAGCCCTGGGAAAAGGGCATGGCCGCCAAGATCGAGAAGGCCATCCGTGACAGTGACCTGGGGCTGAACCCGGCGGCCATGGGCGAGCTGATCCGCGTGCCGATGCCGCCGATGAGCGAGGAACGGCGCCGCGAGATGACCAAGGTCGTCCGCCACGAGGGCGAGGCGGCCAAGGTCGCGGTGCGCAACCTGCGGCGCGACGCCAACGAGCACGTCAAGCGGCTGGTGAAGGACAAGCACGCGTCCGAGGACGACCTGAAGCGTTCCGAGGCCGAGGTCCAGAAGGTCACCGATCGCCACGTGACCGAGATCGAACAGCTGGTGCACGCCAAGGAGCAGGAGATCATGGCGGTCTGAGCCTGCCGCTCGCGCCGCCTCGCCTGCCCCCCGCCCGCACCGACCGTCCATTCCGCCGCCATGAAGAACCTGCCGCGCCACGTCGCCGTCGTCATGGACGGCAACGGCCGCTGGGCCACGCGCCGCTACCTGCCCCGGGTGGCCGGCCACAAGAAGGGCGTGGACGCGCTGCGCGCCTGCGTGCGGCACTGCGGCGACCTCGGCATCGAGGTGCTGACCGTGTTCGCCTTTTCGTCGGAGAACTGGAAGCGACCGGCCGACGAGGTCCTGGGCCTGATGGAGCTGCTCGCCATGGCGCTGGCGCGCGAGGTGCCGCAGCTCAAGGCCGAGGGCGTGCGGGTGTGCTTCGTGGGCGACCGCTCGGCACTGTCGGAGAAGGTGCGGGCCGGACTGGCGCAGGCCGAGGCCTCGACGGCGGCCAACGGCCGCCTGCTGTTCAACATCTGCTTCAACTATGGCGGGCGCTGGGACATTGCCGATGCGGCCGCGCGGCTGGCGGCGCAGGGCACTCCCATCACCGAGGCCAGCCTGGCCGAGGCGCTGTCGCTGGCCCATGTGCCCGACCCGGACCTGATCATCCGCACCGGCGGCGAGCACCGGCTGTCCAATTTCCTGCTGTGGCAGGCCGCGTACGCGGAGCTCTATTTCACCGACAAGCTGTGGCCGGACTTCGGCCCGCGCGAGCTCGATCTGGCGCTGGCCGACTACGCCGGCCGCGAACGCCGCTTCGGCAAGACCTCGGCGCAGGTGGCCCGGCCGGCGGCGCGGAAAGCCGCCTGACGCGGGGCGCGGGATGCTCAAGCAGCGCGTCATCACCGCCGTGGTGCTGCTGGCGATCCTGTTGCCGGCCCTGTTCTGGCGCGAGCCGTGGCCCTTCATCCTGGTCACGCTGCTGCTGCTCGCGGCCGGCGGCTGGGAATGGGGCCGCCTGAACGGCCTGGGGCAGGGCGGGTCGGTCGCCGCCGGGCTGGCCTGCCTGGCGCTGTGTGCCGCCTCCTGGTGGAGCGGACTGCCGCAGCAGCGGCTGCCGCTGCTGTGGACCGTGGCCGGCGGCCTGTGGGTACTGGTCGGCGCCTGGCTGCTGCGAGGGGGCGTGGCCGGCTGGCCCGGCATCCCGAGGCCGCTGCGATTGGCGCTTGGCGTGCTGGCGCTGTGGATCGCCTGGCTCGCCGTGGCGCAGGCCCGGGTGATCGGCGTCAACTTTCTGCTGTCGGTGCTGGTGCTGGTGTGGGTGGCCGACATCTTCGCCTACTTCGCCGGCCGCGCCTTCGGCCTGAAATTCACGAAGAACCGGCTTGCTCCGGCGATCAGCCCCGGCAAGAGCTGGGAAGGCGTCTGGGGCGGCATGGCCGGCGTGGTCGTGCTGGCGCTGGCCTGGGGGCTGGCCGACGGCTCGTTGCAGGCGCGCGTGCCCAGCCTGTACGGCCGCCTGGCCGCGCACGGGTGGTGGCTGGCGGTGATCGGCGCCATGTTCCTGGCCGCCATGAGCGTGGTCGGCGACCTAGTGGAATCGCTGGTCAAGCGCAGCGCCGGGATGAAGGATTCCAGCGCGCTGCTGCCCGGCCACGGCGGCGTGCTCGACCGTATCGACGCCTTGCTGCCGACCCTGCCGCTGGCCATGATGCTGGAGGCGTTCGCCTCGTGAAGCGCCGCGTCACCGTGCTCGGAGCCACCGGCTCGATCGGCGCCAGCACGCTGGACGTGATCGCGCGCCACCCCGATCGGTTCGAAGTGTTCGCGCTCAGCGCCGCCAGCCGGGTCGACCTGCTGGCGCAGCAATGCCAGCGCTTCGCCCCGCGGTACGCGGTGCTGGCCGGCGAGCCGGCCGCCCGCGACCTGGCCGGCCGGCTGCGCGCGGCCGGGGTGCCGACCGAGGTGCTGTGGGGCCAGCGCGCGCTGGACGAAGTCGCGGCGCACGACGAGGCGGACCTGGTCATGGCGGCGATCGTCGGCGCGGCCGGGCTGTCCTCCTGCCTGGCGGCGGCCCGCGCCGGCAAGCGCCTGCTGCTGGCCAACAAGGAGGCGCTGGTGGTCGGCGGCGAGCTGTTCATGCAGGCGGTGCGCGACGGCGGCGCCACGCTGCTGCCGATCGACAGCGAGCATTCGGCGATCTTCCAGTCGCTGCCCCAGGACCCGGCCACCTGGGACGAACGGGTCGACAAGATCATCCTCACCGCCTCGGGCGGGCCGTTCCGCACGCGCGAGCCGGGCACCCTGCGGCACGTGACGCCCGAGGAGGCCTGCGCCCACCCGAACTGGGTGATGGGCCGCAAGATCTCGGTCGACTCGGCCACCATGATGAACAAGGCGCTGGAGGTGATCGAGGCGCGCTACCTGTTCGGCCTGCCGCCGCAGCGGCTGGAAGTGGTGATCCATCCGCAAAGCGTGATCCACTCGATGGTGCAGTACCGCGACGCCTCGGTCGTGGCGCAGCTGGGCACGCCGGACATGCGCGTCCCGATCGCCTACGGCCTGGCGTGGCCGGACCGGATCGCGTCGGGTGCCGCCGCGCTGGACTTCCGCTCGCTGGCCGACATGAGCTTCGAGTCGCTGGACAGCCGCGGTCACCGCGAGCGTTTCCCGGGCCTGTCGCTGGCCTGGGACGCGCTGCGCGCAGCGCCCGGCACCACGGCCATCCTCAACGCGGCCAACGAGATGGCGGTCGCCGCCTTCCTGGACGGGCGGATCCGGTTCGACCAGATCCATGAGGTCAACCTTGCAACCTTGTCGGCCGTGACGCCGTCCAACCCGCGGGCGCTGGGCGAGCTGCTGGAGCTCGACCGCATCGCGCGGGAGGCCGCCGGCCACCGGGTGGGCCGGCTGCAGCCCTGACGGGGACCGCACCCCATGCTGACCATCGTCGCGTTCACCGTGGCCCTCGGCCTGCTGATCGCCGTGCACGAGTGGGGCCACTACCGCGTGGCGGTGGCCTGCGGCATCAAGGTGCTGCGCTTCTCGGTCGGGTTCGGCCACGTCCTGTACCGGTGGAAGCCCAGGCGGCAGCGCCCGGGGCAGGACACCGAGTTCGTGCTCAGCGTGTTTCCGCTGGGCGGCTACGTGAAGATGCTCGACGAGCGGGAAGGGCCGGTGGAGGCGGCCGAGCGGCACCTGGCGTTCAACACCCAGCCGCTGCGCAAGCGCGCGGCGGTCGTGGTCGCCGGGCCGATCGCCAACCTGCTGCTGGCCGTGCTGCTGTACTCCGCCGTCAACTGGTATGGCGTGCTGGAGCCCGCGCCGGTCCTGGCGAGCCCGGTCGCCGGTTCGATCGCGGAGCGCGCCGGACTGCACGGCGGCGAGCAGGTGCGGCAGGCGGGCTTCGCGGACGGGGCGCTGCGGGCGGTCCGCTCGCTCGAGGACCTGCGCTGGCTGCTCACGCGCGGGGCGCTGGACGGCCGCGACGTGAAACTGCAGTACACGCGGCCGCAGGAGCGCGGCCCGCGCGAAGCGGTGCTGGCGCTGGGTGCGCTGCAGTCGCGCGACGCCGACCCGCAGCTGTTTCGCCGGATCGGCATCCTGGGGCCGTGGACGGCGCCGGCCATCGGCGAGGTGGTGCCCGGCGGCGCGGCCGAGCGGGCCGGACTGCGCCGCGGCGACGTGGTGGAGGCGGTCGGCGCCGTCGCGGTGGTGGACGGACAGCAGCTGCGCGAACGCATCCGCGCCAGCGGTGCCGGCGGCCACCCGCCGCGCGAGACCTGGCGCGTGCGGCGCGACGGCCGCAGCCTCGACGTGCCGGTCCAGCCCGACCTGGCGCGCGACGGCGAGCAGGCCATCGGCCGGCTCGGCGCCTACGTCGGCGCGCCGCCGCAGATGGTCACGGTGCGCTACGGCCCGCTGGACGGGCTGACCAGGGGCGCGGTGCGCACCTGGGAGGTGTCGCTGCTGTCGTTGCGCGTGATGGGGCGCATGGTGATCGGCGAGGCCTCGCTGAAGAACCTGAGCGGGCCGCTCACGATCGCCGACTACGCGGGCAAGTCGGCCAGCCTCGGGCTGACGCAGTACCTGGTGTTCCTCGCCCTGATCAGCGTGAGCCTGGGCGTGCTCAATCTGCTGCCGGTTCCGGTCCTGGATGGCGGCCACCTGATGTATTATCTTTGGGAGGCTGTGACGGGCAAGAGCGTCTCTGACGCCTGGATGGAACGGCTGCAGCGGGGCGGGATCGCGGTGCTGCTGGCCATGATGTCGATCGCACTGTTCAACGACGTCAGCCGTCTCTTTGGTTAACCACTAACGGGTGGCCGACCTCGCCGGGCCTGCAGGCGGGCGGCCCGACTGATTCAATGAAGAAACACATCAAGCGCTTTCGCGTGCGTACCGTCGCGGCCATGGTCGCCATGGCGTTCGCCGCCAACGCGTGGGCCGTCGATCCGTTCACGGTGCGCGACATCCGCATCGAAGGGCTGCAGCGGGTCGAACCCGGTACGGTGTTCGCGTCTCTGCCCATGCGCATCGGCGACCAGTACAGCGACGAGAAGGGATCGGCCGCGATCCGGGCGCTGTTCGCGCTGGGCCTGTTCAAGGACGTGCGCGTCGAGGTCACCGGCGACGTGCTGGTCGTGATCGTCGAGGAGCGCCCGACGGTGGCGGACGTCGATTTCGCCGGGGCGCGCGAGTTCGACAAGGACGCGCTGAAGAAGGCGCTGCGCGAGATCGGCCTGACCGAGGGCCGCCCGTACGACCAGAGCCTGGCCGACCGCGCGGAGCAGGAACTCAAGCGCCAGTACATCAACAAGAGCCTGTACGGCGCCGAGGTCGTGACCACGGTGACGCCGATCGAGCGCAACCGGGTCAACCTGACCTTCACCGTCACCGAGGGTGAACCGGCGAAGATCAAGGAGATCCGCATCGTCGGCGCCAAGGCGTTCTCCGAGTCGACGCTCAAGGGGCTGTTCGACCTGGACACCGGCGGCTTCCTCAGCTGGTACACCAAGTCCGACCGCTATTCGCGCGCCAAGCTCAACGCCGACATCGAAGCGCTGCGCTCGTACTACCTGAGCCGGGGCTTCCTGGAGTTCCGGGTCGACTCGACCCAGGTCGCGATCTCGCCCAACAAGCAGGACATCACGATCACCGTGAACGTCACCGAGGGCGAGCGCTACGTCGTCTCCGGCGTCAAGCTGGAAGGCAATTTCCTGGGCAAGGACGACGAGTTCAAGTCGCTGGTCACGATCAAGCCCGGCGAACCGTACAACGCCGACCGGGTGGCCGACACCACCAAGGCGTTCACCGACTACTTCGGCAAGTTCGGCTACGCGTTCGCCAACGTCGAGGCCCGCCCCGAGATCGACCGCGCGCGCAACCGGGTGGAGTTCACCATCGTGGCCGAGCCGTCGCGCCGCGCCTACGTGCGCCGCGTCAACGTCTCGGGCAACAACCGCACCCGCGACGAGGTGGTGCGGCGCGAGTTCCGCCAGTTCGAGTCGTCCTGGTACGACGCCGACAAGATCAAGCTGTCGCGCGACCGGGTCGACCGCCTGGGCTTCTTCAAGGAAGTCAACATCGAGACCAGCGACGTGCCGGGCGCGCCCGACCAGGTCGACCTGAACCTCACGGTCGTCGAGAAGCCCACCGGCAGCCTGCAGCTGGGCGCGGGCTTCTCCAGCGCCGAAAAGCTCGCCCTGTCGTTCTCGCTGCGGCAGGAGAACGCGTTCGGCACCGGCCAGTACCTGGGCATCGAACTCAATACCAGCAAGTACAACCGCACCGTCGTCTTCAACTCGGTCGATCCGTACTTCACCGCCGACGGGATCTCGCGCACCATCGACCTGTACCACCGGTCCTCGCGCCCGTACGAGGACCAGGGCGGCAACTACCAGCTGGTCACGACCGGCGCGGGCCTGCGCTTCGGCGTGCCGTTCAGCGAGCTCGACACGGTGTTCTTCGGCGGCAGCGTCGAGCGCACCCAGATCAAGCCTGGCACCAACATCCCGGCGTACTACCTGCAGTACGCGGAGCGCTTCGGCTACACCAGCTCGGCCATACCGCTGACCGTGGGCTGGGCCCGCGACAGCCGCGACAGCGCGATCGCGCCTACCAGCGGCCGTTACCAGCGGCTGGCCGGCGAGCTGGGAGTGGCCGGCGACGCGCGCTACGGCCGCGGCAACTATCAGTACCAGCAGTTCCTGCCGCTGAACAAGCAGTTCACGCTGGCCTTCAACGGCGAGCTCGGCTGGGGCAAGGGCTTCGGCGGGCGGCCGTTCCCAGTGTTCAAGCACTTCTATTCCGGCGGCCTGGGCTCCGTGCGCGGCTTCGACCAGGGCACGCTCGGTCCGCGCGACGTCACCGGCGCCTCGATCGGCGGCCCCAAGAAGCTGACGCTCAACGGCGAGGTGATCACGCCGTTCCCCGGCGCCGGCAACGACCGGTCGCTGCGCCTGTTCGGATTCGTCGACGTCGGCAACGTGTTCGGCGAATCCGAGAAGTTCCGCACCTCCGACCTGCGGGCCTCGGCCGGCGTCGGCCTGTCCTGGATCTCGCCGATCGGCCCGCTGCGGCTGGCGGCGGCGCACCCGGTGCGCAAGTTCGCCGGGGATAGAATCCAGAGATTGCAATTCCAGATTGGAACGTCGTTCTGATGAAGTCGCTGACCCGCCACTGCATGCTGCTGCTCCTGGGCGTGGCCGCCCTCGCCGCGCAGGCCCAGGATTTCAAGGTCGGTTTCGTCAACACGGACCGGATCTTCCGCGAGGCCAACACGGCCAAGGCCGCCCAGGCGAAGCTCGAGCAGGAATTCGCCCGGCGCGAAAAGGAGCTCAACGACCTGGGCACGTCGCTGAAGAACGCCTCCGACAAGTTCGAGCGCGAGGCGCCCACGCTGTCGGAGAACCAGCGCGGCCAGCGCCAGAAGTCGCTGGTCGAACAGGACCGCGACTTCCAGCGCAAGCGCCGCGAGTTCCAGGAAGACCTGAACGCGCGCAAGAACGAGGAACTGCAGCAGGTGCTCGATCGGGCCAACCGCGTCGTCAAGCAGGTGGCCGAGGCCGAGAAGTACGACGTGGTGCTGCAGGAAGCCGTCTACATCAACCCCAAGCACGACATCACCGACAAGGTGATCAAGGCGCTCAACGCCTTGAAGTAGAGCGGTCCCCGTGCAACTCCGCCTGGGCTCCATCGTCGAGGCGCTGGGCGGCGATCTCCACGGCGACCGCGACCGCGTGATCGACGGGCTGGCGCCGCTCGAGTCGGCCGCTCCCACCCAGCTTGCGTTCGCCACCGGCGCGAAGTACCGGCGGCAGCTGGCCGCCTCGCGGGCCGGCTGCGTCATCGTCGGGCCGGACCTGCGCGACGCGGCGCTGGAGCGCGGCGACGCGATCGTCACCGCCCAGCCCTATCTGTATTTCGCGCGCGTCACGCAGCTGTGGAAGCGCGGCCTGGCCGGCCGCACTGCGCCGGCCGTGCATCCCAGCGCCGTCGTCGACCCGCAGGCCCAGGTCGACCCGACGGCGCGCATCGGCGCGCTGTGCGTCGTCGAGCGCGGCGCGCGCATCGGCGCGGGCACGGTGCTCAAGGCGCGCGTCACCGTGGGCGAGGATTGCGTGATCGGGCAGCGCTGCATCCTCCATCCCGGCGCCGTGATCGGCGCCGACGGCTTCGGCTTCGCGCCGGACGACGGCCGCTGGGAAAAGATCGAGCAGCTGGGCGCCGTGCGGATCGAGGACGACGTGGAGATCGGCGCCAACACCTGCATCGACCGCGGGGCGCTGCACGACACCGTGATCGAGCAGGGCGCCAAGCTCGACAACCTGATCCAGGTCGGCCACAACTGCCGCATCGGCCGGCACACCGCCATTGCCGGGTGCGCGGGCATCGCCGGCAGCGCGACCATCGGCGCCCATTGCACCATCGGCGGCGCCGCCATGGTCCTGGGCCACCTGACGCTGGCCGACGGCGTCCACATCTCGGCCGGCTCGTTCGTCGCCCGCTCGATCCTCAAGCCGGGCCACTACACCGGCATCTTTCCCATCGACGACAATGCCAGCTGGGAGAAGAACGCCGCCACGCTCAGGCAACTGCACCAGCTGCGCGAGCGGCTCCGGGCCCTGGAAAAGAAGACCGATTCATGATGGACATCCACGCAATCCTCAAGCAGCTGCCGCACCGTTATCCGATCCTGCTGGTCGACCGGGTGCTGGCCATCGAGCCGGGCAAGAGCATCCGGGCCCTCAAGAACGTGACCATCAACGAGCCGTTCTTCACCGGGCATTTCCCGCACCGGCCCGTGATGCCGGGCGTGCTGATGCTCGAAGCGATGGCGCAGACCGCCGCGCTGCTGTCGTTCGCCACCGTGGGCACGGCACCCGACGACAAGTCGGTCTATTACTTCGCCGGCATCGACGCGGCGCGCTTCAAGCGGCCGGTGGAACCGGGCGACCAGCTGGTGATGGACGTGTCGCTGCTGCGCATGAAGGCGGGCATCTTCAAGTTCAAGGGCGAGGCGCGCGTGGGCCAGGAGCTGGCCTGCGAAGCCGAGCTGATGTGCACCATGCGCACCATCGCCTGAGGGAGGCGGCCGTGGCGCAGATCCATCCGACGGCGATCGTCGACGCGCAGGCGCAGCTCGACGGCTCCGTGGTCATCGGGCCGTACACGGTGGTCGGGCCGCACGTGAAGATCGGCGCGGGCACCAGCGTCGGCGCCCACTGCGTGATCGACGGCCACACGACGATCGGCCGCGACAACCGCATCTTCCACTTCAATTCGCTGGGCGCCATCCCGCAGGACAAGAAATACGCGGGCGAGCCCTGCGAGCTGGTGATCGGCGACCGCAACACGATCCGCGAGTTCTCCACCTACAACATCGGCTCGCCCGGCGGCGGCGGGGTCACGCGGGTGGGCGACGACAACTGGCTGATGGCCTACGTGCACCTGGCGCACGACTGCATCGTGGGCAACCACACGATCTTCGCCAACAACTCGCAGCTGGCGGGCCACGTGCAGGTGGACGACTGGGTGATCCTGGGCGGCTTCACGGTGGTGCACCAGTTCGTGCGCATCGGCGCCCACGGCATGACGGCCTTGTGCTCGATGCTCTTGGCCGACCAGCCGCCGTTCGTGATGAGCCAGGGCCAGCCGGCGCAGGCGCGCTCGATGAATTTCGAGGGCCTGCGGCGGCGCGGTTTCAGCGCCGGGCGGATCGCCGCCGTCAAGGCGATGCACAAGGCGCTGTACCGCGACCAGCTCACGCTGGAGCAGGCGAAGGGGCGCATCGCCGAACTCGGCGCGAAGACTCCCGACGCCGCGCCCGACGTGCAGCTGATGCTGTCGTTCCTGGACGGCGTCAATCCGCAGCGCGGCATCGTCCGCTGAAAGTGTGGACAGTCCCGGATTGAGCGCCGCCGGGCCGCCCCAAGGCGCGAGGGCCCCCTCGGGGGGCAGCGCAGTACACGAAGTGACAAGCGTGGGGGCGAACTTTGCCATGGTCGCCGGCGAGGCGTCGGGCGACCTGCTGGCCGGCTTGCTGCTGGACGGGATGCGCGCGCGCTGGCCGCAGCTGCGCGCCGGCGGCATCGGCGGGCCCGACATGGCGCGGCGCGGTTTCGAGGCCTGGTGGCCGCACGACAAGCTGGCCGTGCGCGGCTACGTCGAGGTGCTGCGGCATTACCGCGAGATCACCGGCATCCGCGAGCAGCTCAAGCAGCGCTTGCTGCGCGAGCGCCCGCAGGCCTTTATCGGCGTCGATGCCCCCGACTTCAACCTGGCGCTCGAAGCAGCGCTGAAGGCGCAAGGGATCAAGACGATCCACTTCGTCTGCCCGTCGATCTGGGCCTGGCGCGCCGGCCGCACCGGGCAGATCGGGCGCAGCGCCGACCATGTGCTGTGCCTGTTCCCGTTCGAGCCGGCGCTGCTGGCCCGCCACGGCATCCCGGCGAGCTACGTGGGGCATCCGCTGGCCGGCGTGATCCCGCTGGCGCCCGACCGGGCGGCCGCGCGCCGCGCGCTGGACCTGCCGGCCGAGGGCGAGGTGCTGGCGGTGCTGCCGGGCAGCCGCGCCTCGGAGGTGAAGTACCTGGCGCGCGTCTTCCTCGAGGCCGCCGCGCGCGTGCGGCGGGCCCGGCCCGGCGTGCGCTGCATCGTGCCGGCGCTGCCGGCGCTGCGGCCGGCGATCGAGGACGCGGCGCGGGCCGCCGGGCTCGGCGAGGGACTCACCATCGTCACCGGCCGCTCGCACGAGGTGCTTGCCGCCTGCGACCTGACGCTGATCGCCAGCGGCACGGCCACGCTGGAAGCGGCGCTGTACAAGCGCCCGATGGTGATCGCCTACCGGATGAACTGGCTGACGTTCCAGATCATGCGGCGCCAGCAGCTGCAGCCCTGGATCGGCCTGCCCAACATCCTGTGCGGCGACTTCGTCGTGCCCGAACTGGTGCAGGACCGTGCGAATCCCGCCACGCTGGCCGCGGCGCTCTTGGAATGGCTGGACGCTCCTGACAGAATGGCGGCCGTGCAGCGGCGATTCACGGCGCTGCACGAGCTGCTGCAACGCGATACGGCCACCCTGGCGACCGATGCCATCGAAAAAGTCATCCAATCCTGAGCCCCGCATGCGGGCGGCGGCGCAGCGCCTGCTCGACTGGGACCCGGTCGGGCTCACGGCCGGCGTGGACGAGGCGGGGCGCGGCCCCCTGGCCGGGCCCGTCGTGGCGGCCGCCGTGATCCTGGACGACACGCGCCGCATCCGCGGCCTGGCCGATTCCAAGGTGCTGACGCCGCTGCAGCGCGACCGCCTGTTCGACCAGATCCGCGAGAAGGCGCTGTGCTGCTCGATCGCGCAGGCCAGCGTCGACGAGATCGACGAGCTCAACATCCTGCACGCCACCATGCTGGCCATGAAGCGCGCGGTTGAAGGGCTGCGGCTGAAGCCCGCCAAGGTGCTGGTGGACGGCAACCGGCTGCCGACCATCGACGTGCTGGCCGAGGCCGTGGTCGGCGGCGACGCCACGATCAAGGCGATCTCGGCCGCGTCGATCCTGGCCAAGGTTCATCGCGACCGGCTGTGCCACGAGCTGCACCAGGAGTTTCCGCAATACGGCTTCGCCTCGCACAAGGGCTACGGCACGCCCGAGCACCTGGAGGCCTTGCGCGTGCATGGCGCGTGCCGCCACCATCGCAGGTTCTTCAGCCCGGTGGCGGCAACCTTCGCCGGCGGCGCCGGCGCGGCCGTTTCGATCGTGCTCGCGTGACGGCGGCCGGTCCCCAGTTCGTCACTTCGGCGGGCAACGCGCTGCTCAAGGAGCTGCGCCGCCTGGCCCAGGACAGCACCGCCTACCGCCGGCAGGGGCGCGTCTGGCTCGAGGGCGACCACCTGTGCCGCGCCGCGCTGGCCCGCCAGCTGGCGCCTGCGCTGGCCGTCTTCTCCCGGTCGCTGTGGGACGAAGCGGGGCACCAGTGGCCGGATCTGCCCGGCCGCACCGTGGTCATGGCCGACGCGCTGTTCGACTCGATCAGCGCCCTGGAGTCGCCGGGGCGGATGGGGTTCGTGCTGGACCTGCCGGCCGCGCCCGAGCTGCAGGCGGCGGCGCCGTCGGTGATCCTCGACCGCCTGCAGGACGCCGGCAACGTCGGCGCCATCCTGCGCTGCGCCGCCGCGTTCGGATTCGGGCAGGTGCTGGCCATGAAGGGCACGGCCGCGCTGTGGAGTGCCAAGGTGCTGCGCGCCGGCATGGGCGCGCATTTCGGCCTGCGGCTGCTCGAAGGGCTGGAGCCGCCGGCGCTGGACGCGCTGCGGGTGCCGCTCGTCGCCACCAGCTCGCATGCGGGCGAGTGGCTGCACCGGGCCACGCTGCCCTGGCCCTGCGCCTGGGCGCTGGGCCACGAAGGGCAGGGCCTGGGGGACGAACTGGCCTCGCGCGCTGCGGTGGCGGTGCGCATCGTCCAGCCCGGCGGCGAGGAGTCGCTCAACGTCGCGGCCGCGGCCGCCATCTGCCTGCATGCGAGCGCCGCGGGCCAGGCCCGCTGAGCCTGCGCAATGCCCGTCAGGCCTCCGGGAATACCCCGGCGGCGGTTATAATCAAGGGCTTTCCCGCTAACCCGTACGCCTAGCGCATCGAAGCCAATTCCCTGACGACAGCAGCTGCCGGTTGCGGCATGCCGCGCTTGATTCCTGGGCGTACCGATACCATCCGGAGAACCCAGTGCTTTTGTCTCGACAGGGAACCTTCCCGCCCGCCATCCTGGCGCTTGCAGACGGCACGGTCTTTCTTGGCACTTCGATCGGGGCCGCCGGCTCCGCCACCGGCGAGGTCGTGTTCAACACGGCCATGACCGGCTATCAGGAAATCCTCACCGACCCCAGCTACTGCCGGCAGATCGTGACGCTCACGTATCCGCACATCGGCAACTACGGGGTGAACGAGGAGGACGTCGAAGCCAGCAAGGTCCACGCCGCGGGCCTGATCATTCGCGATCTGCCGCTCATCGCCTCCAATTTCCGCGCCGGCCTGACGCTGTCGCAGTACCTGCAGCGCGAGCGCACCGTCGGCATCGCCGACATCGACACCCGCAGGCTCACCCGCCTGCTGCGCACCAAGGGGGCGCAGAACGGCTGCATCGTGGGCCTGGGAGCGGGCGAGCAGGTCACGCCGGCCGCGATCGAGCAGGCCGTCGCGGCCGCGAAAGAGGCGCCGAACATGGCCGGCCTGGACCTGGCGAAGGTCGTCTCGACCCGCGACAGCTACCACTGGACACAGACCGAATGGCGGCTGGGATCGGGCTACGGCGAGCAGCGCGATCCGAAGTTCCACGTCGTCGCCTTCGACTACGGCGTCAAGAAGAACATCCTGCGCATGCTGGCCGAGCGCGGCTGCCGCGTCACGGTGCTGCCGGCGCAGGCGACGGCGGCCGACGCGAGGAAGCTCGACCCGGACGGCGTGTTCCTGTCCAACGGCCCGGGCGATCCGCAGCCCTGCGATTACGCGATCGCCGCCACCCGCGAACTGATCGAGGACGGCTACCCCACGTTCGGCATCTGCCTGGGCCACCAGATCATGGCGCTGGCCTCGGGCGCGAAGACCTTCAAGATGAAGTTCGGCCACCACGGCGCCAACCACCCGGTGAAGGATCTGGACACCGGCCGGGTCAGCATCACCAGCCAGAACCACGGTTTCGCGGTGGACGAGAAGACGCTGCCGGCCAACCTGCGCGCCACCCACGTGAGCCTGTTCGATGGCACGTTGCAGGGCCTGGCCCGCACCGACAAGCCGGCCTTCTGCTTCCAGGGCCACCCCGAAGCGTCGCCCGGCCCGCATGACATTGGTTATCTCTTCGACCGCTTCATTGCGGCGATGCAACAGGCCGGCGAGAGGAAGTAAATGCCGAAGCGCAACGACATCAAGAGCATCCTCATCATCGGCGCCGGCCCGATCATCATCGGCCAGGCGTGCGAGTTCGACTACTCCGGCGTGCAGGCCTGCAAGGCGCTGCGCGAGGAGGGCTACAAGGTCATCCTGATCAACTCCAATCCGGCGACGATCATGACCGACCCGGCCACGGCCGACGTCACCTACATCGAGCCGATCACCTGGCAGACGGTGGAGAAGATCATCGCGCGGGAGCGGCCTGACGCGATCCTGCCGACCATGGGCGGCCAGACCGCGCTGAACTGCGCGCTCGACCTGTGGCGCAACGGCGTCCTCGACAAGTACCAGGTCGAGCTGATCGGCGCGACGCCCGAGGCCATCGACAAGGCCGAGGACCGGCTGAAGTTCAAGGACGCGATGACGAAGATCGGCCTGGGCTCGGCGCGCTCGGGCATCGCCCACACGATGGAGGAGTCCTGGGCGGTGCAGAAGACGCTCGGCTTTCCGGTCGTGATCCGTCCCAGCTTCACCCTGGGCGGGACCGGCGGCGGCATCGCCTACAACACCGATGAGTTCGAGGTGATCTGCAAGCGCGGCCTGGAGGCATCGCCCACCAGCGAGCTGCTGATCGAGGAGTCGCTGGTCGGCTGGAAGGAGTTCGAGATGGAGGTGGTCCGCGACAAGGCGGACAACTGCATCATCGTCTGCTCGATCGAGAACCTGGACCCGATGGGCGTGCACACCGGCGACTCGATCACCGTCGCGCCGGCGCAGACGCTCACCGACAAGGAATACCAGATCATGCGCAACGCCTCGCTGGCGGTGCTGCGCGAGATCGGCGTCGACACGGGCGGCTCGAACGTGCAGTTCTCGATCAATCCGCAGGACGGCCGCATGGTCGTGATCGAGATGAACCCGCGGGTGTCCCGGTCCTCGGCGCTGGCGTCCAAGGCCACGGGGTTCCCGATCGCCAAGGTCGCCGCCAAGCTGGCCGTCGGCTACACGCTGGACGAGCTGCGCAACGAGATCACCGGCGGGGCCACGCCGGCCAGCTTCGAGCCGAGCATCGACTACGTCGTCACCAAGGTGCCGCGTTTCGCGTTCGAGAAGTTCCCGCAGGCCGATTCGCACCTGACCACCCAGATGAAGTCGGTCGGCGAGGTGATGGCCATGGGCCGCACCTTCCAGGAGTCGTTCCAGAAGGCGTTGCGCGGCCTGGAGGTCGGCGTCGACGGCATGAACGAGAAGACCCAGGACCGCGAGGTGCTCGAAGAGGAGCTGGGCGAACCCGGTCCCGAGCGCATCTGGTACGTCGGCGACGCCTTCGCCAAGGGCCTCACCGTCGACGAGGTGTTCGACCTGACGAAGATCGACCGCTGGTTCCTGGTCCAGATCGAGGAGATCGTCAAGATCGAGCTCGAACTGGAGAAGACCAGCCTGGACCGGATCGACCAGGCCACGCTGCTGATGCTCAAGCAGAAGGGCTTTTCCGACCGGCGCCTGGCGCGCCAGCTCAAGACCACCGAGAAGGTGATCCGCGACAAGCGCCGCGAGCTGGGCGTGCGGCCGGTCTACAAGCGCGTGGACACCTGCGCCGCCGAGTTCGCCACCAACACGGCGTACATGTACTCCACCTACGAGGCGGCCACCTACGGGGGCGTGCCGGAGTGCGAGGCGCAACCGACCGACGCGAAGAAGATCATCGTGCTGGGCGGCGGCCCCAACCGCATCGGGCAGGGCATCGAGTTCGACTACTGCTGCGTGCACGCGGCGCTGGCGCTGCGCGAGGACGGCTACGAGACCATCATGGTCAACTGCAACCCGGAGACCGTCTCGACCGACTACGACACCAGCGACCGCCTGTATTTCGAGCCGCTGACCCTGGAAGACGTGCTGGAGATCGTCGACAAGGAAAAGCCGGCCGGCGTGATCGTGCAGTACGGCGGTCAGACCCCGCTGAAGCTGGCCCTGGGCCTGGAGGCCGAGGGCGTGCCGATCATCGGCACCAGCCCGGACATGATCGACGCCGCGGAGGACCGCGAGCGGTTCCAGAAGCTGCTGCACGAGCTCAAGCTGCTGCAGCCGCCCAACGCCACCGCGCGCACCGAGGCCGAGGCGCTGGAGAAGGCTGCGGCGCTGGGCTATCCGCTGGTGGTGCGTCCCAGCTACGTGCTGGGCGGGCGCGCCATGGAGATCGTGCACGAGCAGCGCGACCTGGAGCGCTACATGCGCGAGGCGGTGAAAGTCTCGCACGATTCGCCCGTGCTGCTGGACCGGTTCCTCAACGACGCGATCGAGTGCGACGTCGACTGCCTGTCGGACGGCCAGCGGACCTTCATCGGCGGCGTGATGGAGCACATCGAGCAGGCCGGCGTGCATTCGGGCGACTCGGCCTGCTCGCTGCCGCCGTATTCGCTGTCGCCGGCAACGGTCGACGAGCTCAAGCGGCAGACCGCCGCCATGGCCCGCGCACTGAACGTGGTCGGCCTGATGAACGTGCAGTTCGCGATCCAGCAGAAGAACGGCCGCGACGTGATCTACGTGCTGGAGGTCAACCCCCGCGCGTCGCGCACGGTGCCGTTCGTCAGCAAGGCCACCGGCATCCAGCTGGCCAAGGTGGCGGCCCGCTGCATGGTCGGCCAGTCGCTGGACGCGCAGGGCATCGCCGGCGAGGTGACGCCGCCGTACTTCAGCGTGAAGGAAGCGGTGTTCCCGTTCGTCAAGTTCCCCGGCGTGGACACCATCCTGGGGCCCGAGATGAAGTCCACCGGCGAGGTGATGGGCGTCGGCAAGAGCTTCGGCGAGGCCTTCATCAAGAGCCAGATCGGCGCCGGCACCAAGCTGCCGCGTCCCACGGACGCGGTGCGCAAGGTGTTCCTGACGGTGAAGAACAGCGACAAGCCGCGCGCGGTGGAGATCGCGCGCCAGCTGGCCGCGATGGGCTTTCTGATCGCCGGCACCAAGGGTACCGCCGCCGCCATCAACGCGGCCGGCATTGCGTGCGAGTCGGTCAACAAGGTCACCGAGGGCCGCCCGCACGTGGTCGACATGATCAAGAACAACGAGATCGCGATGGTGATCAACACCGTCGAGGAGCGGCGCAACGCGATTTCCGATTCGCGCAGCATCCGCACCTCCTCGCTGCTGGCGCGGGTGAACACCATCACGACGATCGCCGGCGCCGAGGCAGCGGTGGAAGGCATGAAGTACCTGGACAACCTCGACGTGTACTCGCTGCAGGAGCTGCACGCCCGGCTGGCCGCCTGACGCCCCGGGGCCGGGCCGGTTCTTGGCATAATGGCTCCCACGAGATACCGCCGGTCGGCAACGGCCGGCGGTATTCCTTTTGCCTACCACGACATCACATGGCGACCATTCCACTCACCAAGCGCGGTGCCGAACAGCTCAAGGCCGAACTGCACCGGCTCAAGACCGTCGACCGGCCGGCGGTGATCAACGCGATCTCGGAGGCGCGCTCGCACGGCGACCTGTCCGAGAACGCCGAATACGACGCGGCCAAGGATCGCCAGGGCTTCATCGAAGGCCGGATCAAGGAAGTCGAGAGCAAGCTGGCGGCGGCGCAGATCATCGATCCGGCCCAGCTCAATGCCGGCGGCAAGGTCGTGTTCGGCGCCACCGTCGAACTCGAGGAAGAGGAGAGCGGGGACAGTGTCCGCTACCAGATCGTCGGTGAGGACGAGGCCGATTTGAAGCACGGCCTGATCAACATCTCCAGCCCGATCGCCCGCGCGTTGATCGGCAAGGAGTCGGGCGACACGGCCGAAGTGCAGGCGCCCGGCGGCCTCAAGCGCTACGAGATCGTCGCCGTCCACTACGTCTGACGACCCCCGTGAGCGTCCCGGCCCGACCCGCGCCGCCCGCCTGGAAGGCACGGGCCGCAGTGTTCGCGGCGGCCCTGTGGTGGGGCAGCCTGTCGGTCACGGGGTTCCTGGCCGTGCCCACGCTGTTCGCCAGCCTGCCGACGCCGGCCCTGGCCGGCAACGTGGCGGCCAGGCTGTTCTCGGCTCAGGGCTGGGTGGCCGTGGGCTGTGCCCTGGTGCTGCTGTTCGCGGCCCGCTCCGACGAGGGCTCCAGCATGCGGTGGCGGGGCGGCGTGCTGGCGTTCGTGATCGCCGGCCTGCTGCTGGCGCTGCTGGGGGAGTTCGCCGTGGCGCCGCGCATCATGGCGCGCGAGAACCTCAGGCTGTGGCACGGGCTGGGCACGGGAATGTACGTGGTGCAGTGGCTGTGCGCTGCGCTCGTGCTGTGGAGGGTGGCGCCGCCGCCGGCCGCGTGACTCCCCCGGCTCAGCCCAGGCGGCCCTTCTTCACCGACTTCTGCTTGGGCTTGGCCCGCTTGACACGGCCGCCGGACGTCAGGCGCTGGTTGCCCAGCACCCGCAGCGTCTTGACCTCGGGACGCTGGCCGCCGCGCTTGCTGTACGCCAGCACCTTGAAATCGCGCGGCCCCGGCATGCGGTCCTCGTCCTCGGCGCGCGCCTTGGCCGGCTTGGGGCGCCACAGCACCAGCAGCTTGCCGATGTGCTGGATGGGCGCCGCGCCGAGTTCGTCGGCCAGCGACTGGTACATGGCCTGGCGCTCGTCCCGGTCGTCGCCGAGCACCCGCACCTTGATCAGGCCATGGGCCTTCAGGGCGGCGTCGACCTCCTTGCGGACGGCGGGGGTGAGGCCCTCGCTCCCGATCATGACCACGGGGGCGAGATGATGGGCCTCGGCGCGGTGTTCCTTGCGTTCGGCGATGGTCAGCTGGAGGGCGGGCATGGGGCTATTATCTCCGCGCGCCGGCGTGCGGCGGGAGGGCATGCGGCCGGCGGCCGATGGATATGAAGATCAAGACCAAAAGCAAGAAGGTCAACAAGGCGTGGCTGAACGACCATGTCAACGACCCGTGGGTGAAGCTCGCGCAGAAGGAAGGCTACCGGGCTCGTGCGGCCTACAAGCTCAAGGAGATCGACGAGACGCTGGGGCTGGTGCGCCCCGGCATGACCGTGGTCGACCTGGGCTGCACGCCGGGCGCCTGGAGCCAGTACCTGCGGCGGCGGCTGGCGCCCGCCGGCGCTGCGCAGGGCTCGCTGCAGGGGCGGATCATCGGCCTGGACATCCTGCCGATGGAACCGATCGAAGGCGTGCTGTTCCTGCAGGGCGACTTCCGCGAGGAAGAGGTGCTGGCGCGCCTGGAGCAGGCCCTGGGAGGCCAGCCGGCCGACCTGGTGGTGTCCGACATGGCGCCCAACCTGTCGGGCATCGAATCGGCCGACGCCGCGCGCATCGCGCACCTGGTGGAACTGGCCGTGGATTTCGCCACCAGGCACCTCAAGCCCCAGGGCGCCCTGGTCGTCAAGCTCTTCCACGGGAGCGGCTACGGCGAGCTGGTGCGACTGTTCAAGGAAACTTTCCGCACCGTCAAGCCTCTGAAACCCAAGGCGTCACGGGACAAGTCGTCTGAGACCTTCCTCATCGGAATCGGCCTGAAAATAGGCCCTGGCGGCGGCTGACAACCCCACGGGCCGCCGGCCTATGCCAACGGTAGCCAAAATACATCATTCCACGTCTTGAAACGCCTAGAATGGACGTCAATTACGGCTGGACTATTCCCCGGAGAAGCAGTTGAACAATCAGTGGTTTTCCAAGATCGCGGTATGGCTGGTCATCGCGCTCGTGCTGTTTACCGTCTTCAAGCAGTTCGACACGCGCGGTGCCGCCGGCGCCAGCGTGATGGGCTACTCCGATTTCCTGGAAGAGGTCCGCGGCAAGCGCATCAAGAACGCCGTGATCCAGGAGGGGCAGGGCGGCACCGAGATCATCGCCATCACCACCGATGACCGGAAGATCCGCACCACCGCCACCTACCTCGACCGTGGCCTGGTCGGCGACCTGATCAACAACAACGTCAAGTTCGACGTCAAGCCGCGCGAAGAGGGTTCGCTGCTGATGACGCTGCTGGTCAGCTGGGGGCCGATGCTGCTGCTGATCGGGGTCTGGATCTACTTCATGCGGCAGATGCAGGGAGGCGGCAAGGGCGGGGCCTTCAGCTTCGGCAAGAGCAAGGCCCGCATGCTTGACGAGAACAACAACCAGATCACCTTTGCCGACGTCGCCGGCTGCGACGAGGCCAAGGAAGAGGTCAAGGAGGTCGTCGACTTCCTGAAGGACCCGCAGAAATTCCAGAAACTGGGCGGACGTATCCCCCGCGGCCTGCTGCTGGTCGGCCCGCCCGGCACCGGCAAGACGCTGCTGGCCAAGGGCATCGCCGGTGAAGCCAAGGTGCCGTTCTTCAGCATTTCCGGCTCCGACTTCGTCGAGATGTTCGTCGGCGTCGGCGCGGCCCGCGTGCGCGACATGTTCGAGAACGCCAAGAAGAACGCGCCCTGCATCATCTTCATCGATGAAATCGACGCCGTGGGCCGCCAGCGCGGCGCCGGCCTGGGCGGTGGCAACGACGAGCGCGAGCAGACCCTCAACCAGATGCTGGTCGAGATGGACGGCTTCGAGACCAACCTGGGCGTGATCGTGGTGGCCGCCACCAACCGTCCCGACATCCTGGACGCCGCCCTGCTGCGCCCGGGGCGCTTCGACCGCCAGGTCTACGTGACGCTGCCGGACATCCGCGGCCGCGAGCAGATCCTCAACGTGCACATGCGCAAGATCCCGATCGGCCAGGACGTGAACCCGGCCGTGATCGCGCGCGGCACGCCCGGCATGTCCGGCGCCGACCTGGCCAACCTGTGCAACGAGGCGGCGCTGATGGCGGCCCGCCGCAACGCCCGCGTGGTGGAGATGCAGGACTTCGAGAAGGCCAAGGACAAGATCATCATGGGACCGGAGCGCAAGTCCATGGTGATGCCCGAGGAGGAGCGCCGCAACACGGCCTACCACGAGTCCGGCCATGCCCTGATCGGCAAGCTGCTGCCCAAGTGCGATCCGGTGCACAAGGTGACCATCATCCCGCGCGGCCGTGCGCTGGGCGTGACCATGAGCCTGCCCGAGAAGGACCGCTACAGCTACGACCGCGAGTACATGCTCAACCAGATCAGCATGCTGTTCGGCGGCCGGATCGCCGAAGAGGTGTTCATGAACCAGATGACCACCGGCGCGTCCAACGACTTCGAGCGCGCGACCCAGCTGGCGCGCGACATGGTGATGCGCTACGGCATGACCGATGCCCTGGGGCCCATGGTCTACGCGGAGAACGAGGGCGAGGTGTTCCTGGGCCGTTCGGTCACCAAGACCACCAACATGAGCGAGCAGACGATGCAGAAGGTCGACGAGGAAGTGCGCCGCATCATCGACGAGCAGTACAACCTCGCGCGCACCCTGATCGAGGACCACAAGGACAAGATGCACGCGATGGCCAAGGCGCTGCTCGAGTGGGAAACCATCGACGCCGAGCAGATCGACGACATCATGGCCGGCAAGGACCCGCGCCCGCCCAAGGACTGGACGCCGCGCACGCCGTCGTCGGGCAATGGCTCGGGCGGCTCGCCGGTGGCGACCGATCCGTCGCCGACCACCGCCTGAGCGGTGCACCGGGTGACAAAAAAGGGGCCGCTCGGCCCCTTTTTGCATGGGCGGTGGCGGACAATCCGGCTCATGCATTGGCAGACTTCGCGCCACCTGATCGATCTGTCCCGGCCGCGGGTGATGGGGATCGTCAACGTGACGCCCGATTCCTTCTCCGACGGCGGCCGGCACGCGACCGCCGGCGCCGCGCTGGCCCACTGCGAGCGGCTGCTGCGCGAGGGCGCCGACATCCTGGACATCGGCGGCGAATCGACCCGCCCGGGCATCGCGCCGGTGCCGCTGGACGAGGAACTCGCCCGGCTCGTTCCGGTGGTGCGCGAGGCGGTACGGCTCGGTGTGCCCGTCTCAGTCGACACCTACAAGCCCGAGGTCATGCGCGCGGTGCTGGACCTGGGCGCTGACATCGTCAACGACGTGTGGGCGCTGCGGCAGCCCGGCGCCGCGCAGGCGGTCGCCGCGCACGGCTCGTGCGGGGTGTGCCTGATGCACATGCACGGTGAGCCGGCGTCGATGCAGCGCGAGCCGATGGGCGGCGACGCGGTGCCGGCGGTCGTCGACTTCCTGCAAGCGCACACGCAGCGCCTGTGCGACCTGGGCGTCGACCCCGGGCGCATCGCCTGGGACCCCGGCATCGGCTTCGGCAAGACGGTGGCGCAGAATTTCGCCCTGCTGGCGCGGCAGCGCGAACTGCTGGCCTCGGGCCGGCCGCTGCTGGTGGGCTGGTCGCGCAAGTCCTCGCTGGGCACTGCCACCGGCATGCCGGTGGGCGAGCGGCTGGCGCCCAGTGTCGCCGCCGCGCTGCTGGCCGTCGTGCGGGGCGCGCACGTGGTTCGCGTGCATGATGTGCGCGAGACGGTGGCGGCGCTGCAGGTGCATGCCGCCATGATCGACAACGAAACGGAAACGGGCAGGAACGCCAAGTGACGAGCAGGAAGTATTTCGGAACCGACGGCATCCGCGGCACGGTGGGGCAGCCGCCCATCACGCCGGATTTCGTGTTGCGCCTGGCGCATGCCGTGGGACGGGTGCTCAAGCGCACCGAGGCGCGTCCCAGGGTGCTGATCGGCAAGGACACCCGGATCTCGGGCTACATGCTCGAGAGCGCGCTGGAATCGGGCTTCAACTCGGCCGGGGTGGACGTGGTGCTGCTCGGGCCGCTGCCCACGCCGGGCGTCGCCTACCTCACGCGCGCCCAGCGGGCCAGCCTGGGCGTGGTGATCAGCGCCAGCCACAACCCGTATCCGGACAACGGAATCAAGTTCTTCAGCGACCAGGGCACCAAGCTGCCCGACGAATGGGAGGCCGCGGTGGAGGCGGCGCTCGAGGAACCGCCGGTGTGGGCCGACTCCGCCGGGCTGGGCAAGGCGCAGCGCCTGGACGACGCGGCCGGGCGCTACATCGAGTTCTGCAAGAGCACCTTCGCCAGTCCGCTGACGCTGCGCGGCCTCACGATCGCGGTGGACGGCGCGCACGGGGCGGCCTACCACATCGCGCCCAAGGTGTTCCACGAACTGGGCGCCGAGGTGGTGTGCATCGGCTGTGCGCCCGACGGCCTGAACATCAACGCCGAGGTCGGCGCCACCCACCCGGCGGCGCTGATCGCAGCGGTACAGGCGCACCGGGCGGACTTCGGCGTGGCCCTGGACGGCGACGCCGACCGCCTGCAGCTGGTCGACGGCAGCGGGCGCCTGTTCAACGGCGACGAGCTGCTGTACCTCATGACCTGCGACCGGCTGGCGCGCGGCGAACCGGTGCCCGGCGTGGTCGGCACGCTGATGACGAATATGGCGGTGGAACTGGCGCTGCGCGCGCGCGGCGTCGACTTCGTGCGCGCCAAGGTGGGCGACCGCTACGTGCTGGAGGAACTGGAGCGGCGCGGCTGGCTGCTGGGAGGCGAAGGCTCGGGCCACCTGCTGGCCCTGGACAAGCACACCACCGGCGACGGCCTGATCAGCGCGTTGCAGGTGCTGATGGCCGTCGTGCGCAGCAAGCGCAGCCTGGCGCAGCTGCTCGAGGGCGTGCAACTGTTCCCACAGACGCTGATCAACGTGCGGCTGGCCGCCGGCCAGGACTGGCGGCAGAGCCGGTCGCTGGCGACCGAGACCGAGCGCGCGCAGCGCGAGCTCGACGGCCATGGCCGCGTCCTGATCCGCGCCAGCGGGACCGAACCGGTGTTGCGCGTGATGGTCGAGGCGCGCGATCCCGCAGTGGCGCGCCGCACGGCTGAACGGCTGGCCCAGGCGGTGCAGGCCGACTGAGCGTTCAGCGGCCGTAGGCTCGCACGGTCCGCCACAGGATCAGCGGCAGCACGCAGGCCAGCAGGGCCAGGGCGACGCTGCTGGCGGCCCAGAAGGCTGCCGGCGAATGCTGCGCCGGCCAGGGGCCGGCGCCGTGGTAGGCCAGCGCGTACCCGCCCAGCAGGCCGACGCCCCACAGCAGCACGCAGTAGGCCACCAGCGGGGCCACGGCGACCCGGTAGCAGCGCAGCACGAACACGCACAGGGCCTGGGTCGCGTCCCCCAGGTGGTAGGCGGCCAGCCATCCCAGCAGGCCGGCGGCGATGGCGACCACCTGCGGATTGCCCGAATAGACGCCGGCGATCTGCCAGCGGGCCGCCGCCACCACGGCGCTGGAGGCCAGCGCCAGGCCCAGCCCGAGCCGGAAGCCGGTGCGAATCGCCAGCCGCGCCCGCTTCGGATCGGCCGCGCCCAGCCAGTAGCTCACGCGCGCGCTGGTGGCGATGGCGATCGACAGCGGCGTCATGTACAGCACCGCCGCCAGGTTGGCGGCGACCTGGTGGGCGGCGGTGGCCAGCACGCCCTGGCGCGCGATGAACAGCGCCATCAGCGTGAAAGACGTGACCTCCACCAGCACGGCCAGCCCGCCGGGCACGCCCAGGCGCGCGAACTGGCCGATGGCGGCCCAGTCGGGCCGCTCCAGCGGGCGCCAGATCGCATACGGCCGGTACAGCGGCCCGGTGCGCACCAGCCACAGGGCGCTGGCCAGCAGCAGGTAGTTGACCGCCACCGTGGCCCAGGCGCAGCCCACGGCGCCCTGTGCCGGCAGGCCTGCGCCGCCGAACACGAACCAGATCGTCAGCGGCACCTTCACCGCCAGCGACAGCGCCTGCAGCCAGGTGACCAGCAGCGGCCGGCCCAGGCTCTGGCTGAGCGTGCTGAACAGCCGGAACAGCAGCGCCGGCGGCAGCGCGAGCACCAGCACCCCGAGATAGCGCCCGACCTCCTGCTGCAGCGCAGGCGGCACCTCGGTCCAGCGCAGGATCGGCCCGGGAAACAGCAGGACGGCGCCGCCGGCGGCCATGCCCATGCCGGCGAGGTACAGGGCCTGGCGCACCGAGCGGCCCACGTCCTCGTGCCGGTTGCCGCCGTGCAGCTCGGCCCAGGTGGGCAGCAGCGCCTGCAGCACCCCAATCATCGCGACGAAGACGCTGATGTAGACGGCCGAGCCGACCGACAGGGCGGCCAGCGCCTGCTCGTCGTAGCGGCCGGCGATCATGGTGTCGGCCACGCCGAACGCCATCACCGCCAGCTGGCCGACCAGCAGCGTTCCGGCGTGGCGGGCGATGGTGCCCCGCTCGCTCACCGCCCCTGCGCTTTCCGGTACAGGAGCACGTCCTCGGTGGCGTCGACCGGCCGCCGCACGCGGGCCACCGGCGTCCAGCCGCGCATGTCCAGCGCCACCGGCGCGGCGGCCGATGCCTGCAACGCGACCAGCAGCCAGCCGCAGGCGGGCTCGCGCCCGGCCGCGCGCACTTCCATGCCGCTGTGGAAGCGCAGGCCCGCGATCTGCGCGCGGCTCAGGCCGAAGGTTTCGACGCAGCCGGGCGCATCGATGTGGCGCACCACGCCCGCCACCACGGTGCGGTAGCTGCGCGCGTAGTCCAGCACCGGCAGCCAGAGCGTCATCAGCAGCAGCCAGCACAGCGCCGCGCCGCCGGCGGGCAGCACGACGCTCTTCCAGATCACCTGCCGGTGCCGCCGGGTGCGCCAGCGCACCAGCCAGCCCCAGGCGATGGTGGCGGCCAGTGCCGCCAGGAAGGCCGGCAGGCCGAAGCCCGGCTCGAACCCGGGCGCCAGCCTGGCCACGTTGGCCGCCGGCTTGGCCGGCACGCCGGTCTGCATGGCGACCCACACCACCCAGATCACCACGGCGCAGCCGCTGAAGAACAGCAGGGTGAACCAGTCGATCAGCGCGCTGGCGCTGCGGCTGAAGGTCGGCAGGGCGAACGCGGCCAGCGCGGCCAATGCCGGCAGGGCCAGCAGCAGCGAACGGTCGGAGGACGGCGTGGCCATGGTCGTGACCAGGGCCACCAGCGCGAACCACAGCGGCAGCGCGACATGGCGGCTGGCCAGCTGGCGCCGCCAGCGCCAGAGCGTCCACAGCGCCAGCGGCCAGGCCGGCCAGGTGAACCACAGCAGCAGGCGGCCCAGCGACTGCCAGTCCCGCCCCGGCCCGATGCGCCAGCGCCACAGGTCCAGGCCGGTGGCCAGGGCAGCGGCGAGCGCCAGCGCTGCCGCCAGCAGGGCGGCCTGCAGCGCCGGCGAGGCCGGGCCGTGGCGATCGCGGTCGAGCGCGCGCGCCGCCAGGCCGCCGGCGCCGAACAGCACGGCCATGCTGGCGCCGCCGCTGAGGGCCAGCCCGGGCAGTCCCAGCAGCAATGCGCCGGCGGCCAGCGGGGGACGCCAGGGCAGCGCGGCCATCCCGAAGAAGGTCAGCGCGGTGAAGGCCAGCTGGGCCAGCGCCGGCGTCGTCTCGTGCGACAGCTGGGCCAGGCCGAGCGATGCGATGAGCGCCAGCAGCCCGCCGTCGGCCATGGCACGCGCGTAGTCGGGCGCGCTGGCCTCGCCGCCGAAGGCGAAAGGCACGGGCTGGGCCCGCGGGCTGCGCGCCAGCCAGTACACCCCGTACCAGGTCGCTGCCAGGGCAAGCGCCAGCAACAGCGCGAATGGCAGCCGCACGGCGAAGTCCGGGGCCACCCAGGCTGGCGCCAGCTTGATGGCCAGGGCCCCCAGCCAGTACGGCAGCAGGGCGTCGAATTCGGGCGGCTGCCCCGCCAGGCTGGGCGCCAGCCAGGAGGACGTGCCACGCGCCAGTTCGAGCATGTGGCCGAAGGCGGCGATGTCCGCGTTCTTCCAGGGATCGCGGCCGACGAAGCCGGAAATCACGTAGGCGACGCAGAAGAGCAGCAGGGCGGCGCGCGGCAGCCGGCGCACGGCATCCTGGGCGACGATGGCGGGGATCGGCTGGTTCAAGCCGATGAGTTTGTCACAAAGCCGCAGCGCGGCGGCACGCTGGCGCCGTCCGGCTGCCTGCGAGCGGCGGGCGCAGCAACGAAAAAGCGCCCCGCAGGGCGCTTGTGCCGGAGTGCGAAGGCGCGCAACTTACTTGGCGACGGCCTTGTTGCCGAACTTCTTCAGGAACTTGTCCACCCGGCCGCCCATGTCGTTCACCGACTTCTGGGTACCAGTGTAGAACGGGTGCGATTCGCTCGAGGTGTCGAGCTTGTAGAGCGGCAGTTCCCGGCCGTCGTCGGTCTTGCCCATTTCCTTCGTCTGCACGCAAGAACGCGTGACGAACTTGAAGCCGTTGGACAGGTCCACGAAGAGCACTTCGCGGTAGTTGGGATGGATGCCTTCTTTCATGGTGTTCCTTGCAGGTGCGGGAGCCGCGCCGAACCATTTCGGCGTACTTTCCGCTGGAAAAGCCTCGAATTATACCTCGCCGGGGCGCTGGAACCGGGCGCGTCAATCGGACGTCACAAATGGCCGCTAGGCTGGAAGGCATCGCACCGCTCAGTCACGCATGATCAACAAGAACATCCTGGGCCGCATGCTCGCCGGCTCGTTCGCCATCCTCGCCCTGCTTGCCTTGCTGGGAGCCGGCCTGGGCATTGCCGGCCTGCTGGCGGTGGACGACGCCACCCGCCAGGCGGTGGACCGGAACCTCGCCTGGGAGCGCATGGCGGCCGAAGCGCATCGCCTCGCCGCCATCAACGCCGCCCGCTACAAGGCGCTGGCCCTCAGTTCCGAGCCGGAGGTGGGCGAGCTGCTGAGCGCCGACATTGCCGCCACCGACAGGAGCTATCGCGAGCTGGTCGGCCGCCTGCGCGACCAGCTGCAGGACGAGGGCGGTCGCGCGCGGCTGAATGCGATCGGCGCAGCCGACACCGAGTTCCGCGCGGCGGTGCAGGCGCTGACCGCGGCCCGCGACTCCAACCTCACCGAGCGCATCCGGCAGGAGTATTCACAGCGCTTCCTGCCGCGCGCCAACGCGCTGCTGCAGGCGGTGGATGCGCTGGCGCGCGCCCAGCGCGAGGCGATCGACGCGGCGGCCGCCAGCGTGCACGAGCGCAGTCTCAGTGCCCGCTGGGGGCTGGCCGGCTTCGCCCTGGCAGCGATGCTGTTCAGCGCCGTGCTCGCCGGCTGGCTGTCGCGCCGGATCTCCGCGCCCATCCTGAACGCCAGCCACACCGCGGCGCGGGTGGCGGATTACGACCTCGCGCAGGACATCCAGGGTCACGCGCGCGACGAGGCCGGGCGGCTGCTCGAAGCCCTGGGTCGCATGCAGGCCAACCTGCGCAACCTGGTGTCGCAGGTGCGCGAGGCGGCGCTGAGCCTGCACGGGGCGGCCGGTGAAATGGCGCAGGCCAACCACGACCTGTCGCGGCGTACCGAGGGCACCGCCAGCAGCCTGGACCGCACGGTGGCGGCGCTGGACCATCTCACGCGCAACCTGCAGCAGTCCAACCAGGCGCTGGCGCAGGCGCGCGAACTGGCACACAGCGCGTCGGCGCAGGCGAGCGACGGCGGCGCCATCGTGGCGCAGCTGGTCACGGGCATGCAGGCGATCCGCGAGCGCTCGCAGCGGGTGGCCGAGATCGTCTCCGTCATCGACGGCATCGCCTTCCAGACCAACCTGCTGGCGCTGAACGCGGCGGTCGAGGCGGCGCGGGCGGGCGACCGTGGCCGGGGGTTCGCGGTGGTGGCGGCCGAAGTGCGGCAGCTGGCGCAGCGCTCGGCGCAGGCGGCACGCGGCGTCAAGGACCTGATCGCGCAGTCCATCGCCTCGGTGCAGGACGGTGCGGCGCACGCCGAACGCGCAGGACAGGTGGTGGACGGCGCAGTGCGGGCGATCCATGGCGTCGCCGGCTCGATCAGCGAGATCGCGCAGGCGAGCGCCGCCCAGGGCGGCCAGATCTCCGCCCTGGGCGAGACGATGGCCCGCGTCAGCGAGGCCACACAGCAGAACTCGGCGCTGGTCGAGGAGTCTGCAGCCGCCTCGCAGCAGCTGCAGACCCAGGCCGAAACGCTGTCCGCGCTGATCAGCCGGTTCGTGCTGCCGGGCGCCACCGCGCTGCCGACGCTCCCGGCCCCAGCCCTCGACGCGACGTCCTGAGCGGCGCCCTTAGCGCAGCTCCAACAGCAGTGGCTGGTGGTCGGACGCGCGCGTGGTGCTGTCGACCTGCACCTGCCGCACCCGGTGCCGGAGGTCGGCAGTGACGAAGTAGAAATCGCAGGCCAGCGGCGCCGGCAGGTAGCGCTGCTCGTGCACGCTGAAGGTCGCCACGTGCGGCCGGTCGGGCTGCGCCAGCGTCCAGGCGTCGTGCAGGCCGTCGGCGCCGGGTGCGGTCAGCGCCGCGTATTCCTCGCTGGGGTCCGCGCGCCCGTCCAGGCCCAGGCACGCCTGCGTGTTCCAGGTCACCAGCTTCACGTCGTGCATGATGCCGCGGCGCGCCAAAAAGAAAAGCCCGGCGCTGCCGGGCTGTTCGTGTGCAGAGCGCGGGGTCAGCCGCCGCGCCGCATCATGTCGAAGAACTCCACGTTGGTCTTGGTCGCCTTCATCGACTTGAGCACCATTTCCATCGCCTCGATCTCGTCCATGTTGTACATGAACTGGCGCAGGATGCGGGTCTTCTGCAGGATTTCGGGTGCCAGCAGCAGTTCCTCGCGGCGGGTGCCGCTGCGATTGAGCTGGATCGAGGGGAACACGCGCTTTTCGTACAGGCGCCGGTCCAGGTGGATTTCGCTGTTGCCGGTGCCCTTGAATTCCTCGAAGATCACCTCGTCCATCCGGCTGCCGGTGTCGATCAGGGCGGTGGCGATGATTGTGAGCGACCCGCCTTCCTCGACGTTGCGCGCGGCGCCCAGGAAGCGCTTCGGGCGCTGCAGCGCGTTGGCGTCGACGCCGCCGGTCAGCACCTTGCCCGAGGACGGCACGACGTTGTTGTAGGCGCGTGCCAGCCGGGTGATCGAGTCCAGCAGGATCACCACGTCCTTCTTCAGCTCCACCAGGCGCTTGGCGCGCTCGATCACCATCTCGGCCACGTGCACGTGGCGGGCGGCCGGCTCGTCGAAGGTCGAGGCGATCACCTCGCCCTTGACCGAGCGCTGCATCTCGGTCACTTCCTCGGGCCGCTCGTCCACCAGCAGCACCATCATGTAGCTGTCCGGATAGTTGGCCGCGATCGCGTGCGCCATGTGCTGCATCATCACCGTCTTGCCGCTCTTGGGCGGCGCCACCAGCAGGGCGCGCTGGCCCTTGCCGATCGGCGCGATGATGTCGATGATGCGGCCGGTGATGTTCTCTTCGCCCTTGAAGCCGTCGCGTTCGAGCTTCATCTGCTCCTTGGGGAACAGCGGGGTGAGGTTCTCGAACATCACCTTGTGCTTGTTCTGCTCGGGCGGCCCGCCGTTGACCTTGTCCAGCTTGGTCAGCGCGAAGTAGCGTTCGCCGTCCTTGGGTGTCCTGACCTCGCCCTCGATCATGTCGCCGGTGTGCAGGTTGAAGCGGCGCACCTGGCTGGGCGAGATGTAGATGTCGTCGGTGCTCGCGGTGTAGCTGGTGTCCGGGCTGCGCAGGAAGCCGAAGCCGTCGGGCAGGATCTCGAGCACGCCGTCGGCGAAGACCTGCTCGCCGGCGCGGGCCCGCTTCTTGATGATCGCGAACATCAGCTCCTGCTTGCGCATCCGGCCGGTGTTCTCGATTTCAAGCTCCTCGGCTTGCCTGAGGACTTCCGACACGTGCAGTGCCTTGAGTTCGTTGAGGTGCATGGCTGAAACCCTGCGGAGAGTGGACTCCTTGCGGAGTTCTTGATGTGAGACTGGGGGAGGTTGGCTGCGGGGCGAGGGCCCCGCATCTTGACTTCGGACTGTGCCGTCGGGAACGGCGGCACAGCGAACGGGCCGATTATGACAGGAAAATGCCGCGCTGTGGCCCGGCGGCGCGGGCTTCGCCGGTCAGGCGAGCTGCTGGTCGATGAAGGCGGTGAGCTGCGCCTTGCTCATGGCGCCGACCTTGGTCGCGGCCAGCTGGCCATCCTTGAACAGCATCAGCGTGGGGATGCCGCGGATGCCGAACTTGGCGGGGATCTGCTGGTTCTCGTCGACGTTCATCTTGGCGATCTGCAGCTTGTCCTGGTAGGTGGCGGATACTTCGTCCAGGATCGGGGCGATCATCTTGCACGGGCCGCACCACTCGGCCCAGTAATCCACCAGCACCGGCTTGCCGGACTTGATGACGTCGGCCTCGAAGCTGGCGTCGGTGATGTGCTTGATCAGGTCGCTGGCCATTGTGTGTTCCTTTGCTCTGTTGGCGGCGCCCGCGTGGGGCAACGGGAAAATTGTGACAGAAACGAAGGCCCCGCGCCGGTCGAGGCGAACGCGTCGCGGTGCCGCCGCCCGTGGCCCCGCCAGAAGCGGGGGACGCCAAACGCGGAGAATTGCCCTTCTCATGTCTGCTGTGCACCTTCTTCACCCTCGGTACGGCTGCCTCGCAAGGCCGGCGCCATGACCGTCGCGATCGTCGGCGCCGGCCCGGCCGGGCTGATGGCGGCGGACGTGCTGTCAGCCGCCGGCGAGGCGGTGCACGTCTACGACGGCATGGCGTCGGCTGGACGCAAGTTCCTGCTGGCCGGCCGCGGCGGCCTGAACCTCACGCACTCGGAGCACTTCGACGCGTTCTGTTCTCGCTACGGCGAGCGGCGCGGCGCAGTCGAGCGCTGGCTGCGCGCATTCGGGCCGCGTGAGGTGCGTGAATGGGCGCTGGGGCTGGGGATCGAAACGTTCGTCGGCACGTCCGGACGGGTCTTTCCGCGCGACATGAAGGCGTCGCCGCTGCTGCGGGCGTGGCTGCAGCGGCTGCGCGCGCAGGGCGTGCATTTCCACATGCGGCATCGTTTCCTGGGATGGTCGGACGGCGCGCTGCGGCTGCGCACGCCGGCCGGCGAGCAGACGGCCGACGCGCAGGCCGTGGTGCTCGCGCTCGGCGGCGCCAGCTGGAGCCGGCTCGGCTCCGACGGCGCCTGGGTTCCCTTGCTGCGCCAGCGTGGTGTGCCGGTGGCCGACCTGCTGCCCGCCAATTGCGGCTTCGACCTGCGCGGCGGCTGGTCAGAGTACTTCGCCGCGCGCTTTGCGGGCCAGCCGTTCAAGTCGGTGGCGATCTCCACCGGGACGTTCCACCGGCTGGGCGAATTCGTGGCCACCGCCACCGGCGTCGAGGGCAGCCTGATCTACGCGGCGTCGGCCATCCTGCGCGACGAGATCCGGGCCCACGGCAGCGCCCGGCTGGAGATCGACCTGCTGCCCGCGCGCAGCGCCGAGCAGGTCCTGCGCGAAGCGGCCCATCCCCGGGGCTCGCGTTCGCTGGCCAGCCACCTGAAGGGCCGGCTGGGGCTCGACGGCATCAAGCTCGCCGTGCTGCACGAACTGCTGCCGCGCGAAGCGCTGCAGGACCCGGCGCGGCTGGCCGCGGCGATCAAGGCGCTGCCGGTGGTGCTGGCCGCGCCGCGCCCGATCGACGAAGCCATCAGCAGCGCCGGCGGCGTGGCGCTGGAGGGGTTGGACGAGCGCCTGATGCTGCGCACGCTGCCGGGCGTGTTCTGCGCCGGAGAAATGCTGGACTGGGAGGCGCCCACCGGCGGCTATCTGCTGACGGCCTGCCTGGCCAGCGGCCGGGTGGCGGGGCAGGGCGTGCTCGAATTCCTGCGCCCGGCTCAGAACTTGGCGCGGTAGTAGAACATCGGGCCGCCGTGCTTGCGCCGCACCATGATGCGCGCGCCGCTTTCCAGCTGCAGCCCGAGGAAGCCGCGTTCGGCGACCAGGCCGCGGCTGCCGGAAGACTGCAGCTGCAGCTCCAGCCGCGCACCATAGGCGGCCTCGCGTTCCTGGACCAGCGCCGCGGCGTCCGGGGGGCTCATGCGGCGCCAGGCCGTGACATCGATGCGGTAGGGGCTGTCGGCCATGGCGCGCCAGTGCAGCCCGAGGTCCACCGACGGCTGCGTGCCCGCGCCGGCCAGCTGTGGCGCCGGGTTCCCGTTGCTGGTGAGTCCCAGCGCCAGGCCGAGGTTGCGGCGGCGCGGCGGCAGCCAGATCATGTCCACGCGCGAGGTCCGGGTCGAGCCGTCCAGCGTCTCGAACAAGGGCACGGTGCTGGCGACGACCTCGATGCGGCCGCGCGGCCAGACCGGCGATGCGTCGGCCAGATCGGTCGGGACGGCGGGCAGTTCCTGGGCCCCTGCGGCGGCGGCCAGCAACCATCCCGCCAGGCCGGCGGGCGGCGTGCGGCGGGCCGAGCGGCCGGACCGCGGCGGCGCGCTGCTTCCGACGACGACCTTCATGGCACACCTCCCGGCGATGGGAGGTCAGTGTCGGCGGCCGGCGGGGCGAGGTGTGTCGGACGCAGCCGAGCCCACAGGTCAGCGGTCATGACATCGCGGGGTCGGCGCGGTGTGGCCGATGCCGTAAGGGGCGTTGACGAGACTTACAACTGCTCGGCCTCTGACTCTTCCTAAGTAGATCAACGACTTACGAGCGTCCGCGGGCTTGGGGTGACACACGCCTGCGATACAGCGATCATTGAGGCTCAGGAGAAGAGCCCATGCCCTCGACACATCGATATGAACTTTTCGAGGAGATTGCGACGAAACAGCCCGTCGTCCTCAGAGCTGGGTGGTCCTGGTGGGCGTTTTTCGCGCCTCCGCTGTGGGCTTTGACGCAAGGGCTTTGGGGCGCCGTCCTGGGGACGACTGCAGTTGGCCTCACGTTGGCATTGGCCGCCGTTCGATCTGGCGACTACTTCGTGTTCCTTACGCCTTGGCTGCTGCTTTGCTGGTGGGTTGCGGATGATGGTGGTCGTTGGGCCGTGCGTCGGGCGACCGTTGGCCGTAAAGACTTGCGATACATCTGTGGGTCTGATGCATCGAGCAGAGCCGGGGCGGAGGGAGAGGCGCGTAGAAGCATCCATATTCGCGAGAACTTCATTGCAGCGGCGAAGATAGCTCCGCCTGATCAGGTCGCTCTCGCTCTCGCAATCCTTGAAGAGCAGCAGTGAAACGGCCAGCAGGTCGACAGTTGCGTCATTCACTGGGGCGAACCCAGTTGCCCAAGCAAGGGCGCGAGATTGAAAGGGGGCTCCATGAATCCCAAGAGCTTCGACCTCAATATCGAAAAGATCCTGGAGAACTGGCAGGTGCGTCATGCCGTGCGCGAGGTAATCGCCAACGCCTTGGATGAGCAACAGCTCTCCGGTACGCCTGATGTCGTCATCGACAAGAGCAACGGGACCTGGACGGTGCGCGACTTCGGTCGGGGTCTGCGCCACACGCACCTCACACAGAACGAAAACCAGGAAAAGCTAAGCCATCCGGGCGTGATCGGCCGCTTCGGCATTGGCTTAAAGGACGCGCTGGCCACCTTCGAGCGCCACGGGGTGAAGGTTGTCGTTCGCTCGCGTTTCGGGAGCATCCAAACGGCCAAGGCGACCAAGCACGGCTTCGGCGACATCGTGACGCTGCATGCGGTGATCGACGAGCCCCATGACCGGTACTTCGAGGGCACGCTGTTTGAGATGGATGGGGTGGCTGATGAGGAGATGGAAGCCGCCAAGCAGCTTTTCCTCAAGTTCAGCGGCGAACGCGTGCTCGATGGTAACCGCTATGGCCAAGTTCTGGAGCGTGGCGCTGGGCCGGGCTCGATCTATATCAATGGCGTCCAGGTTGCGCAGGAGGACAGCTTCCTCTTTTCCTACAACATTACTCATATGACAACGGCGCTCAAGAAGGCGATCAACCGCGAGCGCTCCCACGTCGGACGCAGCGCGTACACCGAGAGCATTAAGAAGATCCTCCTGACCTCTGAGAGCGCGGAGGTGGCCAGTCGCCTCTCGGACGACATTGCCGCCTTCCAGTCCGGCGCCATGCACGATGAGCTTTCCTGGTTGGATGTGCAGGAGCATGCCGTGAAAATCCTCAGTGCGCAGCAGCCTGTGCTGATGGTTACGGCCCGCGAAGCCATGGCCTTCCCAGACCTGATGGACCAGGCACGCGAGGCGGGCAATACCATCTTGACCATCTCTGAGAGCCTGCGCGAGAAGATCGCAGATGGGGTAGACGTCGCGGGCAACCGCTTGGTCGACCTCACGGCTTTCAGCCAGATCTATAACGACAGTTTTGTTTTCGAATTCGTCGAGGACAAAGCTCTCAACGAGTCTGAACGCCAGTTGCTGGCCACGAAGGGGGCGATCCTGGCGACCTTTGGCGGGCTGCCGCCCCAGGTCCAGGGTATCCGCATCTCCAACACCATGCGAACCGACGCCATGAGCGACGGTCGCGCCGTCGGATGCTGGGATTCGCAGACGCAGTGCATCGTGATCCTGCGCAACCAGTTGCAAAGCCTGCCTAAATTCGCGGGCACTTTGTTGCACGAACTGGTCCATGCCAAGACCGGCTATCCGGACGTCAGCCGCGCTTTCGAGACCGAGCTGACCGAGCTGCTGGGTCGGGTCTGTGCCAACCTGCATGAGGCCAGGGACGAACTCCAACACGGCCTTCGCCAAGCCTTGTCGACCGCGCAGCTGGCCAAGCCGCCGCAGACCGAGGAGGCGCAACTCGATGCCCTGCGCAGGGCCAATGCACTCTTGCACACCAAGCTCCAAGATGCTTACGCCAACCTCGAGCAACTGCAAGCGAGCCTGCAACCGCAAAAGGTGCACGCTTCCGAGTTGGCGTCCGAGCTAAACGCCGCCCGAAGCGTATCGGAAGGTTTTCAGCCGCAGGCGGCGCACAAGCGTCCTTGGTATCGCTTCTGGGCTTGAGGAATCGAGGCTAAACGATCGCAGCGTGACAGGAGGTAACGCCGGCGATAGTGATCAAGAGGTGAGGGGTTGGATTCGGCTAAACGGCCGCCTGGAGGAGTCTGGCTTCCTGGCGTGGATGTTGGTTGGCGAGCCTTACCCCCGGCACTGACTCCACGGTTAGGGCTGCTTGGTTCCCCACCTGACCCGGTTGGCCGCTTTGTCATGCGGGGAGGCCCGCCAACCGGTATTGTAGTGGCGGCCCGCACGCGCTGCCGCGCGCCCGGGCGAAAAGGCCCCAGACCGTAGAATCGAGCGGATGTCCTACCTCGTGCTCGCCCGCAAGTACCGGCCGAAGACCTTCGGCCAGATGGTCGGCCAGGAGCATGTGGTGCGCGCGCTCGGCAACGCGCTGACGCAGCAGAGGCTGCACCACGCCTACCTGTTCACCGGCACCCGCGGCGTGGGCAAGACGACGGTGTCGCGCATCCTGGCCAAATCGCTGAACTGCCAGGGCGCCGATGGGCAGGGCGGCATCACGGCCACGCCCTGCGGCGCCTGCAACGCCTGCCTGGACATCGACGCCGGCCGCTTCGTCGATTACGTCGAGCTGGATGCGGCCTCCAACCGGGGCGTGGACGAGGTGCAGGCGCTGCTGGAGCAGGCCGTGTACAAGCCGGTGCAGGGGCGCTTCAAGGTCTTCATGATCGATGAGGTCCACATGCTCACCGGGCACGCCTTCAACGCGATGCTCAAGACGCTGGAGGAGCCGCCCGAATACCTCAAGTTCGTGCTGGCCACGACCGATCCGCAGAAGGTGCCGGTGACGGTGCTGTCGCGCTGCCTGCAGTTCAACCTGCGGCCGATGGCGCCGGAGACCGTGCAGGAGCACCTGGCCCAGGTGCTGCAGGCCGAAGGCGTCCCGGCCGCCGAGGCCGCGCTGCGGCTGCTGGCACGCGCGGCGCGCGGCTCGATGCGCGACGCCCTGTCGCTGACCGACCAGGCGATCGCGTTCGGCAACGGCGCGCTGGAGGAGGCCGCCGTGCGGCAGATGCTGGGCAGCGCCGACCTCGGCCATGTGCTGCGGCTGGTGGAGGCGCTGGCCGGGGGCGACGGCCGCGCCGTGGTCGAGATCGTCGACACCTTGCGCACGCATGCCCTGAACGCGGCGGCGACGCTGGAGGAAATGTGCTCTGTGCTGCAGCGCATGGCGGTGGTCCAGGCGGTTCCCGATGCCGCTGTCGGGGTGGACCCCGACGCCGACGCCATCGGGCGGCTCGCGTCCATGATGCCGGCCGACGAGACGCAGCTGCTGTACAGCCTGTGCCTGCATGGCCGGGCCGAACTCGGCCTCGCACCCGACGAATACTCGGCGCTGACCATGGTGCTGCTGCGGCTGCTCGCGTTCCAGGCGCCGGGGCGCGCCGGCAGCCCGGCCGGTGTCGGCCCGGCTGAAAAAAAAACGCTGACTGAGCCGCCGGCCGTCGTCGCGCGGCCCGCACCGGCCGCGACCGCCGGCGCCGTGGCCGGCGTGCTGTCCGCCCCGCCGGGTCGCGTATTGCCGGTGGTGGAGCCTCGGGCCGAGCGGCTGCCGCCGCGACCAGCGGCGGCAGTGGCCGCTGCGGCCGCGAGCGAGGTGGTCGGGGTGCCCGTGCATGTGCCGCCCGAGTCGCCCCGCGATGCGCTCGTCGCGGCGGCGCCCGTGGTCCCCACCGAGGACGGCGATTTCTGGCAGGCCACCGTCGCGGGTCTGGTCGAGCGCGAGGCCGTCACGGCCCTGGTGCGCGAACTGGCGCTGCAGTCGCAGCTGGTGGGGCGCGACGAGGGCCACTGGATGCTGCGGGTGGAGCGCGAATCGCTGAACCAGCCGGCCAGCCGCGAGCGGCTGCGCCAGGCGCTGCAGGCCGCCGGCCATGCCGTGGACCTGGGCGTCGAGGTGGGCCCGGTGACCGACAGCCCGGCGCGGCGCAGCGCCGCTGCCCGCGCGCAGCAGCAGCGGATGGCCGAGGACGCGATCCGCAGCGACCCGTTCGTGCAGGCGATGGTGCGCGACTTCGGCGCGAGAATCGTGCCGGGCAGCATCAAGCCGGCTCCCCAGTAACTCCAGGCGCGCGCGAGCGCGGCCGCATACACAAGGATCGAACCATGTTCAACAAGGGACAGCTCGCCGGGCTCATGAAGCAGGCCCAGGCCATGCAGGACAACCTGAAGAAGGCGCAGGAAGAGCTGGCGCACGTCGAGGTCAGCGGCGAGTCCGGCGCCGGGCTGGTGAAGGTGACCATGACCTGCAAGCACGACGTCAAGCGCGTCACCATCGATCCCAGCCTGCTGGCCGACGACAAGGACATGCTGGAGGACCTGGTCGCTGCAGCGTTCAACGCGGCCGTGCGCAAGGCCGAGGAGACGTCGCAGGAGAAGCTGGGCAAGATCACGGCCGGCATGCCGGGGCTGCCCGGCGGAATGAAATTCCCCTTTTGAGCGCGAACGCCCTCCAGGCACTGATCGAGGCGCTGCGCCGCTTGCCCGGCGTGGGCGTCAAGTCGGCCTCGCGCATGGCGTTCCACCTGCTGCAGCACGACCGCGAGGGGGCGCAACTGCTCGCGCACGCGCTGCAGCATGCGACCACGCGGGTGCGGCACTGCAGCCTGTGCCACACCTTCACCGAAGACGAGGTGTGCGCGACCTGCCGCGACCCGCGGCGCGACCGCAGCAAGCTGTGCGTCGTCGAGACGCCGGCCGACCAGGCGGCGGTGGAGCGCACCGCGGCGTTCACGGGCCTGTATTTCGTGCTGATGGGCCGGCTCAGTCCGCTGGACGGCATCGGACCCCGGGACATCGGGCTGGCCAAGCTGTTCGAGCGGGCCGCCGATCCGGCGGTGCAGGAGGTGATCCTGGCGACCAACTTCACGGCCGAGGGCGAGGCGACGGCGCACGTCATCGGCGAGGCGCTGAAGGCGCGCGGGCTGCAGGTGACGCGGCTGGCGCGCGGCGTGCCCGCCGGCAGTGAACTGGAGTACGTCGACCTCGGCACCATCGCCCACGCGCTGGTCGATCGCCGCTGAACGGTAATGCAAGAGGGGACTCCGCGATGACGATGCACGTGATGCGATTCACCGTTGCCTACTGGTGCGTGCTGCTGGCGGCGCTGCTGCCCTATGCCTGCGCCACGCTTGCGAAGTGGGGCGGCTTCGGCAGGCCGCGCTCGCAGGGCGGCTACGACAACCGCGACCCGCGGGCCTGGCTGGCGCGGCAGACCGACTGGCACGCGCGCGCCAATGCCGCGCAGGCCAACAGCTTCGAGGCGCTGCCGCTGTTCATCGGCGCGGTGATCATCGCGCATCAGCTGGCCGCGCCGCAGACCACGCTGGACATCCTGGCCGTGCTGTTCGTCACGCTGCGCATCATCTACATCGCGATGTACGTGGCCGGGCTGGCCACGGCACGGACCGCGGTGTGGGCTGCTGCGCTGGTCGCCAACCTCGCGATCCTCTTTCTCGGCTATCGTTGACGGCCGGGCGCGTACCGCCGCGGTTACGTGGAAACCCGCAGGGGATGTTCCCGATGCGTGCTCGAGGGTGCGCGGCTACGCTCATGCGCACCACACGGTCCCGATCCCATCATGAGTCGCATCGTCCTGAACCGCAGAACATTCACCTCCGCCGCTGTGCTCGCCGCAGCCGGCGTGGCGGCGCCCGCCGTGCTGGCGCAAGGCAAGCCGGAGCGGGCCAAGGTGGCCATCGCCGTGGGCGGCAAGGCTGCCTTCTACTACCTGCCGCTGACGATCGCGGAGCAGCTCGGGTACTTCAAGGCCGAAGGCCTGGACGTGGAGATTTCCGATTTCGCCGGCGGCGCCAAGGCGCTGCAGGCCCTGATCGGCGGCTCGGCCGACATCGTGAGCGGCGCCTACGAGCACACGATCAACATGCAGTCGAAGAACCAGTTCATCCAGTCGATCGTGCTGATGGGCCGGGCGCCGCAGATCTCGGTGGGGGTGTCCACCAGGACCGTTCCCAATTACCGGACGCTGACCGACCTGCGTGGCAAGAAGATCGGCGTGTCGGCGCCGGGGTCTTCCACCAACATGGTCGCGAACCTGCTGCTGTCGCGCGCCGGCCTCAAGCCCGGCGACGTGAGCTACGTCGGCGTCGGCACCTCGGCCGGCGCGCTGGCGGCGCTGCGGTCGGGCCAGATCGACGCGATGAGCAACACCGATCCGGTGATGACGATGCTCGAGCAGAAGGGCGACGTCAAGATCATCAGCGACACGCGCACGCTCAAGGGCACGCAGGACGTCTTCGGCGGCCCGATGCCGGCGGCGTGCTTCTACACGCACGCGGAGTTCGTGCAGAAGCATCCCAACACCTGCCAGGCGCTGGCCAACGCGATCGTGCACGGCCTCAAGTGGCTGCAGACGGCCGGACCCAGCGACATCATCAAGACCGTTCCCGAGGGCTACCTGCTGGGCGACCGGGCGCTGTACCTGGCCTCGTTCAACAAGGTGCGCGAAGCGATCGCGCTGGACGGCATGCTGCCCGATGACGGAGCCCGCACGGCGCTGCGCGCGCTCGCCAGCTTCGACCCCGCGATCAAGCCGGAGAAGATCAACCTGGCCCGCACGTACACCAACGATTTCGCCCGGCGCGCCAAGGACAGGTTCAAGGCCTGAGCGCGGCTCGCGGCGGCGGCCGGCGCACGCCAGGGGCGGGCCGCGGCAACGCGGCAACGCGCAACAAGAACCATGTCTGACTTCGCCCTCGAACTCGAGGACATCACCGTCACCTTCACGTCGGCCGACGCGCCGGGGCAGCGCTACACCGCGGTCGCGGACACCACGCTGCGGATCCGGGCCGGGGAATTCGTTTCGGTCGTTGGCCCGACCGGCTGCGGCAAGTCCACGCTGCTGAACATCGGCGCCGGGCTGCTGCCGGCGTCGGCCGGGCGCGTGAAGGTGTTCGGCCAGCCGCTGGCGGGCATCAACCGGCGCGCCGGCTACATGTTCCAGAGCGACGCGCTGATGCCCTGGCGCAGCGCGATCGACAACGTGATGCTGGGGCTGCAGTACCGCGGCGTGCCCGAGGCGCAGGCCCGGGCGCAGGCCCAGGGCTGGCTGGAGCGGGTCGGGCTGGCCGGGTTCGGCGACCGCTATCCGCACCAGCTCTCGGGCGGGATGCGCAAGCGCACGGCGCTGGCCCAGACGCTGGCGCTGGACCCCGACATCATCCTGATGGACGAACCGTTCAGCGCGCTGGACATCCAGACGCGCCAGCTGATGGAAAACGAGGTGCTGGAGATCTGGGCCGCGCGCCGCAAGGCGGTGCTCTTCATCACCCACGACCTGGATGAAGCCATCGCGATGAGCGACCGGGTCGTGGTGCTCTCGGCCGGCCCGGCGACGCGGCCGATCGGCGAATTCGCCATCGACCTGCCGCGCCCGCGCGACGTCGCCGAAGTGCGCTCCGACCCGCGCTTCGTCGAGCTGCATTCCGCGATCTGGGCGGTGCTGCGCGACGAGGTGCTCCAAGGGTATGCGCAGCAGCTGAAGAAGGCGGCCTGACATGCTGTCCAGCCTCAAGCCATCGGGCCGGAACCTGCGTGCGTGGCAGGCGGGCGTGCTGGTCGTGTTCCTGCTGGCCTGGCAACTGGTCAGCCGCGACGAGCAGTACGCGTTCTTCCTGGGCGAGCCGGTCAAGGTCGCCGGCCGCATCTGGTCGTGGTTCCTGCCGTGGGCGCTGGCGCCCGGCGCGCTGTTCCCGGACGGGCTGCCTGGGCGCGCCGACGTCTACCTGCACCTGGGCGTCACGCTGCTGGAGACGGTGCTCGCGTTCGGCATCGGCACGCTGCTGGGACTGGTGTTCGGCCTCTGGCTGGCGCTCGCGCCCACGGCCGGCGCGATCCTCGACCCCTACATCAAGGCGGCCAACTCGATGCCGCGCGTGATCCTGGCGCCCATCTTCGCGCTGTGGTTCGGGCTGGGCATCTGGAGCAAGGTGGCGCTGGCCGTCACGCTGGTGTTCTTCATCGTGTTCTTCAACGTCTACCAGGGCGTGCGCGAAGTCAGCCCGGTGGTGCTGGCGAACGCCCGCATGCTCGGGGCCAGCCAGCGGCAGCTGCTGCGCACGGTGTACCTGCCCAGCGCCACCAGCTGGGTGTTCTCCAGCCTGCACACGTCGGTCGGACTGGCCTTCGTCGGCGCCGTGGTCGGCGAATACCTGGGATCGGCGCGCGGGGTCGGCTACCTGATCCTGCAGGCCGAAGGCACGTTCGACGTCAACACCGTGTTCGCCGGGATCGCGGTGCTGACGGCATTCGCGCTGGTGCTGGACGGCCTGGTGGGCCGCATCGAGAAGCGCCTCATGAAATGGCAGCCGCGCCAGGGCGAGACCGAGAAGCTCTGAGGCTTCCCGGCGAGCCGGACCGCCGGGCGTTCAGCGGCGCCGCTTGTGGGCGGGCTTGGCGGGCCGCCGCTGGGCCGTCCCCTGCGCCGCCTTGCGCATGCCCTTGGTCGCCGCAGCCTTGTGCACCATGCGGGCGGGCACCCGGGCGGTGGACTTCACGGGCAGGTAGACCACCACCTGCTGGCCCGGCCTGAACGAAGCCGAGGGACCGACGCCGTTCCAGTCGGCCACCTGCGCCGCGGGGACGCGGTAGCGGCGGGCGATGCTGGCCACCGTTTCACGCTTGCCGGCCTTGACCATGGCGCGCCGGGCACGCGCTTCCGGCGCCAGCGACAGCTGGCCGTTGTCGGCGATATGGTCGGCCACGTCCTGGCTGGTCCTGGCCGTGCGCGGCACGATCAGCACCGAGCCGGCCTTGATCAGCATGCGCGGCGGGATCGTGTTCACCGTGCGCAGCTCCGCCTCGCTCATGCCGGTGCGGCGCGCCGCTTCGGCGGCACTCATGGTGGACGGGGCGCTCCAGGCGGTCCAGCTCGCGTACTGGCCGGCCTTGTACGCCTCGAAATTGCGCTTGAACACCGTGGCGTTGTCCCAGGGCAGCAGGATCTGCGGCGTGCCGTTGGCCAGGATCACCGGTCGCTTCATCGACGGGTTGAGCGCCTTGAAGTCCGCCACCGAGACGTCGGCCAGGCGCGCCACCAACTCGACGTCCATGTCGCGCGGCAGCTCGACGGTCTGGAAGTAGGGGTGGTTGCCGATCACCGGCAGTTCGGTGCGGAAGCCCTCGGGGCCGGCGATGATGTTCTTGACCGCCTGCAGCTTGGGCACGTAGTTGCGGGTCTCGGCGGGCATGCCCAGGTCGGTGTACGCCGTGCCCAGCCCGGTTTTCTGGTTGCGTGCGATGGCGCGGCCGACGCTGCCTTCACCCCAGTTGTACGCCGCCAGCGCGAGGTGCCAGTCGCCGAACATGTTGTAGAGCTTCTGCAGGTAGTCGAGCGCCGCCCGGGTGGAGGCCAGCACGTCGCGCCGGTCGTCGCGGAACACGTTCTGCTTGAGTTCGAAGTCGCGGCCGGTGGCCGGCATGAACTGCCACATGCCCGCCGCCCGCGCGCTGGACACCGCCTGCGGATTGAAGGCGCTCTCGATGAAGGGCAGCAGCGCCAGCTCGGTGGGCATGTTGCGCCGCTCCAGTTCCTCGACGATGTGGAACAGGTACTTGCTGGAGCGCTCCGTCATGCGCTGCATGTAGTCGGGCCGGCTGGCGTACCACTGCTCCTGCTGGCGCACCAGGTCGCCCTGCAGGTTGGGCATCGCGAAGCCGCGCCGGATGCGGTCCCACAGGTCGACCGGGGGCTGCAGGAAAGTGACGCCCTGGGAGGCGATGTCGGTCGGCGCGATCGGCGTCAGCGGCCCGGAGGGGATCACGGCGGCCGCGCGGGGCAGCGCGGCCTCGGCGGCCGGTGGCGTGTCGGCGGTGGCGGCGGGAGCCGACGGCAGGGGCGGCGTGGCGCAGGCGGCGAGCCAGAAGGCGAGCGACAGGACCGCGGCGTGGAGCAGCTTCATTTGAATTGGTTCTTCCAGTGCCGGAGCGTGGCGAACACGCCCACTTCATCCGGCGGGGCGGCAGCGTCGTGCGCGCGGGCGGCCTGCGCCACGGCGGGCAGCCGGGTGCGCAGGAACGGGTTGACCTCACGCTCCTGCCCGATCGAGGAGGGCAGTGTGGGCAGGTCGCGGGCGCGCAGTTCTTCGCAGCGCTGCTGGTACTGGATCAGTTGCACGTTGCCGGGTTCCACGGCGCGGGCGAATTTCAGGTTCGAAAGCGTATATTCGTGCGTGCAGCACACCTGCGTGTCGCCCGGCAGGGCCGCCAGCTTGTCCAGCGACGCCAGCATCTGGGCCGGGCTGCCTTCGAACAGGCGCCCGCATCCGGCCGAAAACAGGGTGTCGCCGCAAAACAGCAGCGGCCTGCCGTCGACCTCGCGGCACCAGTACGCCACATGGCCCGCCGTGTGGCCGGGCACGTCCAGCACCTGGAAGGACAGGCCCAGCAGGTTGACCACGTCCCCTTCGGCGACGCCGGCGAACGGCGGGGGAATGCGTTCGCGCGCCGGTCCCCAGACGGCCGCGCCGGTCGCCTCGCGCAAGGCGTCGACGCCCCCGACATGGTCCGGGTGGTGATGCGTGACTAGAATCGCGTCCAGTTGCAGCCGGTCACGCTGCAAGCTGGCGAGTACGGGTTGCGCGTCACCCGGGTCCACCACAATGGCCCGGCGCCCGTCGTGCAGCAGCCACAGGTAATTGTCTTGGAAAGCCGGCAGCGGTATCAGCTTCATGAGCGAGCAGATTATAGGAATGCGGCAGTGGTTCGAGACGCCGCCCGGCCGTTACCTGCTGGCCTGGGAGCGGGCCGAATTCGACCGTGCCGTCGGCGATATCTTCGGCTTCCACGCACTGCAGCTGGGCTTGCCGGAGCTCGACACGCTGCGGGCCAACCGCATGCCGCATCGCTGGCTGGCCCTGCGCGAGCCGGTGCCACCCGATTCGAACCCGGTCCGGCCCGCGCTCTATTGCGATTTCGCAAGCCTTCCGTTCGAGGAGAACAGCCTGGACCTGGTGGTGCTGCCGCATTCGCTGGAGCTCAACACCGATCCGCACGCCACCCTGCGCGAAGTCGAGCGGGTGCTGGTACCCGAGGGCAAGGTGGTGATCTGCTGCCTCAATCCGGCCAGCCTGTGGGGGCTGCGCCAGCGGCGTGCCCACCTGTACCGCCGGCTGGGCTTCGGCCAGCTGTACCTGCCCGACGCCGGCGACTACATCGGCTACTGGCGGCTGCGCGACTGGCTGCGTCTGTTGAGCTTCGAGGTCGAATCGGGCAGCTTCGGCTGCTATCGCCCCGCCTTCCGCACCGACAAGTGGCTGGAACGGGCCGACTGGATCGACGGTGTCGGCGAGCGCTGGTGGCCGATCTTCGGCGCGGCCTACTTCCTGGTGGCGGTGAAGCGGGTGCGCGGCATGAAGCTGATCGGGCTGCCGTGGAAGAAGACCAGGAAGCGGGGCGCAGCCGTCGCGGTGGCCAACCGCGAGGCGGCCCGCCGCGAAATTCAGGAAGAGCATTTGTGACCGCTATAGAAATCTACACCGACGGCGCCTGCAAAGGCAATCCCGGCCCCGGCGGCTGGGGCGTGCTGCTCAAGTCGGGCAGCACGGAAAAGGAATTGTTCGGCGGCGAGCCGAGCACCACCAACAACCGCATGGAACTGCTGGCTGTGATCCGCGCACTGGAAGCCCTCAAGCGACCCTGCGCGGTGACGCTGCACGTGGACAGCCAGTACGTGCTCAAGGGCATGACCGAATGGCTGGCGGGCTGGAAGGCCAAGGGCTGGCGCACGGCGGCCAAGCAGCCGGTCAAGAACCAGGAGCTGTGGCAGGCGCTGGACGAACTGGTCAACCGCAGCGGGCACGCGATCCAGTGGCGCTGGGTGCGCGGCCACGACGGCGATCCGGGCAACGAGCGGGCGGATCAGCTGGCCAACTTCGGTGTCGAGGTCGCGCTGGGCCGGCGGCGCCAGCCGGTGTAAAGCGCGGGTAAAGGTCGGCGCCGGGCCGCGGCGCCGGCGCCGACCTAGGGCGGTTGCGCATGCGCCCGGCCGCGGCTGCTGATACATTGATGTGCTGAACTGGGGGCGGTACCCCTGGCGCCCCGTCCCGGACGGACCCCCCTTCTTCATGGCATCGAAAGCAATCTACAGCGTGATCGCGGCCGTCGGCATCGCCGCGGCCTCGGGCGCGGCCTGGTGGTACCAGCGCCAGCCGGCCAAGGCGGCGGCCGAACCCCCGGCGGGCGCCGCAGCCGGCGCCGCCCGTGCGCCTGCGGTGGAAGTGGCGCGGGTGGAGCTGATGTCGCTGGCCGACGATGCCCAGGCCGTGGGCAGCCTGCGATCGCGTCAGAGCGTGGTGCTGCGCCCCGAGGTGAGCGGGCGCGTCACGCAGCTGAACTTCCGGGACGGCGACCGCGTGCGCCGCGGCCAGCTGTTGGTGCAGCTGGACGACCAGCTGCCGCTGGCGCAGGTGCAGCAGGCCCAGGCGGAGCTGTCGATCGCCCAGGCCAACCACAAGCGCAACCAGGAACTGGTGGAGCAGAACTTCATCAGCAAGCGCTCGGTCGACGAGAGCGGCGCCAACCTGCAGGTGGCACAGGCCAAGCTGGCGCTGGCGCGGGCGACCGCGGCGCGGCTGCGCATCGTGGCGCCGTTCGATGGCATCGCCGGCATTCGCAACACCAGCGTGGGCGACTACCTCAAGGACGGCACCGACATCGTGAACATCGAGGACATCGACGCGATGTACGTGGACTTCCGGCTGCCCGAGCGTTTCCAGACCAAGCTGCGCAAGGGCCAGCCCGCGCTGGTCGACCTGGACGCGCTGCCGGGACAGCGCTTCACCGCCGTGGTGCAGGCGATCGATCCGCTGGTCGACGCCAACGGCCGCTCGGTCGGCGTGCGCGGCTGCATCGACAACCGGCGGCTGCAGCTGCGCCCCGGCATGTTCGCGCGGGTCACGGCCGTGTTCGGCGAGCGCGAGCAGGCGCGGGTGATCCCCGAGGAAGCCGTGGTGCCGCAGGCCGGCCGCCAGTACGTGATCAAGCTGGTCGACGGGCCCGACCGCGACACCAAGGTGGCGCAGCGGGTGCCGGTGAAGGTCGGCATCCGCCGGCCCGGCCGCGTCGAGATCGTCGAGGGCCTGCAGCCCGGCGACCTGGTGGTCACCGCCGGCCAGCAGCGGGTGCAAAAGGACGGCATGGCGGTGCGCGTGCTGGACCTGGGCCGTTCCGGCGGCACCCCGCAGGCCGGTGCGGCGCCGGCTGGCGACGGCGCCGCCGCGCCGGCCAACGGCGCGGCCATGGGCGGTGCGCCGGCCGCTGCGCCTCCGCAGGCCAAGGCAGCCGCGTTGCCCGAGCGCCTGCCGACCGCGGCGCGCCCGGATGGTCCCAATCCGTGCGGCGCGCCGGTGGCCGATGGCGGGGCCGCGCGCGGCCGCGCCGCGGCGCGCTGAACGCCGGCGACGGAGAAGTTCCATGCAACTGCCCGAGATCTCGATCCGGCGACCGGTCTTCGCCACCGTGCTGTCGCTGCTGGTGCTGCTGGTCGGCGCCGTGAGCTTCACGCGGCTGGCGGTGCGCGAGTATCCGAAGATCGACGAACCGGTCGTCACCGTCAGCGTGCGCTACCCCGGCGCCTCGGCCGAGGTGATCGAGACCCAGGTCACCAAGCCGCTGGAGGACTCGATCGCCGGCATCGACGCGGTCGACGTGCTCACCTCGATCAGCCGCGCCGAGCAGAGCCAGATCTCGGTGCGCTTCCGCCTGGAGAAGGATGCCGATGCCGCCGCCGCCGAGGTGCGCGACCGTACCTCGCGCGTGCGCAACAAGCTGCCGCAGGCGATCGACGAGCCGGTCATCGCCAAGGTCGAGGCCGACGCGTTCCCGGTGATCTGGCTGGCCTTCACCAGCGACACGCTGACGCGGCTGCAGATCAACGACCTGGTCAACCGCATCGTCAAGTCGCGGCTGCAGACCGTGACCGGCGTGGCCGACGTGCGCATCTACGGCGAGCGCAAGTACGCGATGCGGGTCTGGCTCGACCCGGCCCGGCTGGCCGGCTACCGCCTGACGACGCAGGACGTCGAGGACGCGATCCGGCGCAGCAACCTGGAGCTGCCGGCGGGCCGGATCGAGTCCCAGCAGCGCGAATTCAGCGTCACCTCGCAGACCGACCTGGTGCGCCCGGCCCAGTTCGCCGAGATCGTCATCCGGAACGTCAACGGCTTCCCGGTGAAGATCCGCGACGTGGCGCAGGTCGAGGAGGGCGCGGCCGACGAGCGCAGCGCGGTGCGGCTGAACGGGCGCCAGGCGATCTCGGCGGGCGTGATCCGGCAGGCCACGGCCAATCCGCTGACGCTGGCGGAAGGGGTGCGCGCGATCATCCCCAAGCTCAAGCAGGACCTGCCGGCGGACGTCAACATCGAGATCGCGAACGACAACTCGCTGTTCATCGACCGCTCGGTCAAGAACGTCTACCAGACCATCGGCGAGGCGATCCTGCTGGTGGCGCTGGTGATCTTCGTCTTCCTGCGCACGGTGCGCGCCTCCATCATCCCGATCGTCACCATTCCCGTCAGCCTGATCGGCACGTTCGCGCTGATGGCGCTGTTCGGCTTCACCATCAACACGCTGACGCTGCTGGCCCTGGTGCTGGCGATCGGGCTGGTGGTGGACGACGCGATCGTGATGCTGGAGAACATCTTCCGCCACATCGAAGAGGGGATGGACCCGTTCTCGGCGGGCATCCGCGGCGCCCGCGAGATCGGCTTCGCGGTGGTGACGATGACGCTGACGCTGGTGGCCGTGTACGCGCCGCTGGCCTTCACGCCGGGCCGCACCGGCCGGCTGTTCGTCGAGTTCGCGCTGGCGCTGGCCGGCGCCGTGTGCGTGTCGGGGTTCATCGCGCTCACGCTGACGCCGATGCTGTGCACCAAGCTGCTGCGCCACAATCCCAGCCCCAACTGGTTCGACCGCGGCATGGAACGCCTGCTGACCCGCCTGCAGGCGCGCTACGCCGCCGCGCTGCGCTGGGTGCTGCTGGCGCGCTGGCAACCCGGCACCGCGGCCGGCGGCGGTGGCCTGCTGCGGGCCGTGCTGCAGGCACGCTGGCTGGTGATCGGCGTGATGCTGGCGAGCGCCGCCGGCATCGCGCTGGTGTGGCCGACCATGAAGCAGGAGCTCGCGCCGCTGGAGGATCGCGGCACGATCCTGGCCACGGTGAACGCGCCGGATGGCTCGACGCTGGACTACACCGACCGCTACGCCCAGGCGCTGGAGAAGCTCGGCCTGCAGTATCCCGAGTTCGACCGCATCTTCGGCAACGTCGGCAACCCGACCGTCTCGCAGGCCAGCGTCGTCTACCGCACCGTGGACTGGGAAAAGCGCCACCGCACCACGCTGGAACTGGCGCGCGAGATGGCGCCCAGGTTCAACGCGCTGCCCGGCGTCAGCGCCTTCCCGATCACCCCGCCGTCGCTGGGCCAGGGCTTTCGCGAGCGGCCGGTGAACTTCGTGATCCAGACGTCCGACAGCTACGAGAACCTGAACCGCGTGACGCGCCAGCTGCTCGACGAGATCGCGAAGAACCCCGGCATCGTCTCGCCCGACGTCGACCTGCGCCTGAACAAGCCGGAGCTGCGCGTCGAGGTCGACCGCGCCAAGGCGGCCGACATGGGCGTCAGCGTGGAAGTGGTCGCCAAGGCGCTGGAAACCATGCTCGGCGGGCGGCAGGTAACCCGCTACAAGCGCGACGCCGAGCAGTACGACGTGATCGTGCAGACCCGGCCGAGCGGCCGCTCCACGCCGGAGGACATCGACGGCATCAACGTGCGCGGCCGCGGCGACACCATGATCCCGCTGTCGGCGCTGGTGAAGGCGCGCGAGAGCGTGAGCCCGCGCGAGCTGAACCACTTCGGCCAGCGGCGCAGCGTCTCGATCACCGCCAACCTGGCGCCCGACTACTCGCTCGGCCAGGCGCTGACGTTCATGAACGAGACGGCGGCCAAGGTGCTCAAGCCCGGCTACACGACCGAGCTCAACGGCACCTCGCGTGAATTCAAGAGCTCGCAGGGAGCGCTGGCGATCGTGTTCGTGCTGGCGCTGTTCTTCATCTTCCTGGTGCTGGCGGCGCAGTTCGAGAGCTTCGTCGATCCGCTGGTGATCATGCTGTCGGTGCCGCTGTCGATGATCGGCGCGCTGCTGGCCCTGAAGGCATCGGGCGGGTCGCTGAACGTCTATTCGCAGATCGGGCTGATCACGCTGGTCGGGCTGATCACCAAGCATGGCATCCTGATCGTCGAATTCGCCAACCAGCTGCGCCAGCAGGGGCTGGACAAGGTCGACGCCGTGGTCAAGGCCGCGTCGCAGCGGCTGCGCCCGATCCTGATGACCACCGGCGCAATGGTGCTCGGCGCGGTGCCGCTGGCGCTCGCGACCGGCGCCGGCGCCGAAAGCCGCGTCCAGATCGGCTGGGTGATCGTCGGCGGAATGTCGCTGGGCACCGTGCTCACGGTGTTCGTGGTGCCCACCATGTACCTGCTGTTCTCGCGCAACAAGGTGCCCGGCGCCAACAAGGCGAAGACGGCCGACGAGGTGCTACCGCCCCACGGCCACGACCTGATCGTCAAGTGATCCGGCCCGACTCGACCGTCAACCGGTAGCCCGGTCGCCGACAAGGGCAAGCCGGCGCGCCAGAATGCGGGCCATGCCGACGGTGGAATTCGCGCCGGCGCTGACGCGCCACGTGCCGTGCCCGTTGCAGCGGGTCGACGGCGCCACCCTGGGCGAAGCGCTGGCCGGCGCGTTCGGCGCCGCGCCGGCCATGAAGGGCTATGTGCTGGACGAGCAGGGCTGCGTGCGCAAGCACGTGGCCGTGTTCGTCAATGCGCGCTTGATCCGCGACCGGGCCCGGCTCGACCTCGCGCTCCAGCCGGACGACAAGGTCATGGTCATCCAGGCGCTGACGGGGGGATGACGATGGCAGCAGCACGCACGCTGTGGGTCGGGACCCGCAAGGGCCTCATCCCGGTACGGCAGGACGCCGGCGCCTGGCGCGTCGGCCCGCCGCATTTTCCCGGCGAACCGGTCACCCAGTTCGTGCTGCAGCCGGACGGCGTGGCCTACGCCGCACTGCGGCTCGGGCACTTCGGCGTCAAGCTGTGGAAGAGCGCCGACGCCGGCGCGAGCTGGAAGGAGGTCGCGGCGCCCGCCTTTCCGACCAGGCCGACCGAGGGCCCGTTCAAGGACGATCCGACGCCCTGGACCGTCGACCAGGTGTGGGGCCTGGAGGCCGCGCCGGATGGCCGGCTGTGGGCCGGCTGCCTGCCCGCCGGCCTGTTCACCTCGGACGACGGCGGCGCCAGCTGGCAGCTGGTGGCCAGCCTGTGGGAGCGGCCCGAGCGGCTCGAATGGCTCGGCGGCGGCTACGACCACGCCGGCATCCACTCGATCCTGGTCGATCCGCGCGACCCGTCGCACGTCACCGTTGCGGTCTCCAGCGGCGGCGTCTGGCAGACGCGCGACCGCGGCGCCAGCTGGAGCGCCACCTGCAAGGGCATGGTCGCCGGCTACATGCCGCCGGAGCGGCGCGAGGATCCCAACATCCAGGACCCGCACCGCATCGACCAGTGCCGCGCCGCCCCGGATGTGCTGTGGTGCCAGCACCATAGCGGCATCTTCCGCTCGGTCGACGGCGGGGCGCGCTGGTCGCCGGTCGAGCCGCCGCAGCCCAGCGGCTTCGGGTTCGCCGTGGCGGCGCACCCGCGCGACCCGCAGCGCGCCTGGTTCGTGCCGGCGCATTCCGACGCCCAGCGCATGGCGCCGGGCGGCCGCATGGTCGTGACCGAAACGCGCGACGGCGGCGCGAGCTTCGCCGTGCACGGCGCCGGGCTGCCGCAGCACGACGCCTACCACCTGGTGTACCGGCACGCACTGGCCGTGGGCGACGACGGCGAGACCCTGGCGATCGGCTCGACCACCGGTGGCCTGTGGGTCAGCGCCGACGGCGGCCAGCGCTGGGACTGCATCTCGCGCGACCTGCCGCCGATCGCCGTGCTGCGCTTCGCCTGAGCGGCGGCTACAGCACGCCGTCGAACATCATCACGTCCACCTCGTCGCCCGCGGCGACGCTGCCCTGGCCGTGGTGCAGCACGACCAGGCCGTTGGCCTGGACCATCGAGCTGAGCACGCCCGAGCCCTGGTTGCCGGTGGTGCGCACCTGCAGCGTGCCGTCCGGCGCCGTCATCACCAGGCCGCGCTGGTATTCGGTGCGGCCGGGCTTCTTGCGCATGGCCTCCAGGCTGCGCGCCTTCAGCAGTGGCGGCTGGGTGGCCGTGGCACCCATCAGCCGCAGCAGCGCGGGGCGCACGAAGGCCAGGAAGGTCACCATCACGGCGACCGGATTGCCCGGCAGCCCGAACAGCAGCGCGGAGGAAGCCTGGCCTGAGCCGGTCGAGGGGATGCGCCCGACGGCCATCGGACGGCCGGGGCGCATCGCGATCTTCCAGAACGCGACGTCGCCCAGCTGCTTCATCATCGCCTTGGTGAAATCGGCTTCGCCGACGCTCACGCCGCCGCTGGTGACGATGGCGTCGGCCCGCGCCGCCGCGTCGCGGAAGGCCGCCTCCAGCCGGGCGGGGCGGTCGCGCACGACGCCCAGGTCGATCAGCTCGCAGCCCAGGCGCTTGAGCATGCCGAAGACGGTGTAGCGGTTGCTGTCGTACACCGCGCCTTCGCGCGGCGCCTCGCCCAGGCTCAGGATCTCGTCGCCGGTGGAGAAGAACGCCACGCGGGGACGCCGCACCACCGTCACCTCGGACAGGCCCAGGCTCGCGACCAGGCCGCAGGCGGCCGGACCCAGGCGCTGCCCCGCGCGCAACGCCGGTTCGCCGACACGCAGGTCCTCGCCGGCCAGCCGGCGGTTATTGCCACGCCGCAGCAGGCCGGCCGGCACGGTGATGTGCTCGCGGTCCACGCTGGTGAACTCCTGCGGCACGACCGTGTCCAGGCCCGCCGGCATGATGGCGCCGGTCATGATCTTGACGCACTGCCCCGGGCCGACGCTGCCGCGCCAGGCGGCGCCGGCCAGGGCGGTGCCGACCACCTGCAGCGCCAGGGGTGCGCCCGCTTCCAGCTGGGCGCCGTCGAACGCGTAGCCGTCCATCGCCGAGTTGTCGTGCGGCGGCACGCTGATCGGCGACACGATGTCGTGCGCCAGCACGCGGTCGAGCGCGTCGAACACGGCGACCTGCTGCGTCTCGCGCAGCGGCTCGACCAGCTGCGCCAGGAACTCGCCGACCTGGCCGGCGGCCAGCGCCTGCGGGTCGTAGCCTTCGAGCCGTGCCGCGATGTCGGCGATGCTCTTCATGGGCGTTGCAGCTGGCGCAGTTCCGCCAGCGTGTTGGCATTGCAGAACGCACGCGGATCGTCGCCGCGCGCGTCGAACGGCACCACGGCCGTGCGGTGCCGCGCGGTCCAGGCGTCGATCTTGCGGCCGCCCTCTTGCGTGAAGCGCACCAGACTTTCCATCAGTTCGACCCGCAGCAGGCAGAACACGGGTTGCGTGCGCAGCTCGCCGTCCTGTTCCCGCCCGGCGGCCATCGCGATCGGCGCGTCCTGCTCCTGCGCCGCCGCCGCCAGCCGCGCGACCAGGTCGGCCGGGAACAGCGGCGTGTCGCAGGGCAGGGTCACCAGCCAGGGCGTCTCGCAGCGTTCCAGCCCGGTCAGGAACCCCGCCAGCGGCCCCGCGAAGTCCGGCAGCACGTCCGGCCAGACCGGCACGCCGAACGCCTCGTAGGCGGCGATGTTGCGGTTGGCGTTGACCATCGCCTGGCCGACCTGGGGTTGCAGCCGCAGCAGCGTGTGCAGCGCCAGCGGCATCCCGTTGAAGTTCTGCAGGCCCTTGTCGACTCCGCCCATGCGCGAGCCGCGGCCGCCGGCCAGGATCAGGCCGGTGATGTCGCTGGCGGGAATCGTCAAGCGTCAGCCTCCGATGTAGCTCATCTCGACGCGGCGCTCGCCGGGGCCCTGGTCGGGCGCCATCGCGGCGCGCAGCTGCGAATACCGGTCGGCGCGGCCCTGCCAGATCGCGCCGATAGCCGACGCCAGGTCCGCGTCGGTCGCGGGCGCGATGCCGCGCGCGGCATCGCCGCGCACCAGCGGGCGCAGGTCATGGCCGCGGCTGGCGAACAGGCACAGGTACAGCTTGCCTTCGGTGGACAGCCGCGCCCGGTTGCAGTCGCCGCAGAAGGCCTGGGTCACGCTGCTGATCAGCCCGATCTCGCCGCTGCCGTCGGCGTAGCCCCAGCGCTCGGCCGTCTCGCCCGGTGCGCTGGGGTCGAGCTGCACCAGCGGCAGCTCGGCGCGGATGCGCTCCAGCACCTGCGCCGAGGGCAGCACCTCGTCCATGCGCCAGCGGTTGGTCGCGCCGACGTCCATGAATTCGATGAAGCGCAACACCAGGCCGGTGCCCTTGAAGCGGCGCGCCATCGGCAGGATCTCGTGGTCGTTGGTGCCGCGCTTGACCACCATGTTGATCTTGACCGGCCCCAGCCCGGCGGCCAGGGCCGCATCGATGCCTTCGAGCACGTCGGCCACCGGAAACCCCACATCGTTCATGCGCTGGAAGATCGCGTCGTCCAGCGCGTCCAGGCTGACGGTGACGCGCTGCAGCCCGGCGGCCTTGAGCGCCCCGGCCTTGCGCGCCAGCAGCGATCCGTTGGTCGTGAGCGTCAGGTCCAGCGGCTGGCCGTCCACCGTCCGCAGCTGCGCCAGCTGGGCGATCAGCGCCTCGATGTCCTTGCGCAGCAGCGGCTCGCCGCCGGTCAGCCGGATCTTGCGCACTCCGTGCGCCGCGAACTGCCTGGCCACCCGGGTGATTTCCTCGAAGGTCAGCAGCGCCGAGTGCGGCAGGTACGCGTGTTCCTTGTCGAACACCTCCTTGGGCATGCAGTAGTTGCAGCGGAAGTTGCAGCGGTCGGTGACGCTGATGCGCAGGTCGCGCAGCGGCCGCTGCAACTGGTCCAGCAGCTCGCCGGTGGCGGCGACCGGGCGCTGCGGCACGGTAGCGGGCAGCGCCGCGACGCGCTGGTCGACCAGGGGAATCACGCGTTCAGCCATGGCCTATTCTCGCCCGGCGCGCCGCCGCCGGCCGGGCCGCCCACGATGGCCCCACGGACATGCGGCGCGACGCCGGCGTCAGACGCAGCGGCCGCCGTCGACCTCGATGCACACGCCGGTGATGAAGGCCGCCTCGTCGCTGGCCAGGTACAGGGCCGCGTTGCCGACGTCCAGCCCGGTGGAGAACCGGCCGAGCGGAATGGTCGCCAGGAACTTCGCGCGGCGCGCCTCGTCGACCGGACCGCCGGCGAACTCGGCGGACAGCCCGGTGTCCGGGTTGAACACCGGGTTGATGCAGTTGACGCGGATGTTCTCGGGGCCGAACTCGGCGGCCAGCGACTTGCTGGTGGTGATGACGGCGCCCTTGGAGCCGTTGTACCAGGTCAGGCCGGGCCGCGGCCGGATGCCGGCCGTCGAGGCGATATTGATGAAGCAGCCGCCCTTGTTGGCGCGAAACGCCGGCACCGCATGCACGGTCGACAGGTAGATGCTCTTCATGTTGACCGCGTAGACCTTGTCGAACTCTTCCTCGCTGACTTCCAGGGCCGGGCGGTTGCGATGGGTCCAGCCGGCGTTGTTGACCATCACGTCCAGCTTGCCGTGGCGCTGCATCGCGACGTCAACCAGGGCCTTCACGTCGGCCGAGCGGGTGACGTCGGCCGCGAAGAACGAGGCACTTCCGCCTTCGGAGCGGATGGCGGCCGCCACCTTTTCGCCCAGCGCCTGGTTGATGTCGTTGACGATCACCTTCGCGCCTTCCTGGGCCAGCCGCGTGGCGATGCCTTCGCCGATGCCCTGGCCGGCACCGGTGACGATGATGGACTTGTCCTTGACGCGCATTTCCCGAGACTCCTGAAGCTGTCGAACGTGAGGCCGCGCGCAGGCACGGCGCTCGCTGTCGAGCACGACCGGCCGGGGTTTCCCGCCGCGGTGCTCGAGCCAGTGATTGTTGCCGATTTCTTCCGGCGACTTCCGTGCCGCCCACGCCGTCGCGGGATGCCGTCCGGCATGCTGAGCCGCTGCACCGCGGGACAATCGCCGCCGTTGCCCGAATGCTCGCCTGTTGCGCCATCAGTGAGAGTCCTCGTCCCGGCGGCCCGGTCCGCCTTCCTGGCGGCCGCGCTGCTGGCCTTGCTGTCGCTGGCCGGCGGCAGCGCCGCGTGGGCACAGCAGAAGCTTCGGGTGGGCGTCTACCAGAACCCGCCCAAGATCGACCTGGGCGGCCCGACCGGCGCGCAAGGCATCTTCGCCGACGTGATCGAGGCGGTCGCGCGCGACGAGGGCTGGACGCTCGAATACGTGCCCGGCACGTTCGCGCAGGGGCTGGCACGCCTGGAGCGCGGCGAGCTCGACCTGTTCCCGGATGTCGCGGTCACGCCGCAGCGCCAGCGGGTGCTGGCATTCCATCAGGAGCCGGTGCTGCAGAGCTGGAGCCAGGTCTACGCGCGCACCGGCAGCGGCATCCGCAACATCCTGGACCTGGGCGGCAAGCGGGTGGCCGTGCTCGAGGGATCGGTGCAGCAGGCCTTCCTGCTGCAGATGGCCGCCAGCTTCGGCGTGCAACCCCAGCTCGTTGCGTTTGCCGATTACCGCGAAGCCTTCCGCGCCGTGCAGGACGGGCGGGCTGACGCCGTGGTGACGAACACGTTCCATGGCAACCAGCAGCTGGCGGCCAGGGGCGTGGAGGACACGGCCATCATCTTCGCCCCGTCGCGGCTGTTCTTCGCCGCTCCCATGACGGGCCACGGCGCGGCGCTGGCCGCGATCGACCGCCGCCTGCGCGCGTACAAGGCCGACGCCCGCTCGGTCTACTACGACTCGCTGCGGCGCTGGACCAGCGGCGGGCCACCGGCGGCGCTGCCATGGTGGTTCAAGTGGGCCACCCTGGCGGGCGCGGCCGTGCTGGCGCTGTGCCTGGCCTGGGCCCTGACCCTGCATCGCGCCACGGTGCGGCTGCGGGCAGCCGAAGGGGTACAGCGGCAACTGGCCGACGGGCTGGCGCGCATCTTCGACCGGTCGCTGGACGTGGTCTGCGTGCTGGACGCCAGGCTGCGCTTCGTACGGGTCGGCCAGGCGTGCTTCCAGCGGCTGGGCTACCACCCGGACGAGCTCAAGGGCAGTTCGGCGCTGGAGCTGCTGGCGCCGCAGGATCGGGGCCAGGCCCTGGCGGGCTTTCGCCGGGTCCTGGACGGTGCCGTGCCGCAGCTGCTGGAAAGCCGGGCGGTGCGCAAGGACGGGTCGCTGGCGCACATGGTGTGGTCCGTCGCGTGGTCGCGCGCGCAGGGCGAGCTGTACTGCATCGCCCGCGACGAGACCGAGGGGCGGCAGCTGCAGGCCCGCCTGGAGGCCAGGACCGCGCAGCTGCAGCGTGCCAATGACGACCTGCAGGCCTTCGCACAGTCGGTCTCGCACGACCTGCGCGCGCCGCTGGCGGCGATCGGCGGCTTCACCGGCAAGGTGCTGCGCGACAGCGGCGTGCAGCTGGGGGTCGAGTCGCGGTCCCGGCTGCAGCGCGTGCTCGATGCCGCCGACCGCATGGAGCGCCTGATCGAGGACCTGCTGCGGCTGGCGCGCCTGGCCGAGGAGGGCGTCGACCGCTGCGTGACCGACCTGAGCGCGATCGCGGGCGAGGCGGCGATCGCGCTGCAGCAGGCCAGGCCGCAGCGCCAGGTGCACATCGCCATCGAGCCGGGGATGGCGGTGCGCGCCGATCCGCGGCTGCTGCGCATCGCCCTGGACAACCTGCTGGAAAACGCCTGGAAGTTCACCGCCCGCCAGGCGGCGCCGGCGGTGGCCGTGGGGCGCGAGTGCGCCGGCGGGCAGGAGGTGTTCTACGTGCGCGACAACGGCGCTGGCTTCCCGATGGAGTACGCGCACAAGCTGTTCGCGCCGTTCCAGCGCCTGCACGGCCGCGACGAGTTCGAGGGCACGGGCATCGGGCTGAGCATCGTGCACCGGATCATCACCAGGCACGGCGGCCGGGTGTGGGCCGAGGGTGCGCCCGGACAGGGCGCCGTGTTCCGCTTCACGCTGGGCGACGACGGCGCGCCATGCGCCGCCGCCGACCCGGGCCCGGCTACCCGTGCCGGATCGCCACGGTCTTGAGCGTGGTGAATCCGTACAGGGCCTCGAAGCCCTTCTCGCGACCGTAGCCGGAGGACTTCACGCCGCCGAAGGGCAGCTCGACGCCGCCGCCGGCGCCGTAGTTGTTGATGAAGACCTGCCCGCTCCTGACCCGCCTGGCCATGCGCAGCTGCCGCCCGCCGTCGCGTGTCCAGATGCCGGCGACCAGCCCGAAATGCGTCGCGTTGGCCAGTGCGACGGCCTGGTCCTCGTCCGCGAAGCTCATGGCGGCGAGCACCGGGCCGAACACTTCTTCCTGCGCCAGCCGGTGCTCCACCGGCACGTCGCGCAGCAGCGTCGGGGCCTGGTAGTAGCCGGTCTCCGGCGCCTCTTCCACCACCTGGCCCTGGGCCACGGTGCCGATGCCGGCGACATGCGCATCGGACAGGAAGTCCCAGACGCGCTGCTGCTGGCTGGCGCGAATCAGCGGGCCCACGTCCAGGTCCATGGCGGCCGGGCCGACCCGCAGATTCTCGAAGGCCTTGCCCAGGCGTTCCAGCAGCGGCTCATAGACCGACTGCTCGATCAGCACGCGCGAGCCGGCCGAGCAGGTCTGGCCGGCGTTCTGCACGATCGCGTTGATCAGCATCGGCATGGCGGCGTCCAGGTCGGCGTCGGCGAACACGATCTGCGGGCTCTTGCCACCGAGCTCGAGCGTTACGGGGCAGTGCCGTTCGGCCGCGACCTGCTGGATCAGCGTTCCCACGTGCGGGCTGCCGGTGAAGCTGATGTGGTCGATGCCCGGATGGCGCGCCAGCGCGTCGCCGACTTCGTGCCCGTAGCCGGTGACGATGTTGATGGCGCCGGCCGGGAAGCCCACGTCGGCCGCCAGCTGCGCCACGCGGATCAGCGACAGGCAGGCATCCTCGGACGGCTTGACCACGCACACGTTCCCGGCCGCCAGGGCGCCGCCGACGCTGCGTCCGAAGATCTGCATCGGGTAGTTCCACGGGATGATGTGCCCCGTGACGCCGTGGGGTTCGCGCCAGGTGAAGACGCTGTAGCCGTCCAGGTACGGAATGGTGTCGCCGTGCAGCTTGTCGCAGGCGCCGGCGTAGAACTCGAAATAGCGCACCAGCGCCAGCGCGTCGGCCTTCGCCTGCCTGGTCGGCTTGCCGCAATCGCGTTGCTCGAGCGCCGCCAGTTCCTCGGCGTGCTCGGCCACCTTGTTGGACAGGCGCATCAGCAGGCGGCCGCGCTCGGCGCCGCTGAGCTTGGTCCAGACCCGCTCGTAGCACTGGCGCGCCGCGCCCACGGCGGCGTCGATGTCCTCGGCGGTGCCGCGCTGCAGCTCATCGAAGGGCTGCCCGTCGGAAGGATCGATGACCGGGATGGTGCGACCGGACGACGAGGGTTGACCGGCGTTGGCGATGTAGTGGAGTTGCATGGCCGTGATTGTGCGACAGGCGCGGGCCTGCTCTGCCACGCACGCGAGCGTCCCTGTCTGGCAGTCAATGAAGTCGGCGAGCCGCGGGCTGACGGTTCGCTCCCCGGCGGCCTGCTCAACTTCAGGTGGAACGTATCTGTTTGCGACTCATGTCCCGACCAGAAGTTGTTTGATCGATTCTGCTGCTGGCGGCCGCGGTACCCGCCGCCGCCGCCGGCCACGAACGAAAAAAAGCCCGCCGGAGGCGGGCTTGCGGGAGCAGCGCAGCCTTACTTGGCGGGCGCTCCCGGGGTGCCGGACGCGACGGCCGGGGCCGTGATCGCGGCCGGCGCGGCCTCGGCGCGGGTGGGCGCGGGCTCGCCGGCGTGGAACTTGACCACCAGCGGCACGATCAGCAGCGCCACGATGTTGATGATCTTGATCAGCGGGTTGACGGCCGGGCCGGCGGTGTCCTTGTAGGGATCGCCCACGGTGTCGCCGGTGACGGCCGCCTTGTGCGCTTCCGAGCCCTTGCCGCCGTGGTTGCCGTCCTCGATGTACTTCTTGGCATTGTCCCAGGCACCGCCGCCGGTGCACATGGAGATCGCGACGAACAGGCCGGTCACGATCGTGCCCATCAGCAGGCCGCCCAGGGCTTTCGGACCGAGCAGCAGGCCGACCAGGATCGGCACCACCACCGGCAGCAGCGACGGGATCATCATTTCCTTGATGGCCGCCTTGGTCAGCATGTCCACGGCCACGCCGTACTCGGGCTTGGCGGTGCCTTCCATGATGCCCTTGATCTCGCGGAACTGGCGTCGCACCTCGACCACCACCGAGCCGGCCGCGCGGCCGACGGCTTCCATCGCCATGGCGCCGAACAGGTAGGGGATCAGGCCGCCGATGAACAGGCCCACGATCACCATCGGGTCGGACAGGTCGAAGCTGATCGAGCGGCCGTAGGTTTCCAGCTTGTGGGTGTAGTCGGCGAACAGCACCAGCGCGGCCAGGCCGGCCGAGCCGATGGCGTAGCCCTTGGTCACCGCCTTGGTGGTGTTGCCCACGGCGTCCAGCGGATCGGTGATGTCGCGCACGGAATCGGGCAGTTCCGCCATCTCGGCGATGCCGCCGGCGTTGTCGGTGATCGGGCCGTAGGCGTCCAGCGCCACGACGATGCCGGCCATGCTCAGCATGGAAGTGGCGGCGACGGCGATGCCGTAGAGGCCCGCGAGCTGGTAGGCCACCAGAATCGCGACGCACACGAACAGCACGGGCCAGGCCGTGGAGCGCATCGACACGCCGAGGCCGGCGATGATGTTGGTGCCATGGCCGGTGGTGGAGGCTTGTGCGATGTGGCGCACCGGCGAGTACTGGGTGCCGGTGTAGAACTCCGTGATCCAGACCAGCATGCCGGTCAGGATCAGGCCCACCGCGCAGGCGCCGAACAGCCGGATCTGCGTGCCGCTGGCGCTGATCGCGTTGTCGGGCATCAGCCAGGTGGTGACGAAGTAGAAGGCGATCAGCGACAGCGCGCCGGCGATGGCCAGGCCCTTGTACAGGGCCGGCATCACGTTCTTCATGCCCGGCGAGGCCTTGACGAAGAAGGTGCCGATGATCGAGGCGATGATCGACACGCCGCCCAGGGCCAGCGGGTACAGCACCGCGTTGGTCGGCGCCGCGCTCACCAGCAGCGCGCCCAGCACCATGGTCGCGATCAGCGTCACGGCGTAGGTCTCGAACAGGTCGGCCGCCATGCCGGCGCAGTCGCCGACGTTGTCGCCCACGTTGTCGGCGATCACCGCCGGGTTGCGCGGATCATCTTCCGGAATACCGGCTTCCACCTTGCCCACCAGGTCGGCGCCGACGTCGGCGCCCTTGGTGAAGATGCCGCCGCCCAGACGGGCGAAGATCGAGATCAGCGATGCGCCGAAGGCGAAGCCGATCAGCGGGTTCAGCAGCGTGGCCAGCTTGCGGTCGGGCGTCAGCGCGCCGTTGCCGGCCAGGAACCAGTAGAAGGCCGTCACGCCCAGCAGGCCCAGCCCCACCACCAGCATGCCGGTGATGGCGCCGCCGCGGAAGGCGACGTCCAGCGCCGGCCCGATGCCGCGGGTGGCCGCCTGCGCGGTACGCACGTTGGCGCGCACCGACACGTTCATGCCGATGAAGCCGCAGGCGCCCGAGAGCACCGCGCCGACGACGAAGCCGACGGCCGTGGTGGCGTCCAGGAAGACGCCGATCAGGATGGCCAGCACGACGCCGGTCAGGCCGATCGTCTTGTACTGGCGGGCGAGGTACGCGGCGGCGCCCGCTTGCACGGCCGCGGCGATTTCCTGCATGCGGGGATTGCCTGCATCCTGCGAAAGGATCCAGCCTCGGGCCCAGAACCCGTAGACCACGGCCGCGAGGCCGCAGACCAGCGCCAGGATCAGCGCCGAATTGCCTGTCATTTTCTTCTCCTACGTTGTTTCGATTGAGTAACGTGCTTCGAGGCGCCCCGCGAGCGGGAGCCTCCGCTGCGTTGCTTCCTCGTGAAGCCCCCTGTAGGCGGGGCGGAGACGATTGGCCAACCGTCGGAATATAAGCGTAAATATGTGACGGATTCCGCGTGCTCGGGCTGAACCAATGGTTCACTGATTAAAATCAGGGTTATCACTGAGCCGGCCTGTGCCGGCTGCCCCACGCCCGCTGGGCGTTTTCTTTTTTTCGGCAGGCACCTGATGTCCCTCGACCAAGTCACTCCCGGCCAGCACGCTCCCGACGCCTTCAACGTGATCATCGAGATCCCCATGAACGCGGACCCGGTGAAATACGAGGTCGACAAGGAGACCGGCGCGATCTTCGTCGACCGCTTCATGAGCACGTCGATGCACTACCCGACCAACTACGGCTACGTGCCCAAGACGCTCAGCGGCGACGGCGACCCGGTGGACGTGCTGGTGATCACGCCGGTGCCGCTGATCCCGGGCGTGGTGGTCACCTGCCGTGCGGTGGGCATCCTCAATATGGAGGACGAGGCCGGACTGGACGGCAAGGTGCTGGCCGTGCCGATCGACAAGATCCTGTCGCTGTACACGCAGTGGCGCAAGCCCGAGGACCTCCAGCCGCTGCGTCTGAAGACCATCGCGCATTTCTTCGAGCACTACAAGGATCTCGAGCCCGGCAAGTGGGTCAAGATCCTGGGCTGGGAGGGGCCGGAGGCCGCGCGCCGCGAAGTCGCCGAAGGCATGGCGAACTACCTGCGGGCCCATCCGCAGGGCTGAGCGCGGGCGAACTGCCGCGCGCCAGGACTCTCAGTCGACGACCCGGCCCACGGCAGCGCGCGCGACCTCGCCGAACGCGTGGTGGCGTGCGGCCTCGGCCGTGAAGCGCCGGTCGAGCTGGTCGCACACCAGCTCGCACAGCCGGTACACGCTCTCGTCGGCAAAGCGGTAATAGGCGCTGGTGCCGCGCTGGGTTTTGGTCACCAGTCCGTTCTGCGCCAGCACCGCCAGGTGCTTGGATACGTTCGCCTGGGTGCAACCGGTCGCAGCGGTGATGTCGGTGACGTTGCGTTCGCCCTCGCGCAGCTGGCTGAGGATCTTCAGGCGCATGGGAACCGACAGCGCGCCGAAATAGCGTGCCACCAGCTCGAGCGCCTCCTCATCGAGGTTCTTCATGCCGCCTCCATGGATCAACTATGGCCTCGTTCTTCGAAAACTCCATAACTACATGGACATATAACTGATCTGGATCAAAGTTTCATGGCGATCCCCGCCTAGTTTTCAGGTGAAAGGGGGTCCCAGATGACGCTTCGGTTCCTGGCAGCATTTTCGCTCGCTGCCGTCTTCGCCTTCGGCGTGGCCCACGCCGCAGAACCCGCATCGAAGGCAGCCAAGCCGCCGACGCTGCATTCGCGCTTCAAGGTCCTGCAGCAGGACTTCCAGTCCGGCCCGGAGGTCACCAAGGCCTGCCTGACCTGCCACAAGAGTGCGTCCAAGCAGGTCCACCAGACGCAGCACTGGAAGTGGGAGTACACCAACCCTGCGGGCCAGCGGCTCGGCAAGCTGCACGTGGTGAACAACTTCTGCACCTCGACGGCGACCAACCTGTCCGGCTGCGCGTCCTGCCATGTGGGGTATGGCATGAAGGACGCCTCGTTCAACTTCAACTCGGAGGAGAACGTCGATTGCCTGGTCTGCCATGACACCACGGGCCGCTACAAGAAGCCGTCCGGACTGGCGGGCAACGTCTTCGCCAGGGACGTCGAGGTGCCACCCGGCTCGGGCAAGTTCGTCAAGGGCACGGACCTGAAGTCCGTCGCACAGGGGGTCGGCCGCACCAGCCGCGCCAGCTGCGGCAGCTGCCACTTCTACGGCGGCGGCGGCGACGGCGTCAAGCACGGCGACATGGACTCCTCGCTGGAGGCGCCCGAAGCCGCCGTCGACGTCCACATGGACGCCAAGGGACTGAACTTCCGCTGCACCACCTGCCATCGCACGCTGAACCACGAGGTGCCCGGCAGCCGCTACGGCCCCATGAACGTGACGTTCAGCTGCCAGTCCTGCCACAGTGCCGCCCCGCACCAGGACAAGGACATCAACCGGCACGACAAGATCGTGGCCTGCCAGACCTGCCACATCCCGGCGTTCGCGCGCGGCGGCGTGCCCACCAAGTTGGTGTGGGACTGGTCGACCGCGGGCAAGCGCGACGCCGCCGGCAAGCCGCTGTTCAAGCGCAACGACGCCGGCTACGAGATCTACAACGCCGGCAAGGGCGATTTCGTCCTCGCCGAGAACGTGATCCCCGCCTACGCCTGGTTCAACGGCACGGTGCGGCACCAGACGCCCGGCGGCAGGATCGACCCGTCGCACGGCCCGGTGCCGATCAACTGGTTCGAGGGTTCGCCCAAGGACGGCACGTCCAAGATCTGGCCGGTCAAGGTGTTCCGCGCCAAGCAGGCCTGGGACCCGGTGAACCAGACCCTGGCCATCACCCACCTGGCGGGCAACGACGACACGGCGTTCTGGAAGAACCTGGACTGGAAGAAGGCCGTCGCCACTGGCATGGCCGCCGTCAAGCAGCCGTTCTCCGGCCAGGTCGGTTTTGTCGAGACCTACAGCATGTGGCCGATCACCCACATGGTGGCGCCCAAGTCGAAGGCGCTGGACTGCGACTCGTGCCATGAAAAGGGCGGCCGCATGAAGAACGTGCCCGGGGTCGACCCCGAGTAGGGGCAGCAACAAGAAAGCGCGCCCGCTACGACGGGCGTGCGCCGCAGCCAAGGAGGAGGGGACCGCCGCGCGAGGTGCCGGCGTGCCAGGAGGAGCCCTGTCCCTACAAGGAGAACGATCGATGAGCAGGAGAAAGTTGTCCCGCGTCATGACGGCGGTGGTGGTGGTCCTGGCCCCCCTCGGGGCGGCCGCCGCCGATGAAGACGTGCTGAGGAAGATCGACGCGCTGTCGCGCGAGATCGAGCAGCTCAAGGCGCAGGTGCGCGTCAACGAGGACAAGGCCGCCAAGAGCGCAGCCGACACCAAGGCGGTGGTCCAGCGGGCGCAGGAGCGCTCGCTCGACCGCTGGCTGACCATCGGCGGCGACTACCGCTTCCGCATCGACAGCCTGCGCGGCGAGACGCGCGCGTTCACGGATGTCGGCGCGACCTTCGCCAACGCGCAGAACCGGCTGCAGGGCGACTTCTTCGGCAACCCGACCGGCGTCTCCAGCTTCTTCGGCGCGCCGCAGGCCGGCGGCATGAGCACCGCCGGCGCCCTGTCGGGGCTGATGGCGTTCGCGCAGGGGATGAACGGCGTGCGCACCTACGGCCAGGCGCTGGGCTTCCTGGGCCTGCCGCAGAACGCCGGCATGGCCCAGGGCATCGGCGCCTTCGCGGTGCCGGTGGCCTCGTACAAGCCCAAGAACGACACGCTGTACACCAACCGGATGCGGCTGGACCTGCACGCCAAGGCGACGCAGGACGTGAGCGTGACGACGCGGCTGGCGATGTACAAGACGTTCGGCGCGCAGGACGACAGCGCCGTGACCAACGGCGGTGCCGCCCCGTTCTTCGCCGACCGGGTCGGCGTGTTCGACGGCACGCTGGGCCACGTGCCGTCCAGCGGCGAGGTGGCCGTGGACCGCGTCTACGGCACCTGGAGCAACATAGGCGGGCGCGACATCTGGTTCTCGGTGGGCCGGCGGCCCTCGGTCGGCGGCGCGCCCAGCAACCTCAAGCTCAACGAGCCGCGCCCGGGCAACGGCGGCACGCCCTCGCTGCTGGTGGACTACGCGTTCGACGGCATGACGCTGGGCTACGCGCCCGACATCGACGGCCTGCCCGGCGCCTACGGCAAGATCTGCTACGGCCGCGGGTTCGAGAGCGGGTTCCGCCGCACGCCGGCGAACTCGATCGCCGACACCGACATGCTGGGCCTGTCGCTGGTGCCGATCGACACCGACAAGCTGCGAGTGTGGGCCCAGTGGAACCGCGGCTTCCACATCTTCGACGCCCCGAAGATGAAGGGCACGTATTTCGGCGACACCGCGCCGCGCGCCGACCTGGGCGACATCGACTGGTTCGGCATCGGCGCCATGAGCACGATCAAGAACGTCGGTCCCGGCAGCCTGAACATCTTCGGCGACGTCGCGCTGAGCGTGACGCGTCCGAACCAGAACGTCTCGGCCGCCTTCGGCTTCCAGGGCCTGCTGACCGGCGCATTCCTGTCGCCCGAGGCGCCGTCGCACAAGCGCGGCAACGCCATTGCGGTGGGCATGCGCTACGACCTGCCGTCGCGCACCAAGATCGGGGTCGAATACAACCGCGGGTCCAAGAACTGGATCACCTTCGCGCCGGCGGCCGACGACATCCTCACGGCGAAGGCGGGCACGCGCGGCAACGCCTACGAGGCCTATCTGATCCAGGAGCTGGACAGCAAGCCGATCTCCTCGTTCGCCTCCAAGGCCTTCTTCAAGCTGGGATTCGTCTACTACGACTTCAAGTACACGGGCAGCAACAACTGGGTCGGCGCGCCGGTGCGCATCTCCGACATGAACGGCCAGTTCAGCGCGCTCACGCCGCTGAAGAAGGCGTACGACATCTACGGCACGTTCGAGGTGAAGTTCTGAAGGAGGATGGAATCATGAGCAAGACATTGCCTGGTGCATTGCGGATCGTGCTGCTGGCCGCGGCGGCGTTCGCATGGCAGGGCGCGGCGGCCCAGGACGTGACGGTGGTCGGTCCGGTGACGAAGATCGTCCTGGCCGCCGACGGCAACTCCGCGGTGGCGACCTTGAAGGACGGCAAGTCGGGCAACGAGGTGCAGCTGAATGTCACGGACGAGCTGACGCTGGACAAGTTCAAGGACAAGCGCATCGTCGAAGGCGACGAGATCCGGGCGCGCTTCCAGAGCAGGGACGGCCAGAACGCCAGCAAGTCGTTCCGCAAGACTGCCGGCTGCTGACCAGGGCAGGGTGCGCAGGGCCGCGGCTGCCGGGGACGGGGTTCCTGACTCCCCCTGAACCGCGCCGCGGCTCCTTCGCACCCGCGCCGGCGGTGCCCCGTTCAGCCCACCTGCCGGAACGGGGCGCGCTGCTCCAGGTGCTCCAGGTAGTGTTCGATCCCCTGGCCCTCGCGGTCCAGGAAGCGCTCGACCGCATCGGCGAACGCCGGATGCGCCAGCCAGTGCGCGCTGGTGGTCTTCACGGGCATGAGGGCGCGCGCCATCTTGTGCTCGCCCTGGGCGCCGCCTTCGAAGCAGTCGAAGCCGTGCTCGATGCACCATTGCAGCGGCTGGTAGTAGCAGGCGTCGAAGTGCAGGCAGTCCACGCGCTCCAGCGCCCCCCAGTAGCGGCCGTAGGCCACGCGCCCATGAGGCGCCGCTGACCCGTCCTCGCACGGTGCGTCCAGCGCGACCAGGCTGGCTGCGATCGGCCGGCCGGCGCGCTCGGCCACGAACAGCAGCCAGTGGCCCGCCATGCTGGCGGCCACGCGCCGGAAGAAGTCGCGCGTCAGGTAGGGCGCGTTGCCGTGCTCCAGGTAGTTCCGCTCGTAGCAGCGGTAGAAGAAATCCCAGTCCGCGGCGCCGATGCCCGCCCCGGTGCTCCAGCGGAATGTCACCCCCGCCTCGGCCACCTTGCGCTGCTCCTGCCGGATCTTCTTGCGCTTGTCGTGAGCGAGGCCCGCAAGGAAGTCGTCGAAGCTGGAGTAACGGGCAGCTTGGCCGCCGACGCCGCCCGGCCGCCGGTTGTTCCAATGGAACTGCACGGTGTGGCGTAGCAGCATTCCGGCGTTCTCGCACGCGGCGATGTCCTCGGACCCGCCGAACAGCAGGTGCAGCGACGACAGCCCCTGCTCGCGGCACCAGGCCAGCACCGCCGCCAGCAGCGCAGCGCGGGCGCGGGCATCGCGCGCCAGCAGGCGCGTGCCCGGCACCGGCGTGAACGGCACCGCGACCAGCGCCTTGGGGTAGTACGCCAGCCCGTGCTCGGCGTAGGCGTTGGCCCAGGCCCAGTCGAACACGTATTCGCCGTACGAGTGGTCCTTCAGGTACAGCGCGCAGGCCGCGTGCAGCTGGCCGCCGCTCGACAGCGTGACGAAACGCGGGGTCCATCCGGTGTGCGCGCAGGCGCTGCGGCTGGCCTCGAGCGCAGCCAGGTATTCGTGGCATAGGAAGGGCGAAGCGTGCTCCTGCCGGGCCACCAGATCGTTCCAGGCGCGGGCGTCCAGCTGGGATGCTGCGCTCAGGACCTTGCTGACATAATCGTCCGGGTCGTTCCTCACTGGCGGTTCATGGCTCTCAAGATTTCCATCGCCCAGCTCAACTTCATGGTCGGCGATACGGCCGGCAATGCGCAGAAGATCGTGGCCGCCGCCAGGGCCGCCTACGAGCAGGGCGCCCGGCTGGTGCTCACGCCCGAGCAGTCGGTCTGCGGCTATCCGGCCGAGGACCTGCTGCTGCGGCCGGCGTTCGTCGCCGCCTGCGATGATGCCGTGAAACAGGTGGCCCGCGAGCTGGCGGGGTTGAAGGGCCTGCACGTCGTCGTCGGTCATCCGATGGGCGGCGACGTCCGGTCGAAATCGGTCCAGGTGCAGCGGCGCTTCAATGCGGCCAGCGTGGTGAGCGAGGGCCGGGTGCTGGAAACCTATGCCAAGCGCGAGCTGCCCAACTACCAGGTGTTCGACGAGCGCCGTTATTTCACGCCCGGGCAGGGGACCTGCGTGTTCCAGGTGGAAGGCGTCAGCGTCGGCCTGCTGATCTGCGAGGACGCCTGGTTCGAAGAGCCGGCGCTGCTGGCCAAGGAGGGCGGCGCCGAGTTGCTGGCGGTCATCAACGCGTCGCCGTTCCACGTCGGCAAGGGCGGCGAGCGGGTGGCCCGCATGGCCGAGCGCGCGCGGGCCGTCGGGCTGCCCCTGGTGTACGCCCACTCGGTCGGCGGGCAGGACGAGATCGTGTTCGACGGCGCCTCGTTCGCCGTCGATGCAGCCGGCACGCTGGTGGCGCGGGCACCGGCATTCCAGGAGGGCGTTTTCACGCTCGAGGCGCAGCGTCCGGCGCCGACCGGACCCCTGAGGCTGGGCGGAGCGGTGGCGCCCGAGCGTTCGCCCGAGGCCGACCTGTGGGACGCCTTGGTGCTGGGGGTGCGCGACTACATCGGCAAGAACGGCTTCCCGGGCGTGCTGCTGGGGCTGTCGGGCGGCATCGACTCGGCGCTGGTGCTGGCGGTCGCCGTGGACGCGCTCGGCCGCGACAAGGTGCGCGCCGTGATGATGCCTTCGCCCTACACGGCCGACATCTCGTGGATCGACGCGCGCGAGATGGCGTCGCGGCTGGGCGTGCGCTACGACGAGATCTCGATCGTGCCGCAATTCGAGGCGTTTCGCGCCGCGCTGGCCGGCGAATTCCAGGGACTGCCCGAGGACACGACCGAAGAGAACATCCAGGCCCGCATCCGCGGCGTGCTGCTGATGGCCTTGTCCAACAAGTTCGGCAGCATCGTGCTGACCACCGGCAACAAGAGCGAGATGGCCACCGGCTACTGCACGCTGTACGGCGACATGGCCGGGGGCTTCGCCGTGATCAAGGACCTGCTCAAGACCACCGTGTTCCGGCTGGCCCGCTGGCGCAACGCCAACGATCCGTACGGCACCGGCGCCAACCCGATTCCCGAGCGCATCATCACGCGCCCGCCCAGCGCCGAGCTGCGGCCCGACCAGACCGACCAGGACAGCCTGCCGCCCTACGAGATCCTGGATGCCATCCTCGAGCGCTACATGGAGGACGACCAGGGCATCGAGGAGATCATCGCGGCCGGCTTCGATCGCGCCGTGGTGGAGCGGGTGGCGCGACTGCTCCGCGTCAACGAGTACAAGCGGCGGCAGGCGCCGGTGGGCATCCGGGTGACGCACCGCAGCTTCGGCAAGGACTGGCGCTACCCGATCACCGGCCGCTTCAGGCTGTGAGCGCGGGCGCCGGCTTGCGCCCCGGCGAATGGCGCTATCCTATGGGGTCGCCCATCCATCGCCCGACAACACTGGACCTTCCATGAAGCAGATCACCGCCGTCGTCAAGCCGTTCAAGCTGGAGGAGGTGCGCGAAGCACTGGCCGAATGCGGCGTGACCGGTCTCACCGTCACCGAGGTCAAGGGCTTCGGCCGGCAGAAGGGCCACACCGAGCTCTATCGCGGCGCCGAATACGTGGTGGATTTCCTGCCCAAGGTGAAGGTGGAAGTGGTTGTCAAGGACGACGACGTGGAGCGCTGCGTCGACGCGATCGTCAAGGCCGCGCGCACCGGCAAGATCGGCGACGGCAAGATCTTCATCACCAGCATCGAGCGCGTCGTGCGCATCCGCACCGGCGAAACCGACGAATCGGCGATCTGACCGGCGCCGCCGGGCCCGGGTCAGATCTCGGACAGGTCCGCCATTCCCGTGCGGGTGGTGGCGGACTGCGCCAGCTCCTCCAGCAGCGCCGGCGCGTCGGTGCCTACGCGCACCAGGTCCATCTGCCAGTCGTTCATGTAGCCGAGCCGCACGGTGGAGTCCAGGAAGGCGAGCAGCGGGTCGAAATAGCCCTGCGCGTTGAGCAGGCCCACCGGCTTGTCGTGGTAGCCCAGCTGGCGCCACGTCCACACCTCGAACAGTTCCTCCAGCGTGCCGATCCCGCCGGGCAGGGCGAGGAAGGCATCGGCGCGCTCGGCCATCATCCGCTTGCGGTCGTGCATGTTGTCGACCACGTGCAGCTCGGTGCAGTCGAGCTTGGCGAACTCGCGATCCACCAGGGCGTGCGGGATCACGCCCACGACCCGGCCGCCGGCTTCCAGCGTGGCGTCGGCCAGCACGCCCATCAGGCCGTTGTTGCCGCCGCCGTAGACCAGCTGGCCCTGGTGGGCGCCGATCCAGTGGCCGACCTGCTCTGCCAGTTCGACGAAGGCGGGCACGCCGCCCATGCGCGAGCCGCAGTACACGCACAGGGAAAAGCCGGGCCTCATGCAAAAAACCTCTGGTGGATGGCGGCGATCCAGATCGCTCCGGCGAGCACCACGGTCAGCAGCACGGCGGCACTGCCCATGTCCTTGGCGCGCTTGGACTGGGCGTGCCATTCCGGCCCGATCCGGTCGATGGCGGACTCGACCGCGGTGTTGAGCAGCTCGACGATCATCAGCAGCACCACGCTGCCGGCCAGCAAGGCGACTTCCACCCAGGTGCGGCCCAGCCAGAAGGCCAAGGGCACCAGCACCGCCGCGGCCAGCGCTTCGCTGCGGAACGCGGCCTCGCCCCAGCCGGCGCGCAGCCCGGCGAGCGAAAAACCGGTGGCGTGCCACAGGCGGGTGAGGCCGGTGCGCTGCTTCTGCTGGCTGGCGGGCGATGCCAGTTCGGTATAGGGCATGGTCGGATTGTGGCGCAGCGTGCGCCCTCAGGCGCCGGCGGGAACGAGGCGGGTGCCGGCCAGCGCGTCGTGCCAGAACTGGCGCTGCGGATGCAACCGGCTCAGCAGGGCCCAGCAGATCACCCAGCCGGCGAGCACGAGCGCGGCGCGCGGGGTGGTCACCCGCGCCAGGGCCAGGACGGCCAGCGGCGGCAGGAACCAGGCCCAGCTGCACAGGTAGCGCAGCAGGGCGCGGCCCTGGTTCAATGGCCGGCCGGCCGCGTCGACGACGCGGATCTTCCAGGTCTTCATGGCCAGGGTCTGGCCCCTGACCCAGAACCAGGCGAAGTAGATGCCGAACACGACGAACAGGAAGGCCTGCAGCAAGGGCCGGCGGGTGTCCATGGCGTCGCGCACCTGCGCCAGGGCGCTGAACAGCCAGCCGGCGATGAAGACCACCGCGAACAGCAGCACGCCTTCGTAGGTCCAGCAGGCCATGCGGCGCAGCAGCGGCGGCGCCATGAGCGCAGCGGCGGCAGCGGGTGCCGCGGCGGGAGTGGCCATCGACGGGTCAGCCCGACCGGCCGGCGGCGGAGGCCGCGGGCGCCGCCGGTGCGGCGGGTGCCGTGGCCGGGCCGGCAGGTCCCGGCGTGGGCGCTGAGGAAGCCGCTCGGGGGCCGGCCAGCACGGCCCTCGACGCCGGCGACCGCGGCTTGGGCACCTTGGCCAGCTTGTCTTGCGGCACGGGCCTGATGGCTGCGGCGGTGTCGGGCGGCTTGGCGGCCGAAGCGGCGGTAGCGGCCAGCTTGCGTTTTTCTTCCGGCGGCAACGCCTGGTAGGCCTCCCACTTGGCCTTTTTCTCGTCGGCAGTCAGTTCCTTGGTCCCGGCGAAATTCAGGCGCGCGCGCGACCGCTGCTGGGCACTGAGGCCGGCCCACTCCGTCATGCGGCTGTGCAGCTTGCCCTGCTCGTCGGCCGACAGTTTCGGGAAATTGTGCGACAGCGCCTGCCACTTGCGTTTCTGGGCCGCGCTCAAGGTGTTCCAGGTACCGGCCAGCGGTGCCAGTGCCTGCTGCTCGGCCGCGCTCAGCTCGGTCCACAACGGCGCGGTCACCTGCTTGCCGTTGGGCCTGGGCTTGGCCGCCGATGCGCGCGCGGCGCTGGCTGCTGGGCCGGGCGCGGACGCCGAGAGGGCAGGCAGCGGCGCTGCCGGGGGTGCCGGAGGCAGTTGGGCGCCGGCCAGGGCGGACGCGGCCAGCACGGCCGCCGCAGTGCCGGCGCGGCCGACGGCGCGCCAACGGTGCAACAGGCATGAAACCACCGCAGGGCGCTGCATCGGCTGGGCGTCAGCGGCCGGACTTGAGGAATTGGACGAAGCCAGGATCGGCGTAGGCCGACGGCGGCAGGTCGTCGGTGAGCAGCGCGGCATCGACCTCGGCGACCTCGCTGGCCCGGCGCTCGTTCATCACGCTGTTGATCAGGACCAGACCGCTGACGAGCGCCACCAGGGGCAGCACGGTGCCGATCTGCTGCCAGAGGCCGAAGCGGCCGAGGGACACCGCGCCGGCGTGGCCGTTGGCCACCACCGACGGCGCCGTGGCCTCGGCCTTGCGCTGGGCCAGCGCCTGCACCCGGGCGGCGCGCAGCCGCTCGGTGACGTGGTAGGGAAGCTCGGCAGTGCCGGCAGACAAGCGCCTGCCGACAGCGCGCCCGAACTGCTCCTGCAGCACGGACCCGGTGATTTCAATCGTCGTCATGGTTGTATACCCTTTGCCTTCAGCGCCTTGCTGAGGGCCGCGACCGCCCGCGAGCAGTGGGTTTTGACACTGCCTTCGGAGCAGCCCATGGCCGCCGCCGTTTCGGCCACGTCCATGTCCTCCCAGTAACGCATCAGAAACGCTTCCCGTTGACGCGCCGGCAGTTCCTGGATCTGCGCCTCGATCTCCCGGAAGATCTGGGCGCGGCGGGTCGCATCCTCGGCGCTCTCACCCTGCTGTGAGCCTTCGCCCAGGTCAAAAGTTTCCAGCAGATCGAATTCGGCGTCCTCGGTCGAGGCCTCGAACTCGCTCATGTTGGAGAACAGGGCGTTGCGGGTCTTCTGGCGGCGGAACCAGTCCAGCGTGCAGTTGGACAGGATCCGCTGGAACAGCATGGGCAGCTCGCCCGGCGGCTTGTCCCCGTAGTGCTCGGCCAGCTTCATCATGGCGTCCTGCACGATGTCCAGCGCCGCTTCCTCGTCGCGGACATGGTAGACCGAGCGCTTGAATGCTCGCTTTTCGACGCTCCTGAGGAAGTCGGACAGTTCTTGTTCGGTGGCCAAGGAGTCGGACCTGGGGCTGGGAAGGGCCGTCAGCGGCGCCGGATGCGGCTGCCGGACGGTCGGGCAACATGAAATTATCGCACTGCAGGGCGGACCCTCTTGCGAAACGCTCGTGTTGCAGTGCGATAATGCGCCTGCACATCAAAAGGCAAACGAGCCCGGATCCGGCGGTGAAGCATCCGTCCATGGTCCGAGGTTCTAAGTCCCGAGGCGGCTTCACGAGAGCGCGCTGCAGGGGCACCCAAGGTTTTTCGTCAGAGAAATTCGCAAAGGTTGATCATGGAAATCTCCAAGGCCGAACTCAAGTCCGCCGCCGCGGCCGGCGACCGGGCGCCCGAACTGCGCGGCGCCGAAATCCTCGTGAAGGCCCTGCAGGCCGAGAACGTCCGGTACGTCTGGGGCTACCCGGGCGGCGCCGTCCTGCACATCTACGACGCCCTGTACAAGCAGGACACCATCCAGCACGTGCTGGTGCGCCACGAGCAGGCGGCCGTGCACGCGGCCGATGGCTACGCGCGCGCCACCGGCGACGTGGGCGTGGCGCTCGTCACGTCCGGGCCCGGGGTGACCAACGCCGTCACCGGCATCGCCACCGCCTACATGGACAGCATCCCGATGGTGATCGTCACGGGACAGGTCCCGACGGCCGCGATCGGCCTGGACGCCTTCCAGGAGTGCGACGCCGTCGGCATCACGCGCCCGATCGTCAAGCACAACTTCCTGGTCAAGGACGTGCGCGACCTGGCCGCGGTGATGAAGAAGGCCTTCCACATCGCGCGCAGCGGCCGGCCGGGCCCGGTGGTGGTCGACATCCCGAAGGACGTCTCGTTCAACCGCACCGCCTACGTGCCGCAGCCCGAGAAGGTGGAGATGCGCTCGTACAACCCGGTGCGCAAGGGCCACGGCGGCCAGATCCGCAAGGCGCTGCAACTGCTGCTGTCGGCCAAGCGGCCGTACATCTACACCGGCGGCGGCGTGGTGCTGTCGAACGCCTCGGCCGAATTGCGCCAGCTGGTGGACCTGCTCGGCTTCCCGGTCACCAACACGCTGATGGGCCTGGGTGCCTATCCGGGCACCGATCCGAAGTTCCTCGGCATGCTGGGCATGCACGGCACGCTCGAGGCCAACAACGCGATGCAGAACTGCGACGTGCTGCTGGCCGTGGGCGCGCGGTTCGACGACCGCGTGATCGGCAACCCGAAGCACTTCGCCCAGAACGAACGCAAGATCATCCACATCGACGTGGACCCCTCCAGCATCTCCAAGCGGGTGCGGGTGGACATCCCGATCGTGGGCGACGTCAAGGAGGTGCTCAGCGAGCTGATCGCCATGATCCGGGAGGGCGGCACCGGCCCCGACGCCGCGGCGCTGGCCGCCTGGTGGGACACGATCGAGGGCTGGCGCAAGCGCGACTGCCTGCGCTACGACCGGGGCAACAAGGACGTGATCAAGCCGCAGCACGTGGTCGAGACGCTGTGGAACCTGACCCGGGACGCCGACGCGTACATCACGTCCGACGTCGGCCAGCACCAGATGTGGGCGGCGCAGTACTACAAGTTCCGCGAACCCAGGCGCTGGATCAATTCCGGCGGCCTGGGCACCATGGGCGTGGGCATTCCGTACGCCATGGGCATCAAGCTGGCCCGCCCCGACGCCGAGGTGTACACGATCACCGGCGAAGGCTCGGTGCAGATGTGCATCCAGGAGCTGTCAACCTGCCTGCAGTACAACACGCCGATCAAGATCGTCTCGCTGAACAATCGTTACCTGGGCATGGTGCGGCAGTGGCAGGAACTCGATTACGAGGGGCGCTACAGCCACAGCTACATGGATGCGCTGCCCAACTTCGTGAAGCTGGCCGAGGCGTACGGGCACGTCGGCATGCTGATTGAGCATGCGCGCGACGTGGAGCCGGCGCTGCGCGAGGCGCGCAAGCTGAAGGACCGGACGGTGTTCATGGACTTCCGCACCGACCCGACCGAGAACGTCTTCCCCATGGTGAAGGCCGGCAAGGGCATCACCGAAATGCTCCTCGGAAGCGAAGACCTTTGAGCCGTACCCAACCCAACAGCCGAACGCAGAGGACGCGAAGAAACGCAGAGGACGCAGAAGAGACAACCCAAGATTCCTTTTCGGATTCTTCTGCGTCCTCTGCGTAACCTCTGCGCCCTCTGCGTTCGGCTGCTGGGTTTTCCCGAACGAACCGAAGACGAATCTATTGGCTGCCGAGCCGCGCGGTTACCGCCGCGCGGGGAGGGCACCGAAAAGAGGAATCACACATGAAACACATCATCGCCGTCCTGCTGGAGAACGAACCCGGTGCGCTCTCCCGCGTCGTTGGACTGTTCTCCGCCCGCGGCTACAACATCGAGTCGCTGACGGTCGCCCCGACCGAGGACGCATCGCTGTCGCGCATGACGATCCAGACCACCGGGTCGGACGACGTCATCGAGCAGATCACCAAGCACCTGAACCGCCTGATCGAGGTGGTCAAGGTCGTCGACCTGACCGAAGGCGCCTACACCGAGCGCGAGCTCATGATGGTGAAGGTGCGCGCCGTCGGCAAGGAGCGCGAGGAGATGAAGCGCATGGCGGACATCTTCCGCGGGCGCATCATCGACGTCACGGAGAAGAGCTACACGATCGAGCTGACGGGCAACCAGAGCAAGAACGACGCGTTCCTGGAGGCGATCGACCGCACCGCCATCCTGGAGACGGTGCGCACCGGCGCCAGCGGCATCGGCCGCGGCGAGCGCATCCTGCGCGTGTGAACTGCAGTTCCCGTCCGCCGCCCGCCAGCGGGCTGCGCGGACGGGTTTCATTCGGGGCTCAGCCGCTGCCCGTTCGGGCTGAGCTTGTCGAAGCCCCCGCTCGCGCGGGGGAGTGTGTTGAGCCCTTCGACAGGCTCAGGGCGAACGGCAACAACCGCACTTGGTGCAAACGGAGAAAACCATGAAGGTCTATTACGACAAGGACTGCGACCTGAGCCTGATCAAGGGCAAGACGGTCGCCATCATCGGCTACGGTTCGCAGGGCCATGCGCACGCGCAGAACCTCAATGACAGCGGCGTGAAGGTCGTCGTCGGTCTGCGCAAGGGCGGCGCGAGCTGGCCGAAGGTCGAGAAGGCGGGTCTGAAGGTCGCCGAAGTGGCGCAGGCCGTGAAGTCCGCCGACGTGGTGATGATCCTGCTGCCCGACGAGCAGATCGCCAGCGTCTACAGCAACGAGGTCGAGCCCAACATCCGCCAGGGCGCCTCGCTGGCCTTCGCCCACGGCTTCAATGTGCACTACGGCCAGGTCGTGCCGCGCGCCGACCTGGACGTGTGGATGGTGGCGCCCAAGGCGCCGGGCCACACCGTGCGCAGCACCTACGCCCAGGGCGGCGGCGTGCCGCACCTGGTGGCGGTGCACCAGGACAAGAGCGGCAAGGCGCGCGACCTGGCGCTGTCGTACGCGATGGCCAACGGCGGCGGCAAGGCCGGCATCATCGAGACCAACTTCCGCGAGGAAACCGAGACCGACCTGTTCGGCGAGCAGGCCGTGCTGTGCGGCGGCACCGTGGAGCTGATCAAGGCCGGCTTCGAGACGCTGGTGGAAGCCGGCTACGCGCCCGAGATGGCGTACTTCGAGTGCCTGCACGAGCTCAAGCTGATCGTGGACCTGATCTACGAGGGCGGCATCGCCAACATGAATTACTCGATCTCGAACAACGCGGAGTACGGCGAGTACGTCACGGGCCCGAAGATCGTCAACGCGCAGACCAAGGAGATCATGCGCCAGGCCCTGCGCGACATCCAGACCGGCGAATACGCCAAGAGCTTCATCCTGGAGAACCGTGCCGGCGCACCGACGCTGCAGTCGCGCCGCCGCCTGATGGCCGAGCACCAGATCGAGGTGGTCGGCGAGAAGCTGCGCGCCATGATGCCCTGGATCAAGGCCAACAAGCTGGTCGACAAGAGCCGCAACTGACGTCCCCGGGGCGAAAGGATTGAGCAGGGGCCGCCGCTGGGCGGCCCTTGCTTTTGCTCTTACACTTTCCGCATGCAACCCGGCATCGATCACCCCTCCGCCACGCCCGAAGGCATCGTGCTGCGCAAGCGGCGCAAGGGGATCTACATCCTGCCCAACCTGTTCACGCTCGCGGCGCTGTTCGGCGGCTTCTACGCGATCGTGATGGCCATGAACCTGCGCTTCGACCTGGCGGCGATCGGTGTCTTCGCCGCGATGATCCTCGACAGCCTGGACGGGCGCGTGGCGCGCATGACCAACACGCAGAGCGCCTTCGGCGAGCAGATGGATTCGCTGTCGGACATGGTTTCGTTCGGCGCCGCCCCGGCGCTGATCGCCTACGAATGGGCGCTCAAGGGGCTGGGCCGCTGGGGCTGGGTGGCCGCCTTCGTGTACTGCGCCTGCGCCGCGCTGCGGCTGGCGCGCTTCAACGTCAACACCGGCGTGGTCGACAAGCGCTATTTCCAGGGCCTGCCGTCTCCGGCGGCGGCCGCCCTGGTCACGGGCCTGATCTGGGTGATGAACGACCTGGGCTGGCCCGGCGCCGAACTGTCGTGGGTGATGTTCGCGGTGTCGCTGTACGCCGGCCTCACCATGGTGACCAACGTGCCGTTCTACAGCTTCAAGGACCTGCACATGAAGCGCAGCGTGCCGTTCGCCGCGATCGTGCTGATCGCGCTGATCATCGCCGTGATCAACATCCACCCGCCGCTCGTGCTGTTCGCCGTGTTCGTGATCTACAGCCTGAGCGGCTACGCGGTGTACGGCTGGCGCAAGGCCAAGGGGCAGCACACCAGCGTGATCAGCACCTCGACCGACGAGCCCGACGAGCGGGGGCTGCACAAGTGAGCCGCGCCTGTGCTACAGTGCGGCGCATGTCCCTGATTTCGCTGGCCCTACTGCTATCCCCCCACGGGCGGAGACGGTAGCGCACGCGTACACCTGTTCAACGGCCCGTTTGCACCAGCAGCGGGCCGTTTGCTTTTGGGGGCTGCCGGTTCACCGAACCTGACGAGAAAAGACCATGTTGAAGAACCCTGCCAGCAAGTACCGGCCCTTCGCGCCGGTGCGCCTCGCCGACCGGACCTGGCCCGACGCCGTGCTGGCGCGCGCGCCGGTGTGGTGCAGCGTCGACCTGCGTGACGGCAACCAGGCCCTGATCGAGCCGATGGACGTCGAGCGCAAGCTGCGCCTGTTCAGGACGCTGGTGGACATCGGGTTCAAGGAGATCGAGGTCGGCTTCCCGTCGGCCTCGCAGACCGAGTACGACTTCGTGCGGCGGCTGATCGACGAGGACCTGGTGCCCGAGGACGTGACGATCCAGGTGCTGACCCAGGCGCGCGAGCCGCTGATCCGCCGCACCTTCGAGGCCATGGAGGGCGCCAGGCGCGTGATCGTGCACCTGTACAACGCCACGGCGCCGGTGATGCGCAAGGTGGTGCTGGGCCTGGACGAGGCCGGCATCGTCGAATTGGCGACCAGCCAGGCGCGACTGCTGCGCGACATCGCGGCGGAACACCCGGGCACCGAGTGGATCTTCGAGTACTCGCCCGAGATGTTCTCCAGCACCGAGCTGGAATTTTCCCGCCGGGTGGTCGACGCCGTCACCGAGGTCTGGCAGCCGACGCCGGCGCGCAAGTGCATCGTCAACCTGCCCTCGACGGTGGAGCACTCCACGCCCAACATCTTCGCCGACATGATCGAGTGGATGCACCGCCACCTGGCGCGCCGCGACGCGATCGTGCTGTCGGTCCATCCGCACAACGACCGCGGCACCGGCACGGCCGCTGGCGAGTTTGCGTTGATGGCGGGGGCCGACCGGCTGGAAGGCTGCCTGTTCGGCGGCGGCGAGCGTACCGGCAACCTGGACCTGGTCACCGTCGCCCTGAACCTCTATTCGCAGGGGGTGCACCCGGGCCTGGACTTCTCCGACATCGACGAGATCCGGCGCACCGTGGAGCACTGCACGCAGATCGCGGTGCATCCGCGCCATCCCTACGCCGGCGACCTGGTCTACACCTCGTTCTCGGGCTCGCACCAGGACGCGATCAAGAAGGCCTTCGCCGCACGCCGGGCGGACGCCGCCTGGGAAATGCCGTACCTGCCGCTCGATCCGAAGGACCTGGGGCGCAGCTACGAGGCCGTGATCCGCGTCAACAGCCAGTCCGGCAAGGGCGGCATCTCGTACCTGCTGGAAAGCGAGTACGGGCTGGAGCTGCCGCGCCGGCTGCAGATCGAGTTCAGCCAGGTGGTGCAGGGCGTCATGGACGCCACCGGCAAGGAGCTGACGGCGCAGGACCTGTTCGCGCTGTTCGAACGCGAATACGGCGCGCGGGGCATCCCGGCGCCGCAGCACCAGGTGGAAGAGATGACCGGGGGCGCCGTGCGCCTGTCGGCCGAACTGCAGCTGGATGGCCGGAAGCTGGCACTGCAGGGCGCCGGCAACGGTCCGATCGACGCCTTCGTCCAGGCTTTCAGCCAGGCTCGCGGCACGCCGATCCGGGTGCTCGACTACCATGAGCACTCCATCGGTGCCGGCGCCAACGCGCAGGCCGTGGCCTATCTCGAACTGCGCGTCGGCGAACGCACGCTGTTCGGCGTCGGCATCGACCCGAACATCGTGTCGGCCTCGCTCAAGGCCATCGTCTCGGGCGCGCAGCGGGCGCAGGCGCGGCAACAGGCGCCGGGCCACCATTTCATCCCGGCGGCGGCGAAATAAGGACAGTCACATGGCAGACCAGCTGATCATCTTCGACACCACCCTGCGCGACGGCGAGCAGTCGCCAGGCGCCTCGATGACCCGCGACGAGAAGCTGCGCATCGCCCGCCAGCTCGAGCGCCTGAAGGTCGACGTGATCGAGGCCGGGTTCGCCGCCAGTTCCAACGGCGACTTCGAGGCGGTGCAGACGATCGCGAATGCGATCAAGGACTCCACCGTCTGCTCGCTGTCGCGCGCCAACGACCGAGACATCGCGCGCGCCGCCGAGGCCATCAAGGGGGCCGCTCGCGGGCGCATCCACACGTTCATCGCCACGTCGCCGCTGCACATGGAAAAGAAGCTGCGGATGACGCCCGAGCAGGTGCTGGAGCAGGCGAAGCAGTCGGTGCGCTTCGCTCGCAACCTGTGCGGGGACATCGAGTTCTCGCCCGAGGACGGCTATCGCAGCGAGATCGACTTCCTGTGCCGGGTGCTGGAGACGGTGATCGCCGAGGGCGCCACCACGATCAACGTGCCCGACACCGTCGGCTACGCGGTGCCCGAGCTGTACGGCAACTTCATCCGGACGCTGCGCGAGCGCGTGCCCAACTCGGACAAGGCCATCTGGTCGGTGCATTGCCACAACGACCTGGGCATGGCAGTGGCCAATTCGCTGGCCGGCGTCAAGATCGGCGGCGCCCGCCAGGTCGAATGCACGATCAACGGCCTGGGCGAGCGGGCCGGCAACTGCTCGCTGGAAGAGGTGGTGATGGCCGTCAAGACGCGCCGCGACTACTTCGACCTCGAGGTGGGGATCGACACCAAGCATATCGTCGCGGCCAGCCGGATGGTCAGCCAGACCACCGGTTTCGTGGTCCAGCCCAACAAGGCCGTGGTCGGCGCCAATGCCTTCGCCCACGCCAGCGGGATCCACCAGGACGGCGTGCTCAAGGCGCGCGACACCTACGAGATCATGCGGGCCGAGGACGTGGGCTGGAGCGCCAACAAGATCGTGCTGGGCAAGCTGTCGGGCCGCAACGCCTTCAAGCAGCGCCTGCAGGAGCTGGGCGTGGCGCTGGACAGCGAGGCCGACGTCAACGCCGCCTTCGCCAAGTTCAAGGAACTGGCCGACCGCAAGAGCGAGATCTTCGACGAGGACATCCTGGCGCTGGTGGCCGACGAGGCCGTGACGCACGAGCACGAGCACTTTGGTTTCGTCTCGTTGGCCCAGCACAGCGAGACCGGCGAGCGCCCGCACGCCGTGATCGTCTTCACGGCAGGTGGTAAGGAAGTGAAAGGCGAAGCCGACGGCAACGGTCCGGTCGATGCTTCCCTCAAGGCGATCGAAGCCATCGTCAGGAGCGGTGCGGAAATGGTGCTGTATTCGGTCAACGCCATCAGCGGATCGACCGAAAGCCAGGGCGAAGTCACGGTGCGCCTGCAGAACTCCGGCCGCGTGGTGAACGGCGTCGGGGCCGACCCGGACATCATCGTCGCCTCGGCCAAGGCGTATCTGGCTGCTCTCAACAAGTTACAAAGCAAGGCCGACCGCGTCGCAGCTCAAGGGTAAGGCTTCGTATAATTGCTGTGTCATCTGAGGAAAGTTACACAAGTCATTGATCTTGCGTATCTTTTTCAGATCTCGTAAACTCCCGGTCGGATTGCAGCGTTTCAGGAGTTTTATCGATGCAGCTCACCGCCCTCACGATGCGAAAGCCCTGGACCATGTTCCTTCCCGCCATCGCCGTGGCGGTGCTGCTGGCGGGGTTGGCGCCTGCGACGGTGGACGCCGCGCCGCGCAAGGCCAAGGCCGTCAGCGCCAAGAAGGCCACCGTCGCCAAGAAGCGCGTGGCCCGCAGCTTCGCCCGGGGCCGGGCTGCCGCGCCCGCGATTGCCGCGCGTCCTTCCTTCGGCCAGCTGGCCGGACTGCATGCGGCCGGTGACCAGCTCGATCTCAAGTCCAGCGTGGCGCTGGTGATCGACCAGGACACGCAGGAAGTGCTGCTGTCCAAGAACGACTCGGCGGTGCTGCCGATCGCTTCCATCACCAAGCTGATGACGGGCCTGCTGGTGAGCGAGGCCCGCTTGCCGATGGACGAGCTGATCACGATCACGCAGGACGACGTCGACACCGAGAAATTCACCGGCTCTCGCCTGCGCGTGGGCGCCACGCTCAGCCGCGGAGAGCTGATGCACCTGGCCCTGATGTCCAGCGAGAACCGCGCCGCGCACGCGCTGGGCCGCACCTATCCGGGCGGCTTGCAGGGCTTCGTGTCGCTGATGAACGCCAAGGCCAGGATGCTGGGCATGAAGGACACCCGCTATGTCGAGCCCACCGGCCTGTCGAGCAAGAACCAGTCGAGCGCACATGACCTGGCCACGCTGGTCAAGGCCGCCTACGAGGATCCGTTGCTGCGCGAGCTGAGCACCTCGCCGGAACACCAGGTGGCCGTGGGCAACCGCACGCTGCAGTACCGCACCACCAACCGGCTGGTGAAGAACCCGGCCTGGGAAATCGGCCTGCAGAAGACGGGCTACATCGCCGAAGCCGGCCAATGCCTGGTGATGCAGGCCAGGATCGCCGGCCGCAAGCTGATCATGGTGTTCCTGGACTCGGCCGGCAAGCTGAGCCGCATCGGTGATGCCGAGCGGGTGCGCCGCTGGGTCGAATCGCGACCGGCCCTGACCAGTCCGCTGAAGGCGGGCAACGGCTAGGGGCTAGGGAGCTCCGGCTTTCGCCTCAGGCCGCCGCGCGCTGCGGCGCCGGCTTGTGGCCCAGCGCGTGCGAGATCTCGTGCGCCGTGGTCTGCAGCTTGGCGGCCCAGCCCTCGTCCAGCCGGTCGGCCGGTGCCGAGATCGACAGCCCCGCCACCAGCTTGTTCTGGTCGTCGTAGATACCGGCGGCCATGCAGCGCACCCCCAGCTCGAGCTCTTCGTTGTCGCGGGCCAGCCCGTACTGCCGTGTCTTGGACAGCTCGCGTTCCAGCACCGGCAGCTGGGTGATGCTGTTCTTGGTGTGGCCGGGCAGCCCAGTGCGGGCTGCATAGGCACGCACGCGCTGGGCCTCGTCGGCCGCCAGGAACAGCTTGCCCGTGGAGGTCAGGTGCAGCGGCGCGCGGCCCCCGATGGCGCGCACCACCTGCATGCCCGAGCGCTCGCTGTACGCGCGCTCGATGTACACGATCTCGTCGCCCTGCCGCATCGAAAGGTTCACCGGCTGCTGGATCAGCTTGTGCAACTCGCGCATCGGCCCGAGCGCCGCATCGCGCACGTTCAGCCGCTGCTTGACCAGATTGCCCAGCTCCAGCAGGCGCATGCCCAGCCGGTAGCTGCCGGCTTCCGGCCGGTCGACGAAGCGGCCGCTGGCCAGGTCGTTCAGGATGCGATGGGTGGTGGACGGATGCAGGCCGGTCTTCTCGCTGATCTCCTTGAGGGAGATGGCGTCTTCGCGGGAAGCCAGGACATCGATCAGGGCGAACATGCGTTCGATCACCTGGATGGTGGGCGTGGTGTGGGCCCCGGGCTCCGACTTTCTCATGGCAAATGCTCAGGAAGGAACTGGTGCGATTTTATCTTATGAAATGACGCCGCACCAGTGCGGCGGGCCGTCTCAGCCGGCCAGATGCCCTGCGCTGGGGCGCCAGTGGCCATCGAGCAACACTTCACTGGGCGAGAACCGCGACTTGTAGTTCATCTTCGGGCTCTGGCCGATCCAGTAGCCCAGGTAGACATGCGGCAGATGCAGCCGCCTGGCCTGGTCGATCTGCCACAGCACGCTGTAGGTGCCGTAACTGGCCGCCGCATCCGGCTCGTAGAAGGTGTAGACGGCCGAGAGGCCGTCGTTGAGCACGTCCAGGATCGACACCATGCGCAGCAGGCCGCCGCCGTCGGGCGCCGGCTCGCGGAATTCGACCAGCCGCGAGTTCACGCGGCTTTGCAGCAGGAACTGGGTGTACTGGTCGATGCTGTCGTGGTCCATGCCGCCGCCGGCGTGGCGCCCGGTCTGGTAGCGCAGGTACAGGTGGTAGTGCTCGGGCACGAAGCACAGCTTGAGGACCCGCGCCTGCAGGTTGCCGTGCCGGGTCCACGCCCGGCGCTGGCTGCGATCCGGCTGGAAACGCTCGGCCAGCACGCGCAACGGCACGCAGGCGCGGCAGCCGTCGCAGTACGGCCGGTAGGTGAACATGCCGCTGCGGCGAAAGCCGTTGGTCACCAGGTCCGAGTACGCGTCGTTGTGGATCAGATGGCTCGGCGTGGCCACCTGCGACCGCGCCTGCTGGCCCGGCAGGTAGCTGCACGGGTAGGGTGCCGTCGCGTAGAACTGCAGGGTCTGGAGCGGCAGGTCCTTGAGGTGTGTCACGCTGTCGTCTTGGGCGGCAGGAGTTGAGACCAGTATACGGGGTCGAAGTGCCAGGGCGGCGCGGCGCGGACGGTGTTGCGCGCCACCTGAGCCACGAAGTCGGCGCGGGCAATCTCGCGTGCGCCCAGCGAGGCCAGGTGCGCAGTGTTCTGCTGGCAGTCGATCAGGCCGATCCCGTGCGTCCGGCAGAACGCCACCAGTGCGGCCAGCGCAATCTTGGAGCCGTCGGGCACGCGGGTGAACATCGATTCCCCGAACACGGCGCGGCCGATCGCCACGCAGTACAGGCCCGCTTCCAGCCGGCCGTTGATCCAGGTTTCGACGCTGTGGGCGAAGCCGGCGCGATGGAACGCCTCGTAGGCCCTGACCATGCGCGGCACGATCCAGGTGCCCGACTGGCCGGGCCGCTCGCTGCCGGCGCAGGCGCGGATGACGGCGGAAAAGTCGCTGTCGATGCGCAGCTCGCAGCGCGGGTCGGCGATGAATTTCTCAAGCGTCTTGCGCAAGGACCGATGCAACTTGAGTTCGTCGGTGAACAGCACCATGCGCGGGTCGGTGCTCCACCACAGGATCGGCTGGCCGGTGCTGAACCAGGGAAAGATGCCGCAGCTGTAGGCGCGATGCAGGCTGTCCACGTCCAGCGCGCCGCCAGCCGCCAGCAGGCCGGGCGCGGGCTGCCCCTCGCCCCAGGCGGTGGAGACATCGGGAAACGGTTCGCCGGCGTCGAGCCAGGGCAGGTTCATGGTGGCTCTTTCCGATGGATCCGGGGCAAGTATGCCGGACCGCAGGGGCCCTCGTGGGCGCGGGCGGGCAGACCGCATCTTGCGACAGGTCAAGGACTTGTAACAGGAATTGCGCGCAAGATGGCGCCCCTCAAACCCGCCGACTGCCGGAACGTCCTTTTGCGGCGCCCGTTCCCCGGCGGTCCCAGCGGTTCAGCCGCAGCACGTCGTTCACGCGCCCCTGGTGCAGGGGCCGCGCCGCGCCGTTGCCTGGCCGACCGGACAACAAGCAAACGAGGAGTGTGTGCGAATGAGGAACATGCGTGTCGCGACCAAGCTGCACCTGATCACCGGCCTGGCTGCGGTCGTCATCCTGGCGGTGGCGGCCATGCTGCTGCTGGCCGGTCGCAGCGCGATGATGGAGGAGAAGAAGACCGCCACCCGCGCGATCGTCGATTCGGCGCACAGCATCGTCGCCTGGCACCACCAGCAGGTCGCCGCCGGGCGGATGACCGATGCACAGGCCCGCGCCGGCGCGCTGGCCGCATTGCGCGCCGTCCGCTTCGGCGCGCAGGACTACGTCTGGGTGAACGACATGCACCCCACGGTGGTGATGCACCCCATGAAGCCCGAGCTGGACGGTACCGACGCGACCGGAATCAAGGACCCGACCGGCACCGCGCTGTTCGTGCGTTTCGCCGAGACGGTGCGCACCCAGGGCGCCGGCTTCGTCGAGTACCTGTGGCCCCGGCCGGGTGCCCAGGCGCCGGTGCCCAAGTTGTCCTACGTGAAGGGGTTTGCCCCCTGGGGCTGGGTGATCGGTTCGGGCATCTACGTGGACGACGTCGATACGGCGTTCCGGGCCAATGCCATCCGCGCGTTCGCCGTGGTCGGCGGCGCGGCGCTGGTGTTCGCGCTGCTGTCGCTGCTGCTGGCGCGCGGCATCACGCGGCGGCTGGAACTGGCGGTGTCCTTCGCGCGCCAGGTGGCGCAGGGCGACCTGACGGCCGAGGTGCAGGTGCGCTCGCGCGACGAAGTCGGGCTGCTGCTGCTGGCGCTGCAGGACATGAACGAGCGCCTCGCGTCCCTGGTGCGGCGCGTGCGGCACGGCACCGAGGCGATCGCGACCGCCTCCGGGCAGATCGCCGCCGGCAACCAGGACCTCTCGCAGCGCACCGAGCAGCAGGCCAGTTCGCTGGAGGAAACCGCCGCTTCGATGGGTCAGCTGACCGGAACCGTCAAGCAGAATGCCGACAGCGCGCGCCACGCCAACGACGTGGCCCGTGACGCGGCGCAGGTCGCCGCCAGGGGCGGCGACGTGGTCCGCCAGGTGGTCCAGACCATGGCCTCGATCAACGAGTCCTCGCGCAAGGTCGCCGAGATCGTCGGCGTGATCGACGGCATCGCCTTCCAGACCAACATCCTCGCGCTCAATGCGGCCGTCGAAGCCGCGCGCGCCGGCGAGCAGGGACGAGGATTCGCCGTGGTGGCGGCCGAGGTGCGCGGGCTGGCGCAGCGCTCCGCCGGCGCGGCGCGCGAGATCAAGGCATTGATCGACGACTCGGTCGGCCGCGTGGACAGCGGGACGGACCTGGTCGCTGCAGCAGGCCAGACCATGGAGCAGGTGGTCGCCGGCATCGGGCGCCTGGCCGACATCATGGGCGAGATCGCCGCGGCCAGCAGCGAGCAGAGTTCGGGCATCGTGCAGGTGGACCAGGCGGTGGCACAGATGGACCGGGCGACGCAGCAGAATGCCGCCCTGGTCGAGCAGGCGGCCGCCGCGGCGCAGTCGCTGCGCGAGCAGGCCGACGAACTGGTGCGGGCGGTCAGCCAATTCAGGCTGCAGCCGCAGTCCCGGCGTTCGCCGGGCCTGCCTTCGCTGCGCGGCCAGGCGCCGCAAGTCCGATTGCCGGACCCGTCGGCGCAGGAGGCGACGCTGCTGGCATAGTCGCGCCGCCGGCATCGCTGGTAGCATGGTCCTCCTCGGCGATCCATGCTGTACGTCCACTTCTCCAACCGCTACGAGCTCCTGGCGCAGCAGTTGCTGGAGCGGCTTGGCGGAACCCGGCAGGACGTGTTCGCCCGCGAGCAGGTGGTGGTGCCCAGCGCCGCCGTGCAGCGGCAGCTGACGCTGGCGCTGGCCGACCGGCACGGCGTCTGCGCCAACGTCGAATTCGTCTACCTGGCGCGTTGGCTGTGGCGGCAGGTCGCGCGGGTGGTGCCGGGCGTGGCGGCCGAATCGCCGTTCGACCCGGCCGCGCTGGCCTGGCGGGTGTATTGCGCGTTCGGCGATGCGGCCTTCGTTGCTGCGCATCCGCGACTGGCCGCCTACCTGCACGCCGCCGGCGCCGACGACCTGATGCGCTACGAGCTGGCGAGCCGGACCGCCGCGCTGCTGGAGCAGTACGTCACCTACCGCAGCGACTGGCTGGCGCAGTGGCAGCACGGCGGCACGACCGGTACGCCCCGCGACGAACACGAGGACGAGCACTGGCAGGCGGCGCTGTGGCAGCGCATCGCGCGTGAACTGGCGCTGCGGCCCGACAACCCGCTGATCCTGCTGGCGCGCGAGCTGGACCGCGGCGGCGCGAAACGTGTCCACGAAGCAGGCCTGCCCGCGTGCGTGCACGTGTTCGGCCTGGCGGCGATGCCGCCGCTGCACATGCAGGCGCTGCAGGCGCTGGCCCGCTGGATCGACGTGCACCTGTACGTGCTGAATCCGTGCCGGGAATACTGGTTCGAGGTGGTCGATCCCAGGCGGCTGAGCCATCTTGCCGCCCGCGGGCGGGACCAGGGCCACGAGACCGGCAACCGCCTGCTCGCGGCCTGGGGCGGGCAGGCGCAGTCGCACATCGACCTGCTGGTCGACATCTGCGACGGCGCGCAGGATGACGCCCGGTTCGAGCCCGGCGCCGAAGGCACGCTGCTGGCGCAGGTGCAGAACGCGATCCTCGAGCTGCGCGAACTCGAGCCCGGTTCGGTGGCGATGGAAGAAGGCGACCGCAGCGTGGAGGTGCATGTCTGCCACTCGCTCACGCGCGAACTGGAAGCGCTGCACGACCACCTGCTGGGCCTGTTCGCGGACGACCCGTCCCTGCGGCCGGCCGACGTGCTGGTGGTCACGCCCGACCTTGAGGCCGCGGCGCCGCTGATCGAGGCGGTGTTCGGCACGGTGCCGTCGCGGCGCCGGCTGCCTTTCGCGATCACCGGGCGCGCCCGCAGCACGGTCAACGTGCCGGCGCGCTTGCTGCTCGAACTGCTGTCGCTGGCCAGCTCGCGGGCGCCGGCCACGGTGGTCCACGGGCTGCTGCAGCAGCCGCCGGTGGCACGGCGCTTCGACCTGGACGAGGCGGACCTGGAGCAGGTGCACGGCTGGATCGCCGACGCCGGCATCCGTTGGGGCCTGGACGCCGAGCACGTGGCCGGCCTCGGACTGCCCGCCGGGGGCCATCACAGTTTCGCGCAGGGCCTGGACCGGCTGTTCCTCGGCTACGCGCTGCCTGCCGCAGCGGGCGAGCCGCTGGCCGGCATCCTGCCCTGCGGCGGCGCGCAAGGGTCGTCCGCGCTGGCGCTGGGCGGTTTCTGGCGCTTCGTGCAGGCGCTGCAGGCGCTGCGGTGCGAGCTCGGGCGCGAGCACACGCCCGAGGAATGGGCCGCGAGCCTGCGCCGGGTCCTGGACACCTTCGTCGACGCGGCCGACGGCGAGCTCGATGAGCTGGCCGAGCTGCACGCCGCCATCGCGCAACTGGCGCAGGCGATGCACGCCGGCGGGCTTGCAGCCCCGGTGGCGGCGGGCGTCGTGCAGCGGGCCTTGCGCGACCTGCTGGACGATCCGGCGCGCGGCGGCGTGCCGGGCGGCGCCGTCACCTTCGCCTCGATAGCCAGCCTGCGCAGCCTGCCGTACGGGGTGATCTGCGCCATCGCACTGGACGATGGCGCCTTTCCCACGCCGGACCGGCCGGCCGAATACGACCTGATGGCATGGCGGCCGCGACGTGGCGACCGCCAGCGCCGCGCCGACCAGCGCAACCTGTTCCTCGACCTGCTGCTGGCGGCCCGGCGCTGCCTGTACCTCAGCTACACCGGCCGCAGCATCCGCGACAACGGCACGCTGCCGCCCTCGGTGCTGGTGGCCGAGCTGCTGGACGTGCTGGTGCCGGCGATCGCCGCCGATCCGGCCGATGCCGGCGCGCTGGCGCAGGCGCGCGCCCGGCTGGTCGTGGAGCATCCGCTGCAGCCGTTTTCGCCGGCGGCGTTCCAGGTGGACGGTCCGCCGCGGCTGCGCAGCTTCGACGACGAGCTGGCGCAGGCGCTGCGGGCCAGCCTGCAGGCGCCGCCGCCGGCCCAGGCCGCTGGCGCGGCGGCCGGCGAGTCCGAAGGCGATGAGGAGGCGCAAGTGCGCGAGCCGTCCCCTCCGTTCTTCTCCGGACCGCTGGCCACGCCGGGGGCCGAGTGGCGCGAGGTGTCGGCCGCGCAGCTGGTGCGCTTCTTTCGCAACCCCGCCGACTACCTGCTGCGGCAGCGCATGGGCATCACGTTGCCGCGGCCCGAGGACGAACTGGAGGATGACGAGCCCTTCCTGCCCGACTTCCCGGGCCGCGCCGCACTGGCGCGCCGCCTGCTGCCGCTGTTGCTCGCGCCGGTGCCGCCGGCACCGCAGGCGATCCGGCGCCTGGCCGAGGCGGGCAGCGAACTGCCGTACGGCCCGGTCGGCCAACTGGTGCTGGAGCAGGAACTCGAGGGCCTGGGCCGCTTTGCCGCGCAGGTGCGCGCGGCCAGCGCGGCGCCCTTGCTGCCGCCGCACCACGCAAGCGTCGAGCTGGATGTGGACGGCGAGCGCTGGCGGGTGCAGGCCGGCCTGGCCGACCTGCGGGCTCCGGGCCTGGTGCGCTGGCGCTACGACGAGGAGCGTGCAGGCGACCTGCTCGAAGCCTGGATCCACCACCTGGTCCTGTGTGCCGACGCGCCGGCCGGCGTCGAGCCGGTCACGCGCTGGCTCTCGTGCAACCAGGAGCGCCGTCTGCGGCCGCGCCAGGACGGCCGCGACCTGCTCGCGAGACTGCTGCGCCTGTACCGCCGCGGGCTGGCCGCTCCGCTGCCGTTCTTCCCGAAGGCGGCCATGAGCTACGTCGCCAACGACGAGAGCATGTTCGCCGCCGAACGCGTCTTCCGTGTCACCAGCAACACGCCGCACGGCGAGTTCGGCCACGCCGCCTACCAGCTGGCGTTCCGCGGCGCACCCGATCCGCTGGCGGGCGAGTTCGCCGAGCTGGCCATGGCGGTGTTCGCTCCCGTGCTGCTCGATGCCGGGGAGGGCGACGCCCCATGACGCAGCCGGGCCGGGCCGTGCCGCTGGACGTCTTTGCCTGCCCGCTGGAGGGCACGCGCCTGATCGAGGCCTCGGCGGGCACCGGCAAGACCTGGAACATCTGCGGCCTGTACCTGCGGCTGGTGCTGGAGCGCGCGCTGGAGGTCCAGCAGATCCTGGTCGTGACCTTCACCAACGCCGCCACCGCCGAACTGCGCGAGCGCATCCGCGAACGCATGGTGCAGGTGCTGGGCGTGCTGCGGGGACGCGGCCCGGCCGCCGATGCCTTCGCCGACCAGCTGCTGGCCAGCCTGCGCGAGCGGCGCGGCCTGGCCGACGAGGAGATGGCGAACCGGCTGGATGCCGCCATCGGAAACTTCGACGAGGCGGCGATCTTCACCATCCACGGCTTCAGCCAGCGCGCGCTGGCCGATGCTCCGTTCGCGGCCGGCATGCCGCTGCAGCTGGAACTGCTCGCCGACGACGGCGAGTTGCGGCACGAGATCGCCGGCGATTTCTGGCGCCGCCGGGTGGCTGCCCCCGACGGGTCCGCCGCGCTGGCCGGCCATCTGCTGGCGCAGAAGGATTCGCCGCAGCGCTTCGCGCGGCTGCTGCAGCGGCACGCCGGCAAGCCCTTGTCGCGGCTGCTGTGGCCCGACGACTGCACGGGCGACCCGCAGGACCCGGCCAGCGACGCCCTGCAGGCGGCGCACCAGCGGGCCCGGCTCCTGTGGCAGGCGCAGCGCGCCGAGATCGTCGCCTGCGTCGCCGAGGCGCTGCCGCGGCTGCACGGCGCCAGCTACAAGCCGGCCGCCCTGCAGACGGCGACCGCCAGCTGGGACCTGCTGCTGGCGCCGCCCGGCGCGACGGCGGCGCGGCCCGGGCTGGAGAAACTCGAGCTGCTCACGGCCGACAGCCTGGCCGCGAAGCTGAAGAAGAACCAGGCGCCGTGCCGCGAGCACCCGTTCTTTGCCGCCGCGGCCGTGCTGCTGGCCGAGCACGCCCGGCTGGAGCTGCTGCAGCAGCAGCAGCGATTGCGCCTGCTGCGGCAACTGGTCGAGGAGGGACCGACGCTGTTGCGCGCGGCCAAGCGCGAGCGCCGCGTGGTCGCCTTCGACGACATGCTGTTCAACCTGCACGAGCGGCTGGGCGGCGCGGCCGGCCCGTGGCTGGCCGGGGCGCTGCGCCAGCGCTTCCCGGCGGCGCTCATCGACGAGTTCCAGGACACGGACCCGCTGCAGTTCTCGATCTTCGACGCCCTGTACGGCGGCGGCAGGTCGCTGCTGTTCCTGGTGGGAGACCCCAAGCAGGCGATCTACAGCTTCCGCAACGCCGACCTGCACACCTACCTGCAGGCGCGCGGCTCGGCGCAGGCCGAATACACGCTGGCGCACAACCAGCGCTCCACCCCCGGGCTGCTGGCCGCGCTGAACGCGGTGTTCGCCGCCAACCCGCACGCCTTCATGTTGCCGGGCCTGGCCTATGTGCCGGTCGCCGCGGGCGACCGGAAGCGGGCAGTACTGCGCGACGTCAGCCAGCCGCGCGCGGCATTGCAGCTGTGGTCGCTGGCGCCCGGGCCCGACGGCGATGCACCGGCCAAGTCCGCGGCGCGGCGGCAGGCCGTCGCCGCGTGCGCCGGCGAGATCGCCCGCCTGCTCGCGGCGGCACGGCGCGGCGAGGTGACGCTGGACGCCCGTGCACTGGCGGCCGGCGACATCGCGGTGCTGGTGCGCAGCCATGCCCAGGGCAGCGCCATGCGGCTGGCACTGCAGGCGCTCGGCGTAGGCAGCGTGGAGCTGTCGCAGGCCAGCGTGTTCCACAGCCAGGACGCCCAGGATCTGGAACGGGTCCTGGCAGCCGTCCTCGAGCCCTCGCGCGAAGGTCTCGTGCGGGCGGCGCTCGCCACCGAGCTGATGGGGCTGGACGCGGCCGCGATCGAGGCACTGGCGGCCGATCAGTCGGCCATGCCCGCGCGCATGGCCGACTTCGCGGCTGACCGCGAGCGCTGGCTGGCGCACGGCCCCGGACGCATGCTGCGCGAGATGTTCGCGCGCGAGCAGGTCAGCCGGCGCATGCTGGCACGGCCCGACGGCGAGCGGCGCCTGACCAACCTGCGGCACCTGCTGGAATGCCTGCACGAGGCCGCGCGCGGGCACGGCACGCCCGAGGCGCTGTTGCGCTGGCTGCGCCAGCGGCGCGAGGACGAATCGGGCGACGAGGCCGCGCAGCTGCGGCTGGACTCGGACCGCAACCTGGTGCAGATCGTCACCATCCACAAGTCGAAGGGACTGGAGTACCCGGTCGTCTTCTGTCCGTTCCTGTGGGACGGCCATCCCGGCCGCGGCGCCGACGGCCTGCCGGGGCTCGAGTACCACGACGACGACGGCCGGCCGGTGATCGACTTCCGGGCGGTGGACGGAGGCGTCAGGGACCGGATGGCCATCGAGCGCGCCGCCGAGAACCTGCGACTGGTCTACGTGGCGCTGACGCGGGCGGTGCATCGCTGTTACCTGACGGTGGGCTCGTACCGCGTCCGGGATTCGCACAAGGAGTGCACGCGCGGCCCGCTCAACTGGCTGGTGGCCGGAAGCGGGCACGAGCCCGGCGACTGGCTGAAGAACGAGATCCCGGCCGCCACGATCGAGGCTGCGTGGCAACGGCTCGCGCAGGACCACCGGCCGCACATCGCGATCGCCCCCATCCCGCAGGAGCCCGGCGCGCCGTTGCGGCCGGAAGTCGGGTCGCCCGAGCAGTTCGCGGCCCGCCAGCCGCCGTCCGTCCCCGCCGCCTGGCGCATCGGCAGCTACAGCAGCCTGGCGCACGGCGCGCTGTCCGAAGCGGTGGCTGACCATGATGTGCGCGTGCGGGCGGACCGCCCACCGCAGGCGGCCGATCCCGCCAGGGTGGCGGACGACGACATCCTGCGCTTCCCGCGGGGCACGCGCGCGGGGGAAACGCTGCACGCAGTGTTCGAGCGCGTCGAATTCGCCGACCCTGCGACTTGGCCGTCCGCGATCGACGAGGCGCTGCGCGCCCGGCCGCCGCAGGCCGGCGCAGGCGATCCGCGCGCCTGGGCGGGGATGGTGCGCGCCATGATGGCCGAGGTCATGGCGACGCCGCTGCCCGGCGGCCATCGACTGGAGCAGGTCGCGCGCGGCAAGCGGCTGACCGAGCTCGAATTCAGCCTGCCGTGCCGCGGCCTGGACGCGCAGGCGCTGGGGGCGATGCTGCGACGCCATGGCTACGCACTCGACGCACTCGCGTTCGGGCGGCTGGAGGGCTATCTGCGCGGCTTCATCGACCTGGTGTACGAACACGACGGGCGCTGGTACCTGCTGGACTGGAAATCCAACCACCTGGGATGGAATCCGGTCGACTACGCGAGCGAGAACCTGCGCCGCGCGATGGACCGGCAGGGCTACCACCTGCAGTACCTGCTGTACACGGTGGCGCTCCACCGGTACCTGCGCCAGCGCCTGCGCGACTACGACTACGAACGGCATTTTGGCGGCGTGCAGTACCTGTTCGTGCGGGGGGTGCGGCGGACCTGGACGCAGGACGGCGGCACCGCGGGTGCGTATTTCGACCGTCCGGCGCGGCAGGTGATCGAGGCGCTGGACGCGATGCTCGGGCATCGTTCGGGAGAGTTCGCGTGACGGCGATGGACGACCTTCCCGACGCGCCCCCGGGCGACGCAGGACAGCGCCTGGCCGCCGGTTTCGCCGAGCACGTGGTTGGCTGGGCGCAGCGCCTGGGGTGCGACCAGGCGCACCTGCCGCTGCTGCGCCGCGCGGCCTGCGAGGCGAGCGCGGCCAGCGGTAGCGGCCACGTCTGTGTCCTGCTGTCGCAGCTGGCGGCGGGCGAGGATGAGGCTTTCCTGCGTGGGTCGCTGCTTGCGACCGGGGTCGTCGGCACTGCGGCCAGTCCCGGCGCCAGCCCCCTGATCCTGGATGAGGACGGCCGCCTGTACCTGCACCGCTTCTTCGATGAAGAAGCGAGGCTCGCGCGCCGCATCCTGCAGGCAGCCGGGGAGCGGCCCCGCACCGTCTCGGATGCCGCTCGCGAGTTGCTCGGGACGCTGTTTCCGCCCGGGGTGCAGGACGAGGTCGACTGGCAGAAGATCGCCGCGGCCATGGCGTTGCGCAACACCCTCACGGTGGTCAGCGGCGGCCCGGGCACCGGCAAGACCACCACGGTGGTCAACCTGCTGGCATGCCTGCTGGCGCAGGAGCCCGAGGCCCGCATCGCGCTGGCCGCGCCCACCGGCAAGGCCGCCGCCCGCATGGTCGAAGCGATCCGCCAGCGCGCCGGCCACCTGCCGCCCGACCTGCGCTCGAAGCTGCCGCAGGAGGCGTTCACGATCCATCGCCTGCTCGGCGCGAATCCGGCCCAGCGCCGCTTCGCCCACGACGCGGCGAACCCGATCCCGTACGACGCGCTGATCGTCGACGAGGCATCGATGCTGGACCTGGCGCTGGCGACCCGGCTGCTCGAAGCAGTGCCCCCATCGGCGCGCATCGTCCTGCTGGGCGACAAGGACCAGCTCGCCGCCGTGGAGGCCGGCGCCGTCTTTGCCGAACTGAGTGCCGCGCCGACGCTGACGGAGGATTGCCGCCGCGACCTGGCGGCGCTGTGCGGAGAAACCCCCGATCGCATCGCGCCGTCGGCGCCGGCGCAGGCAAGTCCGCTGCGCGACGTGGCCGTCTGGCTGACCAGGAACTACCGCTTCCCGGCCGATTCCGCGATCGGCCAGCTGGCGCGGCACGTCAATGAGGGCAGGGCGCAGCAGGCGATGGCCCTGCCGCCGTTCGACCCCAGCGGGCCGAAGGTGATGGCCGCAACCGTACCGACGGTCCCTGGGCGGCAGCGAAAGGCCGCCCCGGATGGCGGCACGGCGCCGCTCTTTCCCGAGCTCGCTGCGCCGGGACGCGATGCATCGGTCCGGTGGCTGGATCCGGGCCAGGGCCAGGACATGCTCGAAGCGATCCTTGCGGGGTATGCGGACTACTTCGCGACGGTGCGCTGCGACCCGGCCGACGTGTCCGCGATCCTGCGTGCCTTCGACGGTTTCCGCGTTCTGTGCGCCGTGCGCGAGGGCGAGGGCGGCAGCAGCTGGGTCAACGAACAGGTGACGCGGCATGCCCGCCAGGAGCTGTCTGCGCTGGCGGCGTTCCGCCAGCCGGGTTCGCCGTGGTACGCCGGCCGGCCGGTGATGGTCCTGCGCAACGACTACGTGCTGAAACTGTTCAACGGCGACATCGGGATCGCGCTGCCGGCCGGCGGCGAGCTGGCGGTCATGTTCCCTGAGGGCGAGCAGGGACTGCGGGCGGTCCCGATTGCGCGGATGCCGCAGCACGAGACGGCTTTCGCAACCACGGTGCACAAGGCGCAGGGCTCCGAGTTCGAGGCCGTGGTCCTGGTGCTGCCGCGCCAGCCGTCGCGCATTGCCGTGCGGGAGCTGCTGTACACCGCCGTCACCCGGGCGAGAAGCCGGGTCGTGCTGGCGGCCTGTGCCGAGACGCTGGCGGCCGCGATCGCCGCGACTTCGCAGCGGCATTCGGGGCTGCTGGCACGCCTCGCGCACGGGACGCAGCCGCGCTATCCTTGAAGCGGGCGGCAGCAGCGGCCCGGAGAGGCGTTCGATGCAGGGGTTCAAGTTTCGATGGAAGCGGTGGCTGGCAGGCGCTCTGGGCCTGCTGGCGCTGTACGCGGCGGCCGGCTTCTGGCTGTTGCCTTTCCTGATCAAGGACCAGGTGCCCAGGCTGGCGCAGTCCCAACTGGCGCGGCAGGCATCGGTGCGCGACGTTCGGGTCAACCCGTTCACCCTGCGGCTGGCCGCTGAAGACCTGCGGCTGGCGGAGGCCGATGGCACGCCGCTGTTCTCGGTGGGTGCGCTGGACATCCAGTTGCGGTGGCGCTCGCTGCTGCGACGCGCCTGGACGTTCGCGGCCATCCGGGTGGCGGCGCCCAGTGCCAACCTGGTGATCGCGCCGGACGGCCGGTTCAACCTGGCGCAATTGCTGGCGACGCTCAAGCGCGAACCCGGCGACGCGGCGGACAAGGGCATGCCGCGCCTGGTGGTCGAGCTGTTCGAGCTGGAGCAGGGCAAGGTGGAGATGCACGACCGGCGGGCCGGCTACGACAACCTGTTCTCGCCCATCGCGTTCACGCTCACCAATTTCAGCACACTGCCGGAGCAGGCAGATTCGCACCAGTTCAGCGCGCAGTCGGCGCATGGCGGCAAGGTCCGCTGGAAGGGCAGCGCCACGCTCGACCCGATCCGCGGCCAGGGCGAACTTGCGCTGGAAGGCGTGTCGCTGCCCGATGTGGCGATCTACCTGCGCTCGTACACGCGGGCCCGGGTGGCCGCCGGGCAATTGGCGGCCACCTTGCCGTACAGCTTCGCGTATGCCGACGGCCGGTTCGAAGCCAGGCTGGCCGGCGCGACGCTGGCGCTGGGCAACCTGGCCGTGGCGCGCGAAGGCGCGACCGACTCCTTCGCGACGCTCACGCGCCTGGAGGTGAACGGCATCGATGCCGATCTGGCGCGGCGCGAGGCCAGCGTTGCCGAGCTGCGGGCGCAGGGCGGCAAGCTCTCGGTGGTGCGCGACGCCAAGGGCGAGCTGGACCTGGCCAACCTGATGGTCGCGGCGGCGGGACCGGCTGCCGCGCCGACCGGCGAGACCGCGGCCATCCAGGACTGGAAGCTGGACGTCAGGCAGGTGCTGCTGGACCAGCTGGCGCTGGCCCTGCTGGACGAGACCGTGAAGCCGACGGCGCGGCTCAACGCCGGCCGCGTCCGGCTGCAGTTGCAGGCGAGCGCGCAGCAGGCTGGCCCCAACCTGCAGGTACAGGTGCGCGACGCGGCGTTCGCCGCAGAAGACGTCGTTTTTGCCAGCGGCACGCGCACGCCGTTCACGCTGGGGCAGCTGGGCATCGAGGGGGGCACGCTGGACCTGGGCGCGCGGCGGGTGGCGGTGCAGCGCGCCTACGCGCAGCGCGGGCAGCTGCAGCTGACGCGCAACGCCAGCGGCGAATTGGACCTGCCGGGACTGTTGCCGAAACTGGACTCGCCGGGCGCGAAGCCGCAGCCGCGTGCCGCCTCCGAGCCCTGGAGCGCCGTGATCCAGAGCGTCGAACTGGCCGGCTTCGGAGCGGACCTGCACGACCAGGGGTCGGGGATCAAGGTGCGCGTCCACGATGCAGCCGTCAAGCTGGCCGGAGCCAGCACGGACCTGCGCCGGCCGGTGAAGTTCGATGCGAGCCTCAGCCTGCGCGAAGGCGGGCGGCTCGCGGCGCAGGGCAGCGTCGTGCCGGACGGCCAGGCGGTGCAGGCCAACGTGCGGGTGCAGCAATTGGCGCTGGCGCCGTTGCAGCCGCTGCTGGCCCAGCATCTGAAGCTCAAGATCGCGGGCGGCAGCGTTTCGGCGCAGGGCCGCTTCATCAGTGCCACTGGCAAGGACAAGCATCCGAGCCTGCGCTACACCGGCGCGCTGAATGTGGCCGGCCTGGCGCTCAACGAACTGGACGGCGACCTGTTCGCTTCGTGGAAGGACGTCGGCGCCACCGGTTTCACGGCCAGCCTGAATCCCGATCGGCTGGAGATCCCCGAGCTGAGGGTGGTGGAACCCAATGCCAAGCTGATCATCGAGGACGACCGCAGCCTCAACGCGGCGCGCCTGCTGGTGCAGCCCGCCGCCAAAACGCCGGCCGCGCCGGCGGCGACCGCCCGAGCCGAGGATGACCCGTTCCCGGTGCGGGTGCGGCGCGTGCGGGTGCAAAACGCCAAGCTGGACTTCACCGACCTGAGCCTGCGGCCGCAGTTCGCCGCCAAGATCTACGAGCTCAACGGCGTGGTGAACGGCCTGTCGTCCAGCCGCCAGTCGCGCAGCCAGATCGAGCTGGACGGGCGCGTCGACGAGTTCGGCATGGCGCGGGTGCGCGGCGAGCTCAATCCGTTCGCGCCGGCCAACAACACGGACCTCAACGTCGTGTTCAGGAACGTGGACATGGTGCCCACGTCACCGTACAGCATGAAGTTCGCCGGCTACCGCATTGCCGAGGGCAAGATCTCGCTGGACCTGCAGTACAAGGTGCGCGACGGCCAGCTGCAGGGCGAGAACCAGATCGTCATCGACAAGCTGACCCTGGGCGAGCGGGTCGACAGCCCCGATGCCTTCAAGCTGCCGCTGCAGCTGGCGATCGCCATCCTCAAAGACAGCGACGGCCGCATCGACCTGGGATTGCCGGTGTCGGGCAACATCAACGATCCGCAGTTCAGCTACGGCGCCCTGATCTGGAAGGCGATCGGCAATCTGCTGACGAAGATCGTCACGGCGCCGTTCCGCGCCATGGGCGCGCTGCTGGGCATCAGCGGCGAGAAGCTCGAAGGCGTCGCGTTCGACCCGGGCAGCGACCGGCTGCTGCCGCCCGAGCGCGAGAAGCTCAGGCAGGTCGCGCAACTGCTGGCCAAGCGGCCGCAGCTCAAGCTGTCGGTGCCGGGCCACTATAGCGAGGACGCGGACGGCGCTGCGCTGCGTGCACGAGCCGTGCGCCAGGAGATCGATCGGCGCGCCGGCGTCAAGCTGCAGCCGGGCGAGGAGTCGGGACCGGTGGACTTGGGCAACCGCGCCGTGCGCGGGGCGGTGCGCGAGCTGTACGCGACGCGCTTCGGCGATGCGCAACTCGACCAGCAGAAGAAGGCGGCCGAACGCGCGGCGGCGGCGCCGTCCGTCGCAGCAAGCGCCGCCGTGGGCGCCAAGCCCGGGGGCGGGCAGGACAAGCTCGCGCTGTGGCAGCGCGTGGGCAAGATCATCCAGGGCGAGCCGCAGGTGGCCGATCCCGGCGCGTTCTACGGCGCGCTGATCGAGCGGCTGAACAGGGAGCAGCCGCTGGCCGACGGCGCGCTGGCAAAACTCGGCGCGCAGCGCGCCGAGGCCGTGCTGGCGACGCTGAAGGAGGCCGGCGCGGATGCAGGGCGGATGGCGGCGGCGCCGCCCGAGAAGGTCGAAGGCAGCGCCGGCAAGCCGGTCTCGCTCAAGCTCGGGCTGGCGGCGCGCTGAAGCGGCGCCGCGCGGCGCAAGGTCGGTCAGCCGCTCCACGCGAACGGGGCGAAGTGCGCGTTGCGCGTGCCGCTGTCGTCTTTCCAGCGGATCCCGAAGGCATCGAACGCGCTGCGGGTGGCGCGCGCCAGCGACAGGTGGCTGCTGACCGGGTGCGCCGTGTTGTCCAGCGAGATCGCCTGCTGCGGATCGGTTGCGCTGGCGACCCCCTCGCAAGCCTGCACGACCATCTCGCCGGCGTTCATGGTCCACTTAAGGCCGTCGCCATCGAAGCGGATCGGGCGCCGCTCGACGCCCGCCATGCGTCCGACCAGCGGCGCCAGCGCGCCCATCGGACCACCGGCGGCGCCGCTGGCGATCGCCTTGATCGCCTCGAGCTGCGCTTCACTCGCGCCCTCGTCGACGATCAGCCCGACCGTGATCTGGCCTGCGGCCATCGGCCCGGGTGAATGCATCATGACGACGAAGGCCACGCCGTCGAGCGCCACGCCGTCCTTGCTGCCCTTGTCGATGCGCATCGCGACCGCGGCCTTGCAGTCGCCTTCGGTCGGGCGGCCCGTGAGGTTGGACGTGATGCAAGGACAGACGAACGCGCAGTTGCACGTTTCCATGTACCGACCGGAAATCTGCCAGGAAGCCATTGCCGTCTCCTTCACGGACGCGGGACTGCAGCATAGGACGCCCGCGGGCTGTCTGCAAAAGACCATCGCCACGCCGCTTGTATCGAGCGCCGCGGGCGCTGTGGCCCGGTGCATTGACGGCACAGCCAAACAGGCGGATCGTGCCGCCATCGCCTCTGGCGTCGCGGCAATGGCGCCGCGGCCTGGCGAAAGGCGGTGGGCATGCAGCAGCAGGAGATCGGATCGGCCGGCGTGCCGAGCGGATGGGCGGCGATGCGGAGCCGACAGCATCGGGCGGCAGCGGTCACGCTCGCGCTGGCCCTGGCCGGATGGGCCTTCCTGGTCTGGCTGTCCGTGCGCATGGACCATCCGCTGGCCGAACTGATGATGCCGGACTCCGCCCGCTGGAGCACGGCGTCCTGGGTGGCCATCTGGGGCATGTGGGCGCTGATGATGGCGGCCATGATGCTGCCGTCGGCGCTGCCGATGGTCCTGAGCTTCGTGCAACTGGCGGGCCGGCAGGGGGAGCCGGCGCGCGGCGCCGCTTTCGTCGCGGCCTACCTGATGGTCTGGTTCGTCTTCAGCGTCGCGGCCACCGCGGCGCAATGGGCGCTGCAGGCCCTTGGCTGGATCGACCAAATGATCGCCAGCAGCTCGCCGGCGCTGAACGCCCTGCTGCTGTTGCTGGCCGGCGCCTACCAGTTCTCGCCGCTCAAGCGGCTGTGCCTGGCGGGCTGCCGCTCGCCGCTGGCGTTCCTGCTGGGCGAATGGCGCGCCGGGCTTTCGGGTGCCTTCTCCATGGGCTGGCGGCATGGCCAGCTGTGCGTCGGGTGCTGCTGGGCGTTGATGGCGCTGCTGTTCGTCGGCGGGGTGATGAACCTGGCGTGGATCGCCGCGCTGTCGGTCGCGGTCGCGATCGAGAAGGTCGCACCTCTCGGCGAGCGCCTGGGATTCGCGCTCGGGGGCGTGCTGCTCGTGCTGGGTGGCGTGCGCCTGCTCGCACTGGCAATGTGACGTCCACCACAGCCGCGAAATCACCTCGGCCGGAGTGAGCCGGCGCTGCTACTGTCGTGCTGCGGGGGTCGGCAAACGTAACTTCTGCATCGCCAATTGATCAGTCGGCGGCGCGACCGGCTTCCGGACTCGTCCGTTGGCCCCCGGGATTTCCCCAGGTACTCATCCGTCGTCACGCTTGAGTCCCTGCGGATGTCAAGTCCCGTTGCCGTCGAGGCATGGCGGTTTTTGCGTATGCGTCCTTGCGTGAGAAATGACACGGCATTGGGGGCCCTCGTACGCGAAATTTCCTTACACACGTAGGCAGCCGGTTCCGCGGTTTGTCGGCTTTCTCCTACTACAGTCCCCCCCGTTCGCCCGAGCCGCACCGATGGCCGGGCCGCCGGCCGCCACGGCCGGCATGTTGCCGACGCCGGCACCAGCGCTCCTGCCCTTGGATGCGCAGTCGGCACCTCGATTCACCCAGCAGTTTGAAATGAAGAGACGCAACTTCCTCCTGTCCGGCTCCACCTCGCTCGCCACCGTCGGTCTTGCCGCCTGCGGTGGTGGTGGTGGCGCCGGCGACCCCGCCGCTGCCGAAGCGGGCACTCCCGCCGGCAGCGCCCCGGCCGTGGCCGAGCAGGCCGGCGCAGCGGCGCCGGCCGGTGCCGCCGCCAGCCGTGCCGGCCGGCAGCCGGCCACCGCCACCCCGACGGCCGAGGTCCGGTACCCCTTCGGCGCGCGGCTGCAGTCGTACGCCGCCGGCGTCCTGCCGACGCAGAACGTGTGGACGATGGACGACCTGCTGCGCCGGCAGTACGACGCCTGGAAGGCGGCCAGGGTGGTGTCGGTCGGCTGGATCGTTCCCGGCGGCTACGCGGTGCAGTCCTCGCAATGGAGCACGCTCACGGTGTCCGAAGGCATGGGCTACGGGATGTTGCTGGCGGTGCTGTTCGCAGGCCATGATCCGCAGGCGCGCACGATCTTCGACGGCATGCTGGCCGTGGTGCGCGCCCGGCCCGCCTGGGCCGTGACGCCGCACGATGCCAAAGGCAAGCACCTGATGGACTGGAAGCTCTGGTCCAACGGCTCCTCGGCCGGCGAGGGCTGGAACGCGCTGGACGGTGACCTCGACATCGCGCTGGCCCTGCTCATGGCCGACAAGCAATGGGGCTCGTCGGGCGGCTGGAACTACCTGCAGGAGGCCAAGGACACCATCGACGCCATCAAGTCCTGGAACGTCAAGGACGACGGCACGATGGAGGGCCTGTCCAACCGCAGCAACAACCGCACGTCCGACTACATGATCGGCCACTTCCGCGCCTTCAAGGCGGCCACCGGCGATGGCCTGTGGGACAAGGCGATCGACCGCGCCTGCTGGCTGACCGACCACCTGCAGAACTCGTTCTCGGCCGGCGTGGGCCTGATGCCCGACTTCGTGATGAACGCCGACAGCAGCTGGCCGTACCCGTCCACCGGCTACATCGGCGACGGCAACGACAAGGAAGGCTTCTACTGGTGGAACGCCTGCCGCAATCCGTGGCGCTTCGCCTCCGACTACGTGCTCTCGGGCGACTGGCGCGTCCAGCAGATCACCGCGCGGATGATCGACTTCTTCAGTCGCAGCTCGGGCGGCGATCCCACGCGCATCGGCACCGGCTACGCGCTGGACGGCCGACTGCTCACGGGCGGCAACAGTCCGGCCTACCACGGGCCGATCTGCGCCGGCGCCTGCGTCGACGCGCGCTTCCAGGGCTTCCTGGACACCATGTGGAACTGGAACGCCAGTCACCTGACCACCGGCTACTACGACAGCGAGATCCAGCTGCTGTCGATGGCGGTGGCGTCGGGCAACTGGTGGACGCCCGCCGGCGCCGTCGATGCCGCCTCCGCCCCCGCCCCGGCCGGGCAGCAGCCGACGGGAGCGCAGACCACGGCCACGCCCACCGGCGGCGAGCTGCTGGCCAACGGCAACTTCTCCTCCGGCCTGGCCGGCTGGGAGGACTGGGGCAACACCTGGGTGGACGACGGCGCGCTGAACGTCGGCACCGGCGCCGGCGGCGTGGCGCAGCACGTCGCGAACAAGCTGGCCGCGGGGCAGCGCTACCAGCTGACCGTCACCGGCAACCTCTCGGCGGCGTCGGAAGGCGTGTTCGTGGGGGTCAAGCTGGAGAACGAATGGGGCGGCGTGCTGGTGGACCAGCTGGAAGCGGTGAACTCACTGAGCCCGGCCACGGGTAGCGTGACCTTCACCGTACCGCAGGGTGTCGCGCGCGGCTACGTGTTCGTGTGGAAGAACGCGAACGGCGCGGTGGCGCAGGCGCGCAAGCTGAGCCTGGTCGCCATCGGCTAGGGCTGGCGCGGCAGGCGGGTGGCCGCCGCTGGGTATGATGACCGGCGAGTCGAGGCGGCGCAGATGGGCGGACAGGACAAGGTAATGGTGCTTGGAGTGCTGGGCGGGATGGGCCCGATGGCGGGGGCGACGTTCGCCGCCCGCGTCGTGGCCCTGACGCCGGCGGCCCGCGACCAGGACCATCTCCCGCTGATCCTGTGCAATGACCCGCGGGTGCCGGATCGGTCGGCGGCGCGGCTGGGGCAGGGCGATGATCCGCTGCCGGCGATGCTGCGCGGCCTGCGCCTGCTGGAGCGCGCCGGCGCGGGCCTGGTCGCGATTCCCTGCAACACGGCCCACCTTTGGTACCGGCAGCTGGCGGCGGCCACGGCGCTGCCGGTGCTGCACATCATCGAAGCCGTGGCCGACGACCTGGAACGCCTGGGTGCCGCCGGCTACCGGGTCGGCCTGATGGGCACCGCCGCGACCCTGCAGTCCGGGCTGTACCGTGACCCGCTGCAGCGGCGAGGGTTCGAGGTGCTGGACACGCAAGCCGACGAGGTGCGGCTGTGCACCGAGGCGATCGAGGCGGTGAAGGCCAACGCCCCGGAGCAGGCATTCGCACCGGCCGCCGCCTGCATCCGGCGACTGGTCGAGCGCGGCGCGCAGGCCGTGGTGCTGGGCTGCACCGAGCTGCCGCTGGCCGTGCCCCACGCGCAGCGCGGCGCCTTCGGCGCGGTGCTGACCGATTCGATCGACGCCCTGGCGCGCGCGGCGATCCGCCGATGCACCGAGGACGCGCCGGCCACGCTCACCCCTTGGGTGCAACCCGAACCGGAAGGAAGATCTTGACCGAGCAACGCACGATCGGCCTGGCCGTGGCCCAGCTGGGACCGGTGCATCTGGGCGACACCCGCGAGTCGGTGGTGCAGCGCCTGCTGGCAATGATGCGTGAGGCCAGGGGCCGGGGCGCCGAGCTCGTGGTGTTCCCCGAACTGGCGCTGACGACCTTCTTCCCGCGCTACTGGATGGACGAGGGCGAGGCGCAGCGCAGGTTCTTCGAGACGGCCATGCCCAACCCGGTGGTGCAGCCGCTGTTCGACGAGGCCAGGCGGCTGGAGATCGGCTTCCATCTCGGCTATGCCGAGCTGACGCGCGAGGGCCGGGCGTTCAACACCGCGATCCTGGTGGACCGCGCTGGCCGCATCGTCGGCAAGTACCGCAAGATCCACCTGCCCGGCCACGCGGACCACAAGCCGCAGGCGCCGTTCCAGCATCTGGAGAAGAAGTTCTTCGAGGTCGGCGACCTGGGCTTCGGGGTGTGGGATGCGCTGGGCGCGCGCATCGGCATGTGCATCTGCAACGACCGGCGCTGGCCCGAGACCTATCGCACCATGGCGCTGCAGGGCGCCGAGCTGGTGGTGCTCGGCTACAACACGCCATCGGTGAACATCCACTGGAACGAGCCGGTGCACCTGCGCACGACGACGCACCTGCTGGCGCTGCAGGGCAACGCCTACATGAACGGCATGTGGGTCGCGGCGGCTGCCAAGTGCGGCGCCGAGGACGGCTTTCACATGATCGGCAGCTCGGCGATCGTGGCGCCCACCGGCGAGATCGTCGCGCGCACTTTGGGCGAGGAGGACGAGGTGATCGCGGCGAAGGCCGACCTGCGGCTGGGCGAGCTGTTCCGCCGCAACGTCTTCGACTTCGCCCGGCACCGCCGCCCGGAGCACTACCGGCTGATCGTCGAGCGCACCGGCGCCGGCGAGCCGCTGCCGCAGCCGCCGCTCGACTGATCAGGCTTCACCGGCGGGCGCCAGCGCCAGCAGGGCGCGCCGCAGGCCCGCGCTGCTGGGCGACTCGACGAACACGCAGCGCTTGCCGGTGCGCTTGCAGTGGTCCTTGACCCGCCAGTAGGCGTTGTGGCTGATGCATCCGGTCTGGCAGATCACCAGGTCGGCGGCCGACAGCGTGGCGTCCAGCCTGGCGGCGTTGTCCTCTTCTCCGCCGTCGTGGTGCAGGAACCGGCCGCCGCTTTGCTCGATCAGCTGGCGATAGGCCGGCACGCTGCCGGTGCGCCCGCCCACGCACAGGATCGCCTGCTCGGCCAGTGCCGGCAGCGACCCGTCGGCGGCTGGCGCCTCGAATGGCCGCGGGCCCTGGCACTGCAAGGTGTCGTCGGCGCGGCGGCGCTGCCGGTCGGCCTCCTGCTGCGCCTGCAGCAGCAGCCGCTGCAGCTCGTAGTGGCGCTCGCGCAGATGCTCGCACTCCCGCGCCAGCGCCAACCGCCCGGGCAGGTCGGGTGCTACTGCTTCCAGCGCCTGCAGCCGGTCGCGCAACTGCGCGATGGCCGCATCGGCGCCGATCAGCTCCGCGCGCGCCTGCGCTGCCTGCGCGCGCTGCAGCTCTGCGACGCGCGCATGCTCGCGCTCCTGCCGGGTGCAGCGGTGTTGCGCGGCGGCGAGTTCGCGGGCCAGCACGGCGTTTTCTTCCAGCAGTGCATCCAGCCGGCCGATGTCGGCGCGGGTCGCCATGCCGGCCTGATGCTGCAGCATGTGGACCTCGCCTTCGACCTGCTTGGCCAGCGCCGGCGTGCAGCGCGGATGGCTCAGCGTGGTCCACAGGGCGCCGGCGATGTCATGCCGGCCCAGCGCCTGCTGCCACCAGTCGGCCAGCGCCTCGGTCGTCTTCAGCGCCGCCGCCTGGCGCAGCAGCAGCCGGCAGCGGCCGTCCAGCTCGCGCTGCACGGCCTCGGCCAGCGGCGTGCGCCGCTTGCACTCCGACACGGCGGTGCAGTGCAACTCGTAGTCCTCGGCCGGCGCGTGCCGCCCGAGCACCTTGCCGGCAACCCGGCGCAGCACCGGCAGCGGCAGGCAGACCCCCAGCACGGGGCAGTGGGCATGGCCGTCCAGGTCCCAGATGCGGCGCCGTCGCGAGCCGGTGGCGGCCGGCGGCAGTGCCGTCGGCAGCTCCGGTGCCGGCTTGGCCACGACGTTGTCCGGGGCGGGTCGGGTGGTGCACATGGGTGCGTTCCCTTCAGTGCAGGCCGGCGGCCGGGGTGGCCCGCGCGGTCGTCATAGCCGGCCGGTCGCGGTCGAGCCGCTGCTTTGCGCTGTCGAGCAGCGCGTGCAGCTCGCGAAAGGCCGGCGACTCCAGCCGCAGGCTGACGTAGCCGACGGCCACGGTGATGACGCCGTCGGGCGAGCAGTGGACGGTGCCGACGTCGGCAATGGCCAGCGCGGAAGCCGGATCGTGATCTGTCGGTCTGTTCGAGCTCATGAATACCTTTCGCGGACTTTGTGGCTGGAGTGTTGCATCACTATAATAAGAATCATTCGCATTGACAAGAGATGCGGATCCGCAGCCCGCCTGCGGCCAGAACAACCTTGACCCAAGCCCCATGAACGACGAAACCATCGCCTGTCCGACCCCCGGCCCCGTGCTCCTTGCCGTGCTGGCCGCCCTGGCCAGCGGGGCTGCGACCGCCCAGACGGCCGCCCCGACCGCCCTGCCGACGGTGACCGTCAGCTCCGACTGGCTCGGCGCCCCCAGCCAGGCCGCGGCCCGCAAGCATCCGGGCGCGCGTACCGTCCTCGGCGAGGACGAGCTGCACGACAGCGGCAGCCGCACGCTGGAGGACGCGCTGCGGCAGGTTCCAGGCCTGGCCGTGGCCGACGAGAGCGGCACGGGCGTGCTGCCCAACATCGGCGTGCGCGGGCTCAACCCCCTGCGCAGCGAGCAGGTCCTGCTGCTGCAGGACGGCATTCCGATGACGCTGGCGCCCTACGGCCAGACGGGAGCGTCGCTGTTCCCGCTGACGCTGCAGTCGGTGCAGGCGGTCGACGTCGCCCGCGGCGGCGTCGCCGTGCACTACGGTCCCAACAACGTCGGCGGGGTGATCAATTTCGTCACCCGGCGCATCCCCATGGAGCGCACGTTCAGCGCGAAGGAGTCGATCTCGGTCGCCAAATCCGGGCGCGTGCTGACGGACAGCTACGTGCGGCTGGGCGGTTACGTCGGCGAACGGCTCGGTCTGCAGGTGCAGGCCAACGCGATCGAAGGCGAGGGCGAGCGGGCCCATTCGCGCACCGCGGTGCGCAACCTGGCGCTGGACGCCGAATGGTTTCCGACCGATCGCGCCGACCTGAGGGCGGGCGTGCAGCACTACACCACGCGCAACGAGCTGCCCGGCGCGCTGACGCCTGCCTCCTACGCGCACGACCGCGAGCAGTCGACGCGGCCGCTGGACCGCTTCGACGGCGAGACCACGCGGGCCCACCTGATCTACACCCAGCGCTTTGCCGACGGCGCCGAGCTGCAGTGGAAGAACTTCGGTCACCGCAGCGAGCGGATCTTCGCTTTCGGCAACGCGGCCAACGCGGACACCGCTTCGACCTTGCGCCAGTCGTCGCCGCGCAACTTCCGCGTCTGGGGCAGCGAACCGAGCGTCAGCGTCGACCTGGCCGGGCCGGTCAGGCAGAAGCTGATGGCGGGGCTGCGCTACATGCGCGAGGAGGTCGACTACAAGGTCGACGCCAGGAACCTCGCCAGCGGCGCGTACAGCGTGACGCGCGACTGGCGCTTCGAGAACGATGCCTACGCGGCCTACCTGAGCGACACCGTGTCGCTGCTGGACGGCCGCCTGAAAATCACGCCCGGCGTGCGCCATGAGGACGTTCGCCTGTCCTACCGCAACAACGCATCGGGTGCGCGCACCAGCGATACCACCGAGGACTGGCTGCCGGGCCTGGACATCGGCTGGCAGGCGACCGGCGAGCTGTTCCTGTTCGCCAACGGCCACCGCTCGCTACGGCCGGTGCAGTTCACGCAGATCACCTTCGGCGGCGACCTCGCGGCCGAGCGGGCCAAGAACTACGAGGCCGGCGTGCGCTGGGCCGCGACCCCCCAACTGGACCTGGGTCTGACGGCGTTCCGCTTCCAGTTCGACAACAAGCTGGAGTTCGTCAACGCCAATGCGGGCTTCCGCAATCTCGGGCGGGCCCGCCACCAGGGCGCGGAGCTGGAGGCCAAGTGGCGGCCACAGGCGGTGCGCGGCCTGGAGCTGGCGGCCGCCTACACCCACCTGGACACCGAACAGCAGTCCGGCGCGTTCGTCGGCAAGGAACTGCCCTACGCGCCGCGCCGGCAGCTGGGCGTGCGGGCAAGCTACCGCAGCGACGGCTGGACCTGGGCCCTGAACGGTCAGGCCCAGAGCGCCATGTTCAGCGATGGCGCCAACACGCTGGTCGAGAACGCCAGCGGCTCGGTCGGGCGCATCCCGTCGTACGCGGTGTGGAACGCGCACACCGGCTACGCCTTCACCTGGCGCGGCACGCGCATGAAGGCCGGCGTCGGCGTCAACAACCTGTTCGATCGCGACTACTGGTTCCGCGGCGTCGACTACAGCCAGGGACGCATGCCGCAGCCGGGGCGGGCGCTGCTGGTCGACCTGCAGGTCGAACTCTGAGCGGGGGCCTGCCGCTCAGGGCCGCACGGCCCAGGCGGCGGCAGCGCCGGCGCGCGCTCGCCGGCGCCGCCACCAGAGCCAGCCGCCGGTGACGCCGAGCCCGGCCGCCGCGACGCCCGACAGCGCATTGAGCGCCTCGTGCGCCGGGCCGCCCAGCTCACCGGTGTGCAGCGGATAGATGTACGAGTTGCCCCTGGCGCCGGCCTCCAGCTCGCTCCAGCGTCGCACCGCCAGCAGCTCGCCGCTGGCCGGGTGGAACCAGACGGTGGTCAGTCCGGTGGGATGGGGGTCGTCCGGCAGCTTCAGGCGAAAGCGCACGGCGGCACCTGGCGCGAGCTGGACGTAGCCGATGCCGGACTGCGGGAACAGCGCCCGCGCGGTGCGCGCCATTGCGTCTAGCGACGCCTGGCCGACGGCGTTGCGGACCCTGGGCGGCGGCGCGGGCGTGTCGCCCGCCAGTGTCGTCACGAAGCGCGAGAGCGGCCTCCATGCCATGTAGGCGCCACTGCTGATCGAGACCGCGATCGCCAGCCCGAGCAGCGAGCCGGCGAGGCGATGCAGGTCGAACAGGGAACGGGTGGTGCCGGCGTCCAGGCGCAGGCGCCAGGCCTGCCGCCAGTCGCGCGGCCACCACAGGAGCAGGCCGGTGGCCAGCAGCAGGAGATAGGCCAAAGCGAGGACCGCCAGCAGCGGCTTGCCGTCCTCGCCCAGCAGCAGCGCGCTGTGCAGCTCGAACAGCCAGTTCACGGCGCCTTCGGCTTCGCCGCGCTGGCCGAGCAGCCGGGCGTTCGACGGATCGAGGTAGGCCGTGCCATGCCAGGGGCCCCCGACGCGCACCCAGAACGTATCGGTGGCCGCACGCGGGGGACGCAAGGTGAAGCTCGCCTGCGCCCCATAGCGCTGCACGACGGCGGCGCGCATCGCGTCGAGCGCGGCCGCCGGCGCGCCGGGCGTGGCGGCCGCGAACAACTGCGCATTCAGCCGCTGGTCCAGCGGCTTGAGCACGACCAGCAGTGCGCCGGTGAGCGCGACCGTTGCCAATGCCAGTCCGAGGCCGAGCCCCAGCCAGCGGTGCAGCCGCAGCCACCAGCGCCGCGTCGCGACCCCCATCAGAGGTCGACCTTGGCCGACGGGCGTTGGCAGTTGCAGCTGGGGGTGTTTCCTCACGAGCTGGCTACTTTAAATGAGAATCGTTATTATTAGATTTGTAACTGTACCCCGCGTCAAAAAACCTCCATCGCACCCGACTACTGATGAGAAAAACCATTTCCCCGATGTGCCGGCCGGCCGCCCGCTGGCTGCGCTGGCTCGTCGCCGGCCTCGCGCTTGCGGTGACCGCGCTGGCGCAGGCGGCGCCGTCGCCGGCCGAGCAGGCACAGACCGTGGTTCACCTGCTCGACTACGTGTCGGTGGACTATCCCGCGGTGGTGGCTGACGGCAAGGTGGCCGACGAAGCCGAGTACCGCGAGCAGCGCGAATTCGTCGGCCGCGTGGTCGAGCTGCTGCAGCAGCTGCCGGCGGATGGACAGCAGATCGTCGCCGGCAAGGCCCGCCAACTGCTGCAGCGCATCGACTCCAAGGCGGCGGGCGTCGAGGTGAGCGCCCTGGCCCAGGAGGTGCGGGCCGACGTGATCGAGGTCTACCATTTGGTCGTGACCCCGCGCCAGCCGCCCGACCTGGCCCGCGCTGCCACGCTCTATGCGGCCAACTGCGCAGGCTGCCATGGCGCGCAGGGACGCGGCGACGGCGCGGCGTCGGCCGGAATGGATCCGGCGCCGACCAATTTCCACGACCAGGCGAGGATGCAACTGCGCAGCATCTACGGCCTGTACAACACGATCGCGCTGGGCGTTGCCGGCACCGGCATGCGGGCCTTCACCGAGCTGCCAGAGGCCGACCGCTGGGCGCTGGCGTTCTTCGTCGGCGGGCTGCGGGCGAATGCCGATACCGTGGCCAAGGGTGAGGCGCTGTGGCGGCAGGGACGGGGCAGGGCGGAACTAGGCGACCTGCGTGCACTGGTGACCACCGCCCCAGCCGAGATCGCCGCACGCAACGGCGAACTCGACGCAGTGCGTGCCTACCTGACGGCCCAGCCGCTGGCGCTGCAGGGCCGCGGCGGGTCCCCGCTGGCCTTCACGCGGGCCAAGCTCGACGAAGCGCTGGCGGCGTCTCGCGCCGGAGATGCCGCCGCCGCGAGGCAGGCCGCCATCTCGGCCTACCTGGAAGGGTTCGAGCTGGTGGAGTCCAGCCTCGACAACGTGGACGCCGAGCTGCGGGTGGACATCGAGCGCGAGATGATGGCGCTGCGCTCGCTGCTCGACCAGCGCGCCCCCGACGGCGTGGTGGAACAGCACGTCACGCGGCTCAAGGGGAAGCTCGGCAGGGCCGAGGAAAAGCTCGAAGGCGGCTCGCTGTCTCCGGCCGCAGCCTTCGGCAGCGCGCTGCTGATCCTGCTGCGCGAGGGGCTGGAGGCGATCCTGGTGCTGGCCGCGATCATTGCGTTCGTGCTCAAGACCGGTCGCCGCGACGCACTGCCGTACATCCACGCGGGCTGGATCGCCGCGCTGGCGCTGGGCGGCGCGACCTGGCTGGTCGCGACCCACATGGTGCAGATCTCGGGCGCCAACCGGGAACTGACGGAAGGTGTCGCCGCACTCCTGGCGGCGGTGATGCTGCTGTACGTCGGCTACTGGCTGCATAGCAAGTCGAATGCCCGCGCCTGGCAATCCTTCATCCGCGACCAGGTCACGGCGGCGCTGAACAAGCGCACGTTGTGGGCGATGGCCGGCATCTCGTTCCTGGCCGTCTACCGCGAGCTGTTCGAGATCATCCTGTTCTACCAGGCGCTGTGGGCGCAGGCCGGCGAGGCCGGGCGCGGCGCGCTGGCCGGCGGCATCGCCACGGCCGCCGTGCTGCTGGCGCTGGTCGGCGGCGCGCTCCTGAAGTACAGCGTGCGGCTGCCGATCGGTCCGTTCTTTGCCGTGATGTCGGCGCTGCTGGTGGCGATGGCGTTCGTCTTCGTCGGCCACGGCGTGGCGGCGCTGCAGGAGGCCGGCGTGCTGCAGGCCACCGCGGTGCGCTTCGTCGAACTGCCGCTGCTGGGCATCCACCCCACCGCGCAGGGGCTGGGCTGGCAGGGCCTGACGCTGGCGGCGATCGTGGCCGGGCTGCTGTGGACCCGGCGGCGCGGCCTGCGCGCCGGCTGACGTGCCTCGCCGGGCGGATCAGAACTCGAAGCCGCCTTGCCGGCGCACGGCCTCGCTGGCCGGTCCGGCCAGCAGGGCGGCCAGCCGGGCCGCCAGCTCGGGCTCCCAGGCCCTCGCGCAGATGCCCAGCGTGTAGTCGGTCGCCAGCTCGAACTCCTTGGGCAGCGAGCCGACCAGCTCCACGCCCGGCGTGTAGTTGATCTCGGTTTCCTGCGTGCAGCCCAGGACCTGCGCGTCGCCGCAGTGGGCCATCTCGGCCATCGCCGTCGCGCCGTTCGGGAACGGGCGCAGCGCGCCCGCCAGCTCGCCTTCCAGCCCGAGTGCCTTGAGCACGTTCATGAAGTGGATGCCGGCCGTGGCCTGCCGCGGGTCGGGGTGGTAGATCGCCCGGGCGCCGCGCAACGCCGCCGCGAGCTGCTCGCGGTTGCCGATGGGCGGATGGGCGGCGCCGGCCGGCACCGCGACGCCGGTCTTCACCAGGCCCAGCGAGCGCTGCGAGCCGGCCACCACATGGCCCGATTCGATCAGTCCGGCCACCAGCGGCCGGGTGAGGATCACCACGTCGCAGGGCGCGCCCGCCAGCAGCCGGTCGCGCATCTGGCCGACGGCGCTGAAGGTGCCGGCCAGTCGGGCGCCGGTTGCGCGCTCGAACTGCTCCTGCACGCCTCGCACCACCGCGGCGGCCGCGCCGCCGCTCAACACGTTCACAACGCTCATGGTCTTCCGCTCCTCTGATTCAATCGTCCTGCACCGCGTCCAGCAGCGCGTCGCCGGTGAACGGCATGAAGCGCAGGCGCAGGCCCAGGGCATCGTGGATGGCATTCGCGATCGCCGCGGCGGTGGGGCCGGCGCTGCATTCGCCCGCGCCCAGCGACGGCTGGTCGGGGCGGTCGATCAGCGTCACCGCCACGTCGGGCACGTCGGTGAAGCCGAAGATCGGGTACGACTCCCAGTCGTCCGACCGCACGCCTTCCGGTCCCAGCGCCGCCGTCTCGCGCAGCGTCCAGCTGGCCGCCTGGATCGCGCCGCCCTCGATCTGGTTGCACGCGCCGTCGGGATGCACCACCAGCCCGAGGTCGGCCGCGATCCAGAGCCGGCGCAGCTTCACTTCCTCTTCCACCACCACGTCGGCCACGACCGCGCACCAGGCGCCGGTGTTCTTGTAGCGCGCAAAGCCGATGCCGCGCCCGAACCCCTCCGCGGCGTCCGGGCGGGTGCCCCAGCCGGCCAGCCGCGCCGCCTCGCGCAGCACGGCCATCGCGCGCTCGTCGTGCCGCAGGTGCGCCAGCCGGTATTCCAGCGGGTCGCGCCCCAGGGCGGCGGCGATCTCGTCGATCATCGACTCGGCCGCCAGCACGTTGACATGGGCGCCCAGCGAGCGCAGCGCCGACACGCGCAACGGCATCGCCAGCACGCGGTGGCTCGACACCTCGATGCGCGGGATGTCATACGGCGGCACGGCGTTGCGGTCGGCGCCGCCGCCGGTGGCCGGCGGCTGGTTGACCGCCATGGTGACCGGGGAGGGCCGGGCCGTCTGCCAGGCTCCGAGCAGCGCCGGCGTCTGGCCGCGCCCCGGGCGGGTGCCGTGGCCCTGGCTCCAGACCTGCTGCTGCCAGGCGGCCAGGCGGCCGTCCGCGTCGACCGCCGCCTCGATGCGCACGGCCATCGCGCAGCCCAGGGGGGCGTTGGCCATCTCCTGGCGGCGCGTCCATTGCAGGCGCACCGGCCGGCCGCCGGCATGGCGCGCCAGCCAGGCGGCGTCGAACGCGACGTCGTCGGCGCCGTTGTGGCCGTAGCAGCCTGCGCCTTCGGCATGGCGCACCGTCACGGCATCGGCCGGCAGGCCGAACGCGAGCGCCAGGTCGCGCCGCAGGTTGAAGATGCCCTGGGTGTGGCTCCAGACCTGCAGCCGCCCGGTTTCCCATTGCGCGATCGCGCAGCACAGGCCGACCGAAGCGTGCTGCAGCCAGCCGCGCCCATATTCGCCATGGAAGGCGCGGGCGGTTGCAACCTGCACGGACCCCGTGTCCCGGATGACCGTGCTGTCCAGCGGCTGCGACTGCAGCCAGGCAGCGATCCGGTGCGGGGCCGGCACTGGCGCCGCCCCGTCCCATAGCGCGGTCCGTTCCAGCAGCGCCGCGGCCCGGTCCAGCACATGCTCGGCGCGCGCCAGCACACCCACCAGCAAGCCGTCGCGCACGACCGCGAGGACGCCCTCGAGCGCCGCCAGCCGCGGCTGCAGCTGCGACCAGGCGGCCTCGTCGACCTGTGCCTGCAGCGTCCGGGGGCGGAACACGGCGCCATGGCACATGTCCGGCAGCTCCAGGTCGCCGATGTACTCGAACTCGCCGAACACCTTCTGCTCGACGTCGGGGCGGCCGATGGTGCCGAATGCCGAGGGCCTGCCGTCGCGCGGCGCCAGATGCCGCGCGTCGACCTGGGCGTCGAGCATGGCGGCGTCCATGAGCCCGGAATAGACGGCGGGACAGGCGACGCCGTCGACGAAGAAGGTGCCGTTCTCCAGCCGCACGTCCTGCGGCGCCACTTTGCACCTGGCGGCGTAGCGGCTGCGGCAGGCCTCGCGCAGGTGGGCGGCGGCGTAACGCAGCGCCGCGCCCGAATGCTGGATCGACAGGCTGCCCGAGGTCACGGCCTCGTCGGGGCTGGCCGCCGTGGTCGCAGCGGCCATCTGCACTTCCGAGGGCGCCAGCTGCAGTTCCTCGGCCACCAGCAGGCGCAGCGCGTGCGAGATGCCCTGGCCGACGTCGACCTTGCCGGACCAGGCGCGGATGCGGCCATCCGGCCCCAGGTCCAGCCACTGCCCCAGGCGCGGGTGTTGCTTGAGGCTCTCCGGGACCGGCGGCAGCGTCATGCGCAGGCCTTCCGCACGGCGCGCACCACGCGGTTGTGCACGCCGCAGCGGCACAGGTTGCCTTCGAGGGCGGCCCGGATGTCCTCGTCGGAAGGCCGCGGGTCGCGCTGCAGCAGCGCGGCCGCGCGCATCAGCATGCCGCTGGTGCAGAAGCCGCACTGCAGCGCCTGCTCCTCGATGAACGCGACCTGCAGCGGATGGGGAGCCTGCCGCGTGCCCAGCCCCTCCAGCGTCGTGACGTGCTTGCCCGCCACCGCCCACAGGGGTGTGTCGCACGCGCTGACCGCGTGCCCGTCCAGGATGACGGTGCAGGCGCCGCACTGGCCGAGCCCGCAGCCCAGGCGCGTCGCCTTCAGGCCGAGCACGTTGCGCAGCACGTCCAGCAGCGTGCGGTCGGCGTCGGCCTCGACCGACGCGGCCTGCCCGTTGAGCGTGAATGCGATCCTGGTCGGCGCCAAAGATTCAGTCTCCGTCGAGTCAGTCCACCTTGGCGCCCGATGCCTTCACCAGCGGAGCCCATTTGGCGATGTCGGCGCGCAGGTAGCGGTCGTATTCGGCCACCGTCATCGACATCGGCACGGCGCCCTGCCTGGCCCAGGCTGCTTTCACGTCCGGCTGGTCGACGATCTTGCGGACCTCGGCATTGAGCTTGTTGATGATTTCCGGCGGCGTTCCCCTGGGCGCCATCAGCCCGAGCCAGATCGTCGCCTCATAGCGGGGCACGCCGGCCTCGGCCACGGTAGGCAGCTCCGGCGTGACCGGGTTGCGGGTGGCGCCGCTGGTCGCCAGCGCCCGCACCTTGCCTTCCTTGGCCATCTGCGACATGGTCGTCACGGCGTCGAACATCATCTGCACCTGGCCGCCCACCACGTCGGTGCGGGCGCCGGAGCTGCCCTTGTAGGGCACGTGCGTCACGTTGATGCCGGCCAGGTGCTTGAACAGCTCGCCGGCCATGTGGTAGGGCGTGCCCGGGCCGGAGGAGGCGTAATTGAGCTTGCCCGGCTGCGCCTTGGCCAGCGCCACCAGCTCGGGCAGCGTCCTGGCGGGCACGGACGGATGCACCACCAGCATCAGGTCGGAATAGTTCACCGGCGCGATGCCGACGAAATCGTCCATCAGCCGGAATGGCTTGCCGGGGATCAGGGTCTCGTTCACCGTATGGGTGTTGGACATCATCAGCAGCGTGTAGCCGTCGGGAGCGGACTTGGCCACGATGTCGGTGCCGATGATGGAACCACCGCCGGGCTTGTCGTCCACCACGAACGGCTGCTTCAGCTCGGCCGACAGGCGCTGCGCCATGAAGCGCGCATAGTTGTCGGCCGGACCGCCGGCCGCGAACGGCACGACGATCCGCACCGCCTTGTTCGGGTAGTCGGCGGGCTGGGCGAATGCGGCGGCGCCGGCCAGGGCGGCGGCGGCCGTCGCGAGCAGCCTGGAGGCGGAACGAGCGAACTTCATTGGTTGTCTCCTCTGCGGTGGATCGTTGGCGGCTGGCCGCGCCTCAGACGAACCGGTTCTCGATCTGTCCGATGCCGTCGATCTCGATGCGGACCACGTCGCCACCCTGCAGGTAGCGCGGCGGCTTCAGGCCCATGCCCACGCCGGCGGGCGTGCCGGTGGCGATCACGTCGCCGGGGTACAGCGTGATGCCGCGCGAGATCGTCTCGATCAGCGCCGGGATGTCGAAGATCATGTTCTCGGTCGGGCCGTCCTGGCGCAGTTCGCCATTGACCCAGCAGCGCACGCGGGTGCGGGTGCCGTCCAGTTCGTCGGCGGTGGCGATCCAGGGGCCCATCGGGCAGAAGGTGTCGAACGACTTGCCCATGTCCCACTGCTGGTGGCGCATCTGCACGTCGCGGGCGGTGACGTCGTTGACGATCGTGTAGCCGAAGACATGGTCGCGCCAGTCGGCCCGCGCGATGTTCTTGCCGCCCTTGCCGATCACCACGGCGAGTTCGGCCTCGTAGTCGATCTGTTCGGAAATCCGCGCACCGGGCAGCACCACGTCGTCGCTCGGCCCGACCACGCATTCGGGCACCTTGCTGAAGACGATCGGCCATTCCATCGCGTTGGCCGCGTTGTCCTTGAACACCGAACCGGCCAGTTCCTTGGCGTGGGCGTGGTAATTGCGGCCGACGCACCAGATGTTGCGCCGCGGCTGCGGTATCGGCGCCTCCACCCGCACGGCGGACAGCGACACCGCGCCTGCCTCGAGGGCGGGCGGTGCGTCGCCGCGGGCGGCGGCTTCGATCAGGGGCAGCGCGCCGCGCTGCGCCGCGTCGGGCGAGAGTTTGAACGCGGTGACCTGCAGCCCGTCGGCCGACACCATGCCGACCTGGCGCTTGCCGCCGTGCGTATACGTTGCGATGCGCAAGAGATCCTCCTGGGAGCTGGGGAAAGTTGGTCTGACGATAAACCAATGTAGACCAATCGGCAGATTATCGGCCTGGAGACCGAACCGTCAAGATGCGGAAATCCCTGTGGAAATGCCACGTTGCAGCGGTCGTCCGCCATTGGTACCATTTGGTCCCAATTCAACGGTCGACCGTCCAGCCTGTGCAACCAGCCTCCGCCATCCGCGGCTTCATCCTCGAGCGCCTGCAGTCCGGCCAGTGGCGTGCCGGTGACCGGCTGCCGACCGAACGCGACTTCAGCGAACAGTTCAAGGTGAGCCGCACCACGGTGCGCAAGGTGCTGCGGCAGATGAAAGACCTCCAGGTCATCAGCCAGACCGTCGGCAGCGGCACCTATGTGACCGACCGGGCGGCCGCCGTGCTGCAGGGCATGGCGGCGCAGGACCCGGTGCGCCAGACCAGCCCGGCCGAACTGATGGAGGCCCGCATCGCGCTGGAGCCGGCAATCATCGAGATGGTGATCGGCAACGCGACGGCCGCGGATTTCGAACAGATGGACGCGTGTTGCGCCAGGGGCGAGGCGGCGACCAGCTTCGAGGAGTTCGAATACTGGGACGCGCTGCTGCACGAGACGATCGCCGCCTCGGCGCGCAACGCTTTCGTGGCGAGCATCTTCCAGCTGATGAACCAGGTGCGCAACCAGCCCGAATGGGGCCTGATGAAGCGGCGCAGCATCACGCCCGAGCGCCGCGCCCAGTACCAGACCGACCACCGGGCGCTGGTGCGGGCGCTGCGCGAGCGCGACCTGCCGCGCGCCAGGGTGACGGCCACCGAGCACCTGCTGCACGTGCGGCGCAATCTGCTCAATTTCTGAGGGCCGGCGCCGCCCGATCCGGGACAATGGCGGCACTGCCAGGGAGAGCCCAGTGAGCGACGACATCATTCTTCCGATCCAGACGACCGACGCGCGCACCGGCAGCGACGCCCCCGTGCGCCACGAGGCGCTGTACGTCAACCTGGTCATCTCCGACCCCGAGGTGATCCTGGCGGCCGGCGAGTACGCCGAGGGCCGCCCCCGCACCGATTTCCTGCTGACGGCGCTCAAGGTCGGCGTGCTGTCGCTGCGCGCGGCGCGCGGCGTGGTCGACGGCGACATGGTCCGCCAGGAAGGCGAGCGCCTGATGGAGCAGCTGGGCGAGCGCCTGAACGGCTGGCGCAAGGTGTTCGAGGAGCGGGTGGCCGGCTCGCTGTCACATTACTTCGATCCCAAGCAGGGCACTTTCGTCGAGCGGGTGGAGCGGCTGGTGCACGCCGACGGCGACCTGGCCAACGTGATGCGGCTGCAGGTGCAGTCGGCCGAGCAGAACCTGGCGCGGGTCTTCGAGCAGTTCATCGGCGAGAACAGCCAGCTGCTGAAGGTGCTGGACCCCAGCGGCGAGAACCAGCTGGTGCAGACCATGCAGCGCACGCTCGACAGCGTGATCCAGGCGCAGAACGCGGCGATCCTGCAGCAGTTCTCGCTGGACAACAAGGGCGGGGCGCTGACCCGCTTCCTGGGCGAACTCGAGGCCAAGCACGGGAACCTGAACACGGCGCTGTCGAAGAACATGGCCGACGTGGTGGCCGAATTCAGCCTGGACCGGCCGGACTCGGCCCTCAGCCGCCTGGTGCAGCGGGTGGAGACGGCCCAGCGCAGCCTCACCAGCGAACTGAGCCTGGACAACGAGGCATCGGCGCTCAGCCGGCTGCAGAAGATGCTGGAAGACAACCACCGCGAGCAGGTGGCGATGGCCAACCGGCTGTCCGAGTCGCTCAACGTGGCGATCGGGCAGTTGCAGGCGCGCCGCGAGGAGGCGGCCAGGAGCACCCGGCACGGGCTGGAGTTCGAGGCGGGCGTCGGCGAGCAGCTGCGCGTGCTGTGCGAGGCCGCCGGCGACGTGGTGCAGGATTGCGGCACCACGACCGGCCTGATCCCCAACAAGAAGGTGGGCGACTTCATCGTCACCATCGGTCCGGAAAAGGCCGCCGCCAACGCGCGGATCGTGGTGGAAGCCAAGGAAAGCGCGTCCTACGACCTGGCGGCAACGCTGGCCGAAGCCGAGGTGGCGCGCCGCAACCGCGGCGCCGGCGTGTGCGTGTTCGTGCATTCCGAGAAGACCGCGGCGCCGGGCATCCCCGTGTTCGCCCGCTACGGGCACGACATCGTGGTGCGCTGGCACGCCGAGGACAGCGGCACCGACGTCTGGCTGAAGGCCGCCGTGATGGTCGCGGCCGCCATGTCGGTGCGTGCGGCGACCCACGACCGGCAGGACGCGGCCAGCTTCCAGGTGGTGGACAACGCGGTCGCGCGCATGCGCAAGCAGATCGAGGGCTTCGAGGTGATCCGCACCAGCGCCACCACGTCCAGCAACGCCGCCGGCAAGATCCTGGAGCGCGCCCGGATCATGGAGGAGACCATGCTCACCCAGCTCGAGGCGCTGTGCCAGGAAGTCGTCAAGCTGAAGGCGCGGCAGGACCAGGACGGCTGAGGAGCGGTGCCGACTGGTAACCCAACAGCCGAACGCAGAGGGCGCAGAAGCACGCAGAAGACGCAAAATAATCCAAAGAAGTTCTTGGACTCTTCTGCGTCTTTTGCGTACCTTTGCGACCTCTGCGTTCGGCTGTTGGGTTTATCTTGCGAAGTCGCTCACCCCGCCGGCTTCTCCACGTGGCCGCCGAAGCCCTTGCGCATCGCCGACAGGATCTGGTTGGCGAAGGTGGCGTTGCCGCGCGAACTGAAGCGGTCGTACAGCGCCGCGCTCAGCACCTGGGCCGGCACGCCTTCCTCGACTGCCGCCAGGATGGTCCAGCGGCCTTCGCCGGAGTCCGACACGCGCCCGCCGTAGCCGGCCAGGTCGGGACTTTCCAGCAGCGCGCCGGCCGTCAGGTCCAGCAGCCAGGAGGGGATCACGCTGCCGCGCCGCCACAGCTCGGCGATGTCGGGCAGGTTCAGGTCGTACTGGTAGGCCTGCGGTTCGCGCAGCGGCGTGGTCTCGGCATCGGCGGCGCCGACTTCCTGGCTGCCGATGTTGGCGTGGCGCAGGATGTTGAAGCCTTCGGCGTAGGCGGCCATCAGCGCGTATTCGATCCCGTTGTGGACCATCTTGACGAAATGGCCGGCGCCGTGCGGGCCGCAGTGCAGCCAGCCTTCCTCGACGCCGACCGGCGCTCCATGGCGGCCGGGCGTGCGCGGCGCGGCCGCCGCGCCGGGTGCCAGCGTGCGGAAGACCGGTTCCAGGTGCCGGACGGTCTGCGGCTCGCCGCCGACCATGAGGCAGTAGCCGCGCTCCAGCCCCGCGACGCCGCCGCTGGTGCCGACGTCGAGGTAATGCAGCCCCTTGGCGCCAAGTTCCTGCGCTCGCCGGATGTCGTCGCGGTAGTAGGAGTTGCCGCCGTCGATCACGATGTCGCCGGGCTCCAGGTATGCCGCGAGTTGCTGCAGGACCTGGTCGACCACGCCGGCGGGCACCATCACCCACACCGCGCGCGGGCGCGTCAGCATTGCGGCGAAGTCCTTCAGGGCCTCGGCACCCTGGAAACCGTCCTGGCGCATGGCGGCGACGGCACCCGGCGCCGCGTCGTGGACCACGCATTCATGCCCGGCGCGGGCGAGCCGCCGCGCCATGGCCGCGCCCATGCGGCCCAATCCGATCATTCCCAACTGCATAGCTGCTCCCGTCACGCTGCGCCGATCGTACCGCCCCGCCGGGCGGTGGTCCGGGTCGACCGGAGTGAAAGGTCCGTGCGCGGCTGGTGGCAGCCCGCCATGCGCTTGCGATTTCTCAATGGCCGAGCTTGCGAACGGGAGCATGCTTCAGCCATCGACGATTGTCTCCTCGGCGGGGGAATCCAAGGAACCCGCTGTTCACGCCCCCTGCATTGCAAGTTGCAGGGGGTTTTTTCTTTCCGGCTCAGGCCGGTTCGCGCTGTTGCGTCGCGCTGGCGCCCCACCAGCGCGCCACCAGCCAGCCGAGCACGATGCCCACGCCGTCGGCCGCCAGGTCCAGCCACTCGGCGCTGCGATAGCCCGTGAACGACTGCAGCACTTCGATGAGGGCGCCGTAGGCAAGCAGTCCCCAGACCACCTGCGGCCGGCGCACCGGATGTGCCAGCAGCCCCAGCAGGGCCAGCACGGCAAACGCCAGCGCGTGGTTGGCCTTGTCCCAGCCGGTGGACGGCAGATGCACCGTGGGCGGCAGCAGGCACAGCGTCAGCACGGCGACGGCGCAGCCCCAGAAGGCCAGGCGCCAGGCCGCAGCGGAGGTCGATCGGAGCGTTTGCCTCAACATGGCCGCGACTATCGCACAGCGCGAACGCGGACCGGAAAAACAAAAAGGCCCGCCGCAGTCAGGGTGGCGGGCCTGGCGTGCCGGCCGGAAGGAGGGACACCTCCGGCGGCGCGTCTCCGGGCGCTTACTGCGCCAGGATCCACTGGACCAGGTTCTTCACCTGGCCGGCATCCTTCACGGCCTTGTGCTCTTCCTCGCTGCCGTCGTCGAGCTTGACCTTCGGGCTCTTGGACACGAACTCGGTCAGCTTCGCCTCGGCGTCGGCCTTGCCCTTGTACTTGGCGGCGACCTTCTGGTAGGACGGCCCCTTCTTGGCCTTGTCGACCGCGTGGCACTTGGTGCAGCCGCTGTCCTTCATCGCCTTGGTCGCGGCGGCTTCGTCGGCGGCCGTGGCCGGGGCAGCCAGCGCGAGCGCTGCGGCGGCGCCTGCCAGCAGGGAGATCACTTTCATCGTTGCAGCTCCTGGGTAAAAACGCTTTGTGTACCTTCAAGCATCAGCTGTGCCAGTCCGCCTCGAATCGATTTTATTATTTGGAATCAACGACTTGCGTTGATCCTGCGGTGTTGCTTCGGCACGCCCAAGTACATTTTCCTTGTGCACCGGGGGCTGCTGGTGACGACGAATTTCCTTTGTCATCAATGGCTTGCGCAAGGCGCCGCGAGAAGTGCGTTTCTATACACCCGGGCGACGCCAGTGGGGGCTTTGCCGCCGGGTCAGCGGGGGTTCAGGCGCCGCGGTGTACCTTGCGGGCGAAACGCGGAGGTCACCATGAGCAACTATCCAGCCCTGGCCAGTCGCACCGCCCTGAAGGGCCCCGTGCGGGTGAGCCGCCTGCAGCAGCACCAGCCCGTCACCACGATGGAGTCGCCGGCGCTGGAGGTCATGACCGACCTCACGCGGGTGGCGGCCGCCGTCGTGGCACCCGGCACGACCGTGGAGGACGCGAACCATTTCATGATGCGGCGCGGAGTGCGCATGCTGCTGGTCCTCGACGACGTCGAGGTGCTGGCCGGCATCGTCACGGCCACCGACATCATGGGCGAGGCGCCGGTCACGCTGGCGCGCGAGCGCGGCATGCGGCATTCGGACATCACCGTGGCCGACGTGATGACACCGGCCCAGCGGCTGGACGCGTTCGAGCTGGACAAGGTGCGCAACGCTCGGGTCGGCAACGTCGTCGCGAGCCTGCAGCAGCACCGGCGCCACCACGCGCTGGTAACGCAGCCCGACGGCGGCGGCGGGCTGGAGGTGCGCGGCATCTTCTCGCTGTCGCAGATCGCGCGCCAGCTGGGCATCGCGCTGGCGCTGCCCGACGCGGCCGACAGCTTCGCAGCCATCGAGGCGGCGCTGGCGCACTGAGCGCCGCGGCGCCTCAGCCCCGGCGGACGGCGTCGATCGCCAGCACGGAGGGGTCCTGGCCGCCATGGCCGGCCGCGATCAACCGGTCCATGCGAGCCGCAATGCCGGGCAGCGCGGCCAGTGGCCGTTCGCCGCAGGCTTGCACCATCAGCCCGACGTCCTTGCGCGCCATCGACAGCTCGAAGCTGGGCGCGAAGTTGCCCTTGGCCATGTTGCCGCCCCGGCCGGCCACCATCGCGTTGAGGTCCAGCAGTCCCAGCAGTTTCACGGCGTCCTCGCCGGGCACGCTGCTGGCCTGCGCGATCGTGAGGATGTCGGCCATCAGCGCCGAGACGCCGATGATCATGGCGTTGCCGAACAGCTTGTGCACGGCCGCCAGGTCGGTGCGCTCGCCCAGGTATTCGACCCGCGCCGTCATCTTCGCAAGCTCGGCCTTGACGGCATCGAACCACTCCGCGGGGCCGCAGGCCAGCATGGAGCCCAGCGCCTTGCGCGCCGCCGGCGGCCCCATGAAGACCGGGCAGTGCAGGTACTTCACGCCCTGGTCACGCAGCCGCGCGGCGCGCTGCGCGGTCAACGCCGGCAAGGTGGTGCTGTGATCGACGATCACTGAGTCGGCGGCCAGGGCCGGCCGGGCCGCCGCGATCACTTCCTCCACCACGGCGTCGTCCTTGAGCACGAGGTGCACCCGCGCGGCGCCGCGCACCGCCTCGGCCGGCGTCGCCACGGGTTGCACGCCGAAGGCCGCCAGCGCCTTGGCCTTGTCGGGGGTTCGGTTCCAGGCCTTCACGGCGTCGCCGCGGCGGGCGGCCGCCTCGGCAAAGGCGGCGCCCAGCAGGCCGGTGCCGAGGAAAGCGATCTGTGTCATGTGGGTGTCTCCGTTTGGATGGTGTGGGGATGGAATCAATGGCGGGCCGCGCGCGCGAAGCCGCGGCCCGGCGCGATCCAGTCGACGCCGGGATGGGCCGGCACGGTGAGGTCCGAGGGCGCGCCGCTGAACAGGATCTTCTCTTCGACCAGCAGATACGCGCGGTGCGCGGCGCCGCCGGCCGCCGGCAGCACGCGCAGCGTCAGGCCCGATGCGACCGTGAGGTCGTCGCCTGCGGCCGGCTGCATCACCTTTGCGCCGGTGCGCTGCTGCAGTGCTTGCGCCGCCGGCTGGTCGCCGGTGGACAGGATCGCTCGCACCGGTCCGGGCGCCGCGGCGATCAGCGCCTCCAGGTGACGGTCGTCCACCGACCCCGGATCGATCACGGTGCAGCCGCTGGCGTCGCCCAGCAAATAGCTGTTCGAGCCGTCGCCGGCGGCCACCCGCAGCACGCGGGCGGTCAGCGGTGCCGGCTCGTCCGGCCGCAGTTCGCACCAGGCGGTGCCCCGGCCCTGCGGATCGACCAGGGCGAGTTCCTCCCAGGCTGGCTCGTGCTGCTGCACCGGACGCACCCCGTCGCGGTCGCGGCCCAGGCGCGGCGCCACCGTCACCACCTCGCGCGGCGAACGCGCCCACGCGAGCAGGGCGGCCGCATCGTCGAAGCGGCCGATCGTGGCGAGGACCGAGCGCGTCGGCGTCATGAGCCGGCGCGAGTTCTCGGCCGAGAGCGCCTGGGCCGGCCGCAGCCACACATGGTCCACCGTTTCCAGCGCGTCGTGCGAACTGGCCTGGCCCGGCGGCAGGACGGCCAGGAAGAACCGCGTATCGAAGCGCTTGGCGCGGCCGACGGGCGTCACCCAGTGCGCGATGTAGAACAGCTGGCCGGCAGCCAGGCGCAGGCCGAAGTCGCGGCAGACTTCGGCCAATGCCACCTCGCCGCGGTGCAGCGGTGCGCGCAGCGCCGCCAGCGGGGTGCCGCTGTCCACCAGCATGTCGAGCGGCTGGCCCGCCCCGGCCGTCGCGAACAGGATGCCGGCCTCCTCGAACGACTCGCGGATTGCGGCCACGTAGTAGTCGAGGGCTCCATCCGGCAACGCCAGCAGGGCGCTGGCCCGTGCGTCGTCCACGCCGTCGCAGAACGCGTGGCAGCGCCGGTCGGCGGGGTCGAGCAGGCCGCCGGGAAACACCCAGGCGCCGCTGTTGTGGTCGCCCTTGTCGGCGCGTCGCAGCAACAGCACTTCGAGCCCGCCGGGCGCGTCGCGCACGACGACGATGGTGGCGGCGGGGCGGGGGATGCCCGGTGCGGGCATGGGCGCTGCGATGTCGCGGGGATGGGTCACGGTGCCGCACATTCTGCCGCCTGCCGCGCCGCGGCGCTGTCGTGCATGCGCGATCCTTCCCGGAAACAGGAATGCGAGCGCCGGCATTCCCTGATGCGGGATGCTTTGCGCTCCTCCTGAAGCGTTTTGACACAAAGCGGCCCGGCACAGGGCTTGCGTGGTTGTGCTGGGCCTGTCCGCGTGTCCGGCATCTGGCGCGGTCCGACCCCACGACACAACTTCTGGAGAGAGGGTCATGCGCTTCCGCTTGGTTCGCTATTTCACGCTGGCGAGTGTCGGCATGTTCGCGGCGGTCGCCATCGCGCTCGCCTATTTCGAGCGCCAGCAGGCATCCTTCATCGGCGACATGCAGCGCCAGGAGATCGGCTTCGTCAAGCAGGTCCAGGCCGCCTTCGCCCGGCAGCAGGAGGAAGGTTCGCTGCGCGACCTGGTCGCCACCCACGAAGCGGGCAACATCACGCTGACGCGGGTGGTCGCCAACATGCTGTGGGACCGGGATTTCGCCCCGTTCGTCGCCAAGGTGGCGCTGTTGCCTGTGGACCATTGCCGCGCCATCGCCGACGTCACGGCCCCGGACGGCCGCAAGACCGCGCCGCCGGAAAAGAAGGCCTGCTTCGCCGAACTGGGCGCGAAGATCCAGGCCCTGCCCGAATTCAAGGCACTGGACGCCAAGGTGTTCGACACCATGAAGCGCACCACGGTGTTCAAGGTCAAGGCGTTCGACGTGCGCGGCATCACCGCCTATTCGTCCGAACACTCGCAGATCGGCGACGACAAGAGCAGCAACGGCGGCTGGCTGGGCGCCATGAAGGGCACCGTCAAGAGCGACCTGTCGCGCCGCGACAAGTTCAACGCCTTCGAGGGCGTGGTCGAGAACCGCGACCTGCTCTCGAGCTACCTGCCGGTCTACGCCTTCGGCACCGACACCGTGGTCGGCGTGTTCGAGGTCTACTCGGACATGACCCCCATGCTGGCCCAGGTCAAGGACACCTCGGCCAAGATCGCGGCCGCCGCGCGCGGCAACGAAGCGAAGATGGAGCAGGTCGCCGCCGTCAACCTGGACGTGGTGGAGAACCTGTCGCTGCGGGCGATGGCGATCGTGGGCGCGCTGCTGGCGCTGCTGTTCGTCGCGCTGTTCGTGATCGTGCGCCGCGCCGACGGCATCATCGTGCAGCAGGCCAGGCAGCGCGAACAGGACCACCAGCAGCTGGCGCAGTCGGAAAAGATGGCCTCGCTCGGCCAGATGGTGGCCGGCGTGGCGCACCAGCTGAACACGCCGCTGGCGTTCTCGCGCAGCAACATCAGCATGGTGCAGGACGCGCTCAAGGGCTACGAGCTGCCGCTGAAGGTCGCGCAGGCGTTCGCGCGCACGGCCGCCAGGACCGAGGGAGACACGGTCTCGGTCAACGTGGCCGCCAATCGCGAGAAGCTGGAGCAGATCGCGGAGGACGGCATCGACGACGTCGGCACGCTGTCGCAGATGCTGGGCGACACGCTGCAGGGCATCGACCAGATGCACGAGCTGGTGGAGAACCTGCGCGACTTCACCCGTCTGGACCGCGCCAAGACCGCGCAGTTCGACCTGAACAAGGGGCTGCACACGGTGGCCTACATCGCCCGCAGCGCAATCCCCAACCGGGTGAAGGTGGTGGAGGAGTACGGCTCACTGCCGTTGGTGGAGTGCAACCCGTCGCAGCTGAACCAGGTGTTCCTCAACCTGATCAACAACGCCGCGCAGGCGATCCCCGGCGAAGGAACGGTCACCGTGCGCAGCGCGGTGGAGGGCGAGCGGGTGCGGGTGGACGTCAGCGACACCGGCACCGGCATCCCGACCGAGGTGCAGCCGCGCATCTTCGAGACCTACTTCACCACCAAGCCGGCGGGCGAGGGCACCGGGCTGGGCCTGCCGATCGTCAAGAGCATCGTGGCCGAGCATGGCGGGGACATCACCTTCACGACTCGCCAGGGCGCGGGGACGACCTTCAGCGTGTTCCTGCCGGTGGTGCTGCCCGAACCGGCGGCCGCCTGAGCCCGCCAGGAGACCCCATGAGAGTCAAGAAGGGAACGGTGCTCTGCGTCGACGATGAGCCGAACATCCTGCGCTCGCTGCACTGGATGCTGCACAAGGACTTCGACGTCATGACGGCCCCGGACGGCCATGCCGGGCTGGAGATGCTGCGCAAGCACGACTTCGACGTGATCGTGTCGGACCAGCGCATGCCGGGGATGATCGGCTCGGAATTCCTGCGCGAGGCCTGCAAGGTGGCGCCGCGGGCCATGCGCATCCTGCTGACCGGCTACTCGGACATGCAGGCGATCCTGCGCTCGATCAACGAGGGCGAGGTGTTCCGCTTCGTCAACAAGCCCTGGTCGAACGAGGAACTGAGCAGCACCGTCGCCGAGGCGGCGGCCATCGCCAGGACCCAGCCGGCACCGGCGGCCGCGCCGGAGGCGGGCCCGGAGATCGACGAGACCCTGGATTCGATCCTGGTGCTGGACGAGGACCCGCAGCTGGCCGGCTTCGTCAAGCAGTCGATCGCGTCGCAGGCGCGCATCACCCATGCCACCTCGATGGCCGAGGCCGTGGCGGTGCTCGGTTCCGAGTCGGTGGCCGTGATCGTGAGCGACACCCGGGTCGGGCGGATGGACACCACGCCGCTGCTCAAGGTGCTCAAGCAGCGGCACCCCGCCATCGTGGCGGTGGTGCTCACCGCCGACAGCGACGTGGACGCCGTGATCAAGCTGATCAACCAGGGGCAGGTGTACCGCTTCGTGCCCAAGCCGGTGAAGCCGGCCTTCCTGAAGATCATGCTCGCGTCGGCGGTGCACAAGCACCGCGAGCTGCGCAGCACGCCGGGGCTGGAGCGGCGCCATGCCGTGCAGGCGATGCCGGCCGACACCGAGGAAAAGCTGGTGCGCGCGGTGCAGGAGGAGGCGATGCGGCTGAAGCCGCAGGCGCAGGCGCCGGGCAACGCCTCGGTGCTCGGGCGCATCGGCGGCGGCCTGAAGAAACTGTTCGGCATCGGATAGCCGCGCGGCCGGGGCCGCATTGCAAATCGGGCGGCGCCTGCCTAGGATGGCGATGGACCAACACTCCGTCGCCCATCATGTCCATCGATTTCCCGTTGCGCCGCCGCGCTCTGGCGGTCCTGGTTGCCGGCGCCTGCGCCGGCGCGGGCCTGCACGCCCAGAACGTCAAGCCGCCGAAGGCCCAGCTCTGGCTGGATCTCTCCACCGGCACCATGGCCGGCATGCCCGAGATGGACATGCCGGGCGGCATGGCCGGCGGGCTGGCCGGCGTGATGGGCGGCATGATGGGAGGCGGTGCTGGCCGCGGCGGTGCGCCGACCGCCTGGGGCATGGCGCGCGGCATGAACGTGATGCCGCCGCGGGTGGTCGACGTCGCATTCCACAACAGCCTCAAGCCGGGCACCGAAGCCGCGCAGCTGATTCCGCCCGGCATGCGGATGGGCGAGAGCCTGCCGCTGCTGCCGGTGCGGCGCGAGGCCGCGCCGCGCGAGCGCGAGCCTGGCGAAGTGCCGCAGGACGTCGAGCGGCCCAAGGGCAGGGTGCTGATCTACTGGGGCTGCGGCGAAACCGTGCGGCCGGGGCAGCCCCGGGTGATCGACCTGGCCCGCGGCGCGCCGGCCGACTTCGCGGCGGCGTTCGCCGGCCGCCATGCGCCGGACCGCGGCGCCAGGGTGGGGCCCGGCCACGTGCTGTATCCCAACGAACGCAACACCGTGGTGCTGCCGCGCGACGGCTCGCTGGTGGGCGAGCACCAGGTCCGGGGCGAGGGCGTGCCGGCCTCGATGAAGTTCACGCTGGCCGAGGCGCAGAACGTGATGCCGCCGATCCAGCTGCGCGCGCAGGGTGCGCTGCAGGACAGCGTGTCCCTCGCCTGGGACCGGGTGCCGCACGCGCGCGCCTACTACCTGCACGCAATGGCGGGCCAAGGCGGCGACATGGTGCTGTGGTCCAGCGCCGAAACCCCGGACACCGGGATGGGACTGTTCGACTACCTGCCCAACGCGACCATCGAGCGCTGGACGCGCGAGCGGGTGTTGCTCGGCGCCGACGCGACCGCCTGCGCCGTGCCCAAGGGGATCTTCGCCCCGCCGGCCGGCGCCCGCGATGACGTCACGCCCATGCTGCGCATGATGGCCTATGGCGGCGAAAGCAACTTCGCCCATCCGCCGCGGCCGGCCGACCCGCGCGCCGTGTGGGAGCCCGAGTGGGCGGTGCGCGTGCGGGTGAAGGCGCACACGATGGCGATGCTGGGGCAGGAACTGGCCGCCGGTGCGGCGCCGCGCGGGCGTGTCCGCCAGCGCGGCGAGGAGAGCGCGCCGGCGACGGCAACCGGCCAGGACCAGCCGCAGGAGCAGCCGCCGGCCGGCCTGCCGGGACTGCCGGTGAACCCCGGCGCGATCCTGCGCGGAATCTTCGGACGCTGAGCACTGCGCCGCATTGCCGTCTGCAACCGTGGTTGACGGTTGCAGATGCTTTCTTACATCTGCGAACGCCAGCTCTGCGGTGCGGCCCCTAGACTCGGCAGCCGAGGAGGGACGTCATGGATGCGTTGACGACTGACGTGAAGCTGCTGCTGGCAGCGAGTCTGCTGGCAGCCTGGCTCGGCCTGCGCCAGCAGCGCTACGCGGGATCCGCCCGTTACGCGCTCCTGTTCGGCGCCCTGCTGTTTTCCGCCGGCCTGCGCCACGTGGGCGTCTGGCACTAGGCCGCGTCTTCAGCCGACCTGCACCGTCACGCGCAGGAAGGTCGCGGGAATCAGCGTCGTCGCCGGCGAGCCGCTCTGGTTCTGCCGCTCGAACAACTGCACCAGCTCGTCGCGCAGCGCCGTTTCGCTACCCTGGCTGGCCGCCGCCTCGAACGCGTTCATGGTCGGTCCGTAGAACTGGCGGAAGGTGTCCACGAATTCGGCGGGCGGGCCCTTGAAGTCGAACACATAGGTGTCGCGCTCGCACGAGATTCCTTCCCAGGCGATGCCGGCCTCGCCGAACCGCTCGATCACGTTCGTCGGCATCCCCCAGGCCATCGGGCTGACGAAGCCCTCGGGCGGCGGCGGTGCATAGCTCATACTGATCCTGAGCAGCTGCGCGACCAGCGTGGGATCGCCGGGAATCCAGTTGCCCATCACGATCCGCCCGCCGCGCCTGGTCACCCGCACCATCTCGCGGGCCACGTCGACCGGCCGGGGCGCGAACATCGCGCCGAACATGGTGATGACGCGGTCGAACGAGCCGTTCTCGATGCTGCCCAGGTCGCAGGCGTCGCCTTCGAGGAAGCGGCAGGTGGCCGACAGGCCGGCCTGCGCGGCGCGGCGGTTGCCGGCGGCGACCAGGTGGCCGGCGATGTCGACGCCCAGTACGTCCGCGCCCAGCTTGGCCGCGGGGATGGCGGTCGTGCCGTCGCCGCAGCCGAGGTCCAGCACCTGCATGCCGCGTGTGATGCCGGCCTGGCGCACGACGTCCTCGCCGCTTTCGCGCATGCTCACGGCGATGCGGGTGAAGTCACCCTTCTCCCAGAGGGCCTTGTTGGGGTTCATGGCATGTCTCCTGAGTGTCGTGACGGTGGATGGATGGGGCGCGCCGCTCAGACCCGGATCACCTGGTCCTTCAGCGAATACAGCACGGCGACCACTTCGCCGCGCGTGGTGGGATCGACGTCGTTCCTGTTCAGTGCGCCCACGATGTCGTCGACCACGGCCAGGAATTCCTGCTCGCTGACGTTCATGCCCTTGTGGGTCGCCAGCAGGTCGCGTCCGGTGTAGGGCTCGGGGCCGCCGCAGCCGGCGCAGAAGAACTCCACGGCCATCTTGCGGGCGTGGTCCAGGTCCTTGCTGGCCTCGAAGCGCGTGCGGATGAGCGGATTGGCCAGGTGCGCATCCATCACGTCGTGCACGATGCGCGAAATGCCCTCGAAGCGGCCGAGGCGTTCATAAAGAGATAGGGTGGCGGACTGGCTCATGTGCATACTCCTTTGCGGGTGGAAGCAGGCGGCGTCGGCGCCTGTGATGCCATGGTCCACAGCGGGTGTTCCCGAAACGTTCCCGGCCGCCGCCGGTCGCAGAGGTATCGCGATGTCGCTGCCAACGGATCACCAGTCCCGCCCGGTGTCGATCCGGCTGCTCGGGCAGTTCCGCATCGACGCCCAGCCCGCCGCGGCGCCGGCGCCGCAGCCGGGCCGCCGGGCCGTCGAGCTGCTGCAGCTGCTGAGCCTGCAGCCGCAGCGCAGCCTGTTGCACGAGCAGGTGGTGGAGGCGCTGTGGCCGCACCTCGACCCCGAGGCGGGCAGCGCCAACCTGCGCAAGGCGGCGCACCATGCGCGCCAGTTCGTCGGCGAGCCCGGCGCCGTCGTGCTGCGCGGCGGCCGTGTCTTGCTGCTGCCCGACCGCAGCGTCGACTGTGATGCGTCACGCTTCGAGCAGGCCGCCGACGAGGCCCTCGCCAGCGGCGACGCGCCGGCGTGCAAGGCGGCCGCCGCCCTGTACGGCGGCGACCTGCTGCCCGATGCGCGCTACGAACCATGGACCGAGGCGCCGCGGCAGCGGCTGCGCGCCAAGTTCCTGCGGCTGCTGCGGCTCGCCGGCGACCTGGAGCGGCTGGTGCGGGAGGACCCCACCGACGAGGCGGCGCATCTGCAGCTCATGCGCGAGGAGCTCGCGGCCGGCCGCCGCTCGTCGGCACTGCGCTGGTACGGGCATCTGCGCGACCACCTGCAGCAGTCGATGGGCCTGCCGCCGGGGCCGCAGGCGCAGGCGCTGTACGGCGAATGCATCGCCGGCGTGGCGGGCTCTGCGCCCCGGTTCGTCGGCCGGGCGCTCGAACTGGTGCGCGTGCTGGGGCTGCTGCGCGCCAGCCTGGCCGGGCGGCCGGGCGGGGCGGTGCTGCGCGCGCCGGCGGGCATGGGCAAGACCGCGTTCGGCCGGCGTGTGGCCGAGGAGGCGCGCGGCCTGGGCTGGCAGGTGCGCGCGCTGCAGGCCAGCGACTGGACCCGGCCCTACGGCATCACGGCCGACCTGGTCGAGCCGTTGCTGCAGGAAGTTGCCGACCTGCCACGGGCCGTGGGTGCGCACGCGCAGGCGGTGCTGGCGGCGCTGACGCCGGCTGCGGGCACGGCGCCGCCACTGGCGCTGCCGCTGGGGCGCCACCAGATGGTGGGGGCGCTGCGCCGCCTGCTGCTGGCCACCGCCGGCGGCAAGCCGGTGCTGCTGATGGTGGACGACGCGCACGCGGCCGACGACGCCAGCGTCGAGGCGCTGGTGCAGCTGGCGGCCAGCGGGCCGCCGGTGTTCGTCCTGCTCGCGTGCCGCGCCGCGCTGCCGCCGCTGCTGGACGGCCATGTCTCGCGCATGCTGCGCGCGGGCCAGATCGAGGTGATCGACCTGGGGCCGCTCGGCGAGGACGAAGCGGCGCTGCTGGCGGCGCGCGCGGCAGCCTCGCCGCTGCTGGGCGATGCTGCCGCCGGCATCGCGCGCCTGTCGGAGGGGATTCCGTTCGCGGTGGTCGAGCTCGCGCGCGCGTGGGCCGCGCGCGGCGACCAGGACCGGGGCAGCCTGCCGCGCAATGTGTCCTCAGCGCTGGCCGAAGGCCTGTGCGACGTGGCGCCCGACGCCATGGACGCGCTGCGCCGGCTGGCGCTGGCGGGCGAAGCATTCGACGTGGCGACGGCGGTCGCGCTGGCGGCGGATGACGGCCGCGAACCGCTGGCGCGGCTGGACGCGGCATTGGCCGCCGGCGTGCTGGTGGTGGCCGATGGCCGGTACCGCTTTCGCCATGCGCTGGTGCGGCAGGCACTGGCGGACGGCATCGCGCCACACCGGCTGGTGGGGCTGCAGCGAGACGTCGCCGGGCGGCTGGCGCAGGCCGGCGCGGCGCCCGGCCTGGTCGCCAGGCACTGGCTGGCCGCCGGCGAGCCGGACCGGGCGTCGCCGGCCGCGCTCGCCGCGGCACGCGAGGCGTTCCGCCTGGGCGCCTACGAGGACGTGCTGCGCCACGTGGAGCCGCTGCTCGCGCATCGGCCCGCGCACGCCGAAGCACTGGCGCTGCGGGCCGAGTCCATGGACGCGCTGGGCCGTCCCGGCACGCTGGCCGCCTATGACGCGGCGGCGCACGTCGCCCCCGAGGTCCAGGCCGACGAATTGCGTGCCAAGCGCGCCCTGGCGCAGGTGAAGATGAGCGATCCGCCGGGCGCGCTGGAGTACCTGCGGACCGTGCACCCCACCACCGTGGCGGGCCGACTGGCCGAGGCGCTGGCCTACAGCGGCGCCGCGGCACTGGGGTTCGGGGACCCGGCCGAAGGCTCGCGCCGCGCGGCCGAGGTGCGGCGGCTCGCGCTGGAAACCGGCGACGAGGGCACGCTGGTGATCGCGTCCTGGGCGCAGGCGGCGGCCGCGCACGCGCGCGGCGACCTGCACGGCAGCGTGTGGGCCGACCTGCAGGAAACCAGCCACCTGCCGCAGCTGGCGGTGCGGGTGTTCGACGGACACCTGTGCATCACGCAGCGCTTCCTGTACGGGGCGCGACCGTATGCCGACGTCATCGCATTCGCCGATGCGCTGGCGACGGAGGCGCAGCGGCTGGGCGCGGCGCGCGGCCATGCCTTCGCGGTCACCTTGCGCGGCGAGGCCAAGCTGCTGAGCGGTCAGCTCGACGCGGCCGAGCCGGACCTCATCGCCGGCGGTCGCCTGCACCGCGCCATCGGCGGGGCGACCGGCGAAGCCCTGTCGCTGCAGCGGCGCGCCGAGCTGGCCATGTACCGCGGCCGGCCCGACCTGGCGCGCGGCCTGCTGGACGAGGCGCTGGACGTGGCGCGCCAGTCCGACGTCGGATTCCATCTGCTCGATCGCATCTACGGCACGCGGATCGTCGTGGCGGCCGACGCCGATGCCGCGCTGGGCGTGCTGGAGGAGGCGCAGTCCGCGGTGCGCGGCCCGCTGGAAACCTGCCCCGGCTGCCGCATCACCTTCGCCATCCCGGCCACCATCGCCGCCGCGCGGGCGCACGAGATGGACCTGGCAAGCGACCATCAGCGTGCATCGGAATACCTGGCCAACGTCGTGATGAAACTGCCCGCGTGGTACGCCGCGCTGCACGAGGCACAGGCCCACATCGCGCTGGCCGCCGGCGAGCGCGATGCGGCGCGGACCGCCTTTGCCGCCGCGGCGCAGGGCTTCCATGGCTGCGGCCACGCGCTGGACGAGGCGCGCTGCCGAAGCGTTGCGGCGGAGGGAGGGCGGGCGTGGTGACGGCTGTCGCCGAGCCCGGTCACGCCGTCGCAGGGGCGCATCCGGCTGGTCGACATCGCCGCCGGGCGCACGGTACAGTCGCGGGTTTCAGTAGTTTCTTCACAAGGCAACTCAATGCTCCAACGTCTCGACGTCGGCGCTCGCATGTCCGAGCTGGCGATCCACAACGGCACGGCTTACCTGGCCGGCCAGGTCGCCGACGACGCCACCCAGGACATCGAAGGACAGACCAGGCAGGTATTGGCGGCGATCGACGCCCTGCTGGCGCGCGCCGGCTCCGACAAGACGAAGCTGCTGATGGTGCAGATCTTCCTGGCCGACCTGGCTGAGTTCGACGGCATGAACCGCGTCTGGGACGGCTGGGTGGCCGCCGGCCACACGCCGCCACGCGCCACCGTTCAGGCCGCGCTGGCACGGCCGGAATGGAAGATCGAGATCGTGGCGACGGCGGCGGTGTAGATCCGGCTCGGCCGGCGGGCGGCCAAGTCGCCTCGGCTCAATTTCGCGCTCGCCAGAGTACGAGAACAGCCTTGTCTCAGGGCTGAATTCGAGGCAGATTCGCGGCCTTGATTGCCGCGCCCATGGTTTCGTAGCCCTTGATCAGCAGGTCGTTGTACTCCTTGCCGCTCAAGGCGGTGGGATCAACGCCGGCATTGACGAACTGCTGCTTCACTTCGTCGGTGTTCATCGCCTGCAGCATTGATGCCTGCAGCTTGTCCACCACCATCTTCGGGGTTCCCTTGGGTGCTGCCAGCCCCAGCCACGAGTCGATCTCGACATCGAAGCCCTGTTCCTTCATGGTTTGCACATCGGGCAGTTCGGGCCACCGCACCGGGCTCGCCGAAGCGAGCAGCCGAACCTTTCCTGCCTTGATGAAGGACATCACGTCGGAGGGGTTCTGCACGATCACCTCGACCTGGCCGCCAAGCAGCGCGTTGACGGTCTCCGATCCGGATTTGTACGAGACCTGCTCGAACTTGCCTCCCGTCTTGCGCCCGAGCTCCAGCAGGGCGAGATTGTTCGGGGCCGAAGGCGCCCCGAAGAATATGCCCTTGCCGGTCTTGGCCGCCTGCACCAGGTCGGCAATGTTCTTGTACGGCGCATCGGCACGCACCGCAACGCCATAGCGATAGCGGCCAACCCCTGCGAGGAACTCGAAGTCCTTGGCGGTGTAGTCCACGGTCAGCAGGTGCGGCGTGATCGCGATCGTGGAGTAGGTCACCATGCCGATCGTGTAGCCGTCAGGCTTTTGCTTGGCGACGAACGATGGGCCGAGCGTGCCCAGGGCACCGGCGCGGTTCTGCACGACCACCGGCTTCTCGAGGCTTTTTTCCATCCCGCGCGCCACCGCCCGCGCCGCCACGTCCGTGTTGCCGCCGGCGCCGTAATTGACGACCAGCGTCACTTCCTTGGCCGGGAAGTTCTGTGCCGAGGCGGCGGCGCAGGTGGCCGCCAGAGCGGCGCCGAGGAGGGCGCGGATGAGTTCGATCTTCATGAGGTCTCCTTGCAGTGGTCAGGGCATGTAGAAGCCGCCGTTGATGTCGATGACGGCACCGTTGACGAATCCGGCTTGTTCGCTGGTGAAATACGCGATCGCATCGGCCACCTCCTCGGGCGTGCCGATGCGGCGCACCGGGATCTGTGCGGCATAGCGGGCGTTGACCTCCTCGCCGGCCTGCATCGCCATCTCGGTCAGGATCCGGCCGGGAGCCACGCAGTTGGCCGTGATTCCCGCCGGTCCCATTTCCGCGGCGATGCCGCGCGTGAGCCCCAGCACGGCGGCCTTGGTGGCCATGTACGTGGGCCCGGCGACGACGGTCTTGGTGCGGCCTGCCAGCGAAGACACGTTGACGATACGGCCCCAGCGCGCCTGCTGCATGCCGGGGATGACCCGCTGGCACAAGCGCAGGATGGCCGTCACGTTGACCGCGAACATCCGCGACCATTCGTCTTCGGTGACTTCGAGGATCCCGCGCGAGCGCCCTTCGGCATTCTTGAGGGAAAGGCCGGCGTTGTTCACGAGGATGCCGACGCTGCCGAAGTCCTGCTCGATCCTCGCGAGCACCTCGCCGACGTTGTCCTGGTCGGCCACGTCCATGCGAGCGAACATCGCCCGATCGCGCAGCGGCAGCGGAACCTTCCCGGTGTCGATCGCCGCTACGTCGGCAAGCACGACCTTGTGGCCGCGCTGGAGCAGCTCGATCGCCGTTGCGAACCCGATTCCCCTGGCGGCGCCAGTCACCAGTGCCACCCGTGGAGTGTCCGGCTTCATGCGCCCTCCGGCGTGAAGGTGGTGATCGGGGGGAAGGCGTTCTCGTCGGTCATCAGCTCGATCAAGGTGGTTCTGCTCGAAGCGCGGGCTTCCCGCAGTGCGGCTGCCAGTCGCGCGGGATCCTCGATCCGCACGCCGTTGCAGCCGCAGGCGCGGGCGATCGCCGCATGGTCGACGGGCGCGAAGTTGACCGCACTCGTGTGGGACCTGAACTTGACGTTCTCCGCATGCTTCTGGTAGCCGAGGATGCCGTTGTTCAGGACCAGCAAGGTCACCTTCAGGTTCATGCGGGCTGCGGTCTCCAGCTCGGACCAGACATGGCCGAAGCCGCCGTCGCCGACCAGGCAGAACACTTCACTGGCGGGCTGCGCCAGCTTGGCGCCAAGCGCCATCGGGAAGCCCCAACCCAGGCCGGCCAGGCCGCGGGGAGTCAGGAAGCGCTGGCCGCCCTTGAGCGCGGTGAGATAGTTGCTGATCCAGATCGAGGAATAACTGGCGTCGGCCACCACGACGTCGTCAGGCCCCAGCTGGCTTTGCAGCTCGTGCATCACGCGCTCCGGACGCAGCGGCGTCGCAGCGGACGTGCGCACCGCCTCCGACTCCTGGAGGTGGGCCTGCTTCCCTTTGCGGATCGAGGCGACCGTCGCGTCTTCACGCGCGGCCCAGGCGCGGGTCTTGCCCGCCAGTGCCTTGTTGAGCGACTCGAGCGTCAGCCTCGCGTCGCCGGCCAGCCGCATGGCTTCGTAGTTGCGTCCGATCTCCAGTCCGTCCACATCGATGTGGATGTACGTGGCGTCCTTGGGATAGAGCTGCCAGGAGTCGGTCCCGTTCTGGTTGGTGCGGGTGCCGACCAGCAGCACAACGTCCGCATCGGCGATCAGCGGCCGCAGGTAGCGCGTCGCGCCGTTCGGTCCCATGAAATACGTCGCCACCCCGATGGAGAGGGGATGCGTCTCGTCCACGGCGCCTTTGCCCATCACGGTGGTCGCCACGGGCAGGCGCAACTGCTCCTGGAGCGCCTGCAGGGCCGCCGAGGCGCCCGACAGGTGCACGCCGCCGCCGGCGATCACGACGGGTTGTTTCGCCTTCGCCAGCGCAGCCGCAGCAGCCTCGACTGCTGCCGGGTCGGCCACGGCAGGATCGAGCGGGAATCGGCCCAGGCTGATCGTTCGCCTGGACGCCACGGCCGGCTCGAGCAGCAGGTCCGCCGGCAGCATCAGCGCGACCGGACCCGGGCGGCCGGAACATGCGACGGCGAAGGCCTGGTCGATGTAGTCCTCGGCACGCGAGGCTTCCGTGACGCGCCGCACCCATTTGGTCACGGGTGCGAAGAGGCCCAGGTGATCGAAGTCCTGGAACGCATTCTTGTCGGTCTGGCTGCGATTGACGTCCTGCACCAGGGCAATGAGGGGCACGGACGCCTTCAGCGCCTCGGCCAGAGGCGGAACCAGCAGAGTCGCCGCCGGGCCGTTCTGGGCCGTGACAATCGAAGGCTTGTGGGTCATGCGCGCATGGGCATCGGCCATGTAGCCGCCAGCGTTCTCGGTCCGGTAGGCGATCTGCCGGATGCCTGCCTCCTCTGCGGCCAGGCAGAGCATGCTGGGCAGGCTCTGTCCAAACAGAACCTCGATGCCGTGGCGCTGGAGGGCGCGGACGATGGCGTGGGCGACGGTGTCTTTGAGGGCGAGACCTGGGCTGCTCAGGGGAGAGGCTTGCATGTGGATCCGGTTTGCTGGAACAAGTTTATAGTTTATAAAATGATCGACTCGACAGACTGTCACATGGGCGCCAGCGCTCGGACCGCCGGGGCCGTGAGGGATGTGCGGCCATGACTGCCATCGTTCAGGAGAACATCGCCGCGCTGATCTATCGCCAGATCAAGCGCAAGCTGATGCGCGGCGAACTGGCGCCGGGCGAGCCGCTCGTGCTCAAGCCGCTGGTGCAGGAATTCGGCGTGAGCCAGACACCGGTGCGCGAGGCCTTGCTGCAGCTGGTTTCCGAAGGGGTGCTGGAGAGCGCGCGCAGCAAGCCGATTCACGTGCCGGTGCTGTCGCAACAGGATCTGCAGGAATTGCGCGCCATCCGGCTCAATCTCGAACTGATGGCGACTGCGGCGGCCGTGCCGCGCATTGCGTCGACGACCATCGACAAGATGGACTCCACGCACCGCGAGATGGCCGGGGCCAAGGCCGATGCGGACCGGTCAGCGACGCTCCAGAAGAACTTCGACTTCCACTTCCTGCTGTACGAGGCCGGCGGAATGCCGATCCTGCTCGGTCTCCTGGAGACGTTGTGGGCCCGCACCGGCCCGTCGCTGCGGGATCTGTACCAGGCTCCCTTCTTCCACATGCCGGGTGAGCATCCCCATGTGGCGCTGCTGCGCGCGCTTCGCAGCAGGGATGCTTCTGCCGCGCTGGCTGCGATTCAGCGGGATGTCGCCGGCCATGGCGAGGCGCTGATGCAGCGGCTGGCGCGGCGCCAGGCTTCGTGAGATTGGCCTGGGATTTCCGGCTCCCCGCCTTTTCCGGCGCTGCCCCCGCGACGCCTGCGCTTGCCGGAAAGCGCCCTTTGGGGCAATCTCGCGTGGTCGTCCGCTCCTTCGGTCCAGCACACCATGTACACGCGAATTCTCGTTCCGGTCGATGGCTCCTCGTTCTCGAACCAGATCCTGCCGCTGGCCGCCGCGATCGCGAAGGTCACCGGCGCCCAGGTCGCCCTCTACCGGGCCGTCGAAAAGACCGACCAGTTGGCCGAAGTCGAACGCGAGTTGCGGGCGCTGGCCGCTTCACGGAACGCCCAGGCCGTCTGCGCCGAAGTGCGAGGGGATGTGGCGGCCGCGATCCTCGACGAGGCCGCGCGGGTGCCAGGCACGCTGGTGGCCATCACCTCGCACGGGCGTTCCGGCGTCATGCGGGCGGTGCTCGGCAGCACCGCACTGAATGTGCTGCGCGCCGGGGGCAACCCGATCCTGGTCTACCGCCCGCAGGAGGGTGCTGCCGGTGCGGCAGCCGCGACCGCGATCGAGCGCATCGTTGTCCCCCTCGATGGAAGCCCGCTGTCCGAATCGATCATTCCGCAGGCGGTGGAGCTGGCGCGCTGGCTGCGAGCACGCCTGGTCGTGGTGTCGGTCATCGCCCCGGCCGTGGCCGCCGCATCGGGAGTGCCCGTGGGCGACGTCATCGAGTCCGGCTATGTGCAGTCGCAGGTGGCGCGGCTGGCCCAGGAGCATGGCATCGACGCCGGCTGGGAAGTGCTGCACGGCGATCCGCAGGAGGCCATCGCCCGCTTCGTGCGCAGCTGGCCCAATTCGATGCTCGCGATGACCACGCGCGGCCGCAGCGCGCTGCAGTCCGCACTGCTCGGGAGCGTCACGGCCGCGGCGTTGCGCGAAAGCGGCGTGCCGGTGTACACGCGGCTGCCCTGACCTCGACCCCGAGGGGCCGAGCCTGCAGGCGGATCGCCGTCGTCGGCCGCCGCTTCCGACCCGGGATCGCCCGCAACCCCTTGCGCTATGGGCCGGTCCGTCCCGTCGAGTGCAGGATGCGTAGCGCGGCGCAGGCCGCACCGTAGCCGTTGTCGATGTTCACGCACGTCAACCCGGCAGCGCACGAGGCCAGCGCGCTGTTGAGGGCCGCCCGGCCGCCCGCGGCCACGCCATAGCCGACCGCGGTCGGCGTCGCGATCACGGGAGCGGCCACCAGGCCGGCCAGCACGCTGAACAATGCACCCTCCATCCCGGCCACGGCGATCACGACCCGGTGGGCGCGGATCTCGTCGATGCGCTCCATCAGCCGCCACAGGCCCGCCACGCCGACGTCGGCGACCAGCGGCGCCCGGTAGCCGGAAAACGCCAGGCTGCGCACCGCCTCCCGCGCCACCGGCAAGTCGGACGTGCCGGCGCAGACGACGCAGACTCCGTCCAGCGCCGGCAGCGGGACCGCGCCGTGGAATGCGGTGCGCGAGAGCGGATCGTGGTCCAGCGCGGCGCGCCGGCCGGCGGGCAGGGCGTCGAACAGCGCGCCGTCCAGCCGCGTCAGCAGCAGGGGCCGCTCGCCGGCATGGCCCAGGATCGCATCGACCTGCGCGGCACTCTTGCCCTCGCACAGCACCGCTTCCGCGATGCCGGTGCGCTGACGGCGCTCCCAGTCCATGACGAAATCGGTCATGCCGCCTGCACCCGCAGGAATGCCGCACCGCGCCGGTATGGCCGCACCCCGGCGAAGCGCCGTCCGGCCCGGGCGCAGAGCGTCTGCGCCCACTGCTCGAGCGCTTGCCGGGCGGCGCCGTCGGGCAGGCTCTCGCATTCCAGCACCACGCCCGCTGCCGTGATGCGACAGCGCAGCGCGCCCGGGCCGGGCTGCAACTGCGCCATTCCCAGCTCGACCTGCTCGATGAACCGCAGCGAACCCTCGTCGACGCGGATCCCGGTTTCGATCCGGCTGGCCAGGCACGGCTGCGCCGGCAGGGCGGCGAGATCATGCAAGCCATGGGCCTGCGCCAGCGCGTAGATGTCGGCCTTGCACAATCCGGCTTCCACGTAAGGGTGGATGACGCCGCGTTGCCGCGCCGCCTCCAGGCCGGGTCGAAAATCGCTCAGATCGTCCACGTTGGTGCCCGACGCCGTCGGCCGGCCCGCGACAGTGCCCATCCGGTCGTACAGGTTCTTCTTGCAATGGAAACAGCGGTCCACGGGGTTGCGCAGGTAGTCCGGATCGGCCAGTTCGCCGGCATCGATCAGGCGCAGCGTCCAGCCGTGGCGCAGTGCATGCCGCCGCACCCGCTCGGTGGCCGCGGCCGGCACCGCCGCCGAAACGGCATGGACCGCTTCGACCGTGGCCGAGCCATACCGGTGCGCCAGGTAGGCCAGCACCATGCTGTCGACGCCACCGCTCACGGCCACGGCGAGCGCCGGATGCGGCCGCAGCACCGACAGCAGCGATTCGAGGGATTGCGCCGGGCTCACGACGGCTCCTCCGGCCCACCTTCGGCACGCGCTTGCAGGCGCCGCCGCGCCGCCAGGGTCGCGGTGCCGGCGAGGTCGTCACTCTCGACCTTCACGGTGGTCTCGCCGCCGGGCCGCTGCACCCGCTTGCGCCGCAACGTGGCGCCGGCCACCGCCACGGCCTCGCCGTCGCGGGGCAGGCGGCGACGCTGCGCGCGGTGCCAGCGCAGCCCGATCGTGGATGTTTCGCGCAGGCAGATCTCGCTGACCGCCTGCAGTCGCGCCGGTGCGACCAGCAGCCGGAAGTCGTGCAGCGGCCGGCCCTTCTTGCCGATCCGCAGGCCGAGGCTGACGTCAAGCACGCCGGCCGCGCCGCGCAGCCGGTCGGCGGCCACGCCGATCTCCTCGCCGCTCATGTCGTCGACGTCGAACGACAGCACCATCACTTCGTCGTCCACGCCGGCCTCGTCCCCGATGGCGTGCACCAGGGCGCGCAGCACGTTGGGCATGCCATCCAGCTCGCGGGTGCCGGCCCCCATGCCGCTGGCGATCAGGCGCAGGCCGTCGGGCGGGCGCATCGAGGGCGTGCTGACCAGATGCGCCAGCACGGCGGCGCCGGTGGGCGTGACGCGTTCGCCCGGCAACCCGTCGTCGCGCCAGGAAAAGCCCTTCAGGAGCTCGGTGGTGGCAGGCGCTGGCACCGGCAGCAGTCCGTGGCGCGTGCGCACCAGTCCGCCGCCGCGCGGCAGCGCCGAAACGCTCCAGGTCCAGCCCGCAAGGGCCGCGGCGATGCTGCCGGCCGCGACCACATCGAGCAGCGAGTCCCAGTCGCCGACTTCATGGAAGTGCACCTCGTCGACCGGCACCCGGTGCATCAGGCTCTCCGCCTGCGCCAGGCGGCGCAGGATGGCCACGGCCTGCACCGCGCTGCCGGAATGCAGCCGGGCCGCCTCGATCCGCGCCGCCAGGTCGATGAAACGGGTTCCATGCGCGTGCCGGCCGTCGCTTCCTGTGGGTTCCGGCAGGCCGTGTTGGTGATCGTGATGGTGAACGTGGCCGTGTCCGTGGGCATGCGGGTGCGGCGGCGCGGCAAGGCTGGCTCCCACGAGCCCGAACCGGCGCACCGCCAGCGCGCCGCTGAGGCCTTCGCTCAATTCCGGTTGCCCGACGCCATGAGGCAGCACGGCCGCCAGGTCGTCGAAGACGCGTTGGCGCAGGTCCGGCAGGGCGTCGAGCAAGGCGGCCACGAACATGTCGCCGGCGGCGCCACCGACTGCGTCCAGGTGCACGTGGCCGCGCGCGGGCCAGGTGGCCGGGCGGGCGGTCACTGCGGCGGACCCGCGTCACGGGCCAGGTGGTGGAGCAAGCTCATCGGGACCTCGGAACGTCATGCGCGCCGGGCTCCGGCGCCAAGCGCGAGTCTAGACGGTTCGGCGGCGCCCACGCTCGGCGAGAATGGGCCGTCACGACAGGAAACGAGGCGACGCCATGATCAGCGGGAACACACCGACTCACCGGGTGCTGATGCTCTACGGGCGCGCGGGCATGAAGATCGACCTGCCGGCCGGGGCGCAACCCACGCTGATCGCCAAGCGGCCGCTGCCCCGGCACGGCGACCCCCGCGCCGCGATCGAGCGTGCCCTGGCCGAGCCGGTCGGCGCGCCGGCGTTCGACGAACTGGTGCGCGGGCGAAAGAGCGCCTGCATCCTCATTTGCGACGTGACGCGTCCGGTGCCCAATCACCTGTTCCTGCGCCCGCTGATCGAGCGGATGCTGGCGGCGGGAATTCCGCGCGAGCGCATCTGTGTGCTGGTCGCCACCGGGCTGCACCGTCCGAACGTCGGCGAGGAACTGGCCGAGGTGGTCGGCGACCCCTGGGTGCTGTCCACCGTGCGCGTCGAGAACCATTTCGCGCGCGATGGCGCGGCGCACGTCGATCTCGGCTTCACGTCCGTCCGCCGCACGCCGGTGAAGCTGGATCGCCGGTTCGTCGAGGCGGACCTGCGGATCGCGACCGGGTTGGTCGAGCCGCACTTCATGGCGGGATATTCCGGCGGCCGCAAGGTGATCGCGCCCGGCGTGGCTCATGAGGACACGATCCGGACCTTCCACAGCGCGCGCTTCATGGAGGACCCGGCGGCCATCCAGTGCAACCTCGCCGGCAATCCGCTGCACGAGGAGCAGCTGGAGATCGTGCGCATGCTCGGCGAGGTCTACGCCATCAACACCATCATCGACGAGGACCGCCACCTGATCCACGCGAACTTCGGCGAGGTGATCGAGAGCCATCTCGCCGCGGTCGCTTTCGTCGCGGACAGCGCGCGGGTGCCGGTCGGGCGCAAATTCTCGACCGTGCTCACGTCCTCGGCCGGACATCCGCTGGACAAGACGTACTACCAGACCGTCAAGGGCATGGTGACGCCCCTGGACATCATCAAGCCCGGTGGAACGCTGATCGTCGTCTCGGAATGCGCCGAAGGCATCGGCTCCGCCGAGTTCCGCGACGCGCAGCAGCGCCTGCTGTCGCTGGGGCCGGACGCCTTTCTGCGCTCCCTGCTGGCCAAGAACTTCGCCGACGTCGACGAGTGGCAGACCGAAATGCAGCTGAAGTCCATGCGCGCCGCGCGCGTGCAGCTGTACACGACCGGTTTGACCGGGGACGACCGCGGCCTCACGGGGGTCGAGATGATCGATTCGGTCGAGGAGGCCATCGCGCAGGCTCTCGCACGCGCCAATGACCCGGACATCGCCGTCATTCCGGAAGGACCTTACGTGGTGCCGGTGGTGGAATAAGGCGCCGCAGCTCCCATGAGCTGACAAACGAGGCTCAGCGGCGCATTGCGCCCCATCATGGTGCGCATCGCTCAGTGAGAGGGCGCTGGGCTGCGTTCAATCGGCCCTTTCTGCCGAAATTTCAGGGTATTTGCGGATGTTTTCGCTGGCACGTGATCTGCATAGTGCCAACTGTCGACAGACGACAACCGACAAAAACCTCCGATCCCCACCTCACCCCAAAGGTCCGCATCGATGAAACGCCGCAACCTGCTCCAAGCCGGCTCCGCCGCCCTCGGCCTGTCCATTGCCGGAGTGCCCCTGCACAGCCTGGCCCAGGCGCGCAAGGGCGTCGTGAACGTGCTCGTCCAGCCCGAGCCTCCGGGCCTCATGATGGGGATCGTGCAGAACGGTCCGACCCAGCTCATCGCCGGCAACATCTACGAGGGGCTGCTGCGCTACAACGACAAGCTCGAACCGCAGCCGCAGCTGGCCACCTCCTGGACCGTCAGCCCTGACAGCAAGACCTACGTGTTCAAACTCAAGCGCAACGTGAAGTGGCACGACGGCAAGCCGTTCACGGCCGACGACGTGGTGTTCTCGTGCGACGTGTTCCTGCGCAAGACGCATGCACGCTTTCGCGCCAGCCTGGTGCACGTGGAATCGGTCAAGGCGCTGGACCCGCTCACAGTGGAGTTCAAGCTCAAGCAGCCGTTCGGCCCGTTCATGGGCATCTTCGAGAACGGCACGATGCCCATGGTGCCCAGGCACGTCTACGAAGGCACCGATTTCCTGAACAACCCGGCCAACGCCACTCCCATCGGCACCGGTCCGCTGAAGTTCAAGGAATGGGTGAAGGGTTCCTACATCCACCTGGTGGCCAACGAGAACTACCACCAGGCAGGCGTGGTGAACGTCGAGAGCGTGTACTTCCACGTGATCCCGGATGCCGCGGCGCGGGCCGCCGCGTTCGAATCGGGCAAGGTCGACATCGCGCCGGGCGGCACGGTGGAATACTTCGACGTCGACCGGCTCGCCAAGCTGCCCGGAGCCGCCGTCACCACGAAGGGCTGGGAGTTCTTCTCGCCGCACAGCTGGCTGTGGCTGAACCACCGCGCGGCGCCCATGAACAACGTCAAGTTCCGCCAGGCGGTGTGGACCGCGATCGACCGCGAGGCCATCGCGAAGATCGCCTGGTACGGCTTCGCCAAGCCGGCCACCGGCCCGTTCAACAGCCACATCGCCTTCGCCAGCGACAACGTCGCCAAGTACCCGCGTGACGTCGACAAGGCCAAAAAGCTGCTGGCCGAATCAGGCTACAAGGGCGAGAAACTGCGCCTGCTGCCTCTGCCCTACGGCGAGTCCTGGCAGCGCCAGGCCGAAATCGTGCGCCAGAACCTCGCGCAGGCCGGCATCAAGATCGAGATGGTCGCCACCGACGTGGCAGGCTGGAACCAGCGCTGCAACGAGTGGGACTTCGACCTGGCCTTTACCTACGTGTATCAGTATGGCGACCCGGCCCTGGGGGTCGGGCGCAACTACACCAGCGAGAACATCGCCAAGGGCTCGCCGTACAACAACGTGGCCGGCTACGTGAACCCCAAGGTGGACCAGCTGTTTGCTGCCGGCGCGCGCGAGGGCGACCCCGGCAAGCGCAGGGCGATCTACCTGGAAGCGCAGAAGATCCTGGTGGATGAAGTGCCCGTGGCCTGGCTCCACGAGATCAACTTCCCCACGCTGTACCGCAGCAGGATCCAGAGCATCGTGAGCTCGGGCATCGGCCTGAACGACAGTCTGGGCCGCGTCAAGCTGGCCTGATCCCACCCCGCATGCGACTGCCCGGCACCTTGGGGCCGGGCAGTCGCATGCCCACCGACACCTTGCGATGAAACGACTGCAGTACATGTCCGTGCGCTTGCTGCAGGGCCTGGCGGCCCTGCTGGTGATCGCCACCGCCAACTTCCTGCTGGTGCGCGCCGCACCGGGCGACCCGGTGTCCATCATGGCCGGCGAGGCCGGCGCATCCGACGCGCAGTTCGTGTCCCAGCTGCGCCAGCAGTTCGGGCTCGACCAGCCGCTGCCCACGCAACTGGCCAACTACATCGGCCATATCCTGCGGCTGGACCTGGGCTACTCGTACCGCCAGCAGCAGCCCGTGACCGACCTGATCCTCGACCGCCTTCCCGCCACCCTGCTGCTGACCGGAACGGCTTTCGCGCTCTCGCTGGCCCTGGGCATCACGCTGGGCGCGCTGGCCAGCCGCAACGCCGGCCGATGGGTGGACAGCGCGGTCACCGTGGTGGCGCTGGTGTTCTACGCCACCCCGCTGTACTGGCTCGCGATGATGGCCGTGCTCCTGTTCACCGTTCAGCTCGACCTGCTGCCTGCGTTCGGCCTGTTCACGGTCGGCGCCGACCTCACGGGCGTGGACCGCGTGCTGGACATCTCCAGGCACCTGGTGCTGCCGGCCGGCACGCTGGGGCTCTTCTACATGGCGGTCTACGCGCGCATGACGCGCGCCTCCATGCTCGAAGTCGCGCAGATGGATTTCGTGAAGACCGCGCGCGCCAAGGGCCTGGCGCCCGGCCGCATCCAGAGCCACCATGTCCTGCGCAACGCGTTGCTGCCGGTAGTCACGCTGGCGGGCATCCAGGCCGGCGGCATGATCGGCGGCGCGGTGCTGACCGAGACCGTGTTCGCCTGGCCAGGCATCGGACGGCTGATGTTCGATGCGCTGCTGCAGCGCGACTACAACCTGCTGCTCGGCTGCTTCCTGTTCACCGCGGCCATGGCCGTGCTGTTCAACCTGATTACCGACCTAGTCTACACCCTGGTCGATCCCCGCATCGACCTGGGCTGAGGAGCCGTTCATGAAAAGCAGATTCTGTCGGCGTTTCTGCCGCAACCAGGGGGCGGTGTTCGGCCTGCTGGTGCTGATGCTGGTGGCACTGGCGGCGGCGGTCGGCCCCTTCGTCGCGCAATACGACGCCTGGGACATGGCGGGCGTTCCGTTCCAGGCCCCCATGGCCGGCCACGGCATGCCGCTGGGCACCGACACGATGGGCCGCGACATCCTGTCGGGCCTCGTGGCCGGCGGTCGCGTGTCGCTGCTGATCGGCGTGGTGTCCACCGTCGTCTCGCTGTTGATCGGCGTCGGCGTGGGCGCAGTCTCGGGGTACTTCGGCGGCTGGATCGACGCCACGCTGATGCGCTTCACCGAGCTGTTCCAGGCCATCCCCAGCTTCGCCCTGGCGATCGTGCTGGTGGCCATCTTCCAGCCCTCCGTGCAGTCGATCGTCGCGGCCATCGCCGTCGTGTCCTGGCCGCCGGTGGCGCGGCTGGTCCGCAGCGAGTTCCTCACACTGCGCCAGCGCGACTTCGTGGCGGCAGCACAGCTTGCCGGCCAGTCCACGCCGCGGATCATCCTCACCCAGATCCTGCCCAACGCGGCTTCGCCGATCGTGGTGATGGCGTCGCTGATGGTGGCCACGGCCATCCTGCTGGAGTCCAGCCTGAGCTTCATGGGCCTGGGCGATCCGAACCAGATGACCTGGGGCTACATGATCGGCTCCGCGCGCACGGTGCTGCGTCAGGCCTGGTGGATGGCGGTGTTCCCCGGCGTCGCCATCCTGCTGACTGTGCTGGCGCTGAACCTGGTCGGCGAGGGCCTCAACGACGGACTCAATGCACGCGCCGACGGGAGCGGAAAATGAAGATGGAAATGATCGCCCCCGTCGTGCTGGGCATCGAGGGGCTGGACATCCGCCTGCCCCCCGGCGGCGACCGCGAACTGGCCGTGCACGGCGTGTCCCTGCAGCTGGCGGCGGGGCAGACGCTGTGCGTCGTCGGCGAGTCGGGCTCGGGCAAGTCGATGATCGCCAACGCGATCATGGGCCTGCTGCC